>BNJU01000180.1_pt1 | contig 268925 bp, 331 predicted proteins | sample 8539281 | NCBI WGS metagenome assembly BNJU01 (sample SAMD00202456, study PRJDB9452) | human saliva metagenome | isolation source: human saliva | place: Japan
TAACCTTTATCGCGAAGAACTTTCAAAGCACCTTCTGGAACTTTCAAGTTAAAGCCGTCACCAACGATGTGGTCACCGTTCAATTTAACGTTGATGAAGTTCATAGCTGGGCTTCCAATGAATCCTGCTACGAATTTGTTAACTGGGTTTTTGTAAACTTCTGAGGAGTACCGATTTGTTCAACACGTCCGATAGTACCAGTACCAGCAGGGTTTTTAGTAGCTGACATGATAACGATACGGTCTGCAAGTGTCATCGCTTCTGTTTGGTCGTGAGTTACGTAGATGAGTTGTAGCTCCGATACGACGGTGGATTTTAGCGATTTCAGCACGCATAGATACACGAAGTTTGGCATCCAAGTTTGACAAAGGTTCGTCCATCAAGAACACTTTTGCATCACGGACAATCGCACGACCCATGGCAACACGTTGACGTTGACCACCTGAAAGGTCAGCAGGTTTACGATCCAAGAACTCTTTCAATCCAAGAATTTCTGCTGCTTCTTGTACACGTTTGTCGATGTCTTCTTTGCTGTATTTACGCAATTTCAAACCGAAAAGCCATGTTATCGTATACAGTCATGTGTGGGTAAAGAGCGTAGTTTTTGGAATACCATGGCGATGTCACGGTCTTTTTGGAGCTACGTCATTGACAACAACGCCATCGATAGATGCAGTACCTTCTGTGATGTCTTCAAGACCTGCAATCATACGGAGAGTAGTTGATTTACCACATCCTGAAGGTCCCTACGAAAAACAATAAATTCTTTGTCTTTGATATCCAAGTTGAAGTCTTCAACTGAGTAGTGTTCGCTGTTTGGATATTTTTGTAAATGTTTTTAAGATTTAATTCTACCATTTCGGTGAACTCCTTTAATTTTTTGATAGTTTTATTATATATGAAAACGCTTTTACATTTCTATGGCAAGGTGACCAAAATAAAAAAAGTTCTGTGCAACTTGCACAAAACTTTAAATAATATCTGGTAAAATCAATTGATAACACAAGGTCAAATCTGTCAATTCTTTCAACTGTAGTCCTGTCAACTCTTCCCATTTATCAATCTTGTATTGGAGAGAATTGCGGTGCAAATACAGTTTTTGTGCTGTTTTTAGTTAGGACTGCACTATTTTCCCCATAAGGAGAGAATGATTTCCTGGATTTGATCCTGATCCAAAAATCATCTGGTGGAGATAATCTTTTATCATACCAAGATTCACCATTTTTTCACCCATACTCCAAAGGTAGAGCTGAGAAAATGTATGGAATCCTTGATGACCTTGACGCCACCAGTTTTTAAACAAGTCACGTTCTGCTTTGATGAGATCTGTCAAACTCTGATTTCCTGTTTGCGACCAGACCTGCCCCAGCATGATGGACAGACGAACCCCAAAATCATATTCTACGGCTTCCAAGGTATCTGTCAAGATAGAGCGAACAGAAGTGTATTTATCCTGTTGGAGAACAAATAGGTAATCCTGAGCTCCCACCTGAAGCACTGTCTCGCAATTAGGAAAGAGGGTTCTCATCATATCCAACCAAGAAGTCAAGTTTTCCTGTTGGTAATATGAAAGGTGACAATAGACAACTTGTAGCTTTTTAAAGCTTTGCGGTGCTTGTCCCTTGCCCTCAATCAAATAACTATACCAAGGATTGAGCGAGATCGTTTTCTCCTGCTGGGTTAAGAGAGCTACCAACTGTTTCTCACGTTCACTTAGCCCAACTTCCTCCAGTAAAATCCACTGTTGCGAGGAAACTGGTAGCGTAAGAAAACCTTCCTTATCAATTGGCTGATCTACGATTTGAGCTTGAGGAAACCAATCTAGTAATTCTTTTGCAATCATTTCCTAGCCCTCCACTTTTTGGATACACCAAGAAATCAAGGTTTCTAGGCGCTCCACATTTTCAGTCATATGAAGATAACCCATGACCGCTTCAAAACCTGTAGACATACGGTAGGTAACAACATCTGCGTTCTTTGCCTTGGTATGGCTATTGGTGTTACGGCCCCGTTTATAGATTTCTTCTTCCTTTTCCGTTAGAACTTCTTCTTCTAACATAAGGGAAATCAAGCGTGCCTGAGCCTTGGCTGATACATACTTGGTTGCCTCTTGGTGGAGTTTATTGGGCTTGGTCATGCCTTTAAGAATGAGATGGCGACGAATATACATAGAGTAAACTGCATCTCCTTCAAAGGCTAGCGCAATCCCGTTAATGAGATTGACATCAATCACGTGTCCACCTCACTCCATCCTTGGTATCAAGTAGCTTAATCCCTTGAGCAGCTAGCTGGTCACGGATTTGATCAGCCGTCGCAAAGTCACGATTGGCACGCGCTTCTTGACGTTTTTGAATCAAGGCTTCAATCTCTTCATCCAAAACTTCCTCGACAAAGACAATACCAAAGACCTCTAACATAGTCGCAAGAGCTTCTTTAACCGCTGCATCGTAGTTGCCTGAATTGATCCATTTGGCCATTTCAAAGACTACTGTGACACCATTTGCTGTATTGAAATCCTCGTCCATTGAGGCCACGAACTTTTCTTTAAAAGCTTGCAATTCCTCTGCATCTACAGTTCCAGTAAATGGTTGCTCATAAGTGTTCTTTAGATACTTGAGATTGGTCTCGGCATCACGCACTGCCTTTTCCGTAAAGTTGATTGGCTTACGGTAATGTTGAGTCGCAAAGAAGAAACGAAGTACTTGTCCGTCAATCGTTTTGAGGGCATCATGAACAGTGATAAAGTTTCCCAAAGACTTAGACATCTTGACATTGTCAATGTTGACAAAACCATTGTGCATCCAGTAGTTGGCAAAGGTCTTTCCTGTCTTGGCTTCCGACTGGGCAATTTCGTTGGTATGGTGAGGAAACTCAAGGTCAGCACCACCACCGTGGATATCAATGGTATCACCCAAAATCTCAGTAGACATGACCGAACACTCGATGTGCCAGCCTGGACGACCAGGTCCCCAAGGACTGTCCCAAGAAATCTCTCCTGGTTTTGCAGCTTTCCAGAGAGCAAAGTCTACAGGATTTTCCTTACGAGCCGTTTCTTCATCTGTTCGACCTGAAGCACCCAGTTCCAGATCTTCCAAGCTTTTATTAGCTAATTTAGCATAGTTGTGAGATTTTTCAACACGGAAATAGACATCCCCTTGACTCTCATAGGCATAGCCTTTTTCAATCAAGTCTTCCACAAAGCGGATAATGTCAGCCATAAACTCCACCACACGCGGATGGCGAGTCGCAGGCTTCACTCCCAAGGACGTCACATCCTCACGAAAGGCAGCGATGTACTTGTCTGCAACCTCCTGCGGTGTGATGCCTTCTTCCTTCGCACGATTGATAATCTTATCATCCACATCTGTAAAGTTAGAAATATAGGCAACCTCATAGCCACGGTACTCGAAATAGCGACGAATGGTATCAAAGGCTACTGTCGAGCGGGCATTCCCTACGTGGATATAGTTATAAACTGTTGGCCCACAAACATACATCTTAACCTTGCCGTCCTCAATAGGGACAAAATCCCGCAAATCACGAGACATGGTGTCATAGATTTTAATCACTCACTGATTCCTTTCTGTGTCTTACAATAAGCTTACAAACCAGACGACCTGTGACTGGCCTCCCTAGCCTGCTCGAGTTTATTGACGTAATATTCCCGTTTTTCTTCGACTTCATGAATGGTTGGTTCATCCTTTTGCCCATGTACTCGGACAATTTTAGCCGGAATACCGACAACCGTTACATCACTAGGAACATCTGCCACAACAACTGCTGCAGCACCGACCTTGGCATTTTCACCGATTTCAACGGGTCCAATGACTTGGGCATGAGCAGATATCAGAGCTCCTTTACGCACGGTCGGATGTCGTTTGCCAACATCCTTACCTGTCCCCCCAAGAGTAACCCCATGGTAGAGAAGAACGCCGGTTTCAACGATAGCTGTTTCCCCAATTACAAGTCCTGCTCCATGGTCGATAAAGACACCTGAATCGATTTGAGCTCCTGGATGGATCTCAATCTGAGTCCAAAAACGCCAAAACTGGCTGTGCATACGAGCTAACAGCTTAAAGCCATGTTGCCAGAGAAAATGAGAGAGACGATGGGCAGCCAAGGCCTTCACACCAGGATAGGTCAGCAAGACTTCCAAGGTAGTGCGAGCCGCTGGATCATTTTCTTTTACGATATCAATGGTTTCACGCCACCATCCCATACATTTCTCCTTTCTTATTCTGAGTCTTTTGGTGTTTCTGTAGTTTCTTTCTTAGGGTTGTGATCCTTATGATGGTGACGAGGACGATCGCCATGACGATGACGCTTTTCACCTTTTTCTTCTGAATGTTCAGGTTTTGGTGGACGTGGCAAGAGTGCCTTCATAGAAGCATCTACACGACCTTTTTCATCGATCTTAATAACCTTCACATCTACAAAATCACCAATTTGAACTAAATCTTCTACATTATTGGTACGTGTCCAAGCCATTTCAGAGATATGGACAAGGGCATCCGTCTTGTCAAAGAGGTTGACAAAGGCACCGAATTTCTCGATACGAACCACTTTGGCATGGTATACTTCGTCCACTTTAGCTTCACGAACCAAACCAGCAATGATTTCTTTAGCACGGTTAATAGCATCTTGGTCGCTCGAGTAGATAGATACGTTTCCTTCTTCGTCGATATCAATCTTAACGCCTGTTTCAGCGATGATCTTGTCGATGGTTTCTCCACCCTTACCGATGACAATCTTGATCTTATCCACATCGATCTTGATGGTATCAATCTTCGGAGCAGTTGGAGCCAATTCTGGACGAACTTCTGGGATTGTTTCTTCAATCACATCAAGGATTTCAAAACGAGCTTTCTTGGCTTGAGCAAGAGCCTCAGTCAAGATTTCTGCAGTAATCCCTTGGATCTTGATATCCATTTGAAGGGCTGTAATCCCCTCACGAGTACCTGCAACCTTAAAGTCCATGTCTCCAAAGTGGTCTTCCAAACCTTGGATATCTGTCAATACTGTATAGTTATTTCCATCAGAAATGAGTCCCATAGCAATACCAGCTACTGGCGCCTTGATTGGCACACCACCAGCCATAAGGGCAAGAGTTCCCGCACAGATAGAGGCTTGAGAAGAAGAACCGTTTGATTCCAATACTTCTGCTACCAGACGAATCGCGTAAGGAAATTCTTCTAAGCTTGGCAAGACTTGAGCAAGAGCACGCTCACCAAGAGCACCATGACCAATCTCACGACGACCTGGCGCACCGTAACGACCAGTTCCCCTACAGAATATTGAGGGAAATTATAGTGGTGCATAAAGCGTTTCTTGTACTCTGGATCCAAACCATCGATGATTTGCGTTTCACCCATTGGTGCCAATGTCAAGACTGAAAGAGCCTGAGTTTGTCCACGAGTAAAGAGACCTGAACCGTGCACACGGGGAACGAAGTCAACAACCGCATCCAAAGGACGGATTTCATCGACCTTACGACCATCAGGACGAACCTTGTCTTCTGTGATCAAACGGCGCACTTCTGCGTGTTCCATTTGTTCCAAGATTTCTACTACATCACGCATGATACGGTCAAATTCTTCGTGATCTGCATATTTTTCTTCGTAAACTGCTGTGACTTGGTCTTTCACTGCTTGAGTTGCAGCTTCACGAGCCAATTTTTCTTCTACTTGGACCGCTTTTTGGAGGTCACTGTTGTAGGCTACAATGATTTCAGCCTGCAAGTCAGCATCTACATGAAGCAATTCTACTTCTGCTTTCTTTACCAACTGCCGCAACGATTTCTTCTTGGAAGGCAATCAATTCTTTGACAGCTTCGTGTCCTTTTAGAAGAGCTTCCAACATGATTTCTTCCGACAATTCTTTGGCACCAGACTCTACCATGTTGATGGCGTGTTTCGTACCTGCTACTGTCAATTCAAGAAGCGATTGCTCTGCTTGTTCTTGCGTTGGGTTGATGATGATTTCCCCATCAATATAACCTACTTGTACTCCAGCGATTGGTCCGTCAAATGGGATATCTGAGATAGACAAGGCCAATGATGAACCAAACATAGCTGCCATTGGTGCAGATGCATTTTCATCGTAAGAAAGAACAGTATTGATGACTTGCACTTCATTACGGAAACCTTCCGCAAACATTGGACGGATTGGACGGTCAATCAAACGCGCTGTCAAAGTTGCATCTGTTGAAGGACGTCCTTCACGTTTCATAAAGCCACCAGGAAATTTCCCAGCCGCATACATTTTTTCTTCGTAGTTGACTTGAAGCGGGAAGAAATCCCCAGTTGCCATCTTCTTAGACATAACGGCAGCAGTCAAGACAGTTGACTCACCGTAACGTACCACAACAGAGCCATTTGCTTGCTTAGCAACCTGACCAGTCTCTACGATCAACTCACGACCCGCGAAAGTCGTTTGAAACACATGTTTTGTCATTTTAATCCCCTTTGGATTGTTAATATTATACGCCTTGCCTACAAAAATCAGGATACAAAGGGCGTTAAGAATCCCGTATGAAAATAGGAGATTGACGCAGTGTGCGATGCACATCAGGAAATCTATCTTTTTCACTAGGGATTTAGCCCGTGTTCAACTCCGAAATTACTTTAGATCTGATTCTTTAACTTACATTTCTTTGACATAGGATTAAGACTGCTTAAATATCGTTTATACCCTCATCTTTGTATCAAGTACGTACAGAGTTTATTTTATCATATTTTTCTTAAAAAGTACGGTCTTTTCTATAAAAAAGGAACCATTCTGCTATGAAAAGAAGAATGGTTTCCTTTTGATTATTTTAAGGTTGATGATTGAACAAGGCATGGGTTGCTTGGTGAATGTACTGAGCAGTGTCTGCGTTGTTCATGGTGTAGAGATGCACGCCTGCTACGTCTTGCGTTACCAAGTCCACGATTTGGTCTACGGCATAGGCAAGTCCTGCTGCTCTGAGTGACTCAGGGTCATTCTCATACTTGTCCAAGATAGCCTTAAACTTACGAGGAAGATGGATATTCTCACAAGTCTTCAAAAGACGAAGCGCTTGGTTACGGTTGAGGATTGGCATAATCCCTGCATGAATGGGAACATCAATTCCAGCCAAGGTACACTTATCTTGGAAATCGTAGAAACGCTCATTGTCAAAGAATAGCTGAGTGACAAGACTTGAACAGCCTGCATCCACTTTTTTCTTGAGATTTTGAATATCTGAGATTTGGTTTGGCGAATCCGGGTGCCCTTCTGGGTAACAAGCCCCAACAATATCAAAGTGTGGTGCCTGTTCATTGATAAACTCAATCAAGTCTGTGGCATAACGAAAATCCTTTTGTGGCTCAACACCTGGAATGATATCTCCACGAAGAGCCAAGATTTTCTGAACACCAACTTTATCCAAATCCGCAATGGTCTCAGCCACCTTATCCTTAGTCAAGTAGATAGCTGGCAAGTGAGCAATGGTTGGAATCTCCAAGTCATTTTGGATATAGTCTGCCAAACGAACCGTCGTCTCTTTGATATTAAATTTATTATTACTAGCAGTCACACTGATGAAGTGTGGTGCCAAGCCCTGCATGTCTTTCAGGGCTGCGATAATTTTGTCATTGCCTACTTCTGGGTTTGGAGGGAAAACTTCAAATGAGAGGGACGGTGTTTGACGTGACATATGTATGAACCTTTTCTAGTTGATTTCTTACTGATCAACCGTGTAGGAGAATTGTCTTTTCTTACAATTTCTCACGCGCAGCTTTCGCAGCGTCTACAAGGCGGATCAAGCTTTCTTTCGTTTCTGGGATACCACGTGTTTTCAAACCACAGTCAGGGTTGATCCATACTTTCTTGCTTGGTACTTTAGCAAGGATGGCTTCGATGGTGTGGTCGATTTCGCCTTCGTTAGGCACACGAGGAGAGTGGATATCGTAAACTCCAGGACCCACTTCTGTCTGGAAGTTTGAGCTTTGAGTTCGTCCAAGATTTCAAGATTTGAACGGCTAGCTTCAAATGAGATAACGTCCGCATCCATGTTGTCGATAGCTGGGATGATATCTGTAAATTCTGAGTAACACATGTGAGTGTGGATTTGTGTATCTGGTGCTACTGTTGAGTGTACCAAGCGGAAGGCTGGAATAGCCCAGTCAAGGTAGTCTTCGTACCAGTCGCTACGACGGAGTGGCAATTTCTCACGAAGAGCAGCCTCGTCGATTTGGATGATTTTCACGCCTGCAGCTTCAAGGTCAAGAACTTCATCCTTGATTGCAAGAGCGATTTGAAGAGTAGAATCCTTGATAGAGATGTCTTCACGTGGGAATGACCAGTTAAGGATAGTAACAGGTCCAGTCAACATACCTTTAACAGGTTTGTCAGTACGGCTTTGTGCGTAGCTAGACCATTTCACAGTGATTGGATTGAGACGAGTCACATCACCCCAGATGATTGGTGGTTTAACCCCACGCATACCGTATGATTGTACCCAACCATTCTTAGAGAAGAGGTAACCTGACAAGTTTTGACCGAAGTATTCAACCATGTCATTACGCTCGAATTCACCGTGTACAAGCACGTCAAATCCAACTTCTTCTTGCCATTTGATCCATTCGTCGATAGTCTCAGCAAGGAAGGCATCGTATTCTTCTTGAGACAATTCACCCTTACGGAAGGCCAAACGTTTAGCACGAACTTCCTTAGTTTGAGGGAATGAACCGATTGTTGTTGTTGGAAGAGCTGGAAGTTTGAAGGCATCTTCTTGGATAGCTTCACGTTCTGCAAAGGCTGGCAAACGAGTGTAGTCTGCATCTGTCAATCCAGCGATACGAGCACGAAGTTCCGCATTTTCACCAACACGTTCAGTCGCAAAGAGTTCTTTGTTAGCTGCAAGAGCCTCTGCACCTTGACCGTTGCGGATAGCATCCAAGTCACGGATTTCATCCAATTTTTCAACAGCAAATGCAAAGTGGTTCAAGATAGCTGGTTCAAATTCTTCGTTAGCAGTTGTAAATGGCACATGAAGAAGTGAACATGAGCTTGTCAAAACGATGTTTTCAGCTGGAATTTGCTCAAGAACAGCCAAGCTCTTTTCGTAGTTGTTGCGCCAGATGTTCTTACCATTAACAATACCTGCATAAAGAGTCTTGTCAGCTGGGAAACCACCTTTAACGAGTTCAAGAGTTTTCTTACCTTCAACGAAGTCAAGACCGATCGCATCAACTGGCAATTTGACAAGGTCAGCGTAAACGTCACGAACGTCACCGAAGTAAGTTTGAAGCAATACTTCAAGACCTTTTTTGTCAGCCAAAAGCTTGTTGTAGAGGTTCAAGAAGAGAGCTTTTTCTTCTTCTGTCAAGTCTTTGACAAGAGCAGCTTCGTCGAGTTGGATACGAGTTGCACCAAGTTCAGCCAATTTCGCAAAAACATCTTGGTAAGCAGCTACTAAGCTGTCTACGAAGTCTTCTGCTTTCACGCCTTCTTCATAGTCTGATAATTGAAGGAAAGTGAATGGACCTACAAGGACAGGACGAGTGTTAAGACCAAGTTCTTTAGCTTCTTGGAACTCATCGAAAATCTTGTGACCAGCCAATTTTACTTGAGTGTCTTTTTCAAATTTAGGAACGATGTAGTGGTAGTTAGTATTGAACCATTTTTTCATCGGAAGGGCACGAACATCCCCTTTTTCTCCTTGGTAACCACGTCCCAAAGCAAAGTAACGTTCAAGATCAGACAATTCCAAGTTTTGAACAGAAGCTGGCACCACGTTGAAGAGAAAGGCAGCATCGAGGAAGTTGTCATAGTGAGAAAAGTCGTTTGATGGGATTTCAGTGATGCCTTTTTCTTTGACAATGTTCCAGTGTTTCGCGCGCAATTCTTTTGCTGCTGCAAGGAGTTCTTCTTCTGAGATTTCTTTTCTAAAGTATTTTTCAGTTGTAAATTTTAATTCGCGGAATTCGCCCAAACGAGGGAAACCGATGATCGTAGTTGACATGATGTGTCCTCCAAAATTTGTTGTTGAAACTATCTTAACAGAAAAGAAACTGTCTGTATAATTGTAAAAAATTAGGCTTTGATATAGTTTGAAACTATATCACTCTTTTAGACAAAAGAAAAGGACTTGAGAACAGTGCCTCAAATCCTTTGTATAGCTTGCTTTATGTTGTCTTTTAATTGAAATGCTCAAACAAGCTATTGATGATTCTTATAAGTGACTATGGCTTGTTATTAGAAAAGACTATAGGTTGATTTTCCTGTGGTATTTTTGATATTTCCCTTGAAAAGAAGACCTTAGAATCATTCTAAAGGTCTCATCTTTATTATTCGAAAAAATTACGAGAAGAGTTATAATGTGGAGCTGATCCTGACTCTTACTCCAGCTCAATGCCTTTCTCTCGGAGATTATCTAAGCACTCCTCATAGTATTCTGCATCATGCTCACTATAGATGGGCTTGCCTAGCTTCTCCTCTGCTAAGTCTTGATAAGAAGGGCAAGTCTTACCGCGGTAGTTTTTGTCCAACCATTCTGGACTGACATTGTAGCCACGGTCAGCCATCTCCTTCATGATCAAGTCATGGTAGGCATAGAGTTGATAGGGCGAGTGAGTAAAGACATAGTCCACCGTCGCATGCTTTCTGCCCCAGCCATTGCCACGAAGGGCGCAACACTCTCGATGTTGCCCCAAAAGCTGCGGACGGGGAAGTTGTGAAATCAAATCCTCATGCCAAAGTCTCATGGGAGTCTCCTTTCAGTAAAGTCGAATGTTGCAAGTAGGTATTGGGATAGCGTTCCAGCAAGTCTCTCGTCTTAGCAATTAAGTCTTCTTTGGTGGCATGACCAGAGTGATAACGCTCCAGTAAAAACATATAATCCTTGCGTTCAGTCTCCGTTGCTTTCTTTTTGAAGTAGCCCCAAATATGCTGAAAAGCATTGCAAACCTGACCTCTATGCTCTGGGATTTGACAGGCACGGTCAATCAGTTCTTGAACATGACTTACCTCCACCTCTTCATTCTTCAAGTATTGGCGAATCTCATTGTAAATATTACTGGAATGGCTCAAAAACGAGGTATTTGTTTCTAGCCCAGAGTTGCTGACAAAGGGCACGTTGGTTGTTATTTTCCATATTTCTCCTTAACTTCTACTAGTTCCCAGGAAATACGGAAACAAAGTTGTATTTATAAAATGAGCGAATAGTGAGCGGAATATGAGCGAATAGATTTTTTGATGAATCTAATGTTCACTTCTCTATATTCCTGAATAAATCTCTACTAATAATTGAATCTGATGTAAAACTTCTTGTTTCTTACGTTCACGAGCTCCTTGTCTACGAGTAGTCGGTGGAATAATCGAATCCAAGTCAGCTCCACTATTCTCAACATAACCACGTTGAATAGATCGATCAATGAATAATTGATAATCTTTTACAAGATTTTCAGACTCTGCTAATTCACGAATAGCGACTGCTTTACGTTCTTTACCATAAGCATAGAATGCATTGATAATCTCATCATGGTCTTTTCAGACTCGCTAAATCAGTATCATTAATGAACTCAATAACCAACTCTTCCTTAGCACGAATATCAATACTTGAGCGAATGACACGGCTAACTTCAGCTTTCATTGCTTCCTTAGACTCAGAGTTCTTCGATTTTTCAACAATCAAAGCAAGAATATAGTCTAGATTAATCTCATCTGTTTTTAAGAGTTCAATCTCAAATTCAATATCTGAAAGGTCAACACCTAAGTCTTTTGTTCTTTCATAATTTTTTTAAGATTTAAGAATTCATCTCGAATTTCTACATAGGAACTTCTTAAATCTTGGAGATATCCTTCCGAGATAGGCTTATCGATTTCTTGAAATTCATCATAATTTCGAAGGACATTATCAAGCTTCAAAAACTCACCAAATAACTTAACAAATTCTTTTTTATCATGTTCTGTTTCAATTTCTTGTGGGTTAGGGAATCTTTCCAGAATTTCCTGACAGACTTCTGTATAACCTTTGACCTTAATACCCGTCACCTGATCCACGAAACCATCCATGTATTCGCTAAAACTTTTTTCTAAGATAATATCAAGTTTATTGGTATCCCCAAAGGTTTTGATAGCTTCTTGCGTAGCCTTTTTCTAAATCGCGGAAACATACAATATTTCCAAAAGGTTTAACCTTATTAAAAATACGATTGGTTCTAGAAAACGCCTGAATCAAACCATGATAACGTATATCCATCATCTACATATTCATAGTTCTATACTTTTTGAAGCTTCATTCCAGTTGGTATATATTAATTTACGTTTCTCAAAAAGCTTCTTTTCCCACCTTCCATAATATCAACAATTTTTTTGAGTATTTTTTGCAATCAATATTTCCAATATCAGCATATATTTTTTTCATCATACTGAGTAGAAATAACACATTCTGCATCCCCTAGTACAGGTATATTCGCATTATGCGTAGCAAAAATAAACTGTATAGATTTTTTTCTTTTTTTATTAATTGTACTAATCACTTCATCATAAATAATTTGATTATCTAAATCATCTTCTGGCTGGTCGATGATAATTAAATCATTATCTTCTTGAGTTAAAACAAATAATATTAATGCTGATGCCCTCTGTCCTATCGAATGTTGTTCGAGCAACTTATCATGATAGTAAATTTCTACTAAATCTGGGCATACTTCTTTTATTAGGTCAGAATAATTTTCTTTTTATTTTTATCATATACTTTAACGACTTCATTATCTGTAAGTATAGAATGTAATTTTTTTGCATCATCTAAAATGCAATCACTTATAATTGATATAAAATCAGAAAACTCATTGGCTATAGTCGTAGCCTTTACTTCTGATATTCCAGTTCCACGAAACTTGGCTTTAATATCATTCTTGAATTTATCCTTATTCCCTTTGAATTTGATTTCAATTTTAAGTTCACTTTTGGCTATCGTTAATTTTTTTAATTTCTTCTCCATATTTATTAAAAAAATATTACTAAGGACTTCATTTCTTTCTCGTATAGATTTCTTGATATCCAAAATTAGTGATTCTCTAGAGTTATTTTTTTCTTATTTAATTCTTCGATATTTTGTTTTACTTTATCTAATTCAGATGTGTATTTTACAAAACTATCTGGATCAAGAGTATCATCTTGTATTTCACGCTTAATAGATGCAAACTCTTCTTTTAAAGATTTCATGTCTTTATCAAATTCATCTTTAATTGTTCGTAGAGAATTTTTCATTTTTAGCAATAGTTTCGATTTCAGCGGAGATATTATTAATAGCAGTTAAAATGTTTTTTTAATATATCATTTATATTTCCAAATAGTTCTCCATTAAATTCACTCGTATAATCTGATAAGATAAATTGATTTTTTTATCAATTTCACCATATACTTTTTTTAACTTTCGAATATGTTACATTAACTTGTTTAACTAGATATTCAATTTTATTGTAGTCTTTATTATATGAAGTTTGCTTATTTAGTTTTTTTCTGCTATACCTTTCTCATGGAAAATTTTAAGTTTATATTCCAAGTCTTGCTTTGCACGTATTCAGCTCTTCTATCTTAGTTGGAATTGACGAGAGTTGAAGTAAATCTCTTATCGAATTATCCAATTTTAGAACATAATTATCTACAGAGCCTAGTTGCATTTTTATTTTTATTGCCAACTAATTTTTGCAACAAATCAAATGCATATCCGCTTTGAGTAAAAGATAAATCCTTTTGACCAAAAATACAGTGGATTATTTATTACAGAATTGATAGAAATTCTAACCTCATCCCCATTTTTCATCTAAAATAGATGGTTGTTCACCCATTAATCTTCTGACTTCATAATGTTTACCATACTTATCAATAATATCTAAATAAATTTCTCCACCTGATCCTAAAGTATTCTTAACTAGATTTTTCCTTATAATCTTTATCAATATTAGCATTTAGATCCAAAGCGTATCTTATTGATTCTAAAATCGAAGATTTTTCCACTTCCCCTTATACCAATTAAAGTGTTCAATTCATTTGAAAAAGGTATTTTTATTGAGTCCAGTTTCCCCCTTTAAATGCTATAGATTGTATATAGCCATGATTAATTTTTTTGGCTCTTCATTAGAAATTCTATTTTTCATAATCTTGAAGAGAAAACTTCAATGCACTAAAAAGAGTATTCACCAATCTTTACATAACATAATTTCCCTTTTTCCGATTTCATCAAGTTTTTTTAGGATCTGATCCTTCTACAAATGCAATCTCATAACCAAAACCAATTTTTTTATTTTTGGATATATTGTCAAAAGTTCTAAGTTTCTGTAATCCAAGTACTCTTTTTTTAAATTCATGATTTTGTGCTAAAGAACTTAATCTACCACCACCACATTCTTCAATAAGTCCACTTCTCTGTTCAATATGTGCAAATACAATAAAATAGTCTTTGTTAAGTTTTTTTCCAGTTCTACTAGTAGGGTATCTATATCAAATTTACAGCATGTGTTTTTCATTTTTCTCGATTATCTATTCCTTGGAAAGCGGCAGTCAAAAATCTATCAATGTGATTTTTCATTGTTTTTTTATCCAGTCTTCTGGATTAAATACTATAAGTGTATGAATGCCATTTTTACCATCTTTAACTGATAACTCCACTCCTGGCAAAATGAAAATATCTTTTTTTATTTGCCGCTTTTTTCAAATCTTTATATTCTTGCAAGTCAAATTTATTATGATTAGTTATTACTCCAATCTTTATATTTTCACTTTCCAGTTTATTTACATAATCGCTAACAAAATAGTTGTCTTCCCTGTATATTTGAATTCTTTGTCTTTCCTTGTATGTAGATGAAAATCACATCTTATCCATTCACAACCATTATCAAACATAATTCTAAAATTACCCCTTTTTCAAAAAAATAATAAATTCTAAATTTTAGGCACAATAGAATGATTATCTATCCCATCTTTAGTTATATCCCATCTGGCAACCTTTATTTTTTTAATTCTTTTTCCGCTTCCATAATCAAGAAGGTCTTCCCTATTTAAATTATTTAAAACTTTTTCAAGCTACCTAAACCGCCAGAAGATAATAAATACGCTTCCTCAGGATTGCAAAGTTTACAATATATCAATAATTGCCCTAAGTTTTTGAAGATTTAAAAGCTGTCTTTTTTTGCTTCAACCAGATAGATTTCGGCTCTATCTTTCCATCTTACAATTCCTAAAACATCAATTTCGATTTTTCAATCCAACAACTTGTGGATAATATTGTATTACATCGTATTTATCTAAAATTGAATCCAAATATACAGAATGACAATCTAACACAAACACTTCGCATCTTTTATTTTTAAACTTGTCTTTAAGGTATGTATCTAACCATCTGCACATGCCAGGATATAGATCAAATTCACTTCTTACATTATTCGCCATATCCCAACGCCTTTGCTAATTGAGTCCATGAGTCAAAATGCTTGCCTCTTATTTTTTCAGGCAAGCTATCATCATTTTCCTTAGGATGAATAGGCTTATTCCTTAATCTAACAGGTTTTTCCCAGTAGAATTGATGTGTTTTCTTTTCATCTAAATAGTCAAGCAATTCTTCAGCATATCTTTCTAACGCCCTTTGCTTATGAACAATGTTAAATCCTATAGGCAAAAATTCATTTGCCCATATCTTTACTTGATGTTCCTTTTTCCAATAATTAGGTTTTTCCTTCGTTGTATTTTTTTAAATTAGAATCTCTAAAATTCGGATGTCCAAAATCTATTGTTTGCACTGGTATATCTATTGTTTTTCAACATATTAGCTATATCTATAACAAATTGCCAATTACCTGGAATCTCAATATATACTCTATGGCAACCATCTTGTCCAAATGCAATATTACTTTTCCTAATGTATCCTGTTACATCTGCTACTCCTCTAAGTAACTCTTTCTTTTCGTCAGTAGACATATTAAATAGTTCATCATTCATTGTCATTGTTGAGTGATGAATTCCATTTCCAATAAATCTTAAAATTTCCCTCATTGTATAATCTTCATTAGGCTTTGTAAAAGACACCCTTGTTACACTTTTTGTTTGTGAAATAGGCAAGGAATGTCCTAAAAGCGGTTCGATAACGCTTCTAATATCAGCTAAACTACTTTTTACATATACCGAAACTTCTAGCCCTTCATCATCTCTTAAATTCTTGTGCGGTATTTCTATCGTAATAGTAGTGCTATTCACATCTCTTTGCACTTCCCCGTTTCCTAATATCATACCTACTAAATAAGCCATTTGATTATTCATTTTCAATTACCTCACTCTCGTTATTGACTAAATTTTCATATATATGATCAGCAATTGCCTTTGCCATAAGTGGCGGCACCGCATTACCAATTTGTGTTCTAATATCAACTTTATTACCATAGAAAACAAATTTATCATCAAATGACTGAATTCGAGCAGCTTCTCTAGGTGTAATAGAGCGATTCAAAAACGGATGATTATTTTTTACCATTTGATGCAGCATCAAATCTTGTGTCTATAGTTGGAGATGGCTCATCCCACTTCAATCTCCCCCATGTTGAATTAAATTTTTGCTTTCCTAAAAGATTTTCGGGCAAATATTCTTTACCTTTTTCTGGTGGTATCATGCTAAGCTTAAGAATTGCAATTTCAGAATGATTAGAAGCTTTATGATTATATAACCTAGCACTATCTTTTCTCATGAGCTTTTGATACTCTGTTTTTTTGCTTCAGTAATATAACTTTGTTCAAAATCACCTTCATTTGAATTTAAATATGCTAAATCTTCGATAGCATCTCTAACTGTTGTAGGTTTTTTTAACTGTTGGCTCTGGCAAAGAAATTGCTTTATTTTTTTGCTGCACAGAAATATAACTCTCTCCCTATTTTGTGGAACACCATAGTCACTTGCTCTAACTATACCTACACTAACTTCATAACCTAATTTTTTTATCTCACTTATAATTTGATTTTTTAAACCATCCATTAGATGTAGACATTAAACTCTTTACATTTTCTATTACAAAAACTAGAGGCTTAAGTTCCTGAACCAAATGCAGATATTCTATAAACAAAAAAATTTCTAGGATCTTCTAAGCCTAATTTTTTTGCCCTTTAAGGAAAAATCCCTGGCATGGAGGTCCGCCAATTATCATATTTACTTTATTCTTCTTAGAGAGTTTTATTATCTTTTCCTTAATTTCCTTATCTTGTATATCTCCAATAATCAATTCTGACTCAGGAATATTCTCCTTAAATGTCTGTGCCAATTTTTTTCATTAATATCTAACGCAACTTTTTGTTACAAAGTGGCTATTCTTATGCATTCCATAAGACATTCTCCTGCACCACAAAAATAAATCAAGTATTCTAAATTCCATTCTTTTGTCTCGCTTTCGTCTTTGAATCAATATTCGTTTAAATGTTTCTTTTTCCATTTATTTGTGGTTTAAAAAGATCATATTCATTATCAGAACCATGATTTGCCTCCCCAACAATTTCAAACATCTTGTCATTGTGATATTTCAAATATGTAAGAGGTACGCCCATTATTCCATAATAATCCATTGGTATTTCTGAAACTCTATATACATGAATTGCATCAAAATTATCATACTTTGGATAGTTTTCTTCTTTGAAGCTATGAGTTAAAACTAGTTTTTTTACCACTATCATTGGAAACCTCTAAATTCGTCAGCCACATTGCATTTCCTAAGCTTCGCCATTTTTTTGTCCGAATTCATCTACCCAAAATCTTGTTTTTCCTAGGTTCTGTATCATCTGGTACCCTAAATGCCATATCTCCAAAATGATATCCCACACGAGCCTTATTATTCTTTATATAAGGAAAAAAATTTCTTTATATGTTATTGCATTCTGATTACTAATCAATAAATATTGTTTGTCATATTTTGTAATTAATGAAAATAATTCTGTAAACTTAGAAAAAGGTGGATTGGTTACAACGATATCAGAATCGATTAAATAATTTATACATTCTTGACTTCTAAAATCACCATCCCCAATTAACTTTTTAATATTCCCATTACTATTTAAAGCTTCAAATATCTTGTCATTATTTAAATCGCCATCAGTAGAATATGGCATTTTATCAACTACAAGTAGAAGCCCTCTGCCATCTTCACTAGAATGCATCGCCGACTTTGCATATGATACACATACAAGTTTTTTTAAGTTTGAAACGATTGAAGTTTTTTTAGGAAATATTTTTGCAAAAGCAGATTCGTAAGGATCATCACAATTACACAAAACTTTTTTTCCATTGAATTGAGATTCATAATGGTTAACTTCATTTTCTATTGTTTTTATAATCTGTATACCACTCATCTGTATTATTGCTACTATATCTAGCTTTATTTAATATTGAGTTTCCCATTATTAAATCTCCTTCCTATTTTTTTCATATATCTTTATTTTTCATTTATCTTCAATTTCTACACATTCCACAATTTCTGAAATATCACACTCCAATACATCACATATTCTTAGCAATACATCAGTAGTAACATTTTTCCCCATTTTTTTATTTTTGTAGAACGTACTTTTACTTACTTTTTGCTTTTATCCATAAGCTCAGTATTTTTCATTTCTATATCTATTAATTTTTTTAAATAATTTTTTTATAGCTTAGTTTCGACATGATTATCCTCCAGTCTTATCCATCTTAATATTATATTGTTTCTATTATAACAAAATAATAGAACTTTTTGTAGTATTATCTTCTTTTTTTATCGAACTAATTTTTATAAAAATAATCGGTGCAGCCCAAAGACCTCACCGACATATCTTATCTCTCAGTTTCCTTTGAAGCGTCTTTCTTCTCTACAGGTTTTGCTTTCATTAATAAATTTTTAAATATAAATTATCCCTGTATTCCTCAATCCTTATATTTTTTTACCTTTTTAGAAACTCTAGAAATTCCTCATCTGGATTAGAAAATAATTGTTTTTTTCAAACTCAATAAAATCTTTATACTTTGTTTTTCGTCCCATAGCAATATCAAAGCCATTGCCCAGAATTAGAATAGTATCTGCCATAGTTATTTCCTTCTTTTTTATAAGAATATTAAAATTATGCTCCTCCCTACTTCAAAGCACTCTTAACCTTTTTCTTAGTAATGATGCGGTCGTTTTTGTTGGCTAGGGATTTGAGTCTGGCTTCGAGCAGGATTTTTCGGCCTGCTTCGTTGCGGGTGTAGACGAGTTGGTAGTTGCCTATGTGTGGTGCGACGGCATTTAGGAAGAGCTGGGCATCTTCCTTACGTTTTTCAAAGAGGCTAGGCACTACGAAATACTTGGACTGACCTGCTGGTGCTTTTTTAGAGACTAAGAGGTAGCGTTGATTGTCCACTGGCGCAAAGAATTCTCCTAAGACCTTGGAAAAGAGTTCCTTGTCTCGCATACTTCCACCTTTTAGATAGGCAAAGACGTTAAAGCTTTCCTTGTCCTCATCGACCTGCACGCGCGACTGGTCATCAGACAAATGCCCGGCAGTCACCATGGCTTTGCGAATAGCTTCACCGATCTGGCGCAAGCGTTTATAAGGACTCTTGTAGCTGTAAAAGCGAAAGGCTGTGATAGCTAGGAAGAGGACACAAAGAGCTGTCAACCATGGCAAGGCAAAGAAGGTTAGTCGAACGACATAAGCCAGGAGACTAATAGCAAATACCATCAGAGCGTAGCGAAGCCACTTTTCAGCATCCGCTAGGGCAAGCAAAGGGATTCGTTTGCTGTCGGTCGCCACTTCATTGACAATCTCAATCTTGTCAGCAACAATGAGAGATTCCTGCCATTTTTTTGCGAAGGGAGGCACGATCTTTGGATAGTTCCATGATCTTCTCGTTATAGTCTTCGAGTTTCTTTTTCTTAAATGGGAACTCAGGAAAGTTTAAGCGATCCAGACCTGTTTCAATGGTATCCTCCTTATAGGACAAGCCCAGGAAATGGTACATACGACGAGCAAGGGTTTGTAAGTCCTGATATGGATTGAGGTCTAGTTCTTCTTGATCCTCCTTAGAAAAGGCTGGGTTTTTGTAAGGTTTGATGGCTACTAGGTGCCAGATATTACTAGTCTTATCTGGATGTCCTGGCCAGATACGGATGGCACGGCCCCGCATTTGATTGCTGAGCATAAAGCTTCCGACAAAACTTCCGAGGATGAGAGAGTTGACGCAAGGCGCATCCCATCCTTCTCCCAAGAGAGACTTGGTTCCGACCAAGACCTGGATAGAACCACGTTGGAAGAGCTCGGTCACTGCTGCGACCATCCCCTTAAAGCTGGATGGAAAGCCTACTTGGAGATAAGCATCTTGATCGAGTTTTCCGATGGCAGAGAAGCTTAAGCTCGTGTTTGGGATGAGTGCTTGAAGTTCCGCCTTGACACTAGCAGGTATGATCACGACACTACCAGAAAGGACTGCTATAGGTACAGACAAGCCTTGCTTTTGTGCACTTCTGCGAATGGTTTCAAAGTAAGGGAGGACACCTAATTGCGTGATTGGTGCTTGGTCATCTCCCAGATAACTGGCAAAATCCTTACGGATATAGTCCGCCAAGACTAACTGTCTCAAATCCTGACCTAGACTGGCATATTCGGTCTCAAAAATAGATGCAATCCCAGCTAGTTTTCCTAGAGATTGGTTGAGGATTTGGTCATTGGCCTTGGATTTGACCAAGAAAATTTGACGTTTTTCAATCAACCCTCTTGATTTCAGTTCAGCTTCTATCTTTTTCTTTGTCTCCTGCGGATCCTCATACCAGTCAGGAGTCTGATATAGAAGGCCTTGCAAGAGAACTTCGAGCCAGTAGTAATTAAGAGCTGGCAAGCCTTCAGCACCTAGTAAATCTCGTAGATACTTGGGAATTTCCAGCTTTTGAGCCTGTAGATAAATGAGGAGCGCTGATAGATACTTGGGATCCTCAAGGAGCATATCAGCAGAAATTTCCCCTTTGAGGACCTTGGAACTCCTGATCAGCTCTTGGAAGTCAGAATCAAGGACTAGTTGGCTGACGTACTCCCACTTGGTATCTTCAAACTCTTCCAAGCGCTTGTCTTCTTCCTTAGTCGGAAAGCAGATATATACAAAAGTCCTGGTGAGGGCAAAGGGTGTCTTCCTTGACCAGTTCTGGCACTGTGATTTCTTGGTCAATCTCGCCACATATCTGGAGATAGCGATCCCAGAGTTCTGGTTCACTGTCATAAGGCGGTGTCGCTGTGAGAGAGATGACTTGCAATTGCTGGTAGTTTTTACGGAAGTCTTCTAGGCTTTTCCACCATTCATTTCGCAAGTGATGGCATTCGTCCAGACAGAGGGTTTCGACACCCCTTTCCTTGAGTCTGGCAAGCAGGTCAAAGCCTACAAAGTCCTCAACCTCGCCATTTTCTTCTTGGGATTGTACCTGTTGCATAGCGCTGTGAAAAGCTTGATAGGTGGCGATGGTGATTTGCTTCATGTCCTTGAGATTTTGAGACACGAGACTTGTGACCTGGTTCTCATCCTCTAAAAAGGCCTGGCGAATCCTTTCCACCCATTGTTCCCGGATGGTCACCGTCGGTACCAAAACTAGGGCAGACTTATCAAAGCGGGCAATCAACTCGATTCCTATGGTTGTTTTCCCTGAACCAGGCGCTGCCACCAAGTGGACATGACCATCTGCTTGGTATTCTTGGAAATTGTCCAATACCTGTTTTTGGTAGTTGCGCCAAGTGCCATTAAACTTCAATCCTAACATGATTTTCCTCATTCTAAGCTGTCATTTTCTTATTCCCATTTTACCACACTTGAGGCAAAGTCACACGAAGTATCCCATGTAGTCTTTCTCCCTAAAATATGGTATAGTAGAATTATACTACACAAGAGGAGTTTACATGTCACACGAGAAAGAAATGAAAGCTGTTTCTCCCCTTCTACAGCAAGCGATTCATATTTCCTCCATCGTCGGTGGAGTTGGTACTATAATATTCTGTATCTGGGCCTATCAGGCCGGTATCTTGCACTCCAAGGAAACCCTTTCTGCCTTTATCCAACAAGCAGGTATCTGGGGGCCTCCACTCTTTATCTTTTTACAGATTTTACAGACAGTTGTTCCTATTATCCCTGGTGCTTTGACATCTGTTGCAGGTGTCTTTATCTATGGTCACATCATCGGGACCATCTACAACTATATCGGTATTGTCATAGGTTGTGCCATCATCTTTTACTTAGTTCGTCTCTACGGAGCACCCTTTGTCCAGTCTATGGTCAGCAAGCGTACCTATGACAAGTATATCGGTTGGCTGGATGAGGGCAATCGCTTTGACCGATTCTTTATCTTTATGATGATTTGGCCAGTTAGTCCAGCTGATTTTCTCTGCATGTTGGCTGCTTTGACCAAGATGAGCTTCAAGCGGTATATGACCATTATCATCCTGACCAAACCCTTTACCCTGGTCGTTTACACTTATGGCTTGACCTACATCATCGATTACTTTTGGCAGATGTTTGGCTAATAGACAAAAAACTCAAGGATTCATCCTTGAGTTTTTCTTTGTTAGGCTTCTTTTTTCAATAAGAGGGAAACAAGCACTGATGTAGCAATCATCCATGCTCCTAGAATGATAAAGGTCATTCGACCATCTGTAGTCACCAAGCCAATTCCTGAAAGAACGAAGGGTGTTAATGATGCACCAAAAGAACATCCCAAAACAGCATAGGAAGTTGCTTTGTTGAGGAGTTTTGGAGGAATTCGCTCAGATATCAACTGAAAGACTGTCGTCAGAGCGATGCTGTAGGCAAATCCTCCCAGGATAGAACCTGCAACCACCACCCAGAGTGAAGGGGAAAGAGCAATGATGATTTGCCCGATACCAAAAGTGACACCAGCGACCAATAGAAGTCTTTCCTTGAAGGTCGAAATCAGGAAAGAAAAGCTGATCCCAGCTAGAATCCCAATCAACTGCATGGCACTGAGGACCAGACTGGACAACTGAGCATCCCCAAACCCTGCCTCAATCATAAGACTAGGGATGCGGAAGGTAATGGCCGTATTGGTACATACAATCACTGCAGCTGCAATAGCAAGGAAGAAAATCAATTGGAGCATGGAACGAGTCAGTTTCGCTGCTTCTTCTGTCTGATGCTTGGACTCGTGAATTTCTTCCTTGTTGTAAGGGACAAAGAGAAGAAAGAGCACCAAGACTACCAAGCCTGCGGCATAGGCTAAGAATGTTGCGGTCCAGCCAAATGCTAACAATTGCCCGACTGCCAAAGTCAAGATGGATGCTCCTACTACCTCAGCTGATCCACGAAAACCAAGCATCTGGATACGAGTTTTCCCATGATAGCGTTCACTGATAATCGAGATGGCCTTGGCATTTAGCATTCCTACTCCAAGCCCAAATAGCAAGCGTGTCGCAAAGACAAAGTAATAACCCTGATACCAGAAAGGTGCAGTTCCACTGATGGATAAAATCAAGAGTCCCAAGGTCAACTGGAGACGTTCAGGAAAAATACGCTCTAGAACTCCGTTTAATAAAAGCATGGCCATAATCCCAAAGGAAGGGAGGCTGACCAAGAGTTCAACCTGACCAGTCGAATAGCCCTGATAATAGTCAAACATGGCAGGTAAGGCGCTCGAAATAGAAAACGATGTGATCAATACTAACGATAGGGAGAGTATGCTCACTTTTTCCAAAAATTGTTTCATCTTTTCCTCATTCATTGTTCATTTTTCATATTAGTAAAAAGGTCCTTTCCTATCATACACTCTTTAGCCAAAATTGGCAAGCGACTGAGCACCAAGACCAAAAGAAAAAGCGGGGCATCAAGAGCTGTGAAGTCTTGATGACATCCCACTTTTTTATGTGTTTTATCCAGTTATGTGACTTAGATTTTCAAGAATCGACGCATTGAGATTCCTGAACCAAGTGAACCGATACAGATTCCGATGAGGAACAAGAGACCGATCATCAATGGAATAAAGGTATTCGGTGTAATCAAAGATAGGTTTTGACCAACCAAGGATGGGTTGACAGATTGGAAGACTCGGTTATAGATAAAGTAAACCAATGCTGATGGAAGAGCTGCTCCCAACAATCCGATAAAGGCACCTTCTAGCAAGAATGGGCCACGGATATAACCGTTCTTGGCACCAACCAAACGCATGATTTGGATTTCACGGCTACGTGAAATGATAGTAATACGAATGGTATTTGAAATTAAGAAGACTGCGATGAAGATCAAGAGTCCTGCGATGACCAATCCCCATACACGGATGAAGGAAGCCAACTTGAAGAGACGTTCGGTATTGGCACCACCGTCTTGAACTTCAGAGACACCTTCAATCTTTTTTTAGCTTCTTCAGCTACTGGTTTTACATCACTTGGTGAATTGGTATCTACGATGTAGGCATCATGAAGAGGGTTTGCATCTCCTTCAAATACCTTCCACTCATCACCCATAGTTTCAGTCAGCTTTTGGTACTGCTCTTCTTTACTTGAGAAGGTTACATTTTTAACGGCTGGCAGAGCTTTAAGGGCGTTATAGACCTTGTGGTAGTCATTGTTCGTGACTGTTTGGCCTTCTTTTACAATGGTTTCACTGTTATCTTCAACGTCTTTACGAACATAAACCATGACGCGGACGTTGTTTTTCAATATCAGTTGCTAATTTCGCAGTATTGAAGATCACTGATGCAAAGATAGCAACCAAGGTCAAGGTAATCATTACTGAACTGACAGCAGCAATGGTCATCCATCCATTACGCTTTAAACTTTTTAAAGCTTCGAACAGATGGCGGAAAAATCTACTAATCATCGTATCCGTACTCTCCTTTCGCTTCATCACGTACCACGCGACCATTCTCGATGGCAATAACGCGGTGGCGCAAAGGTATTTACGATCTGGCTGTTGTGGGTCGCCATCAAAACAGTTGTCCCTTGAAGATTGATACGTTCCAAGAGGTTCATGATTTCCCATGAGTTATCTGGGTCCAAGTTTCCTGTTGGTTCGTCGGCAATCAAGACCTTAGGATTGTTTACGATCGCACGCGCGATGGCGATACGTTGTTGCTCACCACCTGAAAGCTCATTTGGGAATGAACGAACCTTGTGCTTCAAACCAACAAGGTCCAAGACTTCCATAACACGTTTTTTGATGTTACGACGACTTTCACCAACAACCTCCATTGCGTAGGCAATGTTCTCATAAACGGTTTTCTTTGGCAAAAGTTTGTAATCCTGAAAGACTACTCCGACATTTCTACGCAAGAACGGAATATCTTTCTTTTTGATCTTAACCAGGTTATAACCTGCAACTTGCAAGCTTCCTTTATCGATTTTGACCTCACGATACAAGGCACGGATAAAGGTTGATTTACCTGCACCTGAAGGTCCTACGATGTAGGCGAATTCTCCTGCATCGATATTTACAGTGATGCCACGTAGGGCTGTTGTCCCGTTGTCATATTTTTTGACAACATCTCTCATTTCAATGATTGACATGTGACTTCCTTTCTTTTAACTGATACGCCATTTCAGATAAGCATCGATGAAACCATCTAGGTCTCCATCCATAACCTTATCTACTTGCGCTACTTCAAAGTTTGTACGATGGTCTTTTACCATTGTATAAGGCGTAAATACATAGGAGCGGATTTGGCTTCCCCACGTAATTTCCTTTTTCTCACCCTTGAGCGAGTCTACCTCAGCAGCTTTCTTTTCCTGCTCCATCTGGTAGAGTTTTGCCTGAAGCATCTTCATAGCACGGTCACGGTTTCCGTACTGAGTACGGTCAACGGTTGATGCTACGACGATCCCTGTCGGGATGTGAGTCAAGCGGACACCTGTTGAAACCTTGTTGACGTTTTGTCCACCTGCTCCACCTGAACGGAAGGTATCCATCTTGATATCATCCTCACGGATGTCAACTTCGATGGTATCATCCAACTCTGGCATAACTTCTACAGAAGTAAATGAGGTGTGGCGACGTTTAGCAGAGTCAAATGGTGAGATACGGACCAAACGGTGAACTCCCATCTCTGACTTGAGAAGACCATAAGCATTTGGTCCTTCAAAAGACAAGGTTACTGACTTGATTCCTGCCTCATCACCTGCTTGGTAGTCTAAGACCTCAACTTTGAAGCCTTTGGCATTTCCATAGCAGTATACATACGAAGAGCATATCGCCCCAGTCTTGAGCCTCTGTTCCCCCTGAACCAGGATGGATTTCAAGGATGGCATTGTTGTGATCATAGGGTTCTGACAAGAGAAGGGTCATTTCGTAGCTAGTCATCATCTGATCTAACTCATCGAGTTTTTCAACCAACTCATCCTTAACGGATTCATCCTCTGCCAAAAAGTCCAGTAAAATCTCAACTTCATCCTGCAACTCATCCATCTTGTGGAAGGTATTATAGGTATTTTTGAGTTCGTTTAATTCTTGCGACGTTTTTTGGGCCGCAATATTATCGTTCCAAAAATCAGGTTCTGTCATTTTGTTTTCCAAAATGGCAATTTCTTCCTCTAAACCTTCGAGGTCAAAGAGACCCCCTGAAAGAAGCTAATTTTTCACGATTTGCGTCAATTTTTTGACGAATTTCTGAAATGTCCATACATACTCCTTTAATTGTATCGTTTTTATTATACCATAATTTTTTATTTATCTAATCGGTGTTTTTTTCTATTTTAGTATCAATATATTTTGCAAGACATCTACTGACCTTATTTCTAGCAAAAATCTAAAAACCTCACAAGAAATTTCCTATGAGATTTCGTAAATTTATACTACTTTTTACAAGTTAACAGTCAGCACTTGGCCGTCTTTCACGACTTGCTCACCAGCGATATAGACATCATTAACATCACTGGATTTGACGGCATAAACGAGGTGAGACAGCATGTTTTCTTGAGGTTGGAGATGGATTTTGCCTTGGGGTTGGATGACGAGAAAATCAGCTTGCTTGCCGACTTCCAAACTACCAATCTCATCTGCCATTCCTAACACCTTAGCACCCTCGATTGTCAAGGCCTTGAGGGCGGTTTCGATCGGAAATTGGCTGGCATCGCCACTCTTCATTTTCTGTAAGAGTGCTGCAGTCCGCCCTTCCTCAAACATATCCAGGTTATTGTTAGACGCAACTGAGTCCGTCGCAATACCAACTGCTACTCCTGCTTTTTGAAGTTGGACGACTGGTGCAATCCCTGAGGCTAATTTGAGGTTGCTGATAGGATTGTGGGCGATAGCAACTTGCGAATCTGCCAAGCGGGCAATCTCTGCTTCATTTAACTCAACACCATGAGCAAAGACAGCTTTATGATCTAAATATCCGAGTTCATCTAGAAAGGCTAATGGGCGTTTGCCATAGCGTTTCAGGATAATGCCTGACTCTTCCTGTGTTTCTGCAACATGGATATGAAGAGGAATGTTTTCTTCTTTTGCTAGCTCAAGACTTACCTCCAGCAAATCTCGGCTACAACTATAGGGCGAATGGGGAGCTACCATAACCTTGAACTTGGGATCCTGGTAGCCTTTGATTGTCTCGATAATAGCTCGAGTTCTAGCTATAGTTTCAGCCGTCGTCTCCACATCTGAAGAAAAGAGGGTTGGAGAAAAATAACAACGCATCTTAGATGCCTTGACTGCCTCATAAATCTCAGCTATATCCACTCCATTAGGATTGTACATGTCGTTGAAGGTTGTTGTTCCAGACTGGAGCATTTCTGTTAGCGCCTCTTTGACGGCCTTTGTAGTCATCTCTGGTGTGAATTCTGCTTCTGCTGGCCAGATATAGTCCTCTAGCCATTCGTGGAGATTGCTATCATCACGAATCCCTCTCAAGCCTGTCATGGCAGAGTGAGTATGGCAGTTAACCAAGCCAGGCATAATCCAGGCACCCTGATAGTCTATGATTTGATCTGCTTGTTTAAGAATCTCTTGATTTTCCTGACTGACATAGACGATTTGGGATTCTTTAATAGCCAAAATCCCATCCAAATAGACGTGGAAATCTTGGTCACAAGTCACGATATTTACATGCTGAAAGACTTTCATCCCTAGGCTCCTTTTCTATATAAGTGTTCATACTGGATAATTTTTCTAGCTATTGTAACAAAAAAGTCACCCGAAGGCAACTTTTCTTGTTTGTTCATAGGCATTATAATGGCTTTCCCATTATTCTGGGCTAAAAGCTGCTGCTTGCTGCATTTGATAGTATTTGCCTTTTCTCGTCATGAGTTCCTCATGATTGCCATATTCGACAATATCTCCATCGACCAAGACAAGAATCAAATCAGCATCTTGAATGGTCGATAAACGGTGGGCAATGATAAAGCTTGTTCGCCCTTTCATGAGTTTGGCAAAGGCATCCTGAACCAGCACCTCTGTCCGGGTATCGATGGATGAGGTTGCCTCGTCCAAGATCAGAATCTTAGGAATGGCTAGAAAGACGCGGGCAATGGTCAAAAGCTGAGCCTGACCAACAGACAAGGATTCCCCTGCATTTTCAAGCTTGGTATCATATCCCTGTGGTAATTGTTGGATAAAGAAATCCGCATTTGCTGCCTTGGCTGCTACAATGACCTGCTCTCGGCTAGCATCAGGATTGCCAAAGGCAATATTGTCATGAATGGTTCCCTGCTTGAGCCAAGTTTCTTGGAGCACCATCCCAAACTGCTGTCGAAGAGATGCTCTAGTATAGTCGTAAATAGAATGACCGTCTAGCAAAATATCTCCTGAGTTAATCGGGTAGAAACGCATGAGGAGATTGATAAGGGTAGACTTCCCAGCACCCGTTGGTCCAACGATAGCAACCTTACTACCAGCTGGAATATCAATAGACAGATCCTTAATCAAGATCTTTTCAGGATTGTAACCAAAAGAAACATGTCTAAAGGAAATAGCTCCCTTGACTTGGTCGCTGTTCAATTCTTTAAGACCAGTTTCTGTAACCTCTGGACTTTTTAGAACAGCATAAACACGTTCTGCACAAGCTAAGGCGCTTTGCAGCTCGGCTAAGACAGATGAAATATCGTTAAAAGGCTTGGTGTACTGCTGCACATAGTTCAAAAAGGTCACTAAACGCCCAACCGTCAAAGTTGAACCCGCCATGATGCGCAAGGCTCCAACACCAGCTAGTAGGGCATAAATAAGGGAATTGACAAAACGGGTGGAAGGATTGACTGTCGATGAATAAAAGATAGCCGACTGAGAATAACCTGCGTAGTTGTCAATTGCCTCATGAAGTCTCTCGATAAATTCTTCCTGAGCATTGAAGGACTGGATAATGTTCTGTTGGGTGAGCGATTCTTCAATCAACTGGGTTTGAATCCCCCTAGACTCTGTCTGTTTTTGAAAGAGATGGTAGAATTTCTTAGCGATAAATCGTGAAATGACCATAGATAGAGGTGTTAAGAGCAGAACCAAGAGAGTCATCAATAGATGGATTTGGAGCATAGCAAGGATGCTGACCAAAATCATCAAAACTCCTATGAAAAATTGGTTGAAAATCATATTCAAACCCGCTGCCAACTGCTCGATATCTGTCGTTACACGGCTGACCATTTCTCCACTCCCTTGTCTATCTACCAGGGCAATCGGAAGACGATGGAGCTTTTCAATGATTTTTTCGCGCAAATCTTTGGTGTAGGAGAAAATCAGTCGATTATAGAGGAGAGGATTGGCCCATTGTACCAGCGTATTCCCAATGACCACAAAAATCATCTGGAGGAAAATCTGCCAAAATAGCTGGGATGAACCATCGACTAGGACTTGGTCAATCACCTGTCCTATCAAGATTGGTAGATAGATTGATAGGGCTACCTGAACAATGGTACCCAAGAAAGCCAGGAAAAGAAGGACAGGATGGCCAGCTAAATCTTTTGCTAATCGTTTAAGGGTTTGACTTGCATGTTTGCCTTTCATTCTAGTCCTCCTTTCCATGTTGGGATGCATTGATTTCACGATAGACTTGACTAGTCTTCATCAATTCCTCATGATTTCCGAGTGCTAACTGCTGACCTTTTTCTAAAAGGAGAATCTGCTCTGCAATCTTCAAGGTTGAAGTCCGTTGGGAAATCAAGATTAAGCTCGTATTTGGCAAGTTCTCCTGAACAGCCTTTAGAAGATTGGACTCGGTGATGGTATCAAGGGCTGAAGTCGCATCATCCAAGATGAGAAATGGTGCTTGGTGCAAGACTGCTCGGGCGATAGACAAACGTTGCTTTTGTCCACCTGAGAAATTTCGGCCGCCCGCTTGGACCTCTGCGTCCAGCTGACCATCCTTGTCACTGACAAAGTCCTTGGCCTGGGCAATTTCTAAAGCCTGCCAGAGTTCTTGGTCCGAGACAGGATTTTCCATACCTAAAGTCAAATTGGAACGAATCGTTCCCTTAAAAAGTTCAACTTTTTGAGGAACATAGGCTATCCAGGACCGCCATTGAGCAAGATTTTGAGGACTATTCCCAGCCTGATAGAAGGCCACTGTTCCTTTATCTGGTTTGTACAAACCAAGTAAAACCTGTACCAAGGTTGACTTACCAGAACCAGTACCCCCGATGATTCCAAGAATTTCCCCTTTTTTCATTCCAAAAGAAATATCTCTCAGAGAAGGTTGGGCAGCATCTGGGTAGGTAAAGGTTAAATGTTCAACTCGTAAGGACTGGTTCATTGAACCTTCCCTTTGCGCAATTTCTGCCAGTATATCCTCAGGTTCTTCAGCGAAGACTTCCTCAATCCGCTTGGCAGATATATAAGACTGGTTGAGTGAATTAATCAGCATGGCTAGTTTGATCAACTCTACCAAGATTTGCAGGAGATAGTTGATCAGGGCAATCAAGGCTCCCTGACTGAGCCAGCCTCCCTGAATAGAAATATAACCATTCCAGATAATCACCAGCAAAGTTCCGTTGACGATCAAATAGGTCAATGGGGTCAAGAGACTAGACCAGTATCCTGTTTTCATTTGGATAGCCGTATAGATTTGGTTGAGTACTTGGAAATGTTCAATCTCTCGTTTTTCTTGGCCAAAGGCACGAATCACGCGCATACCTTGTATCTGTTGGCGCGTTTCCTGAACCAGCTGGTCTGTTTTCTTTCTCAAACTACTGTAGAGAGGATTGACCAAGCGTGATAAAACGACAATGACAAGGGTCAAAATGGCAACCATGACCAAGAACCAGAAGGTCAATTCAGGCGAGAGGCGATAAGCCATGAAAATGGCACCAAAAACAATAATAGGCGCTCTTAAAAAGAGGCGTAAGAATTGATTAATCCCTGTCTGAATCTGATAGGTATCTGAAGTCAAACGCGTCACCAAACTCGAAGTCGTCAAACGGTCTCTACTATCCTTGGGCAAGGAGAGAATATGACGATAGAGGTCATTGGTCAACTCCTTGGTGAAGCCGACTGCTGCCTTGGCTGAGTAAAACTGGGCAACTAGGGCAACTAGGACGCCAATAACTGCAAACACAAAGAGGAGTCCCATTTGCATCCACAGATGGCCCTGATCTTTTTGAGGGATAGATTGGTCAACAATACCTGCTATCACCATGGGAACCAAGAGTTCAAAAACAGCTTCTAGCAGCTTAAACAAGGGTGCTAGGAAAGACTCCTTGAGGTAGGGTTTAAAGTAAGAAAGTAATTGTTTCATATGTCCCTTCTATTTCCAAAATGAAGAAGGTGGAAAAACCACCATCTTTTTTACTTGTTCAAATATGGAAGTAGATAGCCATAACCAGCCTCTTCCATCCCATCCTTCGCAATGAATCGTAAAGAAGCAGAATTGATGCAATAGCGTAAGCCACCTAGTTCCTGAGGCCCGTCTGTAAAGACATGACCCAAGTGGGCATTACCCGAACGTGACCGAACTTCAATACGCTCCATACCGTGACTCAAGTCACTATAGTAATGGATCAGCTCTTTAGAAATCGGTCTACTAAAACTTGGCCAACCACAGCCTGAGGCAAACTTATCCTTGGCAAAGAAGAGGGGCTCCCCAGTCGTGATATCGACATAAATTCCTTCCTCAAAAGTTTGGTCGTAAGCATTTCTAAATGGAGCTTCCGTTGCTGCTTCTTGGGTAACTCTATAAGATTCTTCTGACAAATTTTCTCTTAAAGCTGCCTGACTAGGTTTTTCATAGTTGGCCGCATCAATCAGTGGTTTCTCAGCATCTCTCACATCGATATGGCAATAGCCTCCAGGATTTTTCTTGAGGTAGTCTTGGTGATAGTCTTCAGCCAGGATATAGTGACGAAGCTTCTCCACTTCTACCGCTATTTTACGACCGATGAGAAGCTCTTGTTCTCGAACGACCGTATGGATGGTTGGCAAATCCTCTTCATCTTGATAATAAATCCCTGTGCGGTACTGACGACCACGGTCGTTTCCTTGTTTGGTTGACAGAAAGGGGATCGATAACTCGGAAATAATAGAGTAAAATCTCACGGAGCGAGACTGCTTTTTCATCATAGATAACTTGCACAGTCTCAGCATGATCTGTTTCTTTGATTAATTGATAATTGGTAGTTTCAACTTGACCATTAGCGTAACCAACACTAGTTTGCAACACTCCAGAAATACGTGAAAAGTACTCTTCCAAGCCCCAAAAACAACCGCCTGCTAGATATATTTCTGCCATTTCAAATCCTCCTTGACCGTCTGTCGGTCGCTAAACACGGGAATCATTTCATATCCCATCTTTCATTTTCAAAAAAAGGACAGGAAGCCCTCTAATAGAGAGTTTCCCCATCCTATTGCTATATTTATTTTGCTTCGACGCGAACGCCTTCTGTGTCTACTTGCAAGTCATGAAGCTTGCCTTTGAAAGGTTGCTTTTCAAGCTCTGCCTTAATCTTTGGCATCTTGTCAGGCTCAGCAAGAACCATGACAGTAGGACCAGCACCAGAGAGGTAGGTCGCATAAGCACCGTTTCTCTTGGCAACTTTTTTGATGGTCGCAAATTCTCGCACCAGTTCTTGACGGTAACGCTCGTGGAAGAGGTCACTCTCAATAGCTTGGCCTGCTTTGACCATATCTCCAGTCAGTAGGCCTGCAATAGCCACATTGGCGATAGAACTTGCTGCAACAGCTTCCTTGTAAGAAAGTTTCTTAGGCAAGACACCGCGACTATCGCGAGTACGCAATTCATAGTTTGGAATATAAGCTAAGAAAGCACACTCTGGGAAGGGCGCCACAACTGCTGAAACCTGGCCTTCGACTGAGCTTGCAATGACGAGATTTCCATAGATAGCAGGTGCAACATTATCAGGGTGTCCCTCAATCTTAGTCGCCAACTGTAATTTTTCATGTTTGCTTAGCTTCAAGTTTCCGAGTTGATTTGCTAGTTCGATTCCTGCAACGATGACAGAGCTCGATGAACCTAGTCCACGCGCAAGTGGAATATCACTGATCATCTTCAGACGTCTTGGTTGTAGGTCTGGAACAATTTGTAGAGCAATCTTCAGCAAAAGATTACGTTCGTCACGTGGAATCCATTTGCCTAATTGGTGCTCAATCATCCATTCTTCACGTTCCTCACAAACCTGAATTTCTAGATACTTGGTTACAGCTACACCAACCGAGTCAAAACCAGGACCCACATTGGCACTTGGTAGCAGGTACAATAATCTTCATCTTAGTCTCCTAAAACCTTGAAGGTGTTGAGAAGTTCAAACTCGGCTACCGTCTTCAAAGCGTCTGTAATATTTGCAAGCTGCGCCTTGTTGATCTTATGGCTGATGATAACGACACGAGCCTTACCTTCTTGCTTACCATCTTGTAGGATTTGCTTGAAGGAAATATCTTCCGCATTAAAGAGTTCAGCTAATTTCAAGACTTGTCCTTTTGAGTCTGGAGCCAAGATTGAGAAATAGTAGTTAGCTTTGACATCTTCTGGCTTAGCCAAGACTACTGGACGGCTGTATTCATTAAAGGCTTTTCCAATTGTTCCATCATTCAGACGACGAACGATGCGGGCAATATCAGCCACAACACTTGTTGCAGTTGGTTTTTGACCTGCACCTGGTCCATAATACATAGACTCGCCAATACCGATAGACTCCACAAAGACAGCATTCATAACACCATTAACACTTGCAAGTGGATGTGCTTTAGGAAGGAAGGTTGGTGTAACCTCAGCAGCGATTCCAGAAGCTGTTTCTTCGATAGAACCAACTAATTTCACAACATAACCAAGCTCTTGAGCTACTGCTACATCTTCTGGAGTGATGTTGCGAATTCCTTGGTGACCCACATCTTCAAACTTGACATTCATCCCAAAGGCGAACTGACTAAGGATGACCATCTTGTAGGCCGCATCAATCCCGTCAACGTCATTGGTAGGGTCGCTTTCAGCAAAGCCAAGTCGTTGGGCTTCTGCCAAAGCATCTTCATAAGACCAGCCTTCTGTTACCATTTTGGTCATCATGAAGTTAGATGTTCCATTGACAACACCCAGAACACGTGTGATTTTGTCTGATGCTAGTGAGTTAACCAAAGTACGAAGGATTGGAATTCCTCCAGCAACTGCTGCTTCGTAGTATAAGGCAACATTGTGAGCTTTGGCTACCTCAAGCAATTCTGCACCATGGACTGCTAAAAGATCCTTGTTAGCTGTCACGACGTGTTTCCCTGCTTCTAAAGCACGAGTGATAAAGGTTTTAGCAGGTTCAATACGTCCCATCAACTCAACAACAATAGTAATGTCTTTGTCTGACAAGATTTCATCGATATTTGTTACAAAATTAAAATCATTTCCTGCTTCAAGCAAGCGGGCTTTCTCTTGATCGTCTTTGACCAAAACTTTAGCTACTTCAATTTCTGACTGGGCAGCTTGAACAATTTTTTCTTTATTTTCCTTTAGCAAGAATGGCACACCACTGGCTACTGTACCAAATCCAAGTAAAGCAATCTTAACTGACATGTTTGTCTCCTCGAAATTTTCTAATAGTCCTATTATACCAAAATTGTGAGAAAATTCCTACCATTCTAAACTAAAAATAGGAGCACCAAATCACAAAAAGAGGCTGGGACAAAAGTCCTAGCCTCTCAATTGCCTTTGGATTGTCGAGCAAGACGCAGTGGTTGAGTGGGCTCTAACTACGCTGATTTCATCAGCTTTTACAGTCCTACTCAACTGTGCGGAGGTGGAACGACGAAATCGAATTCTAACGAATTACCGATTTCTGTCCCACTCTCTCTATTTTCAATCTATTTTACAAAAGCCAATTCCTTATCACTAGACAAGTCTTCTCGATAATTGAAACCCGCAAAGCTGAGCTTTTTAATCTCTTCAACCGAAGTTACCTGACCTTCCATCAAGGCTGTTAAGAAAGCCCCTCTAGCTTTTTTAGAAATGGTTGAGTGGATTTTTAGTTTTCCATCTCTTTCTTCCATGAACTTGAAGGTCACCATTTTCTCACGGATTTCTTTAGGGAAGACAGTTTCAAACTCCGAAGACAAGAGAGAAAAGATTAACTCCTGGTCTTTCATTGACTCCTCATAGGCCACCTTCCAATGACTTTTCAAGCTTTTTCCAGCGACTTTGAGTTTCATCAAAAAGTCCAGTCTGTGAGGCGCAATCGGTTCAAAGGCTGGAATCACACCATAGAGAGCTGACGTTATCATGAGGTGTTTCTCCAGATAGGTTTGCTCCTCTTTGGTGAGAGCGTCCCGTTTGATGTTGCGATACATGAGTCCATCAAAGAGGTGCAAGGCTGGATAGTTTGTCGCGGTTCCATTTTTCAAGGCCTGGATATGTTCAAACTCCTCTTGCGCTTTTTCGGCAGATATTTTGTAGAAGTTCTCCAGATCTTGGGTAGAGTATGTTGTCAATTCATCCAGCACTGCCTGACTTTCAGGACGCAATGGTTTAGCCTCTAAACTAGGGATTTCGGTATTCATTTCTTTTGCGGTTGGGATTAGAATTTTCATAGTGATAGTGTAGCATATTTTTTTAGGACTACCAAGGATTTTAGCTTAAATAATACGACCTTCCAAATGATCCAATTCATGCTGACAAATCTGAGCCGGAAAACCCGTCAGGCTAATGGTTTGCTCTTGCCAATGGATATCTCTGTAGCTTACTGTAATCTTCTCATACCTAGTTGTCGGTCTTACACCTGCCAAAGACAAACAACCTTCCTCTGTTTCGTATGATCCTTCAAAAGATTGGAGAACTGGATTAAACATAACCATGGGAATCATTCCGATATTAAAAATAATGACACGTTTTTGTACCCCAATCATATTGGCCGCTAGTCCAACACAGCTTTCTCGGTTAGCCAATAGGGTATCCTGCAAATCCTTTGCTAGGGGTAAATCTTCCTGACTAGCAGGCTGGGATACCTGCGACAAAAACAAGATATCTTTGACAATTTTCTTTTCCAACTACTATTCATCCATCTTTTTCTCAACTTGATTATAGCACAAAATATACTCTTCGAAAATCAAATTTAAACCACTTCAGCTTCACCTTGCCGTATATGTGTTACTGACTTCGTCAGTTCTATCCACAACCTCAAAACGGTGTTTTGAGCAACCTGCAGCTCTCTTCCTAGTTTACTCTTTGATTTTCATTGAGTATTATTTCAGTTTATCTTTACATTAAAACAAAAAGCCATCCGAAGATGACTTTTCATAATTGTTTAAATTGCGTTTTTATCTTTTTCCAAGTGCTCGTTGAACTGCTTTTAACAATCTCAACAAGGACCACTATCATAAGTGCTCCTACGGCAACAACCATCCATTGAGCCAAGCTCAAGTTTGAAACGTGGAAGAGATTATTAAATCCAGGAACCAAAATTGTCACCACAAAGAGGACAAAGGCAACTGGGATAGACCAGTTAAAGGTCTTATTCGTAAAGAGTCCCACTTTAAAGATAGATTGGTAAACCGACTTAACGTTAAAGGCATGGAGCAATTGGATCAAACCGAGAGTTGCAAAAGCCATGGTAAGAGCATCCGCATGGATTTCAGTATGACTTTGGTGCTCTGGGAAGAGAAGAGCCCAACCATAAACACCTAAAACGAGCATGGTTTGGAAGATCCCTTGATAAATGATTGCTCCGAAGACACCACCATCAAAGAAGTTAGACTTACGCCCACGAGGTTTGTGAGTCATAACGCCTGGCTCAGCTGGTTCCACCCCAAGAGCGATGGCTGGTAGCGTATCTGTTACCAGGTTAATCCATAGCAAATGCACTGGTTGAAGCACATCCCAACCTAACAAGGTTGCAAAGAAGATGGTGAAAAACTTCAGCCATATTGGCAGACAAGAGGTATTGGATAGATTTTTGGATATTTGAGAAGACCTTACGTCCTTCTTCAACCGCTACGATAATGGTTGCAAAGTTATCATCGGCAAGGACCATATCCGAAGCTCCTTTAGAAACTTCTGTACCAGTAATCCCCATACCGATACCGATGTCAGCTGTCTTAAGTGATGGCGCATCGTTAACTCCATCACCTGTCATCGCAACAACCTTACCTTCTTTTTGCCATGCTTTCACGATCCGAACCTTGTGCTCAGGTGATACACGAGCGTAAACAGAGTATTGCTTGAAGACTTTTTGGAATTCTTCATCAGTGAGTTCATTCAACTCAGCACCAGTGAAGACATGGTCTTCTGTATCATTTGGATCGATGATACCGAGACGTTTAGCGATAGCTTCCGCTGTATCTTGGTGGTCACCAGTGATCATAATCGGACGGATACCTGCTTCTTTAGCGACACGTACAGCTTCTGCAGCTTCTGGGCGCTCAGGGTCAATCATGCCGACCAAACCAGAGAAGATGAGGTCAGACTCAACGATTTCAGATTCCAAGGTTGGAATTTCGTTACTTGTCTTGTAAGCCATCATCAAGACACGAAGGGCTTGTTTAGCCAAGTCTTTGTTGGTTGCAAGGATGGCATTTTTATCTTCTTCTGTGATTGGGCGAACTTCCCCATTGACTTCGATACGAGTCACACGCTTGAGTAATTGGTCAGGTGCACCCTTGACAGCGATAAAGTAAGAACCGTCAGATTCCTTATGGATAGTCGACATAAGCTTACGGTCTGAGTCAAATGGTAATTCAGCAACACGTGGCTCATCCTTCAAGACTTCACGAACATCAAAGTTGTGGTCCAAACCAAACTGTACAAGAGCAGTTTCAGTTGGGTCACCGATCAATTTGCCAGATGGGTCTACCTTGGTATCGTTGGCAAAGTTCATGACACGAAGGGTATTGTTGCTAGCCGCAATTTCTGTTGCAGAGCTTTGCAATTGACCGTTGGTATAAACTTTTTCAACCGTCATTTGGTTCATGGTCAAAGTACCTGTTTTATCAGATGCGATGATTTCTGTTGAACCAAGCGTTTCAACCGCTGGCAATTTACGGACGATCGAATTCCGTTTGGCAAGGGTTGTAGTTCCCAAAGATAGAACGATGGTTACAATAGCAGGAAGCCCTTCTGGAATAGCTGCAACCGCAAGGGCAACCGCCACCATCAAGCCTTCTAATGGATGTTCGCCACGAACAAAGACACCAACCAAGAAGGTAATCACTGCAATCACAATGATTAAGTAAGTCAAGGCCTTAGATAATTGTTCCAAGCTTTGCTTCAACGGTGTTTCTGTTTCGTCTGCGTTGGCCAACATGTCCGCAATCTTACCAACTTCTGTGTACATACCAGTGTTGGTCACGACACCAATACCACGACCGTATGTTACGTTTGAGTTTTGGTAACCCATGTTAACACGATCCCCGATACCAGCATCTGCTTCAACAAGTCCTGTCACATCTTTTTCAACTGGCACAGACTCCCCTGTAAGAGCTGCTTCTTCTATTTTAAGAGAAGCTGCTTCAAACAAACGCATATCTGCAGGCACGACATCTCCCGCTTCAAGCAAGACGATATCCCCAGGGACCAATTCTTTTGAGTCAATCTCAATAACATGATCATCACGACGAACACGAGCCATCGGGCTAGACATATTTTTCAGAGCTTCAATGGCTGCTTCTGCTTGCCCTTCTTGGTAAACCCCAAAAGCAGCATTCAAGACAACAACGGCCAAGATGATAATGGCATCCGTTAGACCGTCCATTCCTTCTGTAATCACAGAAAGTGCCGCTGCCGCAAGCAAGATGATAATCATCAAATCCTTAAATTGATCAAGGAATTTAGCTAGTAGACTACGTTTCTCGCCCTCTTCCAACTCATTTCGACCATAAGTCGCTAAGCGTTCTTGAGCTTGAGCAGTTGACAAACCTTCGATAGATGTGTCCAAGTTCTTTAGGACTTCTTCTGAGGTTTGTGTGTAAAACAAGTCTTTATTTTGTTCTTTTGACAAAACAGTCTCCTCCTTTTGGCCTCTTTTTACAAAAAAAGAGACCTGTTTTTTAAAAAAACAAGTCTCGCTGTTTAATATAGTGCCGGAAATAATTCGTAATGACGACACTATCGCGGTTTCCCGCCAGCTACTCCCTTGAGTAGTTCTATTATATCAGAATTTCAAAAGTTTTCAAGTTTTGAGGTGTGTTTAACTCACATCTCCATTTGAATTTTCCTTGGAAAACCAGTATAATGAAAGAATACTAAAATGCTAGAAGGGGAGTTAGATGAATCAATCGGGTTCAAACTTAAAATTGGCTGAGCGTGGTGCCATTATCAGCATCTTGACCTATCTATTCTTGTCCGCAGTTAAGCTAGCGACCGGACACCTCCTCCATTCATCCAGTTTGGTGGCAGATGGTTTTAACAACGTTTCAGATATCGTCGGAAATGTGGCACTTCTCATTGGAATTCGTTTAGCTCGCCAACCGGTAGATAGAGACCATCGTTTCGGCCACTGGAAAATAGAGGATTTGGCAAGTCTCATCACTTCCATCATCATGTTTTACGTTGGATTTGATGTTCTACGGGACACCATTCAAAAGATACTCAGCCGAGAGCAAACGGTCATCGACCCACTTGGGGCGACTCTGGGAGTCATCTCTGCCATCGTCATGTTTGCAGTTTATCTCTACAATACCCATCTGAGCAAGCAATCCAAGTCCAAAGCTCTTAAAGCAGCAGCTAAGGACAATTTGGCAGATGCCGTGACATCTCTTGGAACATCTATTGCTATCCTGGCAAGTAGCTTCAACTATCCAATCGTGGATAAGTTGGTCGCAATTATCATTACCTTCTTTATCCTTAAAACTGCTTATGACATTTTTATCGAGTCATCCTTCAGCCTTTCTGATGGTTTTGATGAACACTTGCTAGAAGATTACCAAATGGCTATCATGGAAATCCCAAAGATTAGCAAGGTCAAATCTCAACGCGGTCGTACTTACGGAAGCAATATTTATCTAGACATCACACTTGAGATGAACCCAGATCTGTCTGTTTTTGAAAGTCATGAAATTGCGGACCAGGTTGAATCCATGTTATCAGAACGATTTGGTGTCTTTGATACAGACATTCATATCGAACCAGCACCAATCCCTGAGGATGAAATCCTAGATAATGTCTATAAAAAATTGCTCATGAGAGAGCAACTGATTGACCAAGGAAATCAACTGGAAGAGTTACTTGCAGAAGACTTCATCTATATCCGCCAGGACGGACAAGAACTGGACAAGGGAGCCTATAAGGCTGAAAAAGAACTAACCTCTGCCATTAAAGAGCTTCATTTAACCTCTATCAGTCAGAAAACAAAACTCATCCGTTACCAAGTCGGTGATACCATTCATACCAGCATCTGGCGTCGCCACGAAACTTGGCAAAATATTTTCCATCAGGAAACCAAAATAGAAAAAGACTAAAGCAAAACTCCCAACTTTCTCAGTTGGGAGTTTTTTATATTCTTATTTTGCAACGCTCTTAGCAAGAACGAAGTTTCCTAGTGTAGCTGAACCATTGCCAGCAACAGCTGGAGTCACGATATAGTCACGTACATCTGGAACTGGGAGGTAGCCATTGAGTAGGGCTGTGAATTTCTCACGTACACGGTCAAGCATATGTTGTTGAGCCATAACCCCACCACCAAAGACGATGACATCTGGACGGAAAGTTACAGTCGCATTCACTGCGGCTTGAGCAATGTAGTAGGCTTGAACATCCCAGACAGAGTTGTTGAGTTCAATGTTTTCCCCACGAACACCTGTACGAGCTTCCAAACTTGGACCAGCTGCATAACCTTCCAAACATCCATTATGGAAAGGACAAACGCCTTTAAATTCTTTTTCAATATCCATTGGGTGTCTAGCCACATAATAATGACCCATCTCAGGGTGACCAACACCGCCAATAAACTCGCCACGTTGGATAACACCTGCACCGATACCTGTACCGATTGTGTAATAAACCAAGTTTTCGATACGACCGCCGGCATTATTACGAGCAACCACTTCACCGTATGCAGAACTGTTTACGTCTGTCGTGAAGTACATTGGCACGTTTAGAGCGCGACGAAGAGCACCAAGCAAGTCGACATTTGCCCAGTTAGGTTTTTGGAGTTGTTGTGATAAATCCGTAAGTTTTTGAGTTTTTATCGATATCGATTGGACCAAATGAACCAATGGCAAGTCCTGCAAGATTGTCGAATTTTGAGAAGAACTCGATGGTTTTATCGATTGTTTCAATAGGTGTTGTTGTAGGAAATTGTACCTTTTCTACAACGTTATAGTTTTCATCTCCGACAGCACAGACAAATTTTGTACCGCCTGCTTCCAAACTTCCGTATAGTTTTGTCATGATTAACCTCTTGTATTTATTTTCTTTATTATAGCATATTTCCAGACTGAAAATTGCTCAATATTTTAGTTTTTCCTCTGTAAATTTTACCATTCAAGCAAAAACGAACAAACATGACATTTGTTCGTTTTTATGAATCTATTAAGCTTTAACTTCGATGATTGCATCTCCCTTAGCAACTGATCCAGAAGCAACTGGATTTACTGAAGCAAAGTCTGCAGTGTTTGTTACGATAACCATAGTAGTGTTATCAAGTCCTGCAGCAGCAATCTTAGCTGAGTCAAATGTTCCAAGAACATCTCCAGCTTTAACCTTGTCACCTTGGGCAACTTTATGGTTGAAGCCTTCACCATTCATTGAAACAGTATCGATACCAACGTGGATCAAGATTTCAGCACCGTTAGCTGTTCTCAATCCATAAGCATGGCCAGTTGGGAAGACGATTGTTACTTCAGCATCAGCTGGTGCATAAACAACATCTTGGCTAGGTTTCACGGCGATACCTTGTCCCATAGCTCCGCTTGAGAATACTGGGTCATTCACATTTGAAAGAGCGACAACGTCACCAACGATTGGTGTTTGGATTGTTTCGTTTTGAAGGGCTGCTGGAATTTCCTCATTTCCCCTCTGTAGCTTCTTCAGAAGATGTTTCTTCTACCACTTCTGTTTCTTCTTTGTAGCCAAAAGCATAAGTCAATCCGAAACCAAGAGCAGTTGTTACTAGAACCATAAAGATATACTTGAGAAGTTGACCATTTATGTAGAGAAGTGTCCCAGGAATGATAGTAATGCCAAAACTAGTACCTGCCAAACCTAGGATGTTCGCTAACCAACCACCAGCAGCACCAGCGATAAGTCCCATGATAAACGGTTTACCATAGCGAAGATTAATACCAAAAATAGCTGGTTCAGTGATACCAAGCCCAGCAGAAAGTGCAGCTGGGAAGGCAAGAGCTTTAATTTTTGGATTCTTTGTTTTCACACCAACAGCAAGGGTTGCTCCAAGTTGAGCAGTCATAGCCGCTGTAATAATAGCATTAAGAGGATCTGAACCTGTAGAAGTTACTAAGTTAGATTCTAATAAGTTGAAGATATGGTGGACACCTGTAACGACGATGACCTGATGAACACCACCAAGGATTAATCCACCTAGACCCATTGGGAGACTGAGCAACCAAACAGTAGCGATTTTAACGTAGCTTTCAACTTCATGGAATACAGGTCCAATGACAAACAAGGCCAAAATAGACATCACCAAGAAAGTCAAAAATGGTACAAGAAGTAAGTCTAATACATCTGGGATACGCTTACGTAACCACTTTTCGAGCTTTGCACCGGTCAATCCAACGAAGAAAGCTGGTAAAACTGAGTTTTGATAACCTACAACCTTGATAAAACCAAAGAACATAATTGGCTGAGCATCACCAGAAGCAACAGCCCAAGCATTTGGTAAGGCTGAGTTAACCATCATCAACCCTAGAACCAAACCAATTAAAGGATTCCCACCGAATACACGGAAGGCTGACCAACAGATCAAAGCTGGGAAGAAGGCGAAGGCTGTATCCGTCAATACAACTGAATAAGTATAGAAGTTTGTTGCTTTAAAAGCTTCCGCAGTTGTTCCAAACAAAGCCAAAACTTGATCTTGAACAATAGCCCCACGAATTCCCATAAACAAACCAGTAGCAACGATTGCTGGCAAAAGTGGTACAAAGACGTCACCGAAAGTACGGATAGCACGTTGGAACCAATTTCCTTGTTTTGCAGCTTCTGCCTTCATATCTTCTTTAGAAGATGTTGGCAAACCAAGAGCTACGACTTCATCATACATCTTGTTTACTGTACCAGTACCAAAGATGATTTGGTATTGACCAGAGTTAAAGAAAGCCCCTTGAACTTTTTCCAAGTTCTCGATAGCATCCTTATTGATTTTCGCTTCATCTTTTACCATAACACGGAGGCGAGTAGCACAGTGAGCTACACTGTTGACATTCTCACGTCCACCCAAGGCTTCGATGACTTTTTTTGCAATTTCTGTATTGGTCATTTGCAAAAATCTCCTTATAAAAAATTTGTTCTTATTTGAAAGCGATTTATTCGCCCTACGAGTATTATTTTTTATCATCGATTCAAAAAAATATGTCAAGCGTTTTGCAGAAAAAAAGTTTTTTTGATTTTCTAAAAGTTTTTTGATTAGTTTTTTTGCTACCTTTCTTAATAAAAATTCTCTTTCAAAAATCGCCTATCTACTACATATTTTTTGTATATGAATTTTTCAAAAACTTTCATATTTTTCACTGATTTTTCATAAAAACTAGCTTTCTAATTCTCTGTCAATCGTTTGACATTTTTTTCTTAAACTTCGATATAAAAGACTTGATTTTTTTATAAAGGAAACGTTTACTATAAAGATAGTAGAAATTTATGGAGGAATATAAATGGAATGGACAACGGAGCGTCGTTACAGACGCTATGAAGATTGGACACAAGAAGAAATCAAACAAACTCAAGAAAATATGGCTCAGTCACCATGGCATATAGCTATCACATCGAACCCAAAGCAAGGACTCTTTAAACGATCCAAATGGTTTTTTCTTACTTTTCGATGGCAAGTGGGTTGTCTTTTACCAAAACTTCCCTTTCGGAGCAGCTCATGGTTTAAAATCTTGGGTTCAACTTGAAAGTGACGACTTGGTTCACTTTTTACTGAAACTGGGTGTAAAAATCTTACCTGATACTCCATTAGATAGCCACGGTGCTTACTCAGGGATCTGCTATGCAGTTTGGGCGATCAATTGTTCTTATTTCTATACAGGAAATGTCCGTGATGAAAATTGGATTCGCCATCCCTTATCAGATTGGTGCCTTTGATGAATAAGGATGGAAAGATTGAAAAAGATTGATAAGTCTTGATTGATCAACCTAGCTGATGCTACTGACCACTTCCGTGATCCACAGATTTTTTTAACTTTAAAGGACAATACTATGCTATCGTTGGTGGTCAGGACTTTGGACAAAAAAAGGGTTTGTCCGTCTCTATAAGGCTATCGATAATGATTATACAAACTGGCAAGAAGTCGGAGACCTTGACTTCAACAATGACCGCACTGCTTATATGATGGAGTGCCCAAATCTTGTCTTTGTCGGAGAACAACCTGTCCTTCTCTACTGCCCACAAGGTTTGGATAAGAAAGTTCTAGACTACGATAATATCTTTCCAAATATGTATAAAATCGGTGCTTCCTTTCGATCCTAGAGAAATGCATCGTATGGTAGATGTGTCTGAACTTCACAATCTTGATTATGGATTTGAAGCCTATGCTACTCAAGCCTTTAACGCTCCTGATGGTCGAGCCCTAGCAGTCAGCTGGCTTGGGTTACCAGATGTTTCTTATCCATCTGATCGCTTTGATCATCAAGGAACCTTCTCATTAGTCAAGGAACTTACAATCAAGGATGGCAAACTCTATCAGTACCCTTTAGCAGCTATCCAGGACCTCCGAGCTTCAAAAAGAGGAATTTTCAAATCGCTCTGAAACTAAAAGAAATAGTTACGAACTTGAGCTTAACTTAGAGGCCAATAGTCAAAAGCGAAATCGTCCTTCTTGCTGATAAAGACGGCAAGGGACTCACTATTAACTTTGACCTTGTCAATGGCCAAGTAACCGTTGACTCGTAGTCAAGCAGGGTGAGCAATATGCTCAAGAATTTGGAACTACTCGCTCTTGCTCAATTGACTAATCAAGCTACTACTGTCAATATCTTCATCGACAACTCAGTCTTTGAAATTTTTCATCAATAAAGGAGAAAAAGTATTTTTCTGGTCGTGTCTTCCCTCACGAAAGATCAAAATGGAATCCTCATTAAATCTGGAAACCCAACTGGAACATACTACGAATTAGAATATGATCGCAAAACTAACTGATGTCGCAAAAATTAGCTGGCGTCAGCCCTACTACTGTTTCACGTGTCATCAACAAAAAGGGTTATCTGTCCAGAAAAAAACCATTCAAAAAGTTAATGATGCTATGCGTGAGCTGGGCTATAAACCCAACAACCTAGCTCGCAGTCTTCAAGGTAAAATCTGCCAAGTTAATCGGTTTGATTTTTCCCCTAAAATTAGCCATGTTTTCTATGCAGAATTGATTGATAAATTGGAACACGAACTCTTCAAAAAAAGGTTACAAGACCATCATTTGTAATAGTGAGCATGATTCAGAAAAAGAACGCGAATACATCGAAATGCTAGAAGCCAACCAGGTGGACGGCATCATTTCGGGAAGTCATAACTTAGGGATTGAGGATTACAATCGCGTAACCGCTCCGATTATTTCATTTGACCGGAACCTATCACCAGATATTCCCTGTCGTTTCTTCTGACAACTATGCTGGTGGTGTTCTAGCAGCTCAGACTTTAGCCAAAACTGGAGCTAAATCTGTTATTATGATTACAGGTAATGATAACTCCAACTCACCAACTGGACTTCGTCATGCAGGCTTTGCTTCTATCTTACCCAAGGCTCCTATTATCAATGTTTCCAGTGACTTTTCGCCCCTCCGCAAGGAAATGGAAATCAAAAATATCCTAACCAAACAAAAACCAGATGCTGTTTTCGCATCGGATGATTTGACAGCCATCTTGGTGATGAAAATCGCTCAGGAACTTGGTATTTCTGTTCCAGAACAACTTAAGGTTATTGGATACGATGGGACTTATTTTATCGAGAATTTCTATCCTCACCTTACTACCATTAAACAACCCTTGGAAGAAATTGCTCGCCTAACAGTTGATTTGCTCTTACAAAAAATTGAAGGCAAAGAGGTTGCTACCACTGGTTATTTCTTACCAGTTAGTCTCTTACCAGGTAAAAGTATTTAAACAAAAAAACTCGGACTGAATCAGTCTGAGTTTTTTTCTTATGATCTAAGTTTTTTCAAAGATAGTTTGTGCTTTTTCTAAAGTTAAAAGTTTTTTTCAGCAATCAAGCTTTCTACCAACTTAGGCACTTCAGCCTCTGTGGCTCCTGCAAGGAGCGCTAATGACTTTTCGCTTGAAGTTTCATATGTCCATGCTGAATTCCTGTGCTGACAAGAGCTTTAAGAGCTGCAAAATTTTGTGCAAGACCAATTGACACGATAATTTGAGCCAATTCCTTAGCTGATGGATGACCCTAGCAACTCATGGCTGAGGACTACACGAGGATTAAGACCAATTGATCCACCCTTTGGTAGCAACTGGCATCGGCATAGTCATCTCTCCTATTAGCTCTTCTGTTTTCAAATCCATCGTCCAACGACTGAGACCTCGATAGGAACCATCATGACTGGCATAGGCATGCGCTCCCGCTTCGATGGCACGCCAATCATTTCCTGTCGCAATCAAGAGAGCATCGATTCCGTTGAAGATTCCTTTATTGTGGGTGGTTGCTCGATAAGGATCTGCTTGAGCAAAGTGGCTGGCTAAAAACCATTTTTTTCAGCTAGTTCACGCGCTTCATCCTTCTGGCGACTCAAATAACGAAAGGCAATCCGACAAGTTGCAGTTACTAGAGAATCTGTTGCGTAGTTGGATAAAATGCCCATTAAACTTTGCCCTTGACTTAGAGCCTCTAAGCTAGGTTTTAAAGCTTCAAGCATGGTATTGAGCATATTGGCTCCCATGGCTTCCTGAGTATCCACGTGGAGATAAACTACTAAAAAGTCAGCCTCACCAGAAATTTTTCTCAACTTTTAGCTCTCTGCTCCACCACCACGTTTGACAATAGATGGATAGGCTTGGTTTGCTTTGTTCGAGTAGCTCTGCTTTCTGACTCAAAATAGCCTGACATAGCTTTATCCCTATCTGGAACCTGATAAAGAGCTACCTGACCAATCATTTGGCGTTGATGAACCTGAGCAGTAAAAACCACCCGCACGTTTGATAATCTTACTAGCAAAAACTAGCTGCAGCAACAACAGATGGCTCTTCGGTCACATAAGGAACGGTGTACTCTTGACCGTTTACCAGTACTTCTGGCACTACTGAGTATGGGTAGTGAGAAAGGTCCCCACTACATTTTCACTCAGTTGGTCCGCAACTGCTAGACTAAGATTTTCATTTTGCTCAAGACTTTCTTGGGCTTCCATAGAAGTAAGCGCCTGAGACTTAACAAGCTCTAGGCGCTCTTGAATTGATTTTTTATCAAATCCATTCCAATTTTTTTTCATTATTTTTCAACCTTGCTGTAGCGACGTTGGTGTTCTACAATCTCAACGAGAGCATAATCTTGCCCTTCATAACCGGACATCGTTGCAGAACCTGACTCATCCAAGTTTGCTTCCTCAAAAAAGATTCGTTCATAGTCCGCAACAGTCAAAGCTTGACGTTGGTCTAGCAGCTCTAGACGATTTTCCAGTAACTGTTTCTCGTATCCTTCAACCAATTCCACACTGAAGAACTCAGACACCGCACCACTTCCGTAGCTGTAGAGAGCAATCTTGTCTCCTGCTTTGAGACTATCAGAGTTTTCAAGAAGAGACAAGAGTCCTAAAAAGAGTGAACCTGTATAGATATTCCCAACCTTTTGGCTATAAATGATGGATTCGTCAAAGTGTTTTTGGAGTAAATCCTTTTTCTCTTGAGGTAGAGATTTATCGAGGATTTTTTTCAAACCCTTGAGAGCTAGCTTTGGATAAGGCAAATGGAAACAAATAGCTTCAAAGTCTTTCAAGCTACAGTCATAACGCTTTTGGTACTCTTCCCAAGTCGTTTTTAAGCTATCCAAATACTGCTGTGTTGAGTAGACTCCATTTACAAATGGTGTCGTTGAATAATTTGGACGCCAAAAGTCCATGATATCACGAGTCTGCGCAACGTTATCGTTGTTGAAGACCATAACACGTGGATTTTGACTAATCAACATGGCAACACAACCTGCTCCTTGAGTTGGTTCCCCAGGAGTTTCGACACCATATTTTGCAATATCACTAGCAAGTACCAAGACTTTTGATTTTGGAGAATTTTCTACGTGTAACTTAGCATAGTGAAGGGCCGCAGTTGCACCATAGCAAGCTTCTTTGATTTCAAAACTACGAGCAAAAGGTTGAATTCCAAGTAGACCGTGTACAAAAACCGCAGCCGCCTTACTTTGATCGACTCCAGATTCTGTCGCTACGATAACCATATCAATCTCTTGCTTCTCTTCTTCAGTCAGGATAGAATCTCCTGCACTGGCAGCCAAGGTAACAATATCCTCTGTTAAAGGAGCAATACTCAATTCTTTTAAAAGGAGTCCTTTACTCAATTTTTCAGGATCAGTCCCTCGAGCTTCTGCTAAATCTTGTAATTTCAAAACGTATTGACTGGTCGCAAAACCAATCTTATCAATACCGATTGTCATATTTACCTCTATTTTTATCATTCATTATAAAAATTCGTTCACCTCTATTTTATCATAATTGAGGTCAAATGAGCGAAAAAAGACTTGATTCCCCAAATCAAGTTCATTTCTATCGTCGTTCTCATGTTCTTTCAGCCACTCTACCCACGAAAAAATCGAGACTTAGCTAGCTCGATTCTTTTTGAGATAGTGATACAACTTCAGTACAACTGTCCCACTTGCCATTCCTATAGAGATAACAAGGGCCAACATCATCACCAACATTGCACTGGCAATGGCGTTTCTATAGTCGCCTGTCACAAAAAATGAAGTCGTTCGATAAGAGAGATAACCTGGTACCAGCGGAGCCAAGATGGCCAAAGCAAACACAACGGCTGGTGTTTTGTAGAGAATACTCATAATCTGGCTGATACAAGAACCAATTACAGCGGCAATAAAGGTCGCCAAAATAACATTAGTTGGCTCCTTGAGTATTAGATAGAGCAGCCAGATTGACATTCCCAAAACTCCACCAGGAATGAGCATAGAACGTTGGACGTTTAAAACGATTAAAAAAGTGATAATAGCTAGCAGACTAGCTAAAGCCTGCAATAAAAATGTTGTTAGAGTCATATTAGTTCATGAGTAAGAGGGCGACAGAGGTGCCTGCCCCTAAGGCAAGGGTAACCAGCAAGGATTCAAACATCTTGCTCATACCAGAGTTAATGTGATTGGTCATAATATCTCGAACAGCATTGGTCAGGGCAATTCCCGGTACAAAAGGCATGACCGCACCTGCAATGACCAAATCAGCTGTAGAAGGAAAGCCAGAATAGCGCGCCCAAAATTGTGCAATCAAACCAAAAACAAGAGCACCTGCAAAAGCTGTCATAAAGGGAATACGGATAAATTTTTCTACGTAAAGAGAACAGGTGAAAGCAAATATGGTTGCCACTCCTGCACCAATGGCATCGTAGACATTCCCCCCGAACATGATAGAGAAGAAGGGAGCACTAAGGGTCGCTGCAGCAGTTAGCTGAACATTGGTATATGGTGAGGGCTTAGCATTTAATTGCTTAAGTTGAATAAAGGCTGTCTCCAAATCAAGCTGCCCTGATACAAGCTGCCGTGAAATCTGGTTGACATCACACACCTTCTCAATATTATAAGCAGAGGAGGTTACTCGTTTCATTCGAGAGATATTTGTATTTTCAATGGAGAAAAAAATAGCTGCAGGCATGGCCAAAACATTACAATCCATGATGCCTTGTGAATGAGCAATTCGAATCATGGTGTCTTCGACACGATAGATTTCAGATCCATTTCGAAGCAGAATTGTTCCTGCTAACATAATGACATCAATGACTGCATTCAGTTTTTTTGATTCGTCCATCTTCCCCTCCTTTTTAAACTCCTTTTATTTTATCATAAATTTTAAGGAAAAAAAACTTTGTCACAAAAACTGTGACAAAGATTGATTAGTTATCACCATTATGGTTCTCCGACTGATTATTCGATGACGGAGATGACGGTGCTGTCGTAGTTTGAGGTTCTCTAATCTGTGGTGATGTCTCTCCACGATATGGATTTCCTTGTGAAGGATTTGTTGTCGTTGTTGTAGTTTTCGGTTTGTAGATAGAAATTTTGATACGAGTTGTATTCAAATCTACACCTTCACCTGGTTTTGGACTCTGACTAACCACAGTATCCTCAATAGTCCCTTCTGGTGCTGTAGAGACCTCTACCACTTCAATATTCGCCTCTTTAACACCGACTATCTGAATCAAGTTGTTCTTGGTAAATTCAAGGCTTGATCCAATATAACTTGGCATAGGAACGCTAGTTACCTTCTTGGCTACTGTCAAGGTAATCTCTGTCGCCTTACTAAGATCATAAGTGGTTCCTTCTGGCAGACTCTGTCTCATAACAAGTCCTGCCTCTGTTTCACTTGATTCTTCTTCTACAACCTTGATGAGATTTTCAGGAACTTTTTTCCCTTTCAACTCTGCAATGACGTCTGTAGAATTGCGTCCAATATAATTTCCAATCTTAAATGATTGCTGACCTGAAGAGATAATGAGATTGACTTTAATACCTTCTTTACGAGACGAACCAGCATCTGGATCCGTTCGAATCACTCGGCCTTCTTCTACCGTATCACTAGCTTCAGACTTTTCCTCGCCAATTTCAAAATTAGCTTTTTTTAAGTTTTTCCTTAGCTTCTGCTACAGTTTGTCCTGCAACATTTTGGAATTTCAACAGTTGCTGGTGTTTTTGGATACTATCCAAAAGAGAAGCCAAAACAAGTATAAAAGCTAGCTAAAAGCACCAAATACCTCGCTTTTAAAACGACGTTTCTTGACTGGTTTTGCAACAGTTTCTTTACTAGTTGCCTTTTGAGTCGGCTTTTTGGCTCTGAGGACTTTTCTTCCTTTGGTTGCACTTTTAGGAATCGCTGTTAAAGTAGATTGTGAAATTTTTCGGTAAGGTTTTTTTGTGTCAACTTTACTTGTATCTTCAAATACCAGCTTTTGGTTCATTTCGACGGTTATAAGAAAGACTGCTCAATAAGTCAACATACATCTCTGAGACAGTTTGATAACGGTCTGTCAACTTTTTTAGCTGTCGCTTTTATAACTACGTTTTCCAAGGATTGTGGCACTGATGGGTTTTCTGCAATGACAGAAGGAAGCGGTTTTTGGAAATGCTGAAGTGCAATGGTCACAGCACTATCTCCATCATAAGGAATATGGCCTGTCAACATTTCGAAAAAAAGATAATTCCCATTGCATAAATATCACTCTGTATGGTCGCCTTAGAACCACGCGCCTGCTCAGGTGATAGATAGTGAACAGAACCCAACATGGAGTTGGTCTGTGTCAAACTGGTTTCTGCAAAGGCCACTGCAATCCCAAAGTCAGTAACTTTTGCAGTTCCATCAGGAGTCAAGAGTATATTTTTGAGGTTTTTAAATCACGGTGAATAATCCCCTTTGCATGCGCTAAACGCATAGCCAAGAGAATTTGACCCCATGATACGAACAGCTTCCTCGTTTGATAGAGGGTGGTGTTCTTTAATATAACGTTTGAGGTCAAGCCCAGCTACATATTCCATAGCTAGATATTGTTGACCGTCTTCTTCACCGATATCCGTAATTCGAACGATATGAGGATGATCTAGGTCCGCCATCGCACGTGCTTCACGCTGAAAAACGTGCAACAGCGATTGGATCCGTTTGGTAGTTGGTCCTCAGGACCTTCACCGCTACCTCTTCCCCATCCAGAATCAAATCTTTGGCCAGGTAGACATCTGCCATCCCACCACGGCCAATTTGTTTGATAATCCGATATCGTCCGGCAAATATCTTGCCGATCTGGATCATTTTGATTCCTCCTCAATCGCAATCAAGGCAACAGTAATGTTATCAAGCCCTCCGGCATTGTTTGCAAAACGTACTAAGGTTGCCGCCTTGTCTTCAAGTGAAATATCACTTGTCACGATGTCATAGATTTCACTTCCTGAAATCATATTCGTGAGACCATCACTGTTCATAACGATATAGTCACCAGGTTCCAAGCTCACAATCCCTAAATCAGGTTGAATCTCATCTTTTTTTGTCCAATAGACTGGGTGATGATATTTTTTTGTGGATGCGCTTCAGCTTCTTCAGGTGTTAATTGACCTGCCTTGAGCAACTCATTGACTAATGAATGATCACTTGTTAATTGATGGTACTCTTCTCCACGAACCAAGCCGATACGAGAATCACCAATATGAGCATAGATGGCTTGGTTATCAATGATTGCAAGGGCTTCTAGAGTTGTACCCATCCCTTTATATGCTTCATCACGCCCCAATTGATAAATCTTTTGATTTTCAATTTCTAGGTGTTCTGCAAACCATTCACGAACTTCATTCACGGTATCAATCTGAGTATCTACCCAGGCAACACCTAAGTCCGTAACTGCCATCTCACTGGCAATATTACCCGCTCGATGTCCTCCCATCCCGTCAGCCAAGATAATCATCGTACGACCGGCACGGTTGACAAAAAGATTGACATAGTCTTGATTATTTGTACGTTTCTGACCCACATCTGTTAATAATGAAATCTCCATTGTGTCAGTTCCTTCCTAATTGGATATCTTACGAAATTGGCTAATAAAGAATCCATCACTTCCGTACAATTCTGGAGTAATGAGGATGCAGCCATCTTTTAGGATATCCTTGCATTCGTGTTCTAGTTTAACCTGCTCGAACTCTGGATGACTTTCTAAAAATGCTTGAACCACTTGAAAGTTCTCCTCAGAGACAATAGTGCAGGTACTATAAGTTATTATACCACCTTTACGTAGCGTTTGACAAACACTACCTAATATTTCCAACTGAATTTCCTGTAATGACGCGAAATCAGCAGTGTCTTTGTTGTATTTGATGTCTGGTTTCCGACGCAATAGACCAATCCCTGAGCAAGGGGCATCAACAAGAATCTTATCAAATTGATCCTTACCAAAAAACTCGTGAACCTTTCGGGCATCCAATTTTTGTGTTTGAACACGGTCTGCTACGCCTAGGCGCTCTGCATTCTCTTGAATTAAAGTGAGTTTATGGTCGTAGAGATCCAGAGCTGTTACCTGACCTGTCGTGAGATAAGAGGCCATATGGGCTGTTTTCCCACCTGGAGCTGCACAAGCATCCAAAACCTGCTCCTCTCCTTGTAAATCAAGAGTTGGAGCAACCAGTTGACTAGACTCATCCTGGATAGTAATAGCCCCTTCAGCAAACAAGTCATGACCCGCAAAATGCCCCTGCTCTTTAACCAGACCAGAAGCTGATAAAGCAGAATCACTTGCATCAAGCAGAGCTTTAATTTCCTCTTTTCGGCTCAAATCTGTCACCCGGATACTGGCTTTATTGCGTTGCAAAAAACTCTCAAAAATCGCTTGCGCTCGCTCTTCTCCATACTCTTCCTTGAGCTTAGAAACTAACCACACTGGCAAAGAGTAGGCGATAGAATCACGCTTGTTCTTACGTTTGATACTAGCAATATCTGGCAAACCTTCTCGCAAGATACGGCGAAGGACTGCATTGACCATTTTTTCGCTACCCTTTTTACGAAGTTTTGCAATTTCTACCGCTTCATTGACCACTGCATGATCAGGAAGCTTATCCAAGTATTGGAGTTGATAGACGCTCATGATAAGCAAAACATAGAGCCAGCTGTCTAGCTTGTCTCTATCCTCAATAAGTGAGACAAATACCATTCTAAAGTTAGTTTACGAGCTACGGTTCCATAAACAAGCTCTGTCACCAAACCTTTGTCAGTTGCTGACAGTTGACTTCCCTTGAGGTGTTTATTTAAGGCGATATTGGAGTAGGCTTGATTGACAAAGACATCCTCTAGCACCTTTAAGGCTAAGTTTCTAGCCGTTTCTACTTTAGTCACCAAATCGTTCTCCTACAGCCAAACTTCGTCCAACACCGTTGAGAAAGGAAGCAATGTCCATTTTAGGTTTTCCTGCTGGTTGAACCTGTTTGAGAGATAGAGCTCCTTCTGCCGTTGCGACAATCAATTCTTTCTTACCGATGGAGAGTATCTCACCCGGATTCCCCTGACCTTCTACAGGCAGAGCTTCATAGATTTTGAATCGTTCTCCCTTGAGGAAGGTATGAGCAACTGGCCATGGATTCATCCCACGGATTTGGTTGAAAAGTTGACGGTTGGTCTTGCTCCAGTCCAGTTTTTCCTCCTCAGGTTTAATATTTGGTGAGAAAGTTACTTGGTTTGGATCTTGCGGTTGAGGCTGAATTTCACCAGCTATATAAGCAGGTAGAGTATCCAAAAGCAAATCACGCCCAACAATGGCCAATTTTTCGAACAAGGTACCAACATTGTCCTCGTCAGTAATGGGAATACTGCGACGAGAAATCATGTCCCCTGCATCCATTTCCTTGACCATTTCCATAATGGTTACTCCTGCTTCTTCATCACCTTGAATCAAGGCATAATGGATAGGAGCTCCACCACGGTGCTTTGGAAGAAGGGAGGCATGAACGTTGACTGCAAAATCCATGCTATCAAGGAGTTTACTTGGGAGAAATTGTCCAAAAGCTGCTGTTACAATCCCGTCAGCTCCCAAATTCATGATAGCTTCCATTTCTGGACTACCCGATAATTTTTCTGGTTGGTAGATAGGCAGACCTGCCTCTTTGGCAGCTTGTTTCACTGCGGTTTCCTGGATAACTTTTTTACGGCCGACCGCACGATCTGGCTGAGTTACAACCGCTACAATCTCGTAGCGATCATCTGACAAAAGCCCCTTTAAAACAGTTGCTGAAAAATTGGGAGTTCCCATAAAGATTAGTTTTGTCATCTTTTCTCCTTCTATAAAAATTGTTGCGGTTCGTGGTCAATACTGAGACGAAGTTCGCTATTTTCACGTTCTTGAGTTAGGGCTAAGACCTGATTAAGGGTAGAAGCCAACTCATCTTCTAAACGGTATTTAATCAAAATTTGGTAATGATAGAGGTTATGAGTACGAGCGATAGGTTTTGGCGTCGGACCTAGAATTACACAAGCATCCGATAAACCTGACCGCAAAATATCCATGACTTGATAAGCACGTCTAAGAACCTCTTCTTCTTTTTTATGAGATAAGGTGATTCCAATAGTAAAATAATAAGGTGGATAACCCAACTGACGTCTGATGCCCATTTCATAGCCATAGAAACCTTCGTAGTCCTGATCCTTGGCGAACCGAATGGCATAATGCTGAGGATTATAAGACTGAATCAAGACCTGACCTGCCTTTTCAGCACGACCGGCGCGACCTGCTACCTGGGTCAAGAGTTGGAAGGTTCTCTCAGAAGAACGAAAATCAGGCAGGTTCAAGGCTGTATCCGCATTGAGAACACCAACCAAGGTCACATTTGGAAAATCCAAGCCCTTGGCAATCATCTGGGTTCCTAGCAATATGTCCGCTTCACCATTGCCAAATTGTTCAAGTAAAGCTTGGTGACTACCCTTTTTACGAGTTGTATCCACATCCATGCGTAGAATGCGTGCCTCTGGAAAGAGTTCTGATAGCTCATCATAGGCCTTTTGAGTTCCCGTTCCATAGTATCGAATGCTACGACTCTGACAGTTTGGACAGACATGTGGAATTTCCTTCGTAAAACCACAATAATGACAGTTCATAGTCTTAGTATCCATATGCAGCGTCAGAGAAATATCGCAGTTTGGACAGGTATCAACTGTCCCACATTCCCGGCACATGACAAAGCTAGAATAACCACGACGATTGAGCATGAGAACAACCTGCTCTTTTTTATCCAGTCGATCTTGAATTGCCTCAATCAGTGGTGGTGTAAAGTTTGATGTTTCATTCTGCCCGATGTAATCACGGAAATCAATCAGTTGAACCTCAGGAATACTTGCTAAAGGATTAGCCCGTTGAGTCAGGCGCAGATGTTGATAAACACCCTTACCAGCACGCGCACGACTTTCTAGACTCGGTGTTGCAGAACCAAGGACTAGGGCAGCTTGATTGTACTGAGCACGTAAAAGAGCAACATCTCTAGCATGATAACGAGGATTGCTGTCTTGCTTGTAGCTGGCCTCATGCTCTTCATCGATAATAATAACCCCTAGATTTTTCAAAGGTGCAAAAATAGCAGACCTGGCCCCAACAACTACCTGAGCATCTCCACGCTCCACCTTGCGCCACTCATCATACTTTTCACCATTGGACAAGCCTGAGTGGAGGATGGCAACTTGCTCACCAAAACGAGCAATAAAGCGCTCTGTCATTTGAGGTGTCAGAGAGATCTCTGGTACAAGAACAATCGCTGTTTTTCCCATATCCAAGGCACCTTGGATAATCTGCAAGTAAACCTCGGTTTTCCCACTCCCTGTGATTCCTTGAAGGAGAAAGGGAGGGTGTTGCTTCCCAATCGCGCCAACAACTGCCTCACAGGCTTGTTTTTGCTCTGGGTTTAACTCTAAGGCTTGATTTGACTCGATTCCTTCAAAGTAGGTAGCTGAACGTTGCACTTCTTTTTGAAGAATCGTCAAAGCTCCCTGTTCCACAAAGAAGTTAACTTGTTCCCGTGAGTAATGTTCTAACAAAGTAGCCAAAGGAGTACTTTCAGGATGTGCTAATAAATAATCTCGCAGTTCCAATTTCTTCTTGGCACGGTTTGAGATTTCTAGCTTTTCTAATTTGTCAAGATTCACTTGAATCCAAGACTGTGTTTTGACCTTCTTCTGATCTATAGCCTGATACTCTAACTTCAAAAGTCCTTTGCGAGTCAAGCGCATCATCTCGGCCTGCTTTTCTAAGTCAAGAGATGAAAATGCTAAGGACTCTTGCGATCCAAACAAACGGTCTCTGTCTTTCTGATTCAAGCCTTCCAGAGGATAGAGGATTTTATCATAGCTAGAATTCAAAAATCCCGGAAGCATAGCTTTTAGAATAGAAATCTTGTATGAAAAAACTGACTTACGTAGTTCTTCAGCCAACCAGAGTTGTTCCTCCGTTAAGACAGGAGAAAAATCCAGCACCTCAGCAATTTCTTTCAAGTCTTCATCTGCCATTTCCGATTCTTGTTCCATTCCAAGAACAATCCCTTGAATCAAGCGATTGGCCTTCCCAAAAGGCACATGAACCCGCATACCAACTTCCAGCATGTCTACAAATTCCTCAGGAACCTTGTAACTGTATGGTTGGTCCGTCTGCATCAAGGGAACATCCACAATGATTTTTGCAATAGCCATATCCTCACCTCCTTCTCTTCTTAAATCGTTTTAATTGATTGAGTATTCTTGCAATAGAAAAAATAAGATTGAGTCCCCCCAACCTTAAATTTTTTCACCTTCTTCTTTTTCTTTCGCGATTTGCTCTTTGATTTTTCTTTTTCTTCTTCTTCTCAATCGTCTTTCTTCTTCGATACGACGACGAACAGCTTCGCGTTTTCCTTCTGGATCTGGGTGGATGGTTACATTCCCTGATTCAATTTCTTCCAAGGCACGAAGTGTAGATTTTTTTCAGATTTGAATTCTTGTGTTGGAGTTGCTCCAGCTTCTAATTCGTGAGCACGTTTTGCTTCCAAGATTACGAGTGAATATTTTGATGGTACCTTGTCAAGCAAGGTATCAATAGAGGGTTTAAGCATCATTTGTTTGTACCTGTTTTCTATAGTTTATCGAATAGTTGGAGACTTTGGTAGCATATCCTGGTAGTGACCGATGACACGATCGACGCGGAAATGTTCTGCTTCAATCACACGTTTGACACGTTCTGCGGCAAGAGGAACATGATCATTGACAATAGCATAGTCATACTCACGCATCAAAGCAATTTCTTCTTTGGCTTTTTCGATACGTTGGGCGATTACTTCTGCACTATCGGTACCACGGCCTACGAGACGGTCTTGCAATTCTTCCAAATCTGGTGGTGTCAAAAAGATAAAGACCGCATCTGGAACTTTTTTCTTGACCTGAAGAGCTCCCTGCACTTCAATTTCAAGGAAGACGTCAATCCCCTTATCAAGGGTTTCATTGACATAGGTCAGAGGAGTTCCGTAGTAGTTACCTACATACTCTGCATACTCTAACATCTGTCCTTGACGGATCAATTCTTCAAATTCTTCACGCGTACGGAAGAAATAGTCAACTCCGTCTACTTCACCTGGACGTTGAGCCCGTGTTGTCATAGATACAGAATATTGGAATTGGTTTTCAGAACTCTCAAAAATTTCTCGTCTAACCGTTCCTTTTCCAACTCCTGAAGGACCTGAAAAAACGATTAGTAAGCCACGGTCTGCCATGATGTCTCCTTTGGATAGTTTGTGAAATGCTTTGGAAATTCATTCAGAATTCTCTTTGTGAAGGCATTTCTGCTTACTACAATCTTTCTATCTAGTGTAACAAAAAAGCAGTAATTTTTCAACTGCTCTTTCTTATTTATTTTGCATAATCAACTACGTTGCAAAAATTCAAATTCATTAGAAAAAAAGCTTGCTATTTTTTTATGTTTAAGAGATAATTAAAATAATAATATTAAAAGGAGTTATTTATGACAATTTTTTTAAAGGAAAAAAATGTAGATGAAGCTATAGAGAAAGGCTTAGCGACACTCAATCTTAAAAAAAATGAAGTCCACATAAATATAATCGAAAAGGGGCAGGCCGGAGTATTTGGTTTTTTCGAAAAAGAAGCTGAAGTAGAAATAACACCACTGACCGAGCAAGAACTAAAAATAAAAAAATATACTCCATATTTAATTGGCGCTGCTCTATTACTTTCACTTTTTTTATTGTGCTGATACTTGCTATATTTCAAGATAATAAGACACCTACACCTACAACTTCACCATCTAGTACAAGTACTACTATTGTCGAAAAAACAAGAGAACAAACTGATGAACCATCACCTAAAGAAACCTCAACTGTTTCAACTAATATAACAACCTCATCTCCTAGTACAACTGAAGCGCCAGCAACTTCTTCATCTAATTCAAATAAAGTCATTACTATAGATAATAATGAAGAATTTAATACATTTCTTCAAACAGAGGATCAGAATACAATTAAGGATTTTATTCAAAAATACAAAGGTCAGACGATTGAATTTGATGGTAATATTGCTAACTTAGCCAAGATAAAGTCAAAATATAATATCCTTATCCGTTCCGGAGATTATCATTTAGATGAAGCAATTGGTCCTAATTTTCAGTTTTTTTGAAATTAGCCTAATTTCTAATCCTGTTTTCAATCCATTCAATGGTGAGAATATCAGGGAAGGGCAAAATGTCCACATAAAGGCTAAAGTTGGAGGCTATAATAAGGAACAAGGACTAGTCTATTTATCACCAATTGAGGTCTCTCCTAGATAGTTATTTGCTATCTTTCATGTATAATTAAAAAAAAACTGAAATCAGAGAAAGTCTGATTTCAGTTTTTTTATTTTGCATAATCAACTGCACGAAGTTCACGAATCACGGTTACCTTGATATTTCCTGGGTAATCGAGGTTGCTTTCGATTTTCTCACGAACTTTGTGAGCTAAGATTGTGACCTTATCGTCCTTGATTTGACCTGGATTTACCATGATGCGGATTTCACGGCCAGCTTGAAGGGCAAAGCTATTTTGAACTCCTTCAAAGCTATTAGCGATTTCTTCTAAATCATGGAGACGTTTGATGTAGCTTTCAAGTGATTCGCTACGAGCTCCTGGACGGGCTGCGCTTAAGGCGTCCGCCGCAGCAACGAGAACTGCGATTACACTTTCAGGCTCTACATCACCATGGTGACTAGCAATCGTGTTAATCACGACTGGATGCTCTTTGTACTTGCGAGCTAATTCAGTACCAATCTCAACGTGGCTACCTTCTACCTCACGGTCAATGGCTTTACCGATATCGTGAAGGAATCCTGCACGACGAGCGAGAGCCGCATTTTCACCAAGTTCACTAGCCATGATACCAGCTAACTTAGCCACTTCGATTGAGTGACGCAAGACATTTTGTCCGTATGAAGTACGGAACTGTAAGCGACCCATGATCTTCATCAAGTCAGGGTGAAGGTTCGGCGCCCCAATTTCGTAGGCTGCAGCTTCACCATATTCACGAATTCTGTTATCAATTTCTTGACGGTTTTTCTCAACCAACTCTTCGATACGAGCTGGGTGAATACGTCCATCCTTAAGTAAGGTTTCCATCGTCATACGGGCAATCTCACGTCGGATAGGATCGAAACCTGACAAGGTTACGACTTCTGGCGTATCATCAATGATGACATCAACCCCTGTCAAACTTTCAAAAGTACGGATGTTACGACCTTCACGACCAATGATACGACCTTTCATAGTATCATCAGGCAGATGAACTGTCGAGTTGGTAGACTCAGCTACATACTCACCAGCAATTCTCTGCATCGCTTGGGACAGGATATCCTTAGCAAGCTTATCTGAACGTTCCTTGACTTCTTGCTCCGCCTCACGAATGCGGCTAGCAATTTCCTTGGTCAAGTCTTCTTCTGTTTGGGCTAAGATAATATCTTTTGCCTCTGACTGTGTCAGACTTCCGACACGCTCTAATTCTGCTTGCTTTTGCTTTTCAATTTCCTCTAGTTGCTCTTCACGTGCATCAAGGTTTTTTGCTCTATCAGAAATACTTTGTTCTTTTTGTTCAAGTGTTTTTTCTTTGTTCGTCAAATTATCGTCTTTACGGTCAAGGCTCGTAGCTCTCTCCGTCAAACGACTTTCGATTTGCTTGAGTTCTTGACGCTCCGACTTAAATTCAGCGTCCACTTCTTCGCGGTATTTTCTGGCTTCCTCTTTAGCCTCCAATAGTGCTTCTTTTTTAAGGGATTTGCTTTCGCTCTTGGCTTCATTTAGTAATAAATCCGCTTCGCGCTCAGCTTGTCCTCGTAAATTAGTTGCTTCTTGTTCAGCATTTAAAAGCATCAACTCTGCAGCCTCTTGTGATGATTTCATCTTGACTGAGATGCTGACATATCCAATGACTAAACCAATGATGACGGCAAAAAAACAACTATAACAATTGTCATAATTTCCATGTTTTTTTACCTCAATTTATTTGTTTATCCGAATGACATACATTCTTATACATTTTACCACAAAAAAATATTTTTTTAACAAACCTTAAATGGAAGTTGTTTTAGTTATTTTTTTAGAGCAATATCTTCATTTTCCTTAGCAAAAATAAGCTTCTTAAACCTAACTATTTTTTAAAAGAATTTTTTTGCAAAAAATAAGAAAAAAGTCCACCTCTCAGTAGACTTAGTTTGTTTCAATTCTGATTGGCACTCGACCAAAATTTTGTTCTGCGATACTAGGGTGTCCCAGTTGATAAATTTGGTCTGCCTTTTGAGTCATGGCATCCCAGGGTTCTTTACCGATACGGCTGACGAGATTGACCTGCTCCTTGAGAGCTTTAAGATGTTGTCTACCTTTTTCGGTAAAACCTAGGACATGAATGGCTTCTGGCAAGTCACTTTCTCTAGCCTGCACCAAGATATAGGTCAAGAGGCGTCGCACACGCGCCTTGGTGTAGCGTTTGGTAGCTACTAACTCAACCAATTCCTCAATAGATTTTGCTATTTTGATGGCTTCCTTAATACGCACAGCCATCTCTTGATTAACCTGATAAATAGTACTTAAATCTGGATTTGACAAGATTTGATAGCGTAAAAGTGAAAAATAATCTTCCCAACTCAGCTTACTCGTCTGCTCAAAAAGAGTAACAGAAGGCATAAAGCGTTCTAAGAAATCTTGATCTGTTTGGTGCTGACGGATAGCTGTCGCCGAAGCAAAGTCCACATCCTTGTCCACAGAATGATATCCTGCTCCCTGACGCTTGATTGGATGAAGTTTGATGTTTCGTCCAGCAACTGCCTTGGCGTAGGCAAGAGCTAAGACATGATTGGGCGTATCACCCGAAAAATCAAGACCTGCAAATTCCTTCCACATAGCTTGCGTTTTCTGAGGGTAGGAGAGGGAGTCAGGCAGTTTATCCACAAAATCCTCCATCTCTTGACCACACTCTGCATATAAGTCAACGATTTTTTGATAATCCAGAACTTGCTCTGTCCCAAAGGAAAGGGTATCTATGCCCAAACGAGCCAAGATATCTACTGCTCCTTGTCCAAAGAAATCTGCTGCCTGTACACTGACTAAAAAGGGCAATTCTACTACTAAGTCCGCTCCATTCTCTAGTGCCATTTGAGCCCGTGTCCACTTGTCAACGATAGCCGGCTCGCCTCTCTGCATGAAATTCCCAGACATGGCAACGATTTTCAGCCCATCCGCCTGTTCTAGCAGGTATTTATGGCCATTATGAAAAGGATTGAACTCCGCTATAATACCTGTAATGGTCATGATGTTCTCCCTTTCTAATGACGAAATCTACGATACCACTCAGGCAATCTCCCTCTCCAGTTAAGCCATTGTTTTTCTCCTACTGGAAGGATTTCTGCTAGTTGTTCATTACTATAATTCTTTTGCAGTTCAGGATAAGCTATCAACATCGTTGGTCTATGGCATCCGGCAACCGTCATTGGCCATGTTCCATACATTAGCATATGTCGGATATCATCCTCCGATTTATTTCATTTACTAACATATCAAAAAGTTTCTTAGACATATCATAAACAACTAACTCTGAAAATACGGTTCCTTCTTCCTGAACATAAAAATATTGCCCATCTTTTTCCCAAAGTGTTCCATTTTGACGGATACGATTAAACTGCGATACTTCTTCCCAAGAATATTTTGATCGAACCATATCAACCTCCTACTTCTGTGCCACAAAAAACCAACGAGTACTGGTTTCTGTAGGCTCCTTATCCTCAAAGTCAGCATAAAGCTTGAAGGACTTAAAACCAGCTTGTTCTAGCAAAATATCATAGGTCAAGACTTCGTATGTTCGCTCCTCATGCACTTCATCGTGACGACTAAAAGAACCATCCGCTTCCTTGATAAAAAAGGTCAACTCATGCACGATAGAATGTGGTGCTGCATCCTCGTAGGTATCCCAAAGCATGGCAAAGTCTTCTGCATTTTCATGGTAAGAATAGCCTGGAAAAACTTCATCTGTCTGGTAAGTCGAATGCACATCAAAGATAAAGACCCCGTCCTCATTGAGAGCATTATAGACTTCTTTAAAGACATCCCCTACTTCCACCTCATCCTGCATGTAACAGATTGAGTCCGAGTAACACGTGACAAAGTCGTATTGACCTGCCTTGGACAAGTCCAACATATTGCCTTCCATAAAATCAATCTTTTGCTTGGCTGAAGTAGCTCTCTTTTCGGCAATCTTCAACATATCTGCACTCAAATCAAGCCCAGTTACATCAAAACCAGCCTGAGAAAATCGCACAGACTGGATGCCTGTCCCACAAGCTAGTTCCAAGAGTTTTTTTCTGTCCTTAGTCTTAGGCAAATGACGCAGAGAAAAATCCGTCCATTTATCGTATAAACTATCATCCATCACAGCATCGTAAACAGCCGCAAAGGTTTCGTATGTTGCCATAATCATGACACCAAGAGCATCTCTGGAAATACCACTCGCTCTCACCTTTCTAACGATTTTTTCTAAATTAAGCAAATAAAACCCAGTTGATTACAACTGAGTTCATCTTCTACGCCAAAGCTTCAGATAAATCTACTGAATCCGCCTCATGCCATAGTTTTTCTAGGTTATAGTGGGCACGCATTTCTTCTGAGAAGATATGCACTACGACACTACCGAGGTCTAATAGGACCCAGCCTCCAGCTGCATCGCCTTCAATATGGCTACCTTTAAAGCCTGCTTCCGCTACTTTTTCACGGATGTTATCAGCGATAGCATCCAACTGACGGCTATTCATAGAGCTAGTAATAACAAAGTAGTCTGTCACACTGGTCAAATCTTGTACGTCAAGTGCGAGGATATCCTCCGCACGTTTCTCATCAGCCGCTTTCACGACTAGTTCTAGTAATTCTTTTTCGTTCATTTAATCCTCTTTCAAATAGTGCACAAAGGCGTTATAGGTTTCAAGGGTTTGGGGATAGATGGGAAATCCCTGGCGAGCTAAATGCTCGACAGTGCGAGCTGTTTCATAGGCTACTGCCTTATTGAGTGACAAACTTGCAATCTCACGTGCCTGGTCCACACCTGGAAAGGCACGATTGTGCTCGATATAGTCTGCGACGTAGATGACCTTGTCTAGGTCGGTCATCTGACCAGCTCCAACTGTATGGATTTCTATTGCACGCAAAATTTCAGGATCTTTCAAATCTAAATCTTCCTGAATCTTGTAAATGCCGACCATCCCATGCCAGACATTGTTGCCCCAGTTTTTAAGGTCAGGGTCTAGCTGATAACGATCTAGCAAGTCTAAAAATTCTTGATCTGATAGCTTTTTAGCATAGTCATGAAGGAGACCTGCCAAACCAGCTTTCTCAACATCCACACCAAAGCGCTGAGCCAATTCTATGGCTGCACGCTCGACACCCAGACAATGGGTTAGACGTTTTTCAGGTAGGAGCTCTGCCATTTTTTCCAACAATTCTTCACGCGAACAGTTGATATAGTCTTGGTATGCCATCAGTAAAGCCCTTCTTTCTCGATATAGTCTAGCACTGGTTTTGGTAGGAGAAAGTTAGGTGTACGTCCTTGGGCAATAAAATCACGCACCATACTAGATGAGATGTCCATAAGGGGTACATCCACCCAAATGACTGGATAAGAAGTTCCTGCCTTATAGCGTGGTCGTTGAACCCCTACAAACTGAACGAGGTCAACCAGTTCATCAATTCTATACCACTTAGGTAAGTAGTCTACCATGTCGGCACCGATGATAAAGTAATAATCTGTATCTGGATTCTTCTCTGTCAAAATCTTCATGGTGTCGTAGGTGTAGGAAATGCCCTTGCGCTCTAGCTCAATGGTTTCAATGTCCAGACCTTCAATTCCCTCAATCGCCAATTCAAGCATTTTGAGACGGTGGTGCTCAGGGATGGTTTCCTTTTTATCTACGTGAGGTGGTTGGTATTCAGGCATAAGCAGAACTTGATCCAATCCCAACTGTTGGCGCACTTGGTCTGCCACGATCAGGTGGGCATTGTGAACAGGGTTAAAATTTCCCCCTAAGATTCCAACTTGCTTACGTTTTTTATCCTTGATTTCTGGCTCTAACTCCACTTTTGTAAAGGGAGTTAATAATTCGATTGCCATAGGCTAATCTCCTTTACTTTTCTGTAAAAACAGTTTTTGGAGTATCATTCTTAGATTTCTTTAACTTTTTTAGAAATCTTGCGATTTTCCTTCTTGCTTGATTGTTTATACAAAATCAAGATACGTCCGATTTTTTGGACTGTATCCACACCGATTTCTTCTTCCAAGATTTCAGCTACTTCGTGGATGTTTTCATCTGTGTTTTGTAAGAGAGTAACCTTGATCAATTCGCGGGCGTCAAGTGCCTGACGAACGCTGGTTTTGATTTGGTCGTTGAGTCTATTTTTCCCGATTTGGATGATGGGTTTGAGGGTGTGTGCCTGGCTGTTGAGGAAGGCACGTTGTTTTGATGTTAATGACATAATTCATTTAAAAGAGTTTCTTTTTATACTTTTCTGAAGTGGTGACGGACGTCAGCAAAGTCCTCTGGACTTTCATGACTAAAATTTGAGCCTAAGGTCTCAAATTTTCCGCAGTTGGTACAATCACTTGTACCAACTAACACCACGGCGAAAAGTATCTTCTAGGGGCTCGCAGTGCTCGCCTTTATAAAGACAACCCTTTCCTTTCTGTGTTTAAATAATTGCTTTTCGTGTGACGACTGCGACGCCTTCTGGTGCCCAGACGGCGACCTTGGCAGTTCCTGTTACACGGATCCAGCCTAGTCCTGAGATAACTAAGTCAGTCTTATCCTTGATAGTAAAGACATGTTGGACCAGTTTTGGAAAATCTTCTTTTTCCTTGCTATTCGGTGGTGTAAGGAGGGTTCCAAGGTGCTTATCGTAAAAGGCGCTAGCCCCTTCTAGCTTGGTACGATGAAGTTTGAGTTCATTATCAAAGAAAGCTGTGAAACCTTGCTTTTCTCCTGCAATGAAATCAAATCGTCCCAAACCTCCTAAAAAGAGGGTTTGCTCAGGATTGAGCTGGTAGGTTTTAGGTTTGATTTCCTTTTTAGGACTGACATACTTGAGGTTTTTAGCCGTCAAGTAGTGGGCCATCTGATGACGATGGATAATTCCCGGTGTATCATAGATATAAGAACCATCATCAAGTGGGATCTCAATCTTATCTAAGGTTGTCCCTGGGAAACGTGATGTTGTGATGACGTTCTGGTCACCCGTAATTTCCTGGATAATTGCGTTGATAAGAGTTGATTTCCCAACATTGGTAACCCCAACTACATAGACGTCACGACCCTTACGATAGTGCTCAATTTTATCAATGACTTCCTTGATAGCATGCTTGTTTTGGGCTGAAGTCAAGACGACATCGACAGGACGAAGACCCTCTTCGTGGGCACGTTCCATGAGCCATTGACTAATCTTACCAGGCTTAACAGACTTAGGTAGGATGTCTTTTTTTATTCCCAACCAAGAGAACATCATTGCCTGATACAAAGCGAGGCAATCCTGGGATAACAGAGCCATTAAAGTCAAAGATATCGATGACGTTCACTACTAAGGCATCACTGTCTCCTACCTCGTGCAAGAGTTTGAGGAAATCATCATCCGTCAACTGGACATCTGTGATTTCATTGTAATGACGAAGACGAAAACAACGTTGGCAATAAACTTCACCAGTCTCCAAACCTTTTTCGAGTGCTGACTGAGGCGTAAAGCCTAGACCAGTCTTATCTGTCGTCTGAATGGTTGCTCCACAACCAATACAGAGAATTTCTTCCATAGTTAGATTCCTTTTTTATATGTGATAGGCCCGTACTTTTCAGTGATTTGTTTCATGACACGGCGCTCACGAGCTCTGTTAATCTGTGTTTTGATAGAGTCATGTTGGACCAAAGGTTTGACCAAAATCGAACGAATACCTGCACGGTGAGCCGCTCGAATGTCCGTCATGAGCTGATCTCCAACCATAACCACTTCGTTTTTCTCATAGTGAAATTCCTTCATGGCGCGGTCAATCCCGAAAGTAAAGGGCTTCAAAGCCCAATAAACATAGTCAATCCCAAATTTTTCAACTGCACGTTGAACTCGTTTTTTAGAGTTATTGGACACCACGATGATACGAATACCTGCATCACGAAGGTCATGTAACCACTGTTTCATTTCTGGAGTCCCATCAGGGTTATTCCAAGCAATCAGAGTGTTGTCCAAATCCACCAAAACAGCTTTGATCCCTTGGTTTTTCAGGCTTTGGACTGTCAAATCATAAACTGCTTCCACAGCAAAATCTGGCATGTAATTTTCAATCGCCATTCTGGCTCCTTCTCTTTTATTTTCTAGTAATTTTCTTCAGCCATTGAGATAATGCTGCCCATAAAATCAAGCTAGCCATTAAGATATAAATCCAAGCATTTGGCTCTTCTGTAAATGGTAGAGGAACATTCATTCCGAAGAAACCTGTAATAACCGCAAGTACTGCTAGTAAGACGGAGATAATAGTCAAAACTGTCAAACTATCATTCAGGTTATTGTTTAGGATGTTGTTGTAAGAAGATGAGAGTTGTTGCAAGACTTGAGAAATCAAGTCTGTCATAGACACCAACTGATGGGCTTCAATCATTGCATCATCAAACTGCTCTCGTTCGACTTCATTAAATCTCCGATAAAGAGCATGGCCCTGGATATGTTCTAAGAGGAGTCGATTTTGTTTTGCCGCTGCTGTTAAGTAAACCATACCAGTCTCCAAGTCAGAGAGGGCGAAGAGATTTTTCTTTGTTGTTCTCTGACGAAGTAAGCTGTTGACTTCATCTTTACTCTTATCCATCTTTCAATGATTGGATAATAGGCGTTACTAATGATTTCTAGACTAGCAAAAAGAAATTTGTAAATAGAAAGCAACTCATGGCTATCCAGATAAGCTAACATCTGATCAATGACATAAGCATTCTTATGGTTGCTGATGGTAATCATTCGTTTGTTTTCAACGATAAAGGTCATGGGAATCGCTTCATAGTAATCCTTGTCCTTTTCTAAGTCCAGAACATTGTAGATAAAGGTCACAGTCCCATTCTCACGGTTGTAATCCATATGGGCACGTTCATTTTTATCCAGCGCATATTCGATGGTTTCCTTATCCAATCCGTAGATTTCAGATAAATCTTCAAGATTTTTAATTTTTTCTACATCTAGATTGATCCAAACACAACCATTTCCTAATTGCTCATCTAAAAACATCGTTTCTCCTTTACCAAACTCTTTCTATTGTACCATAAATCAAGTAAAATTTCAGTTCAACTCATCTCTTGAAAAATTGCTAACCACAGTAATATTACGGTTGGGAACAAAGTGGAGAGCCTGGTCTTCACCTCTTAGTTGAGTGGTTCGAATTCCGACACTAACTACTTTTCCCGATACAGTAATGGGACCATTTGTCAAAACAACTTCATCCCCTACATCCAACTGGCGTTCAAAGAGAATAAAGAAGCCATTGATAACATCTGATAAGAAGCCCTGCGCCCCCATACCAATTGCAACTCCGGCAATCCCAGCACCAGCTAGTAAACTGGATACAGGAAGTCCTAGGATAGACAAAATGCAGTAAACTAAAAAGAAATAAAGGGTGTAATTAAAAATATTTTCTAATAAACGCGAGATTGTCTTTTGTCGTCCTGCATCACGATTTGAATACTTAAGTGAAGGCTTGACAATTTTCTTGACAGCTGCGTGGAGAAGCTGTTTAGCTATGTAAAATAGCACAAATAAAATTAAAAGAGAAATCACTTTCGTTAAAAGATTCTCAAATACCGTTGTTAAATCTAGCTTATTAAAATAACTTTTAAAAAATTCTTGCATGTAAAACTCCTTTCTAATTATTATACCACAAAACGAAGTTGTGTCTGGCTTCATAAATATTCATTCTGCCTATACTATTATTAGATTCACTTGATTTCAAACATATTTATACTATAATCAAACCACTACATGGAGAACAAATTATTTTCTCAATAACTCTCTTGGAATAGACCTTTCTACCTCACCTACTACTATAACTTTAAAGCATTTATCTCAAGGAAAGTATTCTATGTCTATCACACAACGCACTCTTAAACTAGTCCTAGCAACTTGTTTTGCTTGTTTACTAGCCTACTTTTTTGATTTGTCATCAGCTGTTTCAGCTGGTATCATTGCTATCTTGAGTCTTTCTGATACTCGAAGAAGCACGATCAAGCTAGCCCGCAATCGTCTTTTTTCAACTCTTCTAGCTCTCTTAGTTGGTGTTATTGCCTTTCAACTAACTGGTTATCATATCTGGAGCTTTGGACTTTACTTAGCAATCTATGTTCCTCTAGCCTATAAACTGGGTTGGGAAATTGGAATCACTCCTAGTAGCGTTCTGGTCAGCCATCTCTTAATCCAACAATCAACAACACCAGCACTTTTACTGAATGAGCTCTTACTCTTCCTAATCGGTACTGGCTTTGCACTTCTGGTCAATCTCTACATGCCTTCACGTGAAAAAGAAATTCAACATTATCATACTCTTGTTGAAGAAAAACTCAAAGATGTTCTTCTACGGCTTTCTTACTATCTGAAAAGAGGAGATGGTCGAAATCAAGCTCAACTAGTCAACGAACTTGATCAACTACTTGAGGATGCTCTTAAGTTAGTTTACCTCGATCACTCTGACCATCTCTTTCACCAGACAGATTATCATATCCACTACTTTGAGATGCGACAAAGACAAACTCGTATCTTAAGAAATATGGCTCAACAGATCAACACATGCCAACTAGCCGCTAGTGAGAGTTTGATTGTCGCTCAGCTCTTTTCAAAAACAGCTAGCCAACTGAGTCAATCCAATCCAGCCTACAACTTATTGAATGATATTGAGAGCTACCTAGAGGTGTTTCGCAATCGCTCTCTCCCTAAAACTAGAGAAGAGTTTGAGACACGGGCTACGCTTCTACAACTCTTTCGTGAATTAGAACATTTTATCCAGATAAAAGTAGATTTCTACAACCGTTATTCTGACAAAAACAGTAACAAATAAAAACTTCTATCGGCAAACTAGTTGCCGATAGAAGTTTTTATTATGAATAGATTTAATTTTCGCGCTTCTTTCGAATCGACATGAGACTGATGTCTCTCAAACTAAAGTAAGTAAGAGCCAGCATTCCCAATGTAATAAAGATTTCTGCTGGAAGTTGGAAAATCTGCAGAGCAGACAAGAGCAACAAGATTACGAGGGCAACAAGTCCAAAGACTAATATTACAACATTGACCGTCCCCTTGATACTTTGAGGTGTCGCAAATACATAGAGTAGTAATAAGAGTATCCCTATGATTAAATAGACCATCTTTATCTCTTTCTAGCTCTTATTCAGCTGATTTTTTCTTTTTGTTTGCTTTCTCACGCTCTGCCTTGTTAAGGATTTGCTTACGCAAACGAATCGATTCAGGCGTTACTTCCATGTACTCATCGTCATTCAAGAACTCAAGTGATTCTTCAAGTGTCAAGATACGAGGAGTTTTGATAACCGCTGTTTGGTCCTTAGTAGCTGAACGAACGTTAGTCATTTGTTTTGCTTTCGTGATATTAACAGTCAAGTCATTCTCACGAGAGTTTTCACCGATGATCATTCCTTCGTAAACCTCAGTACCTGGGTTGACAAAGATAGTACCACGTTCTTCGATAGACATGATAGAGTAGGTTGTAGCCTTACCAGCATCAATCGAAACAAGGGCACCACGGTGACGTCCACCAATTTCCCCTGGAATCAATGGCAAGTATTGATCGAAGGTATGGTTCATAATCCCGTAACCACGAGTCATTGACAAGAACTCAGTTGAGTATCCAATCAAACCACGCGCAGGAACTAGGAAGACCAAACGAGTTTGACCATTACCAGTTGAAATCATATCCAACATTTCACCCTTACGTTCAGAAAGGCTTGGATAACAGATCCTTGGTATTCTTCTGGTGTGTCGATTTGCACGCGCTCAAATGGCTCACACTTCACACCATCGATTTCTTTGACGATAACTTCTGGACGAGATACTTGAAGCTCATAACCTTCACGACGCATAGTCTCGATGAGGATTGACAAGTGCAATTCCCCACGTCCTGAAACTGTCCATTTATCTGGTGAGTCTGTTGGATCTACACGAAGAGATACGTCTGTTTGCAATTCTGCTTGAAGACGCTCTTCAACCTTACGAGAAGTAACCCATTTACCTTCACGACCAGCAAATGGTGAGTTGTTAACCAAGAAGGTCATTTGAAGGGTTGGCTCATCGATGTGAAGAACTGGAAGAGCTTCAACTGCATCTGTTGGAGTGATTGTTTCCCCAACGAAGATGTCTTCCATACCTGATACGGCAATCAAGTCACCAGCCTTAGCTTCTTGGATTTCACGACGTTCCAAACCAAAGAAACCAAAGAGTTTTGTAACACGGAAGTTCTTGGTTGTACCATCCAATTTAGAAAGAGTAACTTGGTCTCCGACCTTAACAGTACCACGGAAGACACGTCCGATACCGATACGACCAACGAAATCGTTGTAGTCCAAGAGTGACACTTGGAATTGAAGTGGCTCATCTGAGTTATCGATTGGAGCTGGAATGTGGTCAATAATGGTATCAAAGATTGGCGCCATAGTCTTCTCTTGGTCTGCTGGATCATCTGACAATGAAGATGTTCCGTTGATTGCTGAAGCATAGACTACTGGGAAGTCAAGCTGATCATCATCTGCACCAAGCTCGATGAAGAGTTCCAAAACTTCATCCACTACTTCTGCTGGACGAGCTGATGGTTTGTCAATTTTATTGATAACAACGATTGGGACAAGGTCTTGTTCCAATGCTTTTTTCAATACGAAACGAGTTTGAGGCATAGTACCTTCGTAGGAATCCACTACCAAGACTACACCATCAACCATTTTCATGATACGTTCAACTTCTCCACCGAAGTCCGCGTGTCCTGGTGTGTCCATGATATTGATACGAGTTCCGTTGTAGGCAACTGCTGTATTCTTCGCAAGGATGGTAATTCCACGCTCTTTTTCAATATCGTTTGAATCCATTGCACGTTCAGCTAATTCTGTACGCGCATCAAGAGTTTCAGATTGTTTTTAATAATTCGTCAACGAGGGTTGTTTTACCGTGGTCGACGTGGGCGATAATCGCGATATTACGGATATCTTCTCTTAATTTTGTCATGATTTCCTCTGTTATATTCAAAATTTTATTTTCTAACTGAGCAATTATACCACAATTTTAAGCAAATGACTTAACTCAAGTAAGTGTAAATGTTTTCAAAAGAAAATTCATGACTTATCTTTTCTTTTCAAAAATCCCGACTTGTGATAAGATAGGCTGGTATGCGTTTAGATAATTTATTAGCCCAGGAAAAAATCAGTCGAAAAGCCATGAAACAGGCTCTCCTAAAAAAAGAAATCTTAGTAGATGGAGTCCCTGCTACTACCCTTGCACAGAATGTTGATACGGGATTACAAGAATTAATTTTTCAGGGTAGAAAAATCCAAGGATATGAGCACACCTATCTCATGCTTCACAAACCAAGTGGTGTCGTGACAGCAAGCAAGGACAAGAAGCTCCCAACGGTTATGGACATACTACCTCAACACCTCCAATCAGAGCAACTCTATGCTATCGGTCGGCTAGATCGAGATACGACAGGGCTCCTTCTCTTAACTAACAATGGCCCTCTAGGTTTTCAACTTCTCCACCCTCAAAATCATGTCAATAAAACTTATCAAGTTGAGGTGAACGGCTTACTCACACCAGATCACATCCAGCAGTTCAAAAGTGGGATTGTCTTTCTTGATGGAACTATTTGTAAACCTGCTCAGCTTGTGATTCTATCTTCAAGCCCTAGTCTCAGCCGAGCCACCATCACCATCTCTGAAGGGAAATTTCATCAGGTCAAGAAAATGTTTCTCTCAGTTGGTGTCAAGGTCACTGCCCTCAAACGAGTTCAGTTCGGAGATTTTCTATTAGATCCTGACCTAGCAGAAGGTCAATACCGACCCATGAATCAAGAGGAATTGAAAATCATTAAAAACTATTTAGAGAAAAGTAGATAAAACAAAAAAGCTTTTAAATTTAAAAGCTTTTTTTGTTTATTGCTTATCTAAAAAAATACTGCGACGGCTACAATCCAGTTAAGTACAGAAATGACAATCCCTACGATATTAAGAATTTTTTTCTGTTTTATACACTAGTTCAGATTGTTTTTCGTGCGAATTAGCCAAAAACAAGTCCAACGATACCCAAAAATAAGACCTACGACTGGAGATAACAAACCAAGGACGATAGATAGGATACCTAAAACAAGTGAGGCTTTTTTCTTTTCTTGCATAATAAAAAAACTCCTTAAATTTAATACAAATTAATTATATCACAAAAAGCTAAAAACTTTATATTAAACATATGTGACAGATTTATTTCACATTGTTAGCTAGTCTTAACCTTGCCTGTCCAAGAATCTAACCCGTAAGAAAGGATATAAATTTCTGAGAAACCTTGTTTTTTCAAGAAAAGTGCTGCATTGGTTACACGTTGCGCACGTTGGTTTTCATATAGAAGGACAGGCTTATCCTTGCGAAGAGCTGCAAGACTTGTCTTCAATTGATTTGAAGGAATATTACGAGCTCCGAGGATATGTTTTCTGTGGAAGTCAGCTGGCTCACGCAAGTCAATTAGCTGACCTTTACGAATCAAAGATTCAAACTCTGCATTGTCTACAATTTTTGCTGCACGGCGAATACGAAGATAGTTGTATCCCATCCATCCCAACATCGCCACTACAAGTCCCCATAATACCCAAGTTACCATAATATCTAATCTCCATTTTTTTCTAAATAGTCTAATTCTAGTTTGTGCTCTCTGCGAAGAACAGCCTCCGCTTCTAGATAATCCAGTTTATCCATCAAACCTGCATCATAGATTCGAGATAGTTCAATCTTCATTAATTCAATGTCATAAAGACGTTTGCCCATATAGACAAGAATGCCGAACTGTTTGAGAAATTGTTGCACATCGTAGAGTGTTTTCATAGCTTTCATTTTAGCAAATAATCAGATTTTTTTCAATAGTTCCCAGGGAAGACTTCTACTGCTTACTAATTTTCTTAATACTCTGATAGAGAAGATACCCAACAATCATTCCAACAAAATTCTGCAACAAATTGTGAGGAATATCTGTCAGAGCTACACCCCAACCTTTCATCCAAGATGTCGCACATGCATATCCAGCTACCATGAGAAAAGTTGCTAAAACTAATCCAAGCCACTGCCATTTTCCTTTAAAACCTGCAAAGTAACCCTGCAAACCATGGAAAAGCAAGCTGAAGAACATCCAATGAGGATAGCCTGAGATCAGGTCAATAATGAAACCTCCTAGACCTCCCACAATAGCTCCTTCTCGTTTTCCATAATAAAAAGCAGTGAAAAAGATACCAGCATCTAAAAGAGTTAAGATTCCTGTTTGGGTTGGGATTTTGACAATATAACCTAAAACTACCGATAGGGCAGTCAGTATTGATAATAGGGCGATTTTACTTGTTTTTGTTTGCTTCATATTGTCTTACTCCATACTGATCTGCTTGTGCAATGGCACGGTAAACAAAGGCTTTGGAACTTTCAATTGCTGGTAAGAGCTCCTCTCCCTTGACTAACTGACTGGCAATGCTTGATGCAAAGGTACATCCTGCACCAGCATTCTGTCCTTCAATAACAGGATTTTCCAAAACTGTAAAGTTCTTTCCATCATAAAATACATCTAATGCCTTATCTTGACCGAGGCGATTCCCACCTTTAATAATGACTGCTGGTGCACCCAAGTCATGTAATTTTTGAGCTGCAACCTTCATATCGTCTAAGGTTTCAATCTTTTGGCCTGCTAGCAATTCTGCCTCAGGTAGATTGGGTGTAATTACAGTCACATAAGGGAAAAAGCGAATCAACTCTTGACAAAGCTCGCTGACAGCAACATCATGCGTTTCCTTACAAACGAGAACTGGATCCAATACCACTGGAACTCCTGTGCGTTCCTTGATAAAGTTAAGAGCTTTCTCAGCAACACCAACAGTCGGTAAGAGACCAATCTTAATCCCTCCAAACTCTACGCTCTTGAGGCTATCCAACTGTTGTTGGAAAATAGTCTCATCTGTTGGGAAGACCTCAAAACCATTTTCCGTCAAAGCAGTTAAACAAGTCATAGCTACAAAACCATGCAAACCATTTAAAGTATAGGTCGCAAGGTCAGCAGCTAGTCCACCACCACTAAAAATATCATTTCCTGAAAGTGCCAAAATACGATTATTCTTCATAACGAATCTCCTTCAAATACAAACCATTGGGTGCTGCAGTTGGACCTGCCAACTGTCTGTCTTTTTTCTCCAAAATCAGGTCAATCTGCTCTATCGGCATTCTGTTATTACCAATTTTCAGCAAGGTCCCGACCATATTTCGAATCTGCTTATAGAGGAAGCCATTACCAGAGAAGGTAAAGGTCAAAAATTGACCGGTCTCGTCAACCCTAAGACTGGCTTCCGTAATCGTTCTTACCTTGTCCTCCACACTGGTTCCGGCAGCAGTAAAACCGGTAAAATCATGGGTTCCTTCTAATTTCTTTACAGCCTTTTGCATACGTTCCACATCAAGTGGATATGGATAGTGGGTGGCATAATGACGTCTCATAGGATTTTTAGGACGCCCTCTATCCACGATAAACTCATAGGTCTTGCTATGCTTGGCATAACGGCAATGAAAATCATCAGCCACTACCTCAATCGAAATCACATCGATATCTTCAGGACTTTGAGTATCGAGAGCAAAGCGAAGCTTTTCCTCATTCATCTGATAGGGAAGGTCAAAGTGGATAACCTGCCCTAGCGCATGAACACCACTATCCGTTCGCCCTGCACCATGGATGGTAATTGCCTGCCCTTTATTTAATTTGGTTAAAGTTTTTTCAATTTCCTCTTGGACACTACGCGCGTGTGGTTGCCGCTGAAAGCCAGCAAAGGCGTAGCCATCATAGGAAATGATTGCTTTATATCTAGTCATGTATCTATTTTATCAAGAAAATTTCTCTGCAACAAGTTTGAAAACCAAAAATTGTACGGGTGCAGTTTTAGATATCAACTAGTCCTTACCTCAATTTTCTCATTATATATTTTCGTACAGGTACTTCAACCATTTGAACGATTTCAAATCCTTCTTTTTGGTAAAGATTGTAAGCTGTTTGATTTGCCTCGTAGACATTTAGAGAAATAGTATCTATGTCTTCATTTTTCAAAGGCCAAACTAACAAATTTCCTTAAAAGCCTGGCTACCTAATCCCTGCCCCTGTTTCTGAGGATTGATAAAAAATCTCCCGATATGAAGATTCCTGTCTTCTAGCCTGATTTTCTGGATGACACCTACAAACTCTTCTTCAGCAAAAATGGAAAAAACTCCTTCCAGCTTTTGTAAGGATTGGACAATCAAGGGATAAGAAATTTTGGGTCCCATCCATTGCTTCTGAAAACTTTCTCCCAAAGCATTAGACCAGCGACAAATGAGTTGGGCATTTTCTATCTGAAGTCCTTTTTCAAAGTGAATTTTCATATTTGCTCCTAAAATTTCTCCTTTATCCAACTATTATACTCTTTCTCTTATTTTTTCCGAATAAATAAGTATGATTCATCTTTACTTTTTTTCTTGTTGGAGCTATTATCGCTTCCTTTCTAGGTCTTGTCATTGACCGCTTTCCTGAGCAGTCTATTGTTTTCCCTGCTAGTCACTGCGATTCTTGTCAGACCTCGTTTGAGACCACTGGATTTGATTCCATTTCTCTCACAGGTATTCAATCGCTTTCGCTGTCGCTATTGCAAGTCAAGCTATCCTGTCTGGTATGCCTTCTTTGAGTTGTCTTTGGGACTTCTCTTTCTAGCTGAGTCTGTGGGACTTCTAACTTTGAGTCAAATCATCTTGATAACTGCCGGCTTGACTTTGGGCATCTACGACTTTCGTCATCAGGAATATCCCTTGCTCGTCTGGCTGATTTCACTTATTCCTCATGGTTTGCTCTAGTTGGAATCTAACCATGGCTTTCTTTTTGATTCTTGGAATCATTGCTCATGTTATTGATATTCGCATGGGAGCAGGTGATTTTCTCTTTCTGGCCTCCTGTGCTCTTGTTTTTAGCCTAACCGAGATGCTGATTTTAATTCAATTTGCTTCCACAACTGGCATTCTAGCCTTTCTCCTACTAAAGAAAAAGGAAAGACTACCTTTTGTGCCCTTCCTCTTGCTTGCCGCTTATATGATTATTTTTGGTAAGCTACTGCTTCTCGGATAAAGTCAGCGATTTCTGCTACTTGTCCTTCATGTAGAGCCTTAACAATCTTGGAACCGACGATTACGCCATCTGATACTGCATTAAAACGTTCTACATCAGCCTGTGTGGATACACCAAATCCTGTCAAGACTGGAATGTCAGCCACTTGATGCAGTTGATCCAAGTGCTTGTCCAAGTCATCTCGGTAATTTCCTGATTTTCCTGTGACCCCATTAATAGCAACGGCATAGACAAAACCTTCTGCCCCTTCAATGAGTTCCTTTTGACGCCCCATTCCTGTCGTCAAGCTGACAAGTGGAATCAAAGCAATGTCTGTACCTGCCAAAAAGGGCTCTACAAAGTTAGCGTGCTCATGAGGCAGGTCTGGAATAATCAATCCCTTAACCGCTGTATCAGAAAGGTCTTTGACAAATTTCTCCACACCGTACTGAAAGAGGGGGTTAAAGTAGGTCATGATAACAAGTGGAACTTCTGTTTCAATGGTTTTCAAGGTTTCAACCAAAGCCTGGGTAGAGGTTCCGCGAGCTAGACTGCGCAAGCCTGCTTCTTCGATAACTGGACCATCTGCAACAGGGTCTGAAAAGGGAACTCCTATCTCAATGGCAGACACACCCGAGTCTTCTAAAAAGTGGATTGTTTCAGCAAGTCCATCCAAACCTTTTTCATGGTCTCCAGCCATGATATAGGGAACAAAAATTCCCTTTTTTGCTGCTTTAAGAGTTGTCAATTTCGGTTAAGGTCTTAGGCATGAACTTCTCCCTTCTTTGCTGCTTCTGCTTCCAAGCGGTCTTTAACTTGAACCACATCCTTGTCTCCGCGACCTGATAGACAGACAATCATAGACTTGTCTGGGCCAAGTTCTTTGGCCAATTTCACCGCAAAGGCGATAGCGTGACTAGACTCCAAAGCTGGGATAATCCCTTCCACACGAGACAAGAGTTGGAATCCTTCCAAGGCTTCCTCATCTGTCACAGGAACATAGGTCGCACGCTTGATATCGTGGTAATGAGAATGTTCTGGACCGATACCTGGGTAGTCTAAACCTGCTGAGATAGAGAAGGCTTCTAAGATTTGACCATGGGCATCTTGGAGAACATCCATGAGAGAACCGTGAAGAACTCCTGGGCGACCCTTGGTCAAGGTAGCTGCGTGATGCTCTGTATCCACACCAAGTCCTGCTGCTTCAGCTCCATACATAGCTACAGATTCATCTTCCACAAATGGATGGAAGAGACCGATAGCATTAGAACCACCACCAACACAGGCTACTAGGGCATCTGGCAAATCTTGCCCTGTCAAGTCACGGTACTGTTGCTTGGCTTCTCGTCCGATAACACTTTGGAAGTCACGAACAATTTCTGGAAAAGGATGAGGCCCCAAGGCAGAACCAAGGATATAGTGGGTATCATCGATATTGGCTACCCATGAACGAAGGGCTGCATTGACTGCGTCCTTGAGCACGCGAGATCCATCTGTCACAGCTTCCACCTTGGCTCCCAAAAAGTTCCATACGGAAGACATTGAGGGCTTGGCGTTTAACATCTTCCTCACCCATATAGATGGTACATTCCATGTTAAAGAGGGCCGCAGCAGTTGCAGTTGCCACACCATGTTGACCGGCACCTGTTTCAGCAATAATTTTCTTTTTGCCCATGCGTTTAGCGAGAAGAACTTGTCCCAAGGCATTGTTAATCTTGTGGGCACCTGTATGGTTGAGGTCTTCACGTTTGAGGTAAATCTTGGCTCCGCCGATATGCTGGGTCAAGTTTTTTGCGTAGTAAAGGGGAGTTTCACGTCCTACATACTGGCGCAAAAGTTGGTTTAACTCTTCTTGGAAACTTGGATCTGCCTGACTTCCACGATAAGCCTCTTCCAATTCCAATACTGCTGTCATCAATGTTTCTGGGACAAAACGTCCACCGAATTTCCCGTAAAATCCATCTTTATTTGGTTCTTGATATGCCATTCTTTACCCTCTCTATAAATCTTCTAATCTTTTCATGATCTTTTTGTCCGTCTGTTTCTACTCCGCTTGATACATCTACTGCAAAGGGAGAGAAATGCTGAATCGCTCTTGCTACATTGTCCTCATTTAGCCCGCCTGCGATGAAGAAAGGCTGGGCTAGTTCTGTCGTATCCAGTTGCCCCCAGTCAAAGGTTTGTCCACTCCCTGCCACAGGAGCATCAAAAAGTAGATAATCTGCCTGAGAATTGGGTACATGCCCCCCTTCATCGACCTGAACAGCCTGAATGCTGCCACAAGGTAAGTTTTCAAATAGTTTATCTACTACCTTACCGTGAACTTGTACAAAGTCCAAACCAACTTTGTCTACCGCTTCTAACAGTTCTGCCCGACTGGGTGAAACAAATACACCAACTTTTTGAATATGGCTAGGAATAAACCTAGCCAGCTCTGTGGCTTGTTCTACGGTCACCTGTCTTTTGCTAGGAGCAAAGACAAAACCAATGTAGTCTGCTCCAGCCGACACAGCTGTTTTTACGGCTTCTTTGGTCGATAGTCCACAAATCTTAACCTTTGTCAATCTGCAACTCCTTGATTCTCTGGGCTACATCTTCTGCCTGCATGAGGGCTGTTCCTACTAAAATTCCGTTAAAGTATGGTGCTACTCGTTTGCATCCTCCTCTGTAAAAATAGCAGATTCGGAAATGTAGAAGCAATCATCCTTAAAGTGTTTGGCCAAGTCTACGCTGGTCTGCAAGTCAACTTCAAAGGTTGTTAAATTGCGATTGTTGACACCAATAATTTGAGCTCCAAGTCTATGAGCTACTTCCAGTTCAGCCAGATTATGAGTTTCCACCAAAACTTCTAGACCCAGTTCTGTCGCGTAGTCATAAAGCTCCTTCAGTCGTTTTTCAGATAAGGCCGCTACGATGAGCAAGATGACGGTCGCACCTGCATTGCGAGCACGGATGATTTGCTTTTCATCGATAATAAAATCCTTATTCAGTGTCGGGGTCTGTACCTGACTGGAAATCTCTCGCAGATAATCCAAATGACCTTTAAAGAAAACCTCATCTGTCAGAACAGAAATCATAACCGCGCCGTTAGCCTCGTAAGTCTGGGCCTGTTGTACGATATCCACATCAAGATTGATATCACCTAGACTTGGGCTTGCCTTTTTGACCTCCGCAATGATTTGCAAGCGGTCTTGGTGATTTTTTAAATATTCACTCAATCGATAAGTTTGACGCAAGGGTTGAAGCTCCTCTCGCTCCATCTTTTCAACTTCACGCGCCTTTTGCTCTAGGATACGTGATAAAAATTCCTGACTCATCTTTGATACTCCTGTAATAGTCTGAGTTTTTCAAGGGCCTTACCACTGGCAATCACTTGACGTGCCAATTCAACTCCGTCCTTGATACTATCTGCTTTACCATTGGCGTAGAATCCTAGACCTGCATTTAAAACTGTTGTTTCCAAGAATGGACTTGGTTCGTTATTAAGAACACTGACAAGGATGGCTGCATTTTCATGAGCATTTCCCCCACGAATGTCTTCAATAGCAATGCGTTCCATTCCCAAATCTTCTGGAGTAAAGGTTGATAAAGTAATTTCACCATTTTCAAGAAGGGCAATGCTGGTAGTTCCATTCAAACCAGCCTCATCCAATCCTTCTGGACCAGCTACTACAATGGCACGTTTGCGACCCATGTTTTTCAAAACCTGAGCAGTACTTTCCAGAAGTTCCGGACGACTGATTCCTAGAAGCTGTGTTTCCAAAACCATTGGGTGAATGAGCGGACCTGTCAAATTCATGATGGTTGGAATTCCCAACTCCAAACGTGCTGGCATAATGTATTTCATAGCTGGGTGCATGTTTTTGGCAAAGAGAAAGACGATTCCTGTTTGGTCAAATACCTTACCCAATTGTGATGGTTTAAGGTCAATATTGATTCCCAAAGCTTGCAAGACATCTGCTGACCCAGATTTAGAGGAAATTGAACGATTACCATGTTTAGCCATATGGATTCCTCCACCTGCCAAGACAAAGGCTGCAGTTGTTGAGATATTAAAGCTAAATGACTTATCTCCACCTGTACCACAGTTATCCATAGCATCTTGAATATTTGTTGGAATGTGTTGAGCATGTCCTCTCATGACTTGAGCGAGGGCTGTTCTTTCTTCAGGTGTTTCTCCCTTCATCTTAAGGGCTAACAGTAGTGAAGCGATTTGCGCTTCTGTCACACGCCCTGTCACGATGCGTTCAATCACATCTGTCATTTCAACACTTGATAAATCTTCAAAGTTGGCTAATTTTTCAATAATTTCTTTCATTTTGTGTTCCTCACTTTACAACTTTCTCGATAAAATTCTGAATAGAAGATAGGCCATCTGGCGTTCCAATACTTTCTGGATGATACTGCAAGCCATAAATCGGCAAGTTTTTGTGTTGAATCCCCATAATAGCTTGGTCATCTGTCGAGCGAGCTGTCACTTCAAACTCTTCTGGCATCTCTTCAATTAAAATACTGTGGTAACGCATGACTGGACGATTGTCCTCAATTCCTTGATAGAGAGCTGATGGAGTCTCAAATCGGATTTGGCTTTGTTTCCCGTGCATAACTTTAGGAGCCAAGCCCAACTTACCACCAAAGACTTCTGCAATGGCTTGGTGCCCCAAACAAATCCCTAGAATAGGTTTCTTACCAGCAAAATCACCAATCATTTCTTCCATTTTCCCAGCATCAGCTGGCCAACCTGGACCAGGAGAGAAAACTAATCCATCTGCCTTTTCAGCATGTTCATAAAGATGTGGGTCATCATTTCTCAAAACCTGAACTTCTGCGAAATTCCCGATATATTGAGCCAGGTTATAGGTAAATGAATCATAATTATCAATCAATAAAATCATGGTCTTAGTTCTCCCATTCTAGTCATAGATTTAGCTTTGTTAATCGTTTCTTGGTATTCGTTCTGAGCGATGGAATCATAAACAATTCTGCACCAGCCTGTACGTAGGCTGTTTTATTTTTAAGAATCATGGTTCGAATTGCAATGGCGAAATCCATATCTCCAGTTGCTGATAGGTAACCGATAGCTCCTGCATATACGCCTCGCTTCTCTGTCTCTAATTCATAGATGCGTTTCATTGCCCGAATCTTTGGTGCTCCCGATACTGTTCCTGCCGGAAGTGTCGCCTTCAAGGCATCCATGGCAGTTAATTCTGGTAATAAATGTCCTTTAACCACGCTGGTCAAATGCATGACATAGCGGAAAAGTTCGACTTCCATATACTTGGTTACTTGGACACTTGCTGTTTCAGCAATTCTACCGATATCATTTCGTCCCAAGTCCACCAACATTTGGTGTTCTGCCGTTTCCTTTTCATCAGAAAGTAGATCACTTGCAAGTGCTGCATCTTCTTCGTCATTGGTGCCTCTAGGTCGCGTCCCTGCAATGGGATTGGTTGTGACAAGGCCATTCTTGACGGAAACCAAACTTTCTGGACTGGCACCGATGATTTGATAATCTCCAAAATCAAAAAAGTAGAGGTAATTTGATGGATTTGTCACTCGGAGATTTCTGTAGAAGTCAAAAGGATTACCAGTCACTTCTGCTGAGAAGCGTTGGCTGAGCACACATTGGAACATGTCTCCTTTGCGAATCAAATCACGGGCTGTTTCGACCATTTCTTCAAATTTCTGAGGGGCGATATGCGGCCTAAACTGAAGTGGAGAAACGTCCAAATCTTCAAATTCATTTGGAGCAGGGATTTTCAACTCTTCTAAAACCTGCTCTAAAGCCACTTCTAGTTCTTCATTACTACGTTCACTGTAGAGAGCATCCTCTATGATATGAATTTTTTCTTTCTTATGGTCAAAAACTATATAACTCTCATAGACGAAGAAATGCATATCTGGCGTCCCAATCGTATCCTGAGGGATTTGGCCGATTTCCTCATAGAGCGAAATCATATCGTAGCCAACAAAACCAATGGCTCCACCACCAAAGGGTAGTTCTGAATGGTGCTGACTCTTATAAGTTACTTCATAAAGGAAATCCAAGGGGTCACGATCAATCACTTGGCCATTTTGATAAAGGATTCCATTTTCAAACTTAATTTCAAAAACTGGATTATAGGCCAAGATCGAAAAACGAGCATTTTCTTTTTCTCTTGGGATACTTTCAAGTATGACCTTGTGTTGTCCATTTAAGCGCATATAAGCTAGGATAGGCGATAAACATCTCCATGAATGATTCGTTCCATTGTAATTTCCCTTTCGATTCTTCTTAAATCTCGTGTTGATTCTACAAAAAATCCCCACGCAAAATAACTTGCGTGAGGACGAAATTCGCGGTGCCACCTCAATTATAGGATTTCTCCTATCTCTCTTTCCTGTCTCAGAATTTTCCTGTAACAGGTTGTGCGATAAAGGGCACTCCCTTGAGAATTATGTTTTCTTCTCTCATTTCAGATGGACCCAACCTTACAGTTTTCTCTACTTGTTTTCAGCAACCACAAGCTCTCTGTGAGAGAAATATCTGTATATTTTCCATCTTTTATTTTTTAGCTTCAAGATAATCTGCAATCGCGGCTACGTCCTTGTCGCCACGACCTGAGACATTGATGATGATAATCTCATCTTTACTTAGTTTTGGTGCACGTTTGACTGCTTCAGCGATAGCGTGTGAGCTTTCAATCGCCGGGATGATTCCTTCTGTTTTACTTAACAAAAGCAAAGCTTGAACAGCTTCTTCGTCTGTCGCTGCAACATACTCTACACGACCAGAATCCTTAAAGAAGGCATGTTCTGGACCAACCCCTGGATAGTCCAAACCTGCTGAGATAGAGTAAACTGGCGCGAGCTCTCCATCTTCCTTAAAGACTGCATAGGTCTTCATTCCATCGACAATTCCGACACTACCCTTGGTCATAGTTGCTGCGTGCTTGTCTGTATCTAAACCGTGACCAGCAGCTTCTACCCCAACCAATTTTACTTCTTCATCAGCTACATACTGTGAAAAGGCTCCGATAGCATTAGAACCACCACCCACACAGGCAATGACGTAGTCTGGCAATCGTCCTTCTTTTTCCAAAATCTGACGGCGAGATTCTTCACTAATAACTTTTTGGAATTCATGGACAATGGTTGGGTAAGGGTGCGGACCTACGGCCGAACCTAAAACGTAGAAAGCATCAAGGTCATTCATCCATGCTCCAAAGGCTGCATCGACCGCATCCTTCAGTGTACGAGTTCCCGTTTCAACTGAGTGAACAGTCGCTCCCATCATCTCCATACGGAAGACGTTGAGACGTTGACGTTCCACATCTTCTGCCCCCATGTAGACATCACATGCCATACCAAATTTGGCTGCCGCTGCAGCTGTCGCAACACCGTGCTGGCCAGCTCCTGTCTCAGCAATGACACGCTTTTTACCCATGCGTTTTGCTAGAAGGATTTGTCCTAAAACGTTGTTCAGTTTGTGAGAACCCAAGTGGTTAAGATCTTCACGTTTGAGATAAATCTTAGCACCACCTAGATAATCCGTCAAACTTTTTGCAAAATAGAGTGGTGTTTCGCGACCTGAATAATCCTTCAAGTAATGGCGAAACTCAGCTAAAAACTCTGGATCATCCTTGTATTTTTCAAAAGTCACTTCCAATTCATCTAGCAAAACCTGAATTGGTTCTGGTACAAAACTACCACCAAATTGTCCAAAATATCCTTTAGTTGTCATAAATTTTTCCTCCTTCTGTATGAATCCGGCTTTTTGTTTGCTTTTAGTAGTAGGCAAGAAGCTGCAGATAGAACTCAAGTTCATCAAAGCGACTTAACTCCCTAATAAAGGACAAACAAAATAACGGATAGAAAAAGCCCACACACGGAATATATTTCCATGTGAGGGCGTTCGTAACGCGGTACCACCTCAATTGTAAAGAGAATATCCCCTTTACATCTCTGCCTTGTCTATCAACAAGTTGCACTATAAGGTGTGCCTACCGAATTTTCATTGTTTCAAATTCATTTTTTCAAATCAGCCCAATTTCACTACTTTCAACCACCTGTTCACAGTAACCACAGGCTCCCTGAAGATCAAAAATAACTACTTTTCTGATTTGTTGAGTTAATTATATGTTATTGCTTTTTCTTTGTCAACCGTTTTCATTCATTTTTTACTAATTTTTTTAATTAGTTTTTTGTAGAAGCAAGAACTTCTTCAGAAACTCTGACAAAAGTCTCAATGATATAATCTACTTCTTCATCCGTTAATTTCGTGTGAAGTGGTAGTGTAATCTCGTTTACAAAGAAGGCATAAGCTCGCGGATAATCTGCCATATCAAAGCCAAGATTCTTATAGGCTGTCAAAAGCGGAAGCGGTTTGTAATGAACATTACTTGCAATTCCTGCCTTGGCCAATTCTTGAATGATTTGATTACGTTGTTCGAGACTTGCTCCTTCTACATGGGTGATGTATAGGTGACGACAAGATTCAACAGTATCTGTCTCATGAGCCAATGGATGGATAGGAGTTCCTGCAAATCCACGGTCATAGCGAGTTACGATTTCTTTACGACGTTGAAGCAAGTCAGGATAACGATCTAGCTGAACTAGACCAAGTGAAGCCATGATATCTGTCATGTTGCACTTGTAGGCTGGAGTTACGATATCGTATTCCCATGAACCTAGTTGCATCTTGGCAAGAGCATCTTTTGTTTGACCATGAAGGGAAAGGATTTGGAATTCCTTGTACATTTCTTCATCGTCAATCGCTGGATTGGCTTTCCAAGTGGCACTACCTCCCTCAGCAGTTGTAAAATTCTTGACTGCGTGGAAAGAAAATGATGTAAAGTCAGCGATTGAACCAGCTGGTTGCCCCTTATAGGTTGAACCTAAAGCATGAGCACTATCAGAGACAATCACAATACGGTTAAAGGCCTTTTGCCACTTGCTAGCCGCTGTAAAGAGGTCGCATTTCTTTTCTACAACTTGGAACAAACGGTCATAGTCACAGATAATCCCTGCAAGTTCAACTGGGATGATGACTTTAGTCTTCTCAGTAATAGCTTGCTCAAGCTTGTCATAGTCCATTTCAAAGGTATCAGCTTGGATATCAACCATAACTGGTGTCGCACCTACGTGAGTAATAACACTACATGATGCTGTATAAGTCATAGCTGGAACGATGACTTCGTCACCAGGCCCTACTTCAAGCACGCGCAAGATCAATTCAAGAGCTGCTGTTGCAGAGTTGAGGCAAACTGTCTTAGGCGTTTGAGTATAGACGGACAGACGACGCTCTAATTCTTTGTCTTAGGTCCTGTTGTGATCCAACCAGAACGAAGGGTATCGGCTACTTCAGCAATTTCAGCTTCGGTAATATCGGGTGGTGAAAATGGAATATTATACTTTGTCATTGATTTACTCCTTTTACTGTATTCACTCTTGTGACTACTTTATTTTAAAACTTCAACTACAGTCTGGAACATGATCTTGATATCTCCGAAGAAATTAAAATCACGTAGGTAGGCTAGGTTAAAGTGCATTTTCTCTGGAAGGACTCTTTCCACATAAGCCTGGTCAACCGTCATACCTTTTGCAGTCATTTGACTGATGATGGCATCCTCATCCTTATAGTTAATGCTGGCAAGGGATGTAATCCCCGCAGGTAAGAGCAAGGTAGCCATCATTTCAGGGCTATACTGCTCTGTGTAGCGTGGTACTTCTGGGCGTGTTCCTACAAAAGACATCTCTCCTTTGAGGACATTGACCAATTGCGGCAATTCATCCAAACGAACACGTCGAATGAAATTTCCAACTTTTGTGATACGACTGTCATTTGCAGAAGTTACTAGACTTCCTTTTTTATCAGCATCCGTCACCATGGTCCGGAATTTCCAAATCTTGAAATGACGGTTGTACTGTGTTACCCGCACTTGCTTGTAAATAACTGGACCCTTGCTATCTAGCTTGATCCAGATGCTTAGAATCAGAAATAAGGGGGAGGTCAAGATTAACAAGACTACGGCTAGAAACAAATCTAGACAACGCTTGAAAATCAGTGAGCCTTTTCTTCTAGACACAAGCTGGTAGTATGGTTTTACCTCGCTCAATTGCATTTCTTGAGGTAGTTCATCCCATTTCAGCATGCACATTCTCCTCTGTTTTTATATATAATCTTTATTAACATTCTACATTATACCACAAAATGAAAGAGGCAGTGCAAGAAATCTATGTTTTAAAGGAATTCTTCCCTAGGAAAGAGCCCCTGCCTGCAAACTATACATCTTGTGATAGGTTCCACCTAATGCTAGGAGTTCCTCGTGGGTTCCACTTTCGATGATACGTCCCTTATCAAGAACATAGATACAATTAGCATCTTGAATGGTAGAAAGGCGATGGGCGATGGCAATGGTTGTCCTACCTTGTCTCATCTTGGCTAGTGAATTTTGGACCAGAGCTTCTGTTTCAGAGTCGATATTGGCTGTCGCTTCATCTAAAATCAGGATTTTAGGTTGACTGGCAACAGTTCTAGCAAAAGCAAGAAGTTGACGTTGACCGGTTGAGAAACTTGAACCACGCTCAGACACAGGAGCATCATAGCCCAGAGGAAGATCCTGAATGAAAGAATCTGCATCCACAAACTCAGCTGCAACCTTGACTTGGTCATCGCTGATATCTTGGTACATGGCGATATTGGACTTGATGGTCCCATGATAGAGGAAGGGGTCCTGTAGAACCAAACCGATGTTTTTTCTCAACTCCTCTTGACTATACTCTCGAATATCCACATCATCTAGGAGAACCCGACCTGACTGGAATTCATAAAAGCGCATGAGAACATTGATGATAGAAGATTTTCCCGATCCCGTATGACCGACAAAAGCAATGGTTTCTCCTTTATTGACGGTAAAGGAAATATCATCTAGAATTTGGTGTTGCCCATCATAAGAGAAGGACACATGCTCAAAGCGAATATTTCCTTCTTGAATCTTGGATTGGCCATTTTCTTGGACCGGTTCATAGTTTGACTCATCAATCAGCGCAAAAACACGTCCTGCTGACACCATGGAGGTCTGAAGAGTAGAAAAGTTCTGTGTCACCTCGATGAGAGGATCAAAGAGACGGTTGATGTACTGGATAAAGGCATACATAGTTCCTGCCGTTATTCCTAGATAAAGTCCGCGATAGCCAAAGTAGGCCATCAAAACCGCATAGCCCAACAGCTTCAACAAACTCATAGCTGGTCGTAAAAAGAGAGAATCCAATGCTACTGAACGGTTGGCGTAGACTAGGTGTTCCTGGTTTATCTCATCAAACTCTTCTTGCAGGCGTTTTTCTTGGTTAAAGGCTTGAATAATACGAATTCCTTCGATATTTTCTGCCAGCTTACTGTTAATATCTGACAGTAGACTTCTGGTTTTTTCAATGACCTTGACCGATTTTTTACGGTAGAGATTGACCAAAAGGAAAATCAAAGGTAGGAATAGCAAGACTAAAGCAGTCAGACGATAGTCCAGAACTAACATGGTATAAAGGGTCGTCACGAATATAAAGACTGCCGAGATAAAGCTAGATAAGATTCCCGAAAACATATCACTGATAGTCTCGGTGTCATTTGTCAAGCGAGAAACGATGGAACCTGCAGGTGTTTTATCAAAGTAAGACATGCCTAGCTTCTCCATATTGGCAAAGGCATCACGTCGGATATCTCTAACGATACTGTAGGACACGCGCGCAAAGAGGAGATTCCCTACATATTGGACAATGGTTTGAAGAATGTAGAGACCATAGTAAACCAACAAAACTGTAACAGCAAGCTGATTAAGGTTGTTTAGATACTGGTCGATAAAGTGAGAAGCTACCAGGGGGATAATACTCTTAACAACAGTCGTCGCGAGGAGAAAAGCAAGGGCTAAAAAAGTTAGGAGACTATAGGGCTTAAGATAAGACAACAAACGCTTCAATACAGACCATTGTTCTTGTTTATTCCGCATCTTCTTCTCCTTTCATTTCTAACTGTTGAGACTGGTAGGTTTGGGCATACCAACCATCCAAGGCTAGTAAGTCTTCATGCCTACCTCGTTCAATGATGCGACCATCCTGCATGACCAAAATCAAATCTGCATGAACAACTGCACTGAGACGATGGGCAGTGATGATAGTCGTTTTATCTTTGCGAGTTTCCTTGAGATTATCGATGATCGCGAACTCTGTCTTAGCATCCACAGCTGACAAGGAATCATCTAAAATCAAGATATCAGGATTTAAAATCATAGCCCGACTCATAGCCAGACGTTGCTTTTGTCCACCAGATAGACTAACACCTTTTTCCCCGATAACTGTATCAAATCTCTGAGGCATATCCACAATATCATGATAAACTTGGGCTAATTTGGTTGCATATTCAACGTCAGATAGAGACAAGTCAGGATTACCAAAACGAACATTTTCTAAAATAGAACTAGCAAAAAGAAACTGGTCTTGAGGAACATAGCCCATGAGAGCTCTAAGGTCGCTTAGACGATAGTCTCGTATATCATGCCCATTGAGGTAGATGGCTCCTTGATTGACATCGTACTCTCGTAAGAGTAGCTTCATCAGCGATGTCTTACCTGAACCAGTCTGTCCTACCAAGCCCAGTGTTTGTCCCTTTTCTAGACTAAAGTGAATCCCATGAAGAGTTTCTTCATTTTCATATGAAACTATCAATTGCATATTCCAAACGTCCATTTTCAATCTTGGAAATGGGAGCTTCTGGATCTTTAACGAGCGACTCTTGAGACAAGAGATTTTCAATGCGCTGGTAAGAAACCTTCCCTCTTTGAGTGATATTAAAGAGAAATCCAATCGCCATCAAGGGCCAGACCAACATATCCAAGTAAGAGATAAAGGTGACAAGATTCCCAACGGTTACTTGTCCTGCTTGCACCATAAAGGCACCGACTAAGAGAGTTAAGGCATAAGAAGAACCTACAAAGAGCAAAACCATGGGGTCAAAGAGACTATCATATTTCATGGTTTGCAGATTCTTTTGGAAGGTCAAATCATTGACTTCCTGGAAAGATGCCAATTCATCAGACTGATAGCCAAAGGACTTGGTTACCTTGATACCTGATACAGACTCCTGAACCTTATTATTAAGTTCAGAAAAGGCTGCTTGCGATTCTCCGAAAGCCTTATGGGTTTTTCTCCCCAAACGACTAGTCGCATAGGCCATAAATGGCAAGGGCAGAATGGCAACCAAGGTCATCTGCCAAGAAATACTAAAGAGCATGGTCAAGAGAGTCACTAAGGCTGTAATAGAGGCATCCACTGCCGACATGACACCACCACCTGCTAGACGAGTCAGAGCATTGATATCATTGGTTGCGTGAGCCATCAAATCCCCAGTCCGATAATTCTGATAAAAAGCAGGCGACATTCTTGTAAAGTGCTCAAATAGTCTTGAACGCATGATTTGTCCAAGTCGGTAGGAGGTTCCTAGGATATACATGCGCCAAACATAACGCAGATAGTACATCCCGAAAGCTGCCAGCAGGAGATAAAAGAGATGAAGCAGGAGCTCATCTTGTGTTAATCGTCCCGAAGTAATGGCATCAATCACGCGCCCCATGACCATAGGTGGGATGAGGTTTAGTACAGAAACCAAAACCAAAGCTACAATTCCAACTAGGTAACGGCGTTTTTCTAATTTAAAAAACCACCAGAGTTTTTGGATGATGGACATAAAATTCCTTTCTAATGACAAATGGAAACCTGAGGCGACTGCCTCAGGTTTTTCCTATTCATAGGTGATGACACTAACTTAAACTTTGTCATATTCAGCGATAAAGATACTCAAAGGAGTAACATTTCATTTATTTTCAATCTTTTACATAAATCATTCTTTATTATATAGGAATGACCTGGATTTTTCAAACTATACGCTGGGGAATTGCTTCTTTTTCTGGTATAATATAGTCAATAATCTGAATGAAAAAGGAAGTAATATGAAACTGATCTCATGGAATATTGATTCCCTCAATGCAGCATTGACAAGTGATTCTGCGCGTGCGAAATTATCACAAGATGTCCTACAAACCTTGGTAGCCGAAGACGCTGATATCATCGCCATCCAAGAAACCAAGCTTTCAGCTACAGGACCTACTAAAAAACATCTCGAGGTGTTAGAAGAACTCTTCCCTGGATATGAAAATACTTGGCGTTCCTCTCAAGAGCCTGCTCGTAAAGGCTATGCTGGAACTATGTTCCTCTATAAGAAAGAACTAACTCCAAGCATCAGCTTTCCAGAAATTGGTGCACCTTCTACCATGGACTCTGAAGGTCGCATCATCACTTTAGAATTTGATACATTTTTCGTGACCCAAGTTTACACACCAAACGCTGGTGATGGACTCAAACGCTTGGAAGATCGTCAAGTCTGGGATGTCAAATATGCGGAGTACTTGGCTCAACTAGACAAGAAAAAACCTGTCCTAGCAACCGGAGACTACAATGTTGCCCACAAGGAAATTGACCTTGCCAACCCAGCCAGCAACCGCCGTTCACCAGGATTTACAGACGAAGAGCGTGAAGGATTTACAAACCTTTTAGCCAAAGGATTTACAGATACCTTCCGTCATATCCATGGCGATGTGCCAGAACGCTATACTTGGTGGGCACAACGTAGCAAGACTTCAAAAATCAACAACACAGGCTGGAGAATCGACTACTGGCTCACAAGTAACCGTGTGGCAGACAAGGTTACCAAGTCAGATATGATTGACTCAGGCCCACGCCAAGACCACACACCGATTGTCTTGGAGATTGAACTTTAAGGATTTCTTTATGAACTACAACGCAGTTATTCCCGAGTTTATGGTCTCGAATTTAGAAAAGTCCCGCTCCTTCTACTGTGATTTGCTGGGTTTCACCATCGAATACGAGCGACCAGAAGAAAACTTTCTCTTCCTTTCTCTTGAAGATTGCCAGCTAATGCTAGAGGAGGGGACAAAGGATGAATTAGCTAAACTTAGTTATCCATTTGGCCGAGGAGTTAACATCTCCTTTGGTATAAAGGATGTCCCTAGTCTCTATCAAAAACTGCTGGAAGCTGATTATCCCATCCATCGTCCGCTTACAAAAAGAGAATTTCGAGTGGGAGATAGCTTTATTTATCCTCATGAATTTGCAGTTTTGGATCCAGATGGCTATTTTTTAAGATTTAGTGAATAGGAAAAAGGAGGCTGTTGGCCTCTTTTTCAGTAAGTAAATATAAATTGACAGACCTGTAAATCCAGTGGCCAAAACCTTTGCTAAAGCCTATGAAATCAACATGTCAAAGAACTTTGATAGCCGTTTTTTGTATAATTGAGTAGAATGAAATCAGAAAGCGAGGAAATTTTATGCAAGTCGGAAAACAAATCCAGCACTATCGTAAAAAGAAAAATTTATCTCAAGATGATTTAGCTGAAATAATTTTTGTCAGTCGCCAATCCATTTCCAACTGGGAGCGTGGCGCGACCTACCCTGATATTCAAAACCTACTCTTGCTGAGCAAGGTCTTTGAAGTGTCATTAGACAAACTAGTAAAAGGAGATTTGGAAACTATGAAACAAATTATTCACGACCAAGAATTTATGCGCTATCAAAAAGATGAAGTGGTCTTTAGCTTACTGCTAATTGGCAGTCCTATCATCAGCACTCCCCTCATTCTTTATTTGGATGGATACGGCATCGCTATTAGTTGCTTGATTCTTGCTGTCGCTATATTCTACGCCCTACGCATTGAGAAATTCAAGAAAAAGCATAATCTTCGTACTTATCGCCAGATTGTCGCCTATGAACAAGGACGCAGTCTGAGCGAGATTGAAGAAGCCGAAGAAAGGGGTAAAGCTCCCTACCAAAGAATCATCCTTCCTATTCTATTTAGCCTTGGAGTTGGCGCTATTACTCTACTGATTTCTTGGCTCTTACTTACTTTCTTCCCTATCAAATAAAAGCGAAGTCAATAGACCTCGCTTTAAATATCCTTAAAGTTATAGAGTTGCGGATAGTGAACACACTCTGGGTTTTTAGGGCGTAACTATCTACTCATTTTAATTTATATCCTCACCTGTCTATCTTCTGACCGTTGTCCTGTGACAAACATGGTGAAGGTTGCCTTGCAGACATTTCGGCCATCTTGGTTGATGATGTCAACATCGACGACACAAGTGGTGCGTCCTTGGTGGACACATTCTCCTTTGATAGTGAGAACATCTCCTAGATTTCCGGCTTTCAGATAGTTGATGGAAGACTGGAGTGTCACCCCGTCTAATCCTAGCGAAATCACCACAAGTCCACTGATTTGGTCGCAAAGGGTAAATAGATAGCCTCCATGGGCATTCCCATAGTAGTTGAGTGAGGAGTCCACTACTTTTGTCGTCACCACAACGTGACCGTCTCTCATTTTTTCAATTTCGTAATTTTCAAAGGCAGATATAGCGTCAAAGTGAAAATCTTTCATACGTTCCTCCTGATATTTCAAACGACACTATGATACTACTTTTCAAGACTCTACGCAAGAGACAAGCACTTATTCGGGCAAAATACCAACCTGCTCCACAAAGCGCATAAAGGCTGCTTGTCCTTCTTCTGTTTGCTTGTAAACTCCTGCATCTTCCAAAACTCGAGCAAAGATTTTTCCAACAGATTCTTGGACGATATTAAGAGCTTGGTATTTGTCAGTCAATCCAGGATGAGATACTTTCAACTCATCTGCCCATTCTTGGTGATAATCTGCTACTGAAACATCCTCTCCGACTAGATAAGCTGCTACTTGCTCCACTTCTTCCTTCAAGCGTGGTGGCAAAATTGCCAAGCCCATGACCTCTATCAAGCCGATATTTTCCTTCTTGATATGTTGGACATCCTTGTGGGGATGATAGATACCATCTGGATGCTCTGGAGATGTTTGATTGTCCCGCAAGACCAAATCCACCTCAAACTGCCCATCTCGTTTACGGGCTATCGGTGTGATAGTGTGATGTGGTGTTCCATTACTTTCTGCCAAGACCTGTACACTTGGATCTGAGTATTGACGCCAAGCCAGTAAGATTTTCTCAGCAAGGTTTGTCAAGTCTTCTTTCGAATCCGAAGTCAATCGAATGACTGACATAGGCCACTGAACAATCCCTGCTTTGACAGTTTCAAAACCGTCAAAGATAAAGCTTTTCTGAATAGGAGCCACTTCCATTGGGAAGACATGACGACCACCTTGGTAATGATCATGGGTCAGGATGGAGCCACCCACGATTGGCAAATCAGCATTTGAACCAGCAAAGTAGCCTGGAAACTGCTCCACAATTGCTAACAAACGTTCAAAACTTTGGCGACTAATGGCCATAGGACGATGCTTGCTATCTAGGAAAATACAGTGCTCATTAAAGTAAGCGTAAGGCGAATATTGGAAGCCCCACTCCTGCCCAGAAATATCAAAACGGATTATACGATGATTGCTTCTAGCTGGATGGTTGACACGACCATGGTAGCCCTCATTTTCCATACAGAGCTGACATTGAGGATAGTTACTGGATTTAACCAACTTAGCTGCTGCTATCTCTTTTGGATCCTTTTCAGGCTTAGAGAGATTGATGGTAATCTCTAGTTCACCGTAGTCAGATGGTACACGATAAGCAATATTCTTTGCGATGGCCTTTAGTTTGATGTAGTCATTTTTCTGACTGAGTTGGTAGAAGTCCGCAATCGCCTGCTCTGGTGACTGGGCATAAGTAGCCCAAAAGTCTCGATTAACCTGACTTGGACAAGGCGTTACCAAGTCCATGAGGTCTGCACCGAGAATTTCGCGCGCAGCCAGACTATCTTCAATCGTCCCTAATCGAACGGCTTCCTCGACAAGCTGGTCTTTGAGGTCACTCAAGTTATCTTGGTCAGTCTCAACTTCGAGAACTTCATCTCCAACCAATGCTAAGACGCGATTGGTCAAATAAATCCGATCCAACTCTTCAAAGGTGCTTTCTGCAATGACTTTGGTAACAAATTTTTCTACTAAGGTCACTAGAAAACCTCCTTCTTACTTTCTAAATAGTCTCTAACAGCATCCAAATCCTGAAAAACTTGTTCTGTTTTATTTAAGAAAGACTGTGCTGGTATTTTTAAATCTGGAATACAAATAACTGGAATCCCAGCTCTAGATGCCGCTTCAATCCCTGCTTCACTATCCTCTAGTACCAAGCAATTCTCTGGTAAAACATTCAAATCACTACAGGCCTTTAAAAATATATCAGGGTATGGTTTGCTTCGCTTTACATCTTTTGCAAAAACTAAATGGTCAAATAGGGACAGTATCCCATTGCTATCCAATATCATTCTAGCCCGAGATTCAACACTTGATGTTGCTAAAGCGATTGGAACGCTTTCTTTTTGCAAATAAGTGAGCAAATTTTTAACACCTTTTTTTAAATTTACACCTTGAGCTAAGATTTGAGCTTCCAGTTCATAAACTTTTGCCAAGGTTTGGTCAAGTTCCAAGGTAAATCATAGGTGTCCAAAAATCGTTGAACATTCTCCTCTTCCCTATGTCCACTGTAGTCTCTAGAATAAGTTTCTTCTGTGAAAGGAATTCCAAAATCTCTAAGCAATTCTTGATAAACTTTTAGAGAAATGATTTCAGTATCGGCTAATAAGCCATCTAAATCAAATATTACAGCTTCCATATCCTTCTCTCCTAGTCTAAAACGCGAGTACCACCTGCAACTTCAGCGATATAGAAGCTTGGAGCATAGCCAACTACTTCTTCGTAGTGCTTGCCAACAGCTTCCTTGAAGGCTTCAACTGCATCTTTTTGAACCAAGGCAATGGCACAACCACCAAAACCTGCTCCTGTCATACGAGCACCGAGAACACCTTCTTGAGCCCAAGCCGTATGAACAAGGGTATCCAATTCCAAACCAGTCACTTCATAATCATGTTCAAGAGAAACATGCGAAGCATTCATCAAACGACCAAACTTATGTAAATCTCCTGCTTGAAGTGCTGCTTGTGCTTTAAGGGTACGTTGATTTTCAAGAACCGCGTGGCGAGCACGTTTCAAACGATTTGCGTCTTTGATCAGGTAGCTGTATTCATCAAAAGCCCATTCATCCAATTCACCCAAGGTTTGGATATCCAAGGCCACTTGAAGTTCTTCCACTGCCTTTTCACATTCAGCACGGCGTTCATTATATTTAGAATCTGCTAGCTCACGGCGTTTGTTGGTATTCATAATCACAACGACATTGTCTTTCAAATCAAGTGGTACCAAGTCGTATTCTAGAGTGTTAGTATCCAGGTAAATAGCTCGTTGGTCAGCCCCCATACCGATGGCAAACTGGTCCATGATACCAGAGTTAACACCAATAAAGTTATTTTCTGTCAATTTTCCGATTTTTACTAAATCTAGACGATCCAATTTAAGGTCAAAAAGGTATTCTGCCACGACACCAGTCAAAAGCTCCAAAGAAGCTGAAGATGACAAACCAGCACCATTTGGAATATTCCCAAAAACATAGAAATCAAAACCTTTATCAATCACATGACCAGCTTCTTGCAAGAAATGAAGGACACCTTTTGGATAGTTGGTCCAGTTGTGCTCTTTCTCAAACTTAAGGTCAGCTAGAGGCACTTCGATAATTCCCTTGTCCTCAAAGTTAGCTGAGTAAAAACGCAATACTTGGTCATCACGCTTGCGTGCGGCCCCATAAGTTCCTAGTGAAATAGCAGCTGGGAAAACATGGCCACCATTATAGTCAGTATGTTCCCCAATCAAGTTGATACGGCCTGGTGAGAAGAAGGTTTGATCTGCTTCTTGACCAAAAATCGCAAGAAAATCCTTGCGAAGTGCTTCAGCAGTAAGATGTTGTGTCATATGAATTCTCCTTTGACAATTTGTTAGGTAAAAAAGTTTACCTTGTAATCGTTTTCTTCTATTGTACCCAAGGGTTTTGCTTTGGTCAACAATTTTACCGATATTTTACTAAACTATGAGTAAAAAGTAAGAAAAATATGCTATAATAACCTAAAAAGGAGGGGAATTATGGCTACACTCAAAGATATCGCTCAGCTAGCCTCTGTTTCAATCGCAACTGTATCCCGTGTCCTCAATCGCGATCAGAGTCTATCTGTCACAGAAGAAACCCGACATCGTATTTTAACTGTCGCTGAAGAACTAGGTTATACCAAACATCTTAAAACAGGCGAAAGTCACAAACTTAAACAAAAGATTGCCATTATCCAGTGGGTCAGCGAACAAGGTGAGTTGGAAGACCTCTACTACTACCAGATTCGACTAGGAATCGAAAATAGAGCCCAAGAGTTAGATTACGAAATCTTGCGTTATTTCAACGATCAACCTTTCACGCTTAGCGAAGAAGTCATTGGAATTCTTTGTATTGGAAAATTTAGCCAAGCACAGATTGCTTCATTTGAGGAATATCACAAACCTCTAGTTTTTCTAGATAGTGACACCATCGCCTTGGGCCATACCTGTGTCATTACAGATTTTAATAATGCTGTTAGACAGGTGGTTGATTACTTTACAGACCACGGGATTAAGAAGATTGGTATCTTATCCGGTCTTGAAACTACTACTGACCAAGAAGAAGTCATCGCAGACAAGCGTTTAGATTACTTCAAATCTTATACGCAAGAAAAAGGAATTTATAACGAGAAATTCGTTTTCCAAGGTCTATTTACTGCTCAATCTGGATATGACTTAATGAAAGAAGCTATCGAAAAATTAGGAGAGAAGCTTCCACAGGCCTTTTTTGCAGCCAGTGATAGTTTGGCCATTGGTGCCCTTCGCGCCCTTCAAGAAGCCAGCATCAGCATACCGGAGCGCGTCAGTATTATTTCCTTTAATGATACCATTCTAACCAAGCAAGTGTTCCCTCCACTTTCCAGTATTACCGTCTACACCGAAGAAATGGGACGCACAGGAATGGATATTCTTAACAGAGAAGTTCTTCATGGGCGTAAAATTCCAAGCCTCACTATGCTTGGAACCAAACTGACGTTAAGAGAAAGCACCTTGCATTAAGCACACCAGTTGAACATAAAAAAACCTAATAGAGATTCTCAAATCCTATTAGGTTTTTCTTTTTTTAATCCATCACAATCATAGACTTAATAGACTTACGTTCATCCATATCTTTATAGGCTTGATCAATTTCGTCTAATTTATAACTTGTGGTAAAGACACGGCCTGGATTGATAGCACCATCAAGAACAGCTTTCAGCAAGAATTGCTTATCGTAAGTTGTTGCAGAAGCTGCTCCACCTGCAACAGATATATTTTGGGCAAAGGTGGATCCAAGGGCACGATTATTGTAGTGAGGCACACCGACAAAACCTAAGCGCCCCCCATTGTGAAGGACCCCAAGGGCTTGCTCAACAGCCGCCTCAGTACCGACACATTCAAGAGCTGCATCTGCTCCTCCTCCAAGGATTTCACGGACTTTGGCAATGCCTTCTTCACCACGCTCAGCTACAACAGCTGTCGCACCTGACTCCAAGGCCATTTTTTGGCGGTCTTCGTGACGACTCATAAGGACAATTTGTGACGCTCCGCGCATCTTAGCTGCGATAACAGCACATTGCCCAACAGCTCCATCTCCAATAACGACAACTTTATCACCTGGTTTCACATCTGCCACACGCGCTGCATGATAGCCTGTCGGCATGACATCAGCCAGAGTCAAGAGAGACTTAAGCATCCCTTCTGTGTAGTCAGACGGTTGTCCAGGAATTTTGACGAGAGCCCAGTTAGCAAAGTGAAAACGGATATACTCAGCTTGTACACCACCAGAAAAGTTGTTACCAATATGTCGGTCACAAGAACCATCAAAACCCGCACGACAGGCGTCACATTCCCCACAACCATGAGTGAAAGGCGCTATGACAAAGTCCCCCGGTTTGACAGTTGTAATGGCCTCCCCGATTTCTTCCACGATCCCAATAGCTTCGTGTCCACTATTTTTATGTCCCGCTTTAATATCTGGATTGCGGTAGCTCCAAAGGTCCGAACCACAAACGCAAGCACGAATCACACGGATAATCACATCACCCGCTTCTTGAATACTTGGACGCTTAACCTCTTCAATACCGACCTGACCTGCTTTTTTATAGACTGCTGATTTCATAAAATTTCCTCTCTGTATCTAAACTTACTTTAAGTATACACTTTTTATGAAGCTTTCGCTCACTTATACTACGCCTCATCAATGATGATGATCGTGATCATGCCTTGCTTCTAACTCTGCCATATTGCGCTTATGAGCTCGGTGTGTTGCTACATCTGCATCCACCTCAATCGTGATGTTTTGAAAACCACAATCTTTTAGCAAGTTTCGTATGGATTCTTTACAATTCTCCATCTGTCCAATCTCTTTTAGACAAACATGGACGATAGCATTTTTTTCCAAACCATCCATAGTCCAGAGATTAAGCTGATTGACGCTAGCAACATGGTCCAATTGCTCCAAATCCTTCTTGACTTGCTCGATATCTACTCCTTCTGGAACTGCATCAAGAAAAATCTTGAGCGTAGACCAAAAACGAGGAATGGCTTTTGACAAGATAAAGAAAGAAATGACAAGCGATAAGAGGGGATCCAAAATATACCAGTCTGTAAATCTGAGAATAATGGCCATCAGGATAACAGCCAGCCAGCCCAGAGTATCTTCTAGAAAATGCAGGCTAAGAATAGATTCATTCTTTGTTTTTCCTTTACGAACCACTAAACTTGCTAACACATTTATAGTAACCGCAATGATTCCAAGCCAGAGGATGCCCTTATCATTAACAGGTTGTGGATGAAAGAGTTTCGTGATATTTTTCCAAAGATAACCAGAACAGATCCCTGTCATCAGAATCACAGCCGTTATCAAAGCTCCTAGGAGGCTAAATCGTTTGTAGCCCAAGGTGTAATGGCTATCCTCTTCACGATTGGAGATTGTTTCTAGAAAGGCTGATAGCCCAATTGCGATTGCATCTCCCAAGTCATGAACAGAGTCAGCAAGAACAGCACTCGAACCAAATACTCCACCTGCGATAAATTCAACAATGGCATAACTTAGATTTCAAGAAAAAAAGCTAACCAAACTGCATGTTTTGTCTTCATAATCTTTATTCTCCTCTGATATAATAGTAGTCATGAACTATCCTGTTCACTAGTCATTATCTAACATTCATTTCAGAAAGGATAGGGAGCAAACTGTTTACTCTGTACGATACGGAACAGTTTGTTCAAAGTGTCCATATGACTGCTCAAGATCGTCGCATTACCAAGACTCGAAAAAGCTATCTATGCTGCTTTTTTTGCAATTACTAAATCAAAAAGCTTTGAAACAATCACCGTTCAGGAGATAATAGACCTAGCAGATGTTGGTCGTTCCACCTTTTATAGCCATTATGAAAGTAAAGAATTACTCCTAGACGAGCTTTGCCGCTATCTCTTTCACCATCTTTTTGAACGCGAGAAAAATATTAGCATCGAAGCATATTTGTCCCATATCTTTTCGCATTTTAAGAAAAAAATCAAGACCATGTCACCAGTCTCCTTTTTCTCAAAAAAATGACTACTTCCTCCGTCAATTACAGAAAGAATTAGAACACCATGTTTATCCTATGGTAGCAGAGGACTTGCAAGTTTCTTATCCTAATATTCCATCCTCCTTTCTCAAGCACTTTGTTGTAACTAACTTTATTGAAACATTGACCTGGTGGCTGAAAAGGGGAAATCTTATAAAGAAGACCAAGTAGTGAGATTTTACTTAGATGTCATCGAAATGAAGTCTGAAAAAAAACTACTCTAGTTCTTACACTTTTAATTCTATTAGATTAGCTAATTGTATTTATTTCTTGACTTAAACTTACACAAAAACCCATCCTGCACAAAAGCAAGATGGGTTTATCATTCTAACTTATTTGAACAAGTTCGTAGCTAAAGCTAACTAGACTTTACTTCTTCAGCAATCCTTCCTGGACTAGAAACTCACGCGCCACTTCTTCAGCTGATTGGCCTTCCACACCAACCTTATAGTTCATCTGACTCATCTGGCTCTCGGTGATCTTACCAGCTAGTTTATTAAGAATAGCTTCCAATTCAGGATGTTTTTCGAGTAATTTAGCTTTCATGAGTGGAGCGCCTTGGTATGGAGGGAAGAGTTGTTTATCATCCTCCAAAACCACTAAATCATAGCGAGCAATTTCAGCATCTGTTGAGTAAGCATCTGTAATTTGAATGTCCCCTGACTGGATGGCTTGGTAGCGAAGAGCTGGCTCCATGGTTGCCACATTGAGATTCAATCCATAAACAGACTGCAAGCCCTTGTTTCCATCCTCACGGTCATTAAACTCCAGAGTGAATCCCGCCTTGAGCTGTCCTTCTACTTTTTTCAAGTCTGAAATCGTCTTAAGCCCATATTCTTGCGCAATTTTTTTAGGAACTGCTATAGCATAAGTATTTTGATAAGCCATGGGTTTAAGAAAGGCTAGTTGATCCTGTTTGGCAATACCATCACGAGCCACCTCGTAAACCTTTTTCTGGGTCATGCCCAACTTTGTGGAGATGGTTGGAGGAGACTCTCTGTCACTGTTCCAGAAAAATTCTGGATAGATATCAATGTCCCCTTTTTTTCAGCGCTTGATAAAGAAAGTCTGTCTTTCCCAAAAGTTAGGCTTTAACCGTCACCGTCATATCCGTATTTTTCCTCGATGAGAAGTTTATACATATTCATGAGAATCTCAGGTTCAGGTCCCTAACTTCCCAGCAATGACGAGATTTTCTTTCTCATTTATTTGGAATCATGCTTGGAACATAACTAACTCCCAAAACCAAGGACCATGACAGCAAAGGTCGAAACAATCGTACGCAACTTTGCCTTTTCCAACCATTTGAGAATGACATTAAAGAGAATGGCCAAGAGGGCTGATGAGATTGCTCCGATTAAAATGAGACTAGCATTCCGACGATCAATTCCCAAAAGGATAAAGGAGCCCAATCCACCAGCTCCCACAAGAGCTGCTAGAGTCGCTGTCCCAATGATCATAACGGTCGCTGTTCGAACCCCCGATACAATGACAGGCATGGCAAGTGGAATTTCAAACTTCTTGAGTCGCTCCCACTTGGTCATCCCAAAAGCAATCCCTGCCTCCTCAAGACTAGGATCAATGCCATTCAGGGCTGTGATTGTATTTTCTAAAATCGGGAAAATAGCGTAAATGACAAGGGCTGTGAGTGCTGGTAAGGTTCCAATCCCCATGAAAGGAATAAAGAGCCCCAACAAAGCCATTGAAGGAATGGTCTGGAAGATACCTGCAACTTGTAGCACCCAGGTCGCTGCTTTTTTGTGACCATTTAGATAAACCGCAAGTGGGATGGTCAGAAAAATAGCGACCAATAAGGTCAAAAGAGATAATTGTAAGTGTTGTCCCAGAGCTGTTACCCATTCACTAAATCGCTCCTGAAAGGTTGAAATGAAATTAGACATGAAGACCACCTCCAAACAAGTTTGCTACAAAGTCTGTCGAAGGTGCTTGTAAAATTGTTTCAGGGTCAGTAACCTGACAAATTTCCCCATCCTTCAATACTGCAATTCTATCTGCTAATTTTAAGGCCTCGTCCGTATCATGGGTTACGAAGATAGTCGTCATGCCAAACTCTTTATGTAAATTTTTTTGTCAGAGCCTGCAACTGCTTGCGAGAAATGGCATCAAGAGCTGAGAAAGGCTCATCCATCAGTAAGATCTTTTGGTTCCGCAATGATGGCTCGCACAATCCCAATCCGTTGTTGCTCCCCACCTGATAACTCACTAGGCATGCGCTCTGCATACTCTGCAGCAGGCAGCCCCACCTTGTCCAAGAGTTCTTCTGTTTTAGGGGCTATTTGTTCCTTACTCCAGCCCTTCATCTCAGGAATCAGTGCAATATTTTCAGCAACCGTTAGATTTGGAAAGAGAGCAATGGCCTGCAAAACATAACCAGTAGAAAGACGTAATTCTCGTTCATCATAGTCCTTGATGCGTTTTCCATCCATATAGATATTGCCATCAGTCGGTTCCAAAAGACGGTTAATCATCTTGATCATGGTGGTCTTTCCAGATCCTGAAGGACCCACTAGCACCATGAATTCTCCATTTTCAATGCGGAGATTGACATCTTTTAAAATGTTTTTATCCGTGTAGCGCAAGGCTACATGTTTATATTCAATCATATTCTTCCTCACCATCTCCTTAAAAGCTAAGATCCTTATCTCACTTTTTATAAGAGTGTAATCATTATTATAATATTGTAATACTAGATATTACATCTGTCAACGATTTTGATTTGAAATCATATATAAGAAAAAGAGCTTGGCTAAGGCCAAACTCTCCATTATGATTGATTATTCTTCTTCCACCAAACGTTTAAACTCTGCTTGGATTTCTGTATTTTCTGTCGGTTTTAAGTACATGACTCCGCCATTAGTTGTTGGTGAATGAAAGACGATAGCTTCTCCTGTGTTGGTTATAGCAAAGTAATAGCTATGAACATCTGGAAATTTATCCCAATTACTGTAGCGTTCTACAATTCGGTACTGAGCAGTTCCTAGACCTGTATCCGTATACTCAGCATTCATTTTTCTCACTCGGTCCATCATCCCTAAGTGTATAGAGGTGGTCAGCCCCCACATCTCCTCCTGAGATTCCCTTTTGGTAATTGGGTTGTCCTAGTCGTTCTCCCCAGCCCTTTATAAAAAGCTTCTAGTTTGGCAGATTTGTTGGGATTCCATGGTGCTTTTTTTGTTCAGTTTCTCCCGAACCATGGTCGTACTAGTAGAGCTTTCAAATTGTCTGCCAATCTAGTTGCTTATAGTTCATTAATTTCAGCTTCTGATCTTACCAAAGTCAGAGTGCAAACTTTTATTCCCAGGAACTCGAATATCCTGTTCTTGTAGTTTACTTGCAACTTGCTGGTTTAAATTCAGATGATAGAGTACTCCTCTACCTTCTCCTGTTCCAGAGGACCAACTTAATTCCAGGATATCGCCACCCTTGTAGATATTCATAGAATTTCTGGCACCACCATGGCCGGCTACAAAACCTTCTGCTAAAAGAACCGGTTTCTCATTTACAAGATAATAAAGACCCGAAATAAAATAATCACCATTAGATTGCTCAACGCCTATTAATAATTCCTCTACACCATCTTGATTAAGATCCGCATAGGCATAACGCATCTTATCTGATTGAAAAACTGCATTTTCAAGAGACCAACTATTGATAGGACGTTCAGTGCCTTGTAAACTCTTATAGAGACCAGAAATTACATTTACATCCTTCGGTGTAGAAAAGTATCTTTTTGATAATTATCGAAAAACTGGCTTGATAGAGATACTTTAAAAATTTTTTTCTTAGACTCTCAGTCGAAGTTTGTTCATTAGTATTTAGATTGACTAACAGTTGTTGATAAACTAAGTCCCTGATTAGAAATCTTTCAGAGCTATGATTACTACAGCCAAACATAAAAAAAGACTCATGAATAACAAACTAGCAAAGCTCCTAAAATACTTTTTAAATCTTCCATAACAAACTCCTTTATAGTTATCTAATTATTGTAGTGATTTCACTTACATTATATCAAATGTTTAAGAGTTATAAAAAGAATAATATAAAACTAAGACAATAAAAAAAGAGCCATAAAGCTCTTTAATTACGGAGAATAAGGGATTCGAACCCTTGCGCCAGTTACCCGACCTAACGATTTAGCAAACCGTCCTCTTCAGCCTCTTGAGTAATTCTCCTATTAATGGGCACGAGTGGACTCGAACCACCGACCTCACGCTTATCAGGCGTGCGCTCTAACCACCTGAGCTACGCGCCCAAGTTAAAAACTTGGTAATTGAACAAAGTTCAAAGCGGGTGACGAGAATCGAACTCGCGACAACAGCTTGGAAGGCTGTAGTTTTACCACTAAACTACACCCGCATAGTATCATATTAAAAAAATGGCGCGAGACGGAATCGAACCGCCGACACATGGAGCTTCAATCCATTGCTCTACCAACTGAGCTACCGAGCCAAATATTGCGGGAGCAGGATTTGAACCTACGACCTTCGGGTTATGAGCCCGACGAGCTACCGAGCTGCTCCATCCCGCGATAATAATAAATAAAGGAGGATGTGGGATTCGAACCCACGCACGCTTTTACACGCCTGACGGTTTTCAAGACCGTTCCCTTCAGCCGGACTTGGGTAATCCTCCATCATTCCAATGGACCTTGTAGGACTTGAACCTACGACCACTCGGTTATGAGCCGAGAGCTCTAACCAGCTGAGCTAAAGGTCCAACAAGATCATTATAGCGGCGAAGGGGATCGAACCCCCGACCTCCCGGGTATGAACCGGACGCTCTAGCCAGCTGAGCTACACCGCCATCAATCGGGAAGACAGGATTCGAACCTGCGACACCTTGGTCCCAAACCAAGTACTCTACCAAGCTGAGCTACTTCCCGAGTTAAATGTTTAATGCACCCTAGAGGAGTCGAACCTCTAACCGCCTGATTCGTAGTCAGGTACTCTATCCAGTTGAGCTAAGGGTGCTCTTCAATATATGCCGAGGACCGGAATCGAACCGGTACGATCGTTACCAATCGCAGGATTTTAAGTCCTGTGCGTCTGCCAGTTCCGCCACCCCGGCCTCTATAAGCGAACGACGGGATTCGAACCCGCGACCCCCACCTTGGCAAGGTGGTGTTCTACCACTGAACTACGTTCGCATCGACTCTGGTTTATATTAAAAAAAATGCCGGCTACATGACTTGAACACGCGACCCTCTGATTACAAATCAGATGCTCTACCAACTGAGCTAAGCCGGCTGATTTCTATTATGCGGGTTAAGGGACTTGAACCCCCACGCCGTTAAGCGCCAGATCCTAAATCTGGTGCGTCTGCCAATTCCGCCAAACCCGCAAATATGACCCGTACTGGGCTCGAACCAGTGACCCATTGATTAAAAGTCAATTGCTCTACCAACTGAGCTAACGAGTCAAATAACTTTCGTTATTACGGTCCCGACGGGAATCGAACCCGCGATCTTCGCCGTGACAGGGCGACGTGATAACCGCTACACTACGGGACCCTATGGGAGTTAACGGGATCGAACCGCTGACCCTCTGCTTGTAAGGCAGATGCTCTCCCAGCTGAGCTAAACTCCCAAAAGCTAAGCGACTTCCATATCTCACAGGGGGCAACCCCCAACTACTTCCGGCGTTCTAGGGCTTAACTTCTGTGTTCGGCATGGGTACAGGTGTATCTCCTAGGCTATCGTCACTTAACTCTGAGTAATACCTACTCAAAATTGAATATCTATCAAATTCCAAGAAAAACCTTACGCTTTCGTATTCTCAGTTACTTTGGATAAGTCCTCGAGCTATTAGTATTAGTCCGCTACATGTGTCGCCACACTTCCACTTCTAACCTATCTACCTGATCATCTCTCAGGGCTCTTACTGATATAAAATCATGGGAAATCTCATCTTGAGGTGGGTTTCACACTTAGATGCTTTCAGCGTTTATCCCTTCCCTACATAGCTACCCAGCGATGCCTTTGGCAAGACAACTGGTACACCAGCGGTAAGTCCACTCTGGTCCTCTCGTACTAGGAGCAGATCCTCTCAAATTTCCTACGCCCGCGACGGATAGGGGACCGAACTGTCTCACGACGTTCTGAACCCAGCTCGCGTGCCGCTTTTAATGGGCGAACAGCCCAACCCTTGGGACCGACTACAGCCCCAGGATGCGACGAGCCGACATCGAGGTGCCAAACCTCCCCGTCGATGTGAACTCTTGGGGAGATAAGCCTGTTATCCCCAGGGTAGCTTTTTATCCGTTGAGCGATGGCCCTTCCATACGGAACCACCGGATCACTAAGCTCGACTTTTCGTCCCTGCTCGAGTTGTAGCTCTCGCAGTCAAGCTCCCTTATACCTTTACACTCTGCGAATGATTTCCAACCATTCTGAGGGAACCTTTGGGCGCCTCCGTTACCTTTTTAGGAGGCGACCGCCCCAGTCAAACTGCCCGTCAGACACTGTCTCCGATAGGGATCACCTATCCGGGTTAGAGTGGCCATAACACAAGGGTAGTATCCCAACAACGTCTCCTTCGAAACTGGCGTCCCGATCTCATAGACTCCTACCTATCCTGTACATGTGGTACAGACACTCAATATCAAACTGCAGTAAAGCTCCATGGGGTCTTTCCGTCCTGTCGCGGGTAACCTGCATCTTCACAGGTACTAAAATTTCACCGAGTCTCTCGTTGAGACAGTGCCCAAATCATTACGCCTTTTCGTGCGGGTCGGAACTTACCCGACAAGGAATTTCGCTACCTTAGGACCGTTATAGTTACGGCCGCCGTTTACTGGGGCTTCAATTCATACCTTCGCTTACGCTAAGCACTCCTCTTAACCTTCCAGCACCGGGCAGGCGTCACCCCCTATACATCATCTTACGATTTAGCAGAGAGCTGTGTTTTTTGATAAACAGTTGCTTGGGCCTATTCACTGCGGCTGACGTAAAGTCAGCACCCCTTCTCCCGAAGTTACGGGGTCATTTTTGCCGAGTTCCTTAACGAGAGTTCTCTCGCTCACCTGAGGCTACTCGCCTCGACTACCTGTGTCGGTTTGCGGTACGGGTAGAGTATGTTTAAACGCTAGAAGCTTTTCTTGGCAGTGTGACGTCACTAACTTCGCTACTAAACTTCGCTCCCCATCACAGCTCAATGTTATAGAATTAAGCATTTAACTCAATTCACACCTCACTGCTTAGACAGACACTTCCAATCGTCTGCTTTTAGTTAGCCTACTGCGTCCCTCCATCACTACATACTCTAGTACAGGAATATCAACCTGTTGTCCATCGGATACACCTTTCGGTCTCTCCTTAGGTCCCTGACTAACCCAGGGCGGACGAGCCTTCCCTGAAACCTTAGTCTTACGGTGGACAGGATTCTCACCTGTCTTTCGCTACTCATACCGGCATTCTCACTTCTATGCGTTCCAGCGCTCCTCACGGTACACCTTCTCCACACATAGAACGCTCTCCCTACCATACCTATAAAGGTATCCACAGCTTCGGTAAATTGTTTTTAGCCCCGGTACATTTTCGGCGCAGGGTCACTCGACTAGTGAGCTATTACGCACTCTTTGAATGAATAGCTGCTTCTAAGCTAACATCCTAGTTGTCTGTGCAACCCCACATCCTTTTTCCACTTAACAATTATTTTGGGACCTTAGCTGGTGGTCTGGGCTGTTTCCTTTCGACTACGGATCTTAGCACTCGCAGTCTGACTGCCGACCATAATTCATTGGCATTCGGAGTTTATCTGAGATTGGTAATCCGGGATGGACCCCTCACCCAAACAGTGCTCTACCTCCAAGAATCTCTAATGTCGACGCTAGCCCTAAAGCTATTTCGGAGAGAACCAGCTATCTCCAAGTTCGTTTGGAATTTCTCCGCTACCCACAAGTCATCCAAGCACTTTTCAACGTGCCCTGGTTCGGTCCTCCAGTGCGTCTTACCGCACCTTCAACCTGCTCATGGGTAGGTCACATGGTTTCGGGTCTACGACATAATACTAATGCGCCCTATTCAGACTCGGTTTCCCTACGGCTCCGTCTCTTCAACTTAACCTCGCATCATATCGTAACTCGCCGGTTCATTCTACAAAAGGCACGCCTCACCCATTAACGGGCTCGAACTTGTTGTAGGCACACGGTTTCAGGTTCTATTTCACTCCCCTCCCGGGGTGCTTTTCACCTTTCCCTCACGGTACTGGTTCACTATCGGTCACTAGGGAGTATTTAGGGTTGGGAGATGGTCCTCCCAGATTCCGACGAGATTTCACGTGTCTCGCCGTACTCAGGATACTGCTAGGTACAAAGACTATTTTAAATACGAGGCTCTCACCTCTTTGGCTGACCTTCCCATGTCATTCTTCTATAGTCTTTGAGTCCACATTGCAGTCTCTACAACCCCGAAGAGTAAACTCTTCGGTTTGCCCTCCTGCCGTTTCGCTCGCCGCTACTAAGGCAATCGCTTTTGCTTTCTCTTCCTGCAGCTACTTAGATGTTTCAGTTCACTGCGTCTTCCTCCTCATATCCTTAACAGATATGGGTAACAGGTAGTACCTGTTGGGTTCCCCCATTCGGAAATCCCTGGATCATCGCTTACTTACAGCTACCCAAGGCATATCGTCGTTTGTCACGTCCTTCTTCGGCTCCTAGTGCCAAGGCATCCACCGTGCGCCCTTATTAACTTAACCTTACTTTTTTTGACCTTTCAGTCATAAACTCTTATTAATACTACAGCGTTTTTCGGTTTATTTTTCTTGTTACTATTTGATATAGATATTCAATTTTCAATGTGCATTACTTGGTGATCTCTCACCAATGGAGCCTAGCGGGATCGAACCGCTGACCTCCTGCGTGCAAAGCAGGCGCTCTCCCAGCTGAGCTAAGGCCCCACAAGACCTCTCAAGACTAAACAAGACCAATGTGCATTCCTTATCCTTAGAAAGGAGGTGATCCAGCCGCACCTTCCGATACGGCTACCTTGTTACGACTTCACCCCAATCATCTATCCCACCTTAGGCGGCTGGCTCCAAATGGTTACCTCACCGACTTCGGGTGTTACAAACTCTCGTGGTGTGACGGGCGGTGTGTACAAGGCCCGGGAACGTATTCACCGCGGCGTGCTGATCCGCGATTACTAGCGATTCCGACTTCATGTAGGCGAGTTGCAGCCTACAATCCGAACTGAGATTGGCTTTTAAGAGATTAGCTTGCCGTCACCGGCTTGCGACTCGTTGTACCAACCATTGTAGCACGTGTGAGCCCAGGTCATAAGGGGCATGATGATTTGACGTCATCCCCACCTTCCTCCGGTTTATTACCGGCAGTCTCGCTAGAGTGCCCAACTGAATGATGGCAACTAACAATAGGGGTTGCGCTCGTTGCGGGACTTAACCCAACATCTCACGACACGAGCTGACGACAACCATGCACCACCTGTCACCTCTGTCCCGAAGGAAAACTCTATCTCTAGAGCGGTCAGAGGGATGTCAAGACCTGGTAAGGTTCTTCGCGTTGCTTCGAATTAAACCACATGCTCCACCGCTTGTGCGGGCCCCCGTCAATTCCTTTTGAGTTTCAACCTTGCGGTCGTACTCCCCAGGCGGAGTGCTTAATGCGTTAGCTACGGCACTAAACCCCGGAAAGGGTCTAACACCCTAGCACTCATCGTTTACGGCGTGGACTACCAGGGTATCTAATCCTGTTTGCTCCCCACGCTTTCGAGCCTCAGCGTCAGTTACAAGCCAGAGAGCCGCTTTCGCCACCGGTGTTCCTCCATATATCTACGCATTTCACCGCTACACATGGAATTCCACTCTCCCCTCTTGCACTCAAGTTAAACAGTTTCCAAAGCGTACTATGGTTAAGCCACAGCCTTTAACTTCAGACTTATCTAACCGCCTGCGCTCGCTTTACGCCCAATAAATCCGGACAACGCTCGGGACCTACGTATTACCGCGGCTGCTGGCACGTAGTTAGCCGTCCCTTTCTGGTAAGATACCGTCACAGTGTGAACTTTCCACTCTCACACTCGTTCTTCTCTTACAACAGAGCTTTACGATCCGAAAACCTTCTTCACTCACGCGGCGTTGCTCGGTCAGACTTCCGTCCATTGCCGAAGATTCCCTACTGCTGCCTCCCGTAGGAGTCTGGGCCGTGTCTCAGTCCCAGTGTGGCCGATCACCCTCTCAGGTCGGCTATGTATCGTTGCCTTGGTGAGCCGTTACCTCACCAACTAGCTAATACAACGCAGGTCCATCTGGTAGTGGTGCAATTGCACCTTTCAAGCAGCTATCATGCGATATCTACTGTTATGCGGTATTAGCTATCGTTTCCAATAGTTATCCCCCGCTACCAGGCAGGTTACCTACGCGTTACTCACCCGTTCGCAACTCATCCGGAAAGAGCAAGCTCCTTCCTTCAGCGTTCTACTTGCATGTATTAGGCACGCCGCCAGCGTTCGTCCTGAGCCAGGATCAAACTCTCATTAAAAGTTTGAGTTCTCACTCATTTCTGTCACTGACAGATTTATTGTTTTTTTCATTGTTCAGTACTACAACATCAGTTGTAGTGCCCTGCACATTGGTTCGTCTTGTTCAGTTTTCAAAGGTCTTTGTCGCGCTTACGACAACTATATTAGTATATCACAGTCACTTTTCTCTGTCAACAGGTTTTTTTAACTTTTTTTAATTCCTATTTCCATCAACCGCGATACACCCATAGTCCGTACGGGATTCGAACCCGTGTTACCGCCGTGAAAAGGCGGTGTCTTAACCCCTTGACCAACGGACCTTGAGCTTTTTCAACTCTTTCTATTATACCCTACTTTTAGAATCTTGTCAACTAGTTTTTTTAAAAATTAGTTGACAGAATTCTAGATTCACAAGTAGATGAGTAACTGAGATTACAATTCAGCAATTTGATTCAAGTTTACTTCTGCTACTGTATCATTACCAAACATTGAAATAATCATTTTCACTTTGTTGTTATCAATTTCAGTAATTTTTCCTGTGTAATCAGCAAAGGCACCATCAATAATTCGAACTGTTTGACCAACTTCAACATTGATATCGAATTCTTGAACCGTTTGTCCCATTGATACCAAGATATCTCTGATTTCTTGTTCCAAAAGCGGAGTTGGTTTAGATCTGTTCCCGTGTGAGCCGACAAATCCCGTAACGTTTGGTGTATTACGAACTACAAACCAAGCTTCATCAGTCATAACCATTTCCACAAGGACATATCCTGGGAAGCGATTTTCTTCAACTTCTTTTTTCTTCCCATTTTTTTCAACTTGCACAGTTTGAGTTGGAATTTCCACACGTAGGATATTATCCAACATATTGTATGTTTGTGCACGTTGCAAGAGATTTTCTTTTACTTTATTTTCATAACCAGAATATGTTTGTAGGACAAACCATCCTTTATCAAAACTATCCATCTTTTTTCCTTTCTTAATGGTAAACTTCTTTCAGCCTATTTATATTATCTTAAAAAATGTTAATGAATCGGATTAATCCGCTAACGATTAACTGGTCAAAAATATAAATGATGACAACAAAGAAGGCAGTGTATTCCATGATAGATTTGAAATCTACCCAACTTTGTTTTCGAGTTGGCCAAGTTGTATCTTTAAGAAGTGTAAAGATATCCTTAATAAAACCCATTCTTATCTCCTATCTCGTTTCTCGATGTGTTGTGTATTTACCACAATGTTTACAAAATTTATTTACTTCTAAGCGAGTCGGTTTTGGATTCCCACTAATTTTAATTGAGTAGTTTCTTGAACCACAAACCGCACAGGCTAAACTTGCTTTTTTAAGTGCCATAGCGCCTCCATCCTATCTATTATAACAAGAATCCTTGTCTTTGACAAGTTAAATTGCACTCTGCATTTTCCTATTTTTAAAATAAAAAAGCCTAGGAATAATCCTAGACTCTATTTTACATTATTTACCAAGATAGTATTCAGAAACTACGTTCAATTTTTCGTCAAATTCGAATACCAATGGTGGGAAGTTAGGGATTTCCACATCCATGATTTCGTCGTCTGACAATTGTTTGATGTGTTTTACAAGGGCGCGGATTGAGTTACCGTGTGCACCTACGAATACGTTTTTTTACCATCTTTAAGTGCTGGAGCGATTTTTATCTTCCCAGAATGGAAGGGCACGTTCCAAAGTCACTTTCAAGTTTTCAGCATCTGGAATTACTGAGTCATCAAGTGATGCGTAACGACGGTCTGTGTGAGCTGAGTGCTCATCATCACGATCCATTGCTGGAGGCAATACATCGTATGAACGACGCCAGATGTGAACTTGCTCATCACCAAATTGTTCAGCAGCTTCAGCTTTGTTTTTACCAGTCAAACCACCGTAGTGACGTTCGTTCAAGCGCCATGATTTTTCAACTGGAACCCAAAGTTGGTCAGATGCTTCAAGTGCAAGGTTAGTTGTTTTGATTGCACGTTTCAATACTGAAGTGTAAGCTTGGTCAAATTCAATACCAGCTTCTTTGATCAATTTACCAGCATCGATAGCTTGTTGAGTACCTTTTTCAGAAAGATCTACGTCAGCCCATCCTGTGAAAAGGTTAGCTTTGTTCCATTCAGACTCACCGTGGCGAGCGAAAACCAATTTTACCATTAGTTGGATTCTCCTTTTATTTTTCGAGGTTGCCCTCGTTTATCTATTCTATTTTACACAATTTTTCACAAAAAAGCTAGTTAAAATCAACGAAAAAGAGAAGAGCTCTTCGACTCTTCTCCTAGAATAACTTATCCTTCAATTTTGAATTGTTTCAAGCTTGCTAGGTACAAAGCTCCACCAATGACAAGGACGATTCCGCCAATCCACCCAAGGAAAGGAATCAAGGCAACTACAGATCCAACGATAAATAGAATCGATGGTGCTAGTGAAATACGATTGTCATCCTTATAGTAGACAAGTGAGAGAATTCCAAGAATGAGGGTTGCAATTTTCACTAAAGAGAACACAATGAAAATAATTCCCAATACCACTCCTGCAAAATCTTCATCTTCAGAAATGGCTGCAAGAAAAATAATAAAAACTGGTAAGAAAGCTAAAATAGCTCCTGCAATAATACCAATAAAGCCATCTACTTGTGCTAGTGTTTTTGTCTTCATAAATATCTCCTTTTATTTTTAATAAGGTTTATTATACCATATTTTTTTATTAAAGTTTTTATTTTTAAAAAATACAGAATTTTTCCTGTATTTTTGTTAGACTATTTAGCTTCAAATCCTTCTGCTACTGCATCTGCAAAGTTTTTCTTCAACGATGCTTGCACAGTGATCACAGATGGTTGCATTATAGCTACGTTCTGCTGTACTTGGATCGATACGACGGCAACGATCACAAACTTCACCAGCTGCACGCTCAACCGTGAAGGCTACATCTTCAAAGTTAACTGCACCCTTCTGGAGCTGGATCCTTCTGCGATTGTCAATTCTAGAGACGATCAAGAGTTGAGCAACATTGCTATCAACAGCTCCCAAGAAGAGTTTTCACCACTTCATTTGGATAAACTGTCAAGTGAGCTTCAAGTGATTTACCAATCACTTTTTTTCATTACGTGCTTCTTCCAAGGCTTTTTTGAGCTTGTCCACGGAAGTCCATGAAAGGCTGACCCAGGTATCCAAGATTTCCTCTTGGTTGGCAAAATGTTTGAGCTTCAGGTAATTCTGACAATTGAACAAAGTCTTCTGTTTCAAACTCGAGATATGACCAGATTTCTTCAGCAGTGTGAGGAAGAATTGGTGTCAAGAGTTTTGTGATTTTCACAAGAATATCATAAAAGACGGTTTGCATCTGACGACGTTCAAGTGATTTAGCCCCTTCAATGTAAACAACATCTTTGGCAAAGTCAAGGTAGAAAGCAGACAAATCAACGTTGATAAAGTTCACTAGGGCTTTATAGATTGTCAAGAATTCAAAGTTTGCATAAGCGTCACGAATAGTCTTAACAAGTTGGTTAAAGCGTATAGTCATGTACTTATCAACAGAACGAAGTTCTTCGTAAGCTACTGCATCCTCAGCTGGGTTAAAATCAGATGTGTTGGCAATCAAAAAACGAAGCGTGTTACGAATCTTACGGTAAGTTTCAGAAACTTGACTCAAGATATCCATAGAGATCCGTACGTCGTTGCTTGAATCTACACTGGTTACCCAGAGACGCAAAATTTCCGCACCAAATTGTTTTTCAACGTCGCTTGGGGCAATGGTATTTCCAAGAGATTTAGACATCTTCTCACCTTTACCGTCAAGGGCAAAACCTTGTGACAAGATTTGTTTGTATGGTGCAACACCATGATTAGCCACAGATGTGATGAGAGATGAGTTGAACCAACCACGATACTGGTCTGAACCTTCTAGGTAGAGGTCGGCTGGATATTTAAGCTCTGGACGGTTTACCACTACACCATTCCATGATGAACCTGAGTCAAACCAAACGTCCATGATGTCTGTTTCTTTCTTGAACTCGCCATTTGGTGAACCTGGATGGGTAAATCCTTCTGGCAAGAGGTCTTTAGCATCACGTTCCCACCAGATGATTGAACCATGTTCTTCAAAGAGTTGAGCCACATGCTCGATGGTTTCAGCTGTCATGATTGGTGTGCCATCTTCTGCATAGAAGATTGGAAGAGGAACTCCCCAAGCACGTTGACGAGAGATAACCCAGTCACCACGGTCACGAATCATGTTGTAAAGACGGACCTTACCCCACTCTGAGTGGAACTTCACTTTTTCAATTTCGTCCAAGATTTCTTGGCGGAATTTAGATACAGAAGCAAACCATTGAGGCACTGCACGCCAGATGATTGGTTTTTTCGTACGCCAGTCAAATGGGTAAGAGTGAGAGATTTCTTCTTGAGCAAGAAGTAAATCACCAAGTTTTTCAATAACCGTTGGCACAACCTTGTCGTAGAATTGACCTTCGAACTCTGCACCTGCATTGGCCATCATAATCCCGCGTTCGTTAACAGTCACAGCAACTTCAAGCCCATTGGCAACACCGACATTGTAGTCATCCTCACCAAAACCAGGAGCTGTATGGACGATACCAGTACCAGAATCAGTTGTAACGTGGTCACCAAGGATAACGAGTTCATCTACTGCTGTATCCCATGGGTGCTCTGTCACAATTTGGTTCAATTCTGAACCACGGTAAGTAGCCAAAACTTGAACATCTGCCCAACCGAATTTCTCAGACAAACTGTTCAACAATTCTGAAGCAACCACAAACTTACGAGATTCGCCAGCTGGTTGCACCAAGACGTAATCAATATCCGCACCAACAGTCAACCCACGAGAAGCTGTGATGGTGAATGGAGTTGTTGTCCAAACGACGATGTAAGTATCTGTATCTAGGATACCTTTTCCGTCCTTAACCTTGTTGGCATAGTAAAGTGAAGTTGAAACCAAATCATGGTATTCAATTTCCGCTTCGGCAAGGGCTGACTCAGATGACCATGACCAGTAAACTGGCTTCGCTCCACGGTAGATATAGCCTTTATTAGCCATTTCACCGAAGACACGGATTTGCGCTGCTTCATAGTCAGGAGTCAGTGTTACATATGGATTTTCCCAGTCACCAGAAACACCCAAACGTTTAAAGTCTTCGCGTTGTTTATCTACTTGAGACAGAGCATATTCACGGCAAAGTTTCAAGTATTCAACAAGGTCCATCTCTTTGCGTTTAACGCCTTGTTTTGCCAAGACTTGCTCAATTGGCAAACCATGAGTATCCCAACCTGGAATGTATGGTGCGTAAAATCCTGACATAGACTTAGAACGAACAATGATATCTTTCGAAATCTTGTTCATGGCATGTCCTACGTGGATGTTCCCGTTGGCATACGGAGGGCCATCATGAAGCGTGAAATGCGGTTTTCCTTCATTTAACTCTTGACGACGTTGATAAAGTTTAGCTTCATCCCATTCCTTTTGCCAAACTGGCTCTTTGGTCGGAAGACCAGCACGCATTGGAAATTCTGTTTTCCCAAGATTGAGGGTTTCTTTAAGTTTCATTAGTACTCCTTTAATGTAAATTGACAATATAAAAAAACCACGACTCGCAAAAAGGACGAAAAATCGTGGTACCACCTTTGTTCGGAAAAAGACCTAGTCTCTTTCCCTCTTTTCCCGTAACGTGGGCAACGTCAAATCTTACTATTTTCAGATTTGATACTAAGAGAGGATAAATTTACCAACAGGGATTGTAGGACTTCCACCATCTCCTACTCGCTAGAAATGTGATTGATAAATTCTTGTTCTCTAATGAGATTCTTATAAAATTAGAACTGATTCTTGTTGAGTGTCAGCATCATCTTGAGGTCCTTCCTCATGTGACTGGTTCAACAGGAGTTTCAGCAACTGGCTGAACTTCAACTTCAGTTTCAGTTGACTCTTCAGCAGTTTGTTGCGTTTCCAACAATTCCTTGTTAGCTGCTTCAATACGTGCTTGAAGTTCTGCAACTTCTTCTGGAGAGAATTGACGAGTCATGTCAATTGGTTCTTCATCATGATATGAAGATACATCTTCACCTAGAACCTCTTGGACGACTTCCTTGAATGCTTCGTCGCTCGTTTGAAGATAAGTTGCAGTCGGACGCAAAATTTCTTCCCAATCTGATGAATCAACAATAGCCAACTGACTTTCGATTGTTGATTTCAAACGTTGGTGGAAGACGCGACTCTTGTTCTTCAACTCTTCAGTTTCTACAGCAACTTTTTTAGCATTATCTGTTGCTTGTCGCAAAATTTCATTGGCTTTGTATTTTGCTTCATCAAGCAAGCGTTGAGCATCTTGCTCAGCCTGCTTAATGATGTTATTAGAACGGTCATTCGCAGCTTGTTTCACACGTTCAGCTGTGTCTTGAGCAATCAATACTGACTGACTCAATGAATCTTTGATTTCATCAAAATAAGATAGACGCTCTTCTAAATTTTTAATGTGCTGATCTTTTTCATGATTACTACGAACCAAATCTTCATAGTCACGAACAACAATATCTAAAAATTCATCAACTTCTTCACGGTTAAAACCTCTAAACTGAACACCAAAGGTTTTTATCCTTAATTTCTAACGATGTAATTGGCATATTTTTCCTCACTTATTTAATAAAAAATAGAATCATGAATTGCTTCTGGTTCTTGCTCGTTTGTTACTGTTCTTTTAGGAATATCAGTCGTATAGTCGGAAAGACGTTCTTCTAGTTTTTTGATGTAGAGTTCAGTTTCCTCTTTGTTTCGGATTAATTCCTCTAATTCAAAAATAAATCTTATCTAGAAATAGGTCAACTTCTTCCTGATTGTAGCCTCTGAATGATCTTGAGAAACGCTTTATCACTAATTTCTTGTGGTGTAATTGACATGTTTATTCTCACTTGCTTAATAGTAGCTGGACTGTTAATTTTTTCTTATCCTTTTTGGTTTGACCGTTTTCTTTAAGTAAGATAATTCGACCAAAGCGTCTGACGCTGATTAAATCACCAATTTTTACCGGATAGTCCGATTTTTTTCAACTATATGATAGTTGACTTGAACCAACTTTTTTTCAACCAGAGCCGAAGTTTGGGAACGAGATAATTTCAATATGCTAGATAAGAAGGTATCCAGACGAAGACTTGAAACCAAGACTTCTTTTTCTTGATACTCGTCTTTAGATTCTATCATATCTGAAAAAAAGGACGTTCTACTAAACTTACAGGCAACTTGGAAATCTTTTTGAATTCCATCTTGGAAAAGAGTGGTAAATCTTCGATCGACAATAATTTGGGCTTTATCTTCTGTCACCAGAATGTCTCCGAATAACTTACGGTCAATACCTAGTCGATTGAGAACTGTACCCAATATCTTTGAATGGGTCAGTTGCTGAAACTTGCTGGGATACACGATCTCAAGCAAGGTCATTTCAAAATCTTCCAAACTTGGCGTGAAGTAATCGGGCGCTAAAATAACCCTAGCGTATTCCGAAGAGATATAACTCGTACTAGAGAAGACTTTTATCCCTCTATTATTTCCCAAAGTTTCCAAGATAAATACTTGGTGAGGATTTATAAAAGGAGATAAAATCGGTGCATAGTGCTCCTCGACTTGACTCAACCATTCCAAGCCCTTATCGATGAATGGAATATCCTCCGTTGCGAAATGTTGGTAAAGTTCCTTGCTCATAATACGACCAGCAAATTGATGAGATAGCGACTAATCATCCGCAAGAGAATTAGGGCTATCCAAACAGAGAAATCCAAACCTGCGATTTGAAGAGGTAGACGTTTTAGAGGCTCAAGAATTGGTTTACACAAAGTCTCTAAAAATTTCCCCAACTGTGTGTTATAGGCATTTGGAAACCATGATAATAGAGCAAAAGCTACAAGTATCAGTGAATAGATATCTGTAGCATTTTGGATAAAACGAATTATTAGAAACATTAACGTACTCTATTTCTCTTCATGTCAAAGTCGTACTCTTCGCTTTGAGCTTCTTCTGGCAAACGAATATCCTCAATGTTTACCACAACACCTACTGGCGTCAAAAGATACATTGTGTTCGCTACTTTTCTTAACTCACCAGCAAGGACATGACGTGCTCCATCCAAGTAATCCAAACAACGACGAGCTTGAACTTCTGTCATATATTGGAAGTCAATCAAGATACTTTCATTTCCAGCCAACAAATCAACAATATCTGTTGCATCTTCGTAACGGCGTGGGTAACGAACATCGATGGTTACTTTTTCAGTAGAGCGATGGCTTTCAATTGCTAGTTGTTGCTGACGGGCATGAAGTTTTGTAATATTTTTCTCTTTTGCTTCGACTGAAGAAGAATCTTGAGCAGCAGCTTGCTTTTGGCAATTCTCTTTTTTGAGGAACCGAAGCTAGTGAACGTTCAGGTTGTGCAGCTACAACTTCTGAAGCAACTTCATCTCCATCTTCTGTAAAGTAATCTATAAATTTATCAAATTTATCTTTTAATGACATGATTATTTCCTATTTAAAAAATGCTGTACCAATTCGAACAAAAGTCGAGCCACATTGAATCGCTTCTTTGTAGTCACGACTCATTCCCATACTTAGTTCTGTCATTGGCATATTGGGGAATTGTTGTTCACGAATGTATTGTTGCAACTCTTGCGTTTCTTTAAAGATTTTTTGCAACTCTTCTGTTTGGGCCTCAAAGGGAGCCATGGTCATGAGACCAACATACTCGATTTGATCCAAGCTAGACAAGTCTGGCAAGACTGTCAATAGTTCTTCTTTTGAAAAACCATGCTTGCTTTCCTCTCCAGAAATATTGACCTGCAAAAAACATTTAACGGTTCGATCGGCACGTTTTTGAATCTCTTGGGCTAATTTCAAAGAATCTAAAGCGTGAAAATAATCAACATAAGGAATGATATCCTTGACTTTTTTTCTTCTTTGTAAGCTACCAATCAGTGCCAAGTAACATCTTTATCACTTAAAGCATGATACTTTTCAAGAAATTTGTCAACACGGTTTTCACCGATGTGTTTGACTCCTTGGTCAATCAAATTTGCTGCAGTTGCAATATCAACATATTTTGTTACGGCAATTACAGAAACCGAACCGTCTTCACGGCCGGTTTCTTGAATTGCTTTTGTAACCTGTTGAAATACCTGATTTGTATTTTCTTTTAAATCCATCTCTATTAACGGTTTTTAAAGAATGGTGGTGTTTCCAACTCATCTTCGTCAGAAGATGGTGCTTCAAAACGCTCAACTGGTGATACGACTGATTCACCTTGACGAACAATTGAATCACGTCTCAAGTCCCAATCACCAAAAGCTGATGCTTTAGGCGCTTCAGTGTGACGTTGTGAAGGAGTTGGAAGTTCAGCTGTTTCTGCCAAATCAAAATGGCGGTCATAAGTGTGTGTATGTCCAGATTTTACTGGTTCACGGAATGACGCTTGTCTTGGTTGTGGCGCTACAACTTTTTCGACTGCATCTTGACGAACTCCAGTAGCAACAACAGTTACACGGATTTCATCTTTCATTGATTCATCAATAGAAGTACCGAGCCAGATATTTACGCCATGTCCAGCAGCTTGATTGACAATTTCAGAAGCTTCTTCCGCTTCAATCAAAGTCATATCCAAACCACCAGTTACGTTAACGATAACATCTTCTGCTCCATCAATAGTTGTTTCAAGAAGTGGTGAGTAGATTGCTTTACGAGCCGCTTCAATAACGCGTTCTTCTCCGCTACCGATACCAATACCCATAAGGGCATTTCCTTTGATTGGCCATTACTGTCTTCACGTCTGCGAAGTCCAAGTTGATCAAACCAGGATTTGTAATCAAATCTGTAATCCCTTGAACACCTTGACGAAGAACGTTATCTGCTTCAGACAAAGCTTCAAGAAGTGGAGTTTTCTTGTCAACAATTTCTAATAAGTTGTTGTTTGAGATAATCAAGAGAGTATCAACATGTTCGCGAAGTTCGTTGATCCCTTCAACTGCAAATTGACCACGTTTACTTCCTTCGAAACCGAATGGACGTGTCACAACACCGACAGTCAAAGCACCTAAACCTTTAGCGATACGAGCGATAACTGGTGCAGCACCTGTACCAGAACCACCACCCATACCAGCAGTGATGAAGACCATATCTGCACCACTGATAGCTTCAGTAATTACTTCTTCGCTTTCTTCAGCAGCCTTACGACCAACTTCAGGCTGTCCTCCAGCACCAAGTCCGCGAGTTAATTTTGGACCAAGTTGGATAACTGTTTCAGCTTTTGTACTGCTCAAGGCTTGTACATCTGTGTTGGCTGCGATGAACTCAACACCTGAAACGCCTTCGTCAACCATGCGGTTAATGGCGTTTCCACCGCCACCACCGACACCAATTACTTTAATTACTGCACCTTGTGCTGCTGCTGTATCAAATGAAAATGTCATATTTTATTCCTCTATCCTATTCATCAAACATGCTTCCGATTAAGCTACGGAATCGGTCAGTCAATTTTGGTTTTTCTTCTGATTGATTTGGAGTTGCTGATTCAGCAACATAAGTTGATTCTGCTGATTCAGTTGAAGTTGTACCAAACACTGAACGTTGAGAAGCTGCAGGTTTTTCCTGACTTGAAGTTCTGAAATCAATTGGTTGCTGACGTAGAACTTGATCTCCTCTGATAGCTCTTTGAGCCAAAACATTCACTTCTGTAAGACTTCCAGCAAATTCTGACAAACTAATCACATGCGCAAATGCAGGATTGCGGATACCTACTTGGTTTGGAACATAAAGTTTCACACGAACTCCAAGTACTTCTTGGGCAAGCTCAACGATACCTGGTAGAATAGCATTTCCACCAATCAGAGCAACACCTCCCGGCAAGTCCAACAAATGTCTTCTTTCCAAATCTTGTTTGATTTGTTCAAAGATGTGTTTCAATCTAGCTGAAATAATTTGAGCCAAGAATTCTTCTGTAACTTCAACAGGTTCTACTTCACCAATCACTTCAACTTGGAAAGTTTCTTTGCTTGCAAGTTGCGGATAAGCTTCACCGTAGTTAAGCTTCAAACCTTCTGCAATCTTCTTAGAAGTTTTAAGAACTTTTGAAATGTCTTTAGTGACGTAATCGCCACCTTCTTGGTAAACGTTTGTGTATTGAAGTTCTTGATTACGGATAGTAGCAACACTTGTTTGACCACCACCCATATCAATAACAGTCGCTCCAAACTCACGTTCGCCTTCATTAAGAACAGAGTTTACAATTGCAAGAGGTGAAATAATCACGTTATCGACTTGAACTCCAACACGTTCTACAGTTTTACGAAGGTTGTGAAGAATGGTTCTTGGACCTGTATAGAGAAGTCCACGCATTTCCAAACGAACACCCATCATACCACGAGGATCGCGAATACCTTGGAAACCGTCTACTACAAATTCTTCCGGCACAAACGTAATCACTTCACGATCAGGTGTCATGCTCTTAGTCAAAGCTGATTTGACAACATTCTCAACATCTTGATCTGTAATTTCTTTTGTATCTGATGTTACAGGAATCATTCCTTGAGTTGGTTCCACTTGCAACAAGTTTGCTGGAAGTCCAACATTTACTGATTTGATTGAAATCCCTGCTTTTTCTTCTGCTTGAGAAATAGCAGATTTAATAGCCGTTGCTGCGGCTTCGATGTCAACGATAATCCCATCCTTGACACCTTTACTTTTGGCGTTACTAACACCGATTACATTTACTTCACCATCTACAAGCTCAGCAACTAACACTTTAATTGAGCTTGTTCCAATATCTAAGCCTGTAAAGAAACCATTTCTAGTCATTACATTGCGTCCTCTCTATCTTCCAAGTTTCACACTTTGATTTTTTAATAGCTACAAGAAGGCATAGCTATTCACAGAATATTATATCACAAAAATCCGATTCGTGCCTAATTTTTTTGTGATTTTATAGCATCTTTTTGAAGAAAAAAAGGTGAAAAATTTCTTAAAATGAAACTTTATTATAAAACTTTATTTAAAAAAATAATACTAAAATGTGTCAAATTATTATCAATTGGATTAAAGTTCGGTTTTTCTAACTGCAAGGAGCCTCTTTTTTTGATCTTGTTTTTTTACGTAACTTTCAGCTGTTATTTTTTTGAAATCATTCGTTTTTTTAGAAATGTGTCCTAAAGTAACTAATTACAGAAAAATAAAAAAAGAAGCTATATTATAGCTTCTTAGCGATAGTTCATTCAATTTTTAACCTCTTGTTTATAAAATTCTTTCAATGCTTCTTGCCAAGTTGGAATGACAAATCCAGTAGCTTTAGCTTTAGCAAGACTCATCGTTGAGTTTAGTGGACGTTTTGCTTTGGCAGGAAATTGACTTGAGTCAACCGGCTTGACTTCAACATCTGTATCTTTCAATATTTCAACTGCAAAGTCATACCAAGTTGTGTCTTCTGTCGCATCATTCGACAAATGATAATAACCAAATTCCTTGTGATTTTCAACTAGGTAGGTCATGAATTCAGCCAAGGTACGCGTCCAGGTTGGACGACCATGTTGATCATTTACAACCGTCAAAGTCTGGTGGGTTTTAGCTAGATTTTTCATCGTGAAAACAAAGTTTTTGCCATAATTCCCAAACACCCAGGCAGTACGGATAATATAGAAGTTTGAAACGTGTTTTTCTACCAACTCCTCTCCCATACGCTTAGTACGACCATATTCAGTTTGAGGATCAGGTCGATCATCAACTTCCCACTCTTGTCCGACTGGTTTCTTACCGTCAAACACATAATCGGTAGAGATGTAGACTAGAGTTGCACCATGCTTTTCGGATGCTTTTGCGACATTTTCTGTCCCTATAACATTGATGGCAAAGTCCAATTCTTTCCCCTCATCCTCTGCCGCATCAACAGCTGTGTGTGCTGCACAGTGGTAAACTAAAGTCGGTTTCACTTGAGCAAAAACTTTCTCAACCTTCTCTGCATTGGTGATGTCCATTTCAGCCACATCAACCGCGACATACTCTTCATTACGCTCATCCAATAGATGACGAAGTTCAGTTCCTAATTGGCCATTTGCCCCTGTAATTAAAATCATCTCTACATCTTTCTAATAATTAACTCTGTCCAATATAGCAATAAAATGCAGATAGTCTCTGCTTTTTATAAGTTAACAAACTATTATTTTTTAGCAAAATTGCTCACCAGCTTCGAAAATGGTGAACTCAGGCTTTCCCCCAGTCATCATATAATTTGCTTGTGTAAATAGCATAGCAAAATTTATGTCCTGTACAATTAGTCACATGATCAAAAAAAGAATCCGCAAATTCCTCTATCCCTACCTTCTTGTTTTTACAAAAAAATACAGGACTTCACTAAATCTGTTACTCTAATTCTTCCTTTAATAAACTTAAAGTTAAAAATTCTCAAATTGTCTAAATTATCTAAATCATTAGGATACTGTCTAATTGTTGTAACATTTTTTTATCTAATAAAATAACAGGCCTAATAGAATAATCTTTATACTTACTTTTTACAAAATCTACTTTTTTTCTGAAGTTGTTTTTTTAAACTTTTTCATGTAGATCACTTATTCTATTCCTATACGACGAAAAAAATCTGATGGAAACTGTAGTACTTTACACTCAATAACATAGATAATTCCTTTAGCTTCGCTTATTGCTAAACAATCAATTTCTCCAGTATTTTTGATTTCGAAAAACATCATTCGCAATTTCTTCCGTCACTATTCCTGTTTCTGTATATATTTGCCAAGCACCACAATCAGTAACACCACCAGATTTATACCCAAAATTAGATAATAACTTAACAACTTCTATTTCAAAAAGGTTTTGAATAGATATTTTTGAAATAACTTTTCATCTTTTTCAGATATTGTTCTTGTTGTATTCATTTTTAAAAAAATAAATGATTCAATGTAATTATTAAGAGAATCAAACATATTATAACATGATGCAAAAACAATATTTCTCATTAAATAATGGTATTAAAGGTCTTGAGACAATTTTATTTGGATTTCCTAAATAGTCAATATCTAGAAAATCTCTAGTTAACATTAAATTATTTTTTTAAAGTTTAAATCAGAAGTGTACCGAGAAATAATTTTTCTCAAATTCACTCATACTTAAGTAAAAATATCCCACTATTATTTTGTAGCTGGACTATGGAATTAGTATACAAATTCAACCTTATTTTGAAACCCTTCCAAAAATTTGTATACCTAGTATCATTAACTCCTTTGAAATGTTCAAAAAAAGTTCCTTTAAAATAATCAATATTATTTGGTGCTTCTCCATCAAATATTCTATTTATAGAATTAATGTATTTTACAGGATCATCAAAAAAATAAATTATTATTTATTTCTGTAGACCTTTGTCCATCACCATATAGAACTTCTGGAAAGATATAGTTATTCTGTAAAAATGTTCTAGAAGCTTCATCCAGTCCTACCTCCATTTCAGATAAATAAAGATTTATTTTGCAAATCATTTTTTTCTCATCTGAAAATAACCACTGATAGGGAACTAGGTTTGAATACTTAATCATCTTTTTTTATTAAATCAAAAAAAGATTTCTCTAGACGACAAGTATTGCTTAAAAATAGTTTTATCCCCCTCTGATCATATAATAGCAATCAGATTTTTTTAATGCGACACCTTTATCTTTCAAATGTTTCCAATTATTATCAAAATAAATTATATCCAAAGCTTTGATAAGTATTGGTATAGTGAAATTTATATTGACTCCTTTAGAAAGAAAGATAATATCTTTTTTTGAGTTTGTCCATTTTTTTCTAAAAATATCATCTTCGCTTTTTAAAATGACATACTCAGATGAGCCCTCGTTTTTTTGTTCTAACTCCTGTAGAAGATAACTCACATTACTGTGAAAATTATCCATACCAATCTTCATCGCTTTTTCTATTGATTTCATCTTTTCTTTTTCTAAATTTCGTATACGTTTTTTCTTCACTTTCATATACTTCTTCCTTTCAACTGATTCACAATTCTTCGGTATAGCAATAGAGGTTGGGACAAAAGATCCCTACCTCACTTTTATTTGCAATCAAACTTTGACGCGGTAGCTGATTGGACTTTTTGTTTGACTTTAGACTTCAAAAACTCCTAATCATCTTCGCGGGGCTGAGACTAGGAAATCGAGACTTTGTCTATCGATTTCTGTCCCACCGACTTTTATTTTTCAAGAACCTCTTGTGTTTTAGCGTAGTTGGCTTCAACAGCTTCTTTTTCTCCCTGCCACCAGTCTTGGTTATCTTTGTACCATTGAATGGTGTCTTTGAGACCCTGTTCGAAGTTGGTGAATTCTGGTTTCCAGCCCAACTCATCACGGAGCTTGCTTGCGTCAATCGCATAACGAAGGTCATGTCCTGCACGGTCAGTCACATGATCATAGGCATCGGCAGGTTGTCCCATTTCCTTAAGGATTAGTTCCAAAACTTCCTTGTTGTTCTTTTCACCATCAGCACCAATCAAGTAGGTTTCACCGATTTGCCCTTTTGTCAAGATTGTCCAAACACCTGAAGAATGGTCATTGGTGTGAATCCAGTCACGAACGTTCTTACCTTCACCATACAGTTTTGGTTTAATGCCACTTAGGATGTTGGTAATCTGACGTGGGATAAATTTTTCAATGTGTTGATAAGGACCGTAGTTGTTTGAACAGTTAGAAATCGTTGCCTTGACTCCAAAAGAACGTACCCAGGCTTTGACAATCAAGTCTGAAGCTGCCTTAGTTGATGAGTACGGAGAGCTTGGATTGTATTTGGTTTCAGCGGTAAATTTCTCACCTGGTCCTTCACCATGACCTGGCAAATCCTCACGTAGAGGAAGATCACCATAAACTTCGTCTGTAGACACATGGTGGAAACGAATATCATATTTGCGAGCCGCTTCCAAAAGAGTATAGGTTCCGATGAAGTTGGTATGGATAAATGGTGATGGATCATTGAGTGAATTGTCATTATGACTTTCCGCCGCATAGTGAATGATAGCATCGGCTTGAGCTGCCAACTTGTCTACCAACTCTGCATCAGCAATGTCACCAACAACTAACTCAACACGATCACCTAAAATTTCCTCAATATTAGCGCGGTTTCCAGCATAAGTCAACTTGTCCAAGACTGTCACGTGAACATCTGGAAAATTCTTGTAAACATAATGGACAAAGTTGGATCCGATAAAACCAGCTCCTCCTGTCACGATGATTTTTTTGTATTCAGTCATATTCATTCCTTTTTACAAATCTTCTTTTTTCAAAGGTTTTACATCCTTAAGTAGTGGATGATTTTTATCTGCTTCTGAAACCTCTGCTTCTGCAAGATTTTCCCATTCGATGCCAAGACTTGGATCAGCGTAGTTCACAAAGGCATACTTGGGTTTGAGTTCAAGAGCCCAGTAATCATTGACCAGATAACTATAAGAAACTGTATCTGATAGGACTTGAAAGCCATTGGCCACACCTCGAGGAACAAAAATTCCCTTGCTAGCATCAATAACCGTCTGATAAGTATTCCCAAAGGTTTCGCCCTCGCGTAGATCAACCCAAGAGCCCAGAACTTTCCCACCATCTGCTACAGAGATGTACTTATCCCAAGGCTCTGCGTGGAGACCACGTAGGACATTTTTGCGTGAGAAGGATACATTGTTTTGCAATTTCCCTTCTGCAAAGAAAGACTCTGGAAAGCCAAGTGGAAGCATTTTTTCCTTTTGGAAATTTTCTTTAAACCAACCACGATTATCACCATGAACGGGGATATCGAACTCCAACATACCTGGAATAGCTTCAACCTTGCGTGCCGCAAGCGTCTTTCCGAAAAAATTATCTGTCATCTATGCTTCTCCAATCAAACGGAGCAGATACTGCCCGTATTCATTTTTCTTAAGCGGTTGAGCCAACTCCAACACATCTTCTCGACTGATATAGCCCATACGATAGGCAATTTCTTCTAAATTTGCAACCTGAACATTTTGTATACGTTGAACAGTTTCAATGTACTGCGAAGCTTCTAGCAAACTCTCGTGAGTTCCTGTATCTAACCAAGCAAAACCACGCCCCATAACCTCAACTGACAAATCTCCACGTTCTAGATAAGCCTTATTAACGTCTGTAATCTCCAATTCGCCACGAGGGCTTGGTTTGATGCTTTTAGAAATTGCTACTACATCGTTATCGTAGAAATAGAGGCCTGTAACTGCATAGTTTGAACGAGGATGTTCTGGCTTTTCTTCAATAGAAATAGCGTTCATGTCCTTGTCAAACTCCACAACACCGAATCGTTCAGGGTCCTTTACATGGTATCCAAAAACAGTCGCGCCCGACTCCTTGCTTGCTGCTTTTTGAAGCATTTTTGAAAGACCTGATCCATGATAGATATTATCTCCTAAGATTAAAGCAACACTATCAGTTCCAATAAACTCTTCTCCAATGATAAATGCTTGCGCTAAACCATCCGGACTCGGTTGCTCCGCATAAGATAATTTAATACCAAACTCAGATCCGTCTTGAAGTAATTCTTTAAATCGAGGCAAATCTTGAGGAGTAGAAATAATTAAAATATCCTTTATTCCAGCTAACATCAGAGTTGAAAGCGGATAGTAAATCATAGGTTTATCATAAATCGGCATCAGTTGTTTTGATGCAACGCGAGTAAGGGGATATAAACGTGTTCCCGAACCACCTGCTAAAATAATACCTTTCATTTTAGGCAACCTTTCTCTTTTATCCTTTTTCACTTTCAAGTTGATAGCTTAAGAAGGAATCTAACGAATTTTTTTATTTTATTATTAATTTTTTTGTAAAAGTACAGTAAATTACTATTAATAAATGATAACTATAATGTCTTTATCAAAAAAACCTCTATACTTTTTAAAATATAAAAATACGAAAACCGACTGCTACTCTTATAACACTCTACAAATAACAGTTACAAATCAGTTTTTATAAAGTCATTTTAATTTCATTAAAGCAGCTTTAAGATAAGCCCCTTCTCGAAGAGCGACTCCAACGTGTCTAGCATTGTCTAAAAGTTCATTATAATCTTGTAGCGTCAACTCGTCTAATACCTTTTGGAGGTCGTGTAGAGAATCAACTACTATACCACACTGTTTATCCAATACAAAATGAGCAAGGGCGGATTCCTTCCAAACCACGAGAGGAAAGCCAGATGCCAAGTAAAGAGAGGCTTTGTGGGAGTTGTTAAAACGTAGGTAATTTCCGTAAGTACCCTGACATGTTTCCGAACTATCCCCATCCCACACTAAGCCAAAACTACCTTCTAGAGCTGCCGGTAGATCATCAGGCATAAAGGCACCAAAGTAAGTGATGTTATTCAAAGCACGGCTTTCATCGTACCCAACCCCATAGAGATTATAGGCAGGGTTCTCTGGCAAACTATATAGATAGCCTGATTTTGTTGGGTTTAAATTCCCAGCAACAATGATTGCTTGTTCTTTTTGAGAAAGAGACTTTTCTTGAAAATTTGGAATCAAATAATCAAAAATCTCTAAACTAACCATTTTATCAGCTGGAAATCCTTGATTAGCTAAAACGCTCTTCATGATGTCATTATGAACAATAATCCCATCCACAGACATTAAAGTTTTCTTCTCTTGGAAATAGTTTCTCAATTTATGTCTCAATTTCACTTCAGAGCCTGCAGCATGGCGCAAGGTTTCAATGTCGTGAATCAAGAGATAGAATTTCGCTCCTCCTTTTTTGTGCCTGCTTGATGAGCTGTGCAATGAAAAATGTATGATGGATAATTGGAAACTGAATGACCAATTCATCCCCTGAACCTAGTTGATCAAACACAGATTTAGTTGCACTATATTTGTGTTGTTGGGCCTTAAAGAAATTCATCTGATACCAGTTGTCAACCTTAATCTCTAATCCCTTATACCCTTCTGAAATTAGAATGGCTTCCACATCATTTCGCGCCTTACTTCCTGCATTCTTTTCATGTTGGTTATGCAGAAATGAATCTTTCAGATAATATTTCACTTTTCTCCCCTTCACTAGACATATCTCTATATGCTTCCAAGTTCTTTTTCAACCACATTCAAAGCACGTTCAATGACCACGTGCATATCATAATATTTATAGTCAGCTAGTCGTCCACAGAAGATAACTTTGTCATTTTTGTCTGCTTCTGCTTGGTACTTGGCAAACATAGCGTTGTTCTTTTCATCATTGATTGGGTAGTATGGTTCATCTCCTTGTTTCCAATCAGCCGGGTATTCGCGCGTGATGACCGTCTTCGGTTGGGTACCATACTCGAAGTGCTTGTGCTCGATGATCCGAGTATATGGAATCTCACGTTCTGTATAGTTTACCACGGCATTCCCTTGATGGTTTTCCTCATCCAAAACTTCGTGTTCAAAACGCAGGCTACGATATTCCAACTCCCCATGTTTGTAATCAAAGTATTGGTCAATCATTCCTGTGAAGACAATTTTTTCAGCTGATGCTTCTAACTCTTCACGATTAGCAAAAAAATCAACCCCAAGCTGCACTTCCACATCGCCCAACATGTTTTCAATGATAACGTTATAGCCACCGATTGGAATCCCTTGGTAACGGTCGTTAAAGTAGTTATTATCAAAGGTCAATCGAACTGGAAGACGTTTGATAATGAAAGGAGGCAAGTCTGTGGCAGAGCGTCCCCATTGTTTTTCTGTATAGCCCTTGATCAACTTTTCATAGATATCTGGACCAATCAATTTGATGGCTTGTTCTTCCAAGTTTTTAGGCTCAACATCTTTCATGTCAGCCGTTTGCTCGGCAATCTTGTCCTTCACTTCTTGAGGAGTCTTGGTTCCCCACATAGCGTAGAAGGTGTTCATGTTGAAGGGAAGATTGTAGAGGCTCCCCTTGTAGTTAGCCACCGGTGAGTTGATATAGTTGTTAAATTCAGCAAACTGATTAACATAGTCCCAAACTTTTTTGTTTGAAGTATGGAAAATGTGAGCACCATACTTGTGGACGTTGATACCTTCCACATTCTCACAGTAGATATTTCCACCAATGTGATCACGCTTGTCAATCACTTTTACTTTTTTACCACGTTTTGTAGCTTCGTGTGCAAAGATTGCGCCAGACAAGCCAGCTCCGACGATAAGATAATCGTACATAATCTCTCCTTATTTTTTTATGATACTTTAGTTCTTGAAAATCCAAGATTCTTAAGATTAAAACCAAGCCCCCATAGACTAGGAAACCAAACCCAGCATAAATCAAAACATTCACAACAGCTGAAAAGTTGATAAAGGTTTGCATAAAGTACAGGCTTCCATACATCAAAAGAGCAGCCAGAAAGATTTTCATCATAGATAGAAGAATCTTGACTTCTTTCAAGTAAGACCGTGTAAAATAGAGTTGGATGAGCCAGACTAATCCTTCTGTCGCAACGGATACAATTGATGCCCCTATATAGCCTAAAGGTGGAATCAAGAGGAGATTCAAGCCTACACTAAAAATAGCTGGAATGGTTGTCGATAACATAAATTCACGATTGTGATTATGTGGAATCAGGATTTGAATCCCCATAATATTAGTCCAGCCAATAAAGAACATCCGAAAGACCATAATAGAAATCGCATAACGTGCATCCTGAAAGTCTTGTCCCAAGAAAAATTGAACAAAATCGTTGTTAACAATCAAAATCCCTGCAATCATTGGAAAAATAACAAGATTATAAACCAAGAAAGACATTTCATGTAATTTGTTAACTGCTTTTTGATTTCCAGATGAAAGAAGATTGGAAACCCTTGGAAGCATGACACTTCCTAGTGAAGTTACCAAGGTCAACAAAATATTTATCAGCTTAAGAGCTTGATCGTAAATCCCTACATCCTTGGTAGAAGACAGGGCCCCTAACATTGTACGATCTAGTGTGATATAGAGTGAAATTGCAATTTGAGGTAAAAACAAGAGGATTACCGGTTTGATATGTTGCTTGGCATAGACTAAATCCAAATGAGGTTTCTGAATGTGTTCACGAGCCGGTAACCACATACTCAATTGACCTAATAAATCATAGACAACGATGAGAATGATATACAAATATAAATCAGATGGTTTCTTTACAAAAAGAAAGATTGAAACAACACCTAGAAGTTTGACCATTGTGTTACGAGCTGTGATTTTTTTGAAGTCTTCAAGTCCCTGAAAGAGCCAAGAAATATCTAAACCACGAGATAACAAACCAAAGCCTAAAATATAAGCAATTGGATTGTTCATGGAAGGAACCAAGAGACATACTATGATATAGAGACTAATTGCTAAGCAAGTAGCCAGTACCTGCAAACTATAGATCCCCCAGAAGGTCTTAGCTACTTCCTTACGGTTCCCCGAAATTTCCTTGGTCCCATAGTTGGCCACACCCAGCGTTGCTAGCAAGATAAAATAAGTCACAATGGAATTATAGTAGCCATAAGTTCCCAAAGCATCCGACGAGAAGACCCGAGTGATGTAGGGGGTTGTAATGACTGGTAGGACGATGACTAAGAGTTGGTAGGATAGATTGTAGGCGTAGTTTTTAAGCACTTTCATAAATATAGAAAATTTTGCCTTCCTGTTAAATTATCGTTTAATCTTCTTTATTCAATTTCATTATCTGAATTCATGATAAACAAACGACTGATAAATAAGATCAATGGAGAATATCGAAGAACTAACATTTGAGGGTCAAACATGCCATGGATAATCATGACTCCTAAACAGGCAAGTACGATATCTTCTCGAATGGTTACGAAATATTTCATAACTTTAGTAAGAGTTAACAACATGAAGGCACTGACGATTAAGCCATCAATAACCAACAACTGCACAAACGAGCTATCTATGAAATTATAATTACTAGTAAAATTCCCGAAAAATGTCTAAGAGTGTAAATTTAATATGTTGTCCTAACAAAGATACTCCAAAATTGTGGAACCCCTCTACACTTAACCGTAGCCGATTATGTGTAAATTGATCTACAAAATGGAATAAATTCCCAGATGAATAAAAAAACAGAAATATAAGGTAATGATTAAAGCCAAAAATAAAACCATATTTTTGCGATTGTTTTTCATCCAGAAGTGTTCAATAATAAAGCTTTTTTTATGATTTTTCAGACTAAATAACGCATATGTAAGTATTAAAATACTTAAATAAAATGGACTGGTTGTCGAAGTTTGTTGGTACATATAAATCGTAGCCGACAGTAGGACCAGTAATTCCATGTAAGAAATTTTTTTCCCTCGAAACATTAGATAACTACATAATGCAAAAAATAATCTTTGTGAGGCAAACGAAACATAATTAAACCCTAGACTAAAACGATATCCGCTATCTGCACGCATAATCATATTCGAAATCACGCCCTTGTTGCTAGCAAAAATCGTCAAAACAAGGACTAGAAATGTGGCAAAAGAGAAAGTTCCTAATAACTTTCTGAAATTTATATCTCTAGCTGAAAAAACAAGTAAAAGAACATTTAAATCAAGTAACCCCTCTCGATTTTTTGCAACTATAAACATAGAAATAATGAACAATACTGCTATTAACAGTTGTTCCCAATGAAATCTAAAGTGATACAAGCTTCTTGGAAGATTCACCAACTCTTTTATCAAAATCATAGCAATTGTGAAATAGAGGACGATTCTATACAATGATAAAAAAAGCCCTCTAATCTAATAAAATAAGTAGTTGTGACTAATGACGTGACAACAACCCATATAAATAAGGTGATTAAATAAATTTTTTTCTGATATAGTACGATTGTTTATCACAATAGCCATCCAACCCTTTCAATCATTTAATTAAAAAAATATTTAAAACTTTACAACTCTCTTTTTATCAAATATCAAAGAATTGAACTTACCCATTTGATTAAAATCTGTATTTCTTTTAGAAAAATCCACCGTACGATGTATTCTATAAATAAGTAAGAATCTAACGAAAAGATTGATAAAAGGAGTGTTTTTTTGTCAAAATAACCATCTCTTTGTTTACACACAATTCTTCAAAATATTGCCGTTTCAAAAGAAGAGGTGTTTTTTGAGCTGAAATATTTTGAATATTACTCATTAGAATACGAGATTTATTTGATCAACAAATTGTCCATCATGAATGCCCCATATTGACATCAGCTAGTCAACTTTCTCTAATTTTTCCAGTTGATATTTCATTCGATTGGGATTATACTGTCCCATAGTAGAAGAGCCCCCGCCCGAAATATAGACATATTAACAAGTTTGTGAGAATGCGATTTTATTGAGACATTCGTATACAGTTCGATTGAAACGAACATCTTCTCCCAATTCATAGGTTTCAAAAACAATTTGATGTGTTTATGATAATAAAAAGTATAGAACAATTCCTGTTGCTGCTAAGATGGAGTCAGCATTTAAACGGGCATCACAAAAATAGATAACAAATCCTGCCAAGGCTAATCCTGATAAAATTCTTAGAAAAATATACTTTTTTCTAAAAAGATAAGAAATAACCATATAGAGATAGAAACAATGAGAGGCAAAGTCAGTTGAGTAGATAAATCCAAAAGAGTTTTGGACAACGGCACCCGCTGCTCGAGATTGAACAAACTGTAAGTTTGGAATGACTCCCATCATCGAAAGTAGAATAATCAAAACAACAAAGAACAAGCTGATCCTTACATAAAGTTTTAGAATACTCTCTAACTCCACTCTATTCTAATCAGAAGAAGGTACATTAAGGCATTTAGATTACCCGTCTTATAGTAAATGAGACAACCTGTTATCAATAAAAACGGTGCAAACAAGAAAAACGTAAAAGAATATTGCTTAATATAAAGAAAACGTAACCCTAACAAGACCACTCCGAAAAATGGAACGATATTGGGGATATGAGGCAAGAAAGACGCTAACATTTAAGTCCGAATCATATCAATCGAAATCACCAATGTTAGAACCACTGCCACCAACAGTTTATCGCGTTATATCTTTAACATTTTCTTTTTCCTTTTCTAATCTCTAACCTCTTTTATTTCATTGAGGCTTTTTTTAATTTTTTAAAACGATAATACAGACCTGGAGCCAATGATAACATCACATAGATCGCCTTATTTTTCAAGTTAATCCGCTTATTTTTCAATACTCTTCCTAGATGAGGTCGAATCTTTCTTTGAATACGAAGAATTTCCTCTTTGGAAGAATCTGAGATTAAGATGAAAATGTGGAGACTACCGATGAACAAACGGGCGATGACAGCATCGTCAAGTTCTGTATTGGCAGCATAGTCCTTCTGGACAACTTCTGCCAAATGATCCATAGAATCATAAAAATCATAGTGCTTACTATTGAAGTTTGATAAGGTAATACTGTTTGGTCTACGATAATAATGATAGATACCTAAATCAATCACACAAACTGATTCCACTTCTTTCAAGTAATCACTAATAACATATAAGTCTTCATAGATTTTCCCTTTTGGATAGGGGTGTTTTTCTACGATATCTTTTGGAAAGAGTTTAGCCCAGGCAGAGACCGTAGCAATTGTACCATAGAGCATCTCTACCAAAGTTTCTTCAGAATAAAGAAGGGTAGCTTTCGCTAGCATTTCTTCATTTATTTGGTAGTTTTGATAAGAATCATGATCGTAGGTGTCCTTGCCTTTTCCTGCGACAATCCGAGCACCTGTTCGTTTTTGGAGTTCCATTAAAAGCTCAAGGGCACAAGGCTCAAAATAGTCATCTGGGTCTAGAAAAACAATCCAGTCCCCTTTAGCTTTAGTCACACCATAGTTTCTAGCATCAGACAATCCACCATTTACTTTATGATAGGCCGATACCCATTCATAGTCACTTGCGTATTGATCGCATAGTTGCCCGGAATTATCAATGGAACCATCGTCAACCAAAATGACTTCAAAATCTTTATAGGTTTGATTGACCAAACTTTCCATAGCATACCGAAGATATTCCTCCACATTATAAATAGGTACAATTACCGAAATCATATTTTCTTTTCTTTCTCTTACTCAATTAGATGTTTAAAGTTCAAATGAACTTTTTTCTGGGAAAAGTTGACCCATAGCTTTGATAAAGTCAGTCATGACCTGCTCTTCATCTTGAACATTAAAACCATCATTGATACACATAATTTTGTATTTCCCAGAATTCAATAGTTCCCAAAAGTCAGAATCTACATTGTCTAGAGAGAACAAGTCACCTAATTTAGGGTCAGCTACCTCATATTTCCCACTAGCAATCTGCCAGTATTTAAAAAAAGCCAAACATTGGTATCAGCTGGATTTCTAAAAGCGACTAGCAGATGTTTTTTTCCCAAGATAGCAGTTTCTTTCTCCCATACCAATTCCATAGTTGACTTTAAGAGGGGATGAGCCAAATGATTTTCCCAAAAACCGCAAATAAATTTACTATTTCTATAGAGCAAAGTCTTGAGAATATTTTTCCAACCTTGCTTGAAAGATAAAAATTTTCCATTTTTAAGAATCTCGTCCCGACTAAAATAACTGGTTACAATTTCCATATCGTTCACTTGGAAATGCCCTGTTCCGTAACGTTCTGGGACAATAGGCGATAAAGCTGTATTATACTTTGGCAGACCTTCTTCCGAGAAGAAATCCGTTGGTTCAACCGGAGCTGTAAGATAGACATCATCATTAAAAAATACAAAGTGTTCAGAGAGCTCAGGAATGCGATGGATGTTGCTCTCGATAGGATTCGCAGAAAAGACAGGCAGGTAGTCCTTACGAATGATATCTGAATGATCCACTAAAACCAATTTTTCGCTTGCAATATTTAACCAAGACGGTTTTTGTTGGTCAGTGACGAGGTAAACCTTATTGACCCAAGGAGCAAATTTTTCCACCCCTCTAAACCAATACTTGAAAGTTCCCCAATCACGATAGGCTTTCACCGAGTTCATACTGTTTTTAGAAGTATCCACAGACTCGGAATATTTGACTTTCTTAGCTTGCCAAACAGGATCTCCACCGTCTACCCACATAACAACAAAATCTATTTTATTCATAATCTTAATTTTCTATCTTTTATACAAATCTGAGAAATTCTTGATATAACTCTCCAACGAAAATAGCTCTGTTTGACGTTTGATAGAAGCTTCACCAAATTGCGCTCTTTTCTCGGTATTTCAGCCAACTCTTGAATAGCTTTAGACAGTTCTACAGGTTGATTTGGTGTGACGAGAAGGCCATTTTCACCTTCCTTGACCATTTCACAGACACCGCCATGATGGTAGCCCACGACTGGTTTGCCACAAGCCATGGCTTCTAGGACCACTGTTGGTAGTGGATCTGGATTGGTACTTGGTAAGACAAAGATATCAAACATATTATAAAGCTCTGTCGTCTTGTTATAATAGTCAATTCGTTTGATTTGTCTCGCTACTGGAGAGTCTGAAATGGCTTTTTCCAACTCAACCACACGCCATTCTTCACCCTCAAATGCACTACCTGCTAAAAAGGCAACTGCTTTTGGATTGTCCTTCAAGATTGGAGTCACGGCTTCCAGAAAGTCACCTTGCCCCTTCCAAGCATTAACACGACCAACCATTCCGATTACCAGAGCATCTTGAGCAATTCCAAACTGGTTTCGGACACCGCTAGCATCCATCACCTGATAAACAGCATTGTCAACACCATTATAGATGACTTGAACTTGGTCATCTTTAACACAGCGAGATTGCTTGACATGATTTGCTACAGCATTTGAAACTGTCACAATCTTATCAGCATAGCTCCCCATCAAAAAGTTGATAAAATCAGAAATCGCTTTTGGTTTGACGATAATTTCATGAACATGCCAAATCAACGGAATTTTCAACTTCCGTTTGAGGTGAATTCCCTCAAGAACTGCAGTCGTATTATTGTGAATGAGAGTAATTCCATTTCCCTTAGCATAGTCAGCGATTTGTTTTGAATAGCGGTTATAAGAACTGAAGTACTCAAGAATCCCTCTTGGATTAAAATATTTACGGCGCAAGATTGGATAGTTAATTACTTTAACTTTAGCACCAACCTCTTCTAATGCACTGACTAATACACCATCATTGGGTAAAATAACATGTGCTTCGAATTCTCCTTTATCCAACCCTTTAATAAGCTCTAACAATACTTTGTCAGCACCGTACATTTCAGCACCTGCGTGTAGGTATAAAATTTTCTGCATTTTTATCCTTTAAATACTTTCTCGTAGTCTGTAACAATCTTATCCCATGTAAAGGCTTCTGCGATACGACCACTTGACTTTTGATTGAGAACCTCGATAGCTTGATTATCTAATTGTTCAGCTTGATTAATGACATTTGCCAATTGGTCTTTCTTCCAATAGAGAGCTCCCTCTTCACCCACTTCACGGTTAAAACCAACATCCAATAAGAGGTTAAGTTTAGTGGACTCAAGAGCCTCAAGTAATGACGGATTGGTCCCCCCTACCTCGTGACCATGGAAGTATGCAAAAGCATTCTCACGAATATATTTGAGCAATTCTTGATCATAAACAGTCCCTACAAACTTCACACGAGGATCTTGATCAAACCCTGTATCCGAGCGCAACTGCTCATAAAACTTGTTTTGTTCTACATTTGTAATAAGAATAAAATCTTTTTTAGAATTTGATTGCATAAAACCACGAATCATGGCTTCATAGTTATTTTCTGGTACAAAACGACCTACCACAAGATAGTAGTTGCCTTCCGAAACTTGTTTTTCACCAAACCAAGTCCGTACTTTCTCATCCTCTTTATTCAAGACAGACTTACTTGTATCTGTCCCATAGGCTATATAGGTAGTTTGAGGCTGATACTTAGCATAGTCTTTTTGGATATATGATTCTATATTCTTACTATCACAAATCAAAAGATCGGCTTGTTTAACCATGAGCTGCTCAGAGAACTTCCAATACTTGCGAACTGGAAGGCTCCACTTCGCACGCAACCACTCATTCCCATCCGGATTGACCATAAGGGTGCCACCGATAGCCTTTATTTTCTTTTTAATTCCTGAAATAAAGGGACCGATACGACAAGCTAGAATGTAAAAAATTGGAGCCTCATCCTTGTTAAACTTGGCTAATTCGATAGCCTTATTGACTGCGGCAATGTCATAGGCGATTGCCCGAGCAGGCCCAATGTTTGGTACATCAATATTAAAACAAACCGCCCCATTGTGCTCAAATTGATCAGCTGTAATCCCTGACTTAGCTGAATTCTCCCGCATGCAAGCAACATAATATTGTATATTGTTGTCTTTTTGATATTCTGTTAATTTTTCAACAAAGGTTTCGAATCCCCCATAATTTGCAGGAATTCCTTTTGAACCAATGATATAAACTGACTGTTTCATTTTTCTCCTAGTAGCGTGGAGTTCATAGAATCACTTAGCTCCATCTCTTACCAACACAACTTTTATCGTCTTTAATAATATCTCGAAGTCTTTCCAAATTGTCCAATCATCGATATAAGCTACATCTAGTTTGACAACATCGTCAAAGTTGGTTATCCCACTTCGACCACTAATTTGCCATAGCCCAGTAATGCCTGGTTTAAAACTCAATCGACGTTTCTGCTCAGGCGTATACTTTTCATATTCATCCACTGTTGGAGGGCGAGTCCCTACTAGGCTCATGTCCCCAATCAGTACATTCCAAAACTGTGGCAATTCGTCAATACTAGTTTTACGTATAAAGCGACCAATTTTTGTAACACGAGGATCATTATCCATTTTAAACATACCACCTTGCATGGTATTTTGATCCATCAATTGCTGCTTGATTTCTTCTGCATCTATCCTCATAGATCGGAATTTATAGAAAGTGAAATAGCGACCATTTTTACCGACTCGGGTTTGAGAAAAGATTGCCGGTCCACCATCTTTTCGAAGCATTGGGACAAGGACAATACTTACCAGTCCACAAATGATTAGCCCAACAATTGCCCCTAAAATATCAATAATTCGTTTGGCAACTATGTGGCTTGGTTTATATAAGTTTGTAGAAAAAGTTACTACATTCAATCCAGCCATCTCATGGATCTGTTTATTTCTACCTAAATTCTTATCAAAGGCATTTAAATTAACAGTAACATCAATTCCCATCGTTTCAAATTGTGAAATAATGCTACCAATATCATAATCCTCACTAGGTAGGTTCACAAAGACTTCGTCTACTACCTCATGAGTTGCATAATTAATGAGATTTTTGGGTGAAACAACAGTAACCTTATCATGTTTAAAATCAGGTTTATCTAGTACACTTACAGCTACTAACTTACCCGTGACGTCACTGGCTGTTAAAAGACGCTCTATCACCTTCTCAATGCGAGATGTAGCTGTTATCAAAAGAATCTTTCGGCTCCCTTTTAAATTATGATTAAATTGAACCCAATATTTTTTAATAACAAAACTAAGAATATAATTTAGAATCCCGTATAAAGAAAGGAAATAAATCATTCCCCTTCTAGAAATAACAAATTGGTCTTTCAGGAAAAAACTAGAGAAACTAATTAACAAGGCAAAAAAGATGATGTATTTTACTGTCTCTATCAATTCAACCGACTGACTTCGCTTGAAAAAATCCTTACCATAGCCACTAATGTAGAAGGCAGCAAAGTGAAGAAAGTAAAGGACAAACACAGTTTTTGCAACAATCTCTGTCTCTGTAACAGAAATCAGTATATAAGCTAATACACTAACGAGTATACTCTGCAAAAACGCTAGAGTTACGTTATAGAAACCCCTTCCTTCCATATTTCCTCCCTAAACTTATTTTTTACCGTAGGCACCGTAATTCCCATATCCGCCATATGTACCGTAAGTACCATACTTTTCAAGATGGATATTGAATTTATTCAAAATAACTCCCAAGAACGGTACGCCTGTCTGTTCTAATTGTGTCTTAGCTTTTTGAACTTCTCTACGCTTTGTAACAGAAGCCTCCGTTACTAAAATAGAGGCATCACATTTTTGAGCAATAATCGCAGCATCAATAACTACTCCAATTGGAGCTGTATCTACAATAATGTAATCAAAATACTTGCGAAGTGTTTCTATCATGACTTCAAATTTTTCACTTTGAAGAAGAGCGGTCGGGTTAGGAGAAATAGCTCCAGACTGGATAACAAATAAATTCTCCACATTTGTCTCACATAAACCATGCGACAAATCTTTTGTACCCGACAAGTAGTCTGTCAAACCAGTGATTTTTTCGGTTGACATGAAGACCCCAGACATAACAGAATTTCGAATATCTGCATCAATAAGGAGCGTTTTGTAGCCAGCACGCGCAAAAGCCCAGGCAATGTTGGTTGATGTCGTAGATTTTCCTTCTCCAGGTCTAACTGAAGATACTGCAATAACCTTTAACTTATCTCCACTCAATTGAATATTTGTACGTAGAGCGTTGTAGTATTCTTCTGCTTTTTTTACAAACGCTTGGCGTTTTTCTGATAATTCTAACTTTGCCATGTTTACTCCCTTACTTTAATTTCTCTAGATTTGGAATAACTCCCAAAAGAGAGATGCATTACTTCTTCAATATCTTCTGGACGTTTCACTCGATCATCCATTAGTTCAACTAATAGAGCCAATAGAATCACAACACTTGCTCCTGCACCTACACCCAAGATTGTGTTGCGACGAATGTTTGGAGAAGATGGTGATATAGCAGGACGAGCTTCTTCCAAGGTCGTCACATCTGATACTTTCGTAACAGAAATAATTTTTTGAGCAGCTACTCTCGAAGAGCATTTGCAATACGGCTTGCTTCTTCAGGTTTACTGTCACGTACAGAAATCGACACAATACGTGTATCTGCCGGAACTGTTACTTGAATTTTTCTAGCAAGAGCTTTCGCATCAAAATTTAATCCTTGCTCAGCCACTACTTTTTCTAATACATCCTGAGAAAGGATAATCTCACGGTAGTCTTTTACTAAGTAAGAACCTGCTTGCAAATCTTGATTAGTTAATCCAGGTTTATCAGCTTGATTTCTATTAACAACGTAGATACGTGTAGTACTTGTATATTCAGGTTTAACCACAAACGAACTATAGGCAAAAGCAATAGCTCCTGTAATAATAGCTGCTAGAGCGATAAATAATTTACGCTTCCACAATACTTTTAACATTTGTACTACATCAATTTCGATTTTATCTTTGTCTTTCATTATAACTCCTATAATATTTGATTTTTAATCACTTTTGCAGGATTGGTTGTAAAAAGCTCACGGGCTTTTTCTTGGCCGTACTTTTTACTAACCAATTCGTAGGCTTCCTTCATATAAGGTCGTCGATCAACTAGGTTATGCATGTCACTTGCCACGATATGAACTAGATCTCTATCTAAAAAATAGCGAGCCCGTTTTTTCATAAACTTATAGGTATCGCCAAATAGTTTTGGCTTTAGAATACTTGAACTATTAATTTGCGTGTAACATCCCATATTGATAAGCTCTCTCACTCTTTTTTCATCATTTTCCAAGGCGTGGTAGCGTTCGATATGAGCAATCACAGGCGTTATTCCTAACATGAGAACCTTAGACAAGGCGCTGTGAATCTCACGATAAGGTGTATTCATGCTAAACTCAATCAAAGCATAACGACTTCCATTGAGTTTTGGGATGATGTTTTGTTCAAGTTTTTCTAAAACATCACTAGAAAAGTAAATCTCAGCTCCGTACACGATATTCAAATCCGGTGCAATTTCTTGAGCCAACTGTTTGACTTCGCTAAAATTAGCTGCAATTTTGTCTTCTGGTGTTTCAAACATCCCTTTTCTACGATGAGAGGTCGAAACAATGGTACGAACACCTTGTGCGTAAGCTTCCTCAAGGAGAGCCTTGCTCTCAGCTTTATTTTTAGGTCCATCGTCAACATCGAAAACAATATGTGAATGAATATCAATCATCTTAGTTTCCTTCCATGGTATCTTTAATGGCCGCCTTAACAGTCTCCAAGTTTGTTGGATCGATTTCCAACATGTAAAGATTGCTATCTGGCATAGCGTAAGATGGAAGATCCATACGTCCAGTCCCTTTCAAATCTTGATTGGTAACGGTATATTTCCCACCGCTTGCCAACTGAGTATTGACAAGACCAACCATTGTTTCTGGTGGCATATTGGTTTGAATCGAATCCTGCAAACTTTGAATAATACTGTCATAGTTTTTCAAGGATTCTGCCGAGGTTAATTTCTGGATAATCGCCGCAATGACTTTTTGTTGGTTGCGGCCACGATCTCCATCACCATTTGCCAATGAATAGCGTTCACGAACAAATCCTAAAGCCTGTTCAGAGTCCAGATGAACGTTCCCTACAGGGAAGTGATATTTACCATGTAGTGAAGTAAACTCTTGATCATTATAGACATCAACACCTCCGAGAAGGTCAATCAACTTCAAGAAAGAGGTGAAATTAAGTCGAGCATAGTAGTTCAAGTCGATACCGTAAAGATTTTCTAAGGTATGGATAGAAGCATCCACACCATAAATCCCCGCATGTGTCAGTTTATCTTTTTGATTATTCCCACCATCAGCAATCGGCACATAGGCATCTCGAGGCGTTGTCGTCAATAGAATTTTCTTAGTATCCTGATTGACGGTCATAATGATATTGACATCTGAACGTGATACGGAGCTTATAGGACCATAGGTGTCAATCCCGCTAATATAGACATTAAAGGTTTTATTTGTTGCCACCTTAGGAGCTTCAACTGTCTTTGTTAGATCCTTAGTATAAATCTTTTTAATTTTTTTAGCATAATTTGGATCTTCTTGTTCAATCAGATTTTCAAATGCACCATTTAAGACAATTGCTTTTGTTTGGCCAGCAAGCAAGCTCTTATAAGCTGCTAGGTAAGAAGAAGCTTCCTCAACTGTCAATTCCTTGCTTTGAGTTGTTTTAATGTCATCTATCAATTTTTGAATATTCTCAGCATCTGTTCCTGTTGGAGCTGTTACGCTAGAAAGTTGAGAAACGTTATCGATCTCACTATCTGCTAGTACCGCCACACTCATAGAGTAGCTTGAATAATTTGACGTTGCATTGAATTGATTTGCGAGTCCTACAAATCGATTTACAGCTACTAAAGCTACAGAGCTAAATAAAACTGAGAGCAATAGGACTATCAAGGTGAACACCTTGGCTTTGCGCTTAACTATCAACAAGAGGGATAATAATGCTATGAGCACTAAAACTACTGCCAAGATAATATTAAAATACCTGACCGCTAAAATCTGATATTTAAAAATCAAAAACAATAAAAAAGAAGCTAGAACAGCATAAATTAGCAACAAACCTACATTTAAACTTTGCTGAAATTTACCAGATTGACTTTTTTTATACGTCTATTTTTCATGGAATACCTCTTCAAAACATTTTTAGTTTAATTATATCATAAATTGCCTCTCAAGACTATCAACACCAATCAAGAAAGCGCTCGCTTTTTGGGAAGTGTTTTTCGTTTTTTTATATTTACTATAGTTTTTTTACTGCCTTTTGTGTTTCCAAAAATACAAATATAATAAAAAAAATAGAGCTATTTAAAAGCTCTATTTTTTTATTATTTAACGTGACTTTCGAATTCTTTTTGACTCTTTTCGACTGAGTTTTTACGTTCTTGTTCCCATTTGGCTTTAGCTTCGTCAAATTGAGCAGTTGTTACCACTTCTGTTTGCAATTTCATGTACTTATAGTTACTTCCAGTACCTTTGATTCCGACAAGTGAGTAAGCTCGTGTAAATGGTGTCACACGTGTTACTGAAGCTCCACCACCGTTTGAATTTACAGGGAGCAATAGCGAACTATCAATCAGCCAAGCTTGTGCGTCTGCATAATTTTCATAACGTTTGGCTACGTCTGTATTTTCTGCATCTGCCGCTTTCAATTTTTGAGTATATTGGTCCAACCCGATATTTGTAATCTTATCAGTATCCTTGCTTGGATCAAGTCCTAAAATCTTGAGATAGAATCCATCCTCAGCGTTGAAAGGATTGAGATAAGTCGATGGATCTTGGTAGTCTGCAGACCAACCATCCAAGTTCAAGTCATAGTCATGATCAGCTGTGGTTGGCGCTTGGAATGTCGCATTGGCATAGTCTTCTGTTGAAATTTGAACGACATCAATCACTACATTTTCTGCCCCAAGAGTTGATTCGACAGATTGTTTAAGCGAATGAATCTTTGGAAGCAAGGTTTTGTTAACTTGGTCTACAGGCAAGTCCAAATGAATTGGGAAGGTCACACCTTGTGCTTCTAATTCTTTTTTTGCCTCTGCAAACTGAGCTTGTGCTTTTTCTTTATTGAAGTAGCCGTCCTGGGCGTCTTCAAGATTCATATTTGACCACTGTGTACCATAGTTTACCAACTTAGATGAAACTGTCTCACCAAAAGTCTTGTCACCTACTTGCACGAAAGTTGGTGGCACAAGTGTGTTACGAAGAGTGTTTTTAGCTGCTTCCTCTCCATTAGACTGAGCCGAATAAGCTGTACGGTCAATTGCAAAGTTGATTGCTTGACGGAAATTTTTATTTAAAATCGCAGCTTGGGTAGCTTGTTTTTGCTCATTACTAGTCTTAGCTGTATGATTATATGTTTGGCGATTAACGTTAAAATTATAGTACCAAGAAGTCGCATCCTGCAAGCTATAGACGATGTTGTCCTTGTATTTTTCCTTTGTCTTAGCAAAGTTTGAACTATTTGGGTAGACACCAGCAGACGAGTAGGCTCCGCTTTCGAAATTACGGATCGTCATATCTTGGTCAGAACCATCAACATAAGCCAACTTAACTCTTTCAATCGTCACTTTTTCTTGATCATAGTAATGAGGGTTCTTCATGTACTCAAGTGATGATTTTGATGTGAATTCTTTTAACAAATAAGGACCACTGTAGAGAATGCTATCTGGTTTCAATTCTCCAAATTCTTTACCTTTAGAAGTCAAGAACTCTTCATTGACTGGAAAGAGGATACTATTGGTTGTTTTAGAGTTCCAGAATGGTTCTGGACGTGTCAAAGTATATTGAACAGTGTAATCATCTACAGCTTTCACACCAACATTTGAAAAGTCAGTATTTGCGCCTGTCACATAATCATCTAATCCCTTGATTGAGTTCTGAATCAAATCGAGAGCTTGACTCTTGTTATCAGCTGCATACTTGATACCTGTGACGAAATCTTGTGCTTTAATTGGGGCGTACTCTTCCCCGTCAGCAGTAAACCATTTAGCATCTTGACGAAGTTTATAAGTGTAAGTCAAACCATCTTTTGAAACACTCCAATCTTCTGCAAGAGCAGGAATGAGATTTCCATAATTGTCATTTTCAAGCAAACCATCTACCAAGTTGGTTACAACAGCGGTATTATCACCAGAGTAATCCAACAGGTAGTTGAAGGTTGTTGGATCGGCACCAAATGTTGACGAGTAGGTTTTAACATCTGATGCTGACTTCCCACACGCTGTCAATAAGATCGCCGCGGCAAGCATCAACCCCGCTCCAATCAGTCGTTTTTTGAGTTTCATAATTCATTTTCTCCTTAAATGTTAGGTTTTATGACATAAGTCTATTTTATCAAATTTTTCCCCAAAAGTAAAGTTATTTAATTATTTGCTCTCTCGTCAGTATATGAAAAAAAGGAAAGAAATCCCGCATAAAATCAGGATTTCCTTCATCGTTGTTTAAGATTATTTAACGTGGTTCGCTAATTCTTTTTGATATTTAGCGTTTGTTTCAAGTTTCTCTTTTTGCCATTTCTTGAGAGCTTCTTCGTATTCTTTAGTGGTTACAATATCATTTTGCAACTCTAAACCTTTAAATACAAACGGATCTCCCTTGATACCAACTTGAGAGTAGGCTTTCGAAAATGGTACTGTACGACTAACTGTAGGAGAACCTCCTGAAGATGCTACAGGAATGAGGAGTGAGCTATCAGATACCCAAGCCTGTGCTTTAGCATATTTTTCATAGCGTTTGTTAAGGTCTGTTGTTTCTGATGCTGCATCATCCAAGAGTTTCTTGTACTCATCAAGTCCAACTTGAGCCATGACTTCTGGATCTTTACCTTTTGTGATACCCAAGTGTTTAAGGGCAGAACCCTTCTTAGCATCCAAGATATTTAGATAGGTAGCTGGATCTTGATAGTCTGGTCCCCAACCAGTTCCATTCAAGTCATAGTCTTTTTGAGAAGGAACCTTAGCTTGAGAAGTAATACTCATTTTCTCATTATCTGTCATTTGAAGCACATCGATGACAACATTTTCAGTTCCAAGCGCTGCTTCGACAGATTGTTTGAGGGAGTTGGTTTGTTGAACAGCAATGACATCTGTTTGTTCAACTGGAATATCCAAATGAATTGGGAAGGTTACGCCTTTAGCTTGTAATTCTGACTTGGCTTTTTCAAAGGCAGCTTTTGCTTTTGTTGGATTGTAAAGAGTGTCTTTACCATCTGTCAAAGCTACATCTTTCCACTGGTCTCCGTATGTTACTAATTGTTCTTGAGCCAATTCACCGAAGGTCTTTTCACCGACCTGAACATAGTCATAAGGTACAAGACTGGTACGGATAATCTTGTCCGCTCCCTCTTCACCATTCATCTGAGCAGAGTAAGAATGACGGTCAAGAGCAAAGTTGATTGCTTGACGGAAGTTTTTGTTGAGAAGTGCTTCTTTTGTAGAAGTCTTTTGTGCTTCATCTGTCTTTGCTGTTTTATTGTAAGACTGACGATTCACGTTGAAAGTAAAGTAATAGCTGGTCGCTTCTTGCGGACTATAGACAATCTTATCCCCGTATTCTTGCTTAGTTGAATCAAAGTTTGAACTTGTTGGGAAGAGACGAGCTGTTGTATAAGCTCCTGATGAGAAACTACGAATCAATGATTCTTGGTCAGATCCATCGTAGAAAGTCAGTTTGACGTGGTCAATCTTAACATTGTCTTTATCCCAATAATTTGGATTTTTTTCGTACTCGATCACTGATTTTGAAGTGAAGTTCTTCAAAATATATGGTCCATTATAGAGAATACCTGAAGGTGTTGCTGCACCATAATCTTTACCTTGAGAATTCAGGAATTCTTCATTAACTGGGAGCATAGTCGCTGTTGTTACCTTGGAATTCCAGAAACTTTCTGGCTGGTTCAAGGTGTATTGAACAGTGTAGTCATCAATTGCTTTAACTCCAACTGTTGAGAAGTCATTGCTTTCCCCACTGACATATTCTGCTAAACCTTTGATAGAATCTTGGATCAGACTTAAGCCATCTGACTTACCATCAGCAGCATGTTTCAAACCAGTCACAAAGTCTTGAGCCTTGACCTCGGCGTACTCCTCACCTTCAGAAGTATACCATTTGACACCTTTACGTAGTTTGTAAGTATAGGTCAAACCGTCTTTTGAAACCGACCAGTCTTCAGCAAGAGATGGAATCAAGTTTCCGTATTTGTCATTTTCCAAGAGTCCGTCGACCAAGTTAGCGATGACGTCTGATGTTGAACTTTTACTAGTAACACTATAGTCCAATGTTGATGGATCGATGGCATATACGTATGAAAATGTTGTAGGAGCATCTGCTTTTTTCTCTGTCTTTCCACAAGCCGCTAAAAGAAGAGCTGCACTCATCGTTATCCCTGCTACTGCGAGCAACTTTTTCGATTTCATCGGTATTCTCCTTTAAAATACTATTTTTCACCATTATACCCTATTTTTTTATAAAAGCAAGGGCTTTTTATGCAATTTTTTTAGAAAAATTCAAACTAATATTTTTTTAAGAAATTTCTACACTTATTTTTAGAAAAAAACTCAAGCATCTTGGATACTTGAGTTTTTTTAGGTTTAATTAGCCAATTCGACACAGAATGCATCCCAAGGAGCTAGTGTTAGTTGCTCGAGCTTTTCTTGAACCTCGGTGTTAGCAACTAAGATTGATTTGAGAACCCCATTAAAGTGAAATTCTTGTTCTTGATTTGAGAGGTTAGCTACTACTAGGAAACGGCGTTCCCCATCCTTGCGAATATAGGCAAAGACTTTCTCAGCCGTTTCTAATAATTCAAAGTCAGCTTGAACTAGCCAGCTATTTTCCTTACGAAGTTTTACCAATTTTTGATAGGTATAGAAGATAGAATCTGGATTTGCTAAAGCCTCTTCTACATTAATCTTCGCATAGTTTGGATTGATTCCTAACCATGGTTTCGCGCTTGAAAAGCCAGCGAAGTCTGTCGTGTCCCATTGCATTGGCGTACGAGCATTATCGCGTCCAATCACACGAATGCTATCCATGATTTGCTCTAGTGGTACACCTTGTTCCAGCGCTTCTTTGGCATAGTTGATAGATTCAATATCTTCTACTTGGTCCAGAGTTTCAAATGGATAGTTGGTCATCCCAATCTCCTCACCTTGGTAAATATAAGGTGTTCCTCTCATAAGATGAAGCAAGATTGCATACGCTTTAGCCGATTTTTCACGGTATTCTCGGTCATTTCCCCAGATAGAGACGATTCGAGGTAGGTCATGGTTGTTCCAGAAAAGGGAATTCCAGCCATCCTCAACTCCTAATTCTGTCTGCCATTTGTTGAAAATCTCTTTTAATTTCCCTACATTTAGCTCTTTTTGGTAGTGCCACTTAGGTTGTCCTTCCTGATACTGAAGACAGATATGTTCAAACTGGAAGACCATAGACAACTCTTGACCTTCTGGATTCGAATATTTTTTGGCCTCTTCTGGATTTGCTCCCCATGTCTCCCCTACTGTCAAAAGCTCTTTGTCGCCGAAAGTAGCCTGATTCATTTCCTTGAGATAGGGATGGAGCATAGGACCATTGTTGACAATCTTCTGATCAGGTATCTTCCCAATCATGTCAATAACGTCCATACGGAATCCACCAATCCCTTTATCAATCCAGAAATTCATCATTTCATAGATTTTTTGGCGGAGCTCTTCATTTTCCCAGTTAAGGTCTGGTTGTTTCTTACTGAAAAAGTGTAGATAATATTGACCAGACTTTTCATCGTATTCCCATGCAGAACCACTAAAAGTAGAGGTTAAATCATTGGGTTTATCTCGCCAAATATAGTAGTCACGTTCGGGGCTTTGAGGATTTTCACGCGCTTCAATAAACCAAGCATGCTCATCGGATGTATGATTGACAACCAAATCCATAATGATTCGAATATCTCGTTTTTGGGCTTCAGCAATCAGCTCATCCATATCTTCCATGGTTCCAAAGATAGAAGCGATATCTTGGTAGTTGGCAATATCGTAACCATTGTCATCCATAGGGCTATCATAAACTGGTGAAAGCCAAATTGCTGTAATTCCAAGCTTAGCTAGATAATCTAACTTGCTAGTAATTCCAGGCAAATCACCAATTCCATCTCCATTACTATCCTTGAAGCTTTTAGGGTAGACTTGATAGACAACTGCATTATGCCACCATTTTTCTTGCATATTTTCACCTCTTTTAAATTCACTTTACTCCATCATAGACTTTTTTTATGATTTATGCAAGCGTTTGCGTTATCTTTTTTTCTTACTTTTATTACTCTGTAGTTTCTTATCTTCTATTTTTTTATATAATAGAAAATAGAGGTAAAAAAATGAAAAAAACAAGCTTTTTAGTTCTGAAAAAAATATCTAAATTTACAACGCGACCATATTTTGGAGCGTATTAACCAGTTTGACGGCAAACTCTACTTGGAGTTTGGAGGCAAGATGTTGGAGGACTTCCACGCTGCCCGTGTCCTTCCTGGATATGAGCCGGATAACAAATCAAACTCTTACAAGAGTTGAAAGAACAAGTCGAGGTTGTTATTGCCATTAACGCTAGCAATATCGAGCACTCAAAGGCTCGTGGTGACTTGGGTATTTCTTACGACCAAGAAGTGCTTCGTTTGATTGATAAATTTAACGAACTTGGTATCTTTGTCGGCTCTGTTGTTATCACACAATACGCCGGTCAACCTGCTGCAGATACCTTCCGTAATCAATTAGCAAAAAATGGGATTGACTCTTATCTCCACTACCCAATCAAGGGTTATCCGACAGATATGGACCATATCATCTCTCCTGAAGGTATGGGGAAAAACGACTATATCAAAACGAGTCGCAATTTAATTGTCGTGACTGCTCCTGGACCTGGTTCAGGAAAGTTGGCAACTTGTATGTCCAACATGTACCACGACCAACTGAATGGCATCAAATCTGGTTATGCTAAGTTTGAAACCTTCCCAGTTTGGAATCTACCTCTCCATCATCCGGTTAACTTGGCTTATGAGGCTGCTACTGCAGACCTTGACGATGTCAATATGATTGACCCATTCCATCTCCAAACTTATGGAGAAACCACAGTCAACTACAACCGCGATATTGAAATTTTCCCTGTTCTTAAGCGTATGCTGGAACGTATCTTGGGTGAGTCTCCTTATGCATCTCCAACTGACATGGGTGTAAATATGGTTGGTTTTGCAATCACTGATAACGACGCTGCCATTGAAGCATCTAAACAGGAAATTATCCGTCGCTACTACCAGACAGTCCTTGACTTCAAGGCTGAAAAGGTCGGAGAAACTGCAGTTAAGAAGATTCAACTTCTTATGAATGACCTGGGAGTTACACCAGCTGATCGTACAGTTGCCGTTGTTGCTCGCCAAAAGGCAGAGGAAACAGGTGGTTCAGCTCTGGCACTTGAACTACCATCAGGAGAGATTGTTACAGGTAAAAACTCCGAACTCTTTGGCCCAACCGCTGCTGTCTTGATTAATGCTATCAAGAAGTCAGCGAACATCGATACCGAAACAAAATTAATTGAACCAGAAGTGGTGAAACCAATCCAAGGTTTGAAAATCAATCACTTAGGTAGTCGCAATCCACGTCTTCATTCTAACGAGATTCTTATCGCTCTTGCAATCACAGCTATGCAGAATCCTGATGCAGACCGCGCTATGAAAGAACTCGGAAACCTCAAGGGAAGCGAAGCTCATTCTACGATTATCTTAACAGATGAAGACAAGAATGTTCTCCGTAAATTGGGAATTAACGTAACCTTTGATCCCTACTACCAATACGACCGTTTATATCGTAAGTAGATTGAAAACTAGTAAGAACTTCTTATCAAGTATCACCCCTCTTCGATAGATTTCGAATCTCTCTTAAGGGGTGACTTTATTTTATGATTCTGACGATTTCCGACTATCTTCTTTTCTAATTATTCTAACATTACTTCGGGGAGTTTATTAAAAATGAGAGAATTACTCAGTCAAAAAGAGCAAAAGGCAATTAAAGATTTTTAGAATATTTGTTTGAAAAATCCTGACTGGATTTACCTAGATGATTTATCTAAAACCATTGGACACAATGCTCGCATCATTAAAAAGTGATATCAAAGAATTACGTGAAATCTTTCCTGATTTTTGATATTCGACACTCAACTGCGGGGATAATGATGGTGAATACGAAAAAAATAATGGCATTGAGCGAATTTACCAATATTTTATACAGACGTCTGAATATTTTTCAAATTTTTAAAAAGAATTTTTTTCCTTTTTGGACAGCCCCTTTACCTATGAGCATCTTGCCCAGTCTCTGGATATTTCCTCCCTTCTTTGCGAAAGAAAATTGCAGATATCAATAAGACACTTGATGGAACTTACCGCTTTTAAGCTCAAGGTAACCCCTAATATCTATCATTGGAAATGAAAAAGATATTCGATTTTTTTCTTCTCCCAATTTTTTTCCACGAAGCTTATAATTTTCTGGACTGGCCCTTTGAGGAGGTTAAGGAAGAAAATATAAATAATTTTGTCTCTTTCTTCATCAATTTGGCGAAATTCCTGCAAAAATATCAAAAATCTTTACCAAATCAGAACACAGGCTACAGTCGATTTGCACCGAATGAAGAGAGGATATTTCGTTCAGTTATCAGAACAAAACATTTCCTGGTTAAATCCTATTTTCGACCAACTACCCGATTTTCAGCATCAGTTACAAGAATTGGCCCAAGGACTTAACATTGATATCAATCCGGAAAATCTCTATCAAATCTTCAGTCCATTTGCTGAACCTAGCCTCTTCTTCACAGTCGAAGACTTTCTAGCTGCTCGTCAATCTGACGAAAAAGTTAATTTGTCCTATCATGCTGCACGAGACATTCTGGACAACTTGACTCGAAGATTTGGTGTTCAATTTTCAAATACGGATACCTTGATTTGGAATCTGCATAACACTGCCTTGCTTGAGCGAAGAGAAATCAACTCCGAATCGATCATTTCACAAAATAAAGACTATACACTTGGAAAGATTAAAAAAATTCTTCCCTAATTTTTTTATGAAGCAACAGTCTTTGAAATGATGCGCTATAAGAATATTATGGGACAAAAGGAGAAGATACCTGCTCTTTCTCACCTAATCTACACCCTATTTACCCACGCAGAGGGGCTTACAGATCAATTGTTTGAACATAAAAAGAAAGTCAAAGTCTTAGTTCTGAGTGAGTATGACTTTGCTCATCCAGAATTCTTGATATCTCTCTACGAATTCCATACTGCAAATAACATCCAGTATGAAACTTGGGATAAAGAAACCCTAAATATCGAAGAAATTAGGCAAAGTGACTATGACGCTATTATCACTAATTTTGATATTAAAGAAATTGATAATAAGCGAATCATGAACATTAGCCGACTATCTATTCTACAAGTTGTCAACGAACTTAATAAAATTTCTATGCAAGATTTATAATAAAAAAAGTCTAGTTAAACTAGACTTTTTTGTTATTCTACCGTTACAGACTTAGCAAGGTTCCGTGGTTTGTCCACATCGAATCCACGGTGTAGGGTTGCAAAGTAAGCGACTAATTGCGTTGGTACGACCATTGAGATTGGTGAGAGGTAAGGGTGTACGGTCGTAAGAACGATATCGTCTGTATCTTTGGCAACATTTCTTCTGCGATGGTGAGGACCTTAGCACCACGCGCTGCCACTTCTTGGATATTTCCACGAGTGTGGTTGGCAAGGACTGGGTCTGACAAGAGGGCCAAAACAGGTATCCCATCTTCAATCAAAGCAATCGTTCCATGCTTGAGCTCCCCAGCCGCAAAACCTTCACATTGGATGTAAGAAATCTCTTTGAGTTTGAGACTTGCTTCCATAGCCACATAGTAGTCTTGACCACGTCCGATGTAAAAGGCGTTGCGTGTTGTTTCAAGGAGGTCACGAACTTTGCTATCAATCAATTCTTTTTCTGAAAGAGTTGATTCGATAGACTGAGCCACGATAGACAACTCGTGAACCAGATCAAAAGCTTTGGCTTTTTCATTGCCATTTGCTTCACCAACCGCTTTTGCAAGGAAGGCAAGGGCTGCGATTTGCGCTGTATAAGCCTTAGTTGATGCTACGGCAATTTCAGGACCTGCATGAAGCAACATAGTATGGTTGGCTTCACGTGAAAGGGTTGATCCTGGCACGTTTGTCACTGTCAAGCTTGGAATTCCCATTTCATTGGCTTTAACCAAAACCTGACGACTATCAGCTGTTTCACCAGACTGGCTGATAAAAATGAAGAGTGGTTTCTTGCTGAGAAGTGGCATACCATATCCCCACTCAGAGGAGATACCCAGTTCAACTGGTGTATCTGTCAATTCTTCCAGCATCTTCTTAGAAGCAAATCCTGCGTGGTAAGATGTTCCAGCTGCGAGGATATAGATGCGGTCTGCATCTTGAACAGCCTTGATGATAGCTGGGTCTACCACTACTTGACCAGCATCATCAGTATAGGCTTGGATCAACTTACGCATCACCGTTGGTTGCTCATCAATTTCCTTGAGCATGTAGTAAGGGTAAGTTCCCTTACCGATATCAGACAAGTCAAGTTCAGCAGTATAGCTAGCACGCTCACGACGATTTCCATCATAGTCTTGAACTTCAACACTGTCAGCCTTGACAATGACCAACTCTTGATCATGAATTTCCATGTATTGATTAGTTTCACGAATCATAGCCATAGCATCTGAGCAGACCATGTTGTAACCTTCCCCAAGACCAATCAAAAGTGGTGATTTGTTTTTGGCTACATAGATGACATCTGGATTTTCAGAGTCAATCAAGGCAAAAGCATAAGAACCACGGATAATATGAAGGGCTTTTTTGAAGGCTTCAAGAACTGACAAACCGTCTTCTTCAGCAAATTTTCCAATCAAGTGAACAGCAATTTCTGTATCTGTTTGTCCCTTGAAGTGGTGACCTGCAAGGTATTCTTCCTTGATTTCAAGATAATTTTCGATCACTCCGTTGTGGACCAAGACAAAACGTTCTGTCTCAGAGCGGTGTGGGTGAGCATTATCTTCTGTTGGTTTTCCGTGAGTGGCCCAACGAGTATGTCCGATACCAGTTGTCCCCTCAACACCCGCAGTTTTAGCAGACAATTCTGCAATACGACCAACAGCTTTCACCAAATGACTTTCAGCACCACCTAGAACGAAAATTCCAGCCGAATCATAACCACGGTATTCGAGTTTTTCAAGTCCTTGAATTAAAATATCAGTTGCATTTGTGTTTCCAACAACACCAACAATTCCACACATAGTATATACGACACAGACAAACTGTGCTTTCTCCTTAAAATTGGTATAGTCTAATTCTTGCTTTGCAGAATCAGCAAAAACAGTATATACTTGTTTCTTTCGCTTGTCAAGAATAAAAATTGGTATAGTTTAATCGCTTTTGAGACACAAACAAAAAACCATTCAAGAAATAGCTCTTGAACGGCTGGAAATTATAATTATTTGCAGTGTTATTATTGCAACAAATATATCTAAGATAAGAATTTTTACTAATGATTTCGTCCCAGCCCAAGATAGGTATAGGTTCGAGTACGTGGACAGTCTTTTTCCATCCTCACTCTAAAATAAAATCGATGTTCCCTTCCGTCCTTGGCATTTTCCTTGTTCAAGACAAAGTAGTTCTTTTGGTTAATGACCATGGTTCGCAGAATGTCGTCAATCAAGAAAGTCAAGGGTACATTCATGGCAGAGTATTTTTGGAAATCTTCCTCAAAACGAATATAGTCATCTGAAAAATAATCCATCTGCAGTTTGTTTTCATATAACTCTTTTCTAGTCATCAACTTCCTCCTGACACAGTTGGATTGCGAGAATATCATCTACCCTTATTAATCGATAGCCTTCATCCGTTCTAACAGAGATTTCTTGAGGAGATAATTCTCTTACTTCACCCAATATCGTGCTTTATAATTTTTCTCCTTGACCATAAAAGAACCTTTTAGTCGTCCAACGTAGAGCTGGGAAAGCAGCAACAACTTCTCGACTGGATTCAAATCTGTCGATAAATCCACACGATTTTTTTCTGCACTGAGTGAACTCGTATGCTCCGATAGAAAAAAGCCCATCCACTTCTGCATGCCTGGATCTTGATAGTCCTTCGCGGATTGAAAGGGCAAATAAGAGCGATCAATCATTTTAATCCATCTAATCCTCCAGCAGAGTGCCCTCCGATGAGCTTACTTCTGACAATACTTCTCGATGCATCCTCTAAGGCAGTCGCCTTCAAAAGAGAAGTAAAGCCGAATTGTTCTCGAATGGAATCAATGGCAGTCTGGAGCCTTTCTTCTTTTTCTACTTTATCAACATCATCAAAAAGGGAAATCAAACCAAAGGATTCGTCCACAAATCCTGAATAACTGACAGCAACACTCCTAACGGCCCCAGAAGTATATTTGCTATGGAACAATTGCAGGACATGCCCAACCAAAATACTGGTGTTATTGGTTGGCTCAACCTTCATCTGGGTATGGATGGAGCGTTTTTGTTCCTGCTTAGAAAATCCAAGATGAATAGACACAACTGTCGTCTTCTTTCTGGCCCGTCGAAGCCTGATAGCCACCTGCTCAGCCATCTCTCGAAGGATAATTTCGATATCTCGCTGCTTGACATAATCTCTCGGTAAAATTTGCGAATTCCCCAAGCCGTGAGATTTGGCTTTATAGGGCTTGTGAACATTACTCTCATCAATTCCATTGGCATGGAACCACAAGCGAAGTCCAGCTTGACCAAGTTCCTTCTTCAGGACATCCGGATTGCTATTGGCTAATTCCTTAATCGAATAGATTTCTAGGCTATTCAAGCGTTTCTCCATCCGATGCCCAATCCCCCAAAAGTCGGTCATCTTTGGAATGGACCAGACCTTGTCTTCCACATCCTGGTAAGACCAATTGGCTCGCATGGTCGGTGTATGCTTGGCTTCATTATCCAAGGCCAACTTAGCAAGCAGAGGATTAGCGTTAGACATGCCGACCGTCGAGTAAATCCCCGTCTGCCGCCAGATATCCCTCTGGATCCGAGCCGAAAGCATATCTAGCTTATCTTTGCGAGAAATCTGCTGATCTGGGACAAAATAATTGAGCGAACTGGTTAGATCAATAAAGCCTTCATCAATTGAATAAGGATAAATATCATCTGGACTGCCATAATTCTGGAAAATGCGCTGAATTTCCATGTTGACTGCGATATACTTATCCATCCGAGGAGGGACAATGACGGTCACCCGAGCCCAATCTTCGATAAATTTCACATAGTCCGGGTCTGTCCGTAAGCCTTGTTTTTTGGCATTATAGTAGGAAAATTTACGCGTCTTAATATCAAAGGGAAGGTCATAGGCACGTCCGACATTTGCTTTCCCAAAAACCTTTTTAAACATCGGTGAGGAGGCAAGAATAAGCCCAACAGAATTATCCGCCCGACTCATAACACAAAGGGAGGTTTTGAGGGGATGGAGTCCTCTTTCCACACACTCAACACTGGCATAAAAGGACTTCATATCGACAAAGGCAATATCACTTTTGGGCTCTCTGGAATAATCAAAGTAGCCCATAGACTAGCCCTCCATGGGTACGAAATTGCCCACGATAATACCCACAATCCGCGGATCTTCTTCGTAAGAAATGTGAATATCCTTATATTTAGGATTGATGGAGACCAAACGTAAGCCATCTTCTTCTCGATAGACCCGTTTAATATAGGTCTGGTTATTGCAAACAACTGCATAGACAGCACCGTCATAATCAAATCCGGTCTCTCGAATCAGGGCTACTGATCCATTTTGATATTTGGGTTCCATGGAATCTCCAGACACCCATGAAGCAAAATCGTGAGCTAGTTCTTCATTGAAATAAACCGTATCAAAGTTTCGATCATCATAAACCGAAGCACCAATCCCAGCCGACATGCGTTCATAGACATGATACTCGTAGAGTTTTTCTGAAATAGCCGTCACCTTCTTGGCTTGTTCTTCTTGAGCCAAGTTGCGAGCATAGACTATCACCTTTTCTTTTCCTTTGTTGGAAAGGCTATTATAGAGGCGAACAATTTCGATTTGAGTAAAATAGCCTTTTGGTACTTTTAAAATCTCTTCTAGCTGTTTAACTTTTTCTTCAGAAGGCTCCTTGACTCCACGCTCCCAAGCTGAATAAGCCTGAAAACTAATCCCAAGCTGCTCTGCAATCTCTTTCTGTGTTAGCTTTAACTCTTTTCTCCGAGCCTTGAGTTTTTCTGGTTGGTACATGATTTACCTCCTAGCATGATGTTTTCATCGTAAGTTGACTATATTTTTTAAATTCAACCATTTTGGTTTAGTCTTATTATATAAAAAAAGTAGACGAATGTCTAGTGGAAAAATCCAACTTTAAACCCTGTTTACTTCACCTTCATAAAATGATCATGACTCACAAATAAAGAAGAAAGGCGGTGGGACAGAAATCGATAGACAAAGTCTCGATTTCGTAGTCCCAGCCCCACGAGGATGATTAGGAGCTTTTTGGAGTCTAAAAGACGAACAAAAAGTTCAATCAGCTACCGCGTCAAAGTTTGATTGCTAATAAAAAGTGAGGTCGGGATCTTTTGTCCCAACCTCTTATCATTTAGTCTACTTTATAAAAAACTTGTTCTGATCTGGTTGGAGCAGCTTGACCAGCAATCAGCCTATTTTGAGTTAAATCAGTATCTAACCCATCCATAATAAGTCCAGCAGGATAAATACTCATTCCATAGCCTGAGATACCATCTCTAATGCTGAATTCAATCGTTCCATGGCTACCCATGCTCTTTTTTTCAATGTTTCCACTGTTTACTAGTCCATTTTTATCGAATGTAAACTCTTGCCCAAGTCCATTTCTCCATGTTCCAACTAGAGTCGAGAAATCTCCATTTAGAATGGCTTGCTCATCTAGTTTTTGTGATCTAGCATTCGTTTGCTCTTCTTGTGTCGAGAGTTTTTCCTCAGTAGTCGTAACACTATCTTGAGTAGTCGTTGAACTAGTGGTTGTTATACTAGTCGCTGTCGTACTAGTAGTAGAAACCTGTTCTGTTGTAGCATTTACTGCTTCTGCATCTTGCTTCTTATGATTAAAGAAGAACATAAAACTTATCAGTACTATAGCAATTAAGGAACTTAACAGAATCAAAATCCAATTGATGCCTTTTTCCTATTTTCATTTATAACTCCTTTAAATTATTCGTATTTAATTATATCATACTAAACTGATACTAGGAAGAAATTGTATAAGACAAAGACTAGTGGTGAGAATTTTGGGGTGAACTCTCTATTGAGGATTAAAAAAGAACACCCCGAAAGGTGCTCTTTGTAAGTACAGTAATTCTTTCGAAGAACGTTTTGAGTGCAGTGGTTGCCATCCAATCAAACATCGCTTCGCTTGTTTTCTTGGGGCAACTGTGCATAGCATATCTCTATGCGACTAAAGTCGCTAGAGCTATCCTAATTGCGCACCGCCAGTTCTCATAGAAAAAAACACCTTGCAAGATGCAAAGTGTTTTCGTTTGTATTCTGCTGTCCAGCAACGAATTAACGTTTAGAGAACTGGCTAGCTTTACGAGCCTTTTTCAAGCCTGTTTTCTAGTATTTTTATATCTACTGGCAGATTATCCTACTTATCCCCATCAATATCTGACTCTAACTCAACCTCTGAAGAAATCCAAATATTGCGTGCTTTGATATATTCGATATTATTGTTACCTACTAGATCCCCTTTTTAATAAATCTGGGATAACCGATAATTTAGAAATGATGGATGAATCCTTTAAAATCAAGATATTTCCATATCCATCTGTATTTTCATCAAATAGTTTTTTGTCTGCATAGTAATTAGATAGAAGAACTAAGACCTGAGTAGATTCACCTTCATAATTGCCATTTTCGCTTTCAAAAAGGTAATAATTGCTTATTCATAGCTTGGCGAATCAGTTGCACCAGCCAAATTAATTGTCTTGACCGACGAATAAAGCGACTTCTTTCAAGGATTCGACCATAAGGAAACAGTTGGCAGATTCTATAAAGTGTCGTTGTGATTCGGCACGCTCATCAGACTCGCTACACAGAGCTGGTACATAATATCTGCTATAATTTTCTGGAAGATTTGGTCAAGCGGTCTTTTAGCCGTGTGACAGGCATACAGGAAAAACACTATTTATTTACTTTTTGCACGGGAGGCTTTAAGAATCTAATGGACATCTTTCTTGATAGTCACTCAGAGTCTCCAGAGTGTCTGGGCTGGGATATGGCAAAGATATACCGCTGCCTGAAACTGTTCTTTAACGCTGATAAACGCGACATATCAAATAAAATGTCGCACTAAAATGATTGAAAAGTAATTGAAACCGTGTTATAATGTGCGTGTATATTTAGAAAAGAGGTACTAACCATGGAAAACTTGGTAATTTCAATCTTTAACACTGAAAGCGAAGCTTATCAGTCCTTTGCGGATTTGAAGGCTTTCCGCCAAACTCCGACAACCAAGGTTGCTCAAATCGCTCTGGTCAAGAATGAAAACGGTCATATCGTTGAAAAAGAGCGCTATGATTTTGAAGACTCATCGACGAATGTAGCCTTAGAGGGTGGCTTGGTCGGTGCTGTTGTCGGCCTTTTAGGTGGTCCCATCGGTGTCTTGTTTGGCTATGGTTTTGGTAGCCTCTATGGTCTGGCTGTTGGTGACGCCGTTGACACGACAGAAGCTGGCTTGATTGACGTTGTGTCTCAAAAATTGATCGACGGCGAAACAGCCGTTGTCGCCTTGGTGCAAGAAAACAACGAAGCAGTCATCGATGCTTACTTCACCAAGTACGACACCCAAATCGTGCGTTGGGATGTGGCAACCGTCGTAGCTGAAGTTGAAGCAGCCCTGCAAGTCCAAGAAGACCTCTACAACCAAGCGCGTGCGCAAATGAAGGCTGAACGTAAAGCAGATCGCAAGGCCAAACTTGAAGAGTTCAAGGCAAACATCAAATCAAAAATTTGATAAATTGAAAGCCTAACGTCTAAGTCGTCTCATAAATTTAAATGTGACTGAGACACCATTTAAAAATTTATGTGCGTCGGATTCTCACAGTTAAATAATTGCGTTGACAAATCCGTTACAGCTGTTCTTCCATTCTTTGAAAAAGAATGTTTAATAGACAAGAAATCTGGACTAGTATTGGTCTGGATTTTTTTGTGAATATAGAGGTCATAGCTTTTTTTGACTATGCTTTGTTATAATTAGAAAGATTTTTAAGTTTTATCAAGATGAAATCAGTCAGACGCAGGCACCCTGAACTAGCACCAGCTTCCCCACACAAACTAAGACATACTGGTGCGACACTGCAAAAACAAGCTGGGGTTTCTCTTGAAGCCTTCTCAGAAGCTCTTACTCATAGTGATAAAGAGATTACAAAAACTTACGTTAATATCAAAGATAAAGTCAATCAGACTGTAGGTGATATTGCTTTTCGTAGTTTAAAAAATTGATGGGGTGAATATGGGGTGAATTTTGGGGTGAACTTTGATTTTTTGAAACAAAAAAGACATCCAAGAAATAATTCTTGAATGTCTGTAAACGTTGATATAATCGTATTGATTAACGTTTTTGAGAATTGTGATGCTTTTACGAGCTTTCTTAAGACCTGGTTGGAAACACTTTTATTTGAATAAGTTTCAATATCCACTTAAAATTAATGTTTTTCCCACATTTACAGAAAACAGAATTTCATCTAATTTGAATAAATTTCATTTGAATGGTGTGAATTTTACCCTAAAAATACACAAATTGAGCTAGATTCTACCAAAAAGTTCACACCATTTGAATTGTTATTGTTTTGTACATTTGATATACGAAGTGCATTGTAAATTATCACAAATATCTCTCAATATGCTCTACGAAGATAAAAGATTCTATATCTTTAAGAGCGAGACCTTTAGATAGAGTAATGCATTGTTTTGCTGTACCTTTTCCTGGTTGATGGTAAAACTTTCTAATCCCTTGAAGGAATATTCCAAAACGCGAATGACGTTCCGAGGGTGTCATCTCATCTAAATATTTGTCAACAGCTAAAGCGAATACATTTCCATAATACCTATCATCGTCAAATCTTGTTCTAGTCATATAATCTTGAATGTCATAGAGCATAGATTTCATATTTCGATAATTGGGTGCTCCCACCAATGCTCGACTAGCTCTATTTATACCATCAACATAACTATAAGCGTCGTTTAATGTACTAAAATTCCAAAACCTTTTAGAATCAAAATACTTATACTCTATGTCTAGTTGTGATTTTAATATTCTTAAAATGGACAGAGCTGTACTGTCATCATTATTTTTTTATTGCAACATAAGCTTCTTCAACTCCAATATTATAAAAAAATCAATGTGCTGATTAATTTCAGAACCTAGAACACCTGTAATATCAAATTGTAATTTATCTTGATTTAAACTAATCATATATACCGTCTTTCTATAAAAATCTTCAAAAGAAAAATTTCTTATTATTGTTGCTTTAATAATCTATTGATTTCATCAATATAAATTGTCTGATTATCAATAATAATAACCTTTGATTTTGCTCTAGTAATCGCAACATAATGATCTTCAAATTTTTAATCCTTGTTTGCGATCAATCAAATATTCTACAAAAAAATTACTACAGTATCTGCAGCTAAACCTTTTTGATCCATGAGTAGTCATTAATAAATTATTACTCATTAAACTCGTATCAAATAATTTTTTTATTATCTAAATTGCTTAAAACTTCCAACAGTATTTGACTTTCTAATTTATCTTCATAAATTGTAATTGAAACATCTAAATACGAAGCTATTTCTTCAACAAGTGACTGTGTAGGTCGTTGACAAAGCCTCTTTAATTTTTTTAAAAGTTCTTTCCTAAATTCATCGTTATATTCAGGAAAAAGATTATTCAATACATCATACTCAGAAAAGTCTTCAAGAAAAATAATATTGAGCCATAGATTGCAAAAAAATTACTGTTAGTACAATCTATAAATGGATTTTTTTCTAACGTAATCAACTTTATTTGGAAGAATATCATTCAAATGTGTCACAGTTTCTTCAATATCTTTATTAATTCCAATTAAAAAAATAATTCTTTTTCTTGTAAATTTATATCACCATTATCAATAAGGTACTTAATAACATCTTCTTTTTAGATAATCCTGATTAGGTTCTAAATATAGAATTGAACCCTCTTCTCTAATATTATCGACAGTCACTTCAGGAGTAAGAGCTAAAGAGAAATCCACTATTCTAGGCAGACTTCTAAAATTCCCAATAAATCTTTCTCTTCTAAAAATCATTTTTTTGTCTTTCCATAAATTATTTATATATTTGGGTGACGCTCCTCTCCACTGATAAATAGATTGCTTATCATCTCCTACAATAAATAAAAGAAATCCCTAACTCATTTTTTTAAATACAGAAATAAATCATTCATGGACTGGTCACAATCCTGAAATTCATCAATATACAAAGTATTAAATTTATATTTTTATATATTCCGACGCAGAATCTATTGTCTTCAAAATATCTAAAGCAACATCACATTTGAAATTCTTGCCCTGTTGAGAAGTAGGAAAGTCGTAAGTCCCGAAAATACCATCTTGCAATATTTGTCTTATTCCAATGCTATAGTGGCTAAATTTATGTTCTATCCGAAAGCTAAACTGTACAGATGTTTGAATTTCGTATTTCTGATTAATAAAAGGAAGGATTATTTCTTTATCTAAAAACGAATCAATGGTCGATACAACAACGTTGTCCGGAATATCAACTAATTTCTGCTTTATTTCCTCCGTTGCATTTCGAGTAAACGTTATTGCTGCTAATTTTTTTGATAATTGTCTAGCTTTTTTTGAATCACTTTTTTTAGCTTTTTCAGTTAAAAAAAGTTGTTTTTTTCCTGAACCTGCGTTCGCTAAAAATTAAAAATATTTCCTTGGTATTCTAACAATTCTTTTTTTAACATTCTTATCGTGTGTAGCAATATCACTCATAATCTAAAAAAACTCCGATAATACTTTAAAATAATCTGACTTCACAATTTTATGTGCAATCTCATTAGTAAGATAATTATCTATATATTCCAACATGTTGTACTGTTTACTACTTTGTAACCAATTTACAAAATCAAATTCACTCATTTCACTCCTCTCGCTATCGGATAAAACCTGAGCCAAGTCATTTTTCTAAATCAACTTCTGATATAAATATTCCCTCTGCATTTAATTGAGATACTAGACTCCGGTTAGTCGAATATAGTTCTTCTTTTTTAGACTTTATATTCTGTTTTTCTCATCTTTGGAAGAAAAATCTATACGATAATTATCTAATCTAGGAGTCACACTTTGATCAAGCAAGTCAATACACCTATTCAAACCAATAGGAGAAAAACACATGTTTATCACCACGACTAGCTTTTTAAATCATTATCAGTTTTAATCCAAATATCAATCCCTAATGCTCTATATAGCTCTGAATAAGGTTTAAAATTTATTCCATCAACTTGTAATAAGTATTTTCCATCAGACTCGAAATCAGGACTTACATATTCAAAAATAGCAGAAAATAGATAATATTCTGATGGACCTTCGACCAAAAGAATCCTATCATAAAAAGATTGACTGTGCCAATGATTTATTTAATTTTTTCTTTAAATTTGAAAATTCATCAGGAACTGTGTAATAGACTGATTGCCCCGTTGCGCCTTGTTGATTGGTTATCTTAATGAGTTGAGTATTATCCATTTCATAAAGAACTTCGGCTGAATGAGTTGTTAGAAAAAAAGTATTCATAAATATTCTGAACAAAAAGTTGTTTTTGAAAGAGAAATTTGAACTGAACGATGTAAGCTATTCTCTGGTTCCTCAATTAAATAAATTATTGCCTTGTTGCTATATTGTTTTTTTCTGAAATCAAATGATTAATAGCATATGATAAAAAGTTTTTTTACGACCGTCTCCCGATGTCGGATAATTGTTAGTATCATCATTCCAGTTAATGTATGGCGTAAGATTATCTAAATATCCTGAGATGGATATTTCTGATTGAATTTTTAATTTCTAAATTTTTCTTTACGATAACTTTTTATAGGCTTCAGTCAACTGTGATTGAACACGAGTGATTAAATGTAAGTTAGAAATATTCTCATTTAGCTTTTCAATATTATTCTCAATCTCTTCCTCAAGCTTTACATCCTCGTCAGTTTTAGAATCATCAGAGAACAATAACCTCCTATTTCGCTTAAAAAAGGAATCTAACTCTATAGCGGGATTTACATAAACTATTTGAAATATTTTATCAATGTCACTTCTTGTACCATATTGGGGGACTTCAACTAAATTATCTAGTGTTGAACCCCAGCTTAATACTGGATTTCCAAATAACTCTTTCTCATTGTAAACTGCTTCTAATGAGATAAAGAATGTGTCTAAGCTAGAGTTATTTCTTGCTCCAGCTACCGTTGAAATTAGAAGGCGAGAATGTGAAGTTTTTAGTAGTTCTTCATCTCCCTCCATTTTTCTATCAGACAAATCAAGTTCAAGTTGTATTTTTATAGGTCTACTGGTATCATGTTTATGATAATCTGATTTAATGAAACCCTTATTTCTGATAGTTCTATCCAAGAGGTATCTTATTGCGAATAAGAGATTTGTTTTTTTCCTGAATCATTCATTCCAAATATTACATTTTTTTATTTGACAAATCAATCTCAATAGAACTAAAAATTACGAAAATTTTTCAATTACTAGTTTTTTTAAATTCCATAACTTCCCCTAATATTATTTTTTTAAAAAAATCGAACTACTTGATATTTAATGAATTCAACCGCTCCTGCCCTATCTTCAACATCTCTTCCTCCACCTTGTTCCATTTTCCAAATAGGCATTCGTGTAGAACTTCTGCTGCTGAGATTTGATCTACTTCCGAATCATAAATACATGATTGATCTCTTTGATAAATTTGAATTTGATTAAAAATCTTATCATTTTCTAACTCTCGTAAGTTGTCAACCAAATGTTCTACAATTCCATCATGGTGCTCTTTGGGAGTCGCTCTAGCTTGACTAGGATCTATAGCATAGAGCTCTTCATAACGTATCAAGGTGCTGAGATAGGATAATTCTGGTTTGGTCGCAATTAGTGCAAGTGAGACTTGATATCCTTTAGTTATCAATAATTGGGCCGTTTTTCGGGGAACTTCTGTTGTTCTCAAGGTACCCTCGATTAATAAATGATAACCTTTTTTACTCAACTCATCTACAAGATATTCAACCATTTGTCCCGCGAATACTTTGGTATAATCCACACTATCTTTGCCATACTTTTCCTGTAGGCCAAGGTAGTTCGGATGAAAAGAGCGATAACTATCCCCATCAATGATAATGATATTACCTTGAAATTCCCTTTGTTTAATACGATGAATCGTTGTTTTCCCAGCACCACTCTGTCCACCGAGCAAAATAGCCTTAGGATGAGATGAGGTTGTTTTTCCACGAGTTAAAGAACGGATAAGCCGTTTGGAGGCTTGTTCAAAATTATCTTGACTAAATTCTTCTAGTTTCATTAAGCCACCACCAGATGACTAGCTTGTTCTAGCATACGTTCAATGCCATCCAAATAGCCATTAAATCGCTCTATATCCTCAAAAGTTGCAACAAGATAAATCCTCGTGTTAATCAAATCAGACAAATCATCGCTCATTAGAACCCAAGGATTCAAAGTATCATCAAATGCAATTCCTTGTTCATCTTGAAAACGATAAAGTTGTGCTAAGATATTCGCCCCTCGTTCTTTAATCACTTCAATTTTCAGAGTTAACTGATAATCTTCTACTGGTGTGAGCATTTTTTCCTCCCCTACGATATCGATATAAGAAACATTAAATTTCCTACAGATACGATCTATTAATTCTGTCGAAACTCGACTTGTCCCATTTTCATAACGACTCAGACTATTTCTAGAGATACCAACAATCTTTGCAAACTCAGGCTGGGTTAATTTATGTGTTTTACGTAACGTTTTTTTATATTTTTCTCCAATCATGTAACTCCTCCTTTTATTTATTTCTATTATAGCATAAAAATAAAAACGCACCAATTTTGGTGCGTTTTATCTAGCTCTAGCTGAATGAAAAAAATTCATCTGTTACATTGTTGGCAAACCAATCATCTAATACAATGGCTTTATCAAATAATCTATCTTATCTATTTTAAAGACAAATTTACCACAAAAACACACTGAGATACTCGTCCAAGTATATTTATTTCATTTTGGATAACTTCATCAATAAACTTAAGCGTTCATCATTTTTTTGAGCTCTGATAACAAGCAAATCAACCGCTCATATCCAAGTTCTTTTCTTCTGCTTGATTAATGAGTTCATCACAGCCACCAAATCATCTGGCGTAAAAATTCCTTAAGTAAAGTGTAATATAACTTCCACTATTAGAAAAATAGGCTAACATGAATTGCATTATGTTCTTTTTTGTCTAATTTTTCATTCCTCCTGTAGACTCCCTGATATGGAACTCATACACTGTCTTTTTGGGGTAGCAATCAAATGAGTTTTCGAATTCTCTGCGATTTTTTTATAGAGAATATAGTTAATGAGTGAATAATATTTTAGAAACATAGTGGTTTCCTCCGTAAGTATTATTATAATTTTAGTATGCCATAAATTTCAAAAATAAAAAAAATAATTAAGAAAAAAACGATACATAAGTTGTTTCTCTTATTAATTTTTTTGTAGTTTTTTTCCTCTTTCTCTCATCCCTCAATTTTTTTGCGATTCTGATTTTTTTCTGTGTGTTTAGCGTTGACAGAAACGTATGTGTAAGTCACGCTAAACACACAGTACTAGGTAAAAGTGAATAACGTAAAAAAATCTTATCCTGATTTTTTTATTTTTAAAATTTATGGCATACTAATAATATCTAGATAATTGATTGAGTAGAGACGTAACTAATATGGCTACGTTTTTTTATGTTTGAAAGGAGGTAGCTATCGTGGAAACAGTAGGTTTAAGCTGGGTTAGGAAAAGAACCAGTTTTGTATTTCATTTACTAATAAAAAAAATAAATGTATAGATAATAAAAGAAATGTCAATGGCATTTTTTTAAAAAAAATTTTTTTGATCGTAACAAAGTAAAGAATAAAAAGTAAAAAAACGAAAGTAAATAACAGGAACTAATTTTTTTGTATTTCATTTACCAATAAAAAAATAAATGTATAGATAATAAAAAGTAATGTCAACAGCAGTTAAAAAAAATTTTTTTGAGCATAACAAAGTAAAAAAATCAAAGTATAAAAACTAAAGTAAATAACAAAAAGTCTAAAAAAATCAAATACAAAAAAACTAGCTTAGCTCAGTCGCTAAATTCAGAGCATTTAAACCTGAAAAAGACTAACAAGAAAAAAACAACAGATCTTTATCTGCAAGATGGAACTCTACATCTTATTTGAATTGAGTCAACTTGTCATGTTGTAAAATGACTTGGTTATCTTCTTAGCCATCAATTAAGAAGCGCCCTAAGCAAAGGGAAGATACTACATCAGTGAATATAAGCTTAAGTCACTGCACTACTTCAACTTGAATTAAAAAGACCTTAAAAATTTTCTTAAGTTCTTCTTTAACAGTACACAATCTACAATAGAAAGGAAAGAACTATGGCAAAGAAGAGACGTAGTCGTGCTGAACGACGAGAAGCTAAAGAGAAAGCTAAGAAACAACAGATGGACTCTCTAACAACTTTGAGGGTCGTAAACAATTCGTCCAATCAAAAGGACTAACTAATCTAGTCACGCGCTTTAAAAAAGGAAAGGGTATCAAGCGAAATGAATCCAAAAAAACGGGAGAGGACATTCATTTAATCCATACAGACCGAACTCTTCATAACTACGCTGGTTCCTGGAGCAGATTCGCTTCCTTTGTTGCCTCAATAACTACTGCCGAAGATTTAGAAGTTCTTGATAAATCTAACGATATTGAGGGATGGATTGACTTAGTAAATCAATACTTAGAACATTGTAAGAAATTAGGACTTTCTGCTCCAACTCAGTCAACCTACAAAGCAGCATTAGCCAAAGTACTGGGTGTGTCTTCTACTGCTTTTGTTGCAACGGACATTCGATATCGAGCCAACAAAAAAAATAATCGCTTAAAGTCTAATGACGACAGAATGTCTGAAGAAACAAATAATCGCTGGTTTTCAATCGTATCTGCCACTGGGCTACGAAAAAATGAATTAATGGCTATTACAGGTGATTCTCTATACCAACGTGAAGATGGTCGATATTATCTTAAAATCATTGGTAAAAAGCATAAAACAAAAGGAGCACGAGACCGTTGGGTTCCGATTATTACACGAGACAAAGAAGAATTAGAGAGGCTTGTTGAAGAATTTAAACTAGCTGGTAAAAAGCGTGTGTTTCAAGTTCCATCTGCTTTAAAACCTCATAAATATCGTGCTGAATACGCAAAACGTCTTTATCTTCTTGTCGCGCGAGATCCAAAAGACATCAAAGATAAAAAAGAAAAAATTTATCTACGAGGCGAATTAAAAGGTGTTGTCCTTGATCGAAAGGCTTGTTTAATTGTATCACGTGCTCTCGGGCACAATCGACCTGAAGAGTTTCAAAAATCCTATGCTTATAAGTTAATCGCACAAGCAAACTAAATAACTTTTTCCAAACATTATGATATATCTCTCATTAAAATTAAAAAAATTCAACTAAATAAAAAAATCGTACTGAAAGTATTGATCTTTTTTCTCAACATCCTAAATTTAAATGAAAAAAATAAATAAAGTAGATAAAACTTACTTTTTTCCTTCAAAAACTTTGTCACATCAATAAAAATATCGTACTGAAAGTATTGATTTCTTTCTTAACATTCTTGTTCTAAACTAAAAAAATTAAAGTAGGTAAGAACCTACTTTTTTTCTTCAAAACCTTGTTACGACGCGTTTTTTTAAAAATACTCAAAACTGAGTGTTTTTTTATTTTTTTAAAAATTTTTTCATTTTTTTAATTTGTTTTTTTCAAAAAAATGGGCGTTTTTCTGAAAGATTTGTGGCATACTTCTAATACGCGAAAAAAATGAATGTGTAAATTGAATTACAAATGCGGTTAAAATAATTTAACTGTTTTTTTCAATCTCTAATACTTCCTAGCATAATTCCTATCAAAAATAATAGTAGAAAGGAAACGTTAAATCATGAAAGGGCAGCCTAAAGTTTCTACTGAACAGAAACATTTAAATGAGAAAGAAATTCAATCTTGTTTTTAGTTTTATGAATTCCTTCTGGGGGTTTGATCGCATGGTTTTTTTAACTTAGGTGAAAAATCTAATTGTTGACATTGAAAAAAACTGATAGAATTCAAAAAAAGAATCCTCATGAAGTTAATAAATTTACTCACAATTCAAATCAGATAGAAGATTTAATTATCCAATCAAGGGAATTCGGAAGACTTGAAATTGGAAAAAAATTTATAAAAAAAGAAAACGGAGATACTGTTAATTATTGCTTACTCCAGCTGAATCATGGAGATCTAAATTTTGAAACTCTCTCTATTTCAGCAATACGAAAGAAACTAATAAACGTTATAACAGGAATCAAACAGCAAACTGGTATTTGGATTATCCCAACTATTATTAGGGTTCATGAAATGGAAATCGCATTTACATTTGCTACTGATGCGATTATTCATTTTCAAACAAGAAATTTATTATTGAGGAGCTTATCTAATACATCTCAAGTAAATAAAAAAAGTTTATACAAAGTGTTCAACTCGTGAAGATCATCATATTCTTTCAAGTAAAAAAATGAAAAACTTGTTGCATGTTCTTTACGATAAAAACAGCAAAAGCAGAACATAATAAACAGATTGAATTAAACGCATCTCGTAAATATCGCATCTATAGATACGAAATGACACTGAATGAAAAAAAAATTAAAAGTGAATTCCAGACTACTGACTTAGATAAACTACACAATGATCAGATCTATTCATTTGTATATAGTGTAATTGAGAAAAGGATTGTCCAACTTTAAGATACTTGTTCAAACTTCAGTAAGAGATACCCAAAAATAAGTTAAAAAGAATTGTTTGAAGAAAAAAAGGTAAAGATGAATATATAAAAACTTTTTTTGACACTCAATTAAATCATGCTATGAATTATTTATATCCAATAACATTGGATGAATCTATTTTCTTATTTATTGATGTATCTAAATTTATAAAGCCAAAAAAACTGTGCAAGAACTAAAAAGAAATCTGATTAAAAGAAGTAGAAAGAATGATTTAAAGAAAGAGAGTTATTTTTCTTTCTATTATGATTACATGGCAAGTACTATATCTCTTTAGCTTAATGCTAAATACTCTATATCTTGTTACTTTCCTTGGTTTTGGTTGTCACAAGGATAATCAAAATAATGAACTCAACTTTTTTTAAAAATCCCTAGTTTTTACAAATGAAGAAAAAAAATTCATTTTTTTAATGAAATTATTCAAAGCAAGGATAAAGACATAGGTTCATTCCTGGATTATTTTTTTAATAGAATTCAAAAAAATACTTTAACCATTTTAATAGAAATTCTGATTAAAAAAATTGCAAAAAGTATTAATACAGCAACGTTTTTCCTATTTTTTTAAGTCTTCAACCCTTGAAGACTTAAAAAAACAAAAATCCAAACTAATAAAAATTTAAATCTAAAAGAAAGAAAGAAACGGTACTATTTATGAATTTATTTATTCCAGACGAAGTGATTCGGCAATTTAAATTACTAATATCAGATACTGTTAAGAAAGAACTGGATAAATTTTTTTGGATATTAATGAAAAATTCCAATCAATTTTTTTAAATAAAAAGCAAACTTGTGAATATTTGAATATTTCCAACAATACTTTTAGACAACTGGATTAAGCGTGGATTGCCTTGCATTAAAGTGGGAAAAACTGTTCGCTTTTAGCAAAACAGAAATCAATCGCTGGTTACAAAAAGCAATAGAAATTCTATGGTCATTTGTTATAATGTAACCATGGTATTTTTCTAGCTCAATTCAAAAAGGAGAATACTATGTCTATTACAACAACTAAAAAAACGGAACCTATCGCTTACGTGTTTATATTCGTGAGGAGGTTAAATCTTCGCTAGGTATTGATAAGAAAGTGATTGAAAAACGGTTCAAATCAAGGAATGAAGCAAAAAGATACGAACGAGAACTTCAAAATAAGATTGATAAAATTCTTAGTGGCGGATCTGCTTCATTAGAGAATAGCGGTTCTATACTCTTTTCCGACTTCTATAAAAACGTTTGGTGGGAATCCTACAAAGCAGGCCAGACTACTTCTACTGCTAAACCACCTTCTCAAGTAACTATAGATGGAACAGAAATTGCTTTTAGAAAACACATCTTACCTTTACTTGGGAATTATTCAATAGACTTTCTTAATCAAAATAAGCAAGTTGTACTAAATCTATTGACTCAAAAGGCTGAAGAATATGCAAATTTCAAAGTTATCAGGAGCTACGTTAACTCTATCTTTGACTGGGCAGAAGAATTAGAGTACATCGAAACTAATCGCCTATCAAAAACTATAAGCCGTATCAAAGCTACTAAGAAAATCAAGCTACAAGAATCTAAAAAAAGATGAAGATTTATATCTATCTCAAGAAGAACTCCAAGCATGGTTTACAGCTTTTGAAAAAGATCTAGAGGCTGAAAAAATTCTATTCAAAGACTATGTATTGTTCTATACTACCTTCTTTTTAGGAGATAGAAAGTCAGAGAGCTACGCTTTGCAATGGAAACATATTGATTTCAAAAATCAACAAATCAAATTGGTTCAAGCCTTAGATCGATATAAAAATCGAAAGTCAACTAAAGGGAATAAAAAGACGATTTTTTCGATTCCACAAGAACTTACCGACTTGTTAAATTCTTGGAAGAAGCAACAAAAATCTGAACTGGCTTCATTTAACATCATGCAAACTCCTGAACAGTATGTTTTTACGTATATTGATACAAAGGGAAATGTAAACAGTTGTCTCCATGCTGATTATCTTAACAACAAGATGAAATCTGTTAAGCGTCGTCATCCAGAACTCGCACATGCAACCCCTCATAAATTACGACATACAGGAGCTACACTCGCTAAACAGGCTGGAACCTCTATGGAAGCTATTTCTGAAGCACTCACTCATAGTGATACGATTACAACTAAGACTTATGTGAACACTTCAAACGTAATCCCAATGACTGTTGGAGAAATTGCCTTTCGTAATCTTAAAAAAAGTAATGGTGTGAATTTTTGCTAAAATCATCAAAAACACTCCATGGTGTGAACCATGAAGTGTTTCGAAACGTTGATATAATCGTATTGATTAACGTTTTTGAGAATTGTGATGCTTTACGAGCTTTCTTAAGACCTGGTTGGGCCACCACTTATTTCATCTAATTTCAAAGTTCTTTAAAATCAACGTTTTCATAAGTTTTTCAAAAAAATAAAATTTCAACTAATTTCAATCAGTTTGATTAAAATAAGGTAAACTTTCATAAAAAAATAAGCAAAAAAATCGAACCAGAATATCAAAAAGTTAACCTTATTTAATTTTTCACAAAAATGAAATGATGAAACTCCTTTCTATAATATTCTCATCCCTAAAAATACTAGAAATAGTATAATCTTTTCTAGTTTTTTTGTGGAATACAAAACGCAGGACTACCAATCCTGCTTTTTTTAATTATTTATTCCGAACAAATGCAAAAGTACTAATTCATCAAATGAAATAAACTCTATTTGCTGATAGATTCCTATATGATTTTTTTAACTTCCTCTGCTTTTAGCTAATCCGACTGGTATATAATCCTCCATATCGATAAAACAGAGAATTTTAGATAAAACAAACTGTTTAATATTTAAATCAGTGAGGAGTAAAAATCAGTTTTCACTTTCAACAATAGTTCATCTATTGATTTAGACCAGTTTTTTTAAAAATAATCTACTATTGAAATTTCTCCCTCATTTAGGCTCTTAAGATACATTTTATTCTGTGTATTACTAGTCACATTTTTTTCCTTAATTCTGAAACTGAAATGAGCGGTTCAATACCTGTAGTTTTTCTCTTGACTAGGACTATAGCTAGTTCTCAAATTACTAAAAGGTAAGGAGAAATGTTGACCATAATCCCTCAATAATTTTAACATTTTTTTATTTCATCTAATTTTTTTCAAAATTTAAAACTTCTTTCTTTAAATCAAAGCGGTTTTTCCTGATTACAATACGATTTAATATTGTCAATAAATATCCTTCCAAACATAATATTTTGCATAAATAGATACTTGCAATCTCGATATATATCATTTAATTTTTTTGAGTGTCATTATCGTCAATATTCTCAATGTATTCTTTTATCAATTCTTCTGACTTCTTATAATTTCGATAACAATCAAAAAAATATTAGTATATTTTTTTAAAAAGAGATATTGTATTCCTTAAAATCTTGAAATTCATTCTCATTAATTTTTCAATAAAAAAATTTCTATCATAATTTGAAACAAAAATAACTATACAACTTAACCCTCAATTATTTTTCAGTCTCTCGATCCCATAAAGCGGTCACCATTTAAATGTTCACATACTATGGCAATTCAGATAACCAAACCTTTGTTTTTCCAAGCAATATTTCCAAAGGATTTTTAAAACTCGAAACTTCTCGGTAATCAGTTCCTTATAAAAAAAATAAGATATTCTTCCATAGACACCTTATTCTCATACTCTATTCCTAAAAAAATATAATCTAAATCATAAGTACCGATCAGTTAAGAATTGTACTTTTTAACTCTGCTGATATGTCAAATGAAATTCCCGTGGTAGTAAATATAGAATCTAATAATATAGACTTCAACCATTCACTATGAAATATCTTGTTTAATTCTTTATCAAGTTTAATATTTTTTCTGAGATTTTCTTTTTACTCCATTTTTTATTTTTAACAATGGTAGCCAATCTTTCTAATCATTGCTCAACCATTTCATTATAAAGTTTATGCTCTGTAGTTCATCCACGATGTAACCCCAATTTGGGATAAGGGTCCATTCCCGTTGTCACAGGCAGATACATCATATTTGTTGCACCATGTATGCTTCTACCACTTTGTGCAAACATTAGATGATTTCTAAGCGACCATGGAATAAGATGTTGTCTTTGGTAGCCCCATCTCGTCATCGAAGTATTGGTTTTACAGGCAGCACGGCTGGTGTGCGCTATCCGTTACTCTTGTTTCTTCTTTCAGACGACCCCAGCCCGTATAGTTAAAGAACAAACATTTCAGACGACCTCAAAGAAGATAGTGAGGTCATCTGAAAATATCGAATCTTACTTTTTGGTTTTTTTCTTAGGATTTAATTCTTCTTTACGTTGCTTATAAAATTGCCAATATTTTTTGTCTTCTATGCTAAATGGATAATACCCGGCATCATTATAAGCAATATCGAAATATTTATAAGCATCATCATATTTTTCAATATCATAATAAAAAAGACCGCCTAATAGGTATGTTCCTGCATTAGTTGTTCCTAAATCAGCAACACTTAAAGCAATAATCAGCCATTCTTCAGCCTGTTCATATTTCTGATTTTTTTATAATATAAGTCGAATAAGGCAATCGCAACCATTGTAGTTGGATGCGCCCATTGAGTTACTGGCTTGGGTATTAGCTCAAATGCTTCTTTTTAGTAATTTTTTTCTTGTTCCAAAAAAAGATTTATTATAAGTTTCGCAAACTAAATCATTAATTTTTGATTCTAATTCTGGGTTAACTGCATCTAAATTCATAGCATACACCTCCTCAATAAAGTTAAACGATAATAAATGTAAATTTTCTATGTCAATTATGACCATAATCAGATTTCGGTCGTAGTGGAAGTAGTGGGTTTGTTGGCTGTTTTCTCCGTATTCGTTGATATGATTTAGACAGGCGAAACCACGTGCGTACCGTACATATCCTACGTCAGAACTGAAGGTTTTGTGTAGGCTGCGACTTGCTAGACCAGACCTACGCTTGTTGTTAGTTTTGCATAAATTAATAAGCAATATAAAACGTCTAAATAGTTGAAAGATGTAGATTTTAGCTTTTTCTGTATTTGAAAAAAGGGGACCTTACGGGGAAGGCTCGGCCTAATCACGTTTATTTTTATGAGACTGAAAATTTAGAGATACTTACACCATCTAATTCAAATGTGAAAATAATAGAAACTCCTCCTTCTGTTTTTTTATCTCACACTCATGTTCCCACTCTTCCCTTGATACAAATTCCCATTTAATATCGGCCAAAAAAACAAATATTTTACAAACTTTTCAATAGTTAATTTCCTATTAATTTTTATATTTTTTTAGCAATAGTTACACCTTTTAAAATAAGGATCTATTGATAGTAAATAAATAACTTCATCCCTAAAAACCAATTTCTAATCCCTTCCAAAAAAATAGAAAAACCACTTTCTATATTATCGTCATCGTATAACCATTTAGATGAATGTTTGAATTGTTTCAACTTTTTGAAAATTACTATATGACATACCTACAGACAAATCTTTAAATCTACCTGTTTTTTTAAGAATGATGTGATATCCATAATTACCTCATTAACATTTTTCCTAAATTTTTTTCAATTTCTCTTTTAGCTATATCCTTACTTCTAGTGTACTTTTTGGGTCATTTAAATCACCTTCAAAATCAGTCAGAGTCTTTTTAAGATGATCTTTTGCTAATGACATAATTTGTGAGTTGTCTTTCAGTTCAGAAATTAATTTATCAGCAGCTTTCAATTCTTTGGAAGTAGTACTTTTCATATCACCAAAACGTTTCCATACTAATCCTCGTTTATCATCTAAGGTTAAAAGGGCTTCTGTTACTTTTTTATTTCCTACAAAAATATCAACATGAGTTCCTTTTACGCTAACATCCGAAAATCTATATGGTTGCATTTTTGTAGTTGTTTTTGAAGCAAGGCCTAATGGGTTCACCCACGCCTTCGTATTCAGTCCAAAACCATATAAATTGTCTCCACTTTCCAACCCAACCGTAATAATCCCCAAACTAAACCAGATTGCAGTTCTTATCGGCCATCTCTCTTGGGATGCCGATTTGGTCGCAGTGGAAGTAACGGATTTGTTGGCGGTTTACTTTTTTCATTCAAAAGAAAATTTTAACATTCTTGATAACCGATTTATAAAATATAGAATTGCCAAATGTTCATCTTGGTAACAATATTCTTCGGTTCTTAATCCTCTTTCAGAATAGAATATATGCCATTTTTTTATTTTTCTTCAATAATACATAATGATTCATCATTTACTTCATTGATTGAGTAACTATCTTCAGGTACTCCTTTACTTTTTAAGATATGAATTCAATTCATTAATTTTTAACATTTTCCTATTTTCACCTCTTCTAGATGCTCAGCTTCTATATATGATTTAACAGATTTTGGCAATTCATACTGTATCCCTAATCCAATCTCTCCGAACCACGGCATAATTTTACTTGCAGCTACATTGTCAATTGGTTTCAGTACCTTATATATGGTATAAGGCTTTTGATTAGAACCAGGAGGTAAGGCTCTCATAGGGTATGGTGTTCCTACTGGAGACACAAAAGTTCCTCCTGGATAACCATACCTATCAACAAGGGTGCCAACCGGAAGTTTCATATGGTCTACGGCTTGCTTGGGCTACTTTACAGTTGATAATTAAATTTAGAAAATTATGTCTAATACTCTATTTTTTAAAATAAATTCTTTTTTTAAATGTTCTAAAATATTATCTAACTCTTCCTTGCTTAAAATTTGGTTGGTCTTAGTAAATTTTGCTGTTTTTCGCATATAGGGAAAAAGTGAAACTCATTATTTGAAAGAACATTTCTCCTTCAAATGAAATTTCATGTCCATTTAAAGAAACAATTAACATACCTCTTGAAATTTTTTTCAATTACGAAATCATCCATAGTAATTACCTTTGAAATATAACAGTTGAAATCTTTGTTTTAGGATCTATATTAGGATTGTTCTTCAAAGCGGGTAATTCTCTATTTTCCCATATATTTCCTGGTCGCATATCTTTGCCAATAACGCCTGTTACAGTACCAGAAGCGCATGTTGCATACTCTGATGAAATATCTTCCCATGCTTTAATGCTTGCTTGGTTATTTTGACCCCACGTAGGCATGATAATTTTTCTAGCTTCAATTAACATTTCTGATGTTGTTCCTCCATTAGATTTGGCAATATCGGCAGCAATATGTTCTCCACCAATACCATCTGTTCTACCTGACCAAAAAAATGCTGTGTTTGGTTCTGTTTTAACTTTGCTATTTTTACAGCATTTATTCAAACCTAGAGGATCTAGCCAATCTTACCCATTAGGCGCAAACCAATAAAGATTCTCTCCACCCATCAATCCAATAGGCTCCTGGTTTACAAACCGCCCCGCATCAGGCTTATAATACCTGAAGAAGTTGTAATGCAGCCCGTCTCGAGGTCGGCATACTGGTTTTCAGACTACTTCAAAGAGGTATCGAGAACGTCTGAAATGGTTTGAGTTTAAATAGTTTACTAAATTTGTTTTTTAAGAATTTTCTCTAAATAATCTGAAAAATTAGCTGCTAGAGTTAGCAATTCATCAGTGTCTTGATTGTAAATCATTACCGTTTTAGATGGGGAAATATAAATAGATTTCCCCAGCCATCAGTGCCAATTATTAAATTACTTTTTGCCATCTTTAAGATAATCGGAAAATTCTTTGTTTAAATCAATAATTGTATCTTCCCCAAGAAATTCGGAATTATGTATTCCATATATTTGAGCATCCCTAACGACACACCCACCAAATCTCATTGTAAATTCTTTAAAATCCTCATCTAACTTAACATTAAGTGATTTCTCTACATTGAGGACCTCATCATCAGTTGTTGGCTTTCCTTGAGCGACTGGATTTTTTTGAAAGAAAGCAATTAACTGCTCTAAAACAGATTTGTATAACATAAATACTCCTTATCAAACTAATAAGACTTACCTGCTTTTAGGTCTCTACGTCTTAACTCTTTTCTGAATCTATATTTCCAATATTCTCTACGGCAATTTCAAAAATCATGTCTGACACTGTCATTTCTCACACCTTTACCTTTTTGATTACTAATATGTTAGATAACTTTTACATTTATAGTGATTTTTCCATGCGGTGTATTCGCCTAACCACAAGAGGTTGCCGTCCTTATCGGTTATCTCTCTTAGGATGCCGATTTGGTCGCAGTGAAAGTAGTGGGTTTGTTGGCGTCTTTCGTCTTTCGTCTTCTTCGTTGATCCGGTTGTGTACCTGTGCGTACCGCGCACACTTTACATCGAGATTGGAGGTTTCATGCAGGCTATGGCTTGCTTTGAAATCTGTTTTTGAACGTAATGAACTTTTCATATGAATTCAATTGCTCAGCAGAATAATTTTCCATAATTTCAGCATTATCACTATCTGCAAGAGAAACATAAAATATTATATTTTTTTATCTTATTTTTATCCATCTCAGTTAATGCTAATTTAAATCCTTCGATAATAGCATCATATACATTTGCTTGAACAACTTCAAAATCTTCATCTAATAATTTTTTTGAATATTATCTAAAAATTTCTTGAATATTTTGGTTAAATATTTTATCAATTTCTTCGGGGACTTCACCTGTGCCTATTTCAAATTCTGAATAATACCATTTTACAAAAAGAATGTTCTTCAACTGGCAGATTCTTCTTTAATTCTTTTGTAATGAGAAATAGTGTTAGCAGCCCACCCCAGATATGAACAATAGTCATCAATATATAATGTATAGGCAAAAAAACTTCATTAGAATTATATCTTTCTGATACAAATTTAAATGTCTCTGTAACTCCTTTAGATACATTCTGGATTAAATCTTGAATTATATAATTACTTAAAATACTCATTTTAATTTTTCCTTTTATAAATTTTTTTGTTATCAATCAGTTTCTATTCACATTTACTACGTGATCCGTATTTTTCCAAAAACCTTACCACCAATTCTAGTTAATTGCTTACTCATGTATCTATCTGTTTGAGCTTTGTTATACTTAATTTACTATTTTTTTAATTAATATGGAAGTCCTTTTGGTTATGCTGTTTACAGCATAGCCTTGAGTTATATTTGTTCATATAAAGTTAAATTCTTTTCTGTGATTTTTATATATCTGTATAGAAATAAATTCTATTACCTTTTATCTCTTTCAGATAAACCAAGTCTTCGATACCACCAATATACTCAATTGATAAATCATCTAAATTTAATATTGCAAGCCTAAATCCAACAACCAAAAAAATCGTCTAATGAAAACTGGAATATATATTTTTCTATTGAAATACAACAAAGGCCCTCCAAAACCCTGTTCTTGAATAATAACTTGACCGTTAATGGACAAACTTCCAACTAAGGGAGAACCTTGATTAACTTCCATCAAATCAAGGTAACTGACTTCCCATTTGTCAAACAAAAAAAATTTTTCTTGAAAATCTAAAGGAGTTTCATTCAAAAATTTTTTTAACTTAGACATTTTTTTATATTTTTTTCTTGTCAAAGAATTGAAATCTTCTTCTATTTCTACAAGGAGTTTACCAACTTCATTATTAAATGGCCAAGAATCAATTACTATCCGAGACAATAAAAATTCTTTTTCCTTTTTTTGTTGAAAAAAATACTTTCTGATTTTTAGATAGTTAATCATGTCATATAGTTCATTTTTTTATAGAAATCAACTGCTGTTTATTTGTATAACTATATTCATCACAATTATTAATCATTTTATCAATTTCGACTAAAAATATATTAATCTTTTTTATAAATTGCTCCTGATCCATTGTCTTATTAACCTTTCTAAGTCATTAATATATTTTTGTATTTGTCCACCAGGCAACCCCGCACCTTGAGGTATAGCATGTCGTACTGCGCATCGCGCCAGTCGGTTTCGGGCAAACCGTTTTGGGCGTTCTCTTCCTTGCTCGGCACCTTCCATTGGTGCTGGGCGATGAGTTGGCCGTTTTCGTTGTGGTTGAAGCAGGTAAGGGTAAGCGTATAGGGAAAGGTCGTCTGAAGGTTATTTCAGACGATCTTGCGATAGCTACTATGACTACTTCATTCAAGTCCATAATCAGGAATAGATAATTGAAATGGAGACAATATTAAAGACTCTCCGCTTTTAATATTTTTTACATGAAACAGTACAAGACCCATTGTCCAGCGTTTATCAGTTTGAATATCTAAATCACACTGTTCCTGTTCATTAATTGAAAAATAAATTCCCTGTTTATTTTCAAACTGAATTAATCCATTTACTAGAATACCAACAATAGCAAAAAGGTGGTATCCACATTGCTTGTATAGCGTAGGAGTCAGTATCAGATAATTCAAAATGAAAAATTATCTAATATTCTAATATTTTTTTATTCTTTCAATAATAAATTTTTCATACTCTATATAATTTTTCTATTATATCATAAGGGTTTCTCATAAAATCAAGACAATCAATAAACTCATATGAATAAGCAAAAAAATTTCTAATATCTTGTGGTTTATAAGGTAAATTCATTATATTTCTTCCTTGTTTTTTTACTAATTTCATCAATAGGTAACGTTTGTAATCTATCAATAAAAAAATAATTCATATTCAATATTTAAGATAGAAGGTAAGTTTTCTAGTTTTTTTCTAATAATTCTTTCATGATAACCACCTTTTAAGTTATACAAAAGCAAAAGGAGTGCTTCTGCTGGAATAGTTTATTTATTTGCGTTCACTCCAATAGAAATAGATAACACATCTTCCTCATTGCCGAGTAGAGATATATCGATAACTTTATCTATTTTTATGACTAAAGAATTTTTAAACAATAAAAATTAGGTTTGTTTATTAATTCTAGCCAATTGCTAATATTTTTTTATTTTTGATAATAAACAAGGGAATAATTCTATTGGTGTTTCAGCCGAATCATTTATTCCTCCATAAAAGTATACATAAGCAATATCATTTTTCCTCTGATGCTAAAAAAAATTTAATAGTTCATTTTTTTATCGATAAACTAAAATTTTTCTTTTGATAATTCTATATTTCTATAGGGGATAAAAAGTACGATTTATTATTTCACATGAGAGTGGATATGGAATAATTTTTTTCAGAATCTGAAATTAAATTATTTAAAAAAATGCATTTCTTTCATTTTTTTGATTAAATAATTCTGTTTTTAAAGTAAAGATCTTATTTTTCTAAAGTTGTCATGATACTATTTCCTATGTTGCATTGAGCAATATTAGTCATGTGGTTTCATTTTGGTTTGACTGCGAGGCTACTTCTGGTAGCAGGGAATGTTTCAAATAAATAACGACCTAATCGGGTCCAGATTCACAAACCGACCCGCATCAGGCTTGTAACGATAATCTGCTCAAACTTATTCATTAATTGATATTTATTAGTATTTTTTTAATTCTTCTGGTAGTTTGGCACCATTTCTATGTGCCTTTTTAGCCCAAAATATGGCTTTTTCTTTATTGCCTTGTGTGAAAAATAAATCAGCTAAATTGGATTGGGCAATTGGATGTCCATTTTCTGCCGCGATCTCTAGCCATTTAAATTCCAAATCTTGATCTAAAGATACAAACATATGATATTGATATAATTTGAATGCTGAATTTTTTTATCTCCATTAGTGGCGTTCTCTTCGAGAATATGAATTTCTTCATCTGAAATCCAATAAGTACTACCTGTTGATATGAAGTTAGTCATTTTTTTCATTTCTTTCTGGATGTTTTTTACATGATATTAAAAGTGTTAATTTCACGTTACTTGAAAACCAAAGATATTCATTTGGTGCTTTAACTGTAGTATTTAATTCATTAGCAAGTTGTTGTCCAAGAGGGTTTGTTCCTTCTGTTTCAGGTTGCCTGAAAATGTATTTCAGACGACCTTGCAAGATTGTTAGATCTTTTAACCAACCTACGCCTACTTTTTCTAGAAACCTTGGCTTATGTATTCCGATTAACAAAATAATAAGTAGATTTAGGAATTATTTATTAACTTTTCGAGATATTCAATACTTCTGAATAAATAATGTTCACCCTATTTGCTGTATCAAATTTGATAAGCCCCCAAATAGTATTTTTTTCTAAATACTTTTTTTAAGAATTATAAGCTCATCTTTTTTTAAGAGATTTAAAAGCATGAGTGATGTTTTTCTGCGGTAGGTATATTTATAATAAATTCTTCTATATTTACTGGAATATCATCATTTCCAATGCCATTGCTGATGCTATCAATAATTTTTAGGCATTAAATAATTTATTCCTTCGGGTGAAAAAGATGAATGGTACTAAATTATGTTCATCAATAATAATTTTTCTCTATTGGGGTATATTCGTAATACTTAAATTCATCTTTAAATTCCTCTATTTTATAGATGTTTTTCTCGATAAAGTTTTTTTGAACAATCCTTCTTTAGGATAATCTCTATAGGGAATTTTTAGGAAGGGCATATTTACCTCCATTATCTTAGATAACTTTTACATTAATAGTGATTTTTCCAGGCGGTGTATTCGCCGTACCTCAGGAGATTACCATAGATGTCGGTCCTCTCGCGCGGAATGCCGATTTGCTCGCAGTGGAAGTAGTGGGTTTGTTGGCCGCTTTCGCCTTCTTCGTTGGTCCGGTTGTGGACCTGTGCCAAGGGTTCGTGCGTACCGCACACACTTTACGTCGGGATTGGAGGTTTCATATTGGCTACGGCTTGCTACGTTGGGAATGAAGGTTTTGTGCAGACTACGGCTTGCTTTTCACGCTTTTAAATTCCGGTGGTGAATTTTTTGAAACTCATCCGAAATAAAATCTCCAAATTCTGAAAATGATTCAATAGGTAAATTAAAAATTTCTGGTTTACGACGAATAAGAAAACTTAAAATATGATAATGGCTATTAGGTGTTTCAAGCAACTCAATGCTCTTGAGTATTTTTTGCCTAGCGTCCTCTTCATCTATTTCTTGCTTGATGGAAAAGTCTGCATTGTGAGCCAATCCCATAGCGGGATTAATGGAAGTAATTTCACTTGGGGTTGGATCTTGGTAATTGGGATCTTGAGCAATTATCCGCCAGTCTGACTCTAGCTTTGATTCAAATAAGGTATGACAGTCTAAAACGGTTTTGAATAGGATTGGGTAATTTCCAGCATTTTTATAATCAAATGACTCAACTGGGCTTGAAGTAAACAAATCAAAAATTCCTACAGTGGCACCAAGTTTATTTTTAGCGATTATTCTACCGTAACCGAATAATTTATCGGCTATTTTAAAACAAAATAAATCACCATTCTTAAGATATCTATATAAAGTCTTGTTTTTTTCCCAATTAAATATTTTCATAATACTTTTCCTTTAACTATTGCTTTCTGTCTTTTGGCATCGTAGAGGCTATCTGAAAAAGCAGAACCCGTGTGCGCGTACTGCACATGCTCTACGTCAGGATTGGAGGATTCATGATGGCTGCAATTTGTTAATTACTTTAATTTAGATATGTATAGAATGCCATTTCCCATCATAACTATCAAATTCTTTTACATTATCTAATTTCCAGAGACCTGTCTGTTTTTTGAATTTATAAAGTCTTTGTACTTCCATTCCAGCGTAAAGCACATCACTTTTTACAGTTATAGAGTTACCTTTTTCTTCAATTTCTATGATTCTCTCGTTATTTGGATTGAATGTTGGAGGGTAGTTAACAGTCATACATTCTAACTTTCCCATTTTTTTCTTGGTTTATCTGTTAGGTATTTATCGTATATTTCCTTTAGTGTTTGTTTCAATATCTCATCAGGAATATCTGTGCCTGCATCAATATGCTTATTAGCATTGTCTTCCCATTTATACATTTCCATCAGAAAACTATTTAATACTGTTGTAATACTTTTTATTCATAATTTTTCAATCCTTTTTAGTTTTTGTTTAAGTCGTCTGTACGAAGAATAATCCACCAGATAGATCTCGATCTATAAAAAAATATCCTATGTTCTCAGTTAGATAAAAAAATTTCATTTACTTTTTTCAGGTAGATCCATTCCTAAGATTTGACCTATGAAAATATATTTTTCTAGAAAATCATCACTCTCTTGTTGTAAATATTCAGGTTGTCCTCCTAAAAAAACTCATTTCATCTAAATTCTCAATAGGATTAATTGGATAAAAATTATCTATGTTAAACTTGAACTGATGTTTATCTCCGATGATAACTTTCGTGTATCCTTGAATAGCATCGTCAATTTCAGTAATGTAGTCAAGAAAAATAATCTTCTTTATCATAATAAGAAAAAAACGTAAATTGCTTTTATCTTTATATTCCATATTCTGAAAATCTGTTTTTAAATTGAGGTGCAATAGTTAGTAGATTTTCAATTGGTATAAAAAGCAACCAATGCTAACTCATGACCATCTGGCGCTATCACTTTATTTGAGTAGTCTAAATCTAGTCCAACTAATATACTATTTATATTGGGTTTACTATCTAAAAAGTTAAAATTAACGTATCCATTTTTTTCATTTAAATTCTCCTAAAAAAATTTAAGGGCATTTCTTACCTGCTTTTTTTCAATTTTTCTAAGAAATTTCTTGGTTTCTTTTTCTTAATTGTTTTTCTTAGAGCTTTAGTTTCTTAATCCTCCTTGAGCAATATCAATCTCTCGATGTATATCAGTGAGTAGGTTAGTAATAGACATCCCATTTTTTTGAGCAAGTAGAGCCCATTTTTTTCCGCTTCGTTTAATTTGTTTTTTTGTCTTTACTGTCTTGGTAATGATCAAAGAATATATAGGCCAAATCATATTGTGCTTGAGTATTACCTAATTCGGCTGATCGAATTAACCAAAATATAAATTTATCATTGTTAAATTCATAAAAAGCAAAAATAATTAGCTAATTTTGATGCTGCTTGACTATTGCCAGAGGAAGCATCAATTTTTTTAACTTTTTCCAGATCAGTTTTTAGAAATATACATACTGTCATTTATTGAAATGTTGGCATTAGATTTCATGTCTCTATCCTTACTGTATGAGTTATTATAAGACGTTAGAAAAAAATACTTTAAAAAAATAAATTTAAGGATTTTTATGGCTTAAATGTAATATATTTACCTCCATTTAAAACCTCTCCTGTAACTGCACTAACATTTTCTGTTGCACCACGTTTAGGTGCTTTTAATTCATTAGCCAATTTTTGAGCAAATGAATTGTCCCCTTTTCCTGTTTGACAAGCAACTAATGTTACTGGTTTCCTTTGCACAAGGTTTATGTCTACTCCAGTTTGAACAATTATCACATTTGTTCATTAGTCCTAATGGATCATTCCATTTCGTTGTATTAGGTGCAAACCAATACAAATTCTCCCCACCCAACAACCCAATAGGATCCTGATTCACAAACAGATCCGCATCAGGCTCGTAATACCTGAAGAAGTTTCATACTGGATACGGATTACTTGGTTGTACCCAACCTGTGTTTTTGGGGTGCGCGAGCTAGAACTAGTTTTCTAAATAATTAAACAATCCTTTTTTTACTAATAGAAAGTCTTCTAAAGAAGATGATATTTTTTCTAAGGAGTCTTCACTCATTACTCCCATGCCGACAGCAAAAATATTTTGATTTTTATTATCCATCAGAATGGCAACCCCTCCACCATTATCTCCAATCATAAGAAAATTCGGCAAATATTCTTTTACTTCATAGTCAATATTCCTTTGTTGGATATCCTCGGCCTCCAAAAGGGTTATCTCATCTCCAAATAATCCATTGCTTAGTTCTAAAAATTGAAGATATGAAGGATATAAACTATGCCACTCTGGAGGTAACATTTTTATAGCTTGGCTAGTAGCAGGATCATTTAGAGTATATAAGGCTTCTAATTCATGTTTATTCATTTTAAAGTGCTCCTTGTTCTTTGAAATACTTGTAACTTTGACTTAGTGCTTGTTTAATTTGCTTGGGGCTCAATCTGCCATGGGAATCCACGTCATAGGTTATATAACCTCCAGGTCTTCTTGCTGAGGGATGTTTTTTATTTAAGCATAGTTTAATTTAAAAACGACAAGCTTCCCCTCAGGATATTTACCTTCCCATCCACAAGGCCAAAATCCTTTAAAATAAGCATCTTCTATCATATTCCAAAAAGGATGATTTTTCTTATATTTGTTATTTAAATAACAATTAAATAAATCGGCATCTATATCACTAAATAAACTATCTTTTAATCCCTCCTCTAAGTTCAAGGAATTTAATTTTTTCAATTGCAGGAACAGCATATTCATCCCAAAAATTGTCATCTTCATCTGTAGATAGCTTTAAAATTAGTGAGTTCGATTCACGCGAATCCGCCCAAACAGTCTCTAAATCATACTGCTGATATGCATATCTTTGTGCTACTGAAATATCTTGAATAATTTTCCATCGACTGTTTTTGAAAATTACCTGATACTTCTAATAAGTTATTTTTTTATAAATCCTAATATTATATTCATAATGTTACTCCTTATTATGTTAAATAATTAATCCAATCTTGTTTTTGTTGTCAGTTTATATAAAGACATACTTCCTGACTTAAGTGCCTTATGAATTTTTGGATTGTAATAATTGAATTTTTTTCTAGCCTTTCTCTATCACATTTAGAATTTTTTTATCAATATTATCTACTATTTCCATAATTGCTTGGTTATATCCTCTATGATGTAAGCGTAGCGGTGGTTAAACGCAACTTAGCAAAGGTCGTCTGAACAACAGAAACCACGTACCTGTTCTACACACAAATCTACGTCAGGAATAGGAGTTTCATACAAACTAGGACTTGCTTCTGCTCACTTACATAAAAGTACAAGAGCAAACATAGCTATATTTAGAGATTACAGTAAATTTATTATAGATAATTCAAGAATATCTTTCGTTGTTAACTCTCCAATTTTCTTTTTCAATAAGAGACAACTTCCTATTTTTTTCACTAATTTGTCATCATGGAACGCATATTCGTATATTTTTTTCTATTCGTTTTATTATAAACATATCCATAATAATCATTCTGCTCATTCTCATCTTCAACAAAATTCATGAAAAAAATAATTCATCGTCTTTTTTTAATCTTTTCCATTACTGCACTGTATAAATTTGGTATCTCATTTACTACAAAATTTGTACATTCTAAAACACTTTCCAGTAAAATTTCAGATGTTAATTCTTTAGGCTCCATTGATTCAACTCCTATCTTTTTAAAGAAGTAATTACTCTACGCAAAATTCCCATCTTTCTAGCTCCTTTCTGACACCTTCAGACATTGCCCCCATGACTCTTGTAATTCTATTCAATAGATCCGGATCAAAATGCAGCTCAAGCCAAACCAGATTGCCATGAATGTCGGTCATCTCCCTCGGTATGTCGATTTGGTCGTTGTGGAAATAGCTAAGGTAGTGTGCTTCGTCTTGGTTGTTGTGAAAGACTTGATCCAGCGGTTCGTAGCTGTCTTGGTCGGTGTAGATATAGGTGTAGCTGCCTTTGTAGGTATACTCCTGAAGTAATCGCGTTCCGTCCCAGACGAAGTGGGTGCGTTTGAGCGGTAGTCCGTCCACTGCGAGTTCGTAGGCGGTTTTGGCACCGAGTCCGTCGATGTGGGCGGTCAGTTGGTTGAGGCAGTCGTTTTGCCCTCTCCCACGAGAGAGTGAGTAGATGTTGGGATGGAAAAAAGTTCATCCAACACTTTTTTGATTTATATTAATCCTAAAAAAAGTCTGAATTATTTAATTCCTTCCAGTCTTCCAAAGAATAAAGAAAAGGCAAAGAAAAGTTTTTCCAATATTTTTTTCTTTTTAAATTTTTCTGACACCATGAATGCTCCTGAATAATTATAATTGGTAGACAATAAAAATATCCTTATCTGAATTAGTAAATGCCTCCAGTGAAAAATTATCTTCATCTAATGCTAAATCTGGGTAAACAATTTCATCCTGAATCTCCCAATCAACTATTCTTACTAAATAATAGACTTCGTTCGTCAATAACTCCCCTTTTGTATTGACAATAATTATCTGGCTCATACCAAATCGTGATCAAACCCGTATTTTTTAATAAATTCCAAAAAACGTGCTGACATGATAAAGAAATCATTATATGGAAGAAAATCAAAAGTAACACCTCGGGCTTTTTTCAAGCATACATACACCTGTTCAGGCATTGGAGGAATTTCTTGTCCCTTTACGAACCAACTCCATGGAAAGTCAAAATCAGGATGCGTTTTTTTAGGGTTAAACTTCTCTGATATGCCTAGAACACCACTGCCTACACGTGGTAACCCCATTTTTCCCGCTTTATCCATGCTTTGTAGGGCATATCCCCATACTAGTAATTTTTTCATAAAATCCTCCTAATCTAATCGTTTTGGTGAGTTAGTAGATGAATATCCTCCAACAGATATGGAATTACTCAAACGTTTTTTTAACCTTTCTTGTAAATTTCGTACACGCCGTCGCGCTTGTGCCTGTAATCGACCATGATATGGTTGCGGTAGGCGAAACCGCTAGTTTTTTGCCTTCACGTCCATAAATGGCGGTTAAATCGCTGTTTGCCAGAATCGACTTTGGCAAACAGCAGCCGTTCGCCGCTGTCGGGGGTGGCAATTTGGTAGAGGTCGTCTGAAAATTGAAAAACCGCGTGCGTGCATACCCCCCTACGTCAGGACTGGAGGTTTTGTACAAGCTAAGGCTTGCTAGAAGTTTCATGCAGGCTACAGCCTGCTACGGTTTTCCCATTTATAGAGACTGTATTATTTCTATGTATCTGTCTAATTTTTTATCCCAAAAAATGTATAGATAAGTAGTATCATGCTTCAACTTTGTTATATCTAACTGCCCTAGAAACATTGCAGGAATATTGTCGACGATAGGCCAATCAGGCTCCTGTAACCATTTGGGATATTTATCCATACAAATGAAATGTTCCTTAATAATCTTTTTTAAAGTGGTCGCTGTCTTAGGTTTGTACTTATCATACAAGAAATTTAAATAACCCATATCAGCAGGTATCCAGTTAGGAATAGCCTCCAAAATTAAATCGAATTTTTTTTCTGTCGTTGAATTCGAAGAGTACGGGATATGCTTGTAATCTAAAATTTCCCTGAAAATATCCATCAAATTCAACTTTGAATCAAGAGATGTCAAATCCTGACTAATTAAATATTCATAAGTGGAATTACTATTCATATAAGGTTTGGCTTTAGTACTTTCCAACAGGGAAATTAATTCTTGATTGGAAGACAACGCCATTTCCAATTCTTCAGTTGATAATTTTTCTTCCACAAAATTCTTTAAAATTTCTATTGCTTTCATAGCTAATCTCCTAGATTCCTATAAGGGTCAAGCGCTGCATGTCGTTCTATAGTTACTTTTCTCAAATTAAAAGGACTATGCCTATCTGCACGACATAAGCGTTGTGGCACATGATGATGCAACTCCATGGGATTTCCATTTGCATTTAAAGGAGCACATCCTCTTTTTATTCTACTCATATTTGCAGGAGAAAATTCTCCTGTACTTTTCGAGGCTAAATACCTATTTTTCCAGTATCTTGACCTAATAACATCCCAAGATGGCATATCACCGTTAGGTAATGGTTAATCAATACGCTCGCCTCTTTTCCAACGTTTGAATAAATTCTTTAACAGCGGTTTAGGTTTATTTGGTTTTTTTTGTTGGTCGGGCACATTCCCCAAACATCAAGCCATTCCTGCGCATTCGGAGCAAACTGATACAGATTCTCTCCACCTAACAACCCAATCGGGTCCTGATTCACAAACCGTCCGGCCTCTGGCTCGTAATAACGCATCAGATTGTAATGCAGCCCCGTCTCACGGTCGGCATACTGGTTTTGTAGGCGGAAAGGCTGGTATGCGCTATCCGTTACCTTGGTTTCTTCTTTCAGACGGCCTTGTGATATGCTACAAGAATAGGCTCTAGCTTATGTTGTCAAGTAAATAATCAAAAAGCTGATTTGCAATAAGTTCAGAGTGAGTATTTATAACAGGAAATTCAAAGTAATAATATTGTGATTCATATCGTTCTGTTATATAGTCAGGGATTAAAAAAATTTATTATAACAAGAGGATATTTCTCTTATGGAGTTAGAAACTTCTTCTAATTTATTGCTTATATTAGTTATATCAAAAAAATATTTCATTAAAAATTCCTATCAATATTATTAACTGTAATAAAAGGATATTTATTTTTGATTGCATAATTCCCAGTGACTGGTAATATCAGAAGCATTTTTTTGTAAATGAATTTATTCATAAAAACCTCTTTTTAAATTTATAATCAGTAACATATGTCATTTTTCCAGCTTTATCAAATTTTGCCATATAGTGAATAGTAACCCCATCTATTTTTTCTTCTGTTTTATTCCAACTTTTCCCTGTATAACATCGATCGCCAATTTGGTCCGCCCTAATTATCACATTTCCTTTTTCAGATCGCTTTTTGACTTGAACCATAATTTTTCTTTCAAGAGCATTCCGAGGATTAATTCTACCTGTTGATTTAGTAGATACAAATTTAGGGTTTAGAGAAGAGGCTTTCTTTTTAAGCCCAAGAGGATCAATCTACTCCGTGATATTCGATGCAAACTGATACAGATTCTCTCCACCAAACACCCCAATCGGATCCTGATTCACAAACCGACCTGCTTCAGGATCGTAATAACGCATCAGGTTATAGTGCAGCCCGGTCTCTTCATCATAATACTGCTTTTACCGTCTTTGGCGTCGTCAAAGATTTGAGCTAAAGGTTCGTAGCTGTCGGAATCGATGTATATATAGGTATATCTGCCGTACGGGTGGATATCCTGACTAATATTTCACTATCACTAGCGATATTTTTTTCTTGGGTCTTTAAAAGTTCCTATAAACTTCAGATCATTGTAAAGTTTATCTAGATTTTCCTCATAAAATGTTGCATTAGAATAGTAATATAAAGAATTACCTTCATTTATTCCTTTCTCTTTTGCTACTTTCACAATATCTTTTTATAACTTTATTGGAGTGTGCCCCAACTTCTTCTGCTAACACTTCAACTGGTACAATTTCTCCATTATCTGTCTGGAATGCCACAAAATAATCAGAATCAATAAATGAAACTCCAAAATCTGCAAAAGCTGGACAATGAGAATCTGAGTCCTCCATTCCATCTGTATATTCATTAAACTCATCAGGTGTTTTTAAAAGATGTCCCCATCCACACAGAAATCATATCTTTAGTTGTTTCAATCATATAATACCTCATAATTCAAAATGTTATATATTTTTATTAATCCCAAAAACTGTCTAAATTGTTCAATTCCTTCCACTCTTCCAAAGAATAAAGAAAAAGGCAAAGAAAAAGTTTTTTCCAATATTTTTTTCTTTTTAAATTTTTCTGACACCATTAATGCTTCCATATACTTATACTTGGAAGACAGCAAAATATCCTTATCCGAATTAGTATATGCCTCCAGCGAAAAACCTTTTTCATCTCTTCCTAAATCCGGGTAAACAATTTCATCCTCAATTTCCCAGCTAACTATTCTTACCAAATAATAGACTTCATTTGTCAATAGCTCGCCTTTTGTATTGACAATAATCGCTTCGCTCATACCAAAATTATAATTAAAGCCATATTTTTTAATAAATTCCAAAAAACGTGCTGACATGATAAAGAAGTTGTAGCCATAAGGTAGAAAATCAAAAGTAACACTCCTTGCTTTCTTTAAGCAGACATAAACCTTTTCAGGCATTGGAGGAATTTCTTGCCCCTTTACGAACCAACTCCATGGAAAGTCAAAATCAGGATGCGTTTTTTTAGGGTTGAATTCCTCTGATATTCCTACTTCCCCTAAGGAAACCTTAGGCACTTTTCTTTTCGCTAACTCATCTAAACTTTGTGCGCTATATCCCCACACCATCAATTTCTTCATAATATCCTCCTAATCTAATCGTTTGGGCGAGTTGGTAGATGAACATCCTCCAACAGATATGGACTTACTCAAACGTTTTTTTAACCTTTCTTGTAAATTTCGTAAACGCCGTCGCGCTTGTGCCTGTAATCGACCATGATATGGTTTCTCCAAAGTTATGCAGTACCGTAGATAGAAAGATGCGTCCATTACTACGATAATAAGCGTCATAACTAATTGTTAAATACCATATTTCTCTTAGAAATTTTTTTACATTATCAGGTAACTCCTCTAAATGGTGGGGTAGAGAATCTAAAATAATTTCTCTATTCTCATACCAGCCTGAAGCAATCATTTTCTTAAAAAAATCTGAGTGTATTTCGTATGGTTTTTTCATAAATACTTCTTATTATTTTACTGTAGTATTTTAGAATGAAATATTCAGCCTTATTGACGCCTGTTTGGAGTCATAGATGAACAAAAAGGGAATTCCATGCCAATTCAGGGCCTTTAAATTCGAGTACTGGAGCACTTTTTTTAGTACACAATATGATTTTTAAAGGAGGATATAAATTAAGAAAATTTTTGAATAATTTTTTTTGATTCTAAGATGTTTTTTTAGTTAAATAAAAAAATAGTCATTAAATAAGATATCAATTTCCTTTTTGTATATGTCGATAAATATTTTTCCTTCTTCTCCAAGGTAATAAATATTTTCTTGAAATAAATAAATACCTTCTTGTATATTTTTTAAAATTTATTAATTTAGTTTTTTTCTTTAATGTCTTTAATATCATTAAAGTTTAAGGAGAGATTATTGATGACAATGTTTTTTTGTTGTATAAATAATTTAATTTGATTCATATGTAATTTTACCTCCTGAAAGATCGAAGGTTGCCAGTACTTGTTAATTTCGGTTTATCCATATCTCGAATATAATATTGGGTTGCTCCCCCATCGCCATATTTTTTATTTGCTTTTGCTTTTGATTTTCCTACGCAAATATCTTCTTCTACTACAAATATATGTAATTGTTTTCTCATGTCACGTGCGGCAGTAGCATTTCCACTATGTCTCACCTGTACAGAATCGTTAAATGCTCTGGCATTTCCTCTTGCAGAACGTACAGCGTATCCTCGAACAAAATAATTCCCAGGGGCAGAAGCCATACCTGCCGGCCCATGTGGATACAGTGTAAACAATATTGTCCCTTTTTCTAGGACAACATTTTTCCAATTATCCACACCTGGATAGTCCCTACTTCCTAATCAACTATAAGTCGTTTTTGCCTTGGAGGCTGGGAGCCATATTTTAGTTTATGTAATCTTACCTGTGCCTTTTCCCACGCTAAAGCTGCTTCTCTATTTGGCAGTCATCAATTATCACTGAGCCTGTATAATAATTCATCGTAAGTGTAGTAATGGCAGGGCGCAGTACAACAAAGGTCGTCTGAAAAGCAGAAACCGCGTGCGTTCGTTCCGCACACACCCTACGTCAGGACTGAAGGTTTTGTGCGGGCTACGGCTTGCTACACACGCCACGTCAAAATTGGAAGTTTCACACAGGCTAAAACCAGCAAGTTGCTAGGACTGCACCATTCGAAATATCAACTTCCCAAGTATCTGAAATCAACCCTTTGTAATTGGACTCAACAATAAAATGTTCGTCGTCTATCCAATGAAAATTCAACCGATAGCCCATAGCCAAGAAAGAAGGTTCTTCTGAAAATAGAGATCCTTCGTGAAGGATTGCCCCTTTCTTATCAGATACTACCCAATTAATTTTAAAATGATAGAGATCACAATATGCAAATATGGACAAATACTGTTTTCTATTCGGACTCATTTTGCGTTTTTTAATTTGAGTACTTAAGATGAGATTAGCATCTAAGCATGCTTGATATGCTATTTCAAATGGTTCTGTATTCCACCCCTGTTCGACTGCAATTCCCAACATTCCTTGATGGACTGCTTCTAATTGCATCATTTTTTTCTCAGCATCAGAAGACACAAAATATTTATCAAAATTAAAATACAGATAGAAATCTGCAAATCCTTTTATATTCGGTTTTTCTGGGAAATCATCATGAGGATACAAAACAATCAAACAGGTATGAATCTGTTTTGATTCAAATTTAGGCAGAGATTTAGCATATAGCGTTGGAATGGCGTAGGCTTGTCTACTAAAATCCGCAAATATTGGATTTATATTATATTCACTTTGTAAGTCTATAACTTTAATCATAAATTTCTCCTAATCAACTATAGGTCGTTTTTGCCTTGGAGGCTGGGAGCCATATTTTAGTTTATGTAATCGTACTTGTGCCTCTTTCCACGCTAAAGCTGCTTCTCTATTTGGCAGTCCATCAATCATTACCGAGCCTGCATAATTAGGATCGCCACCATACTTAACCCTCAATTTACTTCGAGTCCTCGGCGAATTATTTTCTGTTTTAAAGTAATCTGCCTTTGTTCTAGTTGCTCCGCTGATACCATATTCCATTATTTGCCCCGTTCTTTTATCGAAAATTTTATATCCGTGCAGAGGCTTTTTTGAACTTTTACAGTTTCCATGACAAGCGCCTGCCTTTACCTGTGCTTTAGCCTGACTTTTCTCTTTTGAAGTATCACCACTTAGACTTAAAACTGCTCCAATGCCAATTGCTGTTAGTGCAGCTTGCCCTGCAGCAGTTAAAACAACACCTATTTCTGGCAAGAAAAATAATGCCACAGCTATAAAACCAGAGGAATCAGTCCATCCTTATGCATTAGGTGCAAACCGATAAAGGTTACTACCCCCCAGCAACCCAATTGGGTCCTGATTCACAAACCGCCCCGTCTCAGGCTCGTAGTACCTATAGAAGTTACACTGCAGCCCCGTTTCACGGTCGGGATGTTATAAATAAAGTTGAATAGTACTTGTTATTTTTTTTTGTGTTTCGACACTAATTTCCTGGTTAAAATTTTGGATTAATTTTAAAAAATCCATAATTAAGTTGATTTGAGTAGTGTTAAATATCGTACTTTCATTTCTTAGGGCAATATAAAAAAAGTCAACAACGTAACCATATAAATAAAAATTTAGATAAATTAGAAAAAAATATTTTTAAACAGCAAGGAGTAAAAATATAATAAAGCCTTATTAGTATAGGCTTGCCACTCTAGTGATTCAAGTATTGAGAGAAAAATCATCGTATGTTATCTCAATCCAAGTTTTAGTAGATAGTTGCGTTATAGAAAATATATAAGAGTTGTCACTATCATCAAAACTTATGATGTTATTTTTTTATCAACTTTGAAAAACTGGAAAAAGTAGGCTCAATTTTTTTCCTCTAGATAATTTCTTTCTTGTATATATTTTACTTCCGTTAGAAAGTTTTTCAAATTCACAACATAGTCCTAAGTCTTTGATAAACTTGGAAATATATTCTAAAAAAATCATGAATTATATTGATTTCATTTTTTTGGTTAAAGATTGCAGTAAATTAAATAGTTCACTTACTTCTCCTTGGGATATGTTGGAATAATAGCTAAATAATTCTATGAAACAATCATTATCTATACTAGGATTTTTCTATCGAGCTTAGTAAAAGTGTATTTAAATGTAAAAGCATTTTTCATTTTTTTGTTTATCTGACATTTGATTTTTTTAATTAATAAAATTAGATTATTTTTTCATGTCTTACTTTCTACATTTTAAGATATGGCAATATTTGCAGGAATACTTTTTCTTAATTAACTCTTCTGAATCTGCCATGGCCTCATTAATTACGTTTACAACTTGTTGTAGTGATTCTACACTTTGAAATACTAGTTCTTTACTCATAAAAAAATCCTCTTTATTTTTATTATTTTTAATTATACCATGTATAAATTGAAAAAAACTGCAACATAAAAAGTTACAGTCTAACAATATTTATCCAAAAAAACAGTGTAATGAATTATACCCTATCTTTTATCATTCACGAGCAATACTCACACATCAACGTGTGCTTACGTCTAGCTTTTCTACTAAAGTTAATTTTTGGGTATTAGAGGAATTGAAGTATTCTCTTTCTAATCTATAGTTATGCCTATTCTGTTCGAGTTTCAGCTAAATATATTCCCCATTCAGCTAATTCTTCAGGCAAATCATAAACAGTTTTTCCATTACTTTCATAGATTTCAGAGATTCCTGGTGAGGTCTTAGAAAAAGTTTTCCAAGCTGTCACTAGTTCTTCTACAAATTGAATATTATGAGCTTCAAAAAAGTCATTAAATTTCGATAGTTCTTTACTATAAATTGTCACAACATTATAGCTGTCAAGCATGATCTCATCATGACTTTTATGCCCACCAAATCCAAACTTACTTAGTCCATCATTAACAAGCAAATCACCGTATCTAATCAACAGTGCTAGACATTCCTCTCTTGAACAACCATCAATATAATAAACATCCTTATGGGATTCCTTAATAATATTCTTTGCTATCACTTTTTCTCTATCAATACTGACAGGCAATTCCAAAATAAAAAACAAGGGCTCGTCATGAATCACAATAAAGTGTTGAAAAATCTCTAATATTTTTTCTGCGTGTACATTCGCCATCAAATGATGTTCAGTTAACTTTGTAAATGATTCAAACAGGTTTTTCTACCAAGCTAACTTGGTGACCTTTTACTAAATTCAACATTACACTTCCTCCAGAAAATTAAAACAATATCCACGTTTATAATCTCATTATATCATTAAAACCCAAAAAAATGACTGGAACTTCCCGGTCACAGTCTCTTATAAATCTACTTCAGTTCCTTCAAGGAAAGTTACTACAATTTGTCCAGTTTCTGAAATAGATTGATAGCATGTCAGACTATAGTATCCAGAAGCCATACTTGAACTATTACTCTGATTCTTACCCTCTATTCGATTAGAGAAGCTACCTTCACGCTTTTCATTCTCCCTTTCGTTCAAAGGTTTCTAATCTTTTACAAGCAGTGATACCGCCTCAACGTGGGTTTTAGAGGACTAAATGAAGTCTGAATTGCCTGATAGAGATGTAGTATTGATTAAGCAATCAACAAATAATGTACAAAACAAATAAAGTACACTGCTTAATGAGTGTACTTTATCCTTCTAATTCAGTTTTATCAATGGTTTAGCTCTAGTTAAGTCGATTGTACATAAACTTTTAGTTTTCCTATAAAAACCGAACTTTGTATCAAAATTGTCTCTCCTGCTACTAGTAACGGAATTGATATTTGGATTTATTTAGCAAATAATTTGAAAGATGCAGATAAAACTTTGTTAGAGGACTATTTTTCAGGAGTTTTATCAAAGTATACAGCTGAATTTGCTTTAGATATCCTCATCATAAAACAAAATGCAGGAGCTGGATGGATAGCTACTTTTGATATTAAGCCTGTTGCGGAAGCGACCTACAATCGAATGGCTCGAGCTTCTGAAGTAACCAATGAAGATAGGTATGATGAAGATATAGATATATGGTAGACAGTAAACCTTTACTTAAACGTGGGGGTGGAAAGATAGGATGGTCTATCCCAAGCCTCACCATAAATTTTTTAGTTCTAGGTAATGTTGGAAGTGGCAAAGGAAAAACAGTCCGATTTGATAAAACTGAGCTCAATCGCTGGTTGCAAAATCAATAGCATTTTTACCGTAGTTTGTTATAATGAAGCTACGGTATTTTCTAGCTCAATTCAAAAGGAGAATACTATGTCAATTACAAAAACCAAAAATGAAACTTATCGCTTACGGATTTATATTCCTGAAGAAGTAAAAGCTTCTCTTGGAATTGATAAAAAAGTGATTGAAAAACGTTTCAAGCTAAGGAGTGAGGCTAAAAAATATGAACTCGAACTACAAAATAAAATAGATAAAATTCTGAGCGGCGATTCTACTTCACAACTTGAAAGAACTGGTTCTATCCAATTCAAAGAGTTTTATCATCAAGTATGGTGGGAATCCTACAAAGCAGGGCAAACAACTTCAACCTTAAAACCACCCTCACAAGCTACTATTGACGGTACAGAAATTGTCTTTAGAAAGCACATTCTACCCATGCTAGGGAATTACTCGATTGACTTTCTTAACCAAAATAAGCAGGTTATTTTAAACCTTCTCACTCAAAAGGCAGAAGAATATGCCAACTTCAAAGTCATCAGAAGTTACGTTAATTCTATCTTTGACTGGGCAGAAGAATTGGAATACATCGAAACTAATCGTATTTCAAAAACTATTAGACGAATCAAAGCAACTAAGAAAATCAAGTTACAAGAAGCTAAAAACGATGAAGATTTATACCTATCACAATTAGAGCTTCAAGCATGGTTTACAGCTTTTGAAGAAGACTTAAAAAACGATAAGATCTTATTCAAAGATTATGTGCTGTTTTACACAACATTTTTCTTAGGAGATAGAAAGTCTGAAAGCTACGCTCTTCAATGGAAACACATTGATATCAACAAACAAGAAATTCAGTTAATACAAGCCCTAGATAAATACAAAAATCCAAAATCTACCAAAGGAAACAAGAAAACAACTTTCCAAATCCCAACTGAACTAGCTGACCTGCTTCAATCTTGGAAAAAACAACAAAAATCAGAATTAGCTAAATTTGGTATTATCCAATCTGACGAACAATATGTATTTACTTATGTTGACATGAAAGGCAATGTAAACAGCCCCTTACACGCTGATTATCTCAATAACAAAATGAAGTCAGTCAAACGCCGTCACAAGGAGCTGACACATGCTACACCACACAAATTACGCCACACCGGAGCAACTTTAGCTAAACAAGCAGGAACATCACTTGAAGCTATTTCAGAGGCTTTAACGCATAGCGACACTTTACAACTAAGACCTATGTCAATACTTCAAATGTTGTTCCAATGGCAGTTGGTGAAATTGCCTACCGCAATCTTAAAAAGTAATGGTGTGAATTTGGTGTGAAAAGTGGTGTGAATTTTGCTAAAAATCAGTAAAAAAACACCCCATGGTGTGAACCATGAAGTGTTGTAAATGCTGTATTGTAGCTGGTTCTTAACGTTTTGAGAACTGGCTAGCTTTACGAGCTTTCTTAAGACCTGGTTTCTTACGCTCAACTTTACGTGAGTCACGTGTAAGAAGTCCTGCGCGTTTCAATGAATCGCGGAAGTCTGGGTCTACTTGAAGAAGGGCACGAGCAATACCGTGACGGATAGCTCCTGCTTGACCAGCGTATCCACCACCTACAACGTTAACGAGAACGTCGTATGAACCTACAGTTGAAGTAACTGCAAATGGTTGGTTGATGACAAGACGAAGGTCAGCGTGTGGGATGTACTCTTCAACATCTTTTTTGTTAACAGTGATTTTACCAGTTCCTGGAACAAGGCGAACGCGTGCAACAGCGTTTTTACGACGTCCAGTACCTGCATATTGTGCTTGTGACATACTTTATTGTTCCTTTCCTTAGATAAGTCCTGAAATATCAAGAACTTCTGGTTGTTGTGCAGCGTGAGTGTGCTCAGCTCCAACGAATACTTTCAATTTCATACCTTGAGCGCGGCCAAGAGTATTGTGTGGAAGCATACCTTTAACTGATTTCTCGATCAAACGAACTGCGTTTTTAGAACGAAGTTCACCAGCAGAGATTTGTTTCAATCCACCTGGGTGGTTTGAGTGAGTGTAGTAGATCTTATCAGTTGCTTTTTTACCAGTCAATTTAACTTTTTCAGCATTGATAACGATTACGAAGTCACCTGTATCAGTGTGTGGTGTAAATGTTGGTTTGTTTTTTCCACGAAGTACGCTAGCAACAACTGCTGAAAGGCGTCCAAGAGGTACATCAGTTGCGTCAACAACGTACCATTTGCGTTCTACTTGGCCTGGTTTAGCCATGAATGTAGTTTTGTTCATGATTTCTCCTATATGAATATCGTTTTTGTTTACAGGGCGGATGTTCCGGTCCGCGGGGTATTTGAAAGGTTCCGGGGCCTTACAAATGGGGTAAACAATACCGCCTACTATTGTATCAAAATTCTCAGATAAAAGTCAAGCGGTTGGGAAAATATTTTTTATTTCTGCCAGATTTTCAATCTTCTTTCTGCCTTCTCCTGAGTGAGGACTTGAAAACCTTTAGAGAAGAGGAAAATAGCACAAGTCAAAAATAGAGTGACAATGATATAATTAACCACAAGACCATGGTCTCCCACCAATGGTGGTTTTGTCATAAAACCGTAATCTCCACCCGTCAATAAATTGACTATAAAAATCAAACCATTAAGTAAAGAGGTCAGTATAAGAATACCTTTGAAATCCAACAGACGAGCATCGTAGTTGTTTAAAAGATAAATCAAGGAATTTCCAAGAAGGGCTAGATGTCCGAAAATAAAGGACAAAATAACGATGTGTGGGAAAGAGTAAGCGTCTGGGATTGGATAAACAAAGGCTGCAATCGTCCCGAAGGTTCCAAGCAAAGCAAAATACTGTTTGGTTTTTGAAACACCTGGAAGCAAGAGAACTACAAACATGGCTAATCGGCAATGATAAAAAGGCAAGCTTTCTGACAGCGGGAACTGGTTAATCCAATACCAGCTGTAAAGCGCGATTAACTGAATTGCCTGTATAATCTGGAAAAATCGTTGACAAACCTTATTTTCACGATAGCGATAAGCAAGATAAATTGTCAAAAACAGTAAGGCAAATGTACTTGCGTACCAAGTAAATCCAAATTGGGGTGGCTCCGTCGCCTGGGTAGTAAGTAAAGCATCCCAAATATTCATATAACTTTCCTCATTTTCATATAAGCAGGCCTCCTACTCATCTCTATAGAGCCTAGCTTACATTTATTTCTAATATTTTTGTGTCCCAAAGAAGCTAGTGGCCTTAAGATAAAGCAAAGCTTCTAATCGATATATTGTTCCCGCTCACCCTTATAGACCTGCCATAGAATCTCCATTTGTTCCTTGGTTATTCTTTTTTCAGATAAGGGAGGGAGAGCCGAAATGTCAAAAAATCCTAATTCAGCAACTTCTTGATTTTCTTGAAATTGTCCATCTAATAACTGACAGTCAAAGACGAACTTTACATACTGCTTACTCTGCATTTGAAAGCGGTTGGTATCAAAAACTGCCAATAAAGAACCTACCTCTACAGAAAAGCCTGTTTCTTCCTGAACTTCTTTTCGGATATTTTCCTTAGGCGAATAGCCTACTTCACCAAAGCCACCAGGTAAGGCCCAAGTATCCTCTCCTTGTCCTCTAACCAAACAAATCTTCTGGTCTTGAACAATACAAGCCCTTACATCCATCAAGGGAGTTGCATAGCTAGCTGTTGGTTTTAAGATCGCAGTCAATTCCTCTTGATTAAGATCCGTAGTCTCCTGCAATACGTTCGATAAAATCTGACGTAAATCTTCATAACGTTCACGGTCAAAAGTGTCCTTTGTATAGGTCAAACCAGTATCAGTGATGGCCAACATTCTCTGTATAGCCTTGGCAAATCAGTTGCGCTCATTTTCTAAACTTTCTACTAGCTTAGCTAGGTTCATAGAGTTCGAACCTTTAAGCAGAATCTGGTCTTTAGCTCCAAGACTCTCCTTGACTTGTTTGACCATGGCTTCAAACTGGTCTTCATCAGCTGTTTTCTTAAAGTAATAAACATGACCGATTGGGAACATTTGACTGGCTAGTTGGGCTAGGTCAGCGATATCTTCACCATAGAAAACAACGGTATCAAGGACATCTGGTGACAGGCTCAAAATCATTTGATTATGAAGTTGAACAGACTGGTCTCCAAGTTCTTTCATGTCCGCCAGAACTGCAATTTTCTTGCCACCTTCATTAGCTGGGATAGCAGAGAAAGTTTCTAAAATCAACTTCATGGCTGTTGGGTTGGCATTGTAGACATCTGATAGGATATCTGCACCGTTGGCAGCCTTTTTCCACTCGGTACGATTGCGAGTCAATTCAAGATTTTGGAAGGCTTGACCTATCTGCTCCTCAGTCACCCCTTCTTGCAGGGCAACATAAGAAGCAATCATAGCATTAGTCGCATTGTACTTACCAGTTACTGGTAAATCAAGGGATTTCTCCAAGAAATTAGCCTTGAAAGTCAAACTATCCTTACACTCAATCAATTCTGTAATTTCGAGTTCTGCACCTGGTCCAAAACGAACCACTTTTTGCTCAGTAGGTAGATAATCCTCTACAATGGGATCAGCTGGCGCCAAGAGCAAGCTACCGTTCTCCATTCCATCAGCAATCTGTAATTTACCTTTGGCAATCTCAGAACGGTCCTTGAAGAAGGCCAAATGTGCTTCTCCGACCAGAGTCACAATAGCTGTTTTCGGATGAGCCAGTTCAGACAAGAGATGAATATCTCCCAAGTGATCCTGTCCCATTTCCAAGACTAACTTCTCAGTGTCATCTGGCATATGAAGAACTGTATAGGGTAAGCCAATCTCGTTATTGTAATTTCCTTGCGTTTTGTAGGTTTTGTAGCTTGTAGAAAGTAAATGAGCCAACATATCCTTGGTCGTTGTCTTCCCATTTGAACCTGTAACAGCAAAGACATCTACTCCTGTCTTTTGAATGTAATAGGCTGCAAGAGCTTGAAAGGCTGTCAAAACATCCTCTACTAAAATGTAAGGATGATCTGCTACTTCCTTCTCTGACAGGGTTACAGCAGCGCAGTTTTCAAAGCCGTCTCGATAAAGTCATGACCATCACGCGCCCCCTTGAGTGGCACAAATAGATCACCAGGTCCAATCAAACGACTATCAAACTCTGCCTTGACTAGTGGACTGTCCGCATAGCTGGTCACATCATTTTTTGCACCGACAACACGCGCAACTTCGTGAATCGTAAGTTTCATGTTTACTCCTTTAAAAAGGGGCAGGGAGTCTTGCCCCGCCCTTATAGCTATCTTTACAATAGGTGCGCTTCACGCTTGTTAAAGCTTTCTTTAGCAAGGTCAACCAAACGCTCGATTAGTTCTGGATAAGGAAGGCCCATATTGTCCCAAAGCAAGGGATACATAGACCATTGGGTAAATCCTGGCATGGTGTTGAGCTCATTTAGGAAAACTTCTCCCTTATCTGTATAGAAAAAGTCACAACGTGAGAGACCAAGTCCACCAATAGCACGGAAGGCAGCTTCTGCATTTTTACGCATGACTGCTACCACATCATCGCTAATCTTAGCTGGGATGTCCATGGTAATCTTATTGTCAATATATTTGGCATCGTAGTCATAGAAGGCTACGTCTTTGACAACTTCACCAGGAAGAGTGCTCTTGACATCATAGTTCCCTAAGAGCCCAACTTCGATTTCACGCGCATTGACTCCTTGCTCCACCAAGACACGGCTATCATATTTAAAGGCGAGTTCGAGAGCTTGATGGAGTTCCTCTTTATTTTCAGACTTAGAAATACCAACACTAGAACCCATATTAGATGGTTTAGTAAAGACTGGATACCTTAATTTTTCTTCAACTTCTGCGATCTTAGAAGCTAAGTCATCCCCTTCAACAATGGCTACGTAAGGGACTTGGGCAATTCCAGCAGATTCCAAGACACGTTTAGTCGTGATTTTGTCCATAGCAAGGCTTGAAGACAAGATGTTGCAACCGACATAAGGCATTTTCAAGACTTCTAGGAAACCTTGAACGGAACCGTCTTCTCCCATAGGTCCATGAAGAACTGGAAAAACAACTGCGCCTTCTTCGTAGATGACACTTGGAGCAATTTTCTTGTCCCAATCAATCGTTTCATTGGTCATGAGACGGTCATCCTGCCCAGGAGTTTGGGTAAATTCTTGGGTTTTGATGAAATCACCAGACTGGCTGATAAAGAAAGTTTTGACTTCAAAACGGTCATAGTTAACCGCACGCATGACACTCTCAGCTGACAATACAGACACTTCACGCTCTGCACTGCGTCCACCATATAATAGAATAATTGTTTGTTTCATATGATTGTCCTATTTCTACTAGAATACTCGCTTTTTAGTATATCACATTTGTTTATTTTTTTAAACTTGAATAGCACAAAAGAGACTGGATTAAAAATAAATCCAGTCTCTTGATTTCTTATATATCGTATCTACTAGTTAATTGCCTGTTCCATATCCTTACAGACTAAAGTTCGGTACGATTTTCAATAGCTCTTAGGAGCGTTACTTCGTCCGCATATTCGATATCAGCTCCTACTGCTAGACCTCGTGCTAGACGAGTAACCTTAATCCCTGCAGGTTTAAGTAGTCGAGAGATATACATAGAGGTCGCCTCACCATCAGCTGTTGCATTGGTGGCTACGATGACCTCTGAAACTTCGCTATCCATGAGACGAGTCATGAGACTTTGAGGTTGATGTCATCTGGGCTAATTCCATTCATAGGGGAAATCAAGCCGTGTAAAACATGGTAAAGTCCGTGATATTCTTGGATGTTTTCCATAGCAGCAACATCTCTGCTATCCTCCAGAACCAGAATCGTAGACTGGTCACGGCTAGGATCGGTACAGATAGAACAAGGATCATCATCTGTCAAGCGTCCACAAATAGAGCAATAGGTCAATTCTCGCTTGGCTGCAAGGAGATTTTTTGCAAATTCATTGACGTCGTCATCCGACATCCCAATGGTATAAAAGGCCAGTCGGGTTGCTGTCTTAATCCCGATACCCGGAAGTTTAGAATAACTGTCAATCAGTTTAGCTATAGGTGTTGGGTAAAGCATGGCTTCCTTTCTAGTTCATTGGATGGTGTTGGTTGTATAGATTGATAATGTCGCGAGCAATCGAAGGTCCGACACCATTAGTTAGATTCGTATTATGCGGGAATACAACTGCGACTGCAATCTGCGGATTATCGGTTGGCGCATAGGCTACGGCGTTGGTATTGTTGGCTTTTTGGCCACCGTTCACGTAACTTTCGGCTGTACCGGTTTTCCCACTGATAGAGACTGACGCTCCATTTGAAAAGGCACGACCTGTCGTAAGAGCACTTGTCCCGTGCGATACTTGGTAAAAGCCTTGTTGCAAGATAGACATGTCAGACTCAGAAATATTAATCTTATTCATTTCTGTGCTGTCCGTTTGCTTAATGAGTTCTCCCAAACCACCTTGTTCGTTGTTGTCGTAGACTCCTTCCACGATATGAGGAGCTAAGCGGACACCATTATTGGCAATCGTTGCTACATACTGAGCTAACTGCATCGGTGTGTAGTTATCAAACTGCCCAAAGGCATTATTTAGATAGTTGGCCAAATCATAGTCTTTAGGGATAAAGCCTGTTGACTCATCTGGTAGGTCAATTCCTGTAGAAACTCCTAAACCATACTCACCGAAGGTTGAACGGAGTTTTCCCATGGCAGATTCAAGATTGTTGGTTCCTACAGTCATATTAGGTTGATAGGTTTGTCCCATCATCCCGAGTGCAGTTTGGATCATATAAGCATTGGATGAATACTCCAAAGCCTCAACGGCTGTAATCGGGAAAGAACCGTAATAAGGGGTATACCAGGAATTGATAGGAGCAGAACCTTGGAAGACGATTGGTTGGTCTGTCAAGGTTTGGTTGCCTGACAAGACCCCATTTTCCCAACCAGAACTGATGGTTGCCGCCTTAACGACAGACCCTGGTACAAAAACATTGGTCACTGTTCCTAGTGAGTCTGGTGTCAAGTCTCCTGTTTCTACATTGTGCTTCATTCCTGACATGGCTAATACAGCACCTGTCTTAGGATTGAGAGCTACTGCATAGACGCCTTCTGAATATCTGGCTCCACCATTGGCAAGTTCTGAGTTGAAATAGTTCTTTAAGAGGTTGTCTACGCTATCTTGGAAGGCCAAATCAATGGTCAATTTGATATTTTTACCCTTGCTTCCTTCTTCGATATTCTCTACACTCTCCATGTCTCCGTGCTTGTCCAAATGGATTTCCTTGACGGTACGTTTTCCTTGCAAGACTTCTTCGTATTGCTTTTCAAGATAGGAAGTCCCAACACGGTCATTGAGTGAGTAACCTTTTTTCAAATAAGCGTCCACTTCTTCTGCTGGAAGACCAGATTTTTCACTAGAAACACTTCCAACTATTGATGAAAGAGAGGTTTCTAAGACTTTTCGGTCCCATGAAGTAGAGATGGAAATACCTGGCAATTCCTTAGATGCAGAAGCAATCACAGCTACCTGTGTATCGCTCAAAGGATCCGTTTGAATATTTCCTGTCGCAAAATTTTCTACTGCATTGAGCTGACTAAAGATATAGATTGCCTTCTTTTCATCCTCTGAGTAGTCTAATTGACTGGAAGTAATACTCTCAGCAGCATTGTTATAAAGTTGAGCTTCAGACAGCTGATTGCCATCTGAATCATATCGTTTATCCTTTGGAAGAGCTTCAACTGTCTTCTTATAAACTTCAGCATCAGCCAAGTAGTAATCAGCCATTTGACGGTCCGTCAACTCTGGAGATGTGACTGTGACATAGGTCAACAATTTTTTAGAAATATCCTTCAAATCAGCCGCAGTCATCTTGTTGCTTCGTGTAAAGGAAACAACTTGCTTAACGGTGTTTTGGACTAAAGGTTTTCCTGTTGCATCATAAATTTCTCCACGAGCGGAACCCATGGTTACTCGAGTTTGGCTAGCAGAAGCGAGTTTATTTTCATAAAAATCCTTATGAAGAACCTGCATATAAAGCAAACGGCCAATAATTGTTAAAAAAAGCAAAATGACAATTGCAAATAACAAATTAAGCCGTATCGGTATCGAGTGACTATTGAATTTTCTCATACACATCAATCTCATTTCTAATCAAAATCACACTCTTCATTGTACCATAATTTAATCCGAAAATTATGGAAAAAGAAAAGACTTTTCCTTTTGGCCCAAAAATTATTTTCTATGATATAATGGAAGTAAGCGCTATTTTATTTGTTGGATTTGCCAAAGTAATTTTTGGCAAATAGCTATAAAAGGAGTTCCATGAATAAGCAAGATATCTCTACGATTATCGACCTTCACTTTGAAGAGATGACCGATTTAGAGCAAGAAATTGCCCGCTATTTTCTGCAGGCAGATACCATAAACGATGACTTATCCTCTCAGCAAGTCACGCAAAAACTTCATATTTCCCAGGCGGCGCTCACTCGTTTTGCCAAGAAGTGTGGTTTTAAGGGCTATCGAGAGTTCATCTTCAAATACCAACAACAAAAAGACACTCTTTCTGCTCCTCAACAGGATATGAATCCTTTGACTCAACGAGTTCTCAGAAGTTATGCAAATGTGCGAGAATTTTCTCAAGGATTGATTGACGATGAGCAGTTGGAACGTGTAGCTCAGATGATTGAGCAATCCGAACGAGTGTATTTTTTCGGAACTGGAAGTTCCGGTCTAGTCGCACGTGAGATGAAGCTACGATTTATGAGATTGGGTGTCGTCTGTGAAGCCTTAACAGATCCAGACGGTTTTGCCTGGACGACTAGTATCATTGATGAAAAATGTTTGGTCTTTGGTTTTTCCCTCTCAGGAACAACACCGTCCATCATCGATAGTTTATTAGATGCCCAGGATATGGGAGCTAAGACAGTTCTATTTACAAGTTCACCGAATAAGGATACTCAAGCATTTACAGAAACCATTTTGGTCGCAAGCCAAAACCAAGCATCTTATATTCAACGAATTTCTGCTCAGATTCCAATGCTGATTATCATTGATTTACTCTACGCTTATTTCCTAGAGATTGATCGCGAAAGTAAAGAAAAAATCTTTAATAGCTATTGGGAGAATAATAGACTGAATGGTTATCGTAGAAATCACAGAAAGGGAAAATCCTAAATTGAGTTTTAACAATTTAGGATTTTTTATCATTCAAAATTTTTTGCATAAAATCTCGATAGACATTTATCTATACTCGCTAATTTTTCTAAAATAATTCAGCTTTCATCACTCGAATCGTCGCTTCTGAAGCGAATCCAAGAAGAGCATTGTCAGAAACGCTGGTCATTTTCACTTTGAAGTCAAAGATTGAATCAGCTTGCTCTGTAAAGTCAATCGTTGGAATCGTGATTGTTTTCTCAGTTTCACCATCTTGGAAGGTCAAGTCAGCTGTTGTGTCCTTGTACACTTTACCATGAACCCCTGTTCCTGGTTCTGTTACAACATGGACTGTTGCTGTTCCTTTGCTACCACCAACACGTTTAATGGTTACAGTAACCGGTTGACCTTTTTGAATTTCGTAGGTCGTTTCTTTCATCTCAAACATACCTTTACCAGCATTGTTGAGCGTGTAGATACCTTCCGTTGCAATAGCTTTACCAGTTTTGTTGACGAGTTTGATGGTATGTTCACCTGGAGCCAAGTCATCTGTTTCATAAACCATCTGGCTACGTTTACGAGCTGCATTATTCGTTTGTACGTCTGCAACCTTTTGACCATCCACGTAAACGGACATTTCACCGTGGTTTGGATCAACTGTAGACACTACATATGCTTTGTTCCAATGAAACGGTAGGTTACACTAGCATCTTTTTGGTTAGTCCACATAGATGTTCCGCGGACGCCTTCAGATTCATCATACCAAGTTGTATTCTCTTTATCAGCAGTTGTATTTGAATGGTAATCTAGTCCTAGAGGGTAACCATCTGTCTTCTCGATACTGCTTGGTGTCTTATAAACAGAGAAGTTTGTCAAAATTGGAGTCGCTTGTGCACCAGTAATGGTTACACGAATCTTTTGTGCCTCTACTGGTTGACCTTGGATAAGACGACGATAACCAACAGTTGACCCTTCACCATATGGAACCCAACGACCATTGAGTTCAACTTCAACCTTGAAGCCAGAGATACGTTGACCCTTGGCGATATCTTCTTTGAGTTCGACTACGTCAAAACGTCTCTTTTGTCCAAGATCGACAGTAAATTCACCTGTCTTAGCATCATTTGCTAGCGCCCAGCTGGTATCATCCTTACCATCTGTTAGGTGGCTTGCTTGATACAAGTGATTCTTACGAGTAGAGTTTGCAGTAACAGTTGCGCCCTTAGCGAAGTCAGTCGCATACATTTGGTCCAAGGTTGCTCGGAATTCTTGCAAACGAGCCACATCTGCATCTGCGAATTTACCTTCTTTGTTTGGTGGAATATTGAGAAGCAGTGGCGTTCCACGACCAACAGATTTGAAGTAAATATCCATCAAATCTTTGATTGATTTTGGTTGTTGATTGTCATGGTAGAACCAACCTGAACGGATAGAAACGTCTGCTTCACCAACTGAATACATATCTCCTTCTGGATCTCCATGGTTGAGATATTCATTCTTCACATCGTCAGTGATTTTAGCTTTCTTGACCTTATGCCAAACTGGATCTCCAGCAATACCACGTTCATTACCAATCCAACGTACACTTGTTGGTTGAGCAGAGAAAATAGCGATATCTCCTTCAGCTTTCTTGATGTACTCGAACCACTTATCAAAGGTGTAGGTTACTTTTTGAGCCCCGCTACCACGCGCACCATCCATCCATACCTCGATGAACTTACCGTTATTTCCGTATTTAGGATTGCCAAGGATTTCCTTGAGTTGGTTGAGGTAGTATTCGTTGTACTCTTTCAGTATTCACGTGATAGTTTGGATTGTTTGCATCCCAAGGTGATAGGTACACACCTATATTCATGTCATACTTAGTTGCTGATTTTGAGATTTCTTCGAGAAGGTCACCTTTACCATTTTTCCATGGACTAGCAGCTACGGTATGTTTTGTATATTGAGAAGGATAGATGACAAATCCGTCATGGTGTTTGACAACCATGATTGTTCGTTTGAACCCAGCATCCTTCAAAGTCTTAATCCACTGATCTGTATCAAGGTTAGTTGGATTGAAGTACTGAGGATTTTCTCTACCGTTCCCCCACTCAGAGTTAGTATAGGTGTTCATACCATAGTGGATGAAGGCAGCCAATTCTTCCTTGTGGTAGTCCAATTGAGCCTTGCTTGGAAGTGGACCGTAAGCAGCAATTTCTGTTTCTTGATCCTCAAGGGAGCTTACTTTACTGTTATATTTTTCTTGTTGATTATAGGTCAATGATTGCTCTCCTTTAGTTCATATCTATTGGTATTACTGATATATATTTGAATTAACTTAAATATACTATATCGAAGTCAAAAATGCAAGATACCTTGCCAGCAGTAAGCAAGTTAGTATTTGCCTTTATTTAAAAATCCTAAATTGGCAAAGCCAATTTAGGACTGTTTGGTTCTAAAATGATAATATGCACCGAGCATGCCAGCAGTATTCTGATGGTGGGCAAATTCAAGTCGAGTCTTGTCTGCCAAGCTTGGAACAAGCGAATCTTTCAAAGACTTACGGATTTTTGGTTTCAAAATTGCTTCTTGCCCCATGATGCCACCACCAAGGATGACAACTTCTGGATTGGCAACATAACAAATATTTGCGAGACCCTTGCCAAGGTAATCCACCATACGGTCAATCCCCTCCATACAGAGTTTATTGCCTTCGGTAGCTTCTTTGAAAATTCTGCGACCGTTCCACTGTTCCACTTCATCTCCATGTGCATCTGCTACATACTTAACAAGAGCTGTCGTAGACGCTAAATCCTGGAAGGCTCCATCCTGCATGTGCAGATAACCAACTTCACAGGCAGAATTACTAAATCCATGAAAAACTTGGCCATCAATGATTAAGCAACCACCGATACCTGTTCCAATTGTCAAACAAAGGGTAATACTTGCACCCTTTCCTGAACCAGAGACAGCTTCAGCAAGCCCTGCACAGTTAACATCATTTTCAATTTCACAAGGAATGTTAAAGCTTTCTTCAATTTCCTTTTTAAATTGGGTTCCAGCATAATTTGGAATCTGTGGACCAGCGTAGAAAATCTCACCCTTATCAGGATCAACCATTCCCGCTGAGGAAATGGCTACACCTGACACTGGTCCTTTTTCTAGATAGCTAGCTACGATATCTTTTGTTTTCTGTAAGATGTGTGGACCACCCTTGTGCGCCTCAGTCGCTACTTCGTTAGACTCTACAAGTTGTCCATCTTGGTCAATTAAACCGTATTTGATATTAGTTCCACCAATATCAATTGCAACGTAATTAGTCATAAGCCTCCTGTTGATTAGAGGAAACGCTCCTTAGTTTCACGAATCAATTGAGCAGCTGCTTCCACAACTGGACGATCTTCTTCGGTCACTGGTGTAAGTGGAGAACGAACTGATCCGATATTGAGTCCTTCATTGATTTTCAAGACTTCTTTAATCACACAGTACATATTTCCATGAGCTGCAGTTAATTTACCGATGATAGCGTTGATTGCATACTGCAATTCACGCGCTGTCTCAAGGTCTTTGTCCGCAATCAATTGGTTGAGTTTCAAGAAGAGTTCTGGCATAGCACCATAAGTACCACCAATACCAGCTTTTGCTCCCATGAGACGTCCACCTAAGAACTGCTCATCTGGTCCGTTAAAGACGATACGGTCTTCACCACCAAGGCTAACGAATGTTTGAATATCTTGAACTGCCATTGAAGAGTTCTTAACACCGATAACACGTGGATTTTTCAACATTTCTGTGTAAAGGCTTGGAGTCAAAGCAACACCTGCCAATTGAGGAATGTTGTAGATGACATAGTCTGTATTTGGTGCAGCAGCACTAATGTCGTTCCAGTATTTTGCAACTGAGTATTCAGGTAAGCGGAAGTAAATTGGTGGGATTGTTGCAATAGCATCCACTCCCAAGCTTTCTGCATGACGAGCAAGTTCGATACTATCTTTAGTATTGTTGCAAGCCACGTGAGCAATGATAGTCAACTTGCCTTTAGCAACTGCCATGACTTCTTCCAAGATCAATTTGCGGTCTTCTACGCTTTGGTAGATACATTCACCTGAAGAACCATTGACATAAAGCCCTTGAACACCTTTATCAATAAAGTATTGTACCAAGGCACGAGTACGTTCTGGGCTAACTTCACCCGCATCATCATAACATGCGTAGAAGGCAGGAATGACACCTTCATATTTTTTTAAATCTGACATAGATTTCTCCTAAGATTTCTTTTTTCTGCTTTGAGCAGATGATTTTTTACTATTTTAGTATACACCTTGTAAAAAGCGCTTTCAATACATCTCAGCCACTTAGATTTTAATTTCTATTCATCTCCCATAGCTTTTCTTGTTTGAAAGTAGTTTCATATCGTTTTCAATCTGCTTGATATTTAGCAAACAATTTTTCCATTAATCCAGCTTGGCAAAAGGCAAGAAGACCAAAGCCAAAGAGTAGAAATGCTGAACCACCAAGCACTAGAGTAAAGCCTGATAGATAGAGAAGCATAATGATTAACAAAATAATCGCAAGCATCAAGAAGAACCACACGAAGTTAAAACTTACCAAAAGTAAGCCCTTTTGGAGCACTTCTTTCCAAGTTAATTCATAGCGTGCAGCAATTGGATAGCTAGCCAACATAACTAATGTTAAAAATATCAGAATTCCCAAGCAAATAGCTTTAATGAGCTGAAAGGCAACACCAGTTTGACTCCAAAATAGTGATAAGTCAACCACACTGATTAAAAAGATTCCTAATTCCAGCAAACCTAACTGAAAACCTAATTTCAAATTTTGCTTGAAGGCTCTAATATAGATTTTGAAAACAGGAATGCGACGGCTGCGCTTCACTTCAAAGATTGTCTGATAGAGACTGATTTTAGCTACTCCAATAGTCAAAATAGGCAAACAAGACACAACAAAGAGTAGGTTAACCATCACGATATCTAACACTTTCTCACAAAAACGCATCAGAAAGTTATCCGTATCGAATGCCGCTTTTATCAATCCAGATCCTTTATGTGCCATTGTTTGCTCCTCCTAACTGACTAATCGATTAAAATTTTAAATAAATATTTGCGAACTGTATCTTCCATACCTGCATAACCGTTAGGTTGATGAGGTTCTCCTGGGAAGAAAACTGCAAAATTGTGATATCCCAACAAAAGTGGGTATTGTTCATGACAATGAACAAAGCCGATATCGCTAGCTTCGTCAAAGGCTACAGCCTCGTCTTTTACACGAGAACCGTAACTAGAATACTCATGCCCTTCAACTAACAAATGCAAATCTGCATATTTTTTATGATGCTCAAAGCTATCATTTTCTTCTTTATTAAGAACATTTTCTTGTACAACTAGGAAAACTTTATCCCCATCAATCTCGTATTTACCTAATTCAAAACTATCCTTACGATGCTCATAGAGATAATCGATAGCCTTGTCCAGATTTGGGTGAATTCCTTTGTAAAAGCTAATGTTTTTTAAATCATCAAAAATCATAGTAATTTCCTTTACCTGATTGTTATCTTCAGACACAAAATGTCTAGCCAGTAAGTTTATAAGTGTCTAACAAAACTTCATGAAGTAAGCAACTCCTCTCCATTTTGTAGACACTTATAATACTATATCGTTTTCAATAAATAGATTTTCCTATTCTCAATTAAAATTGAAGAGCAAACTAGGAAGCAATCCGCAGGCTGTACTTGAGTACGGCAAGGAGTCGCTGACGTGGTTTGAATTCAATTTTCGCAGAGTATTAACCTTTGACCGCTCCCATAGTAATCCCTTGAGTGAAGGATTTTTGGAAGACAAGGAAGACTGTTACGATTGGCACAGCTGCAAGAGCAGCCCCTGCCATAATTAAACCATAGTTGGTTGCCATCTCAGCCTGCATAGTCGCAACCCCGAGTGAGATGGTCAAGTTGTTACGAGATGTCAACATAACCAACTGCATGAAGTAGTCATTCCATGTATTGATGAAGGTAAAGATTGCAAGAGCTGCAAATCCTGGTTTCACAATAGGGAAGGCTACGCTCCAGAAAGTACGAATCTCACCACATCCATCGATTTTAGCAGATTCGAGCAATTCTGTTGGAATGTTTTTCACTGAACTGTTTCATGAGGAAGACTCCCAAATGGCCATCCGATCAAAGGCAAGATAACCGCCCAAAGAGTGTCATGGATTCCCATGAAGTTGACGATACGTACCAATGGTACAAGGACAACTTGTTTTGGAAGAGCCATGGCAGCGATAAAGATAGCGAATAGAATGCGTTGACCGTAGAAACGTTTCTTAGCCAATACATAACCTGCTAGTGAAGAGGTTGCACAAACCAAGAACATAGTTACCAATGAAATGAAGACTGAGTTCCACATCCATTGCAAGGCTGGGTTTTGCACCATCAATTGTTGGAAGTTCTCCATTGTTGGAGCTTAGGGAACCATTGTGGTGGAATCATAATGGTATCCGGTTGTGATTTGAATGCACCTGTCAAAATCCAGTAGAATGGAAAGATAAACAGTACAGTCAATAAAAGCAAGAAGATGGTTGAAATAACAGTGAAGGCTGTTAAAGGTTTCTTTTGTGTAGATTGCATAGCTGTCTCCTTTCTATTAATATTCTACGTCGTTTCCAAGTACTTTAAATTGAACAAAGCTGACAATTGCGATCATAACTGCCAAGAATACACCAATAGTATTGGCATAACCATACTCAGTCAATTGGAAGGCTTTCTCGTATAGGTAGTACATAAGTGTACTTGTTGAGTAGTTTGGACCACCTGAAGTCAAAAGTTGAATCAAAGCGAAACACTGGAATGAGTTGATTGTTGTAATGATTGCGATATAAAGAGTTGTTGGAAGGAGGCTTGGCCATTTAATCTTCCAGAAAACTTGTAACTCAGTTGCTCCATCGACACGCGCCGCTTCAACAAGAGAGTTATCAATATTACCCATTGCAGCGATGTAAAGGATGATTGGCTGACCAACTGATGTTGTCAAAAGAATAATCATAATCGCCATCAAAGCCCAGTTTTTATCACCCAACCAAGAAATGTTTTGGCTAATGATATGGCTTGACTTAAGCACGAAATTCAAAATACCTGATAGAGGATCATAAATCCATTTCCATACAACCGTTACGGCAACACTACCTGTTACAACAGGAAGGAAGAATACGAAACGATAGAAGGATCTAGCAACTGCATTTTGTTGGTAAGTTTGTGATGCCACAAATAGTGAGAAGAGTACAACGACTGGTACAGATCCGATAACTAAGATTACGGTATTAATCAAAGATTTTGTAAAGACAGGGTCTTTAAACATGCGGATGTAGTTGTCCAATCCCACAAACTCAAAGCTAGTCATCGAGTAGTTAAAGAAACTAGTGATGAATCCCATGATCATTGGAGCTAGGACAAAGACGGTAAAGAAGATTAATACTGGTGCTAAGAAAGCATAAGAAACAATTGTTTCTCTCATGCGAATTTTATTGACTTTCACAGTCGGCACCTCACTTTCAAATAGTTTTTGTTTTTTTAATTGTTATCTGACATTGATGTAAAATCAAAATGAAATTTTTTCCAAGAAAAGCCTATGTAAGAACTTCATTTTAATTTTGACCTGTCAGTTCCTTACATTTTTTTAAACAAAACTCCCCCTTTTCGTACACAGATGTGCACAGGGAAAAGGGGGGATTTTACTTTTTATTTAGGGCTTATTATTTAGCTGCTTTTTTGATTGTTTCATTCGCTTTTTCAGTGAATGTCTTCAAAGCTGCAGCAGGTTGTTCGTCACCGTTAGACACTGATTGCAACATTGGGAACCATAGAGTTCTCATTTCAGCAAATCCGTCGATTGTGTTGTAGTATGGAGAGTAGTATTGAGTCCAACCACTGATTGTTTCCATACGTTTGTCGTCGTAAAGTTTTCCAAATGAAGTACGAACTGGGAAGGCACCTGTACGAACTACGTCTTTAGGACCCCACTCTTTATCATCTGCGATGAATTGGATGAATTTCTTAGCAGCAGCAACTTTCTTTTCATCTTTGTTGTTAAATACTGCAAATCCGTTTACAAGGTACTCAAGAGCTGGTTTGCCTGAATCAGATGGGAATGGTACTTCTACCACTTCAACTTTACTTGCTTCCAAGAGTTTAGCTTGGATACCGTTTTGAGCTGGTGCCCAAAGGATTGTGTATGATGTTTGACCGTTTGCAAAGTTTTGGATGTCTGCTCCACCGTCAAATTGTGAACCGTTGTTCAACAAACCATCTTTAATCCAGCTAGTTGCTTTTTCAAGACCTTTGACGAATTTAGGATCGTCAGTTGTGTATTTAGTAACTTCTTTGTCTGTTACAGAACCGCCGTATAGGTTAGCGATGAAGGCACGTGTTCCTTGGTCTCCCCCTTGACCAGAACTGAACAATGAACCTGGAGTGTATCCTTTATCTTTAAGTGCTTTCAAGACTTTTTCAAAATCATCTGTTGTCCAACCTTCTTTAACAAGGTTAGCTACACCAGCATCTTCCAACATTTTCTTGTTCATAGCCATGTAGAATGGTGCAGAACTGATTGGATACATGTAAGCTTTATCACCAGCTTTACTTGCTTGAATGATGTTTTCATTGTTAACATCTTTAACAAATTCATCTGTAAAGAGGTCATTCAACTCAGCCAATTTACCATTTTTACCGTAATTAATGATACGACCTGGTGCATCGAAAAGTACATCTGGAGCAGTTCCAGCTTCAATAGCTGTCGTGATTTTTTCTGGACCAGATTTGAAGTCGATTGTTTCTAGTTTAACTTTGATATCTGGGTTTGCTTTTTCGAAAGCTTCGATGAGAGATTTTTCATAAGTTCCTACACCGTCACCAGATTTTTCTTGAGTGAAGACTGGGAAAGCCCACCAAGTGATTTCAGTTTTTCCTGCATCACTTGCAGCGTCTTTTTTAGCGTCTGATTTGCCACAAGCAGCAAGAGATAGAACAGCAGCACCCGCAAGTACTGTACAAGCTAGTTTTCTAAATTTCATTAGTATTCTCCTAAATGATGATAAGCGTATCCGAAACGGATAATGAGTATTGACAACTTTGTATACGTTTACATTTTGTTTTACTAATCAACCACTCTCCTCGTGTTTTAATTGTCTTATTTGAGACCTGCAACAAATCGTTCCGTGATCTCTTTTGGTCTAGTAATAGCGCCACCAACTACAATGCCTCGTACTCCGTAACCTAGGATTTGCTTAGCCTGTTCTGGTGTATGAATTTTTCCCTCTGCGATGACGTCTACACCTGCATCGCATAGTTTCTTGATGAGTTCAAAATCTGGACCATCCACTTTTGGACTATAAGATGTGTAGCCTGACAAGGTTGTTCCGACAAAGTCGATTCCCGCCTCAACTGCTGTTAATCCTTCTTCAAAGGTACTTGTGTCAGCCATCAAGAGTTGGTTTGGATATTTTTCTTTGATTTGACGGATAAATTCTTGAATCTCTAGGCCATCATGGCGTTCTCTCTTGGTACAATCTAGAGCGATTACCTCAATATCTAGAGCTGCTAGTTCATCAACTTCTTTCATAGTAGCTGTGATGAATGGTTCCTGTGGTGGATAATCACGTTTGATAATTCCGATAATCGGAAGATTTGTGACCTCTTTGATTTCCTTAATATCCCGAACACTATTTGCTCGGATACCGACTGCTCCACCTTGCTCAGCCGCTTTGACTAGCAAGGGCATTACACCTCCCGCTTCTGTATAAAGCGGTTCGTGAGGAAGTGCCTGACAAGAAACGATGATTCCATCTTTAATCTGCTCAATCAAGGCTTCTTTACTGATCTGTGGCATCCACTTTCCTCCTTTTCTTTTTTCTTATGAGCCTATTATATATCATTTTTTTGAAGCGCTTTCAATAACTTGTACTAGAATAGATTGAAGTTTCAAAACAATTTTATGAAACAGAATCTCCTGAAAGTAGTTTCAGAGAGAAAAACCCGAGTTTGAATCGCCTTCCATCCGCTTATTTCCACTAGAATCTTCGCTTTCTACAAATAAAGAGCCTGTAACGAATGAACGTTACAGACCCTTCTAATATAAGTCTAAACCTTTTTTATAGAGATTTTTTAGATTCAATGTTGCCATTAATCTTCTTTTTTCTTAGCCATTCCAAACAAGCCGAGGAGCATTCCAACCATTCCTACAGATACTAGAGGAGTTGAAACCTCACTTCCTGTTGCAGGGAGGGTTGGTTGTTGTGGTTGAGCTGCTGGAGCTTGATATGTCTTGTCTTGCTGTGATACTAAAGTGACAAGCGGTTTTTCTTCAACCTTATATTCCGGAAGTTCGTTTTTGGCTGCTTCGTCACCATTGACACCACCTTCGAATTCTGGGACTTCATGGATTGCCGGTTCGTCACCATTAAAACCATTCGTAAGTTTAGTACCTACCACAGATACTGGCAAGTTATGCATACTTTCAATTGCACCCGCTTCAATAGCTGTAACTTTTTGACCGATATCTTCGGGAGCTATTGTAAATAGGAGAGTCTTAGTATCATACTGAGTCATGAAGGTTGCAGTCTTACCATTAGCTAGTTTGAGAGTTGGAGCTTGATTTACCAAGACTTCTGAATCAAATTCCATAGCAATAATGCCTGGCCATTTCCATAGCCGTTGTAACTTTCACTTCTTTAGAAGCAACTCTCTCTTTAGTTAGATAATCCCAGTTGAATTTCTTGAAGGATAGAGTATATGGATTGCCACCAGCTTCATGGTGTTCATACAAGAGACCAAATTCTTTTGGTCCAATTTGTTGAAGTGAGTTATAAGCATACTCCCCTTCTTGAATCAAATGATGGTGCAACCAAGTTAACTCGCCATCTTCTTCTACTCGAGCCACTCGAATGTAGCCATTCTTACGACCTGGTCCATTAGCATTTGCTAGAAGGATGTACTCTTTACCATCTTGAACCGTATGAGTCGCCGCCATTTGAACATAAACATCAGGTACATCATAGCGTGCTACATAGTTGTCCCATGTAATACCACCATCATTACTTGTCGCAACTTGCAAATCACCAGTCAAACCACGCATAAAGAGTTTTAACTGACCATTATTCAATTGAACAACAGAAGCTTCCGTATTTTGAGCGTAATAATTGTTCATGTTGCTTGAATCAACTACTGTACCATCATAAAGTGTACGGTTATCATTGACACCACCACCCATATGCCAAGTCTTACCATGGTCATCTGAGTAGATGATACGAGATGATTGAGAACCATTGAGGTGGTTAGTTCTATTTGTCGTATAGACAGGGACAACAATCCGACCTTTATGAGGTCCATTCTGGAGGGTAATTCCCACTCCAGGTCCCACACCTAAGAATTTCATCCAATCAGCTTTGACCATTGGAGTAATATCTTGTGGTGCAGACCAAGTCTTACCATCATCATCACTGTAAGACATCCATAGGTAGCTGTCTTTAGCAATTCTAAATGGAGAAGTTTTATTACTTGTAAAGTAGATATTTCCTAGTAGCTGCTCACCTTGATAAAGATCGCCTTTATCACTATAAGCAGGTTTGACAGGATTTACAACAACACGGTAATCCGTTGCCTGACCATCTGGTGTGTAGACAACACCATTTTCACGAATCGTATAGGCTCCATTTTCTCCTTCACGGTATAGAATTTGATACGTTTTTCCATCAATTCCCTTATAGGCAACTTCTCTTTCAGAAGACATTCCGAAGATTCCTTTACCTTCTGGAAACATATCGTAAACTGAGAAGATTCGTTTAGTTTCCGTATCTTGGACCAGAACCATATCGATGTTTACTGGTGAACCAATGTTTGGATCCTTGGCTTTTGGATTGTCACGTAGATTCGTAAGAGTGATGCGATCGCCCCATGTTTGGCCCTTGTCTTCACTTCGTTTAACGACCATACCGATATCACCCCAGTCATAGTGGTGTAAGCGGCGTTCGTCAGCACCAGCAATCAAAGTTTCCTTGTCAGTCTTAAGGAGGGCTGGAATACGATAGCTATTAATACCATCTGGATTTGACTGCCCATTTTTACCCGCTGTAAAGACATCTGTTTTTTTAGAAATTTCAGCCCCTTCTGGAAGTTCTTGCCCCAAGTCTCCTCTTTCAAATAATTGACTTCGTGTTCGAACTTCATCTTGTGTTAAGGCACGGTCGTAGACTGTTAGATTACGAACTTGTAAATTTGAGCCCCAAACTGTCTTACTTCCTCGTTTGGTTGCTCCGATTTGAACGTGGTTAACATCTGGCATATCTTTGATGAATTTCCCAGATTTTAGACTTGTTCTAGACAAGACACCATTTACATATAGACGAACTCTTCCAGTAGGGACTTCAGTTGTTGGTTTTTCCACAGTAAAGGTAACTGAATTCCACTGACCTGGGCGAACCTTTAAGGGCGCATCGGTGTATTTATCATAGAATTGCGCACCATTTGCATCTCGACCTTCGATAAGGGCTGTATTATCAGAGACTGACATGGTGAAGTACTCATTTTCCTTGGTATCACTTGATACAGAGAAAAGATTGTAAAAACGTGGTGCCGATGCATCTGGTTTGAACTCCATATGCACTGTTGCATCTTGAAGTTTCTTTAGTTTCTCTAAGTCACTTGTAAGATCATCTCGCTGATTATTTTCTGCATTGGTTGTAACGTCATTTTTTTCTACGACAGTGTTGACATTTTCCAATTCTCTTGAGTAATAATCACGAGCGATAGCTTCTTGTTTCTCAGTTTCTTCTGTCTTATCAGTTTCAGCTGCTGGAGTTTCAGTTTCTGTTGGTTTCAGAACCTGGATTTGCTTGTAGCTCCTCACGGTTTACCTCGGTTCCTTTGTACGTCGCTGCTGCCAACTTATCAGCAAGTTCCTTATCTTTGTTAGCCAGATTTCCTGATTCTACTTCTTTTGGCAATTCTGGCAAAGCTTGTCCAGCTGTTTCACCACTGGTTGCTGGAGCTTCTTGAGCTAAAACTGGTGACGCACCAAAAACAACTGCTCCAATAACTACTGAAGCTGTTCCCACTGTATATTTTCGAGATCCATAGCGTTCTTTCCGTTCAAAATCTCTCTGTGTCATATATTTCCTTCCATTTTCCACAAAAATAAAGCGCTTTCTTTTTTGCTTAAAAATTTTAGCCCCTAGGACTTTGAGCAAGAAAGAAAGCCCTGTTTTAGCAAGGCTCTTTTTCATTTTTTTAATGACCTACATAGGTAAAGGGAATCTCACTACCACACAACCAGTTGTAAACCTGGTCATTGACATGGACATTCATAGCCTCGTGGGCATATTCTGGCATGAGACGATAGCTCTTTTCACAAGTCAAACGATTGTAAATAGCAAACTGGGTGATTGGATAGCAGACATCGTCATCAAGCCCTGTAATCATTCTCACCTCACCTTTAATGCGATGGGCAAGGTTTTTCACATCGATATAGCCAAGCGTCTCCATAATCTGCTCTTCTGTTTCGTGGAAAGGATCATGAAACTTAAAATAGCGGAAGAGTTCATCATAGGCTTCGCTGGTATTGCCAATTTCTAGCACTCGTCTAAAGTCTGACAAGAATGGATAGATAGCCACTGTTCTCTTGATACGCGGATTGAGACCAGCAGCCACTAAAGCCAATGCTCCTCCTTGCGAAGCTCCATAACTGGCCAATTGCCCCTCATCTACTTGAGGGAGACTAGCTACAATCTCAATCAATTGATAAATATCAAGATAAACATCCTTATAGAAGAGTTCCTCTTTCCCTTCTACTGCACCACGAATGATTTGACCCTTAACTGTATTTCCGAGAGGCGAACGCAAGCCGTCTTGTGAGTAACCGGATTGCCCACGAACATCCATCGATACGACACCATAGCCAGCTACTGTAAAGGCTAGCATGTCTGTCCAATCCCAGCAACGTCCCATATAACCATGGAAGTGGAAAATAACTGGCACTTTCTTATCTAATTTTGGTAAGACCACACGCGCATAGACAAGGCCATCACGTGTACCTTTAAAGGTTAACTCATAACATTTTACATTTTGGATATGAAAGTCAAGTTCCTCTAATTGGTAGTCTGGCAAAACCGAAACCTTGTTAATCTCACCATCCCAAAAAACATCAAAATCCTGTGGAACTTCATCTCTTCCTTTATATGTTTTCATTTCTTCTACTAATGTTGGATTTCTCATAGAATTCTCCTTTTTTGTAACCGTTATCATAACTGTAGCACATATGGGGAAGCAATGCAAGAAAGAAAGGGAAACGGAAAGTGGATTTAATGTCCGACCCCAGCAAGAATCCCTCTGAAAGTAGTTTTAAAAAAATAAAAAAGAGCGATTTCGCTCTTTTCTTAGTATTTATGAGAAGGGACTTGTTTCACTTGAAATGTTTTTTGATAATTTACTTTAATCATCATATGAGAGTCCTCATTTCTTTTTGATGACTCTAGTATAGATCTCTTTCCTAAAACATATCTTATAGTTTTCTTAGAAAACACTTAATCCAAATGTTCTTTCTTTTGTAGATTTAGAGCTATTATATGCCATTCTGGATCCTCTCGCCAGTTAGGGAGGGAACTGATATAGCTAGCAACCTTACGAGCTTCCTCAAGGATTGGGAAGTCTTCGATGATATCAGCTACATGAAACTCTGGTAGACCCGACTGTTTGGTCCCAAAGATTTCTCCAGAGCCTCGCATTTTCAAATCTTCCTCCGCAAGGACAAAACCATTGGTCGTTTCTGTCATGATACGCATGCGGTCTTTGCCAGAGTCAGTTTTTGGATTGGCCACTAGAACTGCATAGGACTGCTTATCTCCACGACCGACACGACCTCTAAGCTGATGAAGTTGACTAAGACCAAAGCGATCAGCATCCATGATAATCATGACTGTTGCATTTGGCACATTGACCCCGACCTCGATAACCGTTGTAGAAACCAAGATATCTGTCTTTCTCTCTTTGAATTCCTGCATAATCTGGTCTTTTTCATCACTCTTCATCTTCCCATGTAAGAGAGCAACTTTTGCTTTTCCTTCAAAATGAGCCGTTAACTCTTCTGATAAAGCAATAGCGTTTTTCAGATCAAGAGCTTCAGACTCTTCAATCAAGGGCGAAATGACATAGGCTTGAGAACCTTTCTGAATTTCTCCTTCCAACCAAGTCAGGACCTGGGGTAACTGTTCATGTTTAATCCAGCGTGTTACGATTGGTTTGCGCCCTGCTGGCATCTGGTCAATAATAGAAACATCCATATCTCCAAAGGCAGTGATGGCTAAGGTTCGTGGAATCGGAGTCGCCGTCATCATGAGGACATCTGGATTTTCTCCTTTTTCACGTAAAATACGCCTTTGCCCTACACCAAAGCGGTGTTGCTCATCGATGATAATCAAGCCGAGTTTAGCATAGTCCACCCCATCCTGTATAAGAGCATGGGTCCCGATGATTACATCAACTTGACCCTTAGCAATGCTTTCCAAGACCTTGCGTTTTTCTGCAGCTTTCAATGAACCTGTCAAGAGAGCTAATTTCAAATCAGGAAAGAGACTCTCTAGACTTTCAAAATGTTGCTCTGCAAGTATCTCTGTTGGAACCATGAGGGCGGCTTGGTAACCAGCCGTTACAGCAGCATACATGGCAAGACCTGCAACCACTGTCTTTCCGCTTCCTACATCCCCTTGTAAGAGTCGATTCATGTGGTGGTCCGACTTCATATCTGTCAAAATTTCCTGCAAACTCTTTTCCTGAGCTTGAGTCAGGGCAAAGGGTAACTTTTCTTTTACTGCAGTTAATTTTTTCTGAGACCAGTTCAAGATCAGACCACTTCCATCAACCTTATTTTCAGACTTGAGGGTCTGTAATTGCATTTGGAAATAAAAGAGTTCCTCAAACTTGATTCGACGAAGGGCCTGTTTGTATTCTGCCAAATCCTTAGGAAAATGCATGGCACGCACAGCCTGACTGCGAGGCATGAGTTTATATTTGTCTAGCAAGGACTGAGGGAGATTTTCCTCTATCAAGAGATCCAGTCCTTGATCAAAGGCGGTCTTGATGACCTTAACAAGTCCTGCTTGACTGATACCTTGTGCGAGACGATAGACAGGTTGGAGGTCGTCCTCTACTTGGGCTAAGACCTTCATTCCTGTGAGACTAGCCTTAGCACGATCCCACTTGCCAAAGACAGCCAAGGTTGCCCCTAGCTCTATCTTGTCAGCCAGATAGGGTTGGTTAAAGAAGTTCACCGCGAACACAACCTCTCCCTGTTTGAGACTAAAACGCAGGCGATTACGCTTAAAACCATAATACTGAACACTGGCCGGCGTCACCACCTGACCAGACAGGACTGCCTTCTCACCATCTTCTAGTTCTAGCACCTGCTTGGTTTTAAATCTTCATAACGGAAAGGAAAGTAAAGCAAGAGGTCTTGCAAGTTTTCAATTCCTAGTTTGGCGTATTTCTCTGCTGATTTAGGTCCTACTCCTGGTAAGACATGCAAGGGTTGATGTAAATTCATGCTCTACTCCTTTCCTTCTGTTTCTTAATAATATTCTCTCGGAACTCGATCACTGAGGAGACAAACCACCTCATAATTAATAGTCCCTCGGTAGACTGCTACATCTGTTGCAGTAATCTCCTTATCACCGTCTGAGCCAATCAAAGTTACCTTGGTACCCAATGGGTAAAGCTTAGGTAAGCGAATGGTGATTTGGTCCATGGATACACGCCCTACAATGGGGCACAATTGTCCATCCACCAGCACTGAGAAATTCTGCATATCTCGTGTCCAACCATCCGCATAACCGATTGGCAAGGTAGCAATGACTTGCTCACTATCTGCCTGATAGGTCGCTCCGTAGCCCATACAAGCCCCAGCTGGGACTGTTTTAACATGAACGATGGCTGTTTCCAAAGACAGGGCTGGTTTTAGTTCATAAGGCAATTCCAAAACTTGTCCACTTGGATTGAGACCATACATAGAATCCCCCATGCGAACAGCATTAAAAATCGTCTCCGCATGCCATAAAGTAGTTGCGGAGTTACTCGCATGGACTAGTTCAGGGACTTCTTGCAAGCCTGCGATTATTTCCTTGAAACATTCCAACTGTTGGCTAAAGTAGCTGTCTGACTCTTCATCTGCAGTTGCAAAGTGGGTAAAGATTCCCTCAACATTGGCTCCATGTTCCTTGAGTAAAGCTTGAGCTTTTGCTGCCTCGCTTGCACTTCTAAAACCAATTCGCCCCATACCTGAATCAATTTTAAGGTGAACAGTTAATCCTGACAAGTCTGACTCTGTCGCTATGAGTTTCTGGATCCATTCCAACCCTGCCACCGTCAAGCTAATATCAAAGTCCTTAGCCAATGAAAAAGATTCAACCTCAGATACTCCTAGAATAAGAATCTTCTTAGAAATTCCTGCCTGACGAAGCTCGATGGCTTCATCAATATTCGAAACGCAAAAGCCATCGACATCATCCTGGATAGCCTTAGCAACAGCTATCGCTCCATGTCCATAGGCATTGGCTTTCACAACTGCCCATTTGAGGGTATCTTTAGGAATGTGTTCTCCCATTTGTTGGATATTGTAGCGGATAGCACTTAGGTCAATGAGTGCCTTGGTTGGTCTATGTGGACTAGTTTTCATGATTTTCCTCCAAAATGACACTAGCTGTCACAAACTGTTCTGTATGGCTAATCGATAACCAAACATTTCCTGAAAACGGGGATTTGCTGAAGTAGGGAGCTCCCTTCTCATTGTTCAAGACTTCCAAATCCTGAAAGCCTAGCTTCCCAATTCCCGTTCCCATAGCCTTTGAGAAAGCCTCTTTAGCTGACCAACGACCAGCCAAATACTCGACCTGTCTGCGACCTTTTAGACTGGCAAAGCGCTCCATTTCCTTGTCTGTCAAGACACGCTGCGCAAAACCTTCCCTTTTTTCAACTGCATTTTGTATTGATGCTAATTCTTCGATATCGATTCCGTGTCCAACTATCATTTTCATCAAAAGGAGTTGAGGTTCCCCCAACTCCATCCTTTTCGCTTATTTTGTTAAGGTAGAATAGATTTCTTCTACTAGAGCTACTGTGTTTTCCCAGCCCAAACATGGGTCTGTAATGGAACGTCCAAAGATTTCTGGCTGGTTTTGACGACCATCTGCTAAGTAGGATTCAATCATGAAGCCTCGAGCTACCTTTTTAATCTTCTCATTCCAGTCACGGTTGAGAAGAGTTTGGCGAACAATTCGAACTTGCTCCATATACTGTTTCCCTGAATTATCATGGTTGGTATCAATCATGATAAAGGGGTTTTCGAGCCCCATTGACTCGTAACGTCCAATAGCATCTAGAAGAGTTTCGTAGTAGAAGTTAGGTTCATTTTTCCCGTATTCATTCAAAGCACCGCGAAGGATGACGTGAGCCAAGGGATTTCCTGAGGTTTCAACCTCTTGGCCATGAAAGAGAAAGGTTTGTTTGTTTTGTGCTGCATAAACGGCATTAAACATCACAGATAGATTCCCAGAGGTTGGGTTTTTCATCCCTACTGGTGCATCAATCCCTGAAGCTACAAAACGGTGTTCCTGATCTTCTACTGAACGCGCACCCACGGCATGGTAGCTAACCAAGTCATCAACCAAGACTAGATTGGCTGGATACAGCATTTCATCTGCTGTAGTCAATCCTGTTTCTGTAATGACCCGATAATGAAGCTGACGAACAGCCTGCAAACCATTGATTAAGCTTGGAGCTTTAGAAGTATCTGGCTGATGAACCAAACCCTTATATCCATCACCATTGGTACGTGGCTTCGCAGTATATACACGCATGACCATGAAAATCTTATCGGCCACTTTTTTCTGCAAGTCTGCCAAACGACGAGCATACTCTAGGACTGCTTCTTCATTATCAGACGAACAAGGCCCAATGACCAAAAGGATACGATCATCCTTACCTGAAAGGATATCTGCTAATTCTTGATCACGATTTCCTTATGTTGCAAGGTTTCTGCTGATAGCCGTGTTGCCGCCTTAATCGCTTTAATATCGATTTCTTGACCTTTCTCAATAAATGCCATACTATTCTCCTAGTCTTTGGTAGATTTCGCGAACAAGAGCTTCCGTATTTTCCCATCCTAGACATGGATCCGTGATAGATTTACCAAATACCTCAGGTTCGTTTTGACGACCATCTTCTAGATAAGACTCAATCATGAAACCACGAACATATTTTTTAATCTTTTCATTCCAGTCGCGGTTAATCAGAGTCTGGCGAACGATACGAATCTGCTCCATATACTGTTTACCTGAGTTATCATGGTTGGTATCAATAATAATGAATGGATTCTCAAGTCCCATCTTTTCGTACTGAGCAATAGTATCCATCAAATTATCGTAGTAGTAGTTAGGAATGTTTTTCCCGTACTCGTTAAGAGCTCCACGGAGAATAGCGTGCGATAGAGGATTTCCAGTAGTCTCGACTTCTTTCCCTAGGAAAAGAAAACTCTGCTTGTTTTGAGCTGCATAAATACCGTTGAACATAACATTGAGATTTCCAGAGGTTGGATTTTTAAAACCTGTTGCAAAATCTGCTCCACTAGCTACAAAACGGTGTTGTTGATCTTCAACTGAACGGGCTCCAACTGCCATGTAAGAAATCAAATCATCTACCAAAGGAAGGTTCTCTGGGTACAACATCTCATCAGCTGTTGTCATTCCTGATTCAGAAATAACACGGTAGTGCAAATGACGAACTGCCTTGATCCCATTGATGAGGCTAGGTGCTTCTTTGGCATTTGGTTGGTGAATCAAGCCCTTATAGCCGTCACCATTAGTACGTGGTTTAGCAGTATAGACACGCATGACCATAAAGACACGGTCTTTGACTTCTTCCTGAAGTTTTGCCAAACGCTTAGCATATTCGAGAACTGCTTCTTCATTGTCAGATGAACAAGGACCGATTACCAACAAAATACGTTGGTCTTCCCCACGAATAATTGCTTCAAGCTCTTGATCACGTTGGAGTTTGTTCGCAAGTACTTGTCCTTCTAGTTTAGACAAACTACGAACTTCATCAATATTAATTTAGGGCTTTTTGCTGTAAATACCATTATCCATCTCCTTATAAAGCAAACGGACGCCAAGCGAAAATTCACTTTTCACTAGGCATCCGCCTGAAAATTAATCATTCTTAACGTCGTTTACCGTGACAGTTTTTAAATTTCTTACCAGATCCACATGGACATAAGTCATTACGTCTTACTTGACTGAGGTCCAAATCAGCTGGGAGATTTGTCTGTTGAGCAGCAATATTTCGAGTTGCTGTCGTACTGATATGATGCTCAGTTTGTGGTCGTTCTTGTTCATGAATTTGTGCTTTCATCATCAAGCGAGTCACATCAAACTCAATCGAACCAATCATATCATTAAACATACGGAAACCTTCCGCTTGATACTCTACGACAGGGTTGTTTTGGGCATAACCACGAAGACCAACAGCATTTCTCAACTGATCAAGGGCATCAATATGGTCTGTCCATTTGTTGTCAACTACACGTAGAATCAATACTTTTTGGAATTCTTTAACGGCTTCTTCATCACGAAGTTTAGCAACTTGGCTATCGTAGACTTTCAACGCACGTTGGTATAGTTCATCCTTGATAGCTTGGTCTGACAAACCTTCTAGGTCTGAAAGTGAAATTGAATCTTCTGGAAGCAAGTTGTACTTGGCAAAGTTCAAGATTGCTTCAAGTTTTTCATCTTGTTTAGAACGAGCATGTCCATCGACAATTCGTCCAATCGTACGGCGAATCATGGCGTGAATTTCAGGAGCCAAGTCACGTTCTGCAGTGATAACATCATAGCGTTGTGCGTAGATGATCTCACGTTGTTCACGCATAACGTCATCATATTGGAGGACTTGTTTACGAGTATCGTAGTTATTTCCTTCAACACGTTTTTGCGCTGCTTCGACCTGACGTGTCAACATACGAGATTCGATGGCTTCGTCAGACATATTAAGACGTTCAAAGACACCTTTCAAACGTTCTGAACCAAAACGTTTCATCAAATCGTCTTCAAGTGACAAGTAGAATTGTGATTCACCTGGGTCACCTTGACGACCTGAACGTCCACGAAGCTGGTTATCGATACGACGGCTCTCGTGACGTTCTGTACCGATGACACAGAGACCACCAAGTTCACGAACCCCTTCACCAAGCTTAATATCGGTACCACGACCGGCCATGTTGGTTGCGATAGTGATCGCACCACGTTGACCAGCATTCATGATGATTTGCGCTTCTCTGTAGTGGTTCTTAGCATTCAATACTTCGTGAGGCACGCCTGCTTCAACCAATTTCTTAGAAAGAAAATCACTGGTTTCAACGGCAACAGTACCTACCAAGACTGGTTGACCTTTTTGGTAACGAGCCTTAACATCTTCAACGACAGCCTTGAATTTTGCATCGAGGCTAGCGTAAAGAAGGTCTGAATGGTCGATACGTTGGATCGGACGGTTTGTAGGAATTGGAATAACACGAATATTGTAGATTTCGCGGAATTCTTCTTCTTCTGTTTTACCAGTACTGTCATACCTGCCAATTTTTTATACATACGGAAAAGGTTTTGGTAGGTAATCGATGCTGATGTTTTAGTTTCATCTTGGATTGGGACACCTTCTTTAGCTTCAATCGCTTGGTGCAATCCGTCAGAGTATCGACGACCTTCCATAGTACGACCTGTAAATTGGTCGACAATCAAGATTTCTTGTTCTTCGCTGACCACATAGTCAATATCAAGAATCATGATGTAGTTGGCACGAAGGGCGTTGTCGATAAAGTGAGTCAAAGCCACATTTTCGATATCATAAAGATTTTCTAGTTTGAAGAAGCTTTCAGCCTTGTCAATACCTGAGTCAGACAAACCGATAGTCTTAGACTGAATATCGATGATGTAGTCATTCTTATCCAAAGACTTCACAAAGTGGTCAGCCATGTGGTAGAGCTGGCTTGTTTCAACAGCATTCGCTCCTGAAACGATCAATGGTGTACGAGCCTCGTCGATCAAGATAGAGTCAACCTCATCGACCAAGGCATAGTTGAGTGGACGTTGAACCATATTCTCTGCACGTACAACCATGTTGTCACGAAGATAGTCGAAACCAATCTCTGAGTTGGTTGAGTAGGTAATATCGCAAAGGTAAGCCTCTTTTTTCTCCATTGGAGATTTAGCTGCCAAGTTGATCCCTACTGACAAACCAAGCCATGAGTACAACTCACCCATCTCAGTCGCGTCACGTTCTGTAAGGTATTCGTTGACGGTAACTACGTGAACCCCTTTGCCTGCAAGGGCATTGAGGTATACCGGCATGGTCGCTGTCAAGGTCTTCCCTTCACCGGTACGCATTTCTGGAACGTCACCATGGTGAAGAACGATACCACCCATAACCTGAACCTTGTATGGGAAAAGTCCAAGAATACGCTTAGCTCCCTCACGTACAACCGCAAAGGCTTCGTACAAGAGTTGATCAAGCGTTTCACCATTTTGATAACGTTGCTTAAATTCTTCTGTCTTAGCTTGCAACTGCTCGTCTGTCAAAGCAGCCATTTCATCTTCGTATTTGAGGACTTTATCAGCCATCTTTTCTAAGCGGCGAAGTTCCCCTTTATCATTTTCGATGATTGTTTTTTTAATAAATTTGCCATTTTTTTCCTTACTTTAAATTCTGAATATTTTTAGAATGTTCTTTTTATTGTAGCATATTTGACCAACTTTTTTTCAAGAAAGAATCCATGTTTATACAAGATAAAAAAGGCTCATTTAGAGCCTTTTTTTGTAAATGATCAAAAATTGCTAATCATCGATTTTCTTTTAGAAATTTCAAGCCTATTCTTTGGTCGTAGAATTGCCAAAATCAACCTTTGGAGCTGTCTTAGCTTCTTCGCTTTCTTTAAAGGTTTCTGCCTCTTTAAAGTTCATCATGTTAGCGAAAAGAACTGTTGGGAAGCTTCTTAATTTGTGATTGTATTCTGTTGCCGCTTTGTTGTAATCCTTGCGGGCTACAAAGATACGATTTTCACTTCCAGCCAACTCCGTCATCAGTTGTTCCACATTTTGATTGCTCTTGAGTTCTGGATAATTTTCTGTTAGCGAGATCAATCGTGAAATAGCGGAACTCAACTCTCCTTGAGCTTCCTGATTTTCTGTGGATGTAACTGAACTATTGCCAATCTTAGCTCTTGCTTCTGCAATTTGGGTAAAGACTTCTGTCTCATGGTTCATCTGACCTTTTACAGACTCTACCAAATTTCCAATCAAGTCTGAACGACGTTGAAGGGCTGTCGCTACATTTGCTTGAGCTTGTTCTACCTTGGTCTGTTCGGAGACAAGACCGTTATAAGTACCTACGACCGAGCAACCTCCCAGCAAGATAATTGCTAGTAAAATGCTCAAAACATAAATGATTCCTTTATTTTTCATATCTAAACCTACTCATTTCTTTAATTTTTACACGAACATTACCAATCATCGGATGAACCTCCACCATCAAAGCCTCCGCCGTCCCAGCTACTAGAGGAGTCTGAACTCGAGTCAGACCAAGATGAACCTGAGTCGGAAGAGTCACTAAACCACCAGCCTCCATCAGATGAATCTCCATCTCGGCCACCTCTACCTCTGATAATGGCAATAATGACTCCAATGAAATATATTATCGTCAGGAACATAAAGAAATCTTTTATGGGGTCATTTTTTTGTCGGCGACTTGATGAATCGCTTCTATCTCGATTGGATCTTTTTCCACTGATGCTTTCAGAATAACGTTTGATTTCAGAGGATTCATCAGATGGAAATGTTCCAGTTCCTCTATAAAACTGATTGTCTAATCCTTTGGCAATCGCTAGAATTCCTTTACTATAGTCACCAGTTTTAAAATCTGTACGACTGACTGCCAAGATCTGCTTGGTTTGATAGTCCGTTATTCTAATGGCGGTGTTATTACTGGTTTCGATTCTTGATTTACGGTCTTGAACGGATACTACAATCAGACTTCCAAAATTATCTCCTGAATAGCCAATCTTCCATGCCCTAGCGGTTTCATTAGCCACCGTTTCAATGCTTCCCCTTCCAGACTATCTACGATATAGACACCTATTTGGAGCTTTTCTGCCTTTTGACTATTGGCTTCATTCAAATCACGAATCTGAGTAACTACTTCCTCTGTCAAATAATGATTGGGGTCATAAATACCATAGTCTGGTTTTTCAGGTGCAGTGAATGCTGATAGGAAGAAAAATGCCATCAGCAATCCAAGTAAACGCACCAAGAATGGATTCTTTAACAATCTATTTTTTTTCATAATAACCTCCTTATGCAAGGAAAATTGTTTAGAGCATTATAGCATTTTGAATCTTACAAAGAAAGTACGTTTCCATTACAAAACCGTGACAAGGACCAGGAAAATGATGTTAATTTGATGACAAATTTAGTTCTACGCTCTTGGTATCCTCTACAAAAAAGAAGGTCTGAGAACCTTCTTCTTTTTATCATTTTATTTCCGTTTTCTTGCAATCAGATGGATTGGTGTTCCTTCAAAGACAAAGGCCTTGCGGATTTGATTTTCCAAGAAACGCAAGTAAGAGAAGTGCATCAGCTCTTCTTCGTTGACAAAAATCACAAAGGTTGGTGGTTTGGTTGCCACTTGGGTCGCATAGAAAATCTTAAGACGTTTTCCTTTGTCTGTCGGTGTTGGATTGATGGCAATAGCATCCATAATGACATCATTCAAGACTGCTGATGGGATACGGGTATTTTGACTCTCGCTGATTTGTTTAATCATCTCTGGAAGTTTGTGGAGACGTTGCTTGGTCAAAGCCGAAACAAAGATAATCGGTGCGTAAGGCAGATATTGGAACTGTTCACGAATATCCTCTTCCCAGTTTTTCATGGTGTGGTTATCTTTTTCAAGAGTATCCCACTTGTTGACTACGATAATCATCCCTTTACCAGCTTCGTGGGCAAATCCAGCGATACGCTTATCATACTCACGGATGCCTTCTTCAGCATTGAGGACCATCAAGACTACATCTGAACGGTCAATTGCTCGCATGGCACGCATGACTGAGTATTTCTCTGTGTTTTCATAGACTTTACCAGACTTACGCATACCAGCCGTATCAATCATGGTAAATTCTTGGCCATCCGCATCTGTAAAATGTGTATCAATGGCATCACGAGTTGTACCAGCAACAGGACTGGCAATGACGCGGTCTTCTCCCAAAATGGCATTAATCAAGCTAGATTTTCCGACATTCGGGCGACCAATCAAGCTGAATTTAATGACATCTGGATTTTCATCTTCGACTTCATGTGGAAGATTTTCGACGATGGCATCTAATACATCCCCTGTACCAATCCCATGCACAGATGAAATTGGCAATGGCTCTCCCAATCCAAGAGCATAGAAATCATAGATATCATTTCGCATCTCTGGATTATCAACCTTATTAACTGCAAGGATAACAGGTTTATGAGTTTTATAGAGTTTACGGGCTACGTATTCGTCAGCATCTGTGATGCCTTCTTTTCCAGAAACTACAAAAAAACGATGACATCAGCTTCTTCCATGGCAATCTCTGCCTGGTGCTTGATTTGTTCCATAAATGGAGCATCAACGTCATCAATCCCTCCTGTATCAATCATACTGAAAGAACGGTTGAGCCATTCACCAGTAGCATAGATACGGTCCCGTGTCACTCCTTCGACATCTTCTACGATTGAGATGCGTTCCCCTGCAATACGGTTAAACAGGGTTGATTTCCCAACATTGGGACGTCCTACGATGGCAACAGTTGGTAAGGCCATGTTTTTCTCACTTTCTATAATAAGTTCTTTTTGTTCAAGATTTTTCTCTAGTTGATCTTGGTTCAGGCTGACCGAATTGTTCTGCAAGACGTTGACTCAAGTGGTAGTCGCACGAGCTCCTGCGTATTCAGTCTGCACACGGTCATAGGCTTCAATAGCCTCAGCTGTTTGTTCTTGGTATTCTTCCTCAAAAACAACATTCTCTAGTGGCAATCTTGGTTTTTACATCATGTTTTTTTGGTTCGGCACACCAAGTGCAATCCCAAAAAAACTGGGTAGGTATAGTCAGGAAGTTTGAACAATTCTGCTACTTCAACAGATTTGTAACGCACCAAACCGATGATTACTCCACCATAGCCAAGGCTTTCTGCCGCAAGCAAGGTATTCTGTCCAGCCAAGGCTGCATCTACTGAAGTAATGAGGAGTCCTTCCACCCCTTGAGGTTGGAAAGTATCGGTATGGAGACGAGCCCCTTTTTTTCTGCACGGTTTAAATCTCCTACAAAGAGGAGGAAGGCAGCAGACTGACGAATCGCTTCCTGAGGAACTAGCTCAAAAAGAGCATCTTTCTTTTCTTGACTTCTGACTAGAATCACAGAATAAGATTGGAAATTTTTCCAAGAAGAAGCCATTTGGGCAGCTGATAAAATCTCATTCAAGTCCTCTTGAGGAATCGCTTCTTCTTTAAATCTGCGAACTGAAGTATGAGATTTCATTAAGGTGATTGTTTCACTCATCGGCGATTTTCTCCTTCTAGTCGTGTTTCTTCTGCTAAATAACGGATACGCTCCATAACGCGTCTAGCTTCCCATGTTTCATCGTTTCCGTTCCTGCCTTTAGCAAAATGTTTTTCCAAATCTTCAAAATTGAAATTTGAGGTAAAGAAGGTTGGCAAATCTTCCTGCATACGATACTGGAGAATGACTTGCAAGACTTCATCACGAACCCAAGGTGTTGATTGCTCGGCACCAATATCATCCAAAATCAAGACTTCAGCTTGCTTGATTTCATCCACCAAGGTCTTAACATTCCCATCTCCGATAGCATTTTTGACATCAATGACAAAGCTAGGATAGTGAAGAAGGGTTGATGAAACCCCACGTTTTTCTGACAAATCATGGGCAAGGGCAGCAACCATAAAGCTCTTTCCAACTCCAAAGTCTCCATAGAGATAGAGACCTTTACGGATTTCTGGATATTGCTCAACAAAGGTAAAGAGCTTTTCAAAAACTGGCAAACGTCCCAAATCATCCAAATCAACTTGAGCCAAACTAGCTTTTTTAAGACTAGCTGGAAGATTAATCAGTTTGAGACGGTTCTTGATAGCCGCTTCTTTTTCAGCCGCAATCAGTTCCGGAGTTTCCTCATAGGATACATCTGCGTAACCATGATTCATAACTAGAATGGGCTTATAGCCACGCGCGATATAGTCGGTATCTCCGCGAAGGAACTTATCACGCTCGGTGATGTATTGGTTAAACTTAGAGATACTACGATTCAATTCCTCTTGACTGAGAGATTCCTTCTGGATAAAAGCCGCAACATCAGGATCTTTTACAATCTGCTGAACCAGGTCTTGGTATTGAAAACGGCTGGGATGATCTTTAAGCACATCTCCTACACTTTCCATCTAGTCTCCTCCTTTTCCTAATCGGTCTAACATTTCTTTTTTCTTGCGTTCTAATTCCAAGCGAGTTTCTTCGCTAGTTTCATTTTTATATTCTGGATTACTCCATTTTGGGACATTGCTTTTGGCTTGGCTTGTTTTCGCTAATTTTTGTTCTTGCCCCTTTTGATTCTTCTCTCTGATGCGAAGTACAGCTTCTTCAGCAGTTCTGATCTTGTTATAAGAGTAATCATTAGCCACTTTCATGGCATATTTTTCATTGAGATTGGCCGAATCAACCTTGTTGAAGGTCAAGAGGATAACAACGTTGATAACTTCATCAAGCAAGCCCAAATCTGCCATCTGCTTTAATAAATCGCGTTCGGCTTGGATAATTCCAGCATTTAGGGTTTGTTTGATTCCCGCTAAAAATTGTAAGGCCGTTTTACTTTTAGCTTCTCGGATAATGGTCGCTTCTTGGGGACTAAAGTCCGATGAAACAGATTTTTGCGCTGATTTTTCACGCATACGCTTAACAGAGATAACTTGTGAAACAGCTGTCGCCTTAGCCAATTGATAGGTCTCAAACCAAGTCCATTTTTTCTCGTCAGAGATTTTAAATAGCTCTAAGACATCTGACTGTTCATCTTGGAAACGGAGATTATCTCTCGCCATAAGTTGGCGAAAATGCTCCAAATCAAAATCATCTTTAAAATCAGCTGTTACTGGTGTCTCATCATGACTAGCCAATTCTTCTATCTCTGGAAAGGCCTGACTCAAAGGAACGGTCAAAGGCTCTCCATCTGCCTGCTCTTGGCGCAAATCAGAAACTACTGGCTCACCGATTTTTTTCTCCAATAAGGTACGATAAACCGTATGACGCAAGAAATCTGAGCTAGAAAGCGTTGGATGAATAGCAAGTTCATAGCCGTCACCCTTTTGATAGAGGGTAACCAAATTGAAGGCTGATAAGATTTTAAAGGCTTTTAAAAGCCTGTCCATCCCAAAATTGAGATGATTGAGGATAGCTGCAAAAAGATGTTCCTTTTGCCCATTATCCCAAAAGGCTAGGGTGTAAAGGTAAAGACTCAGCGCATCCTGACCGATAATCGGGAGGTAGCACTGCACCAAAGTTGTGGGATCTTGCGACACCCGATTATTCTTTAGAAAAGAAAAACGATCATTAGGCTTCATTTATTTTTCCTTTTTCTTCTTTGAAGATTGCGTAATTTGTTTGAGAAGATTCTCGAGCTCACTCACGTCCTTAAAGCTACGATAGACGCTGGCGAAACGAACGTATGTGATTTCGTCTAGTTCAGCCAGTTCTTCCATGACGAGAGAACCAATATCTTCACTTTGAATTTCATTATCATTACGACTGAGGAGTTTTTGTTCAATACGATTGACTACCATGCCAATCTCATCACTAGACACCGGACGTTTTTGAGCCGAACGAATAATCCCGTTAAAGATTTTATCTCTGGAGAACTGCTCCCGTGTGCCATCCTTCTTGACCACAACCAGCGTTCTCTCTTCTACACGTTCATAGGTTGTAAAACGATGTTGGCATTCTTCACACTCACGTCTTCTTCTAATCGTATTTCCTTCTTCAGCCTGACGGCTATCGATAACACTTGATTTAGTAGCGCCACATTTTGGACAACGCATGCCTTCCCCTCCTTGTCGTTTTCTTTTCATTATACCATTTTTTAAGCAATTCCCAAAATAATTCTCCTTTTAGCTTGACAAGTTTTTTGTTTAGTTGTATTATTTAAGCGACACAAAAAGAAGTTGTAGAAAGGAGACCGTGATGTCCTGGACATTTGATAACAACAAACCCATTTATTTGCAGATAATGGATAAGATCAAACTGCAAATCGTTTCCCATAAACTAGAACCCAACCAACAACTGCCAACTGTCAGAGAACTGGCTAACGAGGCTGGCGTCAATCCTAATACCATCCAACGTGCCCTATCAGATCTAGAAAGAGAAGGCTTTGTATACACCAAGCGGACTGCAGGTCGTTTGTCACCGAGGACTTGGACCTAATCCTCCAATCCCGGAAGCAACTATCAGAAGAACAAATGCAGCAATTTGTAACAAGCATGGTAGAATTTGGCTATGAAAAAGAAGAACTACCAACTGTTTTGAGAGATTATATTGAAGGAGTTTAGACTATGACCTTGTTAACGTTTGAAAATGTTTCAAAATTCTATGGAGCAAGCCCTGCTCTTGCAAATGTTTCCCTTGAAATCCCAGCAGGAAAGATTGTTGGACTCCTTGGTCCAAATGGTTCCGGAAAAACAACCCTGATTAAACTAATCAACGGTTTACTCCAACCAGAGCAAGGGCGTATCCTCATCAATGGCATGGAACCAAGCCCAGCAACTAAGGCTATCGTTTCTTATCTACCTGATACGACCTATCTCAACGAACAGATGAAGGTCAAAGAAGCTCTTACCTTTTTCAAGACCTTCTATAAAGATTTCAATCTGGAGCGTGCTCAAGGTCTTCTTCGTGACCTTGGTATCGATGAGAATAGCCGTTTCAAGAAACTCTCAAAAGGGAACAAAGAAAAAGTTCAGTTGATTCTGGTCATGAGTCGTGATGCTCGTCTATACGTCCTTGATGAACCAATCGGTGGTGTCGATCCTGCGGCTCGTGACTATATCTTGAACACCATCATCAACAACTACTCTCCAACTTCGACTGTCTTGATTTCAACTCACTTGATTTCAGATATCGAACCAATCTTGGATGAGATTGTCTTCCTCAAGGATGGAAAAGTTGTCCGTCAAGGAAATGTAGATGATATTCGCTACGAATCAGGAGAGTCTATCGACCAGCTCTTCCGTCACGAATTCAAAGCCTAGTTAAAGGAGATTCTTATGTTTTGGAATTTAGTTCGTTATGAATTTAAAAATGTCAACAAATGGTTTTTAGCCCTCTATGCTGCTGTACTATCCCTATCTGTCATAATAGGAATTCAGGGCAGCACCCTTACAAGCACCTATTATCAAGACAAGGGTGTTGTCATGTTAGTATTTCTATCTCTGGTTTTTGGGGGTCTGGTTATTACTTTGAGTATCTCAACCCTGATTTTGATTATTCAACGGTTTAAGGGAAGCGTTTATGATCGTCATGGCTATCTAACCCTAACCCTGCCAGTATCTGAACACCAGATCCTCTCCGCTAAACTTCTTGGAGCCTTTGTTTGGTCTTTGGCAAGTACAGTGGTTTTCCTTTTTAGTCTTTACATCATCATGTCCATGATTCAACCAGACGTCTTAATATCCAACGTTGCCGAGTTTATTCTCAAAAATTATCGAGATGATTTCTGGTTAGCCTTGATTTCCTATATCGTTAACACTCTTGCAAGTATCCTTTGTATCTACTTTTCTATCTCTATCGGTCAACTCTTTAATGAATACCGTACAGCTCTTGCGGTTGTCGCCTACATCGCTATCCAAATAGTCCTTGGTTTTATCACCCTAAATCTTCGCATCGATTTCGACTACAATTGGGTATTATCCTTTGAAATTTTCAAAGACTTAATCCTTAGCGTCGGCTTCTATCTCGGAACCTACTATATTTTTAAAGAACAAAGTAAACTTACAATAATGAATGAAGCCCCTAGCAAATAAAAGCTAGGGGCTTCTTTTTTTACACAAAGAAATATAACATTCTTATTTTTTAACTCAATATCAAACCTGCTACGATGGGACTGACAAATACGTAGAGAATACCGGTGACACCGATAGCCAGGCCACCCATAGCCCCCGCAACAGCTCCATAGCGAAAAGCTGTCCCAGTCCCAACTGCGTGACCAGTTCCTCCAAGAGCAAGACCAACAGCTACTGGGTCGTCTATTTTTAGCCATTTCAACAGTGTTGGTCCAATAACGCTAGTCAAAATGCCAGTTGCTACCACAACTACCAAAGTGATCGTCGCTATCCCTTGTAGCTTATCCGTAATTCCAACTGCCATGGCCGTCGTTACAGACTTTGGGAAAAGCGAAATCGCCAAGAAGAAATCCATACCGAAAAATTTTGCAACTAAAGCTGTAAAAACTGTATTTACAACAACAGCAAGGAAACTACTGAGTAGAATACTTCTAACATGGTGTTTCATGAGGTGAAAACTCTTATAAAGAGGAATTCCTAAAGCTACTGTTGAGGGAACAATCAAGTTATTGAGGTATACCCCACCTTGATAATAGGCAGCGTAAGAAATACCCGTAAATTTCAGAAATGCTATGATAAACAAGGTTGCTAGCAGTAAAGGAGTTGTCAGAGGATGAGGGTAGCGTCTAAAGATAATCATCCCTCCTAGATAAGCTAGGATTGACAAGGCTATCCCAAAAAGTGGATTGGATACAAATTCGCTCATTTGGCACCTCCTTTTTCATAATCACCTTCATAACGCTTTTTGATAAATTGAACGACCAGCGCAATCAAGATAATATTGATGACTGCTGCAAAAAAGACAATCAAGACAATGGGCAATAAATAGGGAGCAATCACATCAAATTTCTCCATAATCCCAACTGCAGGAGGCAAAAATAGAATAGTCATATTAGCTAGGAGAAAATTCCCAACCATGTTGACATGCCGTACCCGCAACCACTTGAACTGCAAGGCTAAAAATAAAATAATCAAACCGATAATACTTCCTGGTATGGGCAAATGAAAAAAAACTGGAGATTCCTTCACCGATTAGAGAAATCACAAAGAGAATCATTAACTGAACATATAACTTCATCGAATACTCCAAAAATAGACTTTCTGCATACCAGTTTACTCCTTTTTCAGAAAATTTCAAGGAAATACACAAGAAACATCCTTCTTGCTATCTCACGGAAAAAGTTGTATACTAATTGCGTGCGCAAGCATCTTAGATATATAAAGCTATTTATAACTATTATAGAGGAAAGGAGATTAACATGACTTACTTAGAAAAATGGTTCGACTTCAACCGCCGACAAGTAGAGCTAGAAGCTATTTTAGAGCAAACGATCGCTGATCAGAGCGACCAAAATCTAACGCTCAAAGAATTCTATCTCTTGCACTTTTTACATCAGGCTCAAGAAAAATCTTTGAGACAGATTGACCTGCCTGACAAACTCCATCTGAGCCCAAGTGCTGTCTCACGGATGGTAGCACGCCTAGAAGCCAAAAACTGTGCTTTACTGAGTCGGAGATGTTGCGACCAAGACAAGCGAGCTAGTTTTATCTGCCTCACTAAGGAGGGCCAGACCACTCTTGCCTATTTACAAAAAGCTGTTGAAGAAAGCCTAGCTACAAAAGCAGACTGGTTGTTCTAAATTTTTCAAAAAACTTGCGTGCGCAATCAATTTTCTTGACATTCCTTTTTCCAAGGAGTAAAATGAAGACATGATTTAGCAAAGGAGAATCCTATGATTGAAATCACTTATTTAGACGCCAGCAAGCAAGAGAGAACAATGACCTTCGATTCATACGAAGAATTTGAACGTTCTCAACATGCCTGCCTGATTGGTGTCGCCGACTATTACCCTGTCCAAAAACTAACCTACAATGGTCATGTTCTGGACTACCATGGGACTTATGGAGATGTTTTCTTCTATCTCATGAAACAAGATTTAAGCCAATATAATTAAAAAGGAGAAATACTATGGCAAAAGCAATTACAGATGCAACATTTGAACAAGAAACTAAAGACGGATTGGTCTTGGTAGACTTCTGGGCTACTTGGTGTGGTCCATGTCGTATGCAAGGTCCAATCTTGGACAAATTGTCTGAAGAACTTTCAGAAGATGTCTTGAAGATCGTTAAAATGGACGTTGACGAAAATCCGAATACAGCTCGTGCATTCGGCATTATGTCTATCCCTACTCTTCTCTTCAAGAAAGATGGACAAGTTGTTAAACAAGTGGCAGGTGTCCACACTGCTGAACAAATCAAAGCTATCGTTGCTGAATTGAGTTAATCACAAATCCCCCACTTCTCATGTGGGGGATTTTAATATATAAAAAATCCTACTCTCCAATGTGAAGAGTAGGTTTTATGAGTTTCAATTATTCTTCAGTTCCAAGGAAGTTTTTAGCAACAAGAGCTGCAAGAACTCCACCAACGATTGGTGCAAGGATGAAAATCCAAACTTGTTGAAGAGCTGCGCCACCTACCAAGACAGCTGGAGCCAAGCTACGAGCTGGGTTTACTGAAAGTCCAGTAATGTTCAAGCCAGCTAGAATCAAAGCTGTCAATGACAAACCGATGACCAAACCAGCAATTGCGCCATTACCTTTACTTGCTGAAGTTACAGTCATGATGACCAAAACAAATAAGAATGTTGCGATTGTTTCAAACAAGAAACCACCAAAGACAGTTACACCATTTGCCAAGGCATTTTCACCAAGGCTTGCAGTTGACATACCTGAATTTGCCAAGAGGAAGAAGACAGATCCAGATGCAAGGAAAGCACCAACTACTTGTCCAAGGATGTAGTTTACAAGCTCTGAAGATGACAAACGTTTGTTCACAAACATAGCGATAGAAACAGCTGGGTTCAAGTGAGCACCTGAAACAGTTCCGATTGAGAAAGCTGCGACTACGATTGCCAAACCAAAGGCAAGAGCAATTCCAAGGTGTCCAAGACCTTCAACACCATTTCCAAAAACAACAGCTCCTGTTCCGATGAACACAAGCATAAAAGTACCGATTAATTCAGCAACAAATTTTTTCATATTAAATCTCCTTTTTTCAAACTATGTATTAGTCTATCAGAAGAAGGAAAGGGTTTCAAGAAAAGTGCTTGGAAAATATCGTGCGCTTTCCCCTTTACGCGATAGTTTTATTTTTCTAACTCTAAATCTCACACAGGAAAGTTTTCGATTATTTTGATCTTGAAAAATATTCATTTTTCCAAAAACCAGTCTTTGTTTGACACTAATTTCACAAAGGTATATACTAAAAAGTGATAGGGATTCTTTTAGAAACCTATCACGACTCACTTATAACCCTTTTGCTGTTCTTTTATGAACGTTTGAGTGGTATCACAGATACCAAAGGAGGAATCATATGTCTAAAGTAGCTATTGTTACAGGTGCAGGTCAAGGAATCGGTTTTGCAATCGCAAAACGCTTGGTCCAAGATGGTTTTAAGGTTGGGGTATTAGATTATAATGCTGAAACAGCTGAAAAAGCAGTTGCTGAATTGTCAGCAGACAAGGCTTTTGCTGTTGTAGCTGATGTGTCTAAACAAGCAGAGGTTGTTGCAGCTTTCCAAAAAGTTGTAGACCATTTCGGAGACTTAAATGTTGTGGTAAACAACGCTGGTGTCGCTCCGACTACACCTCTAGATACGATTACAGAAGAACAGTTCAATCGTACCTTTGCTATTAACGTCGGTGGGGTAATCTGGGGAGCACAAGCTGCTCAAGCTCAATTCAAGCACTTGGTCACGGTGGTAAAATCATCAACGCTACTTCTCAAGCAGGTGTTGTTGGAAATCCAAACTTGACTGTTTATGGTGGTACAAAATTCGCTGTTCGCGGTATTACTCAAACATTAGCACGTGATTTAGCTGACTCAGGCATCACTGTTAACGCTTATGCTCCAGGTATCGTTAAAACACCAATGATGTATGATATCGCTCACGAAGTTGGGAAAAATGCAGGAAAAGACGACGAATGGGGTATGCAAACATTCGCAAAAGATATTACATTGAAACGCCTATCTGAGCCAGAAGATGTCGCTGCAGCGGTTAGCTTCCTTGCTGGACCAGATTCAAACTACATTACAGGTCAAACCATTATCGTGGATGGTGGTATGCAATTCCATTAAGATAAAAAAAGAGGTTGGAAAATAATCCAACCTCTTTTATCATCTCTATAATTCCAATTTCCAGAGTCATTTTTTTGTTAGTGAAACTAATCTTTCTTCAAGACAAGAAATACTCTCCTGCTCTATATAGTGTGATTTTCCCTGTTTTAATAGAACACAAGATTAGGAACAGTTTGGATATCCATTTTTTCTGCGAAATCATCAAAAAATTAAAGATTCCCATTGCCGCCGTGGATACGTTTATTGACTCTTTCGCGCGCCATTTCAAGAGCATAAAAAATCACCTTTTCTAGGTGATTTTTTCATAGTCTCTTATTTTTCCAATTCAAGCAAAACACTTATGGCAGATAAGGCATAAAGTGGTGCTGTTTCTGCTCGTAGGATGCGAGGCCCAAGTCCTGCTAGGACTGCTCCTTTGGCTTCAAAAGATTCAATTTCTGCAGGGGATAAACCACCTTCTGGACCAAAGATAAAGAGCAGTTTAGCTCCCTTTTCTAACCCAGCAACAGCTTGGATAAGCGCAGCTGATTCTCCTTCTTTGGCTGACTCTTCATAAGCAACCACGACACGATCAAACTGATCAAGTTGTGCTAAGAAGTCTGATTTTCTCTCAAACAGCTCTATGCTTGGAACAAAGTTCCGCTTGCTTTGCTCAGCTGCACCGAGAGCGATTTTTTCTAGTTTCTCGGCCTTTTTCCCCAATTTTTTGCTGTCCCACTTGGCAACGGACCAGTCTGCAGGGAAGGCCCAGATCTGACTAGCTCCGAGTTCTGTTACTTTCTGAGTGATGAACTCCAGCTTGTCTCCTTTGGGAAAGCCCGATGCGATGGTCACTTGAACTGGTAGTTCTACATTGTCTGCTAATTCCTCAATCAGCTCCAACTGACGGGCTTCTACATTGACCACGCGCGCCAAACGCTTGATGCCATCATCAAAGACTAAGGTCACCTCATCATCTTCTGTCAGGCGCATGACCTGAAACATATGCTTGCTGGTTTCCTTGTCCTCGATAGTGACAGGAGAGATTGCACTGCCTTTTACAAAATATTGCTGCATGCTAGCCTCCAATCACACCTGAAATATCCTTGGTTTTCTTGAAGACACAGGCATTCCATTCTCCTTGAATCATGTGAGTTTCAAGGAAAAATCCAGCTGACTCAGCTGACTCACGCACCATGTCCCACTTGTCCTTGATAATCCCGCTCATGATGAGATAGCCTTCGTCCTTGACCAAGCGATAAGCATCCTCTGTCAGATGAATAAGGATATCCGCCAAAATGTTGGCCACGATGACGTCAGCTTCAATCTCCACGCCCTTGAGCAAATCACCTGGGGCTACATGGATATTTTCCATGCCAGGATTGAGTTCAATATTTTCCTGAGCGACACGAACCGCTACATCGTCCAAGTCATAGGCGAAGATTTCTTTGGCACCCAGAAGCGAGCTAGCAATAGAAAGGACGCCTGAACCTGTCCCTACATCCAGGACTGTTTCTCCACCGCGAAGAACCTGCTCCAAGGCAAAGAGACTCATCTTGGTCGTCGGATGCGTTCCTGTCCCAAAGGCCATCCCTGGATCTAGCTTGATAATCTTTTCTCCAGCTGTCGCCTCATAGTCTGTCCAAGACGGAACGATAGTCAAATCATGGGTGATACGAGCTGGTTCATAGTATTTCTTCCAATTATCTGCCCAGTCTTCCTCAGCCAAGGCAGTCGTGCCAATCTTAACCTCACCCAGATCCATAAAGTCGGTCAATTCTGCAAGACGAGTTTGCAAGTCCGCTTCCACCGCTGCTACATCAACTGTGTCAGGGTAGTAGGCAGTCACCACGATTTCTTCTTGCTGCTCGACCTCAGGGAAATCTCACCGAAACGGTCGACATTTCCCACATAGTCCATGCTGTCTTCGATCGCTACCCCTTGGGCGCCTAACTCGATCAAGAGATTGGAAACTAATTCCTCTCCCTCACGCTTAACCGTTACTTTTAACTCTTGCCATGTTTCCATTTTGTATTTTCCTTATTCTTCTTAAATTCTTCAATCACATCTGTATAGTGTTCTTTCATTGCGCTATGAATCTGCTGTTTAAAAATACCAAACATAAGATAATAAACAAATAGAACAATTCCTGCAAGCAGTAGCAGTAATAAAAAATGTACTGAAAGGGGCAGTACGAGACCTTCACCACTCAGTAAGGGTAAAACAAGCATTAATCCCCAAATAACAGCCATAGAGATCCCAGCTACTTTCGTACCACTTTCTCTCTGCTTCTTTAACTTTAAATATTCCATGTAAATGAATGTAGCTTCTTCCCTAGAGTATTGTCCAGTTTTTAGTTTGCGTTTAACTTCCTTGTTTAACGTGGTTGTTGCAATCGCAAAAATCATTTCACTTCCTCCAAATAATCCCTCAATCTACCCTGCAACTGCGGAACTACTTGACTGGATGTCAAAAATTCCTCAATGTTCATCAATTTATAGCCCTGCCCTTCATCTCCAAAGGTGATACTGTCAAACTGTTCTTGACTTAGTTGCCCGACCATAAATACTGACTGTCTGCCTTCATAGAGCATGCTGGGATAGACCTTACTCCAGAGCAGGCAATCTTCGGTCAAGTGAATGCCTAGTTCCTCATAAACTTCACGCGCCGCGCATTCAAATGGGCTTTCGTCCCCTTCACGACCACCACCCGGCAACTCCCACATATTGGGCCAAGGGATATTTTCCTTGTCATCACGCAAGATGGTCAGTAGCTTATCTCCGCAAAATAGAGCAATCTTGCAACCTTGGAAATCAGTAAGTTCTATTTCCATGCTAGACTCCTAATATCTCGGATAAGGATAAATTCTCCCTCTTCCAAGCCTGCTTTCCCTTCTTCAAAGACTTCTTGGTTCCATTCCATGACGAATTCTTCTGCTTCTGGGTCTTCCAAAAAGTCCATGAGAGCATCTAGTCCAACCTCTGCAGTATCTTTGAGAAATAGCGCAAAATAAGCTAAAAATTCACGAGAAAAACCTTTCTTCGGCAGGTAAGGGATGACCGTGAGATAGTCTTCTTCATTAACAGTTGACTTGGCAGGGTTGTAAAAAAGTACCGCTTCTTCAAAAAGGATATCATCTGACGAAACCTCTCCGTCTTCATCTAACATCTCCACCCCTGCAGCATTTTGTGCCTCTAATAGAAAACTCACTTCAACCGCATGATTGCGCTTATCCCAGCTAATCTCATAATCAAAAGGAAAGTTCTTGTCCAACTCTTCTTGTAAAACATCTAAAAATCCGTATGTTGCCATTTTGTCCTCTTTCTATACGACTCTTAAATCGCCCCGAATACTCGGAAATATGCTAAAATAGATACTACCATCTTACCACAAAATTATTTCATGTCTTAATTATAGCACATTACCTCCCGAAAACCCTTGATATCATTTGCTTTCTTTAAAAATCTTTAAGGTATAAGATCGACTTAGTTTTTCTTGAAAATTCCTAAAATATCAACAAAAAAAACTCAAAGGGACTAGCAAATCATTTATTTCAGAAAACGAGATTCCAGCACTGCAAATCAACTTTTTAGCATCTACTACCCTTTTATTCATTAGCAATTTACCTCAATTTGTAGTATCATATTGAAAAAGGAAATCAATTATGAATCTAGAACAATATTTAGGAAAAGATATTAGAGTTATTTTTTTGTTGACGGTCAATTTTTAGAGGGACATTGTAATAGTTTTACAGGGAAACTTGATACTGAAAATGAACTCTATGATGAAATTACAATAAGTACAGATAAGCATCCATATATTGGGTTTAATGAATCTGAAATCGCATCAATAGAGTTAACTAAAGACATTACAACATAATGACAGGAGTTTAGTAGCATGAATAGGACTGGGAAAGACAGTTTAATAATTATTGACGGGTGCGAATACGTCCATTGTCCTGTTTGTGGAACTGTTACAGCAGTATATGATATCTGTGATGTTTGTAAATGGCAAAACACTGGAGAAACTAATATTGATGGCGGTCCCAACAAAATGACACTTGCAGAGGCTAAGAAAGCATACACAAAAGGAATACCCATAATCTAAAAGGAAAAAAAATTAATAGATTTGAAAATAAAATTTTAACAATTGAAGTAATCAACAAACATAAAAAGAGGTTGGGAAAAAGTCTTTGAAATCAGAAAGACGCATAGTATCAGATATTGAAAAACTTGATACTATGCGTTTTGTTATGTAATGATTTACTTCATTTTTCTACTAAAATTGAGTTTTTGACCAGCCTCTTAGAATAAATAGCCACTATTTCACTTTTTCAACCATATTTATAATTTCTTTTTAAGCTTGGATTGGTTTTTCTAATTCTATCCCAAGCTCTCATTTTTTTAAAAAAAGTTGGTAAATAAATACCATTTATTTTTAGGCATTTTGGGGAGAAAGTTTATATTTTTTTCTGATTTCATCTTTATGATCCATTATGTACTGGTTTCGAGGCAGACAATAAAAGATACCTTCACCAAAATAGCTCAAATCTTCATCAGATATTTCAATAAGCTCTTCAGGTTTTACAAAAATCGCTCTATTAACTCTATCTTTTCCACTAGAAAAAAACCTTATCTATAAAAATCTTTATCAAATCCCATCTGAAACTAACTCTCTATAATTAAATATTTCGTTTAGTAATGATATCCTGCTTCTTTTTTTATTTGGTCAAAAATCCCTCTTAACTTTAGGATCCACCACGTATTTTTTTCAGCCAAAGGTCCATAACCAACACCTTCTGGATGTTCCAGTATTTTTTTACAGACTCTAGATTATCCTGACTGGGAGAATTTGGAAATTCCATCCATTTATAAAAAGAATCTAGTAAAATTTCAACAACAAAAAAACTCTTTTTTTCAAATCAACTAAAAGCACAACGACCGTCTACTAATGTTACTAGTACACTATTTTTTTGAATCATCCAATCCAACAATGCTCTTTAATTCAAACAAGTCAGTCATCCCCTTGTAAATATAATCAGTAAAATCTTTCATTTTAACCAAAACCATGCGAGAATTTATCAGGCAGGTCTTTCCCTAGCTTTTATGCTTTTTAGTTAAGGTCTCCTTTACAAACGAAGTGAATTTCCCCAAATCGTCTCCATGATAACTGTATTTTAAAGTAACCTTATCAACCGTTGCAATACCTTTACAACTCCCACTTACAACATAATATTGTCTCTTAGAAATACTATCCTCTAATCTGTATAGAGTAATCATTTGTTTATCAATCTTTGCCATTTCACTCTATCATGGTTATTTTTTGACTATGAAACTTGGTAGGAAAAATCCAGTTTAGATTTGATATCACTTACCAAAACACTTGTCAATCCGGTTTTTCGACTCATGACTTAAACTTCATTGAAATCAAATACCGTACTCTTATTATCTAGTTTATAATGGATCGTTTCTTTAAATCAAATAAATAATGAAATATAAAGACTTGTGTGCTAAAATAGATACTACCATATTACCACATTCGTATCAGAAAATCCATGTTAGAAAGGACTGCTATGCCAGACAATCTCGCGCTTCGTATGCGCCCCAAAACCATCGACCAGGTCATCGGTCAAGAGCATCTGGTAGGCCCAGGAAAAATCATCCGCCGCATGGTAGAGGCTAACCGCCTGTCTTCCATGATTCTCTATGGGCCTCCGGGTATCGGAAACCAGTATCGCTTCGGCCATCGCTGGAACGACCAAATATGCCTTTCGAACCTTCAATGCAACTGTTGATAGTAAAAAACGTCTCCAAGAAATTGCTGAAGAAGCTAAATTCTCAGGTGGCCTTGTACTGCTACTGGACGAGATTCATCGTCTTGACAAGACTAAACAAGACTTCCTCTTGCCTCTCTTGGAAAGTGGACTGGTCATTATGATTGGAGCGACGACTGAAAATCCTTTCTTTTCTGTCACGCCAGCCATTCGTAGCCGTGTTCAGATTTTTGAGTTGGAACCCTTGTCTAACCAAGATGTTAAAGAGGCCGTTCAAATAGCCCTGACTGACCCTGAAAGAGGTTTTGATTTCCCTGTTGAGTTAGATGATGATGCCCTTGATTTTATCGCAACATCTACCAATGGAGATCTCCGTTCTGCCTTCAATTCGCTTGATTTGGCAGTTCTCTCCACCCCAGAAAATGATGACGGTGTCCGTCACATCACACTCGACATTATGGAAAATAGTCTTCAGAGAAGCTACATCACTATGGACAAGGATGGAGACGGACACTATGATGTTCTCTCTGCCCTGCAAAAATCCATCCGTGGATCCGATGTCGATGCTAGTCTCCACTATGCTGCTCGCTTGATAGAGGCTGGTGACCTTCCTAGCCTAGCTCGTCGTTTGACTGTGATTGCTTATGAAGATATTGGCTTAGCCAATCCCGAAGCTCAGATTCATACCGTAACTGCTTTGGATGCTGCGCAGAGGATTGGATTCCCCGAAGCCCGCATCCTCATTGCCAATGTTGTGATTGATTTGGCCCTTTCTCCAAAATCCAACTCAGCCTATGTGGCTATGGATAAGGCTCTGGCTGATCTTAAATCATCCGGTCACCTACCAATCCCACGTCACTTGCGTGATGGTCACTATAGTGGTAGCAAGGAACTAGGCAATGCCCAAAACTACCTCTATCCACACAACTACCCAGGTCACTGGGTCAAACAAGAGTACTTGCCAGAAAAAATCCGCAACCATAGCTACTTCTCACCAGAAGATAGTGGAAAAATACGAACGTGCCCTGGCTCAACGCAAGGAAACCATTGATAAATTACGAAACTTATGAAATCCTTTTTCAAAAATTTTTAATTTTCCCTTGATTTTTTTGAAAAAAAGTGGTATCATATAATCATAGAAACGCTGTGGTGTACGACTTCACATTTAAGTGTTGACCGACTATTTTTTTGTATTATTAGGGAAACAAAAGTCTTCTAACAGCATGTAGGCCGTCTCACACGGAAACAGCTTCAGTTAGAGCGAGTTGCCCACCTGCTTAATTGCGCGGGTTCAATACAAACCGTGAAGTTTCGGCACCAATACAGCTTTTTATTTGCCTCCTTAGCTCAGTTGGTAGAGCAGTAGACTCTTAATCTATGGGTCACAGGTTCGAGCCCTGTAGGGGCATCTAAATCAACAGGAAAAAGCCTTTGATTTATAAGGCTTTTTTTGCTTGTCTATAACTGATTTGCCCCATCATTTGCCCCACATTTTTTTATGAGCAATCTTTCCAGACATCTCTGATTATGAAAAAAACAAAAAAAGCTATCCTACCTTTGCAAATTTGGATAAGATAGCGGAATATTTTAATGCAACTCCAACCCAACTCTTTGGAACGAGTAAAGAGATTGAGTTAGAAAAGAGTGTTCTTGAATCTAATGAATACTCTGATAAAGTAAGTGAAATCTTAAAAGCTGTCAAATACATCGAGCATTTTCCTACATACTGATGGACAGTACTTAGAGGATTTACTTTTACCTAACAAGAGGCAACCAACTATACACAGAAGATGGAAAATGAGTTGTATATTGATCCAACTTCTCAGAAAAAGAACACTTCATACCCAATATGAACCTGGTTTTATTGAAGCAAGAGATAAATCTCCACTAGAGCTCTTAATTGAAAATAAGGAATTGTTTGATAAATAGAAAAAGCGAGGATAACCTCGCTTCAGATTGAAGTTAAAATCTTTAGAAGACACTTTTATAAGGACTTTGTCTTCAAATCTGTGAAAAAGGAGTGAAAACTCCTTTTCTTTTTTTGTAAGTCAGACTGAAACTTCCAAATTGTTTATTTATTTTTATTGACATTTTTCTATAAAAATAAGTACAATAGTTTTATTAACAAACTATACTATACTATAGGGGGTATTGAAATGAAATTTTTCTAATCGTTTACTGCTATTCCTTGCAGGAGTTGTTTTTTTGTCCTTTTAGGACTTTTTCCTATTTACAAACCCAGTAGCTAATCTTGTTGCTTACAGCTGGTGGATTTCATTTGGTTTACTGGTTTCTTCTATAGCAGCTATTTTAGGCTATTTCTCTGCACCAAAAGAGCTTCGCTCACCTGTTTATCTTTTTCCAAGGATTTGTTAGTCTTCTCTTAGCTCTTTACCTCGTTGCTTATGGCTTTGTGACCCTGCCGGTCGTCATTCCGACCATTGTAGGAATTTGGTTAATTGTAGAAGCCATTATTGCTTTCTTTTAAAGGCAATCGTCTAAGATTGATTTTTCCCTATTATTGGTAGCAATATCACGTGGGTAGCCTTGCTTGAATTTTTTTACTAGGTCTAGTGATTCTGTTCAATCCAGTGGCTACAGGTGTCTTTTGTCGTTTATGTCATTGCCTTTTTCAGTTTTTAGTTACTGGCTTCACCTACATTATTGAGGCCTTTCGTAAATAGTCTAGTTGCTATTTCTATCGCATTCAAAAAAAGCTGGGAAATCATATTCTCAGCTTTTTTTGTCTCTTTAATTATCACTTTTTTTCGCATTCCATTCTGCGTAGAAATTTGTTTTTTTCCATTTTATCCTCCGATTTGAACTCGCACTGACATTTATTTATAACAACACTATATATCTAGTATGGCATAATCATTAGGTATTATAGATTTTTCAAACCAAATAGGAAACCTCTATGAGTCATTCGTTATTTTTTTGCCCCATTTTTTAAATTCTGACATTGAAAATACCTAAAAGTATTTCCCTAAAATCAGCTATATTTCAACATTTTTGTTTATTTTTCAATATGAAAAGTTCTTACAAATTCATGTCGTTATCCTGAGAATAGTTAGAATAAATTAAAATAAGGTCTTTATCTAACACGAAAGCCACATATGTTTATTTTTCATTAACTTGTGTAATGAAAAATAACTGAAAATCTTTTGCATCTTTCTGAGTCGGAAAGTCAATTATAATATTGTCCAACGCAGTACCAAACCACCTATTTGCCGACCTTTTTTTCTATTGCTTTTTACAGATAGGAGTATTCTTCCCTTAGCCAGCCAACGGTTTATCGACTTCATCCTTGCTAATAAACACCTGCTCTGTTAAGACGGGACACTCTTATCCCAAAAAAGTTCCAAAGTCTCACCTGACTCTGGAACTTTTTGATTTCTACACTTATTGTTTGGCTTCCTGTTTTAATTGTTGCACCTGTTCCTCGTACTGGACAAGCTCCTTGTCTTTTTATATTGATAGTCGCTTCTGCTTCAGCAATGCGGCTTCTCAGATCTTGAGTCTTGCTATGGTGATAGCTAATACCAATAACACTACCAGCAATGATTCCGATTACTAGACAAGTAAAAATCACCAAAAATCAAGGAAGCAGATAGTTGTGTAAAGACAAGACTGACAGTTACTGTTTGACGATTGAGCAGACCAAAGCAGATCACAATGACTAATAAGATCAAACCGCCAATTAGATAAGCCTTATCTTTCAGTGACAATTCATTAAATTTTTTTAGCATAAGTTCCTTTTCTCCTGACTATGTTGATAGAAAACTACACAACATTTAGATATTAACCGAAGCCATTCTACCAGAAAAATTCGATACTGTCAATAATTATTTGATTAACACTCCGTAACTCTACTTGAGTATTTACACATAATTATTGACAGTATCCCGATTTGATCTCGCACTGACATTTATTTATAACAACACTATATATCTAGTATAGCATAATCATTAGGTATTATAGGTTTTCAAACCAAATAGGAAACCTATATGAGTCATTCGTTATTTTTTGCCCCACTTTTTGCCCCATTTTTTTAAATCCTGACATTGAAAAATACCTAAAAGTATTTCCCTAAAATCAGCTATATTTCAACATTTTTTTGTTTATTTTTCAATATGAAAAGTTCTTACAAATTCATGTAGGGGGCATTTTTTATACGCAAAAAGCCTTGGTTTTCTAAGGCTTTTTGTGTAGTCTTAGCACTAAAAAATGAGAGAAAAAAGATTTTGACAATTCGCGTCACATGAAGTTATTTAAGCATCTCCTTTTCTTTCATTACCATTTCCTGTTATAATAAATTGTACTTCTAAAATAGAAAGGTCTTAAGATGACAACTCTTATTAAGCATAAACGTGTAGAATTTTTCAGAACTATTTTTATGACCTAGTGTTTTGTTTTTTTGCAATTTCAAAAAGCAACTGCTTTAATTCACCCTTTTCATAGCGGTGTTGTGGCTTGGGATTCTTTACTTGATTTCTTCATCTCTGTCATGGTTATCATCAATTCCTGGATGATTCAAACCATTTATACCAATCGCTATGGAACAAACTCGTTATTTAACATGGTAATCATGTTTATCAACATGGGACTTATGCTCTTTATGTCCAATATGATTGGATACAATTGGCAACAATGGTTCTATTATACCTGTTGGGCTGTTGGTACATTGACCCTTACCTTATTTTTTCAATATTTGGTTGAATTTTTTAGAAAATCAACCGATAATACTGATCGGGAAAGTATCAAAGGTTTTCTATGGTTGACAGGTCTAGAAAGTTTAGGAGTCTATCTGGCAGCTCTTTTTTTCCTATTTACGTTGGAGTCTATATCTTTATTGCTAGTATTCTGCTAACATTTATTGTGCCAATTTTCTTGATTACTAAAGATGAGCATTTCCAGGTAAATCTTCCCCATTTAATCGAGCGCGTCTCCCTTCTTGTGATTATTACGTTTTGGAGAGATGGTTGTTGGGCTAGCTAGCTTCTTTACAGTCGAGAATTTCTCGATTTATTCGGTTCTCAATTTCGTTATCATGCTTTCCCTGTTCTTGTTTTTATTTTTGGCGAATTTGACCATGCTATTGATGAAGGATCTAGTCAAAAGGGATTATTTGTAATTTATAGTCACTATCCTATTTTTCATCGGGCTTATGTTGATGACAGTTTCGATGGGTTATCTCCTGAATCCCTGAGGCTAATCTTCTCGTTGCAATCAGCTTCTTTTTATATCGGAATTGGCCTCTTCCAAGCTGCTGTCCTAGCAAATGGGCCCTATAACAAAAACTATCTTCGCTATCCGAGAAGTTACTACTGTGCTCAAGCGACACTCTATCTGGCTGCCTTGATTCTCTCTTTGCTTTTCGCTTCTAATCCTATAACAGTGTTGAGTATTGCAACCATTTTTTTACTCTAGCTATAGCCATTCATTTTTATTTATTTTTATGTGACACAGAATAAAAAAATATTCCAAATCTAACTGGGGGTTCTTTTAATGAGTTTATAACATAAAAAAGCTTTGGGAACCAAGGCTTTTTTTTCATTAATTTGTTTTTCCATTTTATCCTCCGATTTGAACTCGCACTGACATTTATTTATAACAACACTATATATCTAGTATGGCATAATCATTAGGTATTATAGATTTTTCAAACCAAATGTGAGTCATTCGTTTTTTTGCCCCACTTTTTGCCACGTTTTTTTAAAGCCTGACAGTGAAAAACACCTAAAAAGTATTTCCCTAAAATCAGCTATATTTCAACACTTTTTGTTTATTTTTCAATATGAAAAAGTTCTTACAAATTCATGTAGGGGCATCTAAATCAACAGGAAAAAGCCTTGATTTCAAGGCTTTTTGATGTCAAATAACTTTTTGTAGCAAATCATTATAAAGGTTTTTCCAACCTTATCAAACTTATCATTTATTCTCAATCAATTGCTAGCAATATTTGATAAGACCAACTGTTTTTTTACAGTACAGAGCTAGTCTATAATTAACTAAACTATACTAATTTGTGCCCATATTACATGGCCAATCCGCATAGAGATTAAAATGGGCTATTATGAATTCATAAATTTTCGCAACAGAACAAGAGCAAGTCATTTAGAAATAAAAGAGAAGAGAATCTTTCACTCTCTTCTTAGTATATCTTATTAAATTCAGTCTTTCTCAATCTACCTGATTTTTCCTTTGCAACGACAAATTCTTTAACCAATCGATAGATAACAGCAGATATCGGTGTAAAGAATATCATCCCAAGTAAGCCAAAGAGATTGCCTCCAATACTAGCAGCCGCAAGCGTGAAAATAGCTGGCAAACCAATAGACTGACCTACAACTCTAGGATAAATAAGGTTTCCTTCAATCAGCTGTATAACTTGATATAGAAGAAGAGAAAGTAAGGCTTGAGTAGGACTGACTGTGAAGATAAAAATCGCTCCCACAACACAAGCAATCATAGGCCCCTACATAAGGAATGAACGATAGCACTCCTGCAAAGATACCTGTCATTACTCCATAGGGTATCCCAAACACGCTGTAACCAACCGCTATCATAACTCCTATGATAACTGCTTCAATCAGCTGACTCATCAAAAATTGGTCATAAGTCTCTAGTGCTACTTGTCCAATGTAAGTCAACTTTATCACCACCTTCTCTGGAAGAAAAACTTTTAGAAGTCGACTCGTCATCGCTGCCAAATGTTCCTTACTGGATAAAAATAAAAAGGTGAAGACTATAATCAAAAAGGCATTCATCAAACTTGAAAAAATATTGCCGATATTACTAGTCAGACCTGATAAAAAACCTATCAAAGCTTGGCTAATAGAGCTAGACTGTCCCTGAATTCCTGATACGATAGTTGACAACATGTCTTTGGTTACAAATTCCGAGCTGCCTAGCAATTTCCCAAGTTGAGTAAGGACTGTTGAAAGGACTGTTCCCAGCTGACTAATAGTCTGGGCTAGGGTTGGCAGCACCAAAACCAAAAGAGCAATCACGATTAAGATAAGAGCTAGGAAAACAAGTACCATGGCAATCGGACGACGCAACTCTGCCTTTACCTTCAATTTAACTAAGTACTGTTCAATTTTTTTCATGGGAACATTGAGCACAAAAGCAATAACAGCACCATAAATCAAGGTTGATATTACATCAAAGAGAGAGATTGCTCCTGATATAAAGCTCGATGCATTCAGAATTACAAGAGCAACCAGCCCTATAAAAAGTATTAACGGGGTGTATTTTTTTACTAAGTTCATAAATTCTCCTTAATAAACATGTTTAGATACGACTATACTATTTGGTTTTTCAAACTCTCGATTAAGGTAGGCTTGGTAAGTTCCTGGAGCGATAAATCCTTTGGGTGAGAGGATATCGGTGCCAGCCTGACCGACTATGGTATCAGCCAAGAGCACACAGTTTGTAGATAAGACAAAGTAGGATTTAAACTTAGATTTGATAAATTTATAAAGTTCCCCATCCGTCTCATGTCTGATTTTTATAAGCGTAGGTGTAGTCTTCCTTACCATCTTCCGTTTTAATTTTATCTGCGCTTGGCTCCCAAGGAATCGTTAGTTGTTTTAATTCAGCTAATTTTTTTCCTGAACCGCTTCTTCCATTTCCGGTGTCAAATCTATTCCGTAACCAAATAGCGTTTTTTTGACTCTCCCTGTTTACATAAGTCAATGTACTTATCACGGTCGCAAAAATATAAAACACCATCTCCAACCATACCAAATAAGGTCTCAGATGACGGATCATAGTTTCCATAAGAAATCACACGTCCTTGATAACAAAGGTCCACATGACCAATAGCTGAAAAATAGAGAAGTCTCCGCTGTATGAACGAAAATTTCAAGATCTGCTGTCTTACCAAACTTCACCATTCCAAGATAGATTTCCTCTTCCTCATCAGCATTTTTCCTGCATGAATTTATTGATTTTTGCTAAAAGTACTTGCAGGGATGAGAGCAGCTAGGGCAATAGGTAAGCTCATTCTGACACGACGTTTGAGATGGTTTTTCCCAATTTCCTCCTCAAACAAGAAACCATCACGGATATTGGACACCATAAAGGAAAAAAATAAGCCCCTAATACAAAGAGTTGAAAGACAGAATTTCCTGTAGAGGACAAAAGACTAGTCCCACCAAGAAAAAAACTAGTACGAGACCATCTAGTAAGAAACGAAAACGAGGTCGAATTTTTGTTTTTGCGGTAGAGAACATAGGTGACAAGGTTGATACTAGCATGAAAAAAATCTGAGAAATTCCAATCACAAGAGCCAAAAATATAAATTGGCACATCAGTAGCAAGATTCGAGCCTAGCAAATATCCCATCACTAACAATTTAACCAGTGCAACTCCCAAGGTGTCCGTTGACTGACTTTTTTTGAAAAATACGTAATACTAAATCTAAGACCGTTGCTATCCAAGCTAAAAAAACAGAACCAGTCGAATAACCGTCACTGGCAACCAAGTTCCCGTGACCATCAAGATAAGACCTAGCAGAACAAACAAGAAACCCTGAACAAGTAATTTCTTACCTGTCAGACCTAAAGAAAGAATTTTTTTCCATAAAAGACCTTTCAAAAATAATAATTAAGCCCTTTGATCAAATTGACTGGTAAATAGCTGACTGCACAAACAGCCTGTGCCAGCAAGACATGGCGACTGACTGTAGCAATGTCACCATCTTGTCTTTTGCACTTCTGAAATTTGTTTTTATTGAGTCGAAAATCAGAGCTTATAAAAACTAGCTAAACTCGAGAGATAGACACAATTGCGACGAAAAATGTATAACCAATTCAACTTGTTAAGGTAAGAAAGCATTATTTCCAATCTATTAATTATTCATCTATTACCTATTATGACACAATATTCCCTATAGTTCAACTTTTTTACCTATTTAAAACCATAAAGCCTACATAACTCTTTGAAGAGAACAAAAATCTGAATGTAATAAGATAGTACCCATTACCCATATTATAATTAGATTATGAATTGAAGCTTTTTGGAACTAAAATTAGGAATAATTGAGAAAGTAGGGAGGGAAATTTTGCTTTTACCCCATTTTGAAATAATTTCATTTTAGATTTTTCTAAGTTTCTTTCAAAGAGCCTGCAGGGGGCATCTAAACAACAGGAAAAAGCCTTGATTTACAAGGCTTTTTTGTTTTTCTAAAAGATTTTTCTCTAGATATTTAGCAGAATCCCAAGATAGTTTCTCAATGTTCCACTTCTTCCTTAAATCGTACTTTTCCTTGGCTGTATAATCTCATAATCTTCACAAAGCGAACTGGATTGTTTTGGTTATACAAAAGAAATACTGAAAAGAATAACAAGCCAGCAAACCACAAACCATAGCCTTCATCACCAATCGGTTGGCCAAATTTTAGAGGAAGAATCAAGAAATACAAAAAGTAATAGATAGACACTATATTTTACTACAAAGCGGGCAAATCGATAAGGTAAAGCAGACAGTTGTCTAGGATCAAACTGGTTTTTTACAAACAAATTATGAGATGCTGCAAAGAAAAAGACTTTCTCTGTCGTTGGCTGGGCCTTTCGAACATTTTTATAAAGTGCTCGTTCAAGTATAGCAACCAACAAGGAAAACTGCATCAACCAAAATAGAAGAATACAGGCTAGACTGAACCAGTTATAGACACCAATAAACTTGAGGGAAAAGAAGCCCGAAATTGCAGGTCCACCTGCTAGTAAGAGAATTACCAATTCAGGAATAAAAGAATTCGTTTCACCAGCTTTTTCAGTATTGAGCAACTTACTCTTTGGAGCAGCTAAAGCCTCTCCTGTCTTTTGGTCATAATAAACAGCCTGACCATTGCATTCGCCAATAAAGACACGACGGCGTCCGAGAAAAAACATATTGACCTCTTTCTATTTATGAAAACAAGTCTTCAAATTTTGGAATTTTATTATCCTAGTATACCATAAACCAACTTGCTAGGTCATAAGATAGCTAAGAGCCACATCTTGCTAAAAGGTTGACAGAACTTCGCTCCATAGGATATGATGGGAATACCTAAAATTTTAACTCTGCATGATCTTTACGACTTCTACTGAAAAAGCGTTGGAGAGTTCAATTCTATATCTGGAGGTTTCTATGAAAATCTATTATTCAAAATTTGTCGGTGTCGGCTATCTAGTTTTTGCGGTAGGTATATTCTTTCAATTTTTCTTTTTTCTCGCGCATGGATTGATCGACTTTTCTCAGCTCAGTCTTCTCACTGTGGTACCAACCATCCTCTTTTTCACTGCTATCTATGCAACGATTGCAGGCATCAAAAAGACTTTCTAGTCGCAGACTCTCCTTTGAGTTCACCTTGGAAGGTATTTATGTCTATCCTGGGCTCTTCTTTTCCAAGGAAATTTTCATCCCAAAAGAAGAATTGTTGCGAGCATCTTATGTTGAAGTGGATGTCAGTGACCCTGACCATACCAACAGCAAAGCTTACTATTTAGATTTTGATCTGAGAGAGGTCACCCAGCTAGAAGATATTTCTAAGTCAAATGTTATCATCAATACAAGTGCCCTGATATTGCGACTCGCTCTTAGCCTCTGTCGATTTAGAGAGGAAGAAAAAGCCGAGTTGGCAACCTATCTAAAAGAAAACTACGGAATTGATTTCTTATATTAGAAAGCAATAAAAAAAAGCCCTGTTGTAGGGCTTTTTGTGTTGTTAGCGATTTAGCACATGCTACGCTCCGCTTTCATCCTGTTCTTTCTTAAATCGCACTTTCCCTTGGCTATATAATCTCATAATCTTCACAAAGCGAACTGGATTGTTTTGGTTATACACTAACACGAGTGCAAAGAGTAATAATCCAGCTATCCAAAAATTCATAACCTAATTCAATTTCCTGACCAAATTTTTTTGAGTATAGCTATAAAAAAACATATAACAAGTAGATATTAGTGGCAACTATTAGAAAACGAACAATTCGGAAGATTTTTAGTCGACAGCTTAGCCGGATCAAAGTTTTTCTTCCCCACCATCAGGTTATGAGAAGCCGCATAGTAAAAAGATCTTTTTCTGTCGTCGGCTGGGCCTTGCGTACATTTTTTATATAGAGCTCGTTCGAGTAAAGCAACCATAAACAAAAACTCAGCCAACCAAAATAATAGGATAAAGGTCAAACTGGTCCAGTTATAGACCCCGATACTCATAGCTGCAAGGAACCCAAAGCCACCCGTTCCACCAGCCATGAAGAAAATCACCAATTCAGGAATATAGGCGTTGGTCTTCCGAGCCCCTTCAGTATTGAGTAGGACACTCTTGGGAGCGGCTAAAGCCTCTCTCGTCTTTTGGTCATAATAGACCGCTTGACCATCACATTCGCCGATAAAGACACGACGGCGTCTAAGAAAAAACATATTGACCTCTTTCTATTTCCTTTGTTATATTTACTTCTTAACTCGACTATTTCTGTACCGTTCAACTGACTTCAGCCATCGGATCAACCAGACAATGTGTTTTCGATTTCCACGCGCAACATCTGTATTTAAGAGCTTACTTTTAGCAGTACCTATATCTATACTTAGGCATATAAGATCCGATACATATTTTCCATGAAGCCATCAATCTCTCCTCGAACAGTTTTCAACAGACGAGCTTCTTCGGATTGCGAGATAGAGACTCCTTCTCTTTTTCCACTGTCGTTATCCTGAGAATAGTTAGAATAAATTAAATTAAGGTCTTTATCTAACACGAAAGCCACATATGTTTGTTTTTCATTAACTGTGTAATGAAAAAAATAACTGAAAAATCTTTTGCATCTTTCTGAGGAGGGCTGATTTTCAAATGTACTTCTCCTTCTATTTCAAGCGGATAAATAACTCCATCTAGACGAATAGCACCATCAGATGGAATGATGTACCCCGCTTCACGTATTTGAGATGCGTACTTTTTCCGACCTCATTAAATAACGAAGAGCTTCGATTCTATCCTGTTTTTTTCAAAAGCTGTTTTTTTAGAGTACTAGATTCTTGAAAATTTTTATTAGTGAGATAAAAAGGAATTACTAATAAGATAAAAGATACTATTATCAACCACTTAAACTGTTTCATTTTTATCTAACATTACTCTTACCACCTCTTTCTAAATAGTCAAAGAAGGCTTTCTGCTTCTTCTTTCTCTCTATCTCTTCTTTTTAATCTGATAATAAATCAAACTAATAGTGGTATCCAAAAGAATTGAATAACCAAAAGTTCTTATTGTCCATATAAGCCAAATAGGGCTATTTTCAACATTTATCTTAAGTATCTTCAAACATACTGCAAGAGTTAAAAATAAGACAATTTCTATTACCACGCGATACTTGGCCTTTTTTAAGGTCTATGGTTTTTCAAAAAGGACTGACTCTGGTCTTCCTTCGGTCCTTCTTCCCAATAGGTCTTATCCTTACTTCTTAGATAAAAGAGATAGCCAACTTCGACGATTAATCTTGAAAAAGCTGAAATAAACACTATATTGCTCACAATCCCAAATGTTTGCAAATAATAACCGGATAAACTAGCCAATCCTCCGCCTAACAAAGTAACTCCTATAATAATCCAAAGGGATGGTTTACTGTAAACACTTGAAAGGCTATATAGTTAGCAGTTGTTCGTTTTTCTGAAAATCCTTTTCTTAGTTGCTTTTTTAACCAACTGGCATTATAAACAATTAACCCCATGAATAAACCAATGGAACTTAACCAATAAATCAGCGAGTAGATCAGCGAATTTTTTAGAACCTCATTCGTTAAAATAGTGAGGATATAATCCATTAAAACCAATGAAAGATGAATCCCATTGATTAGTACAAAGAGCATCGCAGTACTAAAGAGTTGATGTTTATAGATGAATGTCTTGCTGAATGACATAATCTGACAGACCAGCATGAGCAATAGAAGGAAACATAGAAAAAGAAAAGGGACATTAGAAAAGGGATCTACTGTGAACTGCTCCTTCATAAAAAAGTATACATGAGTCAGGTCGATACTCAATACAAACAAACCAGCCCAGGCCAAACTCAACATTCTAACAGAGGCTCGCGTGGAACCCAGCGCTTGAAAATATTCCTTATTTAATGCTTCTGACTGACGGTTCATATCCCAACTACTCCTCTTCTAGCTGACCGTTTTTGATTAACTTCTTATAATAGCGTTTGCTGTACCATTCGCGGTCGCTAATCCCCAGATATTCTTTGTATTCCAGACGGCGTCTAAGAAAAAACATTATTCGCCTCTTTCTATTTCCTTTGTTATATTTCCTTCTTAACTCTACTATTTCTGTACCGTTCAACTGCCTTCAGCCATCGAATCATATTATTTTGCCACAGCAATAGAGCTGCGACAGCCGGCAAAATCCCCATCAGGCTTAAAGGGAATAGCTCACTGCCAATTGGTGTTCCCATCATCTTTAAAACGAGCATGGAGAGGATAGAAATCGGACCAGCTAAGTCCCATGACAGCCATAAAGACTGTGAAAACCCAAGCAATTAGCTTCTTGCCAAGGGTAACCTTCTTATCTGAAAAATTATTCCAAAAGAGATTGCTATCGACGGCTCTTCTGAAGTTTTCCTTGCTGGTAGGTTGCGCTAAGGCAACATTTTTGTAGAGTGCTCGCTCCACGATCACCAATAGTAAAATGGCTTCCAGTAACCAAATTAGCAGAAAATACATCAGAGTTTCATAGCTATAGACACCCGTAAAAAAGCGCGTTGCTGGAAAAAGCTGCATGATGCTACCGAATGCTAAAAGGCCACAAATCAACCAGACAATGTGTTTTCGATTTCCACGAGATGCCTCAGTATCTAAAAATTTACTTTTAGGAGCTGCTAGAGGATTTCGTGGCTCGTCGATATGAACATAAATAGTCTGACCTTCGCTCTCCCCTATATAAACCACTTTCCTAAAAAACATACTTATCTTTCTCCTCTAACCAACTGCTTTTCTTAAAACTTGCCTGAAAAAGGGATTTTTTCTTCATTTACTCCTCCAATTTTATGACACAATTGATAGATTTTTTCCAAATAGAGATAAAGAATAAAAGAATTATAAACCTTGAACAATATTTCCTAGTTGGTTCACTCGATCATGAATGGTTTCCACATTTAAATTTCCATGTTGGTATTCACAAAGAAAGCCATTTTTCGTAGAAAAACTTGCTCTGAAAGCTGACCTTTTGGTGTATCTGGGCATTCAATCATGACAACATTAAAAGACACCACCTGTTCCTGTCCCCTCAATTGTATTGCCTCTAAAATGATAAGTGAAAGCCCGGAATTGTTTCCCCTTGTAGTTACCAGAGATGACATAGGCAACTTTTCTCTCATGTCCACACCCAAAAGGATAATAGCTAAAATTGGCATATTTTTCTACATAGGGACTTTGGACTGGAGTTATAGTGAGCGTACTAGATATCGTTCTGCTTGAGTAATCCCTATAGTTGTCTCTACCTTGAGCTTGGTCAAATTGATATCCGTGCGCAGTTGCAAAAGGCTAGATATTCATTGTTATTTTTTTATTGGCGTGGCTAATAGCCCAATAAACAATCCCTGCTACAAAAACAAAGATTAGTAACATAAAGATGATAAAGAAAACAACAAAAGTCATACTCATTTTATACTCCTTTTTAGATTGGTTAGAAAGCAAGGACATTTCACCACCCTAACTTCTGATTGATATTCTTATTTACGGTAAAACTGGTTATCTTTGTCGCTTACAGATTGACCGATAGACAAGACATCTTGACTGCCATCTGTACCTGTCACTTCGTTTTTGGACTCCAGCTGGGGTAAAGATCAGTCGTGCCCTTGTCCACCACCGACAAGATGAATACCTGTTGAGTAGTAGCCATCTTTTCCTCTACTTGACCCATCTCGTATTTAAAGGTTCCATTTGAACTTTGGATCGTTACAATTCCATCTGCTGTGACTGTTGCAGTTGTTCCCGCGTAGTTTTCCCAAGTCCCTACAAACTTAGCGTAAGCCTCTTGTGATTTTTGCTTATCTTCCTTTTGTTCTGCTTGAGTGGTTGTAGCTTCTGTCGCACTATTTGTTTCTGACTTCTGCTCTCTTTTTGGCCTGCTTCAGTTTTTTACTTGCGGACTCTGTAGTCACCTTGCTTTGTTGTCTCCTTTTTGGTTTGAAGATGACGTATTCTTGTCAGTCTTTCCACCACAGGCAACCAAGGTCAAGGCAGATCAACAAGGTCAGGACTGATAGGGCTCGTATAGCGTAATGTTTTGTTTTTCATAAAAATCTCCTTTGAAATAGACTCAGATAAAAGTAGCTCGTCAGATTTTGCATATATTTGACGGCTGTATCGTAGTCTTCAGTGTATCATTTATTTGCTTTTAATTCAACAGCTATCATATATCGAAAAAGGCTAATCCAAGTAGGAATTAGCCCTTTTTATTTCTAGTTTTGATTTGCTCGCTTTTTTAGTAGATAAACATGGCATCGCTAAAAACTAAAAGAAACGGTATTTTTCATCGATAGCATGCTGGTAGGCTTTGAGGACCAATTCACGGCCTGCAAAAGCTGGAGACAAGCATGACCAAGGTAGACTTCGGCAAATGGAAATTAGTAGAAAAAGCATCCACCACCTTCCAGTCATAGCCTGGCTTGATAAAGATATTAGTCCAGCCAGAGTCTGCTTGGATTTTGCCATCAAACTTTGTCCCGATGGTTTCGAACGTACGGATAGAGTGTAGTCCCCACAGCAATGACACGGCCACCATTTTCTTTGACCCGACGCAAGGTCGCTGCTGCTTCCTCAGACAATTGATAAAACTCTGAGTGCATCTCATGCTCATCCAAATTATCTACTGAAACAGGTCTAAAGGTCCCAAGTCCAACGTGCAAGGTCAGGTAGACTAGATGAACGCCTTTTGCTGGATTTCTTCTAGTAATTCTTTGGTAAAATGCAAACCTGCAGTTGGGGCAGCGGCTGATCCACTCTCCTTGGCATAGACTGTCTGGTAACGTTCACGGTCATCCAATTTTTCGTGAATATAAGGAGGTAAAGGCATTTCTCCAAGACTTTCAAGTACTTCTAAGAAAATTCCTTCATACTCAAAACGGACAATACGACCGCCATGGGTTAATTCCTCAGTCACGACTGCGCTAAGTCGACCATCACCAAAGATAACACGGGTGCCGACCTTGAGACGTTTAGCTGGTTTAGCCAAGACTTCCCACTCATCTCCAGCTGTATTTTTCAAAAGCAAGAGTTCAACATGGCCCCCTGTTTCTTCTTTTTGACCATGAAGTCGAGCTGGCAATACACGGGTATCATTCATAACCAGGGCATCACCTGGCTCTAACATTTCGATAATGGAGTGAAAGTGGCGGTCTTGAAATTCACCTGTTTTGCGATTGACCATCAAGAGTTTAGAGGCATCGCGCTTTTCCAAAGGAGTCTGAGCAATCAATTCCTCTGGTAAGTGAAAATCAAAATCATTTGTATTTTAATGTCGTCATTCTTCTTTTTTCTCTTCTCATTTATTCAAATTACTTATCAAAGCGAACTTCTTCAAGTAGGTACTCGATGAAGCGTTCACCCATCTTAGACAAAGCTAGTTTTCTCATGCTGGATATAAACCAGTTCAATGGGATCATCAATATCAAGTGGAATCGAAACGATATTGTCTCCATTAAGATTACTATTGAGGATACCTGTCGCGATGGTATAGCCATCCAAACCAATCAAGAGATTGAACAAGGTCGCACGGTCACTAACAACGATGGATTTCTTGTGGTGTTCCTGAGACAAAATCTCCTCTGAGAAATAGAAGAATTATGGGTACCTTGGTCATAGCTCAAATATGGGAAGTCTTCTAGGTCTGCCAACTGCACCTTGTCTCTTTTAGCAAGAGGGTTAGTCTTGCTGACAAAGATATGGGGTTGGGCTGTAAAGAGATGGTGGGCAACTAGATGGTTGTCATCCAACATCTTCGAAAGAACATCTCGGTTATAGCTATTTAAAAAGAGAACCCCCACTTCACTTCGGAAGTTCTTGACATCATCGATAATCTCCCAAGTTCTCGTCTCACGCAAAAAAAGCTCATACTTTTTCCATATCGCTTTTTCTTGAGCAAGGAAACAAAGGCATTAACTACAAAGGCATAGTGCTGCGAAGACACACTAAAAAGCTCGCGATGAGCGATTGGGTTCTTATAGCGTTCTTCTAGAAGTTGCGTTTGCTCGACAACCTGACGTGCATAGGATAAAAACTCCATCCCATCACGTGTAAGGGTAATTCCTTTAGGATTTCGGATAAAAATCTCAATTCCCATCTCATTTTCTAGGTCACGAACGGCATTTGATAGACTCGGTTGTGTAATGAAAAGTTGCTTGGCAGCCTCATTCATCGAACCAGTCTCTACGATTTTTAATAATATAGTGTAATTGTTGAAT
>BNJU01003515.1_pt1 | contig 268503 bp, 405 predicted proteins | sample 8539281 | NCBI WGS metagenome assembly BNJU01 (sample SAMD00202456, study PRJDB9452) | human saliva metagenome | isolation source: human saliva | place: Japan
TTAGCCACAGGATCGTTTAATCCTAAATTATAATATTGGTTTTTACAACTTTTGAAACAGACAAAATAGCACTAAATAATAAGACGATGAAATAGGTTAAAAAAATTAAAATTCATATTGATATCCTCAAAGGCAGGGAAATATTGGCACGCGGATATAATAAATCGTTGTATGAAGACGATCATATTTGTTTACAGACAGGTCATGCTGTTGATATCAGAATCGTCATTTTCTAAAATGCTATGATTCAAGAGATAGGCCGCGATAATGAACCAAATGCCTTTACTTCGTGCTGTATTTCTTTTCTTTGGTATCGTTGTAAGCTCGAATTAATCTTTGTTCCGCCCGAGGAACTTTGCCAATCATCTTAGCTGAACTCATGAATTAACCCGCGACTTACTGCGCCGGCGAAAAGGTAATATCACTTAAAGGACAGCCTGCAGAATGCAGTGCAGGTGAAGGGCATATGCGCTTTCTTTAACAAATTGCGGTTTAAGAAACCTTCCGCAATCCATGCATGGAATGTGGTACGCGAAGGCTTTGGCGTGCAGTATGTTGGGTAAACGTTGCCGATGATCCGGTATAGTTTGGACTGCATTACAGGGCGGCGTTACAGATTAATGGGGAACATGTTCGGAAAGAATGCCGTTAAGGCGGTTACCGCGTCTTCCAAAGTGAATTAAAATAGGAGTTTTCACTTATGAAGCGGTAGGAATATAAAAGGTGAGCATCGCTCACCTTATGAATGTTTAATCTTTCAATTTTAATAAAGCAGCACTGGTGTGATGGGCAAATAGTTTTTATGGAGAGCCATAAGGTTTTTGTGGATTACTATGTCTTCAAAAGTTTTGGGGTAAAGTGCTTTTGCACCAATTGAGCGGCTGCTGAATCTTAGTGAGCAAAGAAGCCGTATGTCGCTCTACGTAAACACGGTGGTTTTAACTGCAGGTAAATCTTGCCACCCCTGCACGGGTTAAGAAACCTTTGGGCGTTTGTGCATCCTGTTCATTGAGTCTTCATTATCGCCATGTTTCATTGTTGGTTCCTTGCCATTCCTTCAGAAATCATAATCACTTTGGGTTATTGCGGCGAAATTTGTTCTGGATTAGTGGTTACGGTGCCTGACAAAAGGCATACATTATCCCATAACAGTTTCAGCAATAGCACCCCACATATTTTACCGGTAAAGCTATATTCCTCGGACCTTCCATTCCAATTTTAGGTTTAGGTAGGTTAGCCTCTTTACATTTTGGTCACTAGTATTTGACATGTTAATCTGTTTATTTTCGTTTATTTGCAATTGCCCAAAAATCTTTGCGCTTTGGGTGTGTCGTTCTACGAGCATTAAAATCGACAACAATAGATTGGAACCAGCTTGTTCTAACTTTGGTGGATTCAGACTAATAGTTTGATGTTGCCATTCTGCAGAATCAACTATCGGAACATGCCAAAGTTTTTCGGTTGAAAAGTTCCTGTATTTATTATAATGTCTTGTCTATTTTTTGAGTTCAAGCATTTTTCGAAAATAATGCCCAACTTCCTGGATAAATTTTTCCCAAGTGCATGAATGCCTTTAACATATTTAGAATTTTCCAACACCCGTAACAACAATGTAATCAGGATGGTAAAACAACGGCATTTTAGGCATAACATTAACTACTCCTAATACATGCTTTGATTGTTTTATTTTCTGCTTGAGTAGTGATACCAAAAGTCAATGTCGACAGCAAAGTCGTGGTGTTTTTGCATATAAACTCCTGTCCTGAACTCATCAATCTTATATAAATAAATTAATATCAGTTGAATGTTATAAAGTGATAATACAAGAAATACTGTTGAAGATAAAAAATAGGCATATATCTAGAAAAAAGCTTATATTTCGCATTTAAATTAAAAGTACAATTGAAACTTAGTAGTTTCACTTCCTTGAGTTGGACTAAGGAGAAGTGAATGTGGGAAGGTATTTATATTCAACCACGATATCGCTTTCGCTGACGATATATAAACTGGCAATAAGGTTTTCATTAACATTTTCGCTTGCATCTTGCGGGGTTTGGTTCATTCATTGTGTTGTAATTCAGTGCATCAGAGCCAGCTGGTGTCTGTCTCTTGATCACAAAGTTTTTACCCTTACGGTATAACCTGGATTTTAAGCAAATAGAAGGTATTGTCATTAGATAATGCATCCACACAATCAAGCAAGACTTCAAGGTTTTGTATTTTGTCAATTTCAATAACTTCACATCAGGATAGTTTTTGTAAGAAAATATCAACAGTATTGCCTTATCACGAAATTAAGTTTTACCTTTAATTGTTCAAGAATCAGTAACTGACATCCTTGATACGACACAATGCCACCTTATATGGATTCGCAAAATCACCACTTCTTGTGCTAAGTTACATTAAAGATTGTCAGACAATATCAACTTTCTTGAAAGTATTCTGCAGCATCCAAACAAACTCTAAATACCCAACAAGTCTTCACGACACTTTCAATTCAACATCAAAGCCTGGCTTATACCATCCACACAACCAAATGGTGGTTTATCGCTAATACCACCAATACGCACTTTGCCATCTTTGTATTTGCCAAGGCTTAAACAATTTTTGCCCCGTCTTTAGCCGCTTCTTTATCATTACACGGTTAGACAAATACCAAAGTGGCAGTTAAAAAGTGCGGTCAATGTTTAAATGTTTTCTTCGTTTGTCCCTCTGGTTTAACTTTAAGATATTTAAGGAATGTTTTCGCACATCCGTGGCTGGATTCATAGAAATCTTCCAGTTTTGTTCAATGATTTGCCCTTTATCCATAAACGATGCGATTAGCCACTTGACGGGAAGTTCATTTCATAGGTAACAATGAACATCGATCACACCATCTTGCAAGACCTAATTGCGTGACTTCCATACCATTTCTGATCAAGGCAGACCATCAAACAGAATAATTTCGGTTCGCCCAAAACGAACGAACAATGGCAATTCGCTGTTTTTCCCACGGATAATTCACGTGGACCTGGCATAGTCTATGACTACGTTTGACCATCAATAAACCAGCTTCTGCCGATCGCGTTTTGCACAAAGGAAAAGGTAAAAATATTGTCAAATCACTGATAAATGAGCAAATAGTTCATAACTTGGAACACATCCAATGCGTTGACCTCTAACAAGATATCTTTACCTAACTCTCCACCATTTTGAAAGCAAATCTGAAACCTATTTCCTCTAACCATTTAAACAACGTAAAAGCACACCACAACCCGATGGACCAAAATAACAACACCTTCTCTATGAAAGATTGATCTTTGAGTGCTTCTATCACCATAATTTTGACAGGTTTTTAATTTCTATGTGCTTTAACCTAATACAAAATTAACTTTCCCAACAGGTTTCTAAATAACAGGAAAAATAAAGATAGCGGGTAACAAATACAAAATATAAACCAAAAATGACACCCTCAATCCAAGCGCCGCCGATTGATTACTAAATAATGAATGATCAATCTTGTTGACCAAACTTTAATCACTTCTACCACACATTCGCCAAGTCGGTTTTACCATAAGAGATTAATGCACGCCAGTGTCACACGTTTTAATTTCGAGTAAATACTACACAAGGTTTGAAACGGCGTTAACCACCCTAAACTGATTCCACGATGTTTTCAATAAGTTAATGCGCCACTAAATCTCCCATTTCTGCCCGTTGAAAATAAACACCAAAATACATACAGAAATGCCATCTAAATTGAATATCAAACCATTTCCAAACCGAAATACGCGAGAGCGACACCAATAATGGAATAATGCGTACAAATTCTAAATAAAGCGGCAAATGGCTGATAATGGGATTACTGCTTGTCATAATTACAAAAATGCTAATACAGAAGAAAGAAACAAACGCAATTTCCAAAAGTCTTACCAAACCGTTGAGAAAGCGTTCAATTGCTGCTGGCAATAATAACTCAATATTTTGCTCTCCATTACTGCGTTCATAACCGATGAACAAAAACATCGGTGATGATCAAATAAAACACCACTAATAAAATAAGGCTTCATTGGTTTTGTAATCCAGCCCAATGACTTCACAACTACAAACATCAGATTCAGCAACTGCGACAGCACCGTCACAGAGTTTACTATTAGAACAACAATTTCCCGAATTGCAGGTGTGCAACCAAAACATGGAAAATCATAACCAGCAGAAAAAGTTAGGCCAATACCAATGCTGATTCAATTTGCCCTTTGATACCATTCCAAGACCACCACGAAGGCTTCACCATATAACTCCACCTAAAAATGCTGGGCCGATAATGCCGCAAGTAGTCCCATCAATTTCAACAGGCAATTTTAGTTGGCCCAAAATAGAGAAAAATACTTGAATCAATAAAAGATTATTGACGAAAGCTCGATATAGCATTTTACTAGCCAATTCATGGTTGACGCAGCGGTGGTAATCACAGCACAAATCACCAATCACCAGCGATAATAAAATGCCCAAAAGGAAAATGAAGGGTCATTAGTGTGGCATGAACAAAACGTGGTGTGACAGTTAATCATCCCAATTCATTTCGCGTTTAATCGTTGTGGCGATATAATAAAATTTTGAATCTAGTGAAAAAGAATGGGAAATTTATTACTTATAATGGTATTAAAATTGGTTTAAATAAAATAAATGGTGGAATAAGCAGGGCTTTATTCAGCCCGTCATTATTTAATCACGTTTCCTGTCATGGTTCTTTAGTCTGTTTTGGTTCATCTTCAATGGTTGTCTTGAATGAACGCTGATTTTCCTTATCTGACAATTTTTGCCTTTCTTTGCTCGCGCGGGCAACACATAAAACACTATCGTTGAAGCTGGGTTACTGACGGCAGTAACTTCTTCGTCTTCTGCTGCTTTAGCAGAGTCATTATTACTTTGCAGAATAACCTAATGCACGATTGAGACAACAACGTTGGCTTTTCATCGGCACGTTTGCACGTTTTCCACTAGTTTGACGGTTTTACTTGTAAACCCGCGGTAGATTTGCGTGCAAAGTTCCAGAACTAATTGAGGTGTTGCTCTTGTTCTTCATGATTTCAAAATTCGCGGCGGGAGTTTAACGATCGTTGCCGAAATCAATCAAACGTTGGAATTAAAGCCGTTTAATTCGTCATTACGACGACGACGTGGTTGGCTTTACCATACGAGCAAACTGGCCTGGCATCTTCATTTCAACCTCATCTAACAAGCCATTTTCTGTTTCTTGTTGAAGCGCTTTAGGGTGCCGGCTAGAGATAATCAAGACAGCTGATTAAATCCTAAGATTTTATCTAAAGCTTGGTAAACTTTAGAGCAGCTATAAATTTCCTTGTAAGTTTAAGACTTCTTTGTTGCGATCGACATTTCAAGCAAACTATCGACGAACACGCGCTACCGGTTATTTTGTTGTATAATAAAATACGGGTACGAGCAATTTCGACGACTAAGTTATCTGGAATAGCTCAATGCCTCAATTAAATAACGGGGTTCGCGCTGGATGTCACCGCGTTGCTGTGCAGCTTCAGCACAATCAAATTTAATAAACAAAACAGATAATTTCCGCATTTTACCCGTGGTTTTGCCAGCACAGCAATCAACCTCATTCATTTTCATCAAGCCTTCAAGGGTTTGACGACTGTGCTTTACACTTTTACGGCGAGAAGAACCAAGCTATATAAGTGTTGCTACTTAAACGGAAGAAGCGGGTCGCAAACCACTCTAGCGAATAAATCACATGACGTGACAAAAGGGAATCACTGTCATGGTAGGTGACTTCCGCGCTATGGTGTTGCCGTTTCCAACTCTGACATAACCGCTGCTGACCGGAGGTAGGCCCTGCAATTAATCCGGCAAGTAAGGCGTCATTAAAGAGAACTCATTATCTATCCCCTTATTGTTGAAATTCAGTTGCCGGTTGTGCAGCTGGTGCTATTGAGTTTTTCTTCAGCTTTTGGCTCTTCTGCTTTCGCTTCGGGTACGGTTTTGCTACTTCTTTTCTTGAATTATCCACTGCTTTTCTGCTTCGATTTCGCGCACGCTCTAAGATTTTAGTTGTCTTATCAAGCATGTAAGCTTTATGGTACAAGCAGCACATCTACATAGATGAATCTTCGAATAATTCATCCACTGGAATTTTAAACTTTGAGTTACTTCAGCATGGTATCAAAAGCACTTCTGAATCAGATGCAACGGCTTCTAAGATTGTTGCAAAATATTTTGCTGACAGTACCGCCACCGTCGCTAATTGGCGTAAACGAATGTTTTCCGCAAATGATCTGGTTTTGGCTTTAATAATTCTTTGCGATCCGCGCAACTGTTTCGGTGAAATACGGATAAAGTTTCAGAATAAAGTCGCGCACCACGCATTTCTGCCCAGTCGGGCGGGAATCTGATAGTTTGTGCATTTGATCATCACTGAAACCATGCTGCAGGTAACTCATCAACCGCGTGTTAGCTAATTGCGATAATTTTTGCATGACCGCATTTTAGTCCGCCAGTTACGGAAAGTTGTTTGGATCTTGAGTTTGGTTGCGCTGGATGGCGCGGATTGATTATTCTTTGTAGGGGCTGTCGGCGGTTTTAAGGTGAAACCGCTGTGTCGCCATTATCTAACACTGGTGCGCGGCCATTGTTGAGCGAAATCTGCTTCTGAGAATAACCGATGATCGGTAGGCTGTTGAGCGACAGCGTGCGCTCGCTTTATTGATTTGTGATTGTAAGCCAACTAACTCATGTGATTTGGTAGATTCGGCACTCTTCTACTTGCGCAATTTTGTTTTGCGTTTAACATCTGAACTCTAATTGAGCAAGCTGTGATATCAGTTTTACTTCTTGAGCAGGTGCTGAAACCACTGTTTATTATTAATTTGCGGCTTCAAGTGCAGTCAATTTTTGTTAAATTCTATCCACTTTTGCAATACCAAAATAATAACACACACCACATAAGTGCAATGAGAATGTGTCAAACTTAATCAGTACACTTTCTTCCAACCGGTTTTGTGTACGCGTATATGAAACTCGCGATCTTCAGTTGCAATTTTACTGCATCTGTTCTTGGTTTCATCTGTCGTTCAGGGTTGTTCTCTTTCGCCATATCTTTGTAGTGAGAAAGGGTTACTTCGCTTAAGTAAGGTATTAAGTAAACTTTGATTGTCACCAGCAAACCACTACCCTTGTTGTGCGACATCACGTACGTTGGCTACCGTGACTAAACAGCAATTTTTATTGGTTATTTCCGGCACAAATTGATGCGCCTGCAAGTACAGGCTTGCTGTGACCACAGGGTTTGCACCAGAACGAATACAAATACTGGTTTACTCTTGTTATTATAACTAATCGGCGTGCGTTGGTAACATTCATTTCTAACAGTTGCACCGCATGTTGGCTTATTCAAGTAATTCTCAAATCACGGTGCCATAAAATTAACAAGTTTTGTCTATTAATTCTGCTGGCCCATTGGCGTTATTACGCTTCGGTATTTTCCATTGGCGGGTATGACCAGTTTGACGGGAAAATGCTGTGCCGTTCTATGTCAACTGAAATACTGCAATCTTGACGCCTTCAGCCAATATCTTTCAGGGTTTCTAATTGCACTTTTGAACTAAAAACATAATCATCTTACTTTTAACTGATTAAGTTTGTCGGTGGTGTGCCAACTCGGCACCTGTTGAAAGCAAAGGCAATGCAGGGCAACCACACCGGCAGTTCAGCTGGTCAGCTCGACTTTCGCAAGTTCATCTGGAGCGTCGCTGGCTGGCCGTGCCTGTGCTGGTAAATCTTCGCCGAATCTTATCACCGCCCTGTGCTGGGATTGTTCAGCAATGGTGCTCCATCTTCTACTTTCAGCCGCACTACCTTTGCGGAATAATCACCAGAATATCAGGTTTTATATGCGACGAGTACACGCAAGAGATTTCGCCATTTTGCTCAATGGCGTAACCACCGGTGGCACTTAGCGGCTGCAAGCGGTATTCATTGCGTTCAGCAAACACAAATTGGCTCGGTGAATGATAACGCGCCATCATCAACGGCAATGCTACTGCGCATGTAGCCAAAGTGAATTCGCCGCTTCATCGTGAAACCATGCATTCAGCCTAAACGAATTAAACCAGCTGAGGGGCTAAAATAATGGCATCGTCGCCGTTGTCTAATTGCCGTGGGTTCACGCAAGGCGATATCAAGATCAGGGCATTGTTGATGGCGTGACGACGTAACGCGAGGTTCCAACGATGGCGCAACGTGGCAATTCATCTAAATAACGGTAGCCGTAGGCACGAAAGCATCGCGTGGATCCTCACGTTTACAGATCACGCCGTAGACCTTCTGGAAATTCCATCGGCATCTTTCGTTGAATGGACGCAGCCCTCAGCGTTTTTCAAGTAAAGCTTACTCTTTAACAAATAAGCCTTTTCTGGTAATTTAGCCAGAATAGGATGTATCACGCCATCGGAACTAATTCAGCGAAAGTGTTGGGTGAGGGTAAATTGATCTTTACAAAATTTACCTGCCAAAAGAGCAAGGCTTTGACGAGTCGCAATTTTGGGTTTGATGCTGCCATAAATACCGCTGATTTTAAATAGAAAATATGCCCTAACCATGTTTTAGGGTAAAGGTCAGGATCATTAATTTTGGATTTCAGGCAGGCTGGTGGGTACAGTAATATCAGTTATGGTCGCAGGTAGGAAACAACAGAATACGATTTCATGCGACCCGAAAATGATGAAACGTTAGACAAGCGTGTTTGATCCTGAGCATTATTGGGCTCAGGTGATGCGTCCGACACGCCGTCTCACCATTGCGCCATTGTACATCTTAAATCATCCGCCGCTCTGCCGGGTTATGTGGAAGATACGGCTTGAGTGTTGCCGATACTCTTTCAATTATCAACAGAATTACTGCTCTCAAAGAACGTGTCCAGACTTGTCTGAGGCGTGCAAGTGGTCAGTACAATGCTGTTTTGCCGATGCCAGGTATTTATGTGATGGGCAGTTTTGCGTCCATTAACGTAACAACTGGTTGGATATTTGGATCTTGCCATGCGGAAGATGGTTATCAGACAAGAACAACGGCGCGGCAGAAAAAACAGAAGAAAATTAGCCAATGGGCATCGAGCATTTCATAATGGAAATGCATTTCTGTTGATGACTAACAACGTTTCCGTAACGAACGTTATTCCGATCGCTAACTAAAAACGGTGGTTCAGCTCAATATCATATTTGCTGTTGGAAGAATTTTATCGGCTCATACTGCATCCCCGCTGGCAAGCGTATTGGCAGCTCACTTGTGGGTGGAAGATGAAAAACAATATGGGGCCAAGTTGCTCGTTTTGGTCGTGACTGGTGAGCTTAATTTAAATGATGGGTGGATTTCGGTGGATTGAGGCAATTCTCAGCTGTGAATATTTTGGTGCGAGCTTATGGCAGCTTTATGGTATCGAGCTCTCGCCCTCGTCGACGTTAATCATTGTTGGGAAATACCCAAGAATACCCAAATACGTTGTTGCTCAGCAATTTAAAGAGGATTTGCTTTCTGTGCCGCAGCTATCATCATTTCAATCCTGCGGTTTGAAGAGTGTAATGTTGACCGCACATTCAGGGGTTAAGCGTCTCTGCGGTTTGTACGTTGTTTTTTTACGTGACCACGGAGCTGCGTTATCACGCTAGGCGGCGTATTTCTTCTGTAAAATGATAGCCCAGAATGAACGTTAAAACATGTGAAAATTAGTCTTTTAAATTGGAAATCAAACGGGTGAAGAAAGTCCTGCAATAATTTACGGTGAATTCTTGATGATGAGTTATCAATCTGGTGGATTTGCGCGTAAACATAAGAATTAACTCTAGCGTAATTCCACAAAAGATATTGGGGTGCTTTCTCATAAACTTTATGCTGCTTTTGAGGTATGGTGAAATTCATTTTCAAACTCTACCTATAACTTAACAGAGGAACACCTCACGTTCATTTAAGTTCACGGCAATAAGCGCTTTAAGATGGGTGGTATATGGTGAATCAGCCGCCACACCCGTATGTTCTCGAAAGAACGTGTGATTGGTGGCGAATTTGTCAGAAGAGTTTGCATGACTGGCACAGTAGCGACGGCTGAAACTTGACGCACAATCAGCAAAATATCGTTAACCCGCACACGTAATTTTGCATGGCTGATTGCGGTTGTTTTCCGCATACAAGCAGCCAGTTCAAGCGATGAACTTTCTTCGCAGGTACGTCCGTGATTTGTTTATTGCGATGGTGGTGAATATTGCTTCCGCACAAGTCGAAGAACTTAATCCGTATTTCGCCAGTAATTATTCCGGAATTTTGGTCAGTTAGAGCAGAGTTTGGTAGAATGACAGTTCACTTATATGTGTGTGGAATGAAATTCAGAACCATTTTGAAGGACAGAATAAATTTGCTTGCCTTAAAAGTGCTTTCTAATAAAATTGATCAAAGGGTGAATCAGCCTGTTCATACAGGTTTTATTAGTGAAAACATTACAACCGTACATTGCGAACAGCGGTATACTCGTAAACGTTAACATCAGGTATTCAATTGAGGATAGCCGTCAGCAGCCCATTCTCGTCTGGCGGGGAAAAACGGCAATTCTTCTTTGAAAAAGAGATCAACACAACCTGTTGAAAGCCTTGGCGAAGAACCATTTGAAGACCGTTTCATGATTGGAAGAAGATATCCCAGAAGCACGTCGGTATCCACCTGAATTGATTTGTTTGCCAGTGAAGGTTTCCTTTGAAAGATAATGCCGATAACCAAGCTTCAACATCTGTGTTGTTGAATGAAGAGTGTCCGGTGTCGTCAGTAGCGAGGTTCCGAAAGATGGTAAGTACGCGAAATAAATCGCATTTTATCAATCGCTTGCTCAAATGATTAATCCGCCATAAATGGTGCAACGGGTGCAGTACCCACCATTTATCAATTGCACTCAACTGAAAGCAACATGCGTATTATGCCGTTCAATTTAAAAAACAAAGGACTTTGCGAATGGCGACATCAAAGTGGCGTGGTGTTTGGGTCGTCGGTTATCTGCATGCGTTGGAGTGGTAAAATCCGTCGGATCTCGTTGATCATTGAGAGTAAATCTAAGGCGGTGGATGTTTTGCCTTTGAACGGCGAATAGTCATATCTTCGGAAGTGTGTACGAGAGAAAGGTTAAAAGAAGTGTTAGTGGCGTCGACGAGCCATCATTAATGCGTCGTGGTGTCAAACAGATGGTTGAATAGAGAATTTTTGAAGTTGTCGCTGGTCTTGGGAGGCGTTGAAACATTTCCGTTGCGATTCACAGATCCCCGTTCGTCATTTTAAATCTCCAATATGAAAGATACTCAGGGTTGGGCTGCTGCAAACGTGCAGAAGGTGTGGATATCGAATTTACGGTCTGGCAAGTGTCTGATGCGAAAATGATATTTTTGCTCATCGATGCAGGAGCTGATGGCTGTTGTTGAAGATGCTGAGCCAGATGTGCTGTGAACCGGTCGACGTATTGCAAGGTGGTGATTTTAAGTGATTCGATTAAAAATCTTTCTTTAGAACACCGACTATACCGTTGATCAATGGGATTCACTCACCGATGTGAAATGGATGTGTACGTTTAATTGCGACGGTTTATCTAATAAACAAATTGCAGGTCAACGCAGCACAGAAGAAACAGTTAAAGTATGTAAATTTGCTTCCGTAAACAACGTTTCACTACGCGTTTGCCGCAACTGTCTTGTTCTTTGAACGAAATGGTATTGACGTTGAATATAAAAAATTGGTTGAGTGGCCGCACTTTTATTTCACTAGAACAAGAAAAGTGGTTGCTGCTGCTTCCACTCTTTCACGATTGCTGCAAACTTCAAGTGAAGCTTCGCCCACTGTACCCATCGATGATGTCCGGTTGAGTGAATAATTCTGCTGCATTAAGCGTCATTTTGCACGACCACCGTGAATGATCGCGTCTGCTACAGCTTACGGTTTGCTGCGATGTGGCCACAGATAAATTTGCCGACGGCTTGTGCTGTGCTGGGTTGGTTACCGGTTTGAATGCCCAGAATTGGTTCGTAATAATCGCACGCCGTCGTCTTCTACACCTAATGCATTGATGGCTGCATCAATTTGACGTGCATACTTCAGACTTTGCCTGCGCGTTTTCCTTCAGTTTTGCAATCACGCAGGCACTAAACCTGCCTTCTTTTAATGCGCCAAATTTTTCGCTGAATTCGTGCTTTTGTGGTAAGTCGACCTCAGGTGACGATAATGATGTATTTGCACCCAAATCTTTTAACATTTCAAATATCACCAATCATCCCTATTGGTATCTACGTTTGTGCACTAACTGGAATCACACTTTGCCCGCCAAAACTTTGTACAACCGAAATTAACAGCTGTTCGTACCTAAATACCTATAACGGGTGGGGCAATTGCCACATCTAACCTGTTACATCATCACCATTCTACTTTTAATCCTTTAATTCTTTGGTGAACGCTTTGGAACCGTTTAATTTCCAAAGATTACACCCATCACTAAAGGACGACGTGCCATTTTGTTTCTCCATGAATAAAACGAAAGTATTTACTACCGACTTTGGGCAGACTGCTGACGCAAAATCACATTTTACGGCGAAAATTTTTTGGGTAAATGATGATTATTTTGTGCTAAAAAACACAATCTGCTGTACCAGACAATCAATAATAATTTACAAATAAACGGAAAATAGGTCTGGTAACAATGAAAAGTGCAAGCCGAACAATGGAATATGAAGTGCTTCTGATATAAAATCTACAACGCTGTTGGCAGTTAACCGATATTTTTGTGAAGAGATATAAACATCAGACCGGATTTATGCTGCCTTATTTCTAAAGCGAAAGAGTTTATGCACAATCTAATCGTTTGGTGGCGGGGTCGTAAAGCCCAACAGGTATTTTTAGAACGCGAAGGATTTCGTAAACACGAAAAAGTTTGTTTGATTAACTCTCGTGCGCGCTCTCAATCATCGTGGGATTGCGCGAATTGAACGCCAAGTAAGCTCACATACCTTTCATAATTATCAACATCAGCTAGATGCGATTTTGTGATTTTGGCTGAAAAAATTATTCCTTTTAACAAGTATGAATTCCTAGATGTGGTTCGTCTTATTTGGAAAGCCAATAAGCAGGTTAAAGAAAACTTAACGTACGTTTGTCTGCCGCCGTGGTTCTTCAGCTTCTCGCGCATCGAGGTCAACTGAAGTGAATCCGCCAGCAGGCATTCAGCGCAAAAACCGGTAAACATTTGCAAAAATATTGATGCTGAACAGTCAAAATTGCTTTCAAATGACAGCCGGAATCCTATTACGTTTGTGATCGATGCGATGATGATGGAATTGATGTATAGAAAGCTCAGGGCTTCGCCTATCTGAATTACAGGCTTAAACCTCAAATGACCGCTTTACGATGGCGAAATTGAAGTGGTGGTAAAGGGAAACAAAGAACATGTGTACCTTTTGGACATGCCGCACCTGCGCAATTCCAACAATGGTTAATACGCTGTTGATAAGATATAGGCGGGAGACGAGCCAACAGAAATCGCCTTACTCATCGTTCTGTTCAAAAACAGATGGAAACCTGGGGCATTCGCTGGTGACAACCATCTTAATCCGGTGACAGTTAAAGCCTGTGATTTGTCCACCACGCAAGTTATACACATTTGATTTCAACGCTCTTGCGAAGTGTGATCAAGCCGTCACTCGAGCAAACGAAAATAAATAGTGCGGTCAAATGTCTTTAGCGCACTTCTAAAACAAAAATACCTTTCGGTATGCTGAACAATATTACTTCTCTAACTACGTCTTAGTATAAGGAAGTTTACTTCTTCAGCGTATCTTCAATACACTTTGATGGTCATTTTCACTAAGCCTCGCTGGAGCAAGGTAACGCCATGCTGTTGTCATAATCGCGATCGTCACGTTGATTTTGTCGACTGATGACATAACATCTCGCCCTACGCCAACAGACCAACAGCACGGGTTATATTGCACACCACATATTGCCAACTGGACAACGCAATATCTTGATAGTGTTTTCGACAAAGCGTCCGTTTGTCGGAACTTCCCATGCTACGGCCTTACCGACCTGTTTAATATCTTGTTGGTAACGGTTAGCAGACGCACCTGATTTTTAGTTGATACCTCTGCGCGGCGACCGTTCGCGAATCAGATTGCTTCTGCTTCATCAGGTTAAATTCAAACACTGGCGCCATAATGATGCTTTGTCGCGGTATCTTAACAGTATTTCTGCTTCAACATACTAATTTTTGGTTGATTCTAACGCCCAAGAAGTTGCGTGCGTTCACTCAGATTCTTAATTTGGAAGCAGTTCAATAGCCAGTTCATCCTGCAGAAGTTGAAACGCTCATAGCATTTTATCATAAAGACAGGTTGTACCACAAGCGTTATTTGGTTCGCGAATAAAATACGGTCTAAACCACCTAACGACGTCGGAATAATGAATAATAATGTACTGAACTAAAGCGGAGTCATAACCAAAGCCAAGATGATCATTAACTAACGATAATAATACTTCGGTCTTATATGGTCGATATAAAGTATTGTGCGTGTGGTTCCGGTGTTTGTGTGCGCCATCAAATAAAGAGGATTTTATTGTGGCTAAACAGTTCACCAATCACTTTTTAATTGCGGTAATACGTTCCTGATTTTTGCATACGCCGCCGCAGAAGACCTTTCTTCTGATTGTAATGCGTTGCATAAAGTTTGGTTTCAATGTTCAAGTTTCCGTATTTGTTGGGCGTACTGTCAGTAAGCATCGGCTCCAGTATGGAAACGCCAAGCCGGTTAACATTAATGTGTATCAAAACGCGCTTGTGAAATAATTTAAAATCTAACCAACCATTTGTTTAAATCGTTTCTATAATAATTGAAATCGATTTGGCGTAACTCGGTAAGGACCGATATCACTTCGTCAAAGTTGAACTGACGCGGAAATAGCTAAATTATAGTTTGGTTGATACGCAGCCGTGCATATTGATTCGCATAACCATCAGTACTGTCACCGCCAATCGGGAATCAAAATCAGTGAAATATTGTTTATCACTGACTTTGGTGTAATCAGCGTTTAAACGCCAGTTTTCAAGAAAAGAAGAACTGTGATTTGGCCAGATAATGGCAACACGGCTATCACTGGGCTATCCGCCATCCATCTAAATATTGCTACCGATTTACCTTCACCAACGGGTGTTAAAATAACGGAACTCACCATTTTAATTGCCAGCCACGACGGGAACCCTTATGTTTGAATTACGGTGTCGCATCGTAATTTGGTGCAATATTCCAATAAATCGGTTGTTTATACCAATAACCATCTTTGGCTAGAGTGACCGACTGTTGGCATTAATAAACCCTGAACGGCGTGCAATTGTGGTACAGATAGGGTATGAATACCGGCACACCTAATACTTTGAAACGAGCACCGAGTAAACATTCTTCTTTGAGTATTTGACGAATCTCGAGCATCTACGCCAAACATTATCGTCAGGTAACAAGGGTAAATGTCGCGTTTTCGTTGACAGTGATAATCACCTAACTCATTTCTGTGCTACCGCGACGTACCACAAGTTGTTGGTCTGCATCGAACATTACCGTTTTTTGCTATCTAAATTAAAAGCTCGCATCATTACCTAATACCGTTGATTTGGTTGTCTTTATAGTAAATCCACCACGTAAATAAGCTAACATTGTGTATTGCCAGTTTACATTTAGCAACTGAATTTAAACTGAATGGTTCCCTTGTTTCAAATCCAGCTGCCTTGATAAATCGCCTGAGTTGGCTGATTAATCTCTCTTTATCTGTTCAATATAAACCGGCGATTATTGACTCACCTTTCGACCTCAAATAAACTAAGCGATGAACACGGATCTGCCAAACTTCCGGTGACTATAAAAGTGCGGTCGTTAGTTGAAATGGTCATCTCTTTCTTCGTTCGCTCTTATTCAGATGAAATTAGGGGGATTATGCACTGGGGCATCATTTACAACAACAGTTATTTGTATGGTCGTTGACCCATCCATCGGTGCATAGAGCTATGGCATGTCGTTTGCGCTTGCTCAAAGACAAAACCACGCTTTTCAACGCTTTTGACATTGCGCGGGGTTTCAGTTCTGGCGGGTACCGAATATCGGGTACATCATTGATAAGGTGGTTGATTCACGAACGACCACCTGATCACTGAAATTTCACACTTGCTTGTGGCTAAATAGGCTTTGGCGTTTTCACGATAAGCACCAGTTTTGCCGATGACACGAATATTTAGTATTTTCCATGCAACGATCAAGCGCCCTGTTCGGTCATTTTGCGCGATTTGGCGGGATCAGGTAGTGGAACGCAGCCGATAGGCTGCGTTTTTCAATACGGTAATCCAGGAAGCCCTGCCTGTGCCTTGCCCTTCATAGTTTCTCAAACAGTTTTAACGCAAGTGTGAAACACCCATTCGCTATCGTGATAGTCTATGTAAATCGGTTTTTGCAAAAGGGCATCTCATTGTGCTCTTTATCCTTTTGAGTTGTTCATAGATGTAACAAGTCGAGCGTACGCACCACAAATGACCGGAATGGGCGGCTGCGCCTGTATACCGACATGCTGGCATTATTCCAGACCGGGATTTACGGTAGGCAATAAAAGCGTGTCGCTGCCTTTGGCGTAATGCATGTCGCCAACAAGCGCGGGCCAATGATAAGACAAATGCATCGGCAGCAGCGTGCCGTCGGCCGGTGCGTTGATCGCTAAATCGTAGGTTGGGGTGCCATCGTGCTACAGCTTCGAATTGCCGTAGGGCTTGAACGCCTGCCAGTTGTTGCGCTTTTCTAGCGGTTAGCAAGACAGCCTTTCTTTCTGTGCTTCCAAAACAATGTGCTGGTCGCTCCACCAGCACCTAAAATTAAAATACGTTGTGGCTGAATCCAACCTAAGCGTTGTAAATATTATAATATGCATCAATTATTGTCACGCCTGGGTTGCGGTGTCATTTTTTAATGTGTTTACAGGCTTCTGTTTTCGCCCGTTCGCTATGTTACTCTGGCGAGTGCATGGGCGCGTTCTTTAAATGGTGCGGTGATATTTGACCTTGCCTCCTTCAGCAAAAAGTCTGTGTTGCTGCTCCGTCACTAAAATTACTGGTTTGGTAGCAAACCTGCATGTTGCTGGGTTTGTGTAGCAAATAACGATGAATCAACGGCAGGTTGCCCCAGGCAATCAGTTGCCTGACTCAACGGTGCCTCATCTATCCTTGTCACCAGAAAGATTCCGGGTTTTGTGACTGATGCGTTTGATGGTTTGTGCTTGATAACCGTTTCATCAAGCACGAAATCTTCCAAATTGGGAACGCACAGCAGCATCGCGCGCAACCGGGTGATTGATGGGTTCGGATAACGAGAGCAAACCTGTTTTCACTGACTTTGACGGTCATTTGTACCGTGCTATTAAGTGCCCGTCAGAAGTAGGAATCTGCTGCCCGTAGCACAGGTGATCAGATTGCTCTGTTCCTGTAAGCGCTGATTATTCCGTCGATAAATGGAGAAAAATCAACAAAAGGGCTGTAAAAATACAGGATTAAACAGTTAATGAGACCTTTTTCAATCGGACCTTCTGTTTTAAATCAGGCGATTTTCGGCTAACAGCGGCGGTTACAAACCGAATACCGCCTCAGTGGGATAGGCAACCACTTCATCTTGCATTAAACGGGCGTAATTTGTTGTATTCATTTTCGTTCTCAATATATCGACCTTTATTCGCACACACTTGCTGTTCGGCATTTACTTTTATGTACGGGTCACTGGTGATGGAAATAATGGCATTGTGGACAAAGGCGTAATGAGGTTTCACCGGTAAGAAGAGATTGCAATAGGGAAGATTACATCGCAACCATAAAGATTTTCCTTGTCTCGTCGATGAAACCAGCTAAATACCGCGCTATGGCGTCTGGACGATCAATGATTGTCAGCATCCTGTTGCTCATGTACCACAAAATCACAATTGAGGATAATGAGCTGCAACCAATAAACATCAGCACCTAACGAGTTGGGTGGATTGTGCCACATGCGGACAGGTTTCGTCATGGCTCTTTCAACGCATGTTCTGCCGCTATGCCGGGGACGCAAATAATCACCGTGATATGCCGAACAACCCTAAAACGGTCATGCGCACTGTTTCATTTTGTAAGGCGCGCCGCATTGGCAGAGCGTATTCTTCGTGTTTTTAATGGTGGAAAGGGCACGGCTCATATGCTCTCCTATGGCAACGGCTTTGCTTTGGTCGCCCTGTTGGGCCGCTAACCAATCCCATTTCGACTTCAATACTTTCTTCACCTCGCTGTGCCAAAAGTGCGATCAATTTTCTATTTTCTGCTGTGAGGATTCGGAATCAACCAATTGATTTTCAATCTCCACCAAGTTTGAGCATGTTTGTCATTTTTTCCTCAATTAGGTGATTCTTTACAGAAACGATTTGTTGGCGGTTAAGCCTCACGTGGGTTTTTGTTCCTTGCGGTTTTTGCAGATTTTCTTCTCGTCATTTCTCGAGAATTTATTTTCAGCGCACTGCTGACCTCAATAACTTTGATAATCTCAATCTTATTTGTGACGTTTTCTTCCTTTTTGTCGTGTACCAAGTAAATTCTTCCGCGGGTACGTAATGAGGCGGCGATCGTGAAACCACCACAAGGCCTTCGTAATCTACTGGCGCTGGTCAATGCCTGGCGCACGCCTTAAATCAAATGGTTGGTTGGTTATCCCAGGCAATGGCGGGTTTGGACGTTGCAAACAATCAGTGCAAGCACCAAACGAGCTTTCCTCCTGGAAAAGGCTGCGCTTGGTTAACTTTGTGTCACCATGGAACGCAAAACTCTGAATCATCCCGTACCTGTTGCTCCGTTTGCTCGGTGCGGTTCTGCATGTGCCAGAGGATTCGTCTGCACGGCGTATCCGACTGAGTGTTGCGCGCAAAATGAGCGTAGGATTGCACGCCTTTGGCTAATTGTACTGCTGAAGAGAACGCCCGAGCTCGCCGGCTAACAATTTAATTAAAGTTGATTTCCTGCGCCATTTTTCCCCAAACAAACCGATGCGCGAACCTGGTACTAAATTCGGTTTAATTTTACTTAAAATTTCTACTGCACTTTCACCGCTGCCATAACCTGCGCTCGCCTGTTCAATCGTCACCAAAGTTCATGCGGGATGGTGATGGACGGAATTCAAAGTAAAAGGATTGTCCCACATAGCCGGTTACCGGTATTCCATACTACGCTCTACAAGGCTTTCATACGGCTGTGCTTGTTTGGCTTTGGTCGCTTTGGCTTTAAAGCGATCGATATATTTTGTAAATAAAGAAGTTTTTTGTTGTTATATGAAGCGATACATGCTGTTTTGTTGTGCCATTAGTTACTTACATTGCACTTCAAAGGAAATAATCAGTCATGTTCGTTATTTGTTTCGGTGCCGATATGGAGAAATTTTGTCACAATCGGATCAAGAAAATCACGGTCGCATTAGAGAAATTAGCGCCAGATTTTCGTGTGCACTAACCAACGTTCTAACCAAATCACCGCATCCAAATCCGGTGATTGGTCTTCATCAATGTGGCAAATCCATTGGACAAAGCAATGCTTGCGCAAATTCAAGCATTCGCCAACCACCGGAGAAGGATTTCACGCATTGAACGTTTCTTCTTGAACAAACCCAAACCGTAGCTGTTAAGGAAGCCGCGCGAATTGGATCGTCAAGCATCCAAGGTTTCCTAATTGCCATAGTCGCTGGTGCATGACCATCATTACGTTCATTTGGCGTTAAGTTCACTGCAACAGCGGCAATAACCGTCCTTGAATCCGCAATCCGCCAGCAGGAATATCCAATGCAGGCGTTTGCAGTTCACCAAGATACCCGCCAGTTGGATGGATAAGTGACCTCGCGCCACCCTCTGGCGATGTTCTTTTAATAGGGGTAAGGGCGAGCTGCCATTTCACCACCAACCGACTTTTTGACCGGACCGTGGCGTTTCAGGCAATTCAAGGACGCCCTTTGATATTCGTGATGTTTTTGAATACATGGTTGTATTTTGCAATGTTTTCCTTTTCTCGACGGCTGTTGATTTATCGATATTTCTTCCAAACGCCGTGACCTCAACAGTCAATCATGAAATAAAATGGGCTCTATTACCAATCGCGCAATGGATAAACTTATTTTGCAAGCGGTTGGTCTATGGTAAATCTTGCAAAACATGTAATCTCAGCGGGCGATCTTGGTTATGAGCATCATAATGAAAATTTGGTGGAACTGTGACCACACTTTTAATTCAGCATACGCTAATACAGTTGCGGTGGTTCGGGCGTGATGTTTCAGTCATTGCCGTGCGACGTATGAGCACACTGGAACGCTATCCAAACCGTGTTGAACTCGGTTTTAGAACGTGCCTCAGACTAAATATGCAAACTGGCTGCAGCACTTCAAGCCGAGGACAAACAGTCTGGATTCCCTGCAGGTGCCGGGAACTTATGATTGCTGAATTTGTGGTTTTGACCCTACTTCTGCTGGCTGATCATTTTATATTTTAGGATCTAGCACCAGTGTATCTTGCGGCAGAACTTGAGCATATGCCTTTAACTACACTTTGCGCCGTATGATGGAAATGGCAGTGGAGTTTCCACCAAAAACTTTAAAAACCACCTATCTTGCTTGAACCTTATGTCATCTTAGGTGTGAACGCGATTGTTGCAGAAACCGATAACGAAGCAGGACAACTCGCGACGACCTGCGGCTCTTCGCTGAAGTGGCGCATTAAATGCGCAGCAAAATTGCAACACCGATGGCATCAGAAAGAAGATGTTTGGAAGAAAACTCGGTACGCTTCACAAAAGAAGCCGCACTTTGTTTGATTGATTTCGAGGAGATCCCGGTTAATGAGCGTGCTGGTGAATAAATATTTGCATTCGCTGTCGGTGATCCTGCGGCGTTAAACTCAAGCAACTGCGTGAACCGTTACATTTGATGAAACTGGTGACGCCTTTTGATGAGCAAAAAGCAAACTGATGCGATGTGGTGTGGATAAACAATAAACGAGACAAAAGAAAACGTTAATTTCACCGCACTTTTATTCGCAAGTTGATTATTTCAGCAACTCCTTTCTTTATGAGAAAAGTAGCCATTTCTATCGGTAACCAGCTTTACCCAACATCAAATCCCCAAGCTGACGCTAACACATTTTCATGGCACTATCATGGGAAAATCGCCCGCTTTCAATACTCTGTGATAACGCTCACAATAATCAGAATCAAAATCCTATTTAATTAAACTTTGCAGTTGGTTAAATAAACCTTGCCCCATGGGGTAATTGGCATTGTGGATCAGTATTAAAACAATGCTGTTAAACATTGGACTGTTCTGGTTTTGTTCCTTTACGCGCTGTTTGCCATCATCGTCGATAAGTGGATATGCTCCGTCATTTCTCGTCATCGAATCGTCTCATCAAAATGGTTTCTTCATTGATTCGTCGTGTATGCTGATCCGTAATAATTCGCGCAGCACTAATAAACGGTAATATATCGTCTAAATATCGGTTCAATTCTACCATGTAAATCGGTTCGTGGATGTTTCTTGAAAACCGGGTAATTGTTTTCGGAGGCGGTAATTGTACGAGATATAGTAACTTCCAGATAACCTTATTTAAAGTGATGTTAAAATGCTCCAGTTGCCTGTTGTGCAACCCGTGAATTTCAATCATTAATTGTTCTTTAAAAATGATCAACTTCTGACCACCATCGATGACATATGTGTGAAAGACATAAGGCCTGTTGGAACAAAGAAGAACCACATTTGAATAGCCATTAATGCGCCTGATGATATAAGGAAACGGTTGTTTTCATATCTATTCCTTCAGCAGCGTGATATATATTGATAATGGGCTAAAAATTAAATCGTCTCCTCCTGTGTCTGGGTTCATTCATATTCATCTCTAAGTGCGTTGGGGATTTTCGTTCTTTTTAACGATCGTCGCTGGTTGTCAGTTAAACAGGCTGCTGTTGGACCATCGTCGGGTGCGTCCGACAGGCGCACCATCGACGATCCTTCGTGTCACTGCGTTTTGGATCTTTAATGTGTTTGCTACGTAACCATTGTTCAATACTGATGTATCGTCAGCCAAGCATTCACTGCAGGTGTTGGTTATTTCTCTGTCATTCGTAGCTGACAGTACGAAACAATTATTGAAAGTATCATGAATCTTAAACTCTAATCCGTGGTTATTGGTTCCATAAATAAATCCTTGCTCCGATTCGATCGTTATGCGCGAAACAGGTCACCTGTGGTCCCGTTCAAACGCCGGATGCGCCTTTTGAGCAGCCGCTGGCGGTGACTATATGAAGCCGTTACTGAACTTAAAACAACAACTCTCGCCATTCGCTGATTCATCCCATTGGCAAACCGTGCCGGTTTTATTCGCCATTGCAATTTCTCTTGAATTCAGCGCATCGTTCTGCGATAGTAGAGACCTTTCTCGCTCTTCTTCCATTCATTGAATCTGGCGTGAAAGCGTAGGAAGCCTGTGATTTGCGTAGCGGTTTTGCGCTAATTTTTGTGTGTCACAAAGATGGGAAGAAAATATTTGAAAGTCAAAAGTTCATATCTGTTCAAAGCAAATTTAATTACAACACTGGTATAATGTCGCTACGCAACTAAAACCTTATAATCGCTGCAACAAAAATTGTATTCAAACACAACTCATGCTTCGTCTTGTCAATAAGGATGAAAATAAGCTATTCGTTTGCAGCATTATTGATCATTGGTGGTCAGTTCATGGCAATTGGTTGTAACTCATGAAGCAAAAAATCATTCGTCGTGGTTGTTTGAGGTTCAGCCAAGGTTCATCATGCGTCAGTTCTATTGAACATCGCTTATGCATTACGTCCGAAGCCATTGCGAAAAATACTTCATGAAATTGGTTTAAAGTGGGCACTTGAATTAATCCCAACCAGGACTTAGATCAACAACACCAGATCGACAACCTCTCAAAAGTGGTGGCTGATGTGATGCCGATAGCGAAAAAGATTCCGTTCGGTTACTCACGGTTCATTGATGATGGTGAACGATCGTGAGACATCACTGTTGTCATGACTGCCAATGCCAGTGCTGAGTGGCGGAAGGCCTGGCTGGTTTCGGTGTAACATTAATCGCGGTTCACCAGCCAATGACCCGTGATGAAGATGGTGAAAGCATGGGCAGCAAACTGGTGGTGACCGTGCAGGTGTATTAGAATCTTCATTCATCTTGAAGTAAAATCCCGACTTAATGGGTGAACAAACCATTCTTCGCGGTACTGTTACCGCCAGGTTCTATCGTATGTTGACAAATTTGAGTCGCAGACTGGTGAAAGATCCGCATACGCAGGTAAAGTTGATCAATACGGTTAGAAACCATTACTGAAGCATTAAAACAAGGCGGTATCCGTTATGATGGATCGCTTATCAAACAGCGCAAAATTACGTGCATTTGAACTTGCGGAACAAATCAAAGAAAGCCTTGGTTTCTTATATTACAAACACATGGATGACATCATCAGCGGTCACTTCTCAGCAACTATGATGGCTGACTGGGCAAATGGCGACAAAGATTTATTCGCATGGCGTGAAGCAACTCGGCAAAACTGCCTTTGAAAAATGCACCAAAAAGCAGACGGCATCAAAATCTCTGAACAAGAATACTTTTGATAACGGTGTATTAATGGTAGCAATGGTAGAAAAGCAGGTGTTGAGATTAGCCTTGATGCAATGGTGGCAGCGGTATCTATGAAGAATCAGCTTACTATGAATCACTTCACGAATTACCGTTAATCGCTAACACTGTGCACGTAAACGCTTTATACGAAATGAACGTGGTCATTTCTGATACTGCAGAATATGGTAACTACTTATTCTCTAACATGTAACCCCAATTCTTGCTAAAGAAATCATCCCAACCTTACAAAAGGTGATTTAGGTGAACCTACACCAGCTGTCGCTATCGACAACATTACTTTACGTGATGTAAACGATGCAATCGTAACCACCCAGTTGAATTAATCGGTCAAAGAGTTACGTGGCTACATGACAGATATGAAACGTATCGCAGTTGCAGGTTAATTATTAAATCGGTAAAATTCAAAGTAACTATTCAATAAGTTGGCTTTTTCTATAATCAAGGGAATGATGAGAAAACATGCAATTTTTAACCGCACTTTTAAAGTGAGTTTGGTGGCTATGGCGTTAGGATTAGTTAATTCGGCATGGGCAACAGATCTCACTTGCTCAAACTCAACAGGATGTCAGTATTCTTGGGGTGCATCACCTAATTGGACTTTCAACAAAAACCAACAAACATCAATTAGTGATGCAATTAATGTAACTATTACACCAGAAACTACCAAAATATCGCTAAAACCGATGTCGGAACTAGCACGCATGGAGGACAACCAATAGCCTCTAGTGATTCACTATTTGGTATTTTTGACCTTACTGATAGAAATAATCAACTTACTGTTAAATCTGGTGTAAATGCCACACTTAGAAGACTACCCTTCAAGTTCACTTTTAGATATATCGGGGCAGTTGCTACTTTTGAGAAAAGGCTCAAAACTCATTGTTGAGAAAATTACGACACAAATTCACAGTATAACTGATGCTTATGGTGATTCAAGTGGCAGCTCAGCGATTGAATCTCGTGGTGGCAAAATTAATACAGAAGCTGATATTGAAATAAATAACGATGGTTCTAGCGCAATTGAATCTCAAAAGACCTCTGTTATCAATTCATCCAATCATAGTATCCAGATGAATGGAAAGAGTGATGATTACCTACGCATTATATGGTGCAGAAGATATAGCAAATATCAGTAATGTACAAATTACTGGAAATCAAGATATGCAATTTGCTTTTGACATCGGTACAAATGATGAGAATGCGGCTCAGACGGTTATAGCTAATGGTTTAAATGTAACTCTTAACAATAAAAGTGGTTTATTCACCACATCAGATAGCGGATCGTAAAACAATAACACTAAAAATTCAGAAAGTAATACAGGTTATGGTTTTGACTCGCATTCCCATTGGGCGATGAGCAGTTAGTTAAAAATTAATTTAAAATACATTAAATGCTACTCAAGCATTAATCTCGATTAATGATAAAAACTTCCCTCTTGAAGCAGAAGATGATGATGCATCCAATTCTACACCAGCTGGAATCTATCATCTAAACCTTACTGCAAGTAAAAACTCCAAACTAACTGGCGCAATTCTTGAAAATCCAGATTGGCCAGTAAAAATGAAATCAACTTATCTATGTCTACTAGTCAATGGAGCTTCAATAAATCAAGCGCATTGAATAATTTAGATGCAAAGCAATTCTGAAATTACATTTGCCCGACTTCTGAATATAAAACATTAACTATAAAGATAAGCTCACTGGCTCAGGCACATTCAATCTAACACGAATATCGCTGAGAACAAAAACGATAAAATCGTTGTTAAAGGCACTGCTGAAGGTAATCATAAAATTGGTGTCAACCAACCAAGGTGCAAATATTGCTAACGGAAAAGTGACACTTGTCGAAACCAATGGCGGTAATGCTGCATTTAGCTTAACGAACCCGGATAATCCGTGTAGATTTGAGGGGCTTACCAATAGTTTCCTAACAAAAGAAGGAAATAATTGGGTATTAGCGAACTCTAAAAATGCAGTCACCCCTAACTCCACCTGTTGCACCAGTTACGCCAAGCAAACCAGTGGTGACTCAAAACGTAAACCAGTGGTGACTCCAAGCAAACCAGTGGTGACTCCAAAAGTAAACCTGAGGTGACTCCAAATAAAGCCACGGTGACTCCGGAACAAACCTGCGGTGACTCAAAAGTGATCCAGTAGTACCACCTGCAGATCTACCAGTACCATTACTTTCAGACTTAGCTGAATGTGCAAGTTTCTCTTCGCCAAACACTGTGCTTTTAGTGGAAGATGATTTAAGTGGCATCCATCAACGTCTGGGTGAAGTGAAAAAAATGGTGAAAAAGGCAATGTGGGTTCGTAATGTGAATTCTCGCCAAAATTAGCCGCACTTTCTACTGGTGAGTGAAACTCAGCTTTGAACAAAAGCGTACATAGCTTACAAGTGGGCGCTGATGCTGCTGTAACTGATAACCTCCGTGTTGGTGGATTTGTTGGCCGCAGCCAAGCTAACGTTGATTTTAATGGTCATTACGGTGATGGCAAAGTAAGAAACAATAGCGTGGGCTTATATGCAGCTTACCTTGCAGATAATGGTATTTATGTAGATAACATCGTGAAATACAGCCGTTTACACGCTAACTCAAATCACACTGAAAAACGCCATTACAACTTCATACTATTTCGAGTGAATTAGGCAAACGCTTTTAGCCTTGCGAACGATTGAACAATTACTCCGCAAGCACAAATAGCGTGGACACATATTTCATCACAAGGGGAATGAAGATAGCTTTATCTTCTGTTTATTCTCGAATTGGTTTACGTGTAGCCAAAGGCTTTTGCATTAAGTAATGGTTGGAATTTTACAACCTTATGCGAAGTAAATGCGATTACTAGCAAAAACCGTAGTAGCAAAAATTCATTACACAAACAGCGCGCTTGATGTCGCAAAGCAGCCGTGGACGTTTTGAAAGTGCGGTCGGTTTAAATGCTGGATTTGCAAATCATCGTTTTGGTTTAGAAGTAAGCCGTGCTGACGGTAAAACTTCGACAAAACCTTATGCAATTCAAGCGGTTTATCGCTATCAATGGTAATATAAGAGGGCGGAATCAAAATCCGCCTTTTTCTCTTTACTAAATAAATAATATGTCGAAATTTTTCCCTTCTCGCTCATTTTACAACCAAAACGAACGGCAAAACCTACTCGTTCATTTTAAGCCCTGAAAGCAAAGCATCACACTAGAACAGACCATTGTTGTTTTATTTAACAAACCTTTTGATGTACTGACTGATTCACCGATGAAAATGGCCGAGCCACATTAAAAGATTTTATTGCTATTCTAATGTCTATGCGGCAGGGGCGATTGGATCGTGATAGCGAAAGGGCTGCTGATTTTAACGAATAATGGTGAAGTGCAGACATCGTTTGCGGATCCTAAGTTTAAAAACAGAAAAAACAGTATTTTGTGCAAGTAGAAGGCATTCCTGAAGAGTCCGATTTGACAAGCTTCGTCAAGGTGTTGAATTGAAAGATGGAATGACGAAGCCGGCAAAAAGTGCGGTTGATTTCTGAACCAGATTTTCTCTGGCCTCGTAATCCACCTATTCGTGAACGTCAAAGTATTCCAACGAGCTGGTTGGAAATCAAAAAGGTAGTGAAGGGCGTAATCGACAGTGCGTCGAATGACAGCACATATCGGCTTTCCGACATTACGTCTCATCCGTTATCAAATGAGCCATTTAACGCTTGATGGGTTAGGTAATGGTGAATATCGCCGTTTGAATGAAGAAGAAATGCGTGCGTTATTCAAACAACTTCATTTAAATAACGCACGTTAAGATTAGAAACGTTGAGCAGGTTGTGCATTTTTCAACTTGCACGAAAAAGCCTTTATCATTCAAGATAATGCTGTAATCGGTAACATATTTAACGCCGTTGGTTTCCACTATCGCATTACAGCTGCGAATGCCTTTGTTGTGGATAAGATTGCGTTTCACGGGCTTGCGTGATTTGTTTCACTGTCATTTTGGGTGTTAGTGGCTGCACCTTGTTTTTGAAGAGGCATCAGATAATACCGCAAAAACTTTTGAATCATTGCATCTTGGTACGACGACGAGATTTTTGTCACCATACTCGCTGTTTTTGTGCGACAGCATCTACTTTCTTTTCAGTCACTTTTTCAGACAGCTTTGGGTTCCGCTTTTCTTCACTTCGGTTTTTAACCGCGGGTGTTTTGTAATCATCTTTTTCAGGTTTAGCTGATTCTTTTAACAGCACTGTTTGCTTTTTCGCTACCGTCTTTTTGTCTTTTAATGCAGTTTGCTTAGTTTTTCTACTGGCTGTTTGCCTTTCGTTTTTGTCAGCTCGGCTTTTAGCAGCTTTGTTGTCGTTTTATTTTTATTTTTCTTTTTCAGTTTACCGCTTTTTCGCTTCAACAATTTTAGCTGGCTTTTCGCTTCTGCTTTTGGCATCAGCCTAGCAGTTTGGCTACTACTTTTAGGCGTAGTGGCTTTCTTAGCTTCCACTTTTTAACTGCACGTTTTCACTGACTTGGTTTGAGTTGATTTTGCCGTATGATTTTGGCGATGCTGCAAAGGCCAAAACAGGTAACAAAAGCAAAAATCACCGCGAGTAATTTTCATCCGTTATTCTCGCTTAAACAAAAAGTGCGGTCAAAAGTAACCGCACTGAAATCGTTATAAATTAAAGATAGTAGTGTTCTACGTAGTTTTAATTTATCATCAGGATCTAACACTAACGGTTGACCGGTTGGGATTTCCAAAAATCCATGATTTCCGCGTCAGAAATACCGATAATGTGTTTTGCTAATGCACTAGTGAGTTACCGTGCGCTACCACTAAAACAGCGTTTACAGAAAGCATTGCTGGTGCAATTTGATCTTCCCAGAATGGTATGCACGTTCTAAGGTTAATTTTAAGTTTTCTGCGTTTGGTACCCACATCAGATGGAATGTTCGCATAACGACGGTCGTTATGTGCAGAGTTTTGGATCTTTTGGATCTAAATCTGGAGGAGAAATATCGTAAGAACGACGCCAGATATGAACTTTATTCGTCACCGTATTGTTCTGCGGTTGCTTTTTATCTAAAGCCTTGTAATGCACCGTAGTGACGCTCATTTAAACGCCAGTTTTTCGCTGAGAATCCATAACTGGTGAGATTCTTCTAACACGATGTTACAGGTTTTTGATTGCACGAGTTAAAACAGAGGTGAAGGCAATATCAAATTCATAGCCTTCTCGAACAATTTTTACCCGCTGCTTTTTGCTTCTTCTACGCCGCGCTCGGTTAAATTTACATCACGCCAACCGGTGAATAAAATTTTTTGCGTTCCACTCACTGAAACCGTGACGAATGAATACTAATTCCATAGGGATCTCCTAAGTATTAATATGAATGGCTCTGTTATAGCAAAAAAATCGTTATGTTTAAAAAGTAAAAAGGCGGCATTTACGATCTTTCGCAAAAATCGCCTGTAAACTTTTAGCCACTCAAAAAAATAATGCTATATGTTAAGTTTTATTCGTTCCTTAATTTCTCTCAAGTTTAGATGTATGCAGCAAAAGCAATCGTAGATCTTATCAAAACTGACCGCACTTTTGCTTGGTCTGCTTGGCTTTTCATCTTTGCGCAAGGCAACGATCTCAATCAAATTCAAAAACAAATTAAACAACAAGAATCGAAAGATCGCCGAGCAAAAACGCGCACAAGCTAAACTCCAAGCCAGTCTTAAAAGATCAAGAAAGCAAAATTAATAGTGTTGTCGGTGAATTACGTGAAACAGAATTAAGCTTTAAAAAGAAATTCGCAAGCAAATGGCGGAAACCGAAAAGCAAATCAAGCAATTAGAAAAAGCAAGAGCGTGTGCAAAAAGCGAAGCTCGCAAAAGCAAGTAGATGCCATCTATCGTTCAGGTGTAAATCCCTTCTACCTTGGAAAGAAATGCTTTCAGAAGATGCCCAAAAAAGCGGAACGCATGAAAGTGTATTATCAGCATTTAAACCAAGTTCGCATTGATATGATTAACAATCTGAAAAGCGACACAAGAGATTTAGCGAAACAACGCGAAGTGATTTCAGGGCAACAAAAATCATCGCGATCAACTTTCTACGCAAAAAGAAACAGCAGCAAGAATTACAAAAAGTGCAACAAGAACGCCAATCTACGTTAAATGTACTCAACAAAAAACTTAACGAAAAGATCAGAAATCAGCTGGAGACGTTGAAAGCGAATGAAAAATGCCCTTCGCCAAGAAATTCAACGTGCTGAACAAAGCCGCTCGCCAACAAGAACAACGTGAGCGTGAAGCCCTTGCTCCAGAAAAACAAGAGGAAGAAAAACGGACCTCAAAACCTTATCAACCAACCGATCAAGAGCGGAAGTTGATTAATAGCACCAGTGGTTTAGGTACGGCAGCTCGTCAATACAGTCGTCCAGTTTCTGGTTCAATATTGCATTCCTTTGGTTCAATCCAAGCAGGCGAAGTGCGCTGGAAAGGTATGGTTATCGGCGCACCAACGGGGTACAGCGGTAAAAAGCCATTGCAAATGGTCGTGTTATTCTCGCCGGTCATCTCTAATGGCTATGGTTATATGGTGATTGTGAAAACACGGCGACAGCGACTTGAGTTTGTACTGGTTTCAACCAAGCGGTATTTGTGAAACAAGGTCAGCTGGTGTCTGCAGGACAAACCATTGCACAAGTGGGGAATACAGGTGAGCTCTCAAAACCGGCGCTTTACTTTGGAATTAGCCGTAAAGGAGTGCCTGTGAATCCGGCTGGGTGGATTAAATAATGGCAAGGTTCTTTCAAAGTGCGGTCAAAAATACGATTATTTTTTCAAGCGCACTTTTCTCTGCTATTTACTTCACAAAAGGCAAGTTAGCCATTGTGATTGATGACATTGGCTATCATCCGAAAGAAGATGCAGAAATTTTATCGATGCCAAAGGAAATCTCTGTTGCCATTATTCCTGCCGCACCCTATGCCCAAATTCGCAATCAGCAAGCGAAAGCGCAAAATCACGATATTCTCATTCATATGCCGATGCAGCCGGTCAGCAATATTAAAATTGAGGAAGGTGGTTTGACTTTAGCTTGTCCGAAGCGCAAGTGAAATGAACGAGTAAAAAAAGCTAAATCTATTGTGCCAAATGCCATTGGAATGAATAATCATATGGGCAGTGCAGCCACGGCCGATGCCACATTAATGACTTATTTAATGACCGCACTTCGCGAGCAGCATTTATTCTTTTTAGATAGCCGTACTATCGGAAAATCAGTCGCGGGAAAAATAGCAAAAGAACAAGGCGTACGTGTATTAGATCGCCATATCTTTTTAGATGACAGCGATAATTTAGTAGATGTGCAACGCCAATTTCAGAATGCCATTCAATATGCACGTAAACATGGCACAGCCATTGCTATTGGGCACCCTCGTCCAAATACCGTAGCCGTATTAAAATCAGGAATAAAAAATTTACCCGATGATATTCAATTAGTCGGCATGGGAAGCTTGTGGCGAAATGAAAAATCTTACCACCTAAAACCATTTATCTTAATTTTTAATGATATTCCGCGCCAACTTCAGTCTCGCCGTTTGAGCCAATCCCTTTATTACGGGTGTGCCAAGATAACAAAAGAGCGGTTAAAATTGACCGCTCTTTTTGTTTCTGATTAATGTTGATCGCGTTCCCACAAATCAGCATACTTCACAAAGGTGGAGTGGGCCGAAAGTACTGCCAGCAGGAAACCTTGTTTTTCCATCTAAGAAACCGGCTTTTAAAATGTACATTTTGACAAAGCACCCTGATGGCATGACTAACACCTTGCCATAAGGTCGCTTTTTTACCTTTGGCTTGGCGTTGATCTGCCCAGGCTTTGGCGTAGCCAGCGGATTTTACCAAATAGTGATGAATGCTTTTATAAGTGAAATGCTCCAGATCTCCAGTTAATTTCTGTACTTTCGTGTTTTCAGGATAAACCACTTTTTCATGTACCAGAGAATCATTATATCCAGCATAATTTGTGCGATATAAACGCACCACATAATCCGGATACCAACCTGAATGACGGATTTCACGTCCAAACACTTCACTCACACGAGGAATATCATAAACCGTATTTGGTGCATCTTGTTGAACAGCTTGTTGAATGGATTCACGCAGTTTCGGTGTGACACGTTCATCGGCATCTAACCACAAAACATAATCACTGGTGACATATTGTTGTGCACGTTGGCGTTGTTTGCCAAAACCTGGCCAATCAGGATGCGAATAAAATTTTGCACCATATTGTTCCGCGATTTCTTGGGTGTTATCAGTACTGCCTGAATCGACAATAATGATTTCATCTACCCAATCTTTTACCGTATCAAGACATTGAGCAAGATCTGCTGCTTCATTTTTGACAATCATGGCAACGCTAATTGTTGGCATATTTTGATCCTTTTTTTGCTATACTAGCCGAAGTTTTTGTAAGTATAACCGAATTTATTTTATGTGGCGTTTTTTTTATACCTGCCTGATGTATCTAATTCAGCCTTTTGTGCTGCTATTCATGTTACTACGAAGTCTCAAAGCTCCGAATTATCGTAAGCGTTTAGGCGAGCGATATGGTATTTATGCGAATCTTGTTAAGCCTACACAAGATGGGATCGTCATTCATGCCGCATCGGTAGGGGAAGTGATTGCTGCTACGCCGCTAGTAAAACGTATTCAGAAGGAATACCCGAATTTACCAATCACGTTTACAACGGTCACGCCAACAGGCTCTGAACGCGTAAAAGCCGCCTTCGGGGAAACTGTGACGCATTGTTATTTGCCTTACGATTTACCTTGTGTCATCAATCGTTTTATTGATTTTATTCAACCTAAAGTATTCATTGTCATTGAAACGGAACTCTGGCCAAATTTGATTGATTGTTTGGCTCGTCGAAATATTCCTTTCATTGTGGCGAATGCACGCCTTTCTGCACGTTCAGCCAGACGCTATGGCAAAGTCAAACAACACTTGCAGCATATGCTTTCTCAAATCAGCTTGATTGCTCCACAAGATAGTATCAGTGGAAAGCGTTATTTAGAGTTAGGTTATGAGAAAGATCGTCTGCAATTAACCGGCAATATTAAATATGATCTTGTGGTCAGTGACGAATTACTCAAAGACATTGCAACACTTCATGAAAGCTGGGCGAAAGATCGTCAGATTTGGATTGCGGCGAGTACCCATGAAGGGGAAGAAGAACTCATTTTACAAGCACATCATTTGTTACTGAAAAAACATCCAAATTTGCTGTTATTGCTGGTACCTCGTCATCCTGAGCGTTTTAATTCTGTGGCGGATTTAATTGAAAAAGCCAACTTTAACTTTATTCGTCGTTCAACGGGGGAGATTCCTTCAGAAAATACCCAAGTGATTCTGGGTGATACCATGGGCGAGTTGATGTTGATGTATGGTATTTCAGATATTGCGTTTGTCGGTGGAAGTTTGGTCAAACATGGGGGACATAATCCTCTAGAGCCTTTGGCGTTTAAATTACCCGTTGTGAGTGGAAAGCATACCTTCAATTTCCCTGAAGTATTTACTTCGCTCTTAGAAGTGCAAGGTGTGTTGCAAATCAACTCCACAGAAAAAGCATTGTCAGAGATTATTGATAAGTTATTGAATTCGAAAGGGCGCGTCAACGTTTAGGCAATGCAGGCTACGAGGTATTAATCGAAAATCGTGGCGCATTACAGCGTCTTTTAGATTTGCTTCATCCTTATTTAACCCATATTTCGGAGAACAATAAATGACAAGCGTAATTTACCCCGGCACGTTTGACCCGATTACCAACGGGCATTTAGATATCATTGCACGAAGTGCGGTCATTTTCCCGAAAGTTTTTGTCGCGGTTGCGAATAGTCCGAGCAAAAAGCCATTGTTCTCATTAGACGAACGTGTTGAGCTGGTACGTCAATCGGTCGCTCATTTGCCCAATGTGGAAGTATTTGGATTCTCTGATTTACTCGCAAATGAAATCAAAGCGAAAAAGATTACCGCCATTATTCGTGGTGTGCGCACAACGACGGACTTCGAATACGAATTACAACTGGCAGCGTTAAACCGTTTATTAACCGATGGTGTGGATAGTTTGTTTTTCCCACCAACAGAAAAATGGGCGTTTGTGTCTTCCACGATTGTACGAGAAATTTATTTGCACCATGGGCGATGTGAAAGAACTGGTGCCGGAAGCCGTCTATTTAGCCTTAAAAGCTCGTCGTGAATGAAAAAAACACTTCTGATTTTAACCGCACTTTTAGCGTTAACTGGTTGTGGTACGGTGGTGAAATTAATTGATCCATCGGAGAAATACACACCTTACGCGGGTGCGGCTTATGATTTAGAGATGGCACAAAAATGGGGCTTACCTATTTTAGATTTGCCACTGTCATTTTTATTAGATACCGCATTGTTGCCTTATGCGTGGTCAAATTAATTTGCATTAAGATATGAAACTCAATCCTCAACAACAACAGGCTGTCGAATATGTCAGTGGACCTTGCTTGGTGCTGGCTGGTGCTGGCTCTGGCAAAACTCGCGTGATCATCAATAAGATTGCTCATTTGATTGAACACTGCGGTTATTTACCTAAACAGATCGCCGCCGTGACCTTTACCAACAAAGCTGCTCGTGAAATGAAAGAGCGTGTAGCCCATTCCATTGGTAAAGAAAAATCCAAAGGATTGATTGTTTCCACTTTCCATACCTTAGGTTTCGACATTATCAAACGGGAATATAAAGCTTTAGGCTTTAAATCGAATATGACCTTGTTTGATGAGCACGATCAACTTGCCTTACTCAAAGAACTGACGGCAGATGTGCTGCAGGAAGATAAAGACTTACTGCGTGAATTAATTTCCGTTATTTCCAATTGGAAGAATGATTTGGTTTCGCCAAAACAGGCTTATGCCTTAGCGAAAGATGCCAAATATCAAACCTTTGCAAAAATGTTATGAGCGTTATGCGGCGCAAATTCGTGCTTACAATGCGTTGGATTTTGATGATTTGATTATGTTGCCGACCTTACTCTTCAAACAGAACGAAGAAGTGCGGTCAAAATGGCAGGAGAAAATTCGCTATCTGTTGGTGGATGAATATCAAGATACTAATACCAGCCAATATGAACTCATCAAATTACTCGTTGGCGAGAGAGCTTGCTTTACCGTCGTGGGTGATGACGACCAATCCATTTATTCTTGGCGAGGTGCAAGACCGCAAAATATGGTGCGCTTGCGTGATGATTTTCCGCGTTTGCAAGTCATCAAATTGGAACAAAATTATCGTTCCACTCATCGTATTTTGCATTGTGCCAACATTTTGATTGATAACAACGAGCACGTGTTCGATAAAAAGCTTTTTTCCAACTTGGGCGAAGGTGAAAAACTGCAAGTCATTGAAGCGAAAAATGAAGAACATGAAGCCGAACGGATTGTGGCGGAATTAATCGCTCATCGTTTTAGCCGTAAAACTAAATTCAAGGATTATGCGATTTTGTATCGACGGAATCATCAATCCCGTCTGTTAGAAAAAGTACTGATGCAAAACCGCATTCCATACAAAATATCTGGTGGAACGTCTTTTTTCTCTCGAGCTGAAATTAAGGACATGATGGCTTACTTGCGTTTAGTGGTAAATCAAGACGATGATGCGGCTTTCTTGCGTATTGTGAATACACCGAAAACGGGAAATTGGTACTGCAACACTGCAAAAATTAGGTGAGTTGGCACAGGAAAAACATATCAGCTTATTTGAGGCGATTTTTGAGTTTGAGCTCATGCAATGTATTACACCAAAAGCATATGATGCCTTGCAAAAATTTGGTCGTTGGATTGTGGAGTTGAACGATCAAAGTTTACGTTCCGATCCTGAAACCGCTGTGCGTTCTTTACTTTCTTCATTGCATTACGAAGAATATTTGTATGAGTATGCCACCAGCCCGAAAGCCGCTGAAATGCAGAGTAAAAACGTGGCGACGTTGTTTAGCTGGGTAGAGGATATGCTCAAAGGCGATGAGGTGAATGAGCCAATGAATTTAAATCAAGTGGTTACCCGTTTAACCCTGCGCGATATGATGGAGCGAGGTGAAGATGATGACGAGAGCGATCAAGTGCAATTAATGACATTGCATGCCTCCAAAGGCTTAGAGTTTCCCCATGTGTATTTAATCGGTATGGAAGAAGGGATTCTGCCTCATCAAACCAGTATTGATGAAGATAATGTGGAAGAAGAGCGCCGTCTAGCCTATGTGGGCATTACTCGAGCACAACAAACGCTGACTTTTTCCCTTTGTCGTGAACGGCGTCGGTTTGGCGAGTTGATTCGCCCAGAGCCGAGTCGTTTCTTGGCAGAGTTACCACAAGATGATGTGCAATGGGAAAAAGATAAGCCCAAAATTAACGGTAGAGCAGAAGCAACAACAAACATCGAGTCAGCTTGATCGTCTGCGGGCAATTTTAAAAGGCTAGAGATGATTTACGCTAAAGTGCGGTGAGAAATTTATTTGTTTTTTCAACCGCACTTTATTTATGCAAAATGTAGATAAATCAAGCAACCAAAACGGCTTTTACAAAAAATGATTTGACTTATTTTCTAAAAAACGTATTATACCGCCCACAAACCGATTGTGGTGAGATGGCCGAGTAGGCTGAAGGCGCTCCCCTGCTAAGGGAGTATGGGGTCAAAAACTCCATCGAGGGTTCGAATCCCTCTCTCACCGCCATTTGTTTTTAGTTTTATTATTCTGCACCCGTAGCTCAGCTGGATAGAGTACTCGGCTACGAACCGAGCGGTCAGAGGTTCGAATCCTCTCGGGTGCGCCATTTTAAATCGACTCTATCAGTTAAAATGGTCACGAAGAATAAAACATCACTACGCACCCGTAGCTCAGCTGGATAGAGTACTCGGCTACGAACCGAGCGGTCAAAGGTTCGAATCCTTTTCGGGTGCGCCATCTTCTCTCTTCAAACTTTTTCTTTTTATCAAAAACAATTAATGCTTTATTTGATTATTTTTTTCTCGATCATCGATGGTTTTTTAATAAATAATTTCCTTGTACGTCTGTGATACTTCTAAAACCGACATTCGTGATTTTATAAGGAAAATTTGTCTTGTACTCGACGTTATCGTGGTGATGGCCATGGAAAACGTGTCTTACCCCTAATTTTTCTGCGAGTTGATTAATCACACGAAATCCCATTGGATGGGGTTTCGGTGCTTCATAGCTAATTAGAATATCGGCTTGCTCATTTTCAATGGCTTCGATATCAGAAGGGAAAAATGGACGTGCGATGACGCAATGGTACACCGCCACGCCAAATTTTTTTCTTGCGGGCTATATTGGCAATAGTGGATAGGGTCAAAATACATTGGCTTGTTTGGTGGCATCCAGATTTGTCCACGGAATACACCACCTAAGCCGGCAATGCGTTGTCCTTGAATTTCAACAACACGATTATGCAAGTTACGCGATTTCCAATGTGTCCCCCAAATCGCCTCAAATGCGGCAACGGTTTTGCTATCATGGTTGCCGTGAATAAACCAAATATCACAATATTTGTGCGAGTTTATCTAATTCATCAGGCGAAGAAAGTTGCAAGTCGCCCAAAATAATCAGGGCTACGTTGTCATTTTCTTGCACGAAAGGATAAAGATGTTCATAACTTCCGTGTGGATCGCCTGCGAATAAAATCATTTTATTTCTCGGTGGTCAATGTGCGTTTAGTATGCTGTAAACCATCAAGTTCTTCATCATTTAACACTTTTTCCACAACAGATTTGACCTGGTTATAACGATCTAAATAACTTGGTGATTCAATTTCAATGTAAGGCACTTTGTATTTATCTAACAATTTCTTCAATAACTGTTGGAATTGTTGACGTTGTTTTTTTGGCTGCCTAGACTACGTAAGCCATCATCCACCCATTTTTGTGTTGTTTTTCAATAAAATGGTGACATCAAATGGGTATTCTTTGATCATGGAATCTAGGAATGGATGGGCTTTACCTTCGTATTGAATACAAAAAGCTTGCGTGGTAATGAAATCAGTATCAATAATCGCCACTTTATGGGCATGACGCACCGCATAATCAATATAGCGTTGGTGACCTAGTGCCATTTGTGGATAGTCAGAATATTGCATGGCTTGCTCATCGCCACCTAATTTTTCGAAGACATATTCCCGACCATATTCCCATGCGGAAGTGGTATTAAATACGGCAGCCAGTTTGCTAACTAACACCTTTTACCACTACTTTCACCGCCTAAAATGGCAATGGTTTTCGCAAAGAATGGACGGACTTCTTTCGGAATGAATTTCCAATATTGGAAAGGTGTAGTACGAATTTTCGTTGCAGATACATTAAAGAAAGAGCGGTCAGGATCCACTAAAGAAACTTCGAGTCCTAAGTATTTTTCGTATGGCGCTTTGTCTTGTGGCTCACTACTAAATACCATTGTCGGGGTAAATTGTTTTTCTTCAAATAGATTTTTTACCGCGTCACTCCAAGCTTGCCAGCCATTTGGGTAACTTGGAATGCCATCTTCAATTAAGTGATGAATGAAAATTTGATTTTTTTGATATTTAAAGATTTGTTGCATCCAGCGAAGGCGATCTTGTACTGTCGGCATGCGTTTCATTTTTACTATCATAGAAACAGCTTTTAAATCGCGTTCGGTATCGCTACAGACAATCACGTGAAGCTCATCCACTTTACTGAATGCTTCATAAATCATATTAATATGGCCGGTGTGAACAGGGTAGAATTTCCCGAAAATTACACCCACTTTTTTATCGTGTTTGTTCGACATAATGTATCCTTCGCTAAATGAGCCACTGCGAGGTGGCTGAATAGTCCTATTTTATGCAATCTTTGTGCAAATAAAAACATTTTTCATTGAATGATTTTTTACAGTGACATTTTACGTTATACTACGACCTGCATTCTCAGGGCAGGGTGAAATTCCCTACCGGTGGTGACAGCCCACGAGCACTTAAAAGTGCGGTCAATTTTGATTGCGTTTTACAAAATTGTTTCGCTTTGTACTTTTAAGGTTAGCAGATTTGGTGAAATTCCAAAGCCGACAGTATAGTCTGGATGAAAGAGAATAAAACGGATTGGGTTCCCACTTCCGTTCTATTTATTTGCATTTCTCAGCCCTGATTCTGGTTAATTTTAACGTAACAACAAAGGAAATTACGATGAATCAGTCAATTTTATCTGCATTTGGTGCGACCGGCGAAGAACGGGTGATTAACGCATTGAACGCATTCAAACAAGGTAATGGCGTATTAGTATTGGATGATGAAGATCGCGAAAATGAAGGCGATTTAATTTTCCCAGCAGAAACCATTACGCCAGAACAAATGGCAAAACTTATTCGCTATGGCAGTGGTATCGTGTGTTTATGTATTACCGATGAACAATGCAAACAGCTTGATTTGCCACCAATGGTTGAACACAACAATAGCGTGAATAAAACCGCGTTTACCGTGACGATTGAAGCGGCAGAAGGTGTGTCGACAGGTGTATCGGCACAAGATCGTGTCACCACAATCAAAGCGGCAATTGCAGATCATGCAAAACCGGCAGATCTTCACCGTCCTGGGCATGTTTTCCCATTACGTGCCGCAGAAGGCGGTGTTTTAGCACGTCGTGGTCATACTGAAGCCTCAGTTGATTTAGCACGTTTAAGTGGTTTTAAACCGGCAGGTGTCATTTGTGAAATTACGAATGATGATGGCTCTATGGCTCGTGCTGCAGAAATTATCGAATTTGCGAAAAAATTTGGTTATGCGGTATTAACAATTGAAGATTTAGTGGCATATCGTCAAAAACATCAGTGCTAATTAAATGCTTAGAAAACAAAAGTGCGGTCAGAAAATCTCTTAAATTCTGACCGCACTTTGCATTTTAGGCTTAATTGGTTTCCACAAAGCTTAATGCTGTTTTCGACCACTTCGATTCCCGCACCTTGCTTAAAGGCATTTTCACTTAAATAGCGTCGCCATTGTCTTGCCCCTTTGCAGTTTTGGAATGCACCGAGCATATGTCGAACGATATGATTTAAATAAACACCTTGGCTCAGTTGTTTTTCAATATAAGGGAACATGGCTTCCACTGCTTGTCTTGGTGTGACGATATCCGCATTGGCATCAAAAAGCATTTGATCAACATAGCCCAACAATGACGGATTTTGATAAGCCTCACGCCCAACCATCACGCCATCCACAAATTGCAAATGATGTTTCATTTCTTCGATGGTTTTAATGCCGCCATTAATTGCAATGGTCAACTGCGGGAAGTCTTTTCTTCAATTGATAAACACGATCATAATCCAAAGGGGGAATCTCGCGATTCTCTTTTGGACTTAATCCTGAAAGCCAGGCTTTTCGTGCATGAACAATAAATTCTTGGCAGCCTGCATGATGGACTTTTTCGATAAAGTCGCAGAGAAATTCATAGCTATCCAAATCATCAATGCCAATACGCGTTTTCACGGTGACAGGAATATTCACGACACGTTGCATTTCTGCAACGCATTCTGCTACTAAATCTGCTTTTGCCATTAAACAAGCACCAAACATACCATTTTGCACGCGATCAGAAGGGCAGCCACATTCAGATTAATTTCATGATAGCCTCTTTCTTCGGCTAATTTGGCACAATGTTTAAGCTGTGCAGGGATCGCTCCCACCGAGTTGTAAGGCAACCGGATTTTCTTGTAAATCAAAATCTAAATGATCGTATTTCGCATGAATAATGGCGGGTGCTGTGACCATTTCGGTATAAAGCAACGCATTTTTACTAAATTGACGATGAAAATAGCGACAATGGCGTGTCGTCCAATCTAACATTGGCGCAACAGAAAAGCGGCCACGATAAAAGTGCGGTTGGTTTTCTGACATATTTTATTTCTCTTGAATCTTGTTACGGCGAAGATCTTCTGCTTGTTGTTCCTGCATTCGTTGACGGAAACGTCCAGCCGCAAAGTGGTAAAAAGGTTTCGGACTAAATTGGCGCGAAATTATGGAGGCAATGATACTGGAAATCAAGAGCCAAATCAGCACAGGTTGAGCCCCCGTCATTTCCATCACCACTACGCTGGCTGTCACAGGGGATTGTGTGCCGCCGGCTAAAAAGGCCGCCATACATAAAATGACCAAAAAACGTTGATCGACCATGCCGTTGCTGATTTCCCATAACATGGTGCCGATACCCGCGCCAGTAGTGAGAGATGGCGTAAAAATTCCGCCCGCGATACCATTCCAATACGTCGTAACTGTTGCGAAGAGTTTTAGTATCCCCACTTCAGGCGAAACGAGTTGTCCTTCTAATGCTCTGGCGACAACATCATAACCTGTTCCATAGGTTTGTCCCTTCGCTGTAGGTTCCCATCGCTGCAAGTACTAAACCGAGTAATAAGGCAACGTAAATGGGGTGTTTGCGGATCCAATCACGCCATTTGAGTGGAGAGAGTCCTGCTAATCCTTTTGCAAGGAGTCGCCCAAATATACCGCCCAATACACCACAAACTACGCCACAAATGGCAAGCCAAAGATATAAATAAGGAATAGAGGTCGCGCCTTTATAGACAGGAAAGTAAGGGCTATTGCCTTGAATCGCTACTAAAATAAAAACCAGCAGCTAATACACCGAGTAACACACGTCGTTCCCAGCGTAACATCACGCCGCGACCAAGTTCTTCAATGGCAAAAATCACCCCAGCTAAAGGCGCATTAAAGGCGGCAGCAAGACCGCCTGCTGCACCGGTGGCAATGAGTTCATTCGTACTTAAGCCGCGGAAAGCAAAAGTTGTATTTACGACAGAAATTTCCCCAAGAGAGCATGACAGCAGCACCCACTTGAACAGAAGGTCCTTCACGTCCAACAGAAGCCCCCATCACCATAGCAAGGAAAGTCAGAGGGATTTTCCAGATAGTTTGGCGAAATTCAACCAGTTTTGTTTTATAGCCACTGTAAGGAAGATTGATGGATGCAATCACTTGTGGAATGCCGCTACCGCCAACATAAGGTGTGTATTTGGCGGTAAACCAGGTGAGAAAAGCAAGACCAAGCGGCAAAACGATCCAAACGGCGAGAGGGATATTTAGCAGACCAATAGGCATTAAATTCAAGTCCGATATCAGCTAGCTTGGCAAATCCAAAGGAAAAGAGAGCAACAAATATCGCACCAATCAGTAAACATACGAATTCGAGTGTTTTATGAGAGATACGATGCGTTTGTCGAAGTTTTTTTATGGTAGAAATAACGTAAATGAAAGATGAATGAACGTAACATAATGATTGCCAACAAAATAATTCTGCTTTGAAATTATAAAACCCTAGCCACTGACAGGCAATTGATTTGGAAAAAGAGAGGTAAAACTAAATGAATTAAACATCTTGAAGAAAATGTATTAAATCTAAAGATGGGATGGAATAAATTATTTTAAAATCATATAATTATAGAAAATCTCTTAAGTTAAGTCAGAATTTACTACACTTAGATCAATAATTATAAGGATTCTATTATGAAAAAAATACTATTTATCTCGATGCTCACTTGTTTTCCTAACTTGTACTGAGTTCAAGCATCTATAGCAAATTCCACCAGTTCGAGTAGTCAATTTAATCAAATTTCGACTAATTTAAGTAATGAAGAATTTGGTAAGCATATCCTCAAAAAGTTTATCCGAGAGCTGTATACGATAAATGGAGTAAATCTTGGGAAGATGATGATTTTTTTATTGATTATGATTTAAAAGATATTCAAACCAGTGAAGGAGAAAAGCGTTATTTTGCACTGAATTATGGAACTGCAGGATATAATGAGGAACTGTATTTATACATTTTTCAAAAAGTCATTAGATGAATGGGTTTTAGAAAATCAGGAATATATGAATTCTGAAAACTTTGAGCAAAAACCATTATTTAAAAATAAAAATATAGAGCTTCTTGGCAAAAGCATCGGTCGTTAAGCTAGGAAAGGATACACTGGGTTTTCAATTAGACGGCCGTGATGGAGGGAGTGGCGGTGAGAAAGGTGATATTAGTTGGATTTACCCTGTAGGTAATAAAATGAAAAATGGTGGTTGGGTGTCATTATGAAGAGTGGCGTTTTGGGCCTCTCGGCGTTGAATGCGAGCCTAAAATTAATTCAAGCCTAAAACCAACAGAGGCATATTATCCGATCGAATTGAATTATAAGCTTGTGAAATATAAGCTTAATGATAAGGCTCAGAATGGGTCAGAAGAATGGGATATAAAGAGCATAGGTAACAAGAAAGGTAAGGTAGTAATTTTATTTAATCCACAAACTCAAACTTATGAACTACCAGCAGGCTTTGAAAAAATTAGTACGAATGCGGAACAACTATGGAAGTACTTTAATAAAATAACAGACTCTAAGCAAAAACAAGTGGATTGATTTTTAATCCTCAAGCCTTAACGATATTTAATGAAGGAGGCTGTTAAGCGCAAAGGATGTGATGCTTGACATTTTTCCATGAACTCTTTAAAATTCAGCGTCTATTTCTTCCGTCTATTGGATGGAGAGATAGATTTTGTAACAAACATTCTATTATGAATAACATTTAAACTGGAGCTTTTTTAATGGCAACTATCAACCAGCTAGTACGCAAACCGCGTGTGAAAAAGGTTGTAAAAAGTAACGTTCCTGCATTAGAGGCTTGCCCGCAGAAACGTGGTGTGTCACTCGTGTATACACAACTACACCTAAAAACCGAACTCAGCATTACGTAAAGTATGTCGTATTCGTTTAACTAATGGCTTTGAAGTAACTTCTTACATCGGCGGCGAAGGTCACAACCTTCAAGAGCACAGTGTTGTGCTTATCCGTGGTGGTCGTGTTAAAGACTTACCGGGTGTTCGTTACCACACTGTACGCGGCGCATTAGACTGTGCAGGCGTTAAAGATCGTAAACAAGGTCGTTCTAAATACGGCGTTAAACGTCCTAAAAGCTTAATGGAACTCCGTTAAGTAAGGCCAAACGTCTAAATTAGTAAAAATTTAAATCAGAAACTCCAGTATCACATTAGCTCACTTTAAAGTGCGGTTAATTTTTATAGAGTTTTGGATATCCTGAAGATTAAATATACGGAGAAATTCGCAATGCCACGTCGTCGTAGTGTTGAACCACGCAAGATTCTTCCAGATCCGAAGTTCGGTTCAGAGTTACTTGCAAAAATTTATTAATGTATTAATGGTAGACGGTAAAAATCCGTTGCTGAAACCATCGTTTACGGTGCGTTAGACAAACTTGCAGAACGCACAGGTAAAGAACCTTTAGAAGCATTTGAAATTGCACTTGAAAACGTTCGCCCAACTGTTGAGGTTAAATCGTCGTCGTTGGTGGTTCTACTTACCAAGTGCCAGTTGAAGTACGTCCAGTTCGTCGTAACGCGTTAGGTATGCGTTGGATCGTTGAAGCTGCACGTAAACGCGGTGATAAATCAATGGCTTTACGTCTTGCAAATGAATTATCTGATGCATCAGATAACAAAAGGCGCAGCAGTGAAAAAACGTGAAGACGTTCACCGTATGGCTGAAGCTAACAAAGCATTTGCTCACTTCCGTTGGTAATACGCTTTTTAAAATTTAAGGGCTTCATCCTCGATGAAGCCTTACCCTATATAAACAGATATTAAACTTAACAAGGTTATAATAATGGCTCGTACAACCCCTATTGAAAGATATCGTAATATCGGTATTAGTGCGCACATTGATGCTGGTAAAACTACTACCACTGAACGTATCTTATTCTACACCGGTGTAAGTCACAAAATTGGTGAAGTACACGATGGTGCAGCAACAATGGACTGGATGGAACAGGAACAAGAGCGTGGTATTACCATTACCTCTGCGGCAACTACCGCATTCTGGTCTGGTATGTCACAACAGTTCCCACAACACCGTATCAACGTTATCGATACCCCGGGACACGTAGACTTTACTGTTGAAGTAGAACGTTCTATGCGTGTTCTTGATGGTGCGGTAATGGTTTACTGTGCGGTTGGTGGTGTTCAACCTCAGTCTGAAACTGTATGGCGTCAAGCTAACAAATATCAAGTTCCACGTATTGCGTTCGTAAACAAAATGGACCGTACTGGTGCTAACTTCTTACGTGTTGTTGATCAACTTAAAACTCGTTTAGGTGCGAACGCTGTTCCTCTTCAACTTCCAATCGGTGCAGAAGAAAACTTCACTGGTGTTGTTGACTTGATTAAAATGAAAGCGATCAACTGGAACGAAGCTGACCAAGGTATGACCTTCACTTATGAAGATATTCCAGCAGATATGCAAGCAGCTTGTGAAGAATGGCGTCAAAACCTTGTTGATGCAGCAGCTGAAGCAACTGAAGAATTAATGGAAAAAAATATCTTGGTGGTGAAGAGTTAAGCGAAGAAGAAATCAAAGCAGGTCTTCGTCAACGCGTATTAGCAAACGAAATCATCTTGGTAACTTGTGGTTCTGCATTCAAAAACAAAGGTGTTCAAGCGATGCTTGATGCAGTTGTTGAATACTTACCAGCACCAACTGATATTCCAGCAATCAAAGGTACTAATCCAGATGAAACTGAAGGTGAACGTCACGCAAGCGATGATGAGCCGTTCTCTTCATTAGCATTTAAAATTGCAACTGACCCATTCGTAGGTAACTCAACCTTCTTCCGTGTGTACTCAGGTGTAATTAACTCTGGTGATACAGTATTAAACTCTGTACGTCAAAAACGTGAGCGTTTTGGTCGTATCGTACAGATGCACGCTAACAAGCGTGAAGAAATCAAAGAAGTTCGTGCGGGCGATATCGCTGCAGCAATCGGCTTAAAAGATGTAACTACGGGTGATACATTATGTGCTATCGATGCACCAATCATCCTTGAACGTATGGAATTCCCAGAGCCAGTAATCTCTGTAGCAGTAGAACCTAAAAACTCAAAAGCTGACCAAGAAAAATGGGTCTTGCATTAGGTCGTCTTGCTCAAGAAGACCCTTCATTCCGTGTTCACACTGATGAAGAATCTGGTGAAACCATTATTTCTGGTATGGGTGAGTTACACTTAGACATCATCGTTGACCGTATGAAACGTGAGTTCAAAGTGGAAGCTAACATCGGTAAACCACAAGTATCTTATCGTGAAACTATCCGCACTCGTGTTAACGATGTGGAAGGTAAACACGCAAAACAATCTGGTGGTCGCGGTCAATATGGTCACGTTGTTATCGACTTATATCCATTAGATCCAGAAGGTCCTGGTTATGAATTTGTAAACGAAATCAAAGGTGGTGTAATCCCTGGTGAATACATTCCTGCGGTTGATAAAAGGTATCCAAGAACAACTTAAATCTGGTCCGTTAGCAGGGTTACCCAGTAGTCGATCTTGGTGTACGTTTACACTTCGGTTCATACCATGATGTTGACTCATCTGAATTAGCGTTTAAATTAGCCGCTTCTTTAGCATTTAAAGCAGCGTTTGCTAAAGCAAACCCAGTTCTACTTGAGCCAATCATGAAAGTTGAAGTAGAAACTCCACCTGAGTATGTTGGGTGATGTAATCGGTGACCTGCCGTCGTCGTGCTATGGTTAACGGTCAAGAAGCGAACGAATTCGTTGTTAAAATCGATGCAGAAGTTCCACTTTCTGAGATGTTCGGTTATGCAACAGACTTACGTTCACAAACTCAAGGTCGTGCATCATACTCAATGGAACCGTTAAAATATGCTGAAGCGCCAACAAGCGTTGCTGCTGCAGTAATTGAAGCGCGTAAAAAATAATTTTTTGTAACAATCCGCTCTATAAGTCGAATGGCTTATAGAGCATTTTCTAGGAAACTAAACAAATGTCTAAAGAAAAATTTGAACGTACAAAACCGCACGTAAACGTGGGTACAATCGGCCACGTTGACCACGGTAAAACAACTTTAACAGCAGCAATCACAACCGTATTAGCAAAACACTACGGTGGTGCAGCTCGTGCATTCGACCAAATCGATAACGCGCCAGAAGAAAAAGCGCGTGGTATCACCATCAACACATCACACGTTGAATACGATACTCCAACTCGTCACTACGCACACGTTGACTGCCCAGGACACGCGGACTATGTTAAAAACATGATTACCGGTGCGGCGCAAATGGACGGTGCTATCTTAGTAGTAGCAGCGACAGATGGTCCTATGCCACAAACTCGTGAGCACATCTTATTAGGTCGTCAAGTAGGTGTACCTTACATCATCGTATTCTTAAACAAATGCGACATGGTAGATGACGAAGAGTTATTAGAATTAGTAGAAATGGAAGTTCGTGAACTTCTTTTCTCAATATGACTTCCCAGGTGACGATACTCCAATCGTACGTGGTTCTGCATTACAAGCATTAAAACGGTGTTGCAGAATGGGAAGAAAAATCCTTGAGTTAGCAAAACCACTTAGATACTTACATTCCTGAGCCAGAGCGTGCAATTGACCAACCGTTCCTTCTTCCAATCGAAGACGTGTTCTCAATTTCAGGTCGTGGTACAGTAGTAACAGGTCGTGTTGAGCGTGGTATCATCCGTACTGGTGATGAAGTTGAAATCGTTGGTATCAAACCAACAGCGAAAAACAACTGTAACTGGTGTTGAAATGTTCCGTAAATTACTTGACGAAGGTCGTGCAGGTGAAAACATCGGTGCATTATTACGTGGTACCAAACGTGAAGAAATCGAACGTGGTCAAGTATTAGCGAAACCAGGTTCAATCACTCCACACACTGATTTCGAATCAGAAGTTTACGTATTATCAAAAGATGAAGGTGGTCGTCACACTCCATTCTTCAAAGGTTACCGTCCACAATTCTATTTCCGTACAACTGACGTAACTGGTACAATCGAGTTACCAGAAGGCGTGGAAATGGTAATGCCTGGTGATAACATCAAAATGACAGTAAGCTTAATCCACCCAATCGCGATGGACCAAGGTTTACGTTTCGCAATCCGTGAAGGTGGCCGTACAGTAGGTGCTGGCGTTGTTGCGAAAATCATCAAATAATTGATGTATTAACTGTAACAAGTTAGATAAAGAAGGCGTATCGAAAGATACGCCTTTTTGTTTGCCTAAAATTCCGCAAAATTATAATGAAAAATTCAAATTAAAAAGTGAATGTTAGAAGAGAGAAATCTTTGTTGGAGGAAAAAAGTGGCGGAAGGTCATGGGAGTTGAACCCACCCGGGAACGCTGGCGTCCCCAACAGGATTTGAAGTCCTGCCACCTCACCGGAGATGACGACCTTCCGTTATTGAAATTGCGGTTACTTTAGCGTAAAATTAGTTCGCAATTCAACGCCATTTTGAAATAGGAATTAAAAATGACCGCACTTTTTCAACAACTTCCTTCGGTAGATAAATTTTTAAAAACACCAGAAGGTGAAATGCTTTTAACTGAATTTGGTCATTCAGCTGTCGTGCGTGAATTGCGCCAATTATTGTCTGAAGGGCGCGAGTTTATCAAACAACATCAAAACTTACCGCGCTTTTTTGCCGATCACCTAAGTACATTACATCATTTACAAGATCGCTTGGTTCAACAAAATCATGTGCAAATTAAATCAGTTCATAATTTAACGGGTACGGTATTACATACAAATTTAGGGCGAGCCTTATGGGCTAAAAGTGCACAGCAGGCAGCACTTCATGCAATGAAAGGTAACGTGGTACTAGAATATGATTTGGAAGAAGGCAAACGCAGTCATCGGGATAATTATATTAGTGAACTACTTGCACAACTTACGGGCGCGGAAGCCGCTTGTATCGTTAACAATAATGCTGCAGCCGTACTCTTGATGTTGGCTACCTTTGCTAAAGATAGAGAAGTCATTATTTCTCGTGGGGAATTAATTGAAATTGGCGGAGCATTTCGCATTCCAGACATTATGGCTCAAGCAGGCTGTAAACTTGTTGAAGTGGGAACAACAAACCGCACACATTTGAAAGATTATCGTCAAGCAATCAATGAAAACACGGCTTTCTTAATGAAAGTACATTGCAGTAATTATCATATTAGTGGGTTTACCGCTTCGGTTTCAGAACAAGAGTTGGTTGATCTTGGACGAGAATTTGATATTCCTGTTATAACGGATCTTGGTAGTGGGGCATTGATTGATCTAAGCCAATATGATTTACCGAATGAGCCAACGGTGCAAGAAAAAGTCGCACAGGGCGTAAACTTGGTGTCATTCTCGGGTGATAAATTATTGGGTGGAACACAAGCTGGTATTATCGTCGGTAAAAAAGAGTGGATTGCTCAGTTACAAGCTCACCCATTAAAGCGCGTATTGCGTTGCGATAAAGTGATTTTAGCTGGGCTTGAGGCAACATTACGTCTTTATCTCCAACCTGAAAAACTTACTGAGACATTGCCAACTTTACATTTGCTCACCCAATCAATAGATGTATTAAAAGAAAAAGCCGAACAACTTAAAGCCTGTTTAGCAAATCGTTTAAAAGATTACCAGGTTGAGATTGAAGAAAGCTTTGCTCAGATTGGGAGTGGTTCTCAACCGATGGCGACGATTCCTTCTCTTGCGGTGACGATTGCCGAAAAAACAGAGACAAAATTGACCGCACTTTTAACAGTATTCAAAGCGTTAGAACAACCGATAATCGGCCGAGTTGAGAAAGGAAAAATCTGGTTAGATTTACGTAGCGTGGCCGACTTTAAGGCACTATTAGATACGGTGGAAAAATTATGATCATAGTAACATCAGGACACGTCGATCATGGTAAAACAGCCCTTTTGCAAGCGTTGACAGGCACGAATACAGCCCATTTGCCGGAAGAAAAAAAACGTGGCATGACCATTGATTTGGGGTATGCCTATTTGCCTTTAAAAGAGAAAGTACTCGGGTTTCATTGATGTGCCTGGCCATGAAAAAGTTTCTCGCCAATATGTTGGCAGGGCTTGGTGGTGTGCATTATGCGATGCTCATAGTTGCTGCAGATGAAGGGATTGCCGCACAAACTAAAGAACACTTAGCGATTTTACGTCAGCTTCAATTTACTGAAATCATGGTAGTGATTACCAAGGCTGACCGAGCAACAGATGAGCAAATCGAGGCATTAAAAACACAAATTCAGACGGATTATCCATTCTTAGCTGAATCTCATTATTTTATTACATCAGCGCAAACAGGCTTAGGCATTGATGCGTTACGCGATTATTTAGCTAATTTACCTGAATTAGCTGAAATAGATAAACCGTTCCGTTACGCCATCGACCGTGTTTTTAGCGTGAAAGGGGCGGGGACAGTGGTAACAGGGACAGCATTTGCGGGAACGGTGGCCATCGATGATGAACTATTCCTTTCTACGGGACAAAAGGTTCGCGTAAAAATATTCATGCTCAGAATACACCGAGCGAAAAAGGCTTTGGCTGGTCAACGCTTAGCGCTCAATTTAAACGTTGATTTAGATCGTATTCCATGCAGCGCGGCGATTGGTTGTTAGCCCTCAGAACCACTTGAGCCAACCGATCGTATTACCATTGAAATTACACCTGAAGTGAATTTGAAAGACAGTCAACCAGTGCATATTTATCATGCAGCAAGTCGTACGACGGGTAAGCTCACCTTGCTTGAAAGCAAAAATGCAATGAAAAAAATGACCGCACTTTGGCGGAGGTCATTTTTAGAACAACCATTATTTTTTTGGCCTTTGGGGATAAATTAATTTTACGTAGTGGTGATGCGAAAGCGTTAATTGGTGGCGCCAAGGTACTCGAAATTCATTCACCAAAACGTTATAAGCGCACAGAGGCTCGTCTAGCGTTCTTAGCTAAACTTAATCAGGCTCAAACCGCCACACAACGCATCGGATTGACCTTACAAAAAGAGGCGATTTCAGCTCAAGCTTTAATGTGGAGTGAGCAACTAACCGAAAAATCAACTGGCTGAAGCATTGGCCGAGAATGGCGATATCCGTTTCCAAAATTGGTGTTTTAATCGCGATTATCAACGTGAAAAAACGCAGCAAATTTTGACCGCACTTGCTACCTATCATGAGCAACATAATGATCAGCTAGGTTTGAGTAAGGCCCGCTTATACCGTATTGCGACACTAAACCAACCGGAAAATCTGATTTATCATTTTTATTGAAGAAATGCTTGATGAAGGCCAATTGCAGCAGACTCGTGGTTGGTTACATTTGCCTTCACATAAAAATTCAATTTTTCAGCCGAAGAGCAAAGCTTTATGGCAAGCGGTGTTAGTTGAATTTGAGAAAAGCACATGGTCAAGCGATTTGGGTGCGTGATATGGCAACAGCCCTGGCGCAAGATGAAAGTGTGATGCGTAATTTTATGTATAAAGCAGGTAAATTGGGCTATCTTACGCCAATTGTAAAAGACCGTTTTTTCCTGACTGAAAGCATTTATGCTTATGCTCGCTTAATTAAGCAAATGGCAGGCGAAGAAGGTAAAGTTGCCGTAAATGAATTACGTGATAAACTGAACTTTGGTCGAAAACTGACCGTGCAATTAATGGAATATTTTGACCGTACCGGCTTTTTACGCCGCAAAGGCAATGATCACATTCTACGTGATAAAGATACATTCGATTTATAGGATAAAACATGAAAAAGACATTCATTTCAGCCTTAATTTTAACCGCACTTTTTACTGTAACAGGTTGTGAAGATAAAGAAGCGAAGGCAACCATTGCGCAACAAACGCAGACAATTGCACAACTGACGGAAGAAAATACGCAATTAAGAGCTGAAAAAGAAAAGGCTGAGAAAATTATCCCTGCAATAATTGCTCAAAATGATGTGATTTTTGATAAAGAGGAGACTATCAAATATCCTAAACCGGTCAAAGAAGATGAATATGCGCCTGTTGAGGTAAGATTCATTACAGCGTTTCTACACTAAAAACGAATATTGAGTGGTTAGATAAACTACTTTTAGAAGAAATTTCCAAAAATGCTGATGGCAAACCAAGAAGCCGCGAGCAGCTTATTGCAGATTACCAGAAAGCATATGATGAAGCTAAGAAAGAGATGTTGGAATTCCCGATAAGTGGTGTTGATGAAACCTTAGATTTAGCATTTAGTCACCAAAGGGGTAAGCTTGCAGTATTTCTTGTAAACTATTACAGCTATGAAGGTGGGGTTCATGGGGTTGGTGGTTAATACTATCTTAATATTGATTTAGAAACGAAAAAACAACTTTCATTTGATGATGTTTTTAAACCAAACCAACAAACCAAATTAAAAGAATTACTTTGGGAACGTTACACTCGATATGGCGAGGTAAAAGATGAGGAAGTATTTACATCAAAAGATGCTTTTGAAGTGACCGATAATTTCTATTTAGATCATGATGGGATTCATTTTGTGTATAATGTGTATGAAATTGCGTCTTATGCAGAAGGGCCACAGGAGCTGGTGATTGAGTGGTGGAATGCCTCTGCGTTATTGAAGCCTGAATTTCTTCAGAAACAGTATTATCCCGTTTCGAGTAATACGGCAGAATAACAAAGTGCGGTCAATAATGGCCGCATTTTTATTGGCCTTTTTTCACCCAGTATTTAAAAGGTGTCTCTTTGGTTTCACTCGCTAAAAGGGTATGTTCCATAAATTGGCAGAAACTGGGAATATCGCGAGTCGTGGCGGGATCGTCCGCCAAAATAAGCAGCACTTCACCTTCATTCATGTGGCGAATGTTTTTTCTCACGAGCATTACAGGTTCAGGACAACATAAACCAACGGTATCAAGGGTTTTATTGACAGTAATTTCAGTCATATTTATGCTTATGCTCGCTTAATTAAGCAAATGGCAGGCGAAGAAGGTAAAGTTGCCGTAAATGAATTACGTGATAAACTGAACTTTGGTCGAAAACTGACAGTGCAATTAATGGAATATTTTGACCGTACCGGTTTTTTACGCCGCAAAGGCAATGATCACATTCTACGTGATAAAGATACATTCGATTTATAGGATAAAACATGAAAAAGACATTCATTTCAGCCTTAATTTTAACTGCACTTTTTGCTGTAACAGGTTGCGAAGATAAAGAAGCGAAAGCAACCATTGAGCAACAAACACAGACAATTGCACAACTAACGGCAGAAAATACACAATTAAAAAGCTGAAAAAGAAAAGGCGGAGAAGGTTATTCCTGCTATTTTTGCGGAAAAAGACCCCATTTTTGAAAAAGTAGAAAAAATTAAATATACCCAAGCGCAAGAACGTTGGTTTGAGCGTGATGAGGTAGAAATTGATATTAGTGTATTGGGATTAAAAACGAATATAGATTGGTTAGACGAACTGTTATGGACTGAATTGGTTAAAAATGAATTTGGAGAAAAATGCACCAAAACACGAGGATCAGATGCTAAGTAAATACAAAACAATTTGGAATGATGTAAAAGCATCTTAGAAAAGGAACCTGAGCTAGGTTTCGCTCGTCATGCTTGGATGGTATTTGTTGGTCAAAAAGAAAAATTAGCGACTTTTGCAGTGAGGTATTATAGCTATACTGGAGGACCACACGGTGTAGGTGGTAACGTATATTTAACTGTAGATATGACAACACATAAAGTTCTAACGCTTTCCGATATTATTGATCAGAAAAAGCTCCCTGAAGTTAAAGAATTATTATGGAGGTTTTATACAGACTCTGGTCGCATAAAAGATGAAGATGCGTTTACGAAAAAAACAGATTTTGATGTTTCTAAGAATTTCTATCTTGCACACGATGGTATTCATTTTATTTATGACGAGTATGAAATTGCTTCGTATGCCGAGGGCGAGCAAGATTTAGTGATATCGTGGGGGCAGCTACAACTTGGAAATTTATTAATGCCAGATTTTGTAAAACAGAAGTATTATGACTTCGGATATATAGCACCATACACAATACCAGTAGAAGAGTAATCAAAGTGCGGTCAATAATGGCCGCATTTTTATTGAGCCTTTTTCACCCAGTATTTAAAAGGTGCATCTTGGGTTTCACTCGCTAAAAGAGTATGTTCCATAAATTGGCAGAAACTGGGAATATCGCGAGTCGTGGCAGGATCGTCCGCCAAAATAAGCAGCACTTCACCTTCATTCATGTGGCGAATGTTTTTTCTCACGAGCATGACGGGTTCAGGGCAACGTAAACCAACGGTATCAAGGGTTTTATCGACAGTAATTTCAGTCATTGTTATTCATCAGTTTTATTGAAATTGAGCTACATCATACAATAATTATGGGGAAATTTCGATAAATCCGCTATCAATGATAAACTACGCAACAAATTCATTTAAACAATTATTTCATGGCTGAATACCTTATCCCCAAAAGTGCGGTCGTTTTTGAAGAAGAAATTAAGAAAAGTCGATTTATCACGTATTTGCAACATACGGAAGGACTTGAACAAGCCAAAGCTTTTTGGGCAGAAATTAAATCGCAGCACCCTAATGCCCGCCATCATTGTTGGGCAGCAGTAGCCGGCAAGCCAACAGATTCTCAACAATTAGGCTTTTCTGATGACGGTGAACCAGCTGGAACCGCAGGGAAACCGATGCTATCGGCTTTGCAAGGTAGCCAAGTTGGTGAAATCAGTGCTGTTGTTGTTCGTTATTATGGTGGCATTTTATTGGGCACTGGGGGATTAGTTCGTGCTTATGGAAATGGTGTGCAGCAAGCTTTAAAATTATTAGAAACTGAACGAAAAGTAGAACGTCAGTTATTCCAAGTTCATTGTGATTATGCACAATTAAATTGGATCCAAATTTTATGTGAACAACATCAAATTGAAATTTATCAGCAAGATTTTCAAGTGCAGATTACATTGCAGTTAGGCATTAGTGAAGATCAAATTAAACCTTTTGAACAAGCATTAATTGAGCGTTCGGCAGGAACGTTGAAATTAGAAAAATGAATTAAGCGAGATATTGTGCATATTTTATCCATTATTCGGATTATCGGCATTTTGATTATGTGCTTTTCCGGCACGATGCTGATTCCAGCCTTTGTGGCGCTTATTTATAGCGATGGCGGCGGTAAAGCGTTTATGCAAGCTTTTGCATTGAGCTTAACCGTGGGCATGTTGCTTTTGGTGTTTCTTATCATCACAAACAAGAATTGCGGTCTCGTGATGGTTTCTTAATTGTGGTGGCATTTTGGTTCGTTCTTGGCGGGTTAGCAACCTTACCATTGTTATTATTTGATGCACCTCATTTAACGGTGGCTTCTGCCGTATTTGAGGCGTTTTCCGGGTTAACAACTACGGGCGCTACAGTCATAACTGGGTTAGATAATTTACCGAAAGCCATTCTGTTTTACCGTCAATTTTTACAATGGTTAGGCGGTATGGGGATCATCGTACTTGCGATTGCGATTATTCCTTTATTGGGTATTGGCGGAATGCAGTTATACCGAGCTGAAATGTCTGGTCCAATGAAAGATCAGAAAATTCAGCCACGGATAGCAGAAACGGCAAAGGCATTGTGGTTTGTTTATTTCTTTTTAACCATGTCTTGTACCTTGGCTTATTGGCTAGCAGGTATGACACCGTTTGATGCACTTACACATAGTTTCTCGACGGTATCCATTGGCGGCTTTTCTACGCATGATGCCAGCATTGGCTATTTTAATAGTTCGGCGATTAATTTTATCACGGTTATTTTCTTGTGGATTTCGGCTTGTAACTTCGCATTGCACTTCAGAGCATTTTCGACTTTAGGACGAGAAAATATTTTGAAGATTTACACAAAAGATCCGGAATTCCGATTCTTTATGAGTATTCAAATTTTGCTTATCGTGGTTTGTACATTGGTGATGATAAGCCATCAATATTTTGATTCCTCATGGCAAGATTTTGAGCAAGTCATATTCCAAGCCGTATCGATTTCAACGACAACTGGCTACACTACATCGAATTTTGCTGAGTGGCCTTCCTTTGTGCCGATGTTATTAATTATTACCTCTTTTATTGGGGGATGTGCGGGCTCAGTTGGTGGCGGTTTGCGTGTTGCGCGGATTCTAGTGTTATATCTTCAAGGTGCGAGAGAGCTAAAACGATTTGTTCACCCAAATTTAGTGTATCCAATTAAATGGGGAAAAATGTCCTTGATGAACGAGTGATTGGGAGTATTTGGGCCTTTTTCTCAGCATATCTATTGGTATTCACTATTTGTTTATTAAGTGTGATTGCCTGTGGTGTCGAACCTTTTGATGCCTTTAATGCGGTATTAGCAAGTATTAATAACCTTGGACCGGGATTAGGTTCAGTAAGCAGTAATATGACGGCGATGCCAGATAGTGCTAAATGGGTACTCACCATTGCGATGGTATGCGGTCGTTTAGAAATTTTCACATTATTGGCGCTCTTCACACCAGCGTTTTGGAAGGCATAATGAAAACATTAATTTTATATTCAAGCCGTGATGGACAAACTAAAAAGATTGCTGAATTTATGGCTCAGTATCTTGAAGGAGAAGTGGTGGTTTCACCATTAATGGAAGAACAGGATCTTAAACTTTTTGATCGCGTGATTATTGGGGCATCCGTTCGTTATGGTCACTTTAATAAACAGGTATATCGTTTTGTAGAACACCATCACGAATTGTTGAATGCAAAAAGTGCGGTCTTTTTTGGTGTAGGTTTAACCGCGAGAAAAGAAGGAAAAGATACGCCGGAGGGAAATGTCTATGTTCGTAAGTTCCTTCAACGCATAAAATGGACTCCGGTAAAAGTCGGCGTGTTTGCAGGTGCGTTGCTATATCCACGCTATAAATGGATTGATCGTGTCATGATCCAATTGATTATGAAAATTACAGGTGGTGAAACGGATTCGACCAAAGAAATTGAATATACCGATTGGGGAAAAGTAAAGGCATTTGCAGAAAGTCTGAATTCGTAGAATAAAATACCATAAAAATTGTGTTTTTTAGACAATTTGATTAAAAGATCTTCAACCAATAAAAATTTACATTTTTACAAAAAGATCTTGCAAAAGGAGTCTGAAATGCCTATAATACGCCCCACACAACGACGCGCTGTTGTGACTCTTAAGAAAAAACCGAGTGCGTCGTTCTTTTTGCTCTTTAACAATATATCAGACAATCTGTGTGGGCACTTGTTGATTGACTTGTTTTAAAAAAATATTTTTTTAATTTTTGAAGTCTTAATAGGTGCTAACTAGAAATTCATAATACTTTTTAAGTAGTGACATTTTTATGTCAGCAGTATTGAGCGATTGAACTTGAATTGAAGAGTTTGATCATGGCTCAGATTGAACGCTGGCGGCAGGCTTAACACATGCAAGTCGAACGGTAACATAAAGCAGCTTGCTTTGATGACAGAGGCGGACGGGTGAGTAATGCTTGGGAATCTAGCTTATGGAGGGGATAACTACGGGAAACTGTAGCTAATACCGCGTAATATCGAAAGATTAAAGTGTGGGACCTTCGGGCCACATGCCATAGGATGAGCCCTAAGTGGGATTAGGGTAGTTGGTGAGGTAAAGGCTCACCAAGCCGACGATCTCTAGCTGGTCTGAGAGGATGACCAGCCACACTGGGACTGAGACACGGCCCAGACTCCTACGGGAGGCAGCAGTGGGGAATATTGCGCAATGGGGGCAAACCCTGACGCAGCCATGCCGCGTGAATGAAGAAGGCCTTCGGGTTGTAAAGTTCTTTCGGTAGCAGGAAGGCATTTAGTTTAATAGACTAGGTGATTGACGTTAACTACAGAAGAAGCACCGGCTAACTCCGTGCCAGCAGCCGCGGTAATACGGAGGTGCGAGCGTTAATCGGAATAACTGGGCGTAAAGGGCACGCAGGCGGTGACTTAAGTGAGGTGTGAAAGCCCCGGGCTTAACCTGGGAATTGCATTTCATACTGGGTCGCTAGAGTACTTTAGGGAGGGGTAGAATTCCACGTGTAGCGGTGAAATGCGTAGAGATGTGGAGGAATACCGAAGGCGAAGGCAGCCCCTTGGGAATGTACTGACGCTCATGTGCGAAAGCGTGGGGAGCAAACAGGATTAGATACCCTGGTAGTCCACGCTGTAAACGATGTCGATTTGGGGGTTGAACTTTAAGTTTGGCGCCCGTAGCTAACGTGATAAATCGACCGCCTGGGGAGTACGGCCGCAAGGTTAAAACTCAAATGAATTGACGGGGGCCCGCACAAGCGGTGGAGCATGTGGTTTAATTCGATGCAACGCGAAGAACCTTACCTACTCTTGACATCCAGAGAACATTCCAGAGATGGATTGGTGCCTTCGGGAACTCTGAGACAGGTGCTGCATGGCTGTCGTCAGCTCGTGTTGTGAAATGTTGGGTTAAGTCCCGCAACGAGCGCAACCCTTATCCTTTGTTGCCAGCGATTTGGTCGGGAACTCAAAGGAGACTGCCGGTGATAAACCGGAGGAAGGTGGGGATGACGTCAAGTCATCATGGCCCTTACGAGTAGGGCTACACACGTGCTACAATGGCGTATACAGAGGGAAGCGATAGTGCGAGCTGGAGCGAATCTCACAAAGTACGTCTAAGTCCGGATTGGGTCTGCAACTCGACTCCATGAAGTCGGAATCGCTAGTAATCGCAAATCAGAATGTTGCGGTGAATACGTTCCCGGGCCTTGTACACACCGCCCGTCACACCATGGGAGTGGGTTGTACCAGAAGTAGATAGCTTAACCTTCGGGAGGGCGTTTACCACGGTATGATTCATGACTGGGGTGAAGTCGTAACAGAGGTAACCGTAGGGGAACCTGCGGTTGGATCACCTCACTTACCAAAAAAACGAGAGACAATAAGTGTCCACACAGATTGATTGATATATTGTAGAAAATGAATGAGAGAGAAAAGTGCGTAAGCAAAATGTAAGATAGAGTATCTTTATTTGTTGTCCCCATCGTCTAGAGGCTAGGACATCGCCCTTTCACGGCGGTAACCGGGTTCGAATCCCCGTGGGGACGCCAAATAAAGATAACTTTATTATCTTCTGTTCTTTAACAACCAGGAAACAAGCTGAAAAACTGAAGAGACTTTCAAGTCCTTTTTAAAGGATAAGAAAAAGTCTGAGTAAGAATAAAATCTTGATTGAACAAAAGCAATCAAGTGTTTAGTTGAAAACACAACATCAAGAATTTTTGAGGTTGTATAGTTAAGTGACTAAGCGTACAAGGTGGATGCCTTGGCAATCAGAGGCGATGAAGGACGTGCTAATCTGCGAAAAGCTTGGATGAGTCGATAAGAGGCGTTTAATCCAAGATGTCCGAATGGGGAAACCCAGTAGATGAAGAATCTACTATCACTTATTGAATACATAGGTAAGTGAGGCAAACCGGGAGAACTGAAACATCTAAGTACCCCGAGGAAAAGAAATCAACCGAGATTTCGTTAGTAGCGGCGAGCGAACGCGAAGGAGCCTGTTAGTGATAATGACAGAGACAGAGGAACAAGCTGGGAAGTTTGGCGATACAGGGTGATAGCCCCGTACTCGAAGTCCAGGTCATGGTACTAAGCTAACGATAAGTAGGGCGGGACACGTGATATCCTGTTTGAAGATGGGGGGACCATCCTCCAAGGCTAAATACTCCTGATTGACCGATAGTGAACCAGTACTGTGAAGGAAAGGCGAAAAGAACCCCGGTGAGGGGAGTGAAATAGAACCTGAAACCTTGTACGTACAAGCGGTAGGGAGCCCTTTAAGGGTGACTGCGTACCTTTGTATAATGGGTCAGCGACTTATATTTTTGTAGCGAGGTTAACCGAATAGGGAGCCGAAGGGAAACCGAGTCTTAACTGGGCGAATAGTTGCAAGGTATAGACCCGAAACCCGGTGATCTAGCCATGGGCAGGGTTGAAGGTTGGGTAACACTAACTGGAGGACCGAACCGACTAATGTTGAAAAATTAGCGGATGACTTGTGGCTGGGGGTGAAAAGGCCAATCAAAACCGGGAGATAGCTGGTTCTCCCGAAATCTATTTAGGTAGAGCCTTGAGCGGACACCTTCGGGGAGTGAGAGCACTGTTTCGGCTGAGGGTCCATCGGATTACCAACCCGATGCAAACTACGAATACCGAAGAGTGATACTCAGGAGACACACGGCGGGTGCTAACGTCCGTCGTGAGAGGAAACAACGCAGACCGCCAGCTAAGGTCCCAAAGTCTATATTAAGTGGGAAACGAAGTGGGAAGGCTTAGACAGCTAGGATGTTGGCTTAGAAGCAGCCATCATTTAAAGAAAGCGTAATAGCTCACTAGTCGAGTCGGCCTGCGCGGAAGATGTAACGGGGCTCAAATGTAGCACGAAGCTGCGGCATCAGACGAAAGTCTGTTGGGTAGGGGAGCGTTCTGTAAGCGGATGAAGGTGAATCGAGAGGTTTGCTGGACGTATCAGAAGTGCGAATGCTGACATAAGTAACGATAAAACGGGTGAAAAACCCGTTCGCCGGAAGACCAAGGGTTCCTGTCCAACGTTAATCGGGGCAGGGGTGAGTCGGCCCCTAAGGCGAGGCTGAAAAAGCGTAGTCGATGGGAAACGGGTTAATATTCCCGTACTTGGATAAACTGCGATGTGGGGACGGAGCAGGGTTGAGTTATCGCACTGTTGGATATGTGCGTTTAAGTTTGTAGGTGGGAAGTTTAGGCAAATCCGGACTTCTTTTAACACTGAGAGATGATGACGAGGCTCTACGGAGCTGAAGTAACCGATACCACACTTCCGGGAAAAAGCCACTAAGCTTCGGGTTTATCTAAACCGTACTGAAAACCGACACAGGTGGTCAGGTAGAGAATACTCAGGCGCTTGAGAGAACTCGGGTGAAGGAACTGAGCAAAAATAGCACCGTAACTTCGGGAGAAGGTGCGCCGGCGTAGATTGTAGTCCCTAGCGGGCGAAGGTTGAACCGGTCGAAGATACCAGCTGGCTGCAACTGTTTTATTAAAAACACAGCACTCTGCAAACACGAAAGTGGACGCATAGGGGTGTGATGCCTGCCCGGTGCTGGAAGGTTAATTGATGGTGTAATCGAAAGAGAAGCTCCTGATCGAAGCCCCAGTAAACGGCGGCCGTAACTATAACGGTCCTAAGGTAGCGAAATTCCTTGTCGGGTAAGTTCCGACCTGCACGAATGGCATAATGATGGCCAGGCTGTCTCCACCCGAGACTCAGTGAAATTGAAATCGCCGTGAAGATGCGGTGCACCCGCGGCTGAGACGGAAAGACCCGTGAACCTTTACTATAGCTTGACACTGAACATTGAATTTTTGATGTGTAGGATAGGGTGGGAGACTATGAAGATGATACGCCAGTATTGTTGGAGTCGTCCTGAAATACCACCCTTTAACGTTTGATGTTCTAACGAAGATTACGAAACGTGGTCTCGGACAGTGTCTGGTGGGTAGTTTGACTGGGGCAGTCTCCTCCCAAAGAGTAACGGAGGAGCACGAAGGTTTACTAATGACGGTCGGACATCGTCAGGTTAGTGCAATGGTATAAGCAAAGCTAACTGCGAGACAGACAAGTCGAGCAGGGTACGAAAGTAGGTCATAGTGATCCGGTGGTTCTGAATGGAAGGGCCATCGCTCAACGGATAAAAGGTACTCCGGGGATAACAGGCTGATACCGCCCAAGAGTTCATATCGACGGCGGTGTTTGGCACCTCGATGTCGGCTCATCACATCCTGGGGCTGAAGTAGGTCCCAAGGGTATGGCTGTTCGCCATTTAAAGTGGTACGCGAGCTGGGTTTAGAACGTCGTGAGACAGTTCGGTCCCTATCTGCCGTGGGCGTTGGAGAATTGGTTGGGGCTGCTCCTAGTACGAGAGGACCGGAGTGGACGCACCACTGGTGTTCCGGTTGTGTCGCCAGACGCATTGCCGGGTAGCTAAGTGCGGAAGAGATAAGTGCTGAAAGCATCTAAGCACGAAACTTGCCAAGAGATGAGTTCTCCCAGATTACAAATCTGTAAGGGTTGTTTAAGACTAAGACGTAGATAGGTCTGGTGTGTAAGCGGTGCGAGCCGTTGAGCTAACAGATACTAATTGCCCGAGAGGCTTAACTATACAACGCTCAAGGGTTTTGGGTGTTGGGTAGATGAAACAAACTCAGAGAAGAAAGAGAAGAAGAAAGTTTTGAAGGTTATCAGCTTGTTTGGTTGTGAGCGCTAGAGATAGCGTAGCAGAGAGAAATAGAAAAGTTATTAAAGGAATAATCCTGGCGGCGATAGAGCGGTGGTCCCACCTGACCCCATACCGAACTCAGAAGTGAAACGCCGATGCGCCGATGGTAGTGTGGGCTTCCCCATGTGAGTAGGACACCGCCAGGTACTTTTTATTTTATTAGTTTATTTTTAGAGTAAATTAACAAAATAAAAATTTTTGTAGCTAACAGTGCAATGGTCCCACCTGAATCCATATCGAACTCAGAAGTGAAACATTGTTACGCCGATGGTAGTGTGGGGCTTCCCCATGTGAGAGTAGGTCACTGCCAATTATAGCCCTCATTTAGCGGAGTGGTAGTTCAGCTGGTTAGAATACCTGCCTGTCACGCAGGGGTCGCGGGTCTGAGTCCCGTCCATTCCGCCAATTCTTAATACCAATAGGGGCGTAGTTCAATTGGTAGAGCACCGGTCTCCAAAACCGGGTGTTGGGAGTTCGAGCCTCCCCGCCCTGCCATCTTAAAAAGCCTTTCATTTTCAATAATTTACTATATTGTAAAAATTTTCTTGTGAAAAATCGTCATCTTCGTGTGGCGTAAATGTGACATTATTCGCAAACTCAATCATGTGGTCAGCGTTTAAGTGGGCATATTTTTCACCATTTCTAACGTTTCCCAACCGCCCATTTCTTTTAGCGTGTAAAGTGGCGTTCCTGCTTGAACGTGCCAACTTGCCCAAGTGTGGCGCAAATCATGAAAGCGAAAATTATGGATATTGCTTTTTTCTAATGCTTGATGGAAATCATGCCAATCAATACGCCCAATTTGTTTATCAGTACCACGATGAAAAACAAATTCACTGCGGCGAGTTTGGTATAATTTTTGCAATAAATCCAAAGCAGTGTTATTCAACGGTAATGCTCTTGCTTTACCTGATTTTGCTACATCATTTGAAACAATCGCGATACTACGTTCAAAATCCACTTTATCCCATGTCATTGATAAAATCTCTGTCATACGCGCGCCAGTGAATAAAGCAAAAGAACAAACATTTTTCATCCACGCCAAATTCAAATTTGAAATCAGTGTTGGGCTTGCTCTTTTGTAATCCAACGCACACGGACTTTTGGTTCAACGAATTTTTTTACATAAGGGATTCTATCAATCCAGCCATTTTTATAAGCGAGTGAAAGCACTCTTAGAATAGATGTTCGGTATCTATTTTTAGTTGATGGCGATAATGCTTTTTGTGTGTTGTGGAGTATGTAGGCAGATTATCCATAATATTTTTCGCCTGTAATATCGCTCAACTTCCAACCACTAAAAACAGAACGCCAATAAATAGCGTGTCTGCGGTTAGTATCAAAATCCTTTTTCAACTTGGCATCTTCCACGAATAATAACAAGGCTTCTTCAAACAGTTTAGGCGGTTTCTTATTAAGGTGCGCCATATCCCATAGTTCTGCTTTGATCTTATCGTGTAATTCTTGTGCCTTTTTCTTTACTTCAGTCCCAGCGCTTCGTCTAATTCGTTCGCCACTCGGTGTTGTAATATCGAGCCAATATGTGTTTCCTCTCTTGTAGATTGACATTTATTTTCCTCCATTTTTATATCAGTCAATCCAACCAATCGGATGACATTATTTTTTCTTTTTCTACAACGGTCAAGATCTTCCCTAAAAACTCGCCAAGCTTTTGAACCTTCCATCTGGAAAAAGCCCCATTTAAAACGGTGTGCAAAAACGGTGCTGTAACTTAAATTAAGGAGGTTTGCAGCCTCCTTAATTATTAAAAGTGCGCTCGGATTTTTATTGTGTTTTCTCTGTAATCACAAATCACCTTCTTTCACAAACACGCCGTCAATCATACGCCCTTTGCGGTCTTTGATTTCATCCCATGCCGCTTGCACACAATCTGTTAAATCAAGATTAAAGCAATCGCAAACTTCAACTAAATCTAAAACAATATTACCAAATAACATTTCAAGAGATGTATTGCGGTCTAGTTCACAGCTAATTCGAGTTAAATCATGAAGCAACTCAATCACACAATCATCTGCGGTGAGTGTTGTTTTTGGATGGTGTTCAACTGCCATTGAACCAATATTAATTTCATCACGATTTCGTTGTGCTGAAATAATCGTTAAAACTACAAAGCAATCCCCGACGCTATCTTTGATAACGTCTAATTTTGCTTTTGATATTCCATTGCACAATTCACCGAATTCTTCTAATAATTTAATGAATTGTCTCTTAGGGCGTAGAACCCGTAATCAAATTGCGAGCTTCTGCCCAATTTTTCGATATTTTTAATAAGTTCTTTTAAATCTAACATGCTATTTTTCTCCTTAATCCTGCGGAATATCATTAAGTCTGAACCATTCACCACCGTTTCTTTTTGCGTTCAGTAATCCCGATGTTTCTTTGCCATAAAGAACCATCGTTACCAAAAGCAATCATTGATTCCATATAACCTTCATTGTTCAAAAACATTTGACATAGCAATTTGCACAATTTTTCTTACTGGCGAATTTACGCCATTAGATATCCGTTCCACTGACGGTTTTACTTTTATTGTTCTTTTTATTTTTTTCATAATTCACCTACATTTTCCCCAATCTCTCCCAAAATCCAGTTACTTTCTGACTAAATTTTTTCACAGAAAAGAGCGGGATTTTTTCTTCTTTAATGAAAACGTTGTCGTTTTCATAACAAATCCACTGAAAGTCATTCAACCGTAACCGTCCGAACCTGATTAACATGTCAATTTGTGACGGTTTTAACGGAAAACTCGATAGGCAACATCAATTCTTTTACCTGTTGTTCGATTTTTGAGCGGTTACAGTTACTGACACAAGTCCAAGCGTCGCTACGCTCCTTGTTTGTTTCGGTGGTCTCCGCATTGGCATCAGTTGCAACATCTGCCACTGTGCCTTTTTTGATAACCCAATTTTTTAATTTGGTTCTTACGCTTGCTAAACTGAAACGGTTTTTCACCCCCACAATTTTCTTTCTTGTTTCGCCGTATTGGTTCGGCTCGCTTTCTTCATATTCCACGCATAACGGCTGATCTTCACGTTTAGCCATTGCGCCCCCTTGCAACTCTAAATAGCTTGCAAAACAAGACACATCGCAAACCGCTTGCGCGTCTGCAATGGTTTTATCATCCACATCATCTAACTGCCATTTCTCTAATTTGCGTAATTCACGCCATACAGAAATTGGCGGATTGCCGTAAAAACTGGAATTGACGAATTCCCCAAAGGTTCGCCCACGCACGCACACGTTGCACGTTTTCGTCAAGTTTCAACCCTTCCACTTCGTCCGATGTTTCGTCTTTTTGATTGCCCGCATAAATGTTTTTGGCAATGTATTTCGCGATATAGAAACGGCAGAACCTTTTGCAGGGTCAATTTCATCTACTCTGCAGCGGTGTTTTTCGCCCCGAATTCATCGCCGTCTAGCTCTAAAGCTTTTTGATTTGAATAAGCGGATCACTTCTTCTTTATCTTCCGCTTTCACATACACAAGCAAGTGCCAGTGTGGAGTGGCGTCATGGTGCGGCTCAACGCCACGCATGCCAAAAAGCCGATGCCACGTTTAGCAAACAATGCCCGCAACTGCGCCCAATTCTTACTTAAATAAGCGTGCGTTGTGCGTGGGTCTGCACCTTTCCATTTCTTGTTATTTGTGCCGTTGTTGTGTGTCGCATGGAAAGATGAAGGGGCGGTCATGGTAAGGAATAATGACACATAGCCTTTTTCAGTTGCCCATTCGTCCACGCCACGCAAGCGGTTCATCATCTCGTTAAAACGGATGGCAGGATTACCGGACGATTTTTGCCACATCGCCATCAATTCCACCTGTTCGGATGGATCGTCAATGTTTTCAATAATCATCTGTTTTAAATATTCAAAGATTGGCTTTTTGTTGATTGCGGTAATCGCTCAATGCACCTGTTGAAATGTAAGGGCTAACTTTTGCCGATACTTCACCGCAACCAATCGCCAAATGCTCGATAAGGCGTTTTTGTGTGCTGCGTAACGTGCGGAACCAGTATTTTTCGCATACCACACGCAACAATTCGCCTTCTTGTTGTTGCACAGAAAGACGTTTCCCTTCTTCGATGCGGTGTTGGCTTTTTAGGTGGAAAGCCAATGTTTTTGCAAACATCAGCACAAAGGCGGTGCAGTTCACTGCTTAGGCGTGAAAAATCGACCGCACTAATAGCCCAACGGCTTTTTATTGGCACAATCTTCCACGAAATCGCTTTGCAATCCGTTGAAATGCAAGGCGAGTTTGTAGACGATTTCTTTTAATTGGCGTTCGCCTAATAGATAAAAATGCAAGCCTTGACCATCCACAGGCTTTTTGCATGGCCAAATTGGCTGAATAGCGTTTTGCGTTCAAGCAACCACGAAACAGAAATGCGATATTGCTCAAAAAACGGCTTCCAAACGATTTGTCAAAACATCACGCAAGGTTGTGTTGGCAATGCGGGCTTGTTTATTGCCTAAGCTAAAACTAATTGACCCATCATCTTTCACACTGCGATAAGCACGCAACCACACATTGCGGAAGTGTTTCACGTTGGCGTTTGCGTGGTAAATCTGAAAGCAGTTTTTCAACATAATCAAAATGATTAGGAGCAACCGCAAACAGCTCAATTTGTGCGGCAGTTGCTTGCGGCAAGTCTAAAAGTGCGGTGAGTTTTAGCCGCGCATTTCATTCTTGCCAAACGAGCTTCTTCCATCGCTGAATCACGTTTAGCGATGTTGTTATCTCGTTGTTGCTCCCAGTTCATCATTTTATTTCTATGCTCTTTGTAAGTTTGCTAAATATTCATTGTGCTGATCAAAGTAATCTTTAATGGCTTGATTGGTTGAGTTAATCGCACTTTTTCCATTTCAGTGAGTGAAAGCACTTCATATTGTGCTAAGGCAAAGTTGCGGACTTCATTCACTGCACCAATAATCGTGTTATGTAATCGCTCAATCACTCTTGCTTTTTTGTTTCGCCAACCGTCACTATCTGCCACGATTTCTAACACTTGAAAGCGGTCGCCAATCTTGGTGATTTGTAATTCGGCTCCGCAATCTAAATTGATGTAAATATCGGTACTCATTTTGTTTTCTCCTTAGAAGTGTTTACTTATCCAACTTGCCAACCAACACAAGGCGGCATCTAATAAGGCAGCAGCCATAAAACAACCAACATCACCACCGCTAATCCAATGAAAAAAATCACTCATTGCCTTTCTCCAAAAATCCTTGAAATCTAACTGTCTGCTTTTTCTAACCTTTATTGCGCCTGTATCAATGGCGGCTTTAAAACAACGATCTGCACGTGCAAAGCACCAATCTTCATCCAGTGTACTGGTGATAACTGATAGGCTTTGCGCCAAAACTGTGCGGCTTTTAAATATTGTTCTTCACGTTCTGCTTCTGCGGCAGTTTCGATTGCCGTTTTAAATTCGATAAATTTTGTTCTCATGCTGTTTTTTTCTCCGTGGATTGGCTTGCCATTGCTCCCAATCTCTGTATTTTTTGTAAAAAGAGTTGGCGTGCTTTTTGTCGCTCAAGTCGCCGTTTTTCAATAAATTCATTAAATGCTTGTCTTGCTTGTTCTTCATCGCCTTTGTCTAAGTGATAGATGTAAGCGAATAGTTTTTTCCTGCGCCTTATCGAGTTTTTTTGATAATATTCCTTTGCCACAATGCTCAATGCGCCACGGCTTAAAAATCACAGTTGCCATGCTTCCCCTAATTCAATGCTTTATCAATCAATAGTGAATTCGCGTTCGGTAATGCCTTTCGGAAACATTCCCGAAATCAACCGCACTTTACGAAACGCTTTGGCGATTTTGCGTTGTCCGTTTTCGGTGTAGTGGTGTAGTTTCTCGCCTGTAAATGTGGTGCTAACTAAATCATTGATGTCGAGTTCTGCCATTGCTAATAAGATTTCTCTTTCGCCTTGTGAAAGGTTGCTGAAAAGCGTACTCTACGCGATAGCGACTTTTGCCGATAACGTGGCGGCAATCGCCCCAACTTTGCACCTGTTCAACCGCAATTTGATTTTTCTTTGCAGAATTTTTGCTGCCGCACTTTCTTTGCCTGAAACGTACATCACACGCCCCTTGCTTGTTGCCTTGAACCCAACTTAACCAACGACCAAACATCCCTTGCTTGTTCCAACTGGCTTTTTCAAGCAGTGCCACACGGTCGGAAAGTGTTTCATTCAATAGCACTTGTTGTTGGTTTAAGCTGATTTGATGTTGAAGATGACGTTTAATTGCTTGGTTCTGCACTTCCAACGCTTTTACACGTTTTTTCTAACTGATACACATTCACACGTTCTTTGTGTGTTTTCCCGTTGTCGTACACATAGTTTTTACGTGACATTTTCTGGTTCTCCCTAAATTTTTGGTTGCAAAAATCCTGTCGCATGAATTTCTTCAAACGACGGTGTTTAAAAATCTTGATGGAAAGTTAAAGACTAGATGTCGATTTCTTGCTGACGCTCGTCAATCTGATTTAACGGCTTATTCGCACCTAATGCTTCTGGGCGGTCGTTATAGATTGGCGTTCTTACTCTTGTAATTTGGCTTTGCACTCTTAATTCTGTGCCGCAGTTGTTGCAGTAAGCCAACACGTCGATTGACAATAAACCGATCTTTTCGGAAGTTCGCACACGGATGTTGTTGCTTCCGCAGTTTGCGCATTTCATGATCTCACGTTCACATTCACCACCTTAACTGTTTCTAATCACTGCCCAATCCACATCGGGTCGTAAATCTTCGGCTCTTACTTTTGCCTTCTGTTGCTTTGATAATGGCGGGAATATATTTCACATCCATTTTTCCACCGCAAAAGCCACTTAAGCACCGCTGTTTGGCTCACTCCGCAAGCTCTAGCAAGGGAAGATTGCCCGTTGCAAAGTGCAACTGCTTGTTTAATTCCTTTCATAAAAATTACCTATAAAACTAAAGTTTGAAATATATTAATCTGAAAGTTTTAATATTGCAATAACTTTTTGATGATATTTTTATAACTTAGGTTTTAAACTATCACACTAAAGGAGAAAAAAATGCCTGATTTATCTACACGCTTTAAAACTTTACTTTACGAAAAACATCTTTCAATGAATGCTTTTTGCAAAGATGATTGGAGTATCTCAACCAACAATCGCAAAAGATTGCAAATGGCGAAACATTAAACCCTAAAAATATTTTTAGAAATTGCGGCCGCACTTAATGTGGACCCGCATTGGTTAAAAACAGGGAAGGCGACCCTGATCCGTCTTATCGCATTGTGAAAGTGAGCGAACCGCAAAACCCAAACACAGTGCGGATTGATATTTTGGACGTGGAAGCGAGTGCCGGAAACGGGGCGTATTCGGCTCAACCGAACAAGGCTTGCTTTCACAAGAATTTGATTTAACGTTCTTCCGTCAACAATTTGGACGTGCTGATGCAAAACATTTGAAGTTGATCACGGTGAAAGGGGATAGCATGGCGCCAACCCTGAAAGCGGTGATTTGCTTTATGTGGATATTTCCGAAAATTACTTTTGCCGCCGACGGGCTTTATGTTTTCACCTTTGACGGCCAAACATTCATCAAGCGTTTGCAAAAAGTGGGAAAAAAATGCTCGTCATTTCCGACAACCCAACATACAAAGAATGGACGTTCACGCAAGATGACGATGTATTTATCCACGGCAGGGTAATATTCAGCATGCCGATGAAGTGGCGGAAGTGGTGATTTTAACCGACCGGCTTTTTAATTATCTGAGAAGCTCCATTTTTGTTTTATATCATAGGTATAAAAAGTGAGAGCTTTTTCTTTTTAATTATAAGAGTGGTTTTAGTTTCATCGGGCGGTGGTGATGGTTGGGAGCAGTTGAGAACGTCAAGATGGGAAAAATGGCTGGTTTGGTTGAAAAAGCATTTAAAAAAAGAAAAATAAGAGAGCATACTATGGAACCTATAACTGATGATGTTTTTATTATTAATAACGAAGATTCTTTCAAAATTACATTTATAAAGTAATCATTGAATGTGATTTAACACAAAAGTAATTTTGTTTTTCCTGCGGTAAGATTTGAAAAATTGGCCCATTTTGCATTTTAATGTCAAAGGGGAGATAAGTACAAATCAACGGTTACCTCTTATTTAATTGAGGGATTGAAAGATTTTTACCGATGAAATTTTTCCGTGCCATTTGTGTTTGTAAAGTACGGAAAACCGGATCTTCGCTATTTAAAAGAAAAAGACCGAGAAGAATTTGATCTCGTGATTAAAAATTGCAGAAGGTTCTTCTGATGGAGAAGGCTCTGCGGAAAAATTGACAATAGTTTTTTACGAATATGAACGACACATTAAAAAGTATGACCGGTTGGAAACAGTTATGCGCCTTTGTTACTTATATTGGTGTATTGGGTGGCGTAGTCGGTGGCGTAGGCGGTTTGGCTGTATATGAATATTTCCATGCTCAATCAGAAGAAACTCTAGCGAAGGTTAGAATCGCTGAAATACAGTCTAATAACTCAAAAGAAATGCTGGATAATCAAGCCAAAGCCTTTGTGGAAATAAACCAACAGCAACTAGAAACTATTCAAGCACTTATCATAGAAAAAGCCAGTGAGAGCAAAACAACGTTTAGCGATGAGTTAGAAAAAGCGTGGCGAACTTGCTTCTGATAATTTTATGAGACAAATAGCGAAAGATCCTGCTGTAACCGAAGCAACGGTACAATCTACCACAGCTAAAGGAAAAGAACTTGAGCTGTATAAGCAGCGTGCGGTTACTGAAAAAAATCAATTAGCAATAAAGCTGATGACTTTTTATATTAAAGGATTGGAGCACACTGGTTCATTTGGTGATACGTTGAGTATTACAGCACAAAAGAGTAGACGGCATAATGTTCACCTTAAAAATTAAAAGTGGAAAAATTGCAAGAGCTTGAGAAAAACATTCTCACTCAAGCGTTGGTTGAAGAAGAAGGAAACGTCAGTATATTCGGTTAGCCTATAAAGAGAAATTGAAAAATGGACAGAAATCTGGTGTGGGAGAATTAATTTCGGTCGCGTATAAAGAGATGAATAATGCTACTCGCTAAAAATCCGCAATATCTAGCCCTGATCTAAGGGCTTTTTTACGAGGAAAATCCAATGAAAAAACTTATCCTGATTCTAACCGCACTTTCCCTTGCTTTCTCAACAGCAACTTTTGCCAAAAATAAAAAGCAGATGCAGAACAGTTTAGTTGTGCTGATAGTAAATATTGCAAAGAGATGAGTTCTTGTGCTGAAGCTAAATTCCATTTAAATGAATGTGGTGAAAGCCGCTTGGACCGTGACAATGACGGTGTGCCGTGTGAGAATGTCTGTCGAAAATAAATATGGATTCAATTAAAACGCTAAATGGCGATATTATTGGATATAGTTTGCCGAGTAATATTGCCGCTTTACAAAATATTGTTAGGGTGCAGATTTTTCAGGCACTGATAGTTTCAATCTACTCCCACCAATACCAGAACTGGTCAATATAAAAAGAATTGATTGCGATTCATACTCTTGACGATGAATTAATCGGCTTTTTCTTTACCGCCTGAAATAAAAAGATTCAAGATGTGCTTATTCAACTTAAGACAGCATTAAACATTAATGATGTTGCATCAGAAGATGCCTTTAATTCTTTGCTTATTAATATAAAAAAATCTTGAGCAAATTGAAGATGATCAAACTCATTCTTTTTAAAGAGGCTCTTGATTCCCTGTTGTTGGCAATCTATCAAATATATCAAAACAACCATAAATTCATTTCTGTTTTGATTCCGGTATTGTATTGTATCTTGGACTTTGCAGGTGAAAAAGTGCTTGAATATATATTTGATGATCACCAACAAGAACAAATGATAGAGATGATTGAGCAACAACAAGAAGAATTAAAAAGAACTCAAAGAGCAGAATAATATTATCTTAGATGAAATTAAGTCTTTAAAGTCTCAAGCCAGTGAAGAAAAAGACGACAAAGCAACCGGCAAAAAGTTACCTCTATGGATGTTATATAATACCCCACATTTTTATTTATGTGCGGGGTGCTTATGACAAACAATGACTTACTTAATCTTTATAATTTAGAAAAAGAGCAGTTATGATTCTTATGGAACTTGGCGAACATCACTGCTATTGGGTTGAGTATTCAATCTTATTATTAATATACGCTCTCATTTCTACGATTCAAAACATGGTATGGTAATATTTGTGATTTCAAATTTTGCGCTATTTGTTGTTTTTCGTAATTTTGACCGTTCAAAGAGAACAGGCGAAAAAGGCGAGTATCACAAATTATGAAAAATGCTATTAAATAAAAATCCATAATATAAGCCCTCATTTGAGGGCTTTATTTTTCACCTTCTTCACGTCCACTTCTTCATCTTCCACTTTCAATTCGCATTCAATTTGACTGGTAAAAGCCAGCGTCTGAAAAGATTGTGTGTTACTTTGGTGATGAGCCAACTTGCCGCGTCAATTTCGGGTTTAAAACCAGATAATTCAATAATTGATTCAGGCATCAACATAGGATCCCCAAAAAGCAAGATTAAGACTAAAGGTTGCCACGCCACGTTTTAACTTATCAAAAAGCGGACTTGGCGGCGGTGATAGCGGTTTTTCGCTTGCATAGGTGTGTCGCAGTGATTTTATTTGAGAACTGTCACTTGTGATGGGTTCTTGTTGCTCAATTTCGTTGTATTTACGTTTACTTAGTTTACTGCCTTTTCACAGTGCCGTTTTTCAGCGCTCTGCCTTTCGTCATCCGCTGCTTCTTCACAATCTTGGTGTTTTCATCAACTGTTACTTCGCCACGCTTGCCGCTGTCCGTATCGTGCCAATACGCCCTCACCGCTTTGTAGTTTTCACTTTCGGCAATGGAAAAATTGTAGTTGTCGCCTTGTTTTTGTGATTTTTATAGGATGGCAAAAGGCTTTCCGCTTGCGCTTTTTCCCTGCGCCTAAATCCATAAACAGCAAGACTTCATTTTTTTACCGTCACCATGGCGTCGTATTGCTCAGCAAGGCGTGTCAATAGATTTATGTCGCTTTCATTAGTTTGGTCTATGTGGTCTATTAATGGATTATGCAGCCCAACTGCCACAAAACAATCTAACCCGTGTTCATTGGCGATTTGTTCGACTCAAATCATCTAAATGGATTTTATGGAATGACCGTTCTTTTTGTTCTGTTAATGTGCCTTTTTAAATCGGCTGCTCTTGCGCGAATGGTTAGCCTGTCAGCTGAATTTGCTCCGCCAGAAAACTGCACTTCATCCACTGAATATTTGCCTTTCTCAATAAGCGGTTTTCCTTTCCAACCCAGTGCAAGGCTGATTGTGGCATTGCGTGGCGGCAAAGCCAGTTTGCCGTCATGGTCGGATAATTCTAAGTCTAGCGTGTCCGCTTCCAAGCCACGATTATCGGTTAAAGACAGATTAATCAATCGGCTTGATACCACTTGCGTGATGTCTTGTTGTTTGTTGTCTTTCGTGGTGATCACCACTTTAAAAGCGGGGTGCGGTGATTGTCGTTAAAATCTAAGCCTAACATTACAGATTACTCATTAAACTGTCTGCAATGGCAATCAACATCGGATCGTCAGTGCGTTTAAGGTTCATGGTGAAGTCAATGGCACGGGGTGCGCCATCGCCAAAAAACTCGGTGCGGGTTTCTTGGATATTTTCAATCACAAAGAAACCAATAATTTCAAAGGTTGCACCATCAATCAGCGGAACGCTCCGCCACTATCTGCCATTAATTCCAAGGCTTTTAATGGAAAATCTGCCACCCGTGATTTCGGGGATAAGTCGCCCGCCGATTGTCACGGTTTCGCTTTCCTTTCCGGTGAGTGTGATTTCGGCATTGCGCCCACAATCGCATTGGTTGGATGTCGCCACGTTGATGTGCGGTCTAAGCTTTGGAAAGGCACGGTTTGCCGTGTAAAAACAAACATCCCAAGTGCGGCTAAAGCAAAGTTTTGAAACATTATTTATCGTCCTCAACTTTGACGGTCATTAACATCAATAAAACATCAATAAAAATAACCCATCCCCACCCATCAATGTTGTGATACATCAAAAACGTGGCGTACCCTGTGACAGCAATAATTGATAAAAAAATAGAAAAAAAGAAGATTAGAATTGATTTCATGTTTTTATCCTAAAGAAAAGTGCGGCCAAAAATCCCGTGATTTTCTGACCGCACTTTGTGAGTTATCGAAAGAGAAAGGCAATGCCGAAAATCACAAGCAACCAAAAACAACAAGTGAGATTAACAGCCCACGCCATACAATATGCCGTGGCATATTTAATAAATAATCAATCATTTTCTGTTTCATTTCGTTCCCTTGCTTTTTCTCGCCATGTCATTAATTCGGCAAATGTCATTTGCTCAAAAAGGCTTGTGGTTGCCAATGGAAAAATTAATGCAATGTCCGCCATGGCATCTTCTACCGTGGCGGCAATCATTATTCGGTCGCTTCCGCTTCCGAATTCTTCCCTAAAAAAACCGACAGCCACCGCCGCAAGCTCGGTGAAGTCTGCCACTTCCATTGTGGAAAAGTCTGATTTATGCAACACAGGATTTGTCACGCGTGTTAATAACACTTGTAATGCGTCCACGTCCATTTGTAACACGTCAAACATTTTCAAAGCCTTTTAATGCCGGCACGGTTGGTTTGTTTACGGTGATTTCGGTGATTTTTAGTTTCGCCACGCACAAGCGGATTCGTTAATGTGATCACTTTGCTGTTTTTCGTTTTTCATTTTTATACCTTTTAAAAATGCCACGCTTAAGCGTGGGGGAGTGATTTAATAAAAAGCCCTTGCGGGGCTAGGTGGTGATTAGATGCCAATCGCTGAACGGTGTTCTGCCAAGCGGTCAGTGCCGCCGACAATAAAGATTGAGTTGAGCAAATCAATCTCGACCAAATCTTTGCCGTTTTCGATGATTTTGTAATAGGTTAATGGCACGGTGTAGCTTTGTTCAGTGTCATCGCCTGATTTGCTTGTTCCGTTGTCAATTTCGCTGAAACGACCACGCATAATCAATTCAATGGCGGTGACTTCTTCTGTGTCGTCTTGTTGGTATGCACCCGCAAAACGTAATGCCGAACCGTCAATTTTGCCGCCAAATTCTTTGATGAGTTCGGTCATGTAACCGCCCATTTTGAATTGCGCTTCCAAGCCTTTCCACGCCTAAATTCACTTTCACTGGACCAATCGTGCCGCCTGCACGGTATTCTTCCAGTTTCATTGCTAATTTAGGTTGCGTGATTTCGGTAACTTGGCCACGGTAAGAATTACCGTCTGCCAAGAAGTTCATGAGTTTTAATTTACGTGGTAAAGCCATTTGTTATGCTCCTACTTTGGCAATCTCTGCGGCGAATTCCACAAGGTATTCATCGCTGATGTATTGGTTAAAAGCCTAATTGTTCTAATGGCGGAACAGGGCAGTAATCATAAGACACAAGCAATTTTGCATCTTTTAAGGTTGCGGCGGTGTTAAGTTCGGCATTGATAAACGCTTTACCACCGATCAAGTAACCTTTCGCCACATATTCACGCCATTTCGCATTGATCGCTTCCACGATTTCTTTCACCAACATAACACTGATGTTTTTATCTACGGCCCAATCAAAGGATTGTGCGATGGTGTCTTTCAACACTTGTGCGGTGCGGGTGTAGTTTTCGTGAGATGAATAACTTGTCGGCTGAACAGGTGCGTAAGCCCCATAATTTGAAGCCATTGTGATTGACGCAACAAGTGATGCCTTGTTCGTTCAGATAGTTGACATCGGTCGCACTGTCGTTGATGTCAAATGAAAGCGGTTTCGTTACGCCAGTGACGCCAGTTAAACCTTTATTAGAAATTAAGGTGTGCCAGCCATATTCTTTATCTTGATACGCACGCATTGCCGCCGCACGAACAACAGCATAATCCACTTCGGTTGCTTTGGTGTTCCGGGTTGAATGACAGAAGTCACCGAAAATCAGCATTAATTCACGCTGTGAGAAATTACGGCGATAAGTGACTGCTTCTTCTTTAGTTTTTGCTGAACCGCACGATGCATACACAAAGCCATTCAATTTTTTCGCCACGCTTAAAAGCTCGGTGGTGACATCTTGGCTGTCATACTTCGGCACGCAGAAAATACGTGGTTTCACGCCACAAACGGCAGCAGAGACTAAAAACGCTTTTTAAGCCAGTGTAATTGCCGTCGCTGTCCACCGTGCCGATGACGTTTGCTTTCATTGTGCTTTCGTCATCGCTTTCTTCCACACGAATGACCACAACTTTACAATTTACAATATCCGCAATGCCATCCAATGCACGGGATAATGTGCCTTGTTTACCGGCTTTTCGCTTGTACTTCGGCAGTGATGCCTGTTAAAAAGTGGGTTTATTGGTGGGAAAAACAGTTGCGTCTGCATCTGCTGCCGTTGCCACTAAACCGATCACGGCAGTGGATGATGTGGTGAGTGTTCGCAAGGCTTCGGCAATTTCCGTTACCTTGACCCCATGGAGATATTCATCAGACATATTTTAGCCCTATGGTTTCTATTGGTTAAATAATGTCTTTATTGTGATCGAGAGAATAGCGCAGTGCGAGCGGTTGGAAGTGTGAAAAACGGGGTAACAAAATGCGGCCAAAATTGACCGCGCTTTATTTAAATTAAGGCAGAGTTTCTGGGAATGGATCGTCAGTTATCCAAGTAATAACAGGCATACGTATAATATCCATATCTTGCTCAGGAGGTTTATCTATAAACCGTAATTCCATGTAATTATAGTTTCTTAAGCCACCAATATAAACCATTCCAATATGAACCCCGTCATCATTATAAAAAGGGAGCATAATGGATTTAGTCGAACGAAAATCCCTTCGGTATTCGGCCTATTGGGCAAAAGATCCATACGTTTAGCGTGAGATTTTTGAGAAGCGAGTATTCGCCGTTCCATAAAAATAAATAGCGTCCCATTGCCGTTGCCAAAAGTGCATTGCACAATGTTGTTTACTCGTCTTAAAGCGATATTCCCCGATTTAATATTTACGCTGTATCTCGACATATCACGCTCACCTGTATCAGCAGATACAACATTCCATTGATTTTGTTTCTGCCACAAATAAGCACCAACGTTTGCCCCGTTCAAAGAATTGTAAAAAGTTCCGTTTGGCTCATTACCTGTAATCTTGCCGTCTGTTGTGTCAGGCTTATCGGTCTCCCATTCCCAGTGATGATCGTTGAGTCACTGGATTGACTACCACTTGCACCATCTGGAATTTTTCTTTTTCGATCCGCTTAATTTCAGTTCCCATGAATTCAGCGAATTCTGATATATTCGCTTGAAATGTCATTATTGTGTAACCTCTGTTATAAGCTTCTTTTTAAATTCACACTGTCTAGAGTTGTGAATTTCTGATTAAAAGTGCGGTTAATGCCTCATTAGCTTGCGAGATTTTTGGATGAGTTTATTCAATCCATCTTCACCAGTTTTCATTCCATTTAGCGCTTCAGCTAATTCCTTGATAGTATCTAATTCAGCCGCTACGTTACCGCCCTAATATTTCGCTTTTTCGCATCGGTTTTTCGCTTGGTTTACAAGTTCAAGGATTTTCTTAGCGGATAAGGTTGAAGTTTCATTGGTTGCGCTGTCATTAATACCTGCGGCATTGCTTGATAAACTATTAAGCGTTTGTTTCAGCTCATTAATTGCGCCGACAATTGATGTTTTTTTCTGTTAGTGCTTAGTGTTTGAAGATTGCCAATTAGCTTTATAATCTCTTTATCTTTCATGCCAACAAATTCTGCGAATTCTGTGATTGTTTGATTAAATTCTTGTCTTGCCATTAAAAGCGCTCCGATGTTGTAGTGAATAATTAATTCGTTGATGTTTGGTAATTTGCTTGTATCAAGATCACCGCCAATATTGGCATAACCTTTTTTGAACGGTGATTTTGTGCTGTTGTTTAGGTTTTGAGTGTCACTTTGTGTTTGGCTTTCGCCTTAGTCTTTATACATTTCACCCCCTTTGTAATATCCCGTTTTAACCGCACTTTTGCCACCGCAAAAGGGTGCTAATTAATCCGTTCTTGTCAGTTTGTTGCAAATCCCAACTTGCCACCGCCCAATCTGCATTTTCTGTTTGATCGTGCGATACGTGCAGCGTGATTTCGTTTTTCTTTAACGGTTAAGCCATTTGATGTTGACAGCTTAATGGTTTTCGGATTGACTTCGTTCCGGCACAATATGCAAATCAAATTGGCTCCCTGTAAAGTCCATTGAGGGTATCGTCGTCATTATTAAAAATGAGCGTTTCGAATTCATCATCCCCACGGATCCAATCAAAAATTATTTCATTCATTTTGCATTCCCTTGATTGAACCGATAATCCCGCTGTTTGCCGTTTATTTCGCTTTCGTAGGCTGTTTTACAATGGTTTTTATCTCTAAATAACCCATTAATTAAACGATAGAGTACGCGCCACCGTTTTTCGGCTGCTCGGCTAATATTGCTCCGCGATAGACTCGACTTGATAATGTTTCGTCTGCTGCACCGCCTGTTATCGCATTGAATAATTGGTCAATGGCGATGATGTTGTGATAGATGTATCGTTTTAATTCCATACTTCAATTTCCTTTTCAAGTGCGGTTAAATCATTGGGCGTTTTTAAAGCGAGCAAGCGGTCTTCAAATGCCTGACGTTTCCCAATAATGATGCCAATAGCCACAGCAAACTGAGCAGATTTTTTCAATCACTTTTTCAATTAACACCTCTAGCGGCACACCACGTACACGGGCAATTTGTGAAAGCATCGGTGTCGGTGTGTTGTGGTCGGCTTGCCATGCGAGGGCCTCTTTTTCTTGACGGTAAAAACTTTTCAATTTCCGTCTGTGGATACCCTGCCAGTAAGCTATTTTTAAGTTGGTCAGCTTTGTCGCTAATTTATTGAGTAAAGCCTTCTTTTTGTTGTGCAAAAAGTGCGGTTTGTTTTTCTGGCGGAATCACCCACGCTTTGCCGTCCCATTGGTGAGCGTGGGTGGGTTGTTTGTCCACTAACACTAATTTGCCTTTATGTAATACCTGTGTTTTTGCGCTAACTCTTCATCGGAATCAATGTCTAGCACAAAATACAATGATTCATCTTCAGGGGACAGGATAGATAACATATTGGCTAATATCTGTTTTTAAAAAATACACTTTCATTTTTTATCCTTAGTTAAGTTAACCAAATACGACGACTTTTTTAAGTCTTGGGTTGCGCCCGTCACTTTGTGGGGTGATAGTGATATTGTTACCATTACGATGTAACAACGCGAGGTGACATAGTTATAATCACCACCGGTTCCGCCTGTATCGTATTCGCCGATGCGTGTGTCGTGGCATTGTTCGATTGGCGCGCTGAACCAAATTGGGCGATTCGCGTTTGCTCCATGGGGAGTTTCCATTGAGTACAAATAATACGCGCTTTGCTAACTTGTGCATTAACTGTAATTTGATTATCCGTTGACCCTTGCCAAATAAGGCGTTCTTTAGGTAAAGTCTGAGAGGCGTTTGCCGGCAGTCGTGACAAAATCATCTCCCCGTAATGCCCCATCGTGTTCAAACCACCATATTTTTCCGTTGCCGCTATCCGTAATTAAGTGGATGGCGCCACTGCCAAATTTGTTGATTGCCCCAGGGTCATATACCCAAAAACTAAATGCTGTGCCATAATCATTGCCATTGGTGTTAAACCCCTTGATAAAGGGATAATAGATATTTTCCCGTTGGCATTTTGGTTATTAACCACATACGGTGCTTTTTTGTCGGCCCATTGATTGGCAAATGCACCCTGTCCATATGCTTTTGCGGTGTATCCGGTAGCACGCATAACACCACCGGTATAAATCCCCTCACTGTCAATCGTTGCGATAAATTCATGGCTATTTTTACGGCCGCCGAGATTTAATGACCCATTGTTGTTAAATCCAATTCCGGTGACTTCGTTCCCGATAAACGTATCACCCGAAAACTTAATCGGCATACGCCATGGTAATTTCCGATGTAATAGTTTTCAGTCGCGCCGGTAAATGTGAGTGTGCCCTTCATGCTGTCGCCACTTTTTGCGACGACGTCATTAACATAAGCGATCGTACCATCTCTTTTTGGCAAAATTGCCACTGCTACGTTTTCACCGTTTGGCTTACGATATACCACAGTAAGCATATAGCCGTTAGCGTGATTATTGCCTTCCAGTCGCAAGTAATACCCATTATTGTATATATAAATTAAAACCACTGTAATCACCTTGCTTAAAATGACATATCGCCTGTCATCGTATCGCCTGATTTAGATACTCTACCATCGGCGTTTAGGTTTGCTTTATCCGCTGCAGTTTTGGCTTCCGTACCTTTATCATAAGCTATTTTGACTGCTGATGATGTTGCTACAGTGTCATTGCTGTTGCTAGTGACTGAATTTGATTTTTGTTGTTTTGGATGTAATTACCTAGGGCGAGTTGAACTGTGCTGATTAGCTGTGCAAGTTTTTTACCGGCTCTTGCTGATAATCCTAACTTGTCGCTGTCAAGTCCTGTGTCATCGGTGAGTTGCACAATCCCCGCTTTTGTTGTATCGGCTTTTTCGATTTCGTGTGTATGCCGCTTTCATCAAATCCATTTGTGGTTGATGATGTGATTTTTGTAGGGTTTAATTGCTGACGTGTAACAAAAATTACAGAATTATCAATACTTAAAGTGACGGCTTGAGAATTACTGACTTTTAAAAATCATCCGCAACACTTGCACTTTGCCGCTTCCGCTTTCTAGTGTTGGTTTAAAGTTTTCAGGCGTGTTTGCATAAGCTACTAATTTGTTTGCGCTGTCGAAAACGCCCATTTCTCGGATATAAAACCCGCCCACATCTTCCGGAATAGTCAATTCAATGATGATTTTTCTTATTGTTGCGTGGATCGAGTGATACGGCACTGACATTGGCTCGGTGTGTCTCTTTCACCAACGCTGTGCGGTCTGCCGTTGGGGTAACGGCTTGTCCGTTACCATCTCCCACGGCAAAGCTTGAAAATTGAATTGGTTGATTGGTTGCGATGGCTTTGGCAAAAGCTTCTGTGCCGTAGTTAGTTAATACTGTGAAATATTGTGCTGTCATATAAATCCTAAATAGGGTAAACGCTGACGATTTCGCCTGTTTGTTGCCCAAAAATGTGTTAATTGTGCCAGTTGGTGAAATGGCGATGGCGAGCTGTGACAAATGGCGTGAAACAGGTTTTTACATCATTGATTAATCGCACTAATTCGTTATAAGTTTGCTCGTTTAATCCTGTTTCCGGCACTTCAACTGTGATGCTAAATGTGCCTGCTTTGGCTTTGTGGTTTTTGGTTGAACCATTCATTTAATTCAACAAGATAGCCTATTGGTTCGATCACTCGTTTCACGGCGGAAATGGTGCCTTTGTGTTTATGCACAAAAAAAGATTGTTTAATTGCGATGCGTTTGACTTCTTCGCTCAATCCTCGTCCCATTTATCCACCGAAAACGCCCATGCCAAGTAGGAAAGAAGCTCCGATGGACATCTGTCAGGGTTGATCAAATCAGCAATAATGACTGGATTTTTCAACCGCGCTTTTTAAAATTTCTGCGGCTCGTTTTTCCAGTTTTTGTTGAGCCTGTTGGCAATAGGGTGGCTAGTAATCATCACTTACTACAATCTCAATATTAATATTTGTGCAATAGCCTGATTTTGAGCTAGGCAAAACAATATCGGCTGTTGGTGCGAGTAATTCCACTCGTTGAACGCCTTCAAGGTGTAGTGCAGCATAAATTCGATAAGCTAATATCTCGACCCTAATCTGCGTTTTTCTGCGGTGTATGCAGTGAGTTTTTTTCATTGCTTCAGCTTTTATTGCTTCATATTCAGGCCCACGATATAAATGCAATTTTGCTCGGATTTCGTATGTTTGGATTGTGGCACTTTGCACTGTTACACGATCCCCGATTGGTCGAATGGTTTCTTCATTCAATTTTTCTCGGACGGCTTTCAACACTTGTTCACTTGCTACGCCTTGCCCTGTTCGGCTTAAAATAGTGACGGTAACATTGGCGGGTTCAGGTGATACAACTGACACGTCAGCCACATCGGCGTGAGCGGATAAGGCGTGAAACACATAAGCGTTTCTTGGCCCTGCGACCGACATTCCTTCAAAAGGCTAGTTGTGTTCTAATTCGAAGTTCCGCATCGCTTTCGTAGATTGCGGGCTTTGGTGGTGTCGTTGAGTTATCTTCCGCTTGAATAAGTAAGCGTTTTACGTTGTAGTTGGCGGCGATAACGTCTAAATCGCTCCCTGTTGCATAAGCAAGCATGGTTGCCTGTGCGGCTTGATTGATGCGTGTGCGTTCTTGCAGTTGCAAATAGACAACTTCTTGTAAGAGTTTTGTAATGGGTTCGCTTTCAAGGCTTAAGCGAGACTGCCAGAATGCACGTTCTGATTCGTCAAATAATTTGATGAATTCTTGTTTTTCTTTCCGCAAGTAAGGTTTCAAAAATCTAAATCTTCTAAAAACTTTTGGTGCGTTCAGTTTTGATAAATCAACTAACTCGCTCATTCTTACCGCCTAGCCATACATCATCATAATTGATGATATTGTTTTGATTTCTTGTTCTGCCCACGATTGAGCAAGTGATGCCGTTTTCTGTAAGTTGTGGTTTAAATTGGCTAATCGTCACGCGGGGTTCCCATTTGTGCAATGCCATCACCGCACTTGCGGCAAGTTGGAGCAACAAAGCGTGGTTCATTGGTCTGTCAATCAGTTCTGGAATACGGCTGCCATAATCTCGGCGTTGTAAGCGTGATCCGATTGGCGTCAATAAAATGTCTGCGATTGACTGCTTGATGTGTTCCGTTTCGGTTGTTATTTTTTTCGCCTGTAAATCGATTCATTATTTAGTTGCCTGACTTGTTCGTGCTTTTTCGCCTTGTGCAATGTGGACGTGGCTTTGTAAGCTAATATTTCCGCCTTTAATGTCGCCTTTGCTGAAATTGCCCCTTATGTGCTAATTGCGCCCTTGCTTGTGGTTGTGCCTGTTGTAGATAAATTCCCGTCAATATTCACATTGCCTTTTATGTTGATAGTGGGGCAGTCAATATTGATTTGATTGGCGGCTTTGATATTGGCGGTTTTTATTCCTGTCACAACCAAATCGCCGTTTGCTTGGTTGTAGGTGATTTTTGCGCCATCGGCAAATTCGATCACGTGTTCATCGGCTGAATGGCTTGGACTGTTTTGAGTGTAAAGCCCTGTGATGATGCACGCTGTTGTCAGTTCGCCACTTGCCGCCAAGATGACACATTGTTCGCCTTGTGTTGGCGGCGACCATGTTTTTGTTGTACCTGATCGCAATGCGATGAACGGGATGAAATCCGTTAATATTTCACCGCACTTTACCCGTGCTTTCGCTTGTGCATAATCGACTTCGACAATTAAGCCAAAGCGGATAATGCTTTCAATTCTGCGGTTGTTATCGGCTGACATGGGCGGATTTTTATTTGTAATAATTGCCCTTATTTTTGGTGAGTTTGTTTAATTTTGCGAGTGTGGGGAAGTGTGAAAAACGGGGTAACAAAAAAGCAAGTCAGGCGACTTGCTTATTATGTTCGGTCAATGATTGGGTTTGGTGTGTCCCATTCGCGTAGGAACGGTTCGTGTTGTGGGGGAAAAAGCGATAACCACGATATGTTCATCTGATATTTTTTTGATAATGAATTACAGGCCCAGACGTTTCTCCGTTCAAATTCATTTTTAGGCCACTCATTGGACAATAGCGTGTCATCATCATAAGGCCCGCAATGATAATGCCAAATATTATTTTCTTGATAAACTTCGGTATTTGGAATGTCATTAAGGTTATCGTCAAGCCAAGAAGGCTTATTTTTACCTCGTAGGCGCTTTTCTTCTTTAATGGCCTTCATAAAATCAAAGATGAGTTTCAATTCTTCATCTGACATGGCTTGAATATCTTTAAAAAAGGGCGTGTTTAAACGCCCTTCTTCGAAAGTGTTTTGATAACTCAATCTTCATTGGTTATCCTACATCATCACTGCTTTTTTTGAAATCATCAAAAGAATCTGATGATTTGTAGGTGTATCCGGCATCTTCAGGTGTACGATAAATGCGTGATAAAACTACTTTATCTGATTCTTGTTTGTATTTTTCTGACTTCATCATATTGCAAAGTGTATGCATTTTTATTGCTGAATGATTGTAGCGTTGTTGATAATTCTGGAGATTTATTATTAGCCATAATATTGTTAGCTGAATCATCATATTTGTTAATTTTGCTTTCTAGTCTTAGAACGTCATCTAAATCAATATAGCTTAATGATTCTGCCGTGATTGACGCAATAACAAAATCAGTGATAGCAGAAACAGCTGTCACCATATCAATAATCTTTTTCTATTTCTTGTTGGTTTATTGATTTGTTTTTCATTTGTTTTGGACACTGAAAATATTAACTGTGTGTAGTGTGCCGAACAGGATGATTTATCGCCAATGGTGCAATAAATAACGCAGACATTGCCGCAGTTTTTTAATTGCTTAAAAATTGGCGCAAAACTTTTCAAAAAAATAGGATTTAATGATAGATTTGTCATAAGTCACCAAAAGAATAAAAAGTTTGCGAAGTTTACAACTTTTTAAAGAAATATAAAACTATTTTCTACAATGTGCAACAAAAAGGGCTTTCGCCCTTTTATTTTTTTATGCCCGATCTGTCATTCGACTTCGCATTCTTGCTTGTTGTTGTCGGTTGATTCGTTCAAGCTCTGCGGCGACAAGTTGGGCGATTTGTCGTTCATTTTGACCTGCTTGTGCATTAATGGTGATATTGACCGCCATTGGTTGCATAGTTTGGCTGATGCTTGGACGTGCTGAAATTGGCGGTCGGCTATCCACCTGAATTGGTGCGGCGGTGGCAAGTCCGATACCTAAACCGCCCGCAATTAAGGCTTGTTTCCCGTAATTTAAGGCGTTCAGCGTTGCAACGCCAAGGCGGCTTATGGCTTCTTTTGTCATGACATATTCGCCACCGTGAACAATTCCCATCGGTTGATATTTTCCGCCATTTCCTGTGTAACCGCCTGAAGCGAATTTTTCCCATTGTTCCAATTGCAGTATAGGCGACATTGTCTGCCACGCCGTTGATATTTCCTCGTCCTGCATTTGTTTTTAATTTGGTTTATGGTGCTTTCTGCTTCGGTAGAAAAACCTAGCTTTTCTTTTATCCAATTTACGGTATTCATTATGCCCGTTTTTGATTGTGTCAAACGTATTAAAAATACCATCGCCAAGGGCTGACATGATTTTTAGAACCGAACGCAGAAAAAAACTATTTGGTAAATCTACGCCGAACCAACCCATTACTTGTGCAAAGACTTTATAAAACAACCCAAGCGGATCCCAACTTGAAATCGTGGCGGTGATTTTATCAATCCCTGATGCAAAAATCCTTTTAATGTTTTTCCCACCCAGTGTTGAATAATTCGCACAACCAGTTCCAACCTGTGGCAAATGCTTCTTTTACAACATCCCAGTTTTTTTAACAAGTAATACTATTGCAGCAATGACGGCGGCGATACCAGCAACAATCCATGTGAGCGGATTCGTTAATAATGCTGCACTGAAAGCAAGTATGTTTGGAATAATGCCGATAATCGTCTTACCCAGTGAGCCTAAAAAAATAAAGCTGTTCTACCAATAGGGAAGAGTAGGAAGCTAAATGCAGAAGCAAGCGCACCAGTTATACCGACTACGGCAGTTAAAAACACGGCGATTTTTCATTAATGTCCCTGTTAGCTCTGGATTGGCTTTAACCCAGTTTTTTTCACTTTTTCTGTAATTTCCCCTAGCTCTGCTGATAATTGTTTTTAATTGTGGGGCAATGGTTGCGCCTATTTCTGCAAGTAAGTTTGTAAAAAGTCCCTGTTGTGGCTTCCCAAATATTGGTTAGCGTGCCTAATTGTTCATCTACTCGCTTACGTAAATCAGCTTGTTTTTTTCCATTTTGGCGGCAAATTCTTCATACCCCGCTTTGCCTTTTTTTCAATAAGAGTAGATACCACCTGATTGACTTCTGCATCATTGCCAAATACGCCTTCAATAACTTTTTATGCGTTCTGCGGTATCTAATTTTTTTAAGCTTAGTTAATTCACTAAATAACTTATCAAAGCCACCGAATTCACCTTTCCCATTGGTAAAATCAAAGATTGATATTTGATCTTAGAAGCCCTTTTTTTCTAAAGCTTATTTAATGTGGCCTGAATGTCGCCATATTTCATCCCTTTTTGTAACACTTTACGCATGGCGTTACCTGATGCAGAACCGTCCATTCCTGCTTGGTCGAACATTGCAACAAATGGTGCGAGTGCTTTTGCACCGTCCAAGCCTTTTCATTTTAATTGTGTCCATGGCTGAACCAAGATTTTTGAAAGCCCCTAGCATGTTAGTTGGATCAACGCCCGCATAAAATCCCTTTTGGATGACATCCATTAATCCCATCATGTCTTTTTTTCAGTTGTGCGGGTGGCGTCTTGCATTTTGGCGGCAAATTCTGCGGCTTGTTTTTGGTTGCATTTCAAGTTGTACCGATAGATACGCCGCCGCTTCCCCTGTGCCGCCTAAAATCGTTTCCGCACTCATGCCTTGTCTAACGAGCATTGTCATTAAATCTTGGAAATCAGCTGTTGTACCCGGCAATTTATCCCCAAGATTTGTGGCAAGTTTGTTGATTTTTCAAAAATTAGACGAGACTTTCCCATCTTTATCCATCATTGCCACTCTGAGATTGGTTGCGGCAACTTCGGCTTGTGCAAATGCGGTCACAGGTTTGATGACCTGTTCTTTCATCATGGCGTGTGTTGCTAATGCTCTTCCGCCGATGTTAGCATATTGTTCTGCTTTGGTGCGCAATCCATCTACACGTTGTGCATAACTATTTTTTTCTGCCGTGCTTTTTCATTCAGTCTTGATAATTTGTTTCTTTTGTTGGTCGATCTCTTTATTTGCGCCTTTCATTTGATTTTTGTAAATCTCTTTGGCGTTGCCCTAGAGTGGCGGCACTTATCCCATTGCGACTAAATTCTGCACGGGTGTTTTTTTAATTTTTGAGATCATTTTTGCCTGTTCAGTTTGTAACTTAGTGACATTCTTTTTGGCTTCATTAAGTTTGTTACTAAATCCCGCTGTTGGTTTAGGCATCGTTTTTAAAGCAGATTCCATTCTGCGCACTTCGGCATAAGCTTTAGATAAAGCTTGTGTGTTTTCGTTAAGCTTTGCTTTTAATGGATTTAATGTCTCTCTGTATTTTTATTTGGAGTTCATTTTGATTATATTCTTTAGATAGAGATCTTAATTTTGTTTTATTTTTCATTTAGAACGTTTGAAAGTTGTTTCGTTGCTTTTTTTGTGCAGATTTGAATGGTCCAGTTAATTTATCCATTGCGGATAATAACACTTGAATTTTTAAATCTTTGCTCATATTATTTACCTATAAAGTAATACAAATAAGGGGTGAATGATGGAACGTGCAATAGATTGGGTTTTATTCATTGGTATTTTTATTGTTTTTTCCCAACGTTGGCTTATCAAATTTATGCAGAATTGCCTGATATTAGTTGGTACACTATTGCTTTATTCTCGTTTATTGGGTCAGGATTGATTTGTGCAATTTTCGTCACTCCGCTTGTGGCGATTATTGGCGGCGTCTTTGGTATGTTTACCCGCCATTAGATACTACCTTCTGCAATCGCTTTAATCACAAATCTTTCAATCATTTCAATATCTTCTTCGCTAAAGCCCAGTAATTCCCGCTGGGCATATTTCACTTTGAAATCCTTATATTTAGATGGACTGCTCATTAATCCATATTGGTGAACATTTGCAATTGCTGCATCCCCGCCATAAAAACCAAGTGAAATGCCTTCTTGTTCATATCTAAGTTTTTAAATGGGATGGTGAGACTATTTTTGAACATCAGCTGATTTTTTTATTCTGCCTTTCTTTTTTTGCTGAATTGTTTTCTTTTTTTGCGTGGTTCAAAATGGTGATCCATCTGGGTTTTGTTGTGCTTTAATTCTTCTACGCTGATTTCTTGCTAATTCCCGCCCGATTTGTTGATAGAGTAAACGTCTCCGTGGTTTACTGATATTTTTAATAAATCGGTAAATGCGAGTTTTTACTTGTTCAATCCCATCGCTCATTTTTATTTTTTTCACTTTTTAAAAATCAGATTATTTTCTTCAATTTCGCCTAGATACACTTTCACTTTTTCCTAACCGTTCCCATTCCGGTGCGGTTGGTTCTGTGGCGTAAGTCATCTGCACATTTTTCGCCTACTTGTTTTGCCACAACGCGTTCGGTAAGTTGGATTTCAAAAGATACGTCCGCTGTGTTGTTATTGTTGTAATCCATTTGGAATTTAAAGGCGTTTTTCACGGCGTTGCGGATTTTTCGAATAGTTCAGGTTGGTTTTTCCGTAAGTACGCATTAATCGGCACAATGAGGCTTGCAATATCAAAGGAAAAAAATCGGTGATGATGATGTTGAGTGTGTAACGATACTCAAAAACTCAGTGATGTGCTGCCAGTTGCAACAACTTGACCGCCGTCAACATAAAGCTGTAAGCGGTCAGGATTTTTCACAAAGTCTTGGTGACTTTTGCTCAAGGATTTTGCGCAGTTGGTTTGGCTTTTTCATTTTGCGTATCTCTGCAAATTAATGGTCGGTTGTCTTTATCTACGGCAACAATCAAATGTCCAGTGTCCGTCATCAAATAGCCTACTTGATGAATGCATACTTCTGTTATTCTTCCGTCAGGGTAATTTGAATATTTACCAAATGGGCCATCTCTAAATGGTACGGTGTACGTATTTGCTAAACACGGCAATGACGCGGCAATAGCGAGATAAAAGTGTTGTTTTTCTCATTTTTCTGAAATTCCGTTGTTGCATTTCGTATTTTTTGCTGACAATCCACGCAACGGGTTACGCCTTGAATTAATTGGCGACGTTTTTTTCAGGAATGGGGATGTCACAATCTTCGCAATAAAACGCACTGATTGCTTTAAAAGTGCGGTGTTTTTTGTAACGCAATATCACGTGTCATTTGTTCGAGTTCTTGCGCACGGTCAAATTGATCGGTCATTGTTTTTGCCTGTTTATTAAATTCATCAATGCATTTCTTTAATGCTTGATTTTCAACAATGCATACACTTAGCTTTTTGTTGGCTTTGTAGATAGGCGTTAGCCAAATCCCCGTTTGTTTTAATTGTGGCGGCAAATGGCGTACATTCAGCGACTTGCGGACATAGTATTGGCTGTTTAATGATTTTTCGGTGTGGTTGAACACGCCGCTAATATCATCAGGGATAAAAGTGTCAGCCCAATCTTGGTGTTTTTTTAAGTGCATTTTTTTAAATCCTGTGTTTGCTTGGTTTGAGAGATTTTTTTAATTGATTAACGGCTTCCGTGAGTGCTTTTGTTGCTCATTGAATTTATCCACGCTTTCATTTAAGGCAATGTAAGACGCTTCCCATTGTTGTTTTAATTGTTCTTCTTTTGCTGCTTCAGCTCGCCAGTGGTTAGCTTGCCACCCTTGAAACAGGATAATTGCCACAAGCATGAGCGGGCCAACCAATAAAATGTATTTTTCTTTTTTTCGTTAAGAACCCAAACATAATGCTTTCTCCTTTTGTCGTCTTTCAATTAAGCCTTTCAGTGGAACGCCGTTTGCATAAATCCATCGTTCAAATTGACCGCACATGGCTTTTTGCTATATCCTTTCCGTGCCATTTTTAAAAAGCGTGCTGTTTTTTTAAGTTCCCGCATCCTGCATTAAAGGTAATTGACACTAAGGCATCAAATGCACCTTGCGGCATTGCTTGACCGTTTGCATACGTATTCACATTTTTTTCGGCTTGTTTAATTCCCTTTGTAAAAGGCATTTGCAATTTCTTCATCTGTATAGACTTTATGTGGAATGACTTTTTCGACTGCATCAGTGGTTCCTAGCCCGAATGTTAATACATCTGCAGGGCAGTTATATGGCACTCTTTGACATCCTTCTGCATTTGCCAGTCAATAGCAAAGCCTTTTTCTGATGTTCTAATTTCATGCCCGTGTAAAGAGAGTGCCAATCCTACAATCGCCACAACACTGCATGCATATTTTCGCTGTTCGTTTAATCATGGTGATGGCTCCGTTGGTTTAATTCTTTTTCTTTTTAATTCAAAAATCTTTTTCTTGTAATACCAATTTACAAGGAATGTTGCGACGCCGATCACAATACCTGTTACTGATGCAACGTCTGCCCAATTGACATTTGAAAACATATCCGCAATGCGTCCGATGAAGAAGGCAAATAATCCTGATGTGTAAGACGCTTTTTGATGGTGTGTCGTGCATATCAGCTCCAAAGTTGTATAGTGTCACTTGCCACGCTGATCTTTTCTGTGTCAGTTTCTGGCAATATTACTGGTGTTCCGATGGGAATGACGGGTTTATCCATTAAGTGCGGATTTAATTCACACGCAATTTCTAAAAGTCCTTCACTGCGGCCAAAATAGCGATAAAGAATGGCATCCAAGTTGTCATTTTGTTGTGCGTAAACTTCCATTAAATTAACTCCGCATCGACCCGTCTTTTGCCGATAATGTCGCTAATGGCAAAAGCGTGCATCTCGTCTTAATTCGTTGATGCTGTCTTTGAGTAAATCCATTTTCTTTTTCGCCATCATTGGTGCTGTCATAGCTTGCGTAACGCTCGTAAAGGTTAGCCAGTGCCAAACAGTTCACCGCGCGTTTATAGCGATAAATCAACACGCTTTCGCCGTTGACTGATGGTGCGGGTATTTGTTCAAGGAAGTGATGTTCGCTTTGTGCTTTGAATGTAGATAATTCATCATTTACACTGGCGATGGCTTCAATCAATGCATCTTGCAAGCGTTGTTCGGTGACTGTGCCGTCTGCACGATATTGATTGCGAAAATCAGAAAGAGAAATATCAGGAAAAAAATCATCGTTTCGAATAATATCTTCGCCTGTTCCGTAATCTTCCAGTTGTTTTTTTGCACTGCGCCCATTTTCATAATCGGGGGCGAGTTTGATTGAGATTGCACCGTCTGACATAAAATCTACCTATAAAAAGCGGGGTGAGGATAAAGAGCAACAATCAGGAAAAGAGGTAAAGAAACCTGACCGCGCTTTTATCCGCCCCGCGGGTGCGTGGTTTGCTCGTTATCAAATCCGATTATTCATCGGCTTTGCTTAATTTTTTTGCGTAATTTTTTTAATGTCGCCTTTCACGCCAACTTTCTGATCTAAACCCTAAAGCACGTTCGAGATATTGCAAGGCTTGTTCAGGGTTCTTTTCAACCAATAACAAGCCTAATTCACGCAACAATCGCGCACGGCTTTCATCTGGCATGTCACATTCAGCGGTGATACGTTGTACTTGCTCTAAGTACGACACTTCGAATGGCTGATTGGCGGCTTGTGCGGTTTTTGCTTGGTCGGCAAATTCTTCCGCCAATAATGTGCCAAAGTGTTCTGGTGAACGGTTCAGGTAAACGCAAATCATGGAATACGGCATAATCAGCAATCTGCAAAGGCAAGGTGATATTCCCCGCAGTCAATCGCCCACACGCACCATGTCATCAAGACATTATCTTGTTTGCCTGTTCCGGCAGATAACGCTCCCTGTAATCCATGGCAGATAGTCAGGCAGAATTTGCTTTTTAAATGTGGCTTTGCGTTCTGTCGATTGGATGTCTTTCAAATCCTTTCGATGTCTCGCAAGAATACGACACATTTTTTTCGTATTCCGTGAAGTCGCTTAGATCTTCGGTTTCTGCCGCATTAGCGATAGCGGCAGAAACTTCAAGAAAGTGACGTTTAGTTGGTCGCATTATGATTACGCGTGAGTTGGTGCATCAAGAATGGTGATGTTTTTCGCCATCGCCACGGCTTCGTAGTTTTCAACTACATAAGCTTCATTGGATGACAAGTAATCTTCCACACGGTTGCGTTCCGGCACGTCTTTTTAAGTGACGGCGAACACGACCTTCTTGAACATAGATTGACAAGTTGTCGAGTGATGTCACCAATACAGTGCCTTTCGGGAAGTATGGCACGGTTACGGCTTGTAAACCGCCAACACGTTTTTGGCTGATAATGATATCGCCTGCCGCTTGCTCGCTTGGTTTATCTTGATTGATTAGCGGGAAGTATTTATCCGCTAACAAGTCGCTACCCATAATCGCCACAAGTTTTGTGTCGTCGCGGTATTGGTCAGGGATGAAATCTTCTTTCAGTGCATAAACTAATGCATCAAGATTTTTATATTCTTTGCCTGCACCGATTTCGATTTTGCCTGTACCGCTTTTCGCTTCTTTCATTACGCGCGCAGTTGCTTTATCTTCGATTTGTTTCAACCAGCCTTTGTTCACATCTTGCAATAATGGATTTGATGTGCGGTTGGTTGTTGCTGCCACGCTTGTGCCGTTCCAGCCGATCATGATACGGTCTAATGCAATGCGTTCTGCTTTAAAGCTTGCCAACACGTGCCGCAAAGTCAGGGAATTTTCGCCCAACTGTCTAACGTTGCATAGTTTAAATGCGTGTCAAAGTTGGTTTGTTCGCAAGAATATAAGTTTTTCTTGCAAGCTGTGGATGTCCGTGGTTTCACGTGCTTTGGTGTTGGTATCTGTGCGGCTTGCAACGGGTGAAAGCACGCCCAAACGCAATGCAGAACCTTTCATATCTTGCACCATCACAACGTTGATGCGTTTTAAGAAATCGGAGCTTTCAAGCACTGCGTTTTCAAGTTTTTTTGTTGAATGGTTGGTTCGACAGTGAATTGTCCGCCATTCGCAACGAATGCCACATCTTCGCCGTTATCTTGTGCAACGCCTGCAATGTAAGCTTGGAATTTTTGTTGAGTAAATTTATTCATTTGGTTTTTCCTAAGATAAATTAAAAGAAGCGGCCGTCAGTTTCAGGTTCTTCACCATAAACTAATGGGCGGGAGTTTTCGGATTGTGCCGGCTTTTTGTTTGAGTTCTTCAAACGTGGCATGGATTTCTTCATTGCTCGCTTTCATTTCTTCAATTTCGGCTTGTTGATTTTTCCAAATCACCGTGAAGTGCGGTCAATTTTTCCATGATTTCCTTTTGTTGTTCGGCTAAAAGCTCAATGGCACTGGATTGATCTGAAAAGCGTTCATCATCTGATTTTTCTTTTTTCGCAAATAACGCTTTGATTTTTTCCAACACAGATGGGCTTTTTTCTGCTTCTTCAACAAATTCCAATTCCGTTTCAACGGCAGCAGTGAAAATGTTGTCCGCTTTTTAATTTGCGGGCATTTAAGCCATTGTGCGAGAAACTTAACATTTCTGTTCCTAAGCTTGCCGGATTATCCGTAACGGCTAAACCGACTAAGTATGCCTTGCCTGTGTCTGCAAAATTGGTGTCAATTTCAACGGACGTGTAAACCTTTTGCCCGTCTTTGTTTAAGGCAATGAGTGCATCAGTTGGTTGTAGTTCGGCTAAAAGCTGTAATTTTCCATCTTCGCGTTCTTCCGCCTTAATTGCTAAAACGTCGCCAAAACAGTGAGCATTGGCAAGTTCAGGGATATAAATAGAAAATTTGATGTGGTCAAGGTTGATGCGTGCGCCGTAGGTGTTTTTGGATCATAACTTTCGGCCATTTCTTCAATCCAGTTTCTCTGAATTGTGCGGCCGTCAGTTGTTGCACCTTCTGTTGCGACAACGACCCATTTAGATTTTTTTGCCATTGGTTGTCCTTTTCTGTGGTTGGTTTGGCTCAAAGATTGCCATTATTCTGAAAGGTTTAATTTTTGCGGTCTATGGGTTGTTTTTGTTGCTTTTTCTGTTCACAGGTGAGCTGTAAAGACTAACGGTAAGCCCCTTTCTATTATGCAGTTGTAAATTTAAAGGATGATGAATGGACGAACAAGTTATCAATCAAGCTTCGCCCGATGTAACGGCGGAAATAAAAAGAAAAGCACAACAGATGTATTTTTAGCGGTTATAAAATCGCTGAAATTGCTCGTCAACTTGATATTGCTGCGTCCACGATTTCAAGTTGGAAGATCGCGAAAAATGGGATGATGTTTCCCCTGTTGGTCGGGTTGAATTAGCCCTTGAAACACGATTGAATTTGCTGATCGCCAAAGAAGAAAAAAAGCGGGGCAGATTATAAAGAAATTGATTTGCTTGGTCGCCAAATGGAACGCATGGCGAGAGTGAAAAATACTCTTTCGGTGATGGCAATGAAGTGGACTTAAACCCAAAACTAGCTAATCGAAACAAAGCCGAACGGAAGAAAAGCAGAACAAAAATGCCATTGATCAGGAACAAGAAGAATTGCTGATTAATGGCTTTCTTGATGGGATGTTTAATTATCAGCGTGTTTGGCATAAAGCCAAAGAACATCGCATCAGAAATATTTTTGAAAAAGCCGACAAATCGGGGCAACTTACTATTTCGCCCATGAAGCCTTTATTGACGCATTGACAACTGGACACAATCAAATCTTTTTTGTCTGCCAGTAAAAAAACAGGCATTGCAGTTCCGTTCTTACATTGTGAACTATGCCAAGCAAACAGCGGACGTTGATTTAAAAGGCGAAACCATCAAATTGCCAAATGGAGCGGAATTGATTTTTCTTGGCACGAACTCCGCCACGGCTCAATCGTATCACGGCAATCTATATTTTGATGAAGTGTTTTGGGTGCCTAAATTTGATGTGATGCGTAAAGTGGCATCAGGTATGGCAGCGCAAAAGATGTATCGCCAAACGTATTTTTTTCAACGCCGACCACGATTGCACATCCCGCTTATGCGTTTTTCTCTGGGAAAGCATTTAATAAAAATCGGGCCAAAGGCGGACAAAGTTGAAATTGACATTTCGCACGAGAATTTAAAAAGCGGAAACTTTGTGCCGACCGCCAATGGAAGCAGATTGTTAGCATTTATGATGCGATGGAAGGCGGGTGCAATCTATTTAACATTGACGACCTGATCGCAGAAAACAGCAAAGAAGAATTTGAACAGTTGTTTTTATGCCAGTTTGCTGATGATAACAGTTCCGCCTTTTAAATTTGCCGACTTGCAACTTTGCCAAGTGGACAGCTTGGAAGAATGGCACGATTACAAGCCATTTTATCAACGCCCATTCGGTAATCGTGAAGTGTGGTTGAGGTTATGATCCTGCCTTTACTGGCGACCGTGCAGCGTTGGCAATTATTGCCCCGCCTAAAGTGGAAGGTGGTGATTATCGTGTTTTGCACTGGCAAACATTTCACGGCATGGATTATGAATCGCAAGCGAGCAGAATTAAAAAGTTTCTGTGATGATTACAATGTCACCCGCATTGTGATTGATAAAACGGGGATGGGTTCGGGCGTATTCCAAGAAGTGAAAAAATTCTATCCAATGGCAATCGGTCTTGATTACAACGCCGATTTAAAAAATGAGATGGTATTAAAAACGCAAAACTTAATTCAGAAACGCCGCCTTAAATTTGATGGTAACGAAATCATCACCAGTTTTATGACCGTCAAGAAACGTATTACCGGAACAGGGAAGATTACTTATGTTTCTGACCGTTCAGAAGATGCAAGCCACGGCGACTTATCATGGGCAATTATGAACTGCATTTTTAAATGTGCCTTATGGTTTAAACGGCGATGTATCAAGCAACCAATCAGCCATTTTCACTTTTGAATAGGATTACCAAATGAGCAAAAATCAAAAAAATCAACCGCACTTTCTACGGGGAATCAAGCACAGGCGTTTAGCTTTGGTGAACCTATTCCCGTGCTTGACCGTGCAGAAGTGTTGAATTATTTCGAAAGCGTGTTGATGTATGAGAAATATTACAACCCGCCGATTAATTTAAGTTATCTTGCCAAAAGCCTTAAATGCATCGGCTCATCATAACAGTGCGATCACGGTGAAGAAAAAAACATTTTACTTTCGACTTGTAAAACGACCGCACTTTTTACCACGTACACAGTTAGAAAAAAACTGGTGCAAGATTATTTAGTTTTTGGTAATGCTTACCTTGAAAAGGTTGAAAACACATTCGGGAAAGTGATTGCGTTGAAATCACCCCTTGCAAAATATATGCGCATTGGCGTGAAGAAAGGCATTTTTTATCAGATTGTGAATGGCTTTTGATGAATATGAATTCCCGAAAGATGCTGTATTTAATCTGATCAACCCTGATGTAAACCAAGAGATTTATGGCGTGCCGGAATATCTCGCGGCTTTACAATCAGCTTTCTTAAATGAAAGTGCAACATTGTTCCGCCGCAAAATATTATTTGAACGGTGCGCATGCGGGTTCGATTATTTACATGACTGACCCAACACAAAACAAAGACGACATTGAAGCAATCAAAACACAAATCCGACAAACCAAAGGCACAGGCAACTTTAAGAATTTATTCGTGTATATTCCAAACGGCAAAAAAAGACGGGATGCAAGTCATTCCATTATCTGATGCAGTGGCGAAAGATGACTTCTTAAATATTAAAAATGCAAGCCGTGATGATGTATTGGCGGCCCATCGTGTACCACCGCAATTAATGGGAATTGTGACCTAATAACACAGGCGGATTTGGTGACGTAGAAAAGCAACGCGAGTATTCTTTTATTAATGAGATTATTCCATTGCAAGAACGTTTGAAAGAGATTAATAGTTGGGTAGGGGAAGAAGTGATCACATTCTCCGAATACAAATTGCTACAATAGATCCTTTCAAAATAAACAGCCCGCAGAAATGCGGGTTTTTATTGCGCAAGAACTGTTTTTGTCTTGTATAGTATTAATATCTCCCAAGTTTATTATATCAAATCAACTAATAAAACAAACTTTAAAAGCCCTGTTTTAACCCGATTTTTCGCCAAATGCACGCATAAAAAAATCGCAGTCAAACCCTCGCCACGCCCGCACGGTAAATGTGTGTCTTTCAACGCAAATTCAGATCCTTTACAAAAACCTTTTCAGATCTAACGCCTTTTAGATCCTTTTTAATCAGATCCTTCAACGCAAAACAACGCAGAAAAAGCGCGAAGTTGGATCTTTAAATATTAATTAAAATGATGAGCAAAAAATTGTGTCTTAGCTGTGACAAAAACTATAAACTTTGTTCCAATATTTAGGAAGTGATAAAATTTTTGATTGGTTGGATAACTAATTGAATTATTTGTTGTTTGTTTTCTTAATTACTACCAACTATTCACAGTTTGCATAACTCCAAAACCGGGTGTTGGGAGTTCGAGCCTCTCCGCCCCTGCCATCATTTCATATCAAATTATGTTTAATTGTTGTAAGAATATTGTCTATTTTACTATTCGTTTTATACTAACCGTACTTTTTAGTATTTCAGAGATATTCTTATGCATTACTCCATTCAAGATTTTTATCCAATTAATTGCACAATTACGTAACCCTAACGGCGGTTGTCCTTGGGATCTTAAACAAAATTATGAATCAATGATTCCCTGTTTAACCGAAGAAACTTATGAAGTCATTGATGCCATCCAAAAAGAAAAGATATCGCTAATTTAAGAGAAGAGCTTAGCGATCTTTTTATTACAGGTTGTATTTTTCAGTCAGCTTGCTTCTGAAGATGGTTATTTCACATTTGATGATGTTCTTAATGATATTTCTAAAAAAAGATTGTACGTCGTCATCCTCATGTGTTTGGAGATGCCACAGCTGGAAATGAAGAAGAAGCATTAGCTCGTTGGAATAGTATCAAAGCACAAGAGAAATCAGTTCAAGAAAAAAACGTTCTATTTTAGATGATATTCCGAATGCTTTTTCCTGCATTGTTAAGAGCACAGAAAAATGCAAAAAAACAATGTTCAAAGATTGGATTTGATTGGGATGATGTTGAACCTGTATTAGCAAAAGTTGAAGAAGAATTGCAAGAAGTAAGGGATGAAATCAATCAAACATCTCGTGATCAAGAAAAAATAGAAGAGGAAATCGGGGATTTATTTTTTGCAACGGTTAATTTGTCTCGACATCTCAAATGTAATGCAGAAGAGGCTTTTACGTAAAGCGAATAATAAATTTGAACAACGTTTTTCGTAAAGTAGAAGAAAAAGCATTGGAACGAGGTTCATCAGTTAAAGATCTTTCTTTAATTGAAATGGATATCTTATGGGATGAAGTGAAAAGAGAAGAAAAATAATTGAAATGGCAGAGGGCGTTTTCCTCTGCCATTTTTTATTTTATAGCATGGATAAGTAACATATAGGCACTGATCACCAATAAAATAATGCCTAATAGTTTTTTGACTAAGTGCGGTGATAATTTACCTCGGATTTTCATCGAGAAAAATCCGGTAACAAAAGCGCTGAGTACGACAATAAGGACGATCGAAAAAAATTGACATAACCGATTTGCCAACCAAAAGTGATGAGGGGAGTTTTTTTGAAAGATAGCCATAAAGACTGCCTAACCCACCAATAAACATCATTGCATTGGTATAAGGGAGCAATTTGATGGGCTTTAACGGATTTTAGCTGTCCAATTAAAGGTGCCATGATTGAGCCTCCTCCAATACCCGTCATACCCGGCAATAAATCCTCCAAAAGTTGAAAGGCCCATTCCTTTTATGGTTTCATCTGCTGTTGTTTGCTGATTCATTGCACTTTCTTTACTAAAAATAGTACGAATTGCTAATAGAGAAAGTGTGATAACAAATACGCTGATAATGGCAATATCTGGCACGTAAAAACTTAATTCGAATCCTAGCTGTACACCAATAATCATGCCAACAGACCAAATGAGCATCGCTTTGTAATTAATTGATACTTTTTGTTTGTAGAAATAAATTAAGTTAATAAAGGATGATCCCATGACAATCGTCAATGATGTCGCAGCAATCATTTGTAGAGGAAATTGTGGGAATAAAGTGTAGAGAATAGGCACCATCAATACACCGCCACCAATACCAAAAGATGGCCGACATGATATTCGTCATGACACCACATAAAATCAAAATAAGAATTAACTGTAAGCTCATTTCAAACTCCTTTTTGTGGGAGTACGGCGTTATTATTCTTATAGAGCGATAAATAATTTATGATCTTGCTCATAATTGTCGATAAAAACAGACTTTATTTCGATTTTGTGATCCCTCTCACACAATCACTATGACAATTATCATATGCTCTTTACAAACTGAGCAGTAGTCTATAAATGGAATTTAATATTGGCTTCTACAAGGAGGAGCGTATGCTATTAACGGTTTTCGAGTTTCCTCATCGTAACGGCTTTAGTGGCCTATATTTCATGGCTACGTACTAAAAAAACGATGATTTAACCACCTCGAAAGGTTATTTCTTAGCGGGACGAGGATTAAGCGGTATTGTGATTGGTTGCTCAATGGTGTTAACTTCACTTTCTACTGAGCAATTGATTGGGGTGAATGCCAATTCTTATCAAAACAACTTTTCTATTATTGCGTGGACAGTGCCAACTGTGATTCCGCTTTTGTTTCTTGGCGCTTTATATGTTGCCGAAATATTTGCGTAACGGTTATACCACCATTCCTGAATTCTTTGAAAATCGCTTTGACCGTCAAACTCGTTTGATTATGTCAGGGTTATTCTTAGTCTTCTATCTTTTTAATCGTTATTCCGACCGCACTTTATACTGGGGCGATTGCCTTTTAACAAAATCTTCAATCTAGAAACGATCTTTGGATTAAGCTACGCTCAAGCAATTGTTTATACCGTGATTGCTATCGGTGTAGTCGGTGCGATTTATGCGATTTTTTTGGCGGGTTAAAAAGCGGTAGCGGTTTCCGATACCATCAATGCCGTGATCTTAGTGATTGGTGCTTTGCTTGTACCTGTATTTGCGTTACTTTATTTAGGTAATGGCAGTATTTTCAGAAGGGTTGAATATCATCACTACCACCCACGTTGAAAAAAATGGAACGCTATTGGTAGTTCAACCGACTCTACCCCTTGGCCAACAATTTTTACCGGTATTATGGTTGTTCACTTCTTCTATTGGACAACGAACCAGGCTATCGTACAACGTTGTTTAGGTGCGAAGGATTTAGCATCGGGTCAAAAAGGGATTTTAATTGCAGCGCTTTTCCTACTCACATTACCGATTATTCTTAATTTACCGGGTTTATTGAGTTTCCATATTTTAGGTGAAGGCTTAAATCCAATGGATACCTCTTATCCATTGTTGGTCAATAAAGTGATGCCGACTGCATTACAAGGCTTCTTTATTGCTGCACTTTTCGGCGCAATTTTAAGTACCTTTAACTCATTCTTAAACTCTGCAGCGACGATTTATTGTAAAGACTTACTACCATCTATCAGTAAAAAACAACGTACCGATCAAGAATTGATCGTCTATGCGAAAAAAGTCTCTACCATTATGGCGATTGTGACCATGATTATTGGCCCACTTTTGATGTTCGGTACAGATGGTATTTTCTTAATCACTAAACGCTTTGCTGGTTTTGTGAATATTCCAATCGTGGCGTTATTTGCTGTGGGTTTATTTAATAAAACAGTTTCTGGCTTGGCTGCACGTATAGCCTTACTTGTACACGTGGTACTTTATTTCAGTATTGTTTGGGTGTTCAAGGTGAAAAATCAATTTCGTGTATGTCATGGGCGGATTATTCGTATTTGATGTTGTCTTGATGTTGATTTTAGGTCAATTCTTAAAACGTGAACCTTATGTGGAAAATACCATCAATAAAAGGCGATGTAGACTTAACCAATTGGAAATACATTAAAGTGACGTCTGTTTCATTGATTCTTGGTTTAATCGCGCTTTATACTTTCTTATCACCTGTTGGTCTTGCTTCTCCAGATGGCAATCCAATGTTAGTGTTGGAAGTGTATGCGGTGTTACAACTCATCGTGTTGATTGTCTTTAGACCAAAAAATGAAAAAACAGAACATCAATTACATCTTTCTAACCAACATTAAGCAGTCGGGCGTACATCACGTACGCCCTTAAAATAGATAAGGATTGTGTATGAACATTATCTATATTTTACTCGACCAAGTGCGTAAAGATATGTTGGGGGCTTATGGTCACCAGATCGTTAAAACCCCGAATATTGACCGTCTAGCGAAAGATGGCGTACGTTTTAATAATGCTTTTACGCCCGCTTCCGTTTGTGGGCCCGCACGGACTTCACTCTTTACCGGTTTAATGCCATCTACCCATGGCATCATTCGTAATGGTGAAAAAGGCGGTACAGGTGAAGTGAGCGAAGCCGCACCAAATATCGGTAAACTAGACGGCTATAACACCTATGTTGTGGGTAAATGGCACGTGGGTACAAAGTCTGTACCGGAAGATTACGGCATTAAAGGACATAACTTTGATGGCTATGGTTATCCAGGCAGTGGCGTGTATAAAAATTTAGTGTTCAACCAACCGCCGACACATTCCAATCGTTATAAAGAATGGTTAGATGAAAAAGGTTATGAGATTCCAGAAGTGAGTCGTGCTTATTTCGGGGATAACCCACATTTGCGAGTACAAGAACTTTGTGGTTTGCTTTCAGGCACAAAAGAACAAACCATCCCGTATTTCATCATTGATGAAGCGAAAAGCTATATTAGTGAATCACTTGCTGAAAATAAACCGTTCTTTACATGGATTAATTTCTGGGGACCGCATACGCCTTGTATCGTGCCAGAACCTTATTATTCCATGTATCGAAAAGAAGATGTGGTGCTAGATGAAAGCTTCTTCAAGCCACTAGAAGGCAAACCAGGACACTATCGTACCATCTCTAAAATGTGGGGGATGTGGGAAGCGAGTGAAGATCATTGGAAAGAAGTGATCACAAAAATTCTGGGGTTATATCACCTTAATTGATGATGCAATTGGTGAGCTATTTACCTTCTTAGAAAACAACGGCATTTATGACCGCACTTTTATTGTGGCAACTGCTGACCATGGGTGATGCGATGGGCGCTCATCGAATGATTGAAAAAGGCGAATTCATGTTCGATACCACCTACAACATTCCGATGATTATCAAAGACCCGAATTCAAACCGTGTTAATCAACAAGATGATAATCTCGTCTATCTCCATGATTTAACCTCTACCGTTTATGATTTGGCTAATCAGCCGATTCCTTCCGCCTTTGAAGGGGAAAGTATTTTGCCGATTGTTCGTCAACATCAAGATAATCAACGTAAAGGGATATTGGCACAGTTAGCAGGGCATTTTGTTTATTTTGAACAACGTATGTGGCACCGTAAAGACTATAAATTAGTGTTTAATGCTTCGGATATTTGTGAGCTTTATGATGTGAAAAATGATCCGGCTGAAATGCATAATTTGTTCTATAAGCCAGAATATGAAGCAGTCAAAAAAGAGATGCTAGAAGAAATGCGTCAAGAAATGAAACGTTTAAATGATCCGCTAGAAAACTGGGTATATCGGATTATTCACGAAATATAAAAACAAAGAAAAAAACTGACCGCACTTTTTAAGGATGTTTATGGAAAATTGCGCAATCAAGCCTACTGAGTTATCGCATTGTCAGCTCACCGAGTTACATCACTTGCCGAAAGGCTCCTTCTTGTATCAACAAGGTGAGGCGGCACATGAGTTTTATTATGTTCAAGCAGGCTTGATTGGCTTATTTCATACCCTTGAAAATGGTAAGGAAAGCTTGGTGCGGTTATATTCCAAAGGCGATTATTTTGGTTTTCCGAACCTTATTTTTCCATGACGGATAAACACTATCATTGCAATGCGAAAAGTCTTTAATTGATGCAGAGATTACTCGCATCAAGCCTAATGTAGTGAGCGAGTTTTTTACGCATAATACAGTGATGAGCCAATGTTTACTGCAGATCTTGGCAGATGAGCTACGCGAAGCCGAAGAACGTTTAGCAAAAAGTGCCTATTTACGTACTTTTAGATCGTGTGATGGATAGTTTATATTTTCCTCAAACAAAACTTTCCTGATTATAATTGGACGTATCGCGAAATTGCGGAATATGCTGGCTGTGAAACTGAAACCGCCATTCGTATTGCGAAAGAACTCAAACAAAACGGGGCATTTGATCGAATATCAGGTCATAAATAATGTTGTAACAAAGGATGGTTGATGTCTGTTTTTTTCCACCACAAGCTCATTTTTCACTTAATGGCGAAACCAAGCAGTTTTCACTGTAACATTCAGTGTGAATATTGCTTCTATTTGGAGAAATCAGAACAGTTTGGGCAACATGCGCCTTTTATGTCGAAAGACACCTTAAAACATTATGTCAAAAACTATATCCAATCTCACGCTGGCAATGTGGTTGAATTTGCTTGGCAAGGTGGGGAACCCACTCTTTTAGGCTTAGATTTTTATCGACAAGCCGTTGAATATCAGCAGGAATTTGCCCAAGGTAAACAGATCACAAATGCCTTTCAAACCAATGGTATTGCTCTTAATCAGCAATGGGCCGCATTTTTCAAACAGCATCATTTTCTCATTGGGCTTTCTATTGACGGTTTAAGTGCTGTGCATAATCGTTATCGTATTTCGGGTAACGGTAATCCCACTTTTGAAAAAGTCGTAAAAGCGTTAAATCTGCTACAAGAATATGGCGTGGAATTTAACACCCTAACCGTCATTAATGATCAAAACTGGCAAAAAGGAAGAGAAACCTATTTAGCGCTCAAACAGCTTGGTTCGACTTATATGCAGTTTATTCCTATCGTCGAACGTCATACCCAAAACACAATCAGTAACCGATTTTTCAATACCATCAGAAGGCTACGGGCAATTTCTCGTGGATGTCTTTCATGAATGGTATGCTCATGATGTGGGAAAAATTTATGTGTCGCAGTTTGATAATTTGCTATGGACAATGGCTCGGTTATCCTTCCACAACTTGTGTTCATCAACCCACTTGCGGTCAATCTCTTGTCACAGAAGCCAATGGTGATGTGTATGCTTGCGATCATTTTTGTGTATCCCGAATACAAGATGGGAAATTTAACTCAGCAACCTTTAACAGAGATTGTACTTTCCAGTAAACAGCAACAATTTCGGTTTAGAAAAATCACAAAAATTGACCGCACTTTGCCGTCATTGTGAGTTTCGTAAACTCTGTTATGGCGGTTGCCCGAAACATCGTTTTGTTTCTCTCGAAAATGAACCCAATCCACATAATTATTTATGTGCCTCTTACCGTTATTTCTTTGAACAAACGGCGCCTTATATGCAAGCCATGGCTCGCCAAATTCGGTTACATCCATCAGCCGCTTAAGGTAGAATAGCGACTTTTCTAGTTTTACTTTTTGATTGATATGAATCCTTGGACATTACTCGCTATTTCGATTTGCCTTGAAATTGTGGCAACGAAATTTATTAAAAAGTCAGTGATGGCTTTACCAAACTTTTACCCTACAGTTGGCTCATTAACGCTATATGCCATTTCGTTTTATTTTTGTCTCTCATTGTTTTCCGCACACTTTCCGTGGGCTTGGTTTACGCCATTTGGTCGGGCGTTGGCATTGTTTCTGACCGCCATTGTGGCGTATTTCGCATTTTGGTCAGAAAATCGATACCGCTGGGCTGATTGGTATGGCATTGATTATCAGCGGTGTTTTAGTGATTAACTTGTTTTTCTCAAACAGGGCATTAATCCTCCAAATGAAATGTGATCAAGCTCACAAATTTTATTTTTTTCTTCAAAATAAAAATTATGTTAGCAATCAATTCATCGCTATAATTCTCCGGCATTTTTTAACCGCACTTTGTGCAACTTTAAAGGAAATTCTATGAAAAAAATTACTTTTGCTCATTATTTGCGCTTTCTGCTGTTAGCACAGCAATGGCACAAGAAGTGAATATTAAAATTATTGGGTACTTCTGACATTCACGGTCGCGTTGTACCTTGGAGCTATGGCGCAGACGTAGAAGACAAATCTGGTTCTTATGCGCAAATCGCAACTTATGTGAAAGATGTGCGTAAAAAAACAACAAAAAAACGTGGTGTTAGTGGATGTGGGCGATGCGATCCAAGATAACCAAGTTGATGTGTTCGCAAAAGATAAAAAATATTACAAAGATCACCCAATTCCAAAAAGTATTAAACGAAATGAAATACGATGTTTTTCGTACTTGGTAACCACGAGTTTAACTTTGGGATGAAAGCATTAGATGAAATCTTAAAAAGACATCAAAAGCGAAAAAAATTAACCGCAAACTTCTATTATAAGAAAAACGATAAACGTTATATTGATGCGACAACCATCATCGAAAAAGATGGCGTGAAATTAGGGATTATCGGTTTAAGTACCCCAATGTCAGCAAAAATTTGAAGAAGACACGGGCAACTTAAAAGACATGAAATTTACTTCACCAACGGAAGAAGCACGTACACAAGTTGAGAAGTTAAAAGCGAAAGGTGTCGATGCGATTATTGTGATCGCTCACATGGGTATCGAGAATGAAAACAAGATTCCTGACACCGGTATGCGTGATGTGATCAATGCAGTAGACGGCATTGATGTGGTCATCGCGGGTCACATGCACAAAGATGTACCAAGTGAAACCATTAAAAATACACTAATCACTGAACCACACCGTTACGGTACCGTGGTATCTGAAGTGGATCTCACTTTTGATATCAACGATAAAAAAAGAAGTGAAATTGGTGAAGAAAGAATCCAAAAACCGTTCCAGTTAAAGAACTTGAAGCGGATAAGAAAAATTGCCGAAATCTATAAACCTTATCACGAGAAATTACGTGAATTAAACAATGTGGTGATTGGTCAAACCGAAAACGAAAATGGTGCCACAAGAGACCAAACACGGTGTATCTGCTGCATTCTCAAAAGATACGGGTTTATCTTCATTCATTAATGATGTTGAACAACATTACAGTGGTGCAGATGTGGTGACTTTCTCTTTCGACCACCAAAAAGCACGCATGAACAAAGGCGATATCAAGAAAAAAGACATCATCTTTAACTATCGTTATGCAGGTGGTGATGTCACCGTTTATGAAATGACCGGTAAACAATTGAAAGAATATATGGAATGGTCAGCGAACTACTTCGATACCATCCAACCAGGTGACACCGAATATCGTTACAATGCGGAACGTAAAAAATCAAAAATATGTGACTTACGACATTTTCGGTGGCGTAAATTACAAAAATTGACTTACGTAATCCACAAGGTAGCAAAATCGTTGATTTAACCCTTGCTGACGGCAAACCGGTGACTGATGATATGAAATTAAAAGTGGGTATGAACTCATATCGTTTCGCTCAATTAAACGGTAAAGGTGGTATTTGGGAAGGCCAACAAATTCCCAGTACTTTGGGAATCTAAAGTGGCAATGGGCCGTGAAAAAGGCACGATCCAAAATATGATGATCGATTACATCACGAAACGTGAAAAAAAGGCAAAATCGATGGTCAATCTCACAACCGTTGGGAAATCATTGGATTAAACTAATCGATCCTTTTAAAATACGATAAAAAACCAACCGCACTTTGAGGCAATTGAATCAAGTGCGGTTATTTTTTTCTTTGTTTTCAGCTAAAACTTGTAAATAATCAAGGTAAAATTGAGCCTAACGTAGTAAACTACAAGCACTTTTATCCTTTAGGAGATGACAAATGAAACCTTATTTAATCGCCCCTTCTATCCTTTCTGCAGATCTTGCTCGTCTAGGGTGATGATGTGCAAAACGTGTTGAATGCTGGTGCGGATGTGATTCATTTTGATGTAATGGATAATCACTATGTGCCGAATTTAACCTTTGGCCCAGCTGTGTGTAAAGCTTTGCGTGATTATGGCATTAAAGCACCTATTGACGTGCATTTAATGGTGAAACCAGTCGATCGTATCATTCCTGATTTTGCCAAAGCCGGTGCAGATTACATTACATTTCATCCTGAAGCCAGTGAACATATTGACCGTTCTTTACAGCTCATTCGAGATCACGGCTGTAAAGCGGGTTTAGTGTTTAATCCTGCCACACCATTAAGTTATTTGGATTATGTATTAGATAAGGTGGATGTGATTTTGTTAATGTCCGTGAATCCAGGATTTGGTGGACAATCTTTTTTACCTTCAACATTGAAAAAATTACAACAGGCACGTCGTCTGATTGATGAAAGCGGTTTAGATATCCGTTTAGAAGTTGATGGTGGGGTAAAAGTGGATAATATTGCAGAAATCGCCGCAGCCGGTGCAGATATGTTTGTAGCAGGTTCAGCGATTTTTGGTAAACCAGATTATAAACAAATCATTGATCAAATGCGCGCGCAGTTAGCTTCAGTTAAATAGATGGTAGTAAGAATGAAGACTCAATTTAAAGTTATCGGTTTTGATTTAGACGGTACGCTTGTGAATAGCTTGCCAGATTTAGCGTTGTCTGTGAATTCTGCTTTAGCAGACTTTGGATTACCTCAAGCACCAGAAGAGTTAGTGTTAACTTGGATTGGTAATGGGGCACCAGTATTGATTGCACGAGCTTTAGAATGGGCAAAAGAGCAAACAGGTAAAGACTTTTCAGATGCAGAAATGGAGCAAGTGAAAGAGCGTTTTAACGTGTATTACGCGGAGAACCTTTGTAATGTGAGCCGTTTATATCCAAATGTAAAAGAAACATTGGAAACCTTGAAAGCTCGTGGTTATACCTTAGCTGTGGTAACGAACAAACCAACTCGTCATGTTCAGCCTGTATTGGCGGCATTTGGTATCGATCATTTATTCAGTGAAATGCTTGGTGGACAATCATTACCTGCGATTAAACCACATCCAGGCCCATTGTATTATTTATGCGGTAAATTTGGCGTAGAACCCCGCCAAGTGTTGTTTGTAGGTGACTCTCGAAATGACATTCTCGCGGCACATTCAGCAGGTTGCCCGGTTGTGGGATTAACTTACGGATACAACTACAATATTCCAATTGCGGAATCAAACCCAGATTGGGTGTTTGATGACTTTGCGAAGTTATTAGAGATTCTTTAATTGATGTTTAAAAAAGGAGATTGAGGTATCCACTTTAATCTCCTTTTTTATTATTGATTAGTAATTGCTTGAAGGTATTACTAGAAACACCCGTTACAATCTGCAATGCCTGCGCTTGCGCCAATTCGAGTAGCTCCCGCTTTAATCATCGCTAGTGCGGTTTGAGTATCACGAATACCGCCAGAGGCTTTCACGCCAATGTTGCCTACCGTTTTCTTCATTAATGCCACATCTTCTACGGTTGCGCCACCTTTATTGAAACCCGTTGAGGTTTTAACGAATGCTACACCTAACGCTTTACAGATTTCACAGGCTTTTACGATTTCTTCTTTGGTGAGTAAGCACGTTTCTAAAATCACTTTAAGTGGCACGCCATGACAAGCGGTTAATACAGCTTGAATATCATCTTTTACAGCATCCCATTTATTGGATTTAATCAAGCCGACATTAATCACCATATCGATTTCACCCGCACCCGCTTTGATGGCTTCTTGGGTTTCAAACGCTTTGACTGAGGATAAGTTGGCACCAAGTGGAAAACCAACTACCGTACAAATTTTTGACGTTTGAGCCAGCGAGTTTTTCTTTGGCTAAAGGAATATAACCTGAATTAATGCAGACTGAATAAAAGCCGTATTGAATGGCTTCATCGCAGAGCTTTAAGAATATCCTGTTCTGTTTTTCAGCAGTAAGGGCTGTGTGATCAATATATTGTGCTAATTGTTTACTATCCATATTTTTCTCCTTATTAAATGATGTGGGTTATCATAGCAAAATATCTGTAATTTTGACCGCACTTTTCTGATCGATTACAATCCATTTATCCCGAGATCATGAAATTTTGATTGTGAAACTTAAAACCTTATTTAAAAAAATGCGATTTCGCTCCTGCTGACGTTGATTGTCGTAAGCAGTATTCTCGATTTTATTCGTAAACCCAATATTCCACCTGAAATCAATGCGACGGCACTTTATGATTTACAGGGGAAATGCCTTCTTTTACCCCAATTAGATCAAGCTAAGCCGACGATCATTTATTTCTGGGGAAGTTGGTGCGGTTATTGTCGTTATACTTCTCCAGCGATTAATTCACTTTCAGAAGAAGGCTATCCGGTAGTCTCTGTCGCGCTGCGTTCGAGGGATCAAATAAGGACGTGGAGGATTATTTACAAACGCATCACTATCAGTTTACAACGGTGAATGATCCTCAAAGGCAAGATTGCGGATCAATGGCAGGTGAATGTGACACCAACCATTATTATTTTTAAATAAAGGAAAAAAATGGATTTGGCCACAACGGGCTGGACAAGTTACTGGGGCTTAAAAAGTGCGGTTGTTTTTTTCACAGAGTTTTTTTGGCTAAGCGGCACAAAAATCTATTACAATACACAGACTTATTTTTAAAGAGGACAGAATTATGATTATCGTAACAGGTGGCGCCGGTTTTATCGGCAGTAATATCGTTAAAGCATTAAACGATATGGGACGCAAAGATATTTTAGTGGTGGATAACTTAAAAGACGGGACTAAATTCATTAACTTAGTGGATCTTGATATCGCAGATTACTGCGATAAAGAAGACTTCATTGCATCAATTATTGCAGGTGATGATTTAGGTGATATCGATGCGGTATTCCATGAAGGGAGCTTGCTCAGCGACCACTGAATGGGACGGTAAATACATCATGCACAATAACTACGAATATTCAAAAGAGTTATTGCATTACTGTTTAGATCGTCAAATTCCGTTCTTGTATGCATCAAGTGCGGCGACTTATGGCGACAAAACTGAATTCCGTGAAGAGCGTGAATTTGAAGGCCCATTGAATGTATACGGTTATTCTAAATTCTTATTCGACCAATATGTGCGTGCGATTTTACCTGAAGCGCAATCACCGGTATGTGGTTTCCGTTATTTTAACGTGTATGGTCCGCGTGAAGGCCACAAAGGTTCAATGGCGAGTGTGGCATTCCACTTAAATAACCAAATCCTGAAAGGCGAAAATCCAAAATTATTTGCAGGCAGTGAACACTTCCGCCGTGATTTCGTTTATGTAGGCGATGTGGCACAAGTCAACATTTGGTGCTGGCAAAATGGCATTTCGGGTATCTTTCAACTGTGGTACCGGCAATGCAGAGTCTTTTCGCTGAAGTGGCAAAAGCGGTAATTAAATTCCATGTAAAGGCGAAGTGGAAAACCATTCCATTCCCAGAGCATTTGAAATCTCGCTATCAAGAATATACGCAAGCGAACCTTGAGAAACTTCGCGCAACTGGCTACGACAAACCATTTAAAAACCGTAGCGGAAGGTGTGGCTGAGTACATGGCGTGGTTAAATAAATAAAAATATTGAACAAATAATGTTGTTCAATACTAGAAAATGAATAAAGTGCGGTTAAAATTAGTCTTATTTTTAGCCGCACTTTTGTTATAAGGTCAAGCATGAATATTTTAATTATCGGCCCGTCTTGGGTCGGCGATATGATGATGTCGCACAGTTTGTATCAACAACTCAAACTGCAATATCCCCATTGCCAAATTGATGTGATGGCACCGAATTGGTGTAAACCGCTTTTAGCCCGTATGCCAGAAGTGCGTCATGCTATTGAAATGCCGCTCGGACACGGCAAGTTTGCCTTGTGTGAACGTTATCGTTTAGGTAAGGCATTGCGTAATCAATATGATATGGCGATCGTATTACCAAACTCCTTGAAGTCAGCTTTTATTCCCTGCCTTTTGCAAAAAAATTGCGGTGCGTCGTGGCTGGAAAGGAGAAAGCCGTTATTTCTTGCTTAACGATTTACGCAATAACAAACGTGATTACCCAATGATGGTGCAACGTTATGTCGCGTTAGCTTTTGAGCAAAATGCGGTACCGAAAGCGGCTGATATTCCTGTTCTAAAACCTTATTTAACCGTTGACCCAACTCAACAAGCGGAAACCTTAAAAAACTTTGAAAAACAGACCGCTCTTTTAGGTGAACGTCCGATTATCGGTTTCTGTCCTGGAGCAGAATTTGGTCCAGCTAAACGTTGGCCGCATTATCATTATGCTAAATTGGCAGAAATGCTAATTGAAAAAGGCTATGCAGTAGAATTATTTGGTTCACCAAAAGATGTGGAAGCAGGAGAGCAAATTCGCAATGCATTGCCTGCAGAACTGCAACCATTCTGTTTGAATTTGGCAGGGACAAACGAAATCTGAACCAAGCGGTAGATTTAATTGCTAACTGTACGGCAGTGGTGAGCAATGACAGCGGCTTAATGCATATTGCCGCTGCGACAGATCGTCCATTGGTTGCACTTTATGGCCCAACGAGCCCAACTTATACGCCACCATTATCAGATAAAGCTGTGATTATTCGTTTAATTGAAGGCGATTTAATTAAAGTGCGTAAAAGTACAGATAGCTCGGAAGGGTATCATCAAAGTTTGATTGATATTAAACCAGAAAAAGTGGTAGAAAAATTGACCGCACTTTTTAGACATTTAAGAAAGAGAGAATATAAAATGGAAAGTACCTATCAAACCCGTATTAGATAAAAAAATTATACTAAGGCAGTAAAAAAATAAGCCGTGATATTTATAAGCACAATAAATTTCGTAAAAGTGATGCGGATTGGCGATTTTTTATTATATTTATTTTTGCTTGATACCAAGTCTTTTTATTGCATTTTTATGATGAATTGGGCTGAAGTTCTTTATGATTATTACGAGAATATTTTTGGCCTATTATGCGGGAGATATATTATTTGTTATCTCAATGCTTTCTTTTTCTATGCTGTTTCTGATACGACCTTATTTGAAATACTAGCTTTGATTCAAAAACCAAGTATATGGGAGAAGTTAATAAGGAAAAAAAGAACCATACGAATTCAAGAAGATGGCTTTATGTTCTGAAAATAGATCTCTGCCAAACATTTATATAATTATCAGTACATTCATCATATCGAAAATCATTATGGCTATTTAATAATTCGAGTTGGTACTGGATTGTTTTTAGATATTCCTCATTCAGCCTTTTCAAGATGATGCTCATCGAGAAGCATTTGAAGCCGCTTTACGAGAAAAAAATCAAAAGCTTACCAAGCAGAGCCTTTAAGTAAATAGAAAAGGCCTAAACAGGATATGTTAATGATATGAACCCTCTCCGCATACACTTTACAATTAATTGGAATGGTGATTTTATGGGGCGCTTCTTGGCCTTGGGGACGAGTGGTTGCCCAAGCCATGCCGACATTTGTTGCTTCAAGCATGCGCTTTTCGCTATTATTCCACTCATTATTTGGCTATATGCGGCGAATCGCTTTCAAATATGCTAAACAACTGCGACCCTAATCAGTGGGATGGGGTTTGTTTGTGACTGCCTTTTGTCGGTGATCTTTCGGTTATTCGACTTTCTTTATCTGGGGTCTGAAATATCTTCCAGCAGGGACAAGGAACGATGGTGTGGCCTCTAAACCCTGTCTTTACGATGCTTTTTGGCGATTTTTATTATTTAAAGAAAAAAATGGAATCGTTGGGTAATAATCGGAATGATTATTGCCATTAGTGGGATCTTTATTAGCTCTGACAAAAGGAATATTCTTACAAATGATGGATTCTTTGGATTCGGTCAAATGTTATTACTTTGCGCTTTAGTTTGTTGGGTTGTTTATACTTTATTGGCTCGAAAAGTATTAGTCAGGCATTGATTCTCTCACCGCCACCACATTATCTTCTATTTTTGGTTTTTTTATTGCTGACGTATGGCAGCGTTATGGACGGAAAGTGCAGACGATTGGGCTGACGGTACTGCATTTAAATCGAACGTAGTGGATTTAGTTTGCTTGGTCTTGCATTTGGTGCAACGGTATTAGCCTATGCATGGTATTTTGATGGTGTGAAACACTTAGGGGCAGGCAATGCCTCGGCTTACATTATTCTTGTGCCGATTTTAGGCATTTTATTTTCAGCCGTTTGGTTGAATGAACAAGTGGATTCCTCCTTAATTATTGGAGGCATTTTTAGCCGTATCTGGGCTTGGAATTATGCACTGGGGAAGAAGGTTAATTAAATGAAAGTATGTGTGATTAAGACTTCCTCTATGGGCGATGTAATTCATACTTTGCCGGCATTGACTGATGCACAGCGTGCTATTCCTAATCTATCTATTGATTGGGTGGTGGAAGAGAATTTTGCCGAAATCCCACGTTGGCATTCTGCAGTGAATCAAATCATTCCAATTGCTTTAAGACGTTGGAGAAAATCGCCTTTTTCAGCTCAAACAAAAAAACGAATGGAAATCTTACCGCACTTTATTACAAAGCCAAATCAATATGATGCCGTGATTGATGCACAAGGGCTTTTTAAGAGCGCTTTTTTTGCGACACGCTTAGCCAATGGCGTCAAACATGGCTATGATCGCAAAAGTATCCGTGAGCCGATAGCTTCCTTGTTCTACGATAAAAAATACGCGATTTCTTATCAACAACATGCGGTAGAACGTATTCGTCAACTTTTTGCACAAGCCTTATCTTATCCATTACCGAAAGAGAAAGGGGATTATGACATTGCGCGTCATTTTATTTCCGCAGATTCTATCGAACCTTACGTGATCTTTTTTCATTCTACGACAAGAGATGAAAAGCATTGGCCAGAACATGAATGGCGAAATTTAATTGAAAAACTGACCGCACTTTCTGTTCAAGTTCGTTTGCCTTGGGGAAATGAAAAAGAAAAGGCGAGAGCAGAGCGATTAGCCGCAGGTTTATCTCATGTGGTTGTTTTACCTAAACTTTCATTGAATGAATTGGCTTACCAAATAGCTAATGCGAAAGCCGTGGTGTCCGTAGATACAGGGCTTGCTCATTTAACTGCGGCACTGGATAAACCCAATATTACGCTTTATGGTGCAACTGATCCGACCTTAATTGGTTGTTATGGTCAAAAATCAGCATTATTTAACCGCTAATTCAATGGAAAATATTACCTCAGAGCAGGTGTTTTCTAGCCTAAATTTCATTAATTAAATAGTCTGCTAAAATAATTGAAAAATATATTTGATCTGAAATTAATTTTTAGTCAAAATATTGCCTATTTTTCTGATAGTTGGAAGAATTTAAGATTGACACATTCTGGTTCTGGTGTATAGACTGAAAAAGTTCAATTTTTATTAACTCATTAAATCATAAGGAAAGCGTTATGAAAAAAACACTTCTTGCTTTATCTGTAGCTGCATTAGCAGCAGGTTCTGCACAAGCTTATAACTTCCATGTTGACCAAACTGGTACGGATGTTGATTTCTATGGTTCTTTACGTGTTAAATGGGAAAGCACCTCTAACAAAAACCAACTATGTAGCGGGTGGTGAAAGCAAAGAGCACATCAACCACGCAGTAGACAACAATGGTTCACGTTTTGGTATTAAATTAAAACAAAGTTTAGGCGGTGATTTCTACGCATTAGGCCGTGCTGAATGGCGTATGCGTGGTGAAGCTCCTTCACAACATGATTTTGACCATGTTTATACTCACTTCCTTTACGCAGGTTTTGGCCACAAACAATTCGGTGAGTTAACTTACGGTAACATGCCTACTATTACTGATGAAGTAAAACAAACCGACTTAGCAAATACTTACAGCTTATCTGATGGCTTATTAGATGGCTCTGCTCGCCGCGTAGCACAATATACGTACAACGGTAACTACGGTTCAAATAAAGTAAAATTTGGTGCGTACTACGGTGGTTCAAGCAAACGTAGCATGAAAAACCTTGATTTAGCGAACAAACGTAAAAATGCTTGGGGTACAGGTCTTATCTTCAATCATGCAATTGACAGTATCCAAAATGTAACTGTAGCAGCAGGTTTCACTCGTGAAATTTCTGAAAACGCAAACAACACTTCATTATTCCGTAATGCGTATGGATTAGGTTTAGCATATAACTTCGTTCATACGACTTATGGTGTAGATTTAGAGCGTCAAGTAACTAAAAACCAAGGTGACAAACGCATTAAAAATGAAGTGCGTGCCGTTATTCGTCAAGGTTTAAACGAAGATTGGAACGTTTATGCAATGTATGCATATAAAACAGATAAACACAGTAATAATACAGACAGAACTCGCCAATTTATGGTAGGTACTGAATACTATGTGTTTAACCAAGGTTCTTTAAAAGTGAAACCATTCTTAGAATGGCAAGCGACTCGTACTAAATACGAAAATAGCGCTGTAGATCGTAGCCGTGATTTCAAAACTGTTATCGGTTTACGTGCATACTGGTAATTTATCAGTTTAATCTTATAAAACGAGCGGATAGTGAAAGCTATCCGCTTTTCTTTTTGCTTGTAATTTTGATTTTCATCCCCATAATACTGCACAGGCTAAAAAGTGCGGTAACAAAAAAATGCTGTTTTTTTGAATATTGATTTCAGCACTAGAGATGAAAAATCAGATAAACCACTCACAATTTATGCGTAAAATTGACCGCACTTTTCATTCAAAGAATAAATAGGAACAAATAATGAATTACACTCAAGATAATGACAAACTTTACCGTTACCTTTTTCAAAACCGTGCAGTGCGTGGTGAATGGGTGCGATTAAACCAAACTTTTACTGATACCTTGAATACCCATCATTATCCAAAAGCAGTGCAAAACTTATTGGGTGAGATGATGGTGGCGACTAATTTATTGACCGCAACATTAAAATTTAACGGTAATATTACTGTTCAAATTCAAGGTGACGGCCCATTAAAATTAGCTTTAGTAAATGGTAATGACCAACAACAGATCCGTGCATTAGCCCGTGTGCAAGGTGATATTCAAGATGGCATGAGCTTGCATGATATGATCGGCAAAGGCGTGTTAGTGATTACGATTGCACCGACTGAAGGAGAGCGTTATCAAGGTGTGATCGGTTTAGATAAACCAACGATTACGGAATGTTTAGAAGACTATTTTGTTCGTTCAGAGCAATTACAAACCCAACTTATTATTCGCACAGGTGAATATGAAGGCAAACCAGTTGCTGCGGGGATGTTGTTGCAAATCATGCCTGATGGGCAAGGTACGCCAGAGGATTTTGAGCATTTAACCACTTTAGCTACAACCGTAAAAGATGAGGAGTTATTTGGATTACCCGCAGAAGAATTGCTTTATCGTTTATATCATGAAGAAGTGGTGGAAGTTTTTGAACCGCAAACTGTTTCTTTCTTCTGCGGTTGCTCACCTGAACGTTCTGGTGCAGCATTGTTGCTGATTCCAGAAGCTGAAATTGATGAAATCTTAGAAGAGCATAAAGGCAGCATTGATATGCAGTGTGAATGTTGTGGCACACATTACTTCTTCAATAAAGAAGCCATCAATAAACTCAAACAAGCACAATAAGAAAAATTCCCGTTCATGATCTGCACCCCAAAAGTTAGACTAAACTTCTAACTGATTAAGGTGCAGATTTTTATGACTAAATATAATCAACTTTTCAAACAACAAGTCGTGAATTTCTATTTCGAACATCACGAAAATCTTGCTTTCACGAAAAATCGTTTACTGGCATTGATGAACTTGAAAAGGTTATCAATGATTATGTCCAGTACTATAATGAAGAACGAATCCAATTAAAATTAAAAGGACTGAGTCCGATACAATATCGAAAGCAGTCCTTTAAATAACAGTCTAACTTTTTGGGGTTAGATCATTTTGTTTAGGTTTTTTGTTAAATAAAGTTAGCATCTTGTTTCAAATTCTGCTAGGGCTTCATCAAATTGTTGTTGCACTTTTCGGATGAACAGATGCAAAGACAGATGATGTTAAAGTAATAAATGAGCAAACTAAGAAACCGGGAATAATCTCATAAAGTTTGGATAAATCGTCCCAGCCTAGATAGCGCATGAGTGGGCTCCATGCAACGACGGTGATAGCGCCAGATAGCATTCCCCATAATGCAGCTTTTGAGCTAATGTTACGGTTAAAGAGAGAAAGAATCACAACTGGTCCAAATGCAGCACCAAAGCCAGCCCAAGCGTACGAAACTAATCCCATCACTTTTGAGTTAGGGTCATGTGCGATAACGATAGCAATGACAGAGATGAGTAACACCATTAAGCGACCAACCCAAACTAATTCTGTGCTAGAGGCATTTTTACGGAAGAAACCTTTATAGAAATCTTCTGTAATAGCCGCAGAACACATCAATAATTGCGCAGATAAGGTACTCATAATTGCGGCAAGAATTGCAGATAATATGATGCCGACAATCCAAGGGTTAAACATGACTTTGGATAATTCAATGAATACAGATTCTGCATTCGCAAGGTCAATGTTTCTTTCAGTGAAATAAGCTAGTCCAAAATAACCGACAGCAACTGCACCACCTAAGCAAAGGATCATCCAAGTAATACCGATTTTGCGTGCTTTATTTAAAGAAGCAACAGAGTCTGCAGCCATAAAGCGAGCCAAAATATGTGGTTGACCGAAGTAGCCTAAACCCCATGCCAAGGCAGACACTACACCAATACCAGAAACGTTGTGCAACCAGTTACTATAAGGAATACCTGTTACAGCAGATTTTGCTTCAAGTGCCATTTTGAGATCATCCCAACTGATCGTGAGAATAACCATCACAGGAGCAAGAATTAGAGCAAAAATCATCAATGAAGCCTGAATGGTATCACTCCAAGAAACTGCTAAGTACCCACCAATAAAGGTGTAGCTAATGGTCGCAATCGCACCAAACCAAAGCGCGGTAGTGTAATCCATGCCTAATAGGCTTTGGAATAATTTCGCACCAGCCACTACTCCAGAGGCACAATAGATGGTAAAGAAGAACAAGATAATACCTGAAGAGATGATTTTCAGTGCTTTTTTCTGACGTGGAAAACGTTGTGCAAAGAACTCCGGTAACGTTAAGGCGTTGCTATATTTTTCAGTAAAAATACGCAAGCGGCCAGCAACAACACGATAGTTCAAATAAGCCCCAATAGTTAACCCAACAACAATCCAAGCTTCGGATAAACCAGAGAGAAAAATTGCTCCAGGTAATCCCATTAATAACCAGCCGGACATATCTGATGCACCAGCAGACATGGCAGTAACAAAACTGCCCATTTTGCGACCACCTAGAATATAGTCGTCAAAATTCTGCGTGGAACGGTAGGCATATAATCCAATGCCTAAAATAACGAGCAAATAGAGCCCAAAGGTAATGTAGATTTGCATAAATCACTCCTTCTTAATGTTCTTCAGAAGACATTAACGATGTGTTTCCGCCAGCAGCTGTGGTGTTGTAACTGCGAGAGAACTCATCGTATAACGGTAAAATATCTTGGGTAGTTTGCCAATCATAGCATTTAAAAATAGCTGAGCTGTTTTCAGCTAACCATTGGCGTCGTTCTTTGCTTAATTCTGCTAAGTAGATACCTTTTTGGCAGTGGTCTAATTTAGTATCAACTCGTACGCCCGCTTTACCAGATTTAGCTAATGGATGACTTGGCTCAACTAAAATCGTAAAGCCTTTTGCCAATAGTTTATTTGGCAGCTTTTTCTGATGCAGCTAAATCGCCATTTAAAATTGCTACTTCAGAAGGCAGGTAAGCTAATGAGTTACGTTCACCAGTAATACTGTCTAAAACAGGTTGTGCATTACCCAGAGTGTTTTCATCGCCGAAATTGGCTGTAGTAGCGGTCTGTTTTTGTTAAACGTTGCAAATAGAATTCGCCACCGGCTTTCGGGCCTGTACCAGATAAACCATGACCACCAAATGGTTGTACGCCCACAACTGCACCAACAATATTACGGTTAATATAGAAGTTACCGCAGTGGAGGTGTTTTTCAACTAAGTCCATCTGTTTACGGATACGGCTATGGCAACCACCAGTTAGCGCATAACCTTTCGCATTAACTTCATTGAGTACGTTAACTAAGTTCTCTTTTTTATAACGCACGATGTGTAAGATTGGGCCAAACACTTCACGTTGTAATTGGTTAAGATTATCTAAAAGATAGACTGCTGGTGCGACAAAATGACCATTGGTTGGTGCCTCTAATTCGACATAAGCACGAGCGACTTTCCGCATATTCGCTTTATGATTTTCTAGATTTTGTTTCGCTTCTTGATCAATTACAGGGCCAATGTCTGTTGAGAGTAAACGCGGGTCGCCAAGGCTAAATTCGTTAATCGCTTCTGTAATCATTTTATAGTAATGATCTGCGACATCTTCTTGTAATAACAAGATACGTAGTGCAGAACAGCGTTGACCAGCAGAGTCAAATGCAGAGCTTAAAACGTCTGCAACAACTTGTTCTGGTAATGCAGAGGAGTCAGATACTAATACGTTTTGTCCACCAGTTTCAGCAATTAAAACAGGATCGTTATCCGCTTGTGCAATTCGTTTTTCAATCAATTTTGCAACTTCAGTTGAGCCAGTAAACACAACGCCATCAAAAGCTTGTTGTACTAATGCCGCCCCTAAATCGCCTGCCCCAAGCACCAATTGTAATGCCTCTTTTGGTACGCCTGCTTGGTGTAAAAGTTTTACTGCTGCATATGCAATAAGAGAAGTTTGTTCTGCAGGTTTGGCAATTACCGCATTTCCTGCTGCAAGGCTTGCAGCGACTTGTCCAGTAAAGATAGCTAAAGGGAAGTTCCAAGGCGAAATACAGAGAACTTTTCCGCGTGGTGCACCCAAGTGTTGATCTTTTGCGAGATATTCAAGCTGATTTGCATAATATCTGAGAAAATCGACCGCTTCTCGTAGCTCTGCAATGGCATTCGGTAATGTTTTACCAGCTTCAACAATGGCAAGTTTCATCAATAAGCCGAAGTTTTCTTCATATAAATCGGCGGCTTTTCGTAATACATTTGCTCGTTCAGTTGCGCTTTGTGCTGCCCATGTCTCATTATTTGCCGCATTAAACACAGCTTGTGCTTCAGTTGGGTTTAAGAAAGCAACTTCCGCTAAGTTCTCTTTCAGATTAGCTGGATTGACCACGGTATGCGCAGCTAAGTTTTCTGCATTAGCCAGCACCGTGAGTGATTGCGCATTTTCGATAGGTGCTTCGTTTAATGCTTGTTCTAATTTAGCTAACTCAAATTCGTTGCTTAAATCAAAACCTGCAGAGTTTCTACGATCATTAAATAGCTCAAGTGGATTGCGTACTAATTTATTCGGTTCACCATTAGATTTCTCATAGAGTTTCCAAGGCGGAATCACTAATTGTTCTACCGGAATATTTTCATCGACCAATTGATGAACAAATGATGAGTTTGCCCCGTTTTCTAATAAACGGCGAACTAAGTAAGCTAATAAGGTCGCGTGCGTACCTACGGGGGCGTAAACACGGACTTGGCGATTAAAATTCTCTTTGCCAACAATGTTGTCGTATAAGCTTTCACCCATGCCATGTAAGCATTGGAATTCAAATTGTTTGCCTTGACCTAATTCGTGGATCGTACACATGGTTTGTACGTTATGCGTCGCAAATTGTGGGTAGATCACATCTTGAGCAGCAAGTAATTTTTTCGCACAGGCAATATAAGAGATATCGGTGTGATTTTTGCGAGTATAAAGCGGGAAACCATCTAAGCCATCCGCTTGCGCCCATTTTACTTCGCTATCCCAATAAGCTCCCTTTTACAAGGCGAATCATTAAAGTAACCGTCTTTTTCTCGGGCAAGATTGATTAAGTAATCCAACACAAATGGGCAACGTTTAGAGTAGGCTTGAACAACATAGCCAATACCTTTGTAGCCTTTGAGTTCTGGCTCATCTAGTAATTTTTCTACTAAATCCAGAGATAGCTCTAAACGGCTAGCTTCTTCTGCATCAATGTTTACGCTGATGTTATATTTTTTGGCGAGTAAGAAAAGTTCTTTTACGCGCGGATAAAGCTCGTCGATAACACGATCATATTTCGCACGCCAATATTTTGGATGGATAGCAGAAAGTTTAACGGAAACACTGTTACCATTATAGATAGTGCGACCTGCAGCATCTTTCCCCACACTTTCAATGGCATGGAGATAATCATTAAAATAACGATCTGCATCCGCTTGGGTCATGGCTGCTTCACCAAGCATATCAAAAGAGAAGGTAAAGCCTTTTTCATAACGAGGTTTAATGTTCGTTAGCGCTTCTTGCATGGTAACGCCAGCTACGAATTGTTTCCCTAAGATTTGCATGGATTTTACAATGAGCGTACGCATAATCGGGAGCAGAGAAGCGAGCAAAGCTACGGCTTAACGCATTTGCGAGGCTTTTTTCGTCTAAATTTTCACTAATTTTTTTACCGAAAACTAAGCCATAACTAGCTGCGTTGATAAAAAATGAGTTAGCGTTACCAATGTGAGATTTCCAGTTACCATCACGTAATTTTTCATAAATCAAATCATCGCGGGTTTCTGCATCAGGAATACGTAACAGCGCTTCAGCTAAGCACATTAGTGCGACACCTTCTTCACTGCTTAATGAGAATTCTTGCATTAAGGCATCTGCGCCATATTGTTTTTTTGTTTAAGATGGCGAAGTTTGTTAATAAGTTTGATCGCATTGTCAGTAATGCGTTTTTCTTGTTCTTGGGTAAAATCTAAGGTTTTAAGCAAGTTATCTACTGCCGTTTTCTCATCTAAGCGATAGTTTTCGGTGATGAGTTGGCGTTCAGGACGGTAGGTTTTTAGAAAGTTGGAAGGACATAGTAATCACCCCTTGTTGCTTTGTTACAAGATTGTTAATGAACATAAAAATCAACAGAGGGAAAAAGTAAATGCTTTTTCTCGAATTTGTGAATCACTTCACAGAATTGTGTGAAAATAATGCAAAATTCACGAAAATACTGAATAAATAGCGATATTTTTTTAGTTTTTTTGAAGAAAATAGAAAAGTAAATTTGAGAAGAATCGCCTGATTCTTCTCAGAAAAGATGTTAATAAGATATTACTCGATACCAATAATCTTATGAGTTTGAAGGCTTAACTGCCATTTTAGGTTTATTAGCACGAAGATTTAATTGACCTAATTGAGTGATAGTTTCTAATAAATTCATTTTGCCATCATGCCCATTAAGCATATGTGCCATATCAAAAACTGAATTCTTTTGCAATTTTAAACATTTGCTAGTCCTTTTTCTGCTAAGTATTCGTTAAGCCCTTTTTCTAGCTCAATTGCATGACGTTGTCCGTATTGAAAGGTCACTACTTCGACATTTTCTTTGCCGAATTCTGCGATGACCTGAAATAGGCAAGTTGTAGAGTCTTGGCCGCCTGAAAAAATCACAAGGGCTTTTTTATTTTGTTGCATAAACATCCTTAGTTTTTGTTTTTCTCGTCAAATATTGACTAACCGTGGAAAGTTTCGAACCACGGAAAATGAAGAGAAAATAAGCGGTCAAATTTTCTTTAGGGCAGATCATCATGATAACGGGGATTTTTTTGGACGTTTTATTGTTGCACTTGTTCCAAGCTATGTTTGATTGCGTCAGGAATTGAAACCACCGTGATTTTTATTGGGAATGGAAATAAACGCCACGGAATTTCCTTGTTTGGTTAATATTTCCGCCAGTTGATGCGCATTGATTGTTCGCATTTGTTTCCGTTGATTAATACGCTGTAATTGCTCTTCAGTGATATTCGGATCCTGTTCAGGATGTTCTTCATAAGAGCCCTAATGTAATCAGAATATGTGATGGTTTTTGGCTAATCCATGGCTCATTTTGAGGCAAAAATGAACCATTCCCCACCAAAAGAGAAGGGCTTGCCAATGTGTAATGTTGAAATAAATCCGGTTGATGGAAGAGCACGTATAATCCAAACAACCCACCAAAAGAATGGCCAAAGAAATATTGTTTTTCCTTATTGATATCGAAATGCTGTTCAATATAAGGCTTTACATCTTGTTGAATAAAACGTAGAAAATCAGCGGCTTTCCCTCCTTTGGCAAATTCAGCGCCTTCTACTGGAAAAGTGTAATCTCTCATTCGTTCCTCAATGACGTAAGCTTTATCAGATACATAACCGATACCAACAATAAGGGGGAGTGGTTTATGAGGATTGACAGCATTCACTGCTATTGGAAATTGAGCGTTACCATCTAGCGTATAAAGTGCGGTCAGTTTTTTCGACGTTTTCGGTGGAACAGCAATAAACAAACGATAATGTTTGCCTTCAAAAGTAAAATCTTTTTGTTGAATTTGATACATTTTTTTCATGCTTTCTTGAATAGGAGGAATCTTAAAGTCAGGGTTCTGCTTGCGTGCTTTGCGTACACATCAGCAGGAAAAATAAAAAGGGTAAACGCAGAAATGAGAACATGGTTATCCGGTCTTAATTTGAGAATGGTTATCACTATATAGTAAAAGTAAAGGTGAAATCAACCGCACTTCATCTTGGCTCCCCAAAACACCCTAAAAATAGGTAGAAATTTTCAATGAATGTTCAAAAATTTGATCTAGTTAACATTTTTTTTCTGGCAATTCCCCTACAATGACCACAGGAAAAATTTTTAAACTTTAATCAAGAGGTGAACTATGACTGACATTAAAAATGTAATTAAAGAACTTGAAGCCATTGGTATTCATGACGTAAAAGAAGTGGTTTATAACCCAAGCTATGAACAACTTTTTGAAGAAGAAACCAAACCTGGCTTAGAAGGCTTTGAAAAAGGTACACTTACCACAACTGGAGCGGTGGCTGTTGATACAGGGATCTTTACCGGTCGTTCGCCGAAAGATAAATACATCGTTTTAGATGATACCACAAAAGATACTGTGTGGTGGACTTCTGATGTGGCGAAAAACGATAACAAACCAATGACTCAAGAAACTTGGTCAAGCTTGAAAGGTCTTGTGACTAAACAACTTTCTGGTAAACGTTTATTCGTGGTTGATGGTTTCTGTGGCGCAAGTGAACAAGACCGTATCGCAGTACGTATTGTGACTGAAGTAGCATGGCAAGCACACTTTGTGAAAAAAATATGTTCATTCGTCCGACAGAAGAACAATTAAAAACCTTTAAACCTGATTTCGTGGTAATGAATGGTTCTAAATGCACCAACCCGAACTGGAAAGAACAAGGTTTGAACTCTGAAAACTTCGTTGCATTCAACTTAACTGAGCGTATCCAATTAATCGGTGGTACTTGGTACGGCGGCGAAATGAAGAAAAGGTATGTTCTCAATGATGAACTACTTCCTACCACTTAAAGGTGTAGGTGCAATGCACTGTTCTGCTAACGTAGGTAAAGACGGTGATGTAGCAATCTTCTTCGGTTTATCAGGTACAGGTAAAACCACCCTTTCCACCGATCCAAAACGTGAATTAATCGGTGACGATGAGCACGGTTGGGATGATGTAGGTATCTTCAACTTCGAAGGTGGTTGCTACGCGAAAACTATCCATCTTTCTGAAGAAAATGAGCCAGATATCTATCGTGCAATCCGTCGCGATGCGTTATTAGAAAACGTCGTGGTTCGTGCTGATGGTTCAGTTGATTTCGATGATGGTTCTAAAACAGAAAATACTCGTGTGTCTTACCCAATTTATCACATTGATAATATTGTTAAACCAGTATCTCGTGCTGGTCACGCAACGAAAGTCAATTTTCTTAACTGCGGATGCATTCGGTGTATTACCTCCTGTGTCTAAATTGACACCAGAGCAAACCAAATACTACTTCTTATCTGGTTTCACCGCTAAATTAGCTGGTACAGAGCGTGGTATTACTGAGCCAACTCCAACCTTCTCAGCATGTTTCGGTGCGGCGTTCTTAACTCTCCACCCAACACAATATGCTCAAGTATTAGTTAAACGTATGCAAGCTGCTGGTGCAGAAGCGTATTTAGTTAATACTGGTTGGAACGGTACGGGTAAACGTATCTCAATTAAAGATACTCGTGGTATTATCGATGCAATCTTAGATGGTTCTATCGAAAAAGCTGAAATGGGTGAGTTACCAATCTTTAACTTAGCGATTCCAAAAGCATTACCTGGGTGTAGATTCATGCGATCTTAGACCCACGTGATACTTATGCGGACAAAGCACAATGGCAAGCTAAAGCTGAAGATCTTGCAGGTCGTTTCGTGAAAAACTTCGAAAAATATGCGACTAATGCAGAAGGTAAAGCACTTATCGCAGCAGGTCCAAAAGCTTAATTAGATAAACAGTATCTAATTAAACATCTCTAAAAATAACCGCACTTTGGTTTTTAAATCAAAGTGCGGTTTTCTTATCTTTAAATTTTACTGTGACTTATCTTTTCACAATGATGAGGGCGAGTACATATAATCGAATATCATTAATATGACTGATACTGTAAAGATGAGTTTGCGATTTTGAATCAGCTGAGTGAAAAACATCCATAAAATAACCGCACTTTGATTTGTAAAAGCAAAGTGCGGTTTTTATATTAAGTTTTTTTGCGAGTTATTCTTTTGCTACGGTGAGAATAGACCAAATATAAGCTCAATATAACCAATACCGCAGATACAGAAAACATTATGCTTATCACATCAACGAAAAAAAGAAACTTTCCAGAATCGGTTTAGTGAAGATGCGTTCCGCATATCTCGCGACAAAAGTGATGATATAAGCCCATAAAGCCCAGGTGACTATATCTAGTACAAAGCTTTTGGCTTTTAATCAGCAAGGAAGGCTGCTACCTTTATTAATAACCATCAATTGTTGTAAAGTGGCGGTTGCCATGTGTTAAACTCCTCTGTCAGGGCTTGTCCATACAGCTAATTTGGACTTGTTTCTAAAAATCGCTTTTGGGATTCCAACGAGTAACGTTACCGTATTGAGTAACCAATAAACGTAGGGATACCAAATGCAAGAAATTCCATATTGGATCAATCCTTTTTCATAACGAGAGTCGATGTATAAGCTCAAGAGACACTGTAAGAAGAAGGAAAAAAACATGATCGAGATATTTGTTTCAAACAATTCCATGTTTTGAATGCCTATACCCAAAGTAATCTTGCGGTATAGTGCAAGCGCAACCAGTGCAACCAATAAGATTGCCCAAGTTGCGGTAACAAAATATTCGGCATACATTGGCCATAGACGGCGGTTTTTCCAGCGCCAGACCTGAGGAAAATATTTGATGATGGTTTCTGCGCCACCTTGCGCCCAGCGTAAACGCTGTTTGTATAAACCATAAAGACGTTCAGGCATTAATACCCAACATAAAGCACGGGGTTCATACATGATGTTGTAACCGGCTGTTTGAATTTTCCAACTGACATCAATGTCTTCGGTGATCATATTGGTGCTCCAACCACCAATTTCTTCCATCACATCTTTGCGGAAGAGACAACATACGCCTGATACCGTGAAGATGGTTCCCATTAGGCTTTGAGCACGTTTGATTAAACCGATAATGGAGCTAAACTCAGACACTTGTAAGCGACCTAGGATGGTACTGCGGTTACGTACGCGCGGGTTGCCTGTAACAGCACCATAAGTGCGATTTAATTCGAGGGATTGCACCATGTAATCGATGGCATCGAAATCCAATACGGCATCGCCATCAATACAGGCTACATATTCACCTTTAGCAACTAACAAGCCATGATTTAATGCGCTGGCTTTTACCTTGGTTTTTCTTGATGAAGAGCTACGATTCGCTCATCTTCTTTTGCCCAACGTTCAATAATTTCGCCAGTGTTATCTTTACTCCCATCATTGATAAAGATGAGCTCATAGTTTGGATATCTGAGTTGAAGCAAGTAAGGAATAGCTTCATCTAAGTTGTCGCCTTCGTTATAGCAAGGCACCATAATGCTGACCATCGAACCCGTTCTTTAGGCATTTGTTGGAAGGTTGGTTGCCCAAGTTTTCCTTCCATAAAAAGGTAATAGCAAAGACTTGCACTGACCCAATATATTGCCATTCCAGCAGGGTACATAAATACGAAGATACTAATTGCCTCTAAGAATTGTTGGTTCATAGTCAATCCTTAAGGTTTTCCCACATTAGTATTTACCGAAAAATACGGTTTCATTTTGTTCAGATCCGGTTGATTAGTTAAAAAAAGTTATCCGGATAGTATCCATAGCTATAAATATGATTTTTTGCAATAGCTTCATCCAATCAATCAATTCGGATTCAGGAATTGGTTTTTGAGTTCGCCAATTCACCGCTTGGAATTCAAACAAGACTTTATCTAATGGTGCTTGGGCTTTCACATTTTCAATGAGAGAGGCAAACCATTGATAGGCTTCTTCTTGTGAAATAGGCTGCTCATTTTTCCATGTATGGCATCGCCATAATGGCTGTGGTATCGTAATTTTCGGTGAGCGTTTTTTTAAGTTTTGCGCCAACCATTCTTCTGCATTTGGATTGGTGATCACTGATGCATAAAGATTACGAGCTGTTTTTAAGAGAATATGAACCCACGCAAGAAATAAGGTTTTCAACGCATCGGTGAGTTGATGGGTTAATAGGACTAAATCCTGTGTTTTTTTGTTTTTGCTTGTGGGCTAACCATGCCTTCAGCGTGATTGCCTTCGCACCTTCGAAAATCAGTTAGGAACGCGTCATCATGGAATAAAATGCCATTAAATTTGGCGTAGAATGACAAATCGTTATAAATAGATTTAATGATTTCAACATTCTGTTTGTTATAAGGTGAAAGGCGTAAATAAGCTTTTTGTTGAAGGCTTGCCCGTGCAGCTATCAATGACATATTCCGCCTCTTTTACACTTTTTGCGTAAATCAAAGGCGAGTACAGGCATCCAAGCGTAGACTTGTACGCCTGCGCGCGTTTGTAATTGCCAGGCAATTCGGCCAAAAATATCATCTCGTACAGGAAGGTATTTATTTGGGAAATACAAGGCATCCGCTACACCATCTCCGTCGGGATCAGAGAAGGCTTGAAGATAAACTGTCGTCACACCATAGCGATAGATGCGGTCGATTAACTTATCAAGGTTTTTGGCTTGCTGAGCTTTATCCGCATCATAGACATAATCTAAATCGACATGCAGTACTCGTTGAATTTGTTTGCTTTCATCAATGCCATCAAGATAGTTTTTAACGGTATTTAGATCGGTTTCTGCATTAAGTAATAAGCGTCCAATATGTTTATCGCCCACTTTATTGATGATTTTTTCACCTAATGAGAAATAGTGTGGCATTCCTGCTTGTCGTGCAAGTTGCACAGCAACATCATTAAATTGTCCATAAGGCCACACCATTACACGTGGTTTCTTACCGATATGATTGACTAACGTTTGAACAGAACGAGTGAAATCAGATTTCAATCTGTTTTTGTAGGCATCTTCAGTTTCATATTTTCCGTTTTTATATTCAGGTGCAATCACTGAGGGTAATTGGCCACCAGATGGGTTGGCATTTATACCGTTATGAAGATTATGAGTATGTGAGGCTACTTCAACGAGCCCACTTTGTTCCATTTCTTTGACTTGCGACCAAGTGGCAAAAACAGAACGATCTAGCATTTTATCGGCATAAGCGATCTTTTTATTTGCCGGCGTATCTAACCAGCCTGTCACTGGCGCAAAAACAGCAGGGTAGTTATAGGCCTTTAATAGAGGAAAGACCACGTTATACATGGTTTCATAGCCATCATCGAAGCTTAGCAATACCGCATTATCAGGTAATGTGCCTTTACCATTTTCAGCATCGATAACTTGCCGCCAACTGATCACGTTGTATCCGTTTTCTTTTAGCCAATTAAAATGTTTAATTAACATTTGGGCAGAAATCGTTTGAGGAAAATACTGTTTTTGATTTTTCAGCCGCACTTTCATCTACCACAGAGTGATAAGCTAATACGCCATAACGATCTTGCGCAAAGGCAAAAAGCCGAAAAAAGGGAAAGCGTGCAAATAATGATTTTTGCAAAATGTTTTAGAGATCTCATAAAGTTATACCGCTTAGTATTTAATAATAAATAGAGAAGTTTAAATTTCGAAATTGTTGAATTCAGCATTGCCGTCGTAAATATTCTTTTTACGACCAATTTCATAAGACACGCCAAATTTTTACCAATACGCCATTGATGTCCGTAGCTAATCGACCACATTTTTCTCGACTGAGTTCAGCCTGTTTATAGCACCCACACTGGCTTTCAGGTGATGATTTAAGACTAAGCCATAATTAAGTGGTTGGTAGTAACTTAAATCCGCACCGAATTCTCAAGCTTGTCGCTTTTGATGGGTTGTAATATTCAGCAGAATCAATGGTTTTATTTTTGCTGTAATCGACTCTGAAATTGTTGGTTAGCGCCCAACGGTCATGTTTAGAATGTATTGAGATTCAACCAGAAATTGGCTTCTTTTCTTAGTTGCCGTCATCAAATTTCATGACACCACCACCCTAGTCCAGCTTGGAAAATATCGGAATAGGAATACGTGGTAGAGAAACCAATATCTTTGGTATACACACCTTTATTGATGGCTTTAACTGGGGTGCCACTACCATTAATATTGGCGTCTAAATTAAATGACCAATGTTGGTTGAGGGTATAATTTGCCTCTGTAGAGAAATAGGCTTTATCATTAAGCTTAATGCCTTTCCCGCCTTCCATTTTTCACTTGGAGTGGATAGAAATTGAGCTCTGTTCCCACGCCAATTCGACGCGAAATAAGACTTTCTTTGTTATAAGGGGAGCGAGTTTCTAAGTAATGAACGTAGAGATCGTGACCATTTGCTGTTTTCGGTGTGTAAATCGCATAATCTTGGCTACTTTCATTGCTATAACTTATTGGTGAGGTGCGATGCTGTAAGCCGACACTCCTACAATTTTGCCAGAACGCGCTTGTTCATAATGCTTTAATGAGGGATTGCGCTGACTGACGTTGTTCTTCATTCATTGCATCAATCGTTTTTGAAACTGTTGGTAAATCATTTTGACTTAAGGCAGTTTCAGCCAGGCTATTACTAGCTTCTTGCTGATCATTTTTACTCAAAAAATAACCGGCTTTTTCCGCCCATAATTTAGCATCATCATAGTTGCCACGATTTCGCTCAAGTTCTGCTTTTTGCAACATAACCCATGGATCACCAGGCGTTTTGTTAACAGACGATCATCAATAAGTTGCTGAGCTAATTTGCTGTTACCGCGCCATAATGCTAAACGAGCTAAACCAAAATAGCGAGAATCGTAGCCTGGATTCAGAATTTTTGATGTTCGGGTATAGTCATTGATATAAACATTTGAATTCATACGCTCTAAATATTGTTGAGCCAATTCAAATTTGCCCGCATCGCTTGCGGTCAGAGAGAGTTTATGAAGTAAACCATCGCTCACAGCGAGTTTATTGTGTAAGGCTTGTTGTTCAATTGCTTGATAAAATTGCTAATGCTTTTGTGGTGAGCCTTTTGCTGCCCAATAATCACCAAAGGCTTCTTCTAAATACGCCGGCACATTAGATTGAGCCTGTAATGTATTGAAGTCGTCTTCTATTTCATCAAATTTATTCAAGCGAACACCCATCACAAAACGATCTTGCAATGCTTGTTGATACAGAGGATGCTCAGGATTAATTTTTGGCCAAAAGTGCGGTCAATTCTTCAAATGATTTTTTTCTTGTTGTGTAGGTGTCGTCGCATTTTTGAGGTGGTAATCGTCTTACCATGCTCAAACCACATCATATCTTTTTGATTGAATTGATCAGGATAGGCTTTTGTAGTTTCTCTTGTAATGGTTGAAGGTTGTATTTCGATGCTAAACGATACAACTCTCTCATTAAGGTGATATTTTTTCGGATTTTGTTCTAACTGACGTTGCCAACGGCACAAGTTTAGCCATGTCGGGTTCGGTGAAATCAAGCAAATAACTTTTCGCATCAAGATAAGCATTATCTTGTCCAAAACGTTTCTTATAAACATTCAGTGCATTTTTTGCCGCATTGTAGTTTTTGGTTTCAGTGGAGGCTAATGCGCCACCAAGCCATCCATTTGGATTATCAGGGAATTGCTTTTGCAATTGGGAATAGAATGCAACGGCACGGTCGTATTGTTTTTCATTTCGAGCGGCTTTGCCTAAATTTTCCAGTTCATTTTGGGAAAATTGCGCTGGTGCACAGCTTTCGCAAAGTGAAAGTGCTTTAGCGGATTGATTCGTCCTCAGATAGAGTGTAATTAAATCATCGCGCACTTTCACATCGTGCGTCCTCTTAAATAAGGCCTCAAGTTTTGGAATAGCTTGATTTAATTGGGCCTCTCCTTGACGAGAGAAAATGATGATATTTTCTCGTTCGGTATCAATAGAGGAATTTTGGGCATAGGCAACCTGTACTACTGAGGTACTGACACCTACTAATAGCACAGTCTTAAAGACATGGGATAGAGACTTCATATTAACTTCTACGATGTTTAATTATAATTATTTACTGTGGACTCCATATTTATGACAATGTAAAGAAAGTATAAGTTTCGTAAAGTGGTCCGACCTCAAGTTGAGCGATAAAAAGCATTAGTTATGTATAACAGCGAATGTTTTAGGTGAAAAAATAGGCGTTTTAGTAAAATAAAACGCCTATTTGATATTTAGAGAAGTGATTGAAAGTTATTTCAAAATAAACATCGGTGTGTTACTGATAGGATCACGATGAATGATGACATCCAAATCAAACACATCCTGGCAACTCTTCGGTCATCACCTCATCAGGTGTGCCTCTGTGCCATTACGGCACCTTTTTCATGACGATTAAGTAATCGCAATAGCGGCAGGCTTGGTTGAGATCATGCAACACCGTAATCACGGTTTTACCGTTTTGTTGCATTTGTCGCATCATGCCCATGAGTTCTGCTTGGCGGTTTAAATCCAGATAAGTGGTAGGCTCATCGAGTAGCACTAATTCAGCATCTTGCGCAAGTGTCATGGCTAAAAAAATACCCGTTGTTGCTGGCCACCGGATAAATCGGAAACCAACTGCTCGGCGAGTTCGGCAGTTTTGTGTTTGCGCCATCGCCCAGTGACCAATTCTTCATCTTTTGGCTGAGTTTGCCCCAGAGATTTACAGTAAGGCGAACGCCCGTAGGCGATCAATTCGCACTTTAATCCCTTCAGGTACCAGTGTTGCTGCGGGAGAAAAGCCAATTCTTGGGCATATTCTTTAGGGCTTTTTGCCAAATGTCCTGACCTTTTATGGGTGATTGAACCTGCTTTTGGCTTAAGCAAGCGAGCCACCGCTTTTAATGTGGTGGACTTTATCGCAAACCATTTGGGCCGATTAATGCAATCACTTTATTTTCTCGGGAATTTTAGCGACAGATTTTTAACCACGAGTTTATCTTGATAACCTAAAGATAAATTATTGATTTCAATGCTCATTATTTAGTTCTCATCAATAAGTAGAAGAAATATGGCGCACCGATAATCGCGGTCAGAATACCCGCTGGTAGTTCAGTTGGTGGGTCAATCACCCGCGCCAAAATATCCGAAAGTTGTAATAAGAGGGCGTCAATAATCAAGGCTGCCGGTAATAGGGTGCGATGTCTGCCACCGACTAAACGACGAGCAAGATGCGGAGCAACCAAGCCTAAAAAGGCAATCGGACCGCAAATTGCCACGGCTGTAGTGGAAAGAGCTACCGCTAACACTAAAACGCTGATTTGCACTTTATTTACGGTTACGCCCTAGGGTGGAGGCTTTGTTTTCACCTAAACCAAGGGTGTCGAGATCGCGACAGAAAATAAATGGTAAGGGCAGCAATACCACTAACCATGGCAATACCACATTCAAATAAGACCAGCTGCGCCCCCATAGGCTTCCTGTGAGCCATAACATAGCCGTGTTGATCTCGACCGGATTGGTAAGCATCAGATAATGACTAATGGCTGCCCATAATGCGGAAAGTGCGACTCAATGATTGCCATTTTGATAGGGCGGAAGTTAAAACCGCACACGATCCATAAAATGACAAAAGAGAGCACGCCGCCTAAAAAGGCAAAAATTGGCATCCAGTAAAATGCTAAGTTTGGCAAGAACATCAATACCGAAACAGCAACCAACCCAGCCGCATTGTTAATCCCCTAAAAATATCGGGAGAGGCAAGTGGATTGCGCACCACGCTTTGCACTAACACACCAGAAATTGCTAAGGCTCCGCCTAATAAAATCGCTAATACTGCACGGGGTAGGCGATATTCCATCAAGGTAAAATAGTTTTTATCATCAGGCTGAAAGGCCGCCCAAATTTCCTCAAAAGAAAGCGTATAAGTGCCAAGGCGAATACTCAATCCAAAGAGTAGTACCATCATACTGAGCGTGACGACATAAAAAGCCGATAGCGCGAAAAGATACATGAGAAGCCTCGCATTAGTGTCTTCCTCTGGCAAATAATACAAAGACTGGGGCACCGATTAAGGCAAGCACCGCACCAGCAGGCACTTCGCTAGGGAAGTTGACCGCACGGGCAATGGTATCTGCAGCGAGCATTAAAATTGCGCCGAGTAACATCGCCATGGGAAGCGATTTTCGTAAGTCATAACCAATCCAATAGCGTGCCAGATGGGGCACGAGTAAGCCAATAAAAGCAACAGGGCCAGCAACACTTACGCTTGAACCCACAATCAATAATGCCATGATGTTAGCGTACCAACGTAAACGGAAGAGATTGATGCCCTAGCGAACGAGCGGATTCATCACTTAAATTGAGTAAATTCAAACGACTGGCAAAAAGCAGGCAGAAAAGTGCGGTCAAAATAAAGAACGGAAATAACGTCAATAATTCATTCCAACGAGCATGTGCAATGCCGCCAGCTAGCCAACTCATAATACCGAAGGCATGATCTTCCGCGATAATCAGCACCAATTTCGTGAGCGCGGCACAAAGTAGTGATACGGCAATCCCTGCCAAAATCACTCGGCTACGATCTCCACTGTTGTCTTTTCCAGCCATTGCTGATCAGCATTACCACAAACCAACTCAGACCGCCGCCGATACTAGCCACCAAAGCAATGCTATAACCAGAAAGAATCAGGGGCTAAACGCACTGGTGGGTCACCATGGCAAGACTGGCTCCGAGTTCACGCTGAGTAGCGTAGGCGAGGCAAGTGGATTGCGCGTATGGTTTGTAACAACGCCCCTGCCACCGCAAGATTGGCACCCTAAAAATCATGCCAACTAATGCGCGTGGTAGGCGTAAATCGGTTACAGTGATTTTGGCAATTTCATCGCCATCGGGGAGGAACGCTTTGTAAACGCTGCAAGCGGTCGAATTTCGATGGATATATGAAAAACAGGCTTCCCCATAATAGGAAAGCCAGAATGATAAGGGGGAGTCCCCAACGGAAAGTGGACTTCATCATTATTTTTGTTTCACGAAACCTTCAATTTGTTTTGCCATAATTTTGCTCGCTTCTAAGCCACGACCACGAGCCCACATGTCGGCGTCAACGCTGTAAACATGATTCGCTTTTACGGCAGGAATGGCTTTCCAAAGTGGCTCGGCTTCCCATTTGCGCGCAATACTTTCATCACGATAATGGGCGATGAACAAGTATTCCGGTTTTTCCATTACTAATTGTTCGAGGTTGATTTCTACGAAAGCCTGATCGCTATTGAGTTTGGTTGGGGCAAAACCTAATGTCGTTAAGAAACTACCCACATAGCCATTGTCATTTTGGATATTAAATTTATCTTCTCGGGAAGTACCAAATGAGGCTTTTTTGCCTTGTACACCTAGATTTTTTGCAATGTTGGCAATGTAATCATTATGTTCATTGATCTTCGCTTTCATTTCAGCGCTTTTACCGACTAAATCACCAATTTTCTGCGCAGTTTCAAGATTTTCTTGGTAGCTTTCATGACGGGAATCGAACATCACCGTTGGCGCGATTTTTCAATTCTTCAAATACCGCAGTATGGCGAGATGGATCAGCAATAATTAAATCGGGTTTGAGGGAAGCAATCACTTCAAGACTCGGTTGAGAACGCGTACCAACGGATTGCCATGCAGCAATTTTTCGCGTACTTGCGGCAGAATACGATCGACTTTGTTGTCGTCAGCCACACCCACTGGGCTTACACCGACTCTGGGCTAAAGCATCCACAAAAGAATATTCCAATGCCACAACACGGCTTTGGGGTTTTATCAAGGGTAAATTCACCTTTCGCATCTTTTAACCGTCACGGCGCTAGCGAATGCGGATACCATTAATAATGCAGAAGCTAAAGTAGTTTTGAATAATTTTTCATGTTGTGTCCTCAATAATAAAAAGCATTTGGATTATACATTCAAATAATGTTGTTGAGAATAGTTATATTTTATCTATTTGGTCGGATTTCTCTATTTTTGCCCTGCATTCTAGCAAGCAAGCTGACAGCGATAATGATGACTAATGAACCAATCCAGAAATTTAGGCTTGGTACGTTATCCCAGAAGAGCCAGTCACAGATGTTGGAGAAAAATTACGCCAGTAAAAGCAAAAGGCGTAATGACATTGGCAGGGAGCATATTTAAAGGCGCGAGTGAGTAATAATTGGAAAATAAGACCGAATCCGCCCACTAAAAAGTAGCAGAGTAAATCCATGTAAGTTGGCATTTTTCCACTGCGTGATGAAAAAGAGTGGCAATAAAATCGAGCCTAATAAGTGGAAGTAAAACACGATATTTTTAGGTGAATTGTGTTTATTGAGCTCTTGTAAGCTGATAAATGCCATGGCTGCTAGCACAGCAGCACTCTAACGCATAGCCTACATGGATAGGGTTGATATTCATTGATCCGTTGGTCAGCATAATGATGGATACACCGATAAAACCCATAAAACTACAAGCTAATACTTTTAATGGTGTTCTGACTTTAAAGAAAAACAGCAATAAAGGCACAAAAAGTGCGGACGTATTCATCAATAAAAGTCGCAATGGAAATTGGTAAAATATTTAATCGCGTAAAAGGTTAACAAACATACTGGCAATGCCGGCGAGATTACGCAAAACGAGAAACTTCCATTGCGACATATCAACTTTGAAATCGCCATCTTTAATTAAAAAGGCAGGAGAAACACAAAACCAATAAAAAAACGGGAAAATAAAATTTCACTGGACTGTAATTCATCAGAGGCGTATTTTACAAATACGCCCATTAAGGCAATGCTGATGTAAGCTAACACCATACAAACAACAGCTTTTTGATAATTATTGTGATATGTATGTTTGGCATAAGGGTTCCTTGCACAAAGTGCGGTAAAAATTGCCTTATTTTTGTAAGAGAAAAATGGGCTTGTCTTCGTCTAATGAAATGTAATCTGAAGATATTTTCTATAATAAGGAAAGAAAATGAAAATATACAAAAACATTTCTCATATTAACCACACTTTTAGCGGTTTGCAAAGTAGTTTAACGTATGCTGATGATCCAACTCATCAAAGGAGCAAAAATGACAATGGAAAGTAAACAAGAACAACAAATTATTTATCTGGCAGGTGGTTGTTTTTGGGACTAGAAGCTTATATGGAACGTATTCAAGGCGTGACAGATGCGGTTTCGGGCTATGCCAATGGAAAAGGTGATACCACGAATTATCAATTATTGCATGCGACAGATCATGCTGAAACCGTGAAAGTGACTTACGATCCAAATAAAATTTCGTTAGATAAATTATTGCAATATTATTTCCGTGTTATCGACCCAACCAGTATCAATAAGCAAGGCAATGATCGTGGCAGACAATATCGCACGGGCATTTATTATCAAAACGAACAAGATAAAGCCGTTATTGAAGCGGCATTGAAAAACTTTACAAAGTAAATATCAAGAACCGATTCAAATTGAAGTGGAACCGCTGAAAAATTATGTAGAGGCGGAAGAGTATCATCAGGATTATCTCAAGAAAAACCCGAATGGCTATTGTCATATCGACATCAAAAAGCCGATGAGCCATTAATTGATGATAAAAAAATACCCAAAACCAAGTGATACAGAATTAAAGCAAAAATTGACCGCACTTCAATATGATGTGACGCAAGGCAAACATACCGAACGTTCTTTTAGTAACGAATATTGGGATAATTTCGCGCCTGGTATTTATGTGGATATCACCACGGGAGAACCGTTATTTTCTTCCAAAGATAAGTTTGAATCCGGTTGTGGTTGGCCAAGTTTTACTAAACCGATTGCCGCTGAAGTGGCGGAGTATCAAAGAGATAATAGCTTTAATATGACTCGTATTGAGGTGTTAAGTCGCAGTGGTCATGCTCATTTAGGGCATGTGTTTGACGATGGTCCGCGTGATAAAGGTGGTTTGCGTTATTGCATTAACAGCGCATCGATTAAGTTTATTCCATTAGATGAAATGGAAAAACAAGGTTATGGCGATTTGATTCCCTTTGTGAAATAAGAGGAAAAAATGAAAAAAATATTGACCGCACTTTTATTATTTTTGAGTCCATTGAGTTTTGCACAAGAGAAGGTGTCTTTGGCTGATATCCCCTTGAAAACGTTAGATAATCAAACCGTCTCTTTATCACAATATCAAGGCAAACCGCTTTTATATCAAAATGTGGGCATCTTGGTGTTCAATTTGTTTAGCAGGCTTTAGCGGAAATTGATGATCTCAGTGCTGAAAAGAATCTTGATTTTAATGTGATTACGATTGCCTCACCTGGACAAAAGAATGAACAAAATAGTCAAAAATTTATCAATTGGTATAAAGGCTTGGACTATAAAAATATCATCGTATTATTGGATGAAAAAGGGTGAAATTATTAAACGTGCTAATGTATTAGGCTATCCGTTTAATTTGCTGTTGGATAAGGATTTAAATCTTATCAAAGTCCAGCCAGGTCATTTGAATTCAGATCAAATAAAACAATTTGCGAAGGAATAAAAAGAGCGGTCATTTTTGACCGCACTTTGATCTGCCCCTCAAAAATTTGACCGCTTGTTTATTTTGCTAAAAATTATTTTGAACAGCCACAGCCTCTAGCCCCTCTAAGAAACTTTCAAAATCCTTCTTTAAAGAGCGCACACGCTTTTGGATCGACTTTCGCTTTTTGATTATTTAGTCTGTTATGTTTTTCAATAAAATAATTGGCAGAATCTTCATCCTGTTCTAAGAACGCATAATTATCGCCAATAATCTCAGATAATAGACGATTACTCATATAATCCCACGTTTTCTTTTCAGCATCAGATTGCTTGCTATACACTTGCGCTTCAGCTTCCTCAAGAGAGTTCTGCCAACTGCGGATAAATACATTGTTCACGATTATTAAGTTCGAGAATATATTTTTACCTCTTTATCGGTAATTTTATATTTAGCATTCGGGTAATTTGTTACCTCTCTGCTACAAGCCGTTAAGAAAAATAAGATTGAAACTGTAAATAATTTTTAAGCATCGTTTTGCCTTTTATTAAAAATAAACCGTTACTAATAAAAAGTGATCTGCCCCCCAAAAAGTTGGACAGGTTAGTTAACTTAAATATTGAGCTCGGTATTGCACTGGGCTCAATCCTTTTAAACCAAGTTTAATTCGTTTTTGGTTGTAATACACTAAATATTCTTCAATTTCAGCCTGTAATTCAGCAATTAAATGATAAGTCCGAGAGTAAAAGCACTCTGATTTTAATATTGCAAAAAGCTTTCAATCACCGCATTATCGTAACAATTTCCTCGGCGACTCATACTTTGCACCGCTTTTACCCTCCAACATCTTTTACCCATTCCGCCGAGCCATACAATACCCTTGGTCGCTATGAATAATCGGGCATTCTGTCGGTTTAATCCCTACTAAGCCCTTGTTCTAACATCTTTTTTACTAATGAAAACTTCGGGCGTGTCGCAAAGTTATAGGCAATCACTTCCGTTAGCCAAATCCATCAACGGTGAAAAATAAAAGCTTTTCTTGCCCAACCTGAAATTCCGTTACATCCGTTACCCATTTTTGATTGAGTGCCGTTGCTGTAAAATCACGATTCAGCAAATTCAGGGCAATATGATGTTTTTCCACGTTTTTCCATGTCTTTTTCATCTTTGGCTTCAATATTTTCGGTGTTTGAAGGTTTGTATAAGGCGATTTTACGCCATCAAGCCCTCTTTCCCGAAATGCTTTTAGCCAATAAATGACGAGAGCATGGAAAATTTTATGAAGTTTAGCCACCTCACGGATACCATAATCCTGTTCAGTGACGAGTTTGATAATTTTCAAACGAAATTGATAAGAGTAGGACATAATCTGCACCTCAAATTAGGTGTCCAGGTTTTGGGGGCAGATCACTTTTATATTGGCTTGATTATGCAAATGCTTGTAATTCAGGGTTGATTGGGCGTTTCAGCGATGTTGTTCACATAGTTACATAATGTGGCGAGGCTGACACCTAAAATCACATCAATGGCATTTTCTTGAGTATAACCTGCATCAAAGAACGCTTTAAGCTGCGCTTCAGTTAATTTTGCTTTTTGCAAAATAACAGCAAGGGTGAAACGCGCTAAAGTATCCAGTTTTTTATCACTTTCAATACGAGCTGTCGCACGAATTTGGTTTACAAGCTCTTCTTCAAGTTTTAATACTTTTTAAAGCGATCTTCGTGTGGCCTGCTACACAGAAACCACAACCGTTAACTACAGCCGCAGTAATTTGCACCACTTCGCGTTCTGTTGCCGTTAGGCTGTTACGACCATTAATGCCGCCCTACCGTGCGATAAGTTTCAAGTGCAGTAGGGGCATTCGCGAGAACACCAATTAAATTTGGAATAAAACCCATTTGCATTTTGTACGGCTTTTAAGGCTTCTTGTGCCGCTTCAGGTGCTGATTCAATGGTGTGAATTTTAAATTGAGACATAAACTACTCCTAAGGGATAAATCATAAATTTCCGCTTGATAATACCTTTCTAACTTAAATAAGAAAAAGAAGAAAAGCTTATTTCATATAGCCAAAAAGTTATGATTATTCTTGGGTAAACCAATCTTCTGTTTTTGTATTTACGTCAAACACTTGTCCCTAACAATGGCGTAAGTGTATTCACGCCCAGTGTTCTTGCCATTGGTACGCTTTTAAGCACAGGCTCATTCCACGTATGCAAGGCAAGAGGATAAGCTCCCCAGTGAATGGGCATAAATCTTGTTGGTTGTAGTTTTGCCGCGAGTTGTGCGGTTTGTTCAGGGAAAAGATGGTTATTGGGCCATCTTTCGTCATATTGTCCGTTCTCGATAAACGCAATATCAATTTTGCCAACACGGCTGGCAATTTCATCAAAATGTTTGCCTTGGGCGGAATCGCCATGGAAGTAAAAACGTTCTTCATTTTGACCGCGCTTATGCTCTATTAAAAAACCAGACCATAATGCTTTGTTATGATCAAACAAGCCACGGCTAGAATCATGTCTTGCAGGTAATGCAGTATATTTTACGCCATTGCGTTCAGTGCTTTGCCACCAGTCTAATTCAGTAATTCTAGCCGCATCTATTCCCCATTTTTGTAAAATTACGCCCATTCCTAAAAGAAACCACAAAATGACTTTGTGTTTTCATTAATTTCTCGATGCTTTCTTGTTCTAAGTGATCGTAATGACTATGTGAAAGCAGCACGACATCTATAGGCGGTAATTCTTCAATTTCTGCCACAGGTGGTTGAAAACGGTGCATCATTATTGGTACAGGAGACGCACTATTTCCAAAAAGTGGATCGGTAATGATGGTTTGATTGCCAATACGCATAAGTAGCGTCGAATGTCCAAACCACATAAATCGACTCTGTTCAGCTGGCGCTAATAACTCGGTCCAATTTGGTTTGACCGTTGGCAATGGTTTTTCGGGTGAAAATCTTTTTTTCATGAAAATGTCATTTTCCCAAAGCGCACTTGCAACATTTATTGGTGCGCGTTGAGGTTCTGCATTATAGAAAGTTTGTGTATCAGGATCATAATGATCACTCTTCGGATATACCGGATAGGTTGGCAGATAAAACCAATAGGTGACAAATGCGGCAATTCCCGCAAGAGTAATGAGTTTCTTTGTATGTCTCATCTTTAAAAAGGATATTTTCCAAATATAAATTTGGCAGCATTATACCTTTAAATATGTTTTAACGACAGACAGTAATCTCTCCAACTCTTTTTTTGCCTTTTTTTCGGAAAGGACCTTTGTTGTCGCGCAACATTTGGGTGGCGCGAGCTTCAATAAAGCGGAGGTAATCGCTGTTTTGGGTTTCTTGGAATTGCTTTTCGGCTAACTGCATTTCGGTAAAGTCTTTATTGGTTTGAGCAATCAGCATTTTTTGTCCGATTAATACAATTAATGCGGCAATTAAAGCGATGACGGCACCATAGCCATTAGTAGGATAATAAAGAATGCCCGCCAGAACAAAAAGTGCGGTCACTAAATTGGATGAATTTTTGATATAGCCTTCAGCCGGTGGTGGCTTGATGAGATCTTTCCAGTTCATAGGATTTATATGTCATGCTAAAAAATTTGCCTTCCCACAAGAGAAAGAGGGAAGGCAATATCATAATATATTATGCTAATACACCAAAATGATAGCCTAAAATACCCACGCCGAATAAGGCGAAGATGATGTACATGGCGTTAACTTTTTTACGTAATAAATACATACATAAGAAAGGTTAAACCTAACGCCGCAAGGCCTGGGAGAAGGTCGTTTAACACGCTTTGTACGGTGGTCACCACTTCTTCGCCCATTTGGTTTTTATAGCGGGAAAGTTCTAATGGAATATTAATACTCGTCCATTTCGATACCAGTGAGCCCATGACAAAGAGACCGAGGATAGACGCCCCCTGCGTCAATTTTTTTGTAAGCGACCGCCGCCCATATCGTTAACGATGGTGGTACCTTTTTCATAGCCATATTTAAAGCCATACCAACGGGTTAAACCACGGCAAAGGTTGATACCGATGAAGAAAAGTAATGGCCCTAAAAGGCTACCGGTAAGGGCTAAGCCCGCACCAAGTGCGGCTAATACAGGACGTAATGTTCCCCAGAAAATTGGGTCACCCACACCGGCTAATGGGCCCATTAAACCGACTTTCACCCCGCTGATTGCTGAGTCATCAATATCGTTACCGTTCGCACGTTCTTGTTCCATCGCGGCAGTTACACCGATGATAGATGATGCTACCCAAGGTTGGGTGTTGAAGAATTCTAAAGTGGCGTTTTAATGCCGCTGCTTGATCTTCTTTTTGCTGTAAAGACGTTTAATGGCTGGGATCATCGATACACAGAAACCCCATTGCTTGCATACGTTCAAAGTTGAAGGAACCTAGCAAGAAAGTTGAACGCCAGTAAGTGCTACGAATATCGCCTTTTGTTAATGATTTTTTAGTTTGTTCAGTCATAATTTCTTCCTTATAGTCCTTCAAGTTCATCGTCAGCTAATTCACGTTTTGCAACCGCTTGTGGTGCAGTAGATTGATGGAAACGTGGGTTTAATTGAATGTAAATCATCGCTAAGCATGTGCCTAAAATACCGAGACCGACAAGGTTGTAATTGGTGAAAGAGGCGATCACGAAGCCTAGGAAGAAGAATGGCATTAATGCGCCTGCACGCATCATATTGATTACCATTGCATAACCTACGACCACGATAAAGCCACCGGCGATTTGTAAACCGCGAGTGACCACTTCTGGAATCGCGTTCAATGCTTCGGTCACCGTATCCGTACCTGCTACTAAGGCAACGAAGAAGGTTGGAATTGCCACACGTAACGCTTGTAATGCAAGACCACTGAAGTGACAGAATTCAATACCGCGGAAGTTCGCTTTTGCAGCAAAATCATCGGCTTTGTGTTGAAGGAAGATGGTTAAAGTACGTACGAAGATGGTTAATACTTGACCTGCTGCTGCTACCGGAATCGCAATCGCTAATGCGCTCCCTTTATCTTGGCCGCCTTTGATGACGAGGATAGTCGCAATCACACTGGCTAATGCCGCATCTGGTGCCATTGCTGCACCCACGTTCATCCAGCCTAATGCCACTAATTCAAGGGTACCACCGACAATAATACCGGTTTCTAAATCACCTAATACTAAGCCGATTAGGGTACAAGCAACTAAAGGACGATGAGTTTGACGTTCGTCCAATACACTCCCCATTCCGCAAATGGCGGCAACGAGCGTGACTAAAATAATTTCCATTGTTGTCATAATGAATTGTCCTCGTAATTAAAATTGAATCGCATCAAGCTCTTTGTGCGTGAGCATTGATTTCGGGCTGCTCGCCACTTGTTGTAAGCTTAATTCCACGCCTTTATCTAAAAAGCTGTTTAAATGCCGCCACATCAGTTGGGTTGACGGCAACTGCTTGGGAAAGCATTTTGTCGCCTTCGCGATAGGTCATACCGCCCACATTGACCTTATCAATTTTCACGCCACCCTCGATTAAACGCAGGATGTCTGTTGGGTTGGTTACCAACCAAAGAATGTTTTTACCCGCATATTTCGGGTTGTGATACACCTTAATGGCTTTTTTTCCACAGGAATCACATAAGCTTTTCAAATGTTCAGGCGCGATTTGGAGTAATAAATCACGACGAAGCGCATCATTCGCCACATCATCATTTATCGCAAAAATCGCTTCACATTTCACTGCTTTTCGCCCAAGAGGTTGCCACTTGACCGTGGATTAAACGACTATCAATACGCAACAAGGAAATGTTCATATTGCCAGAAAGTGCGGTTGGATTTGGAGAGGTTTTTGGTGCTTCAGCTGGTTTAGCGGCTGGCGTTGGAGCAGGTTTGCTTTCTTTAGGTTGACGGAAGGATTTCACAGCAGCGACCCCGACTTCTTTCGCGGTTTCTACCAATTCATCTAAGCTGGCGCCATCTTTGGCATCAAGTACTTCTAGCAACATCGGTAGATTAATGCCGGTGACGATATCGGTATTATCCCTTTCACTGGCGACTCGGCTTGCCGCGTTATAAGGGCTACCACCAAATAAATCGACCAGAAAGAGCACCGGTTCATTTTCAGGCAGCGTGGCAATAATCGCATTGTATTTCTCGATTAAATGCTCACCGCCTTCACCCGGTAAGAAAGTCACGACATGGCAGTTTTCATCTTCGCCATACACCATAGCGGCGGAATTGACGATTTCTTCAGAAAACTTACCGTGCGTTGCAACGATAATGTGGGTCATGGATATTCCTCCCATTGAGTTGATAAAATCAGTCTATTTTGCTTTCAATACGCATTACGCAAACGATTGCTCCGAATGGAGTTTAGTGTATGGATTTGAAGATTACCGTCAAATAAAGAATAGTCAAATAGTGATCGAGATCAAATAAACAGGTAAGATGACTTACAACTTTTGAGGTATTTATGAATGAAATGCAAAGTGCGGTTGATTTTTGATTATTTTTTTCAGAATGGAAAGCATTTCGCGACAAGACAAATAGGAAAAAGGTTAAAAATAAGCCAAATTTTCTGTTGGGAGTTTCAATGTTTTTTGTTTATCTCATTATCGCCTTTAGCGGCAGGTGTCGCACTCGCGACGCAATCAGCGATTAATACGCAATTAGCGAAAGCCATGAGTGGCGAAGCGGTGATTGCTACCTTTATTTCTTTTGCGGTAGGCACGATTTTTCTCTTTTTTATCGCATTGGCTAAAACTGATTTATGGGGCAATCTATCCACGATCCCATCACAACCTTGGTGGAAATTAATTGGTGGTGTACTCGGCGCAGTTGTCGTGTTCACAACCGTTTTGCTTGCACCTAAATTAGGCATTACCGCGATGTTATTTTTTATCATCGTCGGACAATTAATTACGGCAACAACTATCGATCATTTTGGTCTTATCGGTATGCCGATCCGAGAAGTGAAACATCACAAAATTCATCGGATTAATTATTGTCGCCTTTGGATTGGTATTTTTATTTCTTTGGAGATAAGTTGGTTGAGCTATTTGGGGCAAGATAGGATAGAATACGCCTCTATTTATTGATTAATCGCGTAATTGGGGAAACTATGCGAAAGCGTTGCCTGTGGGCTTTGATTATTTTGTTGCTGTTGATCGTAGTAAGCGTTGGCTTAGTACGCGTTTTTGCGACCCCGAAACGTGTGGCACAACTTGCCAATCATTTTTTAGCACCGCATTATCACATTGAATTAGCTGATGACTGGCAATGGGAAACAACAGGTTTAATGCTGCCAGAGCTAAAAGTGAAAACCGACCAATGTACGCTTGTAAACCTGAATAATACCCAGGTGACTTGGTGGAATACGCATAGTCTTGATGTTGAAAAGGCTAGCTTGAATTATGATTGTTTAACCCATTTACCCAGTGATAATGCCGAAAAAACACCGCCAAATTTGACCGCACTTTGGGCAGCATTGCCTATTTCTCATGTCAAACGTTAAACACTTTCAATTAACGAATACCGAAGCACTGAAACAAGCCGCTTTGCAGCCTTTTTTATCGGCTGATTGGGCATTAGATGCCAGATATAACGGCAACCAATTAGCCCTTGAAGCTCAAGCTAATAATGACGGGCTTGAGCTACATCACCAATCCACGGTCACGCCACGAGATGGAATCTTTCAATGGACGGGCAATACCGATATCAAACAAGCGGGCGATAAAAACCTACGATCTTCAGTTTCACTGCGAATTTTGAGCCTGATCTTTCTCAACTTCCTCAACAAGGCAAATGTCTTACTCAACTGGAATAACCCAGAACTAGCCGTCACAAAAGGCGAGGCAAAAGTGTCGTGGCAAGGGCGGATGGTCAGTTAAATGTCCCAAGATTTAACAACTAAATTCACCGTTGTTGGATGTGCCTTTTCGTGTTCACCAAAGATGGCTTTGGATATTTCGTGGGGAAATTTTATTGGACCTTTCGACAGCTATCAACCGATTAAAAGGCTTCCTTGGGCTTATCTATTCACCGTGCGGCAGAAGGCTTGTTGCCATTAAGCATTGATATGAACGTGATCTTGCAAACCTTTGGCGAAATGGGCAAAGGGGAGATCGTGATTTCAGGCAAAAATGGCGAAATCGGCGGGGGCGATGACAATAACGAATTGGATTTTGAGCTGAAAACACGCGGGGATTTACGTTATAACGCGACCGTGGCACAAACCAATTTAACCTATCATCTCGGCGGGCTTTTCACCCATCCAGTGGTGTATTTTTTTATCCGGGGATCTGTCTTTAAAATGGATACCGTTCAGCCAGATACCAAAGTTGCACGTTCGTTTACCGTTAGATGACATTATTATTGGTCGTTATGGCTTGGAAGGTCGTTTGCTCGCAACATTAAAGGGCACGACACCACAGTTTGAAAATCTCGATTTAAAATTAGACGGAAACGCCCATGAGTTTATTGCCGGTATTAAAACCGTGTTTGATTTGCGGGATGAAGAACATAAGTTGCAGTCAGTGGAGAAACAAGCGACAAAACCGTTGGGATTGGATTATCAATGGCAGTGCAAACTGGAAATCTTTAAATACGCCAGTCAAAATGGAAGGGAAAGGATTTTGGGAAGCCGATCATATTGAATTAAATCAACTTTCTGCTCACTCCAAAGAAGTCAAAATGAAAGAGGTAAAAATGGCACCACTTTCATTGGAGCTTAAAGATCGACTCCGCTGGGATTATGAAGAAGAGCATATTCGAGGTTTGTTGCAAGCGAAAACAGATTGGATTGAACTGGCTTATGGCGGTCGTTTTGTTTCGCCTGTTTTTCGGTTTAGGTATTGATGGTAAGAGTATCAGTAACTTCAATTTTGCAGGTGATTTAAAGGCGGGTTCGCTTGGGCCTTTAGATGTCTTAGGGTGTATATCAGAATACTGCACTTTCAGGCAAAATCAGCTGGAAAGAACAATCTGCAAAAAAGTATTCCAATCACTTTTCCCTCAACAATGGAATTGGTTAATTCATGAGGGCAGCATTAAAGGACAAAGTGAATTCGCAATCAATGGCAATGGCGTGAAGATGAAGGGGGAGCTGAATCTTAAAAATGGCAAAATCACTATGCCAGATGGCGAGGTTTATGGCTTGAATATTCATTTCCCAATGAATTATGAAAACTCGGCATTGCAAGTGGCTTCGGGTAAACCGATCCATATTTCGACTCAAAAATATTCGCTATGGTGCGCTTTCCGTCGCAAATGGGGGAATTGGATTTGTTTCGGACGTTATCCGAATACCATGAAAAATCCGCTTACTTTGAGAAATGTGAAACTTTCCTTATTTGATGGCGTATTGACGGTGCCTCAGCTCAGTTTTCCACAAAGCAAAAATGGCGACACTTTCTTTTTACCAATATTGATTTAGCCCAAGTGTTAGCCTTTGGCACAATATAACCAAGTAACCTTAACCGGCCGTGCCAATGCGACCCCTGCCATTTTGGCTCGGGACATAAGGAATGTTTGATTTGTAATGGTACATTGGAACAAGTGGGGAATGTGTCCATCAAATTAACCGATGAAATGGTGAAAGGGCTTGAAAAAAGGCGGTTGGACAGAAAATATCTTGGTGGATTTATTAAAAGAAATGGAACTGCAAAATTCCCATGCAGCGGTGACGCTCGATCCTAAAGGGCAAATGACGTTGCGTGCGAGTATTAGCGGGTTTAATCCAACCAAGCGAACCAATAATCCGATAACGTTAAATTATACGCACCAAGAAAAATATGTTTGAATTGTGGAATATGATTGACTATGGCTCGCAATTTGAACAAAATCTGCAATATAAACTTTATAAGCAATTAGACAAAGACAAATGATAAAACACCTTAAATTTCAACCGCACTTTTTTTATTTTTTTGCGGCGATGTTTACACTCACGGCTTGCACGCCGACCATTCAATTGGATACACCAAAGGAAGGCATCACCATTAATATGAATGTGGTGGTGGACCACAATATTAAAGTGGAAATGGATGAAAAATCTCAGAAAGCTGTGGGTGAAGTTGAACCTGCGAAGAATAATCGAATAAAAAGACAATCTGAAAGGATTGTCTTTTTATGTTTATTTATATTGTCGGTAAAAAGGCTGTTTGAAAGTTATATTTCAAATGGCCTTTTGTATTTCATTATCCTTCTTTTTAGGCATGAAATTTTTATTTTTCAATAAAATCCCAAAATTCTTTTTCTTAATTACTTCTTCTATTGGAGTAGGTTCTTTGTGATTTTTTTATCCAATGTTTCAGCTGGATTAAGAGCGATAGCTTTTAAGCATATTTTCCATTAAAATTGGTAGAGTTTATTTTGTTCTTCCGTAGATAGTTTTTCTATTTGCTGTTTATAACTTTCGTATGATTTAGCTAAAACCTTTTTATGTGCATATTCTTGTGCTAATCTTTGTGCTTCATTTCGTCTTCTTGAAACAAAGAGTACAAGCCAGATAGCAGGTAGTATGAAAGGAAGTTTATAAATAAAACTATCTAAGATAGTAATAGCTCTATTCCTAAAAGATACTTTCTTGCCCATTTAAAGTAAAACTACCATGTGGTATTGCTACTTTAAAACTATTTATAAAAAAATACCTTTTGGGTATTCATCTTGAAATAATGAGATTATATAGTTCCAAATTGAAGGCATATTTACAAGAACAATAATTGATAAAAGTATAGCTATAGAAGCATAAAAATAACGTCCATAGACTCTAACCTCCTTACTAAATTGATCATACATCTCACTATATGCGCTTGATAAACCCTGCTGATGTAGCGCCAGGTAATAAACTTTCAATTTGAGTCTTTAATTCTTGATAACATTGTTTTTGCTCAGTTTTAAATTCATCTAACTCAAATCTTCTTTCCAAGAATTCATTTTTTTAGACCTCCTTTAAAAATTTCCATCTTCATCTTCTTCACCAAATACATCTTTATGGAACATCTTTATTTCATCTAATATCTTTGATGAGTTTCTTGTTAAATCATTTAGAGCATCATTTTGTTCCTTTCCATTGGAAAGATAATCCTTAATTTTTAATTCCATCCCATCATTTTCATCAAAAATATTTTTGATATAATTCATTTATATCTTGACTTTTTGTTCGAAATTTTCGGCTAGTTCAAAGAACTTATATTTCAAACCCATCTGCTCCAAAAATATAGTTACTGTATTCAGTAAGGCGTTCTTGTTTTTTTCAATTGCATCATTAGCAATATTCTTAATATTTTTAGGTTATCTTTAGCTATACGAGATGCTTCTTCAACATTATCTAAATATGCACTGGCATGTTCAGATATAGTTTTAGAATACTGATTTAGAGCTTTTTCTAATGAGTTAGTAAAATTTCCATTATAAAAGAAAAAGGCACTAGGTCTTTAAGTAATGTATCTAAAAATCAGTATTGATTCGATTTATATACCTTATATCTGGTGAAGATAAATAGGATGTCAAATAAGAAGAAATGTTATTTAATGGTGAATTTATTGATTCAATGACTCTTATTGGTATAAAGTCAGCATCCATTGATTTAAGAGTTTCGTAAATATACGTAAATACTTTCTTTTAAGTGTGCAATCTCATCTCGTTCTGCAGTAGATAAACCCTGCAACATCAATATCTGTAATTTTTTGAAGAAACTTCTTCAAACTGCGGAAAAGGTTTCTTTTCTAATTTATTTTTCGGCTAGACATATTTATCCTTAGGTATTTGTTATTTTAAAAATAGCTATTATTTTTAATTATAGCTCTAAATTATACTATTTTGCTATTGATTATATATCTACTGGCTAGTTAACATTGGTTTATCCTGACGTGTATAATCTGAGTAAGTTTGTAGAGCACAATTATTAACATACAAAGTTTTCAGGAAGATTTCCATATCCTGAAAACGATAAAAAAGGAGATTTCACCCTTCCTTTTACCCCACTAAAACCGACGTCATGCTGAGCGATCCTGCAATCAAATTATCATTGAAAAACGTAATCTCGTCTTGCGGTTCGCGTAACGCCATAATGTACAGCAACGGCAAATAATGATCTGGTGTTGGTACTGAAAGGTCGGCTTTTTCACCTAACTGCTCATAATGCACCAAAGTTTTATCATCTTGTGTCGCAATCGCTTGATTGATTGTTTCACGGAAAGCAAACGCCCAGTCATAACCTGCACCGATTTGGTCGATATGTTCCCAGCTTATCGCTCTTAGATTATGCACAATGTTGCCACTGCCAATAATCAGCACACCTTGTTCTCGCAAAGCAGATAATTTTTTAGCCAAATTGAAATGCCAGTCTGCTGATTGCAAACGGTTAAGACTCAGTTGCACCACGGGAATATCAGCATCAGGATACAGATATTTCAATACCGCCCAAGCACCATGATCAAAACCACGCGTTGGATTTAGCTCAACATTTTCCAGCTGTAATAATGACCGTACTTGTTCCGCCAACTCAGGCGAACCGGGTGCCGGATATTGCACTTGGCTGAGTTCTTCAGGAAAACCATAGAAATCGTAAATCATTTCAGGGTGTTTACCTGATGTCACCTGCAAACGGCTGCTGTACCAATGTGCTGAAATCATCAAAATGGCTTTTTGGTTTTGGAAAGTTTTTGTGATTAGGCTGAAATTCTGATTGAACGGGTTTTTCTTTTATCTAACACGTTCATCGGGCTACCATGCCCAACAAACAATACAGGCATTTTTCATTATTTTTCTCCTCAATATTTGATGGGGCAGATTGTACGGTTAAATCTTTTATGTGAAAAAAATACTACTTTATGAACAACATCTTTTACTAATCAGAAATAATGAATGATAAGGTTTAGAGATATTGATGTGTTGAAATAGAGAAAATATTACAAAAGTGCGGGTTAAATTTTTACGAAAATTTTACTTAAAATTTACTTCATTTACAGTTTATTATCTTTATATTTAGGCGTATGATAACTATTAGTTTTACATAACCCCTAAATTTATTTAGGTAAATATATTATTTCTATTTAATAGGAGATTGAATGATGAAAAATTATTCACAGCAGTACTTTCTGCGGCAGCGATTGCCGTACCTTTTTTTGCTTCTGCGAATACTGCGCCACAAACAGAACAAAAAAGTGCGGTACAACCTGAAAAAGCAAAAGGCGTTTGGATTGATGTGCGTTCAGCTGAGGAATTTAACGCAGGTCATTTACAAGATGCGGTGAATATTCCTCACGATAAAATCATTGAAGGCGTTAAAGCGATTGGCTCAGATAAAGATGCACCGATCAACCTTTACTGTCGTAGCGGTCGCCGTGCCGAAGCCGCACTCACTGAGTTGAAAAATGCAGGCTATACCAATGTAACCAACCACGGAGGTTATGAGGATTTGGTAAAAAAAGGTTTGAAATAAACAACGTATCATTTAACGTAGAAATCCCCTAGATTAAGCATTTAGGGGATTTTTTGTATACGTCTTTTTTCAAAAAAACATGATAGACTGAGGTGTAATCAATCCTTCTATACTGATGTGGGAGACTATATCAAGAATATCTTTGAGAGAGTTTCCAACGGACCTCTAGAGTAGTGGTAGTAAAATGATATCAAATGAAATTCAAAAAAATTACTTTCAAATATAACAGAAATCTTTAACTAAGGTTGATGTAAAAAGACTTGGATGCCTTTTATTTCAGGTGAGTTTACTCATGTAACTAATATTGATTTTCATAGATATGAAATATCTCATAGGGAAGTCATTAATGTTAAATTTTCTTTGAGCTCATTTTCGTGGCGCTTTCATAATGTATAGCTCATTTACTAACTGCAGTTTTTGTTAATTGTTCTTTTGTCACAACATTGGTCAGTAATACAAAATTTACCAATTGTACCTTTACTAATTGTGTATTTAGAGCGATGCATATAGAAGATAATTTAATATGTAATTGCACTTTTTAAAAACTGTTTTTATTGGAGATAATATATTTTCTTCAGATGAAATCACAAAGTATTGATTTTGCATGCTAAGTATGTGAAATATGTGTAAAGGATTTTTAGATTAAGTTATAGTTGATTTGATAATTTAACTTGCCTACTAAGGTTATAATGTTATGGATATAAGAAAAGAATCTAACGATTATATTTTTAAAATTAAACGGTGATGAGGTATTGGTTTTTGAATGGATCGTTAAGTTTAATAAAGATAATGAACTAAGTGATAAGGCTGAACAAAAGATATTATCTAACTTAGAGTGTTTATTAGAGTCTGTATTAGAAGAACCTTTTATGGAAGATTATAAAGATATAATAAATCGAGCAAAAAGATACATTATTGATAATTAGTTAGTGTGGATAGGTTCCTCCTTATCAAACCATAAAGTTGATCGAATGTTTAAAAAGTTGCAAGTAGCTTTTATAAACAAAAACAGGATTGATTGAGGAAGCAAGTTTTTCTATAGGATGAGTGTACAAATGGACATTACACCTCTAAAAATTTCTTATAGAAGTTTTCCTAAAGAAGGATTATTTAAAAAAATTATATCGAGAAGATATGTACAAAAATAGAGGAGTTTAAAGAGGATTTTAAGTATTATGAAAATACTTCAATAGAGGAAATCATTATTGATGAATATCACCTAATACCTTTTTGTCTTTTTTTCACCAGAGGGTATAAATTATTTAATGCCTAAAATTATTGAAGGTCTTAACAATCATGATATTGCCACAAATCTAGAGGAGTTTATTGTCGGTATATCTACCGAAGAAAACATAATTCATGCTTTAAATCTCTTAGAAAAATATGAGCTTTTAATTTTAAAATCGCATTTAGAAAAAAATATTATTTGGAGATTCATCAAAATTAACACTGCAAATAGGTGAATATTATTTATTCAGAAGTATTGAATATCTTGAAGAATTGATAAATGGCACTTAACGCCCATAACAACCTATTAAATGAGTAACGAAACCTTCTATATTCTAAAGTGCGGTCAAATTTTTCCAGTATTTTTACAAATCCTCTTCAAAAATTGACCGCTTGTTCCTTAACTCTTCTTAAATTTCCTATTAAAGAAAACTCATGGAATGTCTCATTTTATGTTTGTAAATAACATAATTACTAACTTAAATACATCATCTAAAGAAGATTAAATGATGAAAAACTGATGGCTGCACTTTTTGAGAGACGGAAATAGGTCTTTGAAAATCGAAATTTGTTTATTTCACGATTTATATCGCTCCATTATTTCTATAGTTTGTTTTTCTAATTCAGGAAATAAAGTTTGAGTGCTAATTCCAAAAAGATTTAAGTTCTTCCATTATTTTAGCTTTATTTTTTTACAATAATTTTCTTTCCATCTATTTTTTTGCTGCCATTCTTCAGGAACTTTTGCTGGTTGTAATTTGTTTTATCAAGTCCATATAATAAAAAAAGCAACCTTGTTGGCGTGATATTCTAGTATTATTAAGTTTAGCCTCACACAAAGCACTTTCTCTAGATCACTACATTCTATTTCAGGGCGAAAAACTTGGCTTATCCGCCCTCACATCATGAATCAATTTCACTATTTCTCTTTGTTCGTTGAATTCCTTTTTAAATCCATCTTTTCCTTCCTCTATTGATTGAGATATAATTAAACTTGTATATTCCTCTTTATCCATAATTTCAAGTCCAAACTGTGCCATTGTCTTTGAAAGAATCAAAATTCACAATATTTTCATAATTATTAAGATATAACTACTTCCTTTTAAATTTTTGAGCGTTAGCAGCATCAATACTATTTCAAAAATTCATTGGTTGCACACTAATAGCAGTTAAGATTGCAACTGTGTCACTATCAAAAATATTTGATTTGATCATTTGGAATGTCTAGAATGATTAATTCTCCCATTTATTCGATGATGTTTCTTCTCATTGCAAGCAAAATATAAAGCAACCAAAGCATTTGTGGTTAAATCCAAAAAGCCTTGTTTTACAACCGTAATGCTGTAATTTCACCAGCTTCTCAAACAAAGTATCTGTAGGTAAAAATCATCTGGGCAATTAGTTAATACATCTTTAATAATTTTATCTTCATTCTCAATAAGATATTGCTCTCTAAAGATACTTGGATTCATGTCCCATTTTTGTTCGCTTGCCCTCTAAAAACGAGTGGTTCCTGTTTAGGTTCACCCTAATTTTTGAATAAGATTATTCAAGTCATTAATACTACTAATTTCGTATGTTTTTCATTTTACTTCCTATAACTATAAATTAATAAAATCTATCTCATACAACGGCACATTCACTAGCCAATCCTGCTCCCGATAATCCGCCATTGAAAAACGAATTGCTTGCTCAGGCTGAAATTGTTCTACATACACTTTTAAACTTTTCGCTTTTAAGTTTTCTTCTGCTTTGACTTCAATCGGGATAACAGCTTGCTTACGTTGCACAACAAAAATCGACCTCTGCTGTACCTTTTTCAGTGGCCCAATAAAAAAACAGGGTTTTCTTGCGTGGCAATCAATTGTTGCAAGGCATATTGTTCGGTTAAAGCGCCTTTAAATTCGGTAAAAATACGACTGCCTTCTAGCAGTACGCTGGCATCCAAATTGCTTTGTGCAGCAAGCAATCCCACATCTAAGCCATACAATTTAAAGGCGTTATCTTGATAAGCGGAAAGTGGCAAATGTGGTTTCTTCACACGAGGCACGCTATGCACTAAGCCGCTGTCTTTTAGCCACTGCAGAGCTATTTCATAGTCTTTGCTTCTCGCCCCTTTTTGTAGCTGAGCATAGATAAATTTTTTATTTTCTTTGGCAAGTTGTTCAGGAATGGAAGCCCAAATTGACCGCACTTTTTGCACAGTTTGACCATCGTGAATATGTTTGGAAAAATCTTGTTCATACGCCATCAATAAATTACGCTGTATTTGACGCACTTCATCGACATTTTGTGTTTCGATAAATACTTTTTACCGCTTCAGGCATGCCGCCGACAAAATAATATAGACGGAGTAAATCAATATAGGTGGTTTTCATGGCGGAAATTAGCGACCAATCTTTCAGCTCAAGTAATTTCACCAAATCTTGTTTGCCAAGTGCGGTTAAAAATTCATGAAAATCCATGGGATAAAGTGGTAGAAAGTCCACTTTGCCGACAGGAAAAGAGACTTGATGATGTAGCGACACCCCAAGCAATGAGCCTGCCGCGACAATATAAAAATTGAGGTGCATTTTCGTAAAAAAATATTTGAGTGAAGATAATGCTTGTGGGACTTCTTGTACTTCATCAAAAAAATAATCAAGGTGTTTTTCTGCTTGAATGTCTACACCGCTTTCAATTTTTCAAACCGAGTATCAAGCGATCAATATCATAGTCGCCAGAAAATAGCGTTTTCATGCGAGGATTATTATCAAAGTTGATATACGCCACTTTTTCAAATGATTGCTCGCCAAAGTGTTTCATCGACCCAGGTTTTTTTCCTACCTGTCTTGCTCCTTGAATAATCAACGGTTTGCGGTTTGTTTTGTGCTTTCCAGTTTTCTAAAGGATTGTATGATTTTACGCTGCATAATGCCTCTCCCAAAACAAGGGATATAGGCTAATTATACAGTATGGAATACACTTTTTCTAATGATATGGGTTTGTGTATTTACATTTTTTCAAATGAAAAAGTGATTGGCTTTTACATTTTTCAAAGTGAATTTAAAATAATGAAAAAGCCGTCTGAAATTTCAGACGGCCTTTTTCATGCTAAAAGAGCGGTCAAATTTTGAGGTGTTTTTGCAAATCATCTTAAAAATTCGACCGCTTGTATTGTCCCTCATTACATTAATTCTTATCTATTCGCTTAATCAATAAAAAGATCACCAGTACTAATGCAATCGCACCGCAAATCAAGCTTGGTATTGGGATGCCATTGAGCTGAGGGAGATTTTCGTTCAACGATAAAATAGACGCTGCAATAATGAGTGCGGCAATAATCAACATAATGCCCACTCGTTCGACAGTCTTACGAAAACGCTCTAATCCGTGGATTTCATGTTCAAGACGAATTTCCTTATTGCTGATTTTTTTGTAAGAAAATTTTGACTTCTTCCGGAAGCGAAAGCCAGTTGTTGTAGCTGTCAGCAATTTTTTCGAAACTTTTCACTAATCACGCGTTTAGGTGAAAATCGTTTCTTGAGCATTTGTGTAACATAAGGTTTAAGTACGGCTGCAATATCTAATTCAGGATAGAGATAACGTCCGATCCCCTCAATCTGGGCAAAACCTTTTGCTAGCAAATAAACGCCCTCAGGCATAATAATGCTATTTTCGCTCATAATTTTGGTAAAACGATTCATCAATTCACTGATATCTAACCCTGCCAAATTGCTTTCAGTGAGGAGCATGAAAATCTCAGAAAGATCATTTTCTAGCGCTTTTTCATTCGGCACATTATAACTGACAGCAAGCTGCTTAATGGTCTCGATGATTTTTCGCACATTTTTTTGAGAGGCATAGTACAAACAATTTCCAAGTAATTCGCGTTCTTTAGGGCTGAGTTTGCCCATTGCTCCCAAGTCAATAAAAGCAATCCGCCCGTCAGGCGTTAATAGAATGTTGCCAGGGTGGGGATCAGCATGAAAGAAGCCAAACTCAAATACTTGTTTCATATAGAGATCTAATCCAAGTAAAAGCAACATCTTTAGCCAGTAAACCTTGTTGTTCAATCTGTGCTTTATTGGTTACTTTTGAGCCATACACAAAATCCATACAAAGAATGTTATTGTTTGATAAATTCGAATAGGTTTGTGGGACTAAAATACGTGAATCTTGCTTAAAATTATTAGCAAAACGCTCAATGCTACGACGCTCACTTTCAAGGGAGAGTTCTGTTGTAATGGATTCTTTGAAGGTATTTAATAACGCTTTAGGTTGAAGGTTAGAAATAATGTCGTTGCGTTGTTCTAGAAAAATTCACGAGATCTTGTAAGATAAGTAAATCTGCCTTAATGACTTCATCAATGCCTTCTCGCTTGATTTTTACCGCAACATCTTGTCCGTTTTTCAACCGCCCTTTGAATACTTGACCGATAGAAGCTGATGCCATAGGCTCTGAAGCAAGCGTTTCGAAATGTTCATGAATATCTATGCCTAATTCACGCTGAAATTTCTCTGCAATATCAATGGGCTGAACTTCTACTTTATCTTGCAATTTTTGTAGTTCAGTAATCATTTCAACTGGTAGCAAATCGCGGCGATCACTTAACATCTGCCCTAATTTAACGTAAGTTGTGCCCAACTCTTCCATCGCTCGACGGATACGTTCATATACAGACACGCTTCCACTTGATTCATTGGCTAACTTATTTGAAAGGGATTCCGGTAACCACTTCTCTAAATTACTGCGTTCAAAAAAACTCATCTAAACCATAACGTAATAAGATTTCTGCAACCTGCTTGGCACGTTGAAATTTGTTAAAAATAGCCATTGTAACTTTCCTCTTTGTGCATGCTATTTGGCGAGTATTTAAAATAAGGTTGATTTGCGACTAAATTGAGACAGGTCTTTTACATCTCTAACTGAAGATTTTCAAAAATTGCTGATGATTTCAGTTTATCCATTTTTCAATTGGACCTCTACAATTATTTCCAAGGCAAGCCACATTAGATTTTTAATTTAATACTAATAATCAAAAATCTCAATGCGCTAAGTTTTGAAGGCTTTTTGATTTAAAAAGCGCGGTCAAATTTTGAGGTGTTTTTGCAAATCATCTTAAAAATTCGACCGCTTGTATTTTTACTTTAATTTAACTGCAATAACCCTTTGTTTAAAGTCGTTTTTTCAATGTCGGCAATATTGCATCCCAAGCGGTTAAAGCCTCTTTCTCACTGAGTGGCGAACCCTTGGTATTTTTCTTATTGGTACCGAAAGTCATCTTAAATCTCACACTACCATCATCTTTTTTCCCAGATAAATAGATATCGATTTCCCTGCCACTTAACCAATTTTTCATTACCCGCCATACCATTAATATCGCGTTTTCCTTTGCGGATGGTGCTGTATTTCGCCCACGAGAAGAGTTTATCCAAAGCACTATCTTTAGCGAAAAGATCTCGTTCTAATAGCGGTTTATCACCTTCCTCCAAAGATCCACCCTGTCGTTAGCTCGGCATAAACGTCTTTATAGTCTTTGATTTTGATGCCCGCACTGCCAAAAAACGGCTCATTTCCCTTATCGGTAATAAATCCCTCTGTTAAACAGACACCTTGTTGCTGTGGCATTTCAGTATCTTTACGATCTCTCAGCTTGTCGAAAAAATCATTCCGTATACGCCCAATAGCTTCGTCAACTTTACTTTTTTCCAGTTGCTTAAGGTTTGGGGGAGCTTTGCCATTAACAGGCATAATGCTTGAAAGAGTTTGAATGGAATAGGCATCATTCTTGCCTAACTTGAAATAGAAATTGACATAATAGATCATGCCTTTTAGGTGCTTTGACACCGAGTGTTCCCATGAACCAGGAGCCTGTGTGACCATCGCTATCGCTTTATTAGGAATAACCGTGCGGTTTTCTATAAAACTCTCGTTTCCGTTATATCCTTTTTCTTTAACCTCTAATACGGATTCTACTTTCAGATTCCAATAATCTGGTCGCACTCTTATCTGCCAACCATTGTATTTAAGCCAACCAGTTCCCACTTATACGGTTAGATGGTAAGTTAATTTGGTAACGCCCACTACAAAATGGCTGCTCAGTCCAATACGTTGCCGCATTTTTGAGCATAATTGCTTGCTGTATTTTTCAACTGTTGAGTGGGTTTGGGCGTGTTGACTGCAAGAAGACAACATAACACTAGTTAAAACAGTGCTATAAAACATCAGTCTAGAAATTTTTCATCTTTGGCATGTGATCTCTTCCTTAGTGTAAATTTGAAGATGCTAAATAACATGGAAATTCTGCTAATACTTTTTCTTTCCATATTGATCTTAATAGATGAGTTTACATGTTTTAGTGTAAAGTGCAACTCTTCACTATTCAAAATGGTATCGAGTTAATTAGAGAGGATTCAATACATTTTAGGGAGAATAAAAGGCCTTTTGACATTTCAAAAGACCTTTTTCACGTCAAAGTGCGGGCAGATTTTTCGTTTACTAAATACAATAATCTTCTTTTTAATAAGTGGCGATAGGCGTACAGATAAGATGCGCCGACAAATGCTGCACCACCGGTAACATTGCCTAAAAAGACTGGAATCATATTGAAGAAGAATTGGCTCCAAGTCACATTAGCACCAGCAAAAATCCCGGCAGGAATAATAAACATATTAGCGACAAAGTGTTGTAATCCGATAAGCACAAAAATCATCACTGGGAACCACATGGCGAGAATACGACCGGAGGTTTGTTTGGCGCCAAAATAGAACCAAATACCCATGCAGACCATCCAGTTACAAGCTATGGCAGAAACAAAGGCGCGACCAAAATCCATTTGCACTTTAGCCTCGGCAATCGCGATGGTTTTAGCGGCTGCAGCACCTTCTGATAAACCGACATAATGCCCTAAGAAATAGGCCATAAACAGTGCACCGAGCAGGTTGCCCAAACTCACGACAATCCAGTTACGAAATAATTTTTAAGGCTTACTCTTTTTGTTAAACGGCCTAATGCCATCATCATCATGTTTCCCGTGGCCAATTCACCACCACCGATTAATATACAAATCAAACAAATAGGAAACACAGCCGCACCAAGTAATGTCGCCAGCCCTCCCACTCAGGAGGAATACCGCTCACGACTTTTAAATAGGCCATATAACCAAAAACTCACATAGCCGCCACCTAAAAAACTTAAAATAGACAGTGTTTTTAGATGTCCTTGCGACTTAGCATAACTTTTATCAATGACATCTTTGTAAGATTTCGTGGGATAAAGATCGCGATGCTGCATAGTTGTACCTCTAGTAAAAATAAGACGGTAAAATGTAGCAAACCACATAGCAAAACCGAAAGAATTGTTAAATATATGTACTGATTTTTAGTTATAACGAAAATTGAATAATAATCCGAACCCTAAAATTAGGTGTCTAGGTTCTTTTTGAGGGGCAAAAAGAGCGGTCGGTGGTGGAACAATGTCGCCCAAGTTAGAAACGGTATAAGGAAACATCGTCATTACATTTTTCTATAAATCAAAATCCGTGTAAATTCAGTCGGGTAGTCCAATCTGAATGTCGTACCGGGTGAATGGTAGAGACGAAACTCAACGGTAACGTTAGGTATTTATCGATAGAAAATTCATAGGAAGTGAAAAATATGGTTTCATCAAAAACTGTTTTTCAATGTTTCTGATTTTTCTTCACTTTTTAAGATTCAGATGAAAGTATTTTGTCAATTCATCTTTGTCAAATAGGATATTTATTGAACCTTTGCTTTCATCCCAATAGAGATTAAGTTTCGTATTCTGTTTTAACTCTTTAGGTGCAACCAAATGAACTTTTTGATTTTTCCAAAGTGTAGCTTGTATAACCGTTTTTTTCATGTTTGTATGAGTAAGAACCTGATATTCTACGTTTATATTGCAATGAATCAGGATCAACAGATTGTTTTTCTCTATAATTTCAGATGCAATATCAATCATTTCTGCTAAATAGGCTTTTTCCAATTGGATTTCTGTTTGTGTCATGGAAAATATATTTTTGCGAATAGAACAATAAAAATAACAGATAATTTCGAAAGAATTTGTTTAAAATTTTCCATATATTCTTACTCCTGAAAAATGTTCAAAAGGAAATAAAGCAAAAGATACATCGTGTTCTTTTTCTGGTTCTAGTAATGTTGCTTATCTAAGATATGTTCTCCTTGATATTTATACTATTTTTCCAGTATTCAAATAAAGATATATTAGATTCGGATGCGGTGCAATAAATTGAGTATTTATTGTGTTTTTAGTGCTGAGCGAGATAAGGCGCAGAATAATTGATGTCAAAATGAGATAAAAAGAGGCCTTTCAATGAAAGGGCTCTCTTCGTATTGATAATCTTGTATTAATACAATTTAGAATGGAATGTTATCATCAAATGCGTCCATTGGTGGCTCAGCTTGTGGCGCTGGCGCAGATTGTGCTGGACGAGATTGATAGCTTGGTTGTGGTGCTGATTGTGCAGGGTGTATAACCGCCCATCTCTTGATTACGACCACCCTAACATTTGTAAGTTATCACCTTGGATTTCAGTGGTGTAACGATCTTGGCCGTTGTTATCTTGCCATTTACGGGTTTTTAAACGACCTTCAACATAAACTTGTGAACCTTTGCGTAAGTATTGACCCGCAATTTCCGCTAAACGACGATATAACACGATACGGTGCCATTCGGTGACTTCACGACGTTCGCCTGTGTTTTTATCTGTCCAGCTTTCACTTGTTGCCACACTAATATTTGCTACCGCTTCGCCATTTGGCATCGTGCGGATTTCAGGATCATTACCTAAATTACCCACGATGATTACTTTATTAATACCCGCCATAGAATCCTCTATATTTTAGAAATAAGGTGAAAAATTTTTGGCTATTTTGCCTTAAAAAGAAACAAAAGATCCATAAAAATTAACTGGATATTTGCACAGATATTGAAATATGCGATAATGGTCACAATTTTTGAATTTATTTTTCTTAAGGCAATCGCTTTTTCTATGGATACTATCGACATTCGTGGGGCTAGAACCCACAACCTCAAAAACATCAATTTAACCATTCCGCGCGATAAATTAATTGTGATAACAGGCTTGTCCGGTTCGGGCAAATCTTCTTTAGCATTTGATACGCTTTATGCGGAAGGGCAGCGCCGTTATGTGGAATCGCTTTCTGCTTATGCGCGTCAATTCCTTTCTTTGATGGAAAAACCGGATGTGGATTCGATTGAGGGCTTGTCGCCAGCGATTTCTATTGAGCAAAAATCCACTTCTCATAACCCGCGTTCAACCGTGGGCACGATCACCGAAATTTACGATTACCTGCGTTTGCTGTTTGCTCGCGTAGGGGAGCCGCGTTGTCCGGATCATGATGTGCCATTAACGGCACAAAACCATCAGTCAAATGGTGGATAAAGTTTTAAGTCTGCCAGAAGAAAGCAAAATGATGTTGCTTGCACCTGTGGTGAAAAACCGTAAAGGTGAGCATGTTAAGTTGTTAGATAGCTTGGCGGCACAAGGTTATATTCGCGCAAGAATTGATGGTGAAATCTGTGATTTATCTGATCCGCCAGAACTTGCTTTTACAGAAAAACATACCATTGAAGTGGTAGTGGACCGCTTTTAAAGTGCGGTCAGATTTAGCTACACGTTTGGCTGAATCTTTGAGACGGCTTTAGAGCTTTCTGGTGGTACAGCGGTTGTGGCAGATATGGATAATCCTAACGCTGAAGAATTGGTTTTCTCGGCGAATTTTGCTTTGTCCGCATTGTGGTTATTCTGTACCAGAATTAGAGCCTCGCCTGTTCTCATTTAATAACCCGGCAGGGGCGTGTCCGACTTGTGATGGCTTAGGTGTTCAGCAGTTCTTCGATGAAAGCCGGTGGTACAAAAATGAAAGTATTTCTCTTGCAGGCGGTGCGGTAAAAGGTTGGGATCGTCGCAATTTCTATTACTATCAAATGCTTACTTCGTTGGCGAAAACATTATAAATTTGATATTGAAACGCCATACGAAGATTTGCCTCAAAAAATTAAAGATATAGTGATGCACGGTTCAGGCAAGGAAGAAATTGAATTCAATATCATGAACGACCGTGGCGATGTAGTGATCCGCAAGCATCCTTTTTGAAGGGATATTGAATAACATGGCACGCCGTTACAAAGAAACGGAATCCATGTCTGTACGCGAAGAATTGGCAAAAATATCAGCAACCGCCCTTGTGCAGATTGTGGTGGTTCACGTCTTCGTCCTGAAGCTCGTAACGTGTATATCGGCAGCATTAACTTGCCGCAAATTTCAGAGAAAAGCATTGGTAGAAAGCCTTGAGTTTTTCCAAGGGCTTACCTTAACCGGTCAAAAAGCACAAATTGCGGAAAAAATCCTGAAAGAGATCAGAGAGCGATTAGAATTCTTAGTGAATGTGGGCTTGAATTATCTTTCCCTTTCCCGTTCTGCAGAAACCCTTTCAGGTGGTGAAGCACAACGTATTCGTCTTGCAAGTCAGATTGGTGCGGGATTAGTGGGTGTCATGTATGTGTTGGATGAGCCTTCTATCGGTTTGCATCAACGCGATAATGAACGCTTACTAAATACACTGATTCACTTGCGTAATTTGGGTAACACCGTGATCGTGGTGGAACATGATGAAGATGCCATTCGAGAAGCCGATCATATTATTGATATTGGCCCTGGAGCTGGTGTACATGGTGGCCAAGTGATCGCTCAGGGGACAGCCAAAGAAATTATGGCGAACCCAAATTCGATTACGGGTAAGTTCTTATCGGGTGAAGAAAAAATCGAAATTCCGAAAAAACGAACCGCACTTGATAAAAAGCAAACTTCTAAAATTAAAAGGTGCGACAGGGAATAATCTGAAAGGTGTGAATTTAGAGATCCCAGTGGGCTTATTTACTTGTATTACGGGGGTATCAGGTTCAGGTAAATCAACGCTAATTAATGATACGTTATTCCCATTGGCTCAAAACGCCTTAAATCGTGCGGAAAAAACGGATTTTGCGCCTTATAAATCGATTGAAGGCTTGGGATATTTCGACAAGGTGATCGATATTAACCAGAGTCCAATCGGTCGTACACCGCGTTCTAACCCTGCAACTTACACGGTTTATTCACGCCAATTCGTGAATTATTTGCGGGCGTACCAGAGGCGCGTGCTCGTGGTTATAATCCCAGGACGCTTTTAGCTTTAACGTACGCGGTGGTCGTTGTGAAGCATGCCAAGGTGATGGCGTGCTGAAAAGTAGAAATGCACTTCTTGCCGGATGTGTATGTGCCTTTGAGATCAATGTAAAAAGGTAAACGCTATAACCGTGAAACCTCAGAGATCCGATACAAAGGTAAAACTATTCACCAAGCGTTGGATATGACGGTAGAGGAAGCGCGCGAGTTTTTTGATGCCATCCCAATGATTGCGCGTAAATTGCAAACCCTAATGGATGTGGGCTTGTCTTATATTCGTTTAGGTCAGTCTTCTACCACGCTTTCAGGTGGTGAGGCACAACGCGTTAAGTTAGCGACAGAGCTTTCAAAACGCGATACCGGTAAAACCTTTATATTTTGGATGAACCGACAACTGGTCTGCATTTTGCCGATATTAAACAACTTCGAAGTGTTACATCGCTTGCGCGATCAAGGCAATACTATTGTGGTGATCGAACACAACTTAGATGTGATCAAAACTGCAGACTGGATTGTGGATCTTGGCCCTGAAGGGGGCAGTGGCGGCGGTCAAATCATCGCGACAGGCACACCGGAAGACGTGGCTAAAGTCAAAGGTTCTCATACCGCGAGATTCCTAAAAAGACATTTTTGGCAAAGGCTAGAAAAATAACCGCACTTTTGAACATCATCAAAGTGCGGTTATTTTTTGAGGTTTTTAATGGCGATTTCAAAAAGGCGGTTTGGCGAACCAGACGATTATGAATAATGCTAGGAAAGTAATTGCCGATAGCCAGAAAATCTCATTAGCGCCAATAATAAAGCCCTGAGCGGTGATTTGTCTGGCAAGATATGATGCTGTTTGTTGTTCGTTTAAACCAAAACTTGCCATCGTTTGGAAAGAAACTGTTGGGAGATTGGGTTATATGGGGTAATCGCTTCCGTGAGTTGAGTATGATGCACAGCTTCACGGTTATACCACATAAATGTCGTGAGAGATGTGCCTATCGAACCAGAAAGGGTTCGAAGGAAATTAAATAAACTCGACGCCGAAGCCATTTTTTCGGGCGGTAAACCAGAAAGCGTGATGGTTGTCAGCGGCATAAAGAAGCAAGCAACCGCTAAACCTTGCACAAATTGTGGCAAGGCAACATCGGCAAAGGTCATTTCAGGCTCAAAGGTCACAGCTCGCCAATAAAAAGGTCAGGGCATAAACCATAAAGCTGATTGTGACTAAAATTCGCATATCAATTTTATGCCCTAATTTACCGATGATTGGCGAAAGTAAACGGGAATAATCCCACTGGGGCGGCTGCGAGCCCTGCCCAAGTCGCGGTGTAGCCATAAACTTGTTGGAGTAGAAGTGGGATAAGCACAACAGACCCCAAATACACCAAAAAGGCGAGACTGGTTGAAAGGCAGCCTACGCTAAAGTTGCGTGATTTGAAAAGTGAAATATCTACAACGGGATTGTCATCCGTCAGTTCCCAAATAGTGAGCGCGATCAAACACACAACTGCAATCACGGTGAGAACAATAATCTCCGTTGAATTAAACCAATCTTGCTCTCTTCCTTGGTCCAGCATTAATTGCAAGCAGCCTACGCCAAGAACTAATAAAACAAGCCCAACGGTATCAATAGGTTGATGAGATATTTGGCTTTCTCTATCGCCTAGAATTTTTCCAACTCATTAAGACGACGGCCAATCCAATGGGAACATTGATGAAAAAGATCCACCCCCAATGAATGTTATCGCTGATCCAGCCGCCTAAAATGGGCCCAAAAATAGGAGCGACCACCACGGTCATTGACCAAAATGCCAGTGCCATGCCGCGTTTTTTAGGCGGATAGTTATTGAGTAATAAACTTTGCGAAAGAGGAATGATTGGACCTGCAACTGCACCTTGAATAACACGGCAAATAATCAACATTTCCAAACTGTGTGAAATGCCACAAAGCCAAGAGGCAAGGGCGAAAAGTAAGGTTGAGATTAAAAATAACCGCACTTCACCAAAACGTTTTGCCAGCCAACCGGTGATAGGAATTGAGATTGCATTGGCTACACCGAACGAGGTGATGACCCATGTGCCTTGGCTGGACGATGCGCCTAAATCACCTGCGATAGTAGGAATGGCAACGTTAGCGATGGTGGAATCCAATACCTGCATAAAAGTGGCAAGCGAGAGCGCTAACGTGAGAATAACCAGTGCACCGCCTTGTACCGGCGTAAAATGAGATTGCGACATCGTGAAACCTAATAACTATTGTCGCGAATAATAGATTCGATCAAATTATTGACCGCACTTTCATCATATTGCAGTACATTTGTGGAATAAAGCGTTGTAGCAGGCGCTTGGTCACGCAAGGTTTCACCCTTACTATCACTCACATTTACTTTCACAGTGGCAGAAAGACCGATGCGTAATGGATTTTCAGCCAGTTGTTGCGGATCTAATTGAATACGCACAGGCACACGCTGCACCACTTTGATCCAGTTCCCTGTCGCATTTTGAGTGGGTAATAATGAGAATGCACTGCCCGTACCCATTTCAATTCCGACCACTTTTCCATTAAAGGTTTTATCCTTGCCATAAAGGTCAAAATGAATTTCAACCGGCTGACCAATTCGCATATGGGTTAATTGTGTTTCTTTGAAGTTGGCATCTAACCACATTTGATCGGTAGTCACCACTGCCATTAATGCGCCACCAACAGACACCGCTTGACCCACTTGAGCATTGCGGCGAGCCACATAACCTTTAATTGGACTGCGAATTTTTGTACGTTCTAAATTTAACCAAGCTTGTTTTAAATTACTGACTGCGCTTTGAATTTGCGGCTGTTCACTTAACGGACCGTCTAACAATAAGGCTTGATTTGCACCAAGCTGATTTTTGTGAGGTGGTTAAGTTCTGCTTTTGGCGAGTTCAACCGCTTCTTTGGCGTGTTGGAAAGATTCTTTATCTATTGCGCCCATCTTTCACTAATTGAATGCGACGATTCAAGTTTCCTTGTGCTTGAGCAAGAGTGATTTCATTTGCACGAACGGCTGATTTTAATTGTTTTACGGTGTAATTCAGTTGAGAAATTTGGCGAACGGCATTGGCTAAATTACTTTTAGCTTGCTCAAAACTTAATTTGGCATTGGTATCATCCAGCTCTAATAACACATCACCCGCTTGTACGGGATCCATATTATCGACATTAATTTTTCGAAATATTTCCCCGCGACCCTGTGCCGATACCATCACCTGATTGCCGCTGACATAGGCATCTTCCGTTTCTTCAAAGCCTTTAATAAAGAAATACCAATAAGCTGCAGAACCGATTGCAATCAGAAGAAGCAAAAGAATAAAAATGGAAAGCCCTTTTTTACGTTGTTGAGATTTATTATTTGAGGACATTTGTGTATCTGTTTGTTGATCGGACATAATGCGAGCCTTATTGGGAAAAATGCTGAAGTAAAAAGGCTTCAGTCTATAAAATATGAATGTTCGTTCATTATGAACGTGAATTAGAAATTATTTTCAAGAATGACCGCACTTGTTTCAGATAAAAAGTGCGGTCAATTTTTAATGACGTTTTTCATTAAGCCGTTTACACCAAGCAAAATTAAACTGGTCCAAATCGGTACATAAGTGAAGTATTCGGAAGGGGAAACTTGTGTTAAGCCAGAATATTGCAATTAAAAAGAGCAATGTAGGTTCGAGATAACTGAGCACGGCAAATACACTAACGGGAATTTGTTGGCTTTGATTTTAAATTGGCAGATAAACCAATTGCACTCACTAAAACCTAATGCGGGCAATAAATACCAATATCGACTTTCACCGATCACAAAAAGAAAATTGCTGCTCTTGTATGAGTAAATAAATGAGGCAAGGAATGGCAATGAAGCACACATCAAGTGTGATGCCTTGCAATGCAGGAATCTTCATAGCTTTACGGCTTAAATAATAATAGGGATAAACTAAGCACACCCAAAGACTGCTCCATGAAAAGGTTTGATTGTGCCACAACTCATGAGCTACACCGCAGGCAGCAATACATAAAGCGATAATTTGAATGGTGGAAAGGGTTTCTTTCAGCCAAATTCGGCCAAGTAATGCCATCACTAATGGGAATAAGAAATACCCATAGCGATGTTAACTCTTCGCCATTAACGGGGCCCACATAAATAACCAAAATTGGCTGCCGGCATCGAGCGTGCCGAGCAAAAACAGCATCCAACGCTTTTTGTCTTTGCCTAAGGTTTCATTGACTAATTTTTGATAATGAACGACAACCCACTGTAGGGAAGATAATCAAAAATAGCCCTGAAGACCATCATCACCATTCGCCAAGCAAACACATCTGTGCCGCTAAGTGGCTGTAGCCATAAACTGAATAAATACAGCAGGCCAAATAAAAATTGCGAGATTATGCCGAGAAAAATACCTGAGCCATCTTCATTACTTCCTTACGTTGAATAGCTTCATTATAAAAAGTCTATTGTGGTAAATTTTCTCAATATAAAATTATTTGTGATTATTTTTCTCAAATTTTGGAGTTGTTTTTGCATTTATTTTCAAGGATTAAAAATGGAATTAGATAAATTAGATCGGGATATTTTTAAATATCCTCCAACAAGATGCGACCTTGCCGTTAAAAGAGCTTGCGGAAAAAGTGCATAGCTCGATAGCAACCCTGTCAGCGTCGAATTCAATTACCGACAGAAAAAGGGGTTATTACTAAGCAAGTGGCGGTGGTATCGCCAAAGGCAGTGAGCAGAGGTATTAGTGTTTTTGTAATGGTGAAATGGATAACCAACATTCCCTGCTTTCAAGAGTTATTTGAACGAAAAATGCGACAAGAAACCGATGTGGTGAGCTGTTATGAAATTTCTGGCGATTATGATTTTATGCTGCTTATTCACGCTGAAAGTATGGAAAGTTACCATTCGTTTACCCGTCGCGTTCTAACCGGTGAATATCATGTTCGCACTTATAAGAGCTTGTTTGTAAATGAATTTTTACCAAAGCAGAGAGTGGGATTTTGTTGTAGTTTTGAATATAAACGCCAAAAATAGACAAAAAGTGCGGTTATTTTTGTGCTTATCTTTGACTGATTAGACCAGTTTGACAGAGATAGCCTTTTATAAGGCTTCTCAGGCAAAATAACCCTGTTAGCTACGTTTACGTGTGTTTTATTAAGCGTGTTATTTAATCCTGTTAAATTTATACAAGGAATTTATATTTTATGAATAAGATTTTTAAAGTAATTTGAATCGTACTACACAATCGTTGGTGGTTACCTCCGAGTTAGCGAAAGGACAGGTGAAATCATCATCTGACACGCACGGGGAGAGCAAGTCCTCATTAGGCAAAAATTTTTAAATTATCGGCATTGTCTTTACTGCTTTTTAGATGTCACAAGTACTGCATATGCAGCAATTCCTGAGGGTACTACCTATGGTCGTCCTCAAGCAATTGCAATTGGTGGCGGAAGTTTGACGGATGCCCTGGTTCTATTGTTGTGGGTGCAGCATCAAGAGCAACAGGTGGAGTAAAAGGGTATTGCAATTGGTCATACTGTTGTGGCTAATGGGCAAGATGCTCTGCGGTTGGTACAAATTCTCAGGCATAACTCAGGGGTCTGCTTTTGGTCGTTTAGCGAATGCGGGTAATAGCGCTACGGCATTGGGTAATCAAGCAACAGCAAGTGGTGCAAAATCACTTGCAGCGGGTAACCAAGCGACAGCAAGTGGTGAAAGTTCAGTTGCAGCGGGTGATGGGGCTAATGCAACATCACAAGCATCTGTTGCGATTGGTAAAAATGCTAAGTCTTCTGGTAGTAGTGCTTTAGCTATGGGCGTATCCGCTAATGCTTCTGGTAGTAATGCTTTAGCTATGGGCGGTTCAGCTACATGCCTCTGGTGATGATGCATTAGCTATGGGCGTGTCAACTAAAGCCTCTGGTAATGAAGCTTTAGCTATGGGTAAAGGGGCTAATGCTTCTGGTGGTGCAGCGCTTGCTATGGGGGTATCTGCTTGTGCGACAAATACAAGTTCGCTTGCTTTAGGTCCAGGTGCTAAAGCTCAAGGTGCATTGGCACTGTTGCTCTCCGGTGCAGGAGCTGTAACGAGCACAGATACAGGAGCGATGGCTCTTGGCGGAAATGCTTCGGGGATTTATTCTGTAGCGGTAGTGAGTGGTTCTCAAACTAAAGGTAACTATGCCATTTCAATGGGCTATAACGCGATTAGTGAAGATAGCGGTATTGCTCAAGGTTTAAATGCGAATGCGGCTAACAATGCAATTTCCTTAGGTCGAGACTCTAAAGCACTAGCGAAGAGTGGTGTCGCATTGGGTGGAAGCGCTACGGCAACAAATGCGCAAGATGTTGCTTTAGGGGCAGGATCTCGTCACAGAAAATAGACGCATTACCTTCCCGTAACCGCAGGTGGTGTCGAAGTTGGTAATAATGGCGCTGGAAAAAGGGTATGGTGTTGTCGCCGTAGGTACAGCGGTAATCAACGTCAAACTCATTATGTTTCTGCAGGTGCAATTAGCGCAACTTCAACGGATGCGATTAACGGTTCACAACTTTATAAAGTGATTGGTGTGTTAGATTCAACAGCAAGCACAGCAACAGCTGCGAAAAACGACTGCAGATAATGCGAAAACTGTCGCAGATAGCGCGAAGACAACGGCAACAGCTGCACAAACTGCAGCAAATAATGCGCAAGCTACAGCAACAACAGCAAAAACAGCTGCAGACACGGTGAAAAACTGCCGCAGATACAGCTCAAGCTACAGCAACTACGGCAAAAACTACGGCAGACAATGCGAAAACTGCCGCAGATACAGCTCAAGCTACAGCAACTACGGCAAAAACAACAGCAGACAATGCGAAAACTGCTGCAGATACTGCCCAGGCTACAGCAACAACAGCGAAAAACTACCGCGGATCAAGCATTAGCATTAGCTCAAAATTCATCTAATAACTATTTCCATGTAAATGATGGAACGAATGAAGATATTGATGCAGTTGATGCTTTAACTACCAATAAAAGATAAAGTTGGTTCAGCAGGTGGTGCACAAGGCAGAAATTCTATTGCAGCAGGTGTAGAGGCTACAACAACCAATACAGCAGCTGGTTCGATTGTTATGGGATATAAGTCTTCAGCTGCATCTGAAGATGCGATCGTCATCGGTTCAGGTAGCAGTGTTTCAACAGATTCAGCGAATGCAACTGTTATTGGTAAAAACTCAAGTGTGCAAACTAACTCCACAAATGCAACCGTGTTAGGTTCTAACTCTGTGGCAGAAGCAAACTCAGTGAATGCGACTGTAGTGGGACAATTCTCTGCGGCTGGTAAGGACTCTGTTAATGCAACCGTTGTGGGTTCAAGAAGCTATGTTCGTCCAAATACAAATGATGGTACAGCATTAGGTCATTACGCAGGTGTGGATAACAGTACAACAAATGGTACATCGGTTGGTGCTCGCACTTGGGTTGGTGAAAATGTGAATAATGGTACAGCTTTAGGGGTATATAACCTCGTTGGCAATAATACTCAAAATACCATTGCTGTAGGTGTGGCGAATAACGTAGCAGACGGCACACAAAATAATACGGTGATTGGTCACGGTAATACTATTGCATCAAATGGTACAACCGTATTGGGTAATAACCTAAATATCTCCGCAGGTTTAGATGAGGCAGTGGTATTAGGTAATCATTCAACTACAACTGGCTCTCACCCAATTGAAAATGTAACCTCTGCAACTGTGGGTAATTTAACCTATAGTGGCTTCAAAGGAACGGTTGCAGGAACGGGTAGTTTCGTAAGCGTCGGTGCGGTAGGTGATGAGCGTAAATTGATCAATGTTGCAGCAGGTAATATTTCAGCGACTTCAACAGAAGCGATCAATGGTTCACAACTTTATGCAGTGACTTCGCAATTAGATAAAACAAATGAAACTGCAAAAACAGCAGCTTCAAGTGCAAGCAGTGCAGTATCTTTGGCCTCTACAGCAGCTTCAGCGGCAACATCAGCTGCGGAAGTAGTTACTAGTAACTAAGTAAAATTGAAAGTGCAGCTTCAGCAGCAGGCGCAGCAATGGCAGCAAGCACGTCAGCATCAGCAGCAGGCTCATCTGCAACAGCGGCATCAACTTCTGCTTCAGCGGCGGATTCTTCTGCGACGGCGGCAAAGCACATCAGCTCAGCGGCGGGTTCATCTGCAACAGCAGCAAGCACTTCAGCTTCAGCGGCAGGTAGCTCAGCAACAGCGGCAGCTACATCAGCTTCAGCGGCAGGTTCATCTCGCAACCGTGGCAAGCTACATCAGCTTCAGCGGCAGGTTCATCTGCAACCGTGGCAAGCACTTCTGCATCAGCGGCGGATTCTTCTGCGACAGCGGCAAGCACTTCAGCTTCAGCGGCGGGTTCATCTGCAACAGCAGCAAGTACTTCAGCGTCAGCAGCAGGCTCATCTGCAACAGCGGCAAGTACTTCAGCGTCAGCAGCAGGCTCATCTGCAACTGCAGCATCAACTTCTGCTTCAGCGGCGGATTCTTCTGCGACAGCGGCAGCTACATCAGCTTCAGCGGCGGGTTCATCTGCAACAGCAGCAAGCACTTCAGCTTCAGCGGCAGGTAGCTCAGCAACAGCGGCAAGCACATCAGCTTCAGCGGCAGGTTCATCTGCAAACCGTGGCAAGCACATCAGCTTCAGCGGCAGGTTCATCTGCAACCGTAGCGGCACTTCCTGCATCAGCGGCGGATTCTTCTGCGACAGCGGCAAGCACTCAGCTTCAGCGGCGGGTTCATCTGCAACAGCAGCAAGTACTTCAGCGTCAGCAGCAGGCTCATCTGCAACAGCGGCAAGCTACTTCAGCGTCAGCAGCAGGCTCATCTGCAACCGCAGCATCAACTTCTCGCTTCAGCAGCAGGTTCATCTGCAACAGCAGCATCAACTTCGCTTCAGCGGCAGGTTCATCTGCAACAGCAGCAAGTACTCAGCGTCGGCGGCGGATTCTTCTGCGACAGCGGCAAGCACTTCTGCGTCAGCAGCGGATAGCTCAGCAACCGCAGCAAGCACCTCAGCTTCAGCAGCAGGTTCATCTGCAACCGCAGCGTCAACTTCAGCTTCAGCAGCAGGTTCATCTGCAACTGCAGCAAGCACATCAGCGTCAGCAGCAGGCTCATCTGCAACAGCGGCAAGCTACTTCAGCGTCAGCAGCAGGCTCTTCAGCAACTGCGGCAAGCACTTCAGCGTCAGCAGCAGATAGCTCTGCAACCGCAGCATCAACCTCAGCTTCAGCAGCAGGCTCTCAGCAACAGCGGCAAGCACTTCTGCCTCAGCGGCGGGTTCATCTGCAACAGCAGCAAGTACTTCAGCGTCAGCGGCAGGTTCATCTGCAACCGCAGCAAGTACATCAGCGTCAGCAGCAGGCTCATCTGCAACAGCGGCAAGTACTTCAGCGTCAGCGGCAGGTAGCTCGGCAACAGCGGCAAGTACTTCAGCTTCAGCAGCAGATAGCTCAGCAACAGCAGCAAGCGCTTCAGCTTCAGCGGCAGGTAGCTCAGCGACTGCAGCAAAGCACATCAGCGTCAGCAGCAGGTTCATCTGCAACTGCAGCAAGCACTTCTGCATCAGCAGCAGGTTCATCTGCAACGGCAGCAAAGCACATCAGCTTCAGCAGCGGGTTCATCTGCAACCGCAGCGTCAACTTCAGCTTCAGCGGCGTAGCTCAGCAACAGCGGCAGCACATCAGCTTCAGCAGCAGTACTTCAGCGTCAGCAGCAGGCTCATCTGCAACTGCAGCATCAACTTCAGCTTCAGCGGCAGGTAGCTCAGCAACAGCGGCAAAGTACTTCAGCTTCAGCAGCAGATAGCTCAGCAACAGCAGCAAGCACTTCAGCTTCAGCAGCAGGTTCATCTGCAACAGCGGCAAGCACATCAGCGTCAGCAGCAGGTTCATCTGCGACCGCAGCAAGCACTTCTGCCCTCAGCAGCAGGCTCATCTGCAACAGCAGCAAGTACTTCAGCCTCAGCGGCAGGTTCATCTGCAACAGCGGCAAGTATTTCAGCGTCAGCAGCAGGCCCATCAGCAACTGCAGCAAGCACATCAGCGTCAGTAGCAGGTTCATCTGCGACCGCAGCAAGCACTTCTGCATCAGCAGCAGGTTCATCTGCAACCGCAGCAAAGCACTTCAGCTTCAGCGGCGGGTTCATCTGCAACAGCAGCAAGTACTTCAGCGTCGCAGCAGGCTCAGTCTGCGACTGCAGCGCACTTCTGCATCAGCGGCAGGTTCATCTGCAACAGCAGCAAGTACTTCAGCGTCAGCAGCAGGCTCATCTGCAACTGCAGCAAGCACTTCTGCCTCAGCAGCGGATAGCCGAGCGACTGCAGCAGGCTCTTCAGCAACGGCAGCAAGTACTTCAGCCTCAGCAGCAGGTTCATCTGCAACTGCAGCAAGCACTTCAGCTTCAGCGGCGGGTTCATCTGCAACAGCAGCAAGTACTTCAGCGTCAGCAGCAGGTTCATCTGCAACTGCAGCAAGCACTTCTGCATCAGCGGCAGGTTCATCTGCAACAGCAGCAAGTACTTCAGCGTCAGCAGCAGGTTCATCTGCAACAGCAGCAAGTACTTCAGCGTCAGCAGCAGGCTCATCAGCAACTGCAGCAAGCACATCAGCGTCGCAGCAGGTTCATCTGCGACTGCAGCAAGCACTTCCGCATCAGCAGCAGGTTCATCTGCAACTGCAGCAAGCACTTCAGCTTCAGCAGCAGGCTCATCTGCGACCGCAGCAAGCACTTCTGCATCAGCGGCAGGTTCATCTGCAACAGCAGCAAGTACTTCAGCGTCAGCAGCAGGCTCATCTGCAACTGCAGCAAGCACTTCTGCCTCAGCAGCGGATAGCTCAGCGACTGCAGCAAGTACTTCAGCTTCGGCAGCAGATAGCTCAGCAACCGCAGCAAGCACCCTCAGCTTCAGCAGCAGGTTCATCTGCGACCGCAGCGTCAACTTCAGCTTCAGCAGCAGGTTCATCTGCAACTGCAGCAAGCACTTCTGCCTCAGCAGCAGGCTCATCAGCAACCGCAGCAAGCACATCAGCGTCAGCAGCAGGTTCATCTGCGACTGCAGCAAGCACTTCTGCATCAGCAGCAGGTTCATCTGCAACTGCAGCAAGCACTTCTGCATCAGCGGCAGGTTCATCTGCAACAGCAGCAAGTACTTCAGCCCTCAGCGGCGGGTTCATCTGCAACAGCAGCAAGTACTTCAGCCCCAGCGGCAGGTTCATCTGCAACAGCGGCAGGCTCTTCAGCAACGGCAGCAAGCACTTCAGCTTCAGCAGCGGATAGCTCAGCGTCAGCAGCAGGTTCATCTGCGACTGCAGCAAGCACTTCTGCCTCAGCAGCGGATAGCTCAGCGACAGCGGCAAGCACTTCAGCTTCGGCAGCAGGTTCATCTGCAACCGCAGCGGTCAACTTCAGCTTCAGCAGCAGGTTCATCTGCCAACTGCAGCAAGCACATCAGCGTCAGCAGCAGGCTCATCTGCAACAGCGGCAAGTACTTCAGCGTCAGCAGCAGGCTCTTCAGCAACTGCGGCAAGCACTTCAGCGTCAGCAGCAGATAGCTCTGCAACCGCAGCATCAACCCTCAGCTTCAGCAGCAGGGCTCTTCAGCAACAGCGGCAAGCACTTCTGCCTCAGCGGCGGATAGCTCAGCAACAGCGGCATCAACTTCAGCTTCAGCAGCAGGTTCATCTGCAACAGCGGCATCAACTTCAGCCTCAGCAGCGGGTAGCTCAGCAACGGCAGCAAGCACATCAGCGTCAGCAGCGGATTCTTCTGCAACCGCAGCATCAACTTCAGCTTCAGCGGCGGATAGCTCAGCGACAGCAGCATCAACTTCAGCTTCAGCGGCGGATAGCTCAGCGACCGCAGCAAGCACATCAGCCTCAGCGGCGGGTTCATCTGCAACAGCGGCAAGTACTTCAGCGTCAGCAGCAGGCTCATCAGCAACTGCGCAAGCACATCAGCGTCAGCAGCAGGTTCATCTGCGACTGCAGCGGATAGCTCGGCGACTGCAGCAAGCACATCAGCCTCAGCGGCGGGTTCATCTGCAACAGCAGCAAGTACTTCCAGCGTCAGCGGCAGGTTCATCTGCAACAGCGGCAAGCACATCAGCTTCAGCGGCGGGTTCATCTGCAACAGCAGCAAGTACTTCAGCCTCAGCGGCGGGTTCATCTGCAACAGCAGCAAGTACTTCAGCCTCAGCGGCAGGTTCATCTGCAACAGCGGCAGGCTCTTCAGCAACGGCAGCAAGCACTTCAGCTTCAGCAGCGATAGCTCAGCGTCAGCAGCAGGTTCATCTGCGACTGCAGCAAGCACTTCTGCCTCAGCAGCGGATAGCTCAGCGACTGCAGCAGGCTCATCTGCAACAGCGGCATCAACTTCAGCTTCAGCGGCAGGTAGCTCAGCAACAGCGGCAAGCACTCTGCCTCAGCGGCAGGGTTCATCTGCAACGGCAGCAAGCACTTCTGCCTCAGCAGCGGATAGCTCAGCGACTGCAGCAAGCACTTCTGCATCAGCAGCGGATAGCTCAGCAACAGCGGCAAGTACTTCAGCGTCAGCAGCAGGCTCATCTGCAACTGCAGCATCAACTTCAGCTTCAGCGGCAGGTTCATCTGCAACAGCGGCAAGTACTTCAGCGTCAGCAGCAGGGCTCTTCAGCAACAGCGGCAGTACTTCAGCGTCAGCAGCAGGTTCATCTGCAACGGCGGCAAAGCACGTCAGCTTCGGCGGCAGGTTCTTCAGCGACAGCAGCTGCATCTTCTGCAACCGCAGCAGAAAGTTCTGCGAAAACGTATTGAAGATTCTGGTTTGATCGGTAAAGATGGCAAAACAGCATTTGCAGCAGATAACACTAGCAAACGTGATAGTGCGAAAGCGAAAGGTAAAGATGCAACAGCTGTTGGCTATGGTGCAAATGCAAGTGGCGAGAATGGCACTGCGTTAGGCAATAACTCACAAGCTTCAGGTAAAAACTCAACAGCAGTAGGTCAAGGTGCGAAGGCGACAGCAGCTAACTCTGTGGCATTAGGACAAGGCTCTGTAGCAAATGAAGCAAATACTGTTTCAGTTGGTTCAGTTGGTAATGAACGCCGAATCACCAATGTAGCAGATCCAGTTCGTGGTACTGATGCGACGAATAAACAATATGTTGATCGTCTCAGTTGGTGAAGTTCGTAGCGAATTGAAGAAAACTGATAAGAAACTTCGTGGTGGTATCGCAGGAGCAACAGCTGCAGCGAATATTCCACAAGTGACTAAACCAGGTGGTTCAATGGTTGGCCTTGGAGTAGGTAACTACAAAGGTGAAAGTGCTGTTGCCGTAGGTTACTCACGTGCGAGTGATAACAATAAAGTTATCTTTAAAGTGAGTGGTGCCGCAACTACACAAGGTGATTATAATGTTGGTGCCGGTGTAGGTTATCAATGGTAATAATCGACTAAACTAGATAAATCACTCGGGTAGGAATATTCGAGTGATTTTTATTATTTAAGTTATTTAAAAAAACAGTTTTATTTTTGACCGCACTTTTTAGATAATTTAAATAATAGAAGAGGAAAGAGAGTATGCGTAAATATAAAATTGGGATTACTTTTTAATTTAGAAGCAAAAGTCACAGATATTTGGGCAAATGGGCAAATCAAAATGTAATTCATCTTTATCATTTGTTTCAACATTCCGACATTGTGGATGATGTGGTTTTTAGTATCTTGGGGGCCAGAGAAAGAACAACGCCTCCAGATGGGCTTTATGTTGAATGATCTAGACTTAAAGTTTGCTTATATTAATGATGTGATTGATGAATTGGATGTGTTAATTGAAGGACACTAGTATTGAACCTGCGCTTAGTAATAAAAATGCATGAACATGGCGGGAAAGTTGTTTGTTATAAAATGGGGCCTGATTACATCATGGATATTGAAAACTTCATTTTTAATCAGCCTGCTGGTCGTGTATTTAATGGAAAGTAAGTTTGATAGTATTTGCATTAATCCTCACAAAAATGAAAATACTTGCCGCTCTTTATTTTTTTCTATTATGTTTGAGTGTGATGCGCATGTTGTGCCGGCAATTTGGGCACCTACATTTTGTGATATTGTAATTAAGAGTTAAAGAAAAACATGGAATTGAATTTGGGTATAAGCCGAATAAAGATCGTCAAAAAATGGCGAATTGCTAACTTTCGAGCCAAATATTTTTATTTTTAAAAATTGTTTCACCCTATTTTAATTGCAGAACATGTCTATCGACAAGCGCCTGATAAAATTGGACATGTCTATATAACAAATGTTTATCATAAAAAGATCACCCTATTATGTTTAATTTTATTGGAAGGACGAAGGTGTTGAAAGATGAATTTTGACCGTAGAAGGGCGATATCAAAATGCAGATTTCTTGTCTCGTTACACGGATATAGTGCTTGCTCATCAATGGGAAAATGGCTTGAATTATGCTTATAATGATGCGTTGTATGGCGGTTATCCATTTGTACATAATTCAACGCTATTACCTAAAGGTGTTGGATATTATTATGAAGTTGTTTGATGCATTTAATGGTGCTGATGTTTTTATTAAATGTGATTGATAATCATGATAAGCATCATGAAGCGTATCAAAAACGTGCAAATGCGTTTTTTAGAGACTTTATTACCAAGTAATCCTATCAATATTGCTATTTACGAGCGTGAAATTCAGCGTTTATTTGAAGAGTAGTATATAAGTGCGGTTATTTAATCGCACTTTTTATCATATATAGAAATAAGGTGTGTAAAATGAAAAGACTGATTTTAACTGCTCTGGATGATAATAATAAAATATGGTTTGAAAATCTAATTCCTTTTGTTCTCAGTTTGCGAAGAACTAATTATACAGGTGATATAGGTATCATTGATTATGGTTTATCAGAAGTTAAGAAAAATATGTTTAAAAGAGCATGATATTAAAATTTTTAAGCCTAGTTATGGTTGTAAAGAGTTGTTATTAGATAGACATATTTCTGCAGCGGATATTGTGCAGAGTTATAGCTATGATCAAATTGCAGTATACGACTGTGATATTTGGTTTCCTTCTCATCATCTAGATATATTTGAACAGATTAAAAATGAAAAAGAATCTTTATGCAACTTATGATGCGTGGCGTTGTACCTTTTTAGATAATTGTGTTGAATCTGAATTACAAAGTTAGTGCCAAGATAGATGCTGTAGTTTTGAAAAATGGATATGTATGGCAAGTAGGATTAATATTAGGAGTACAGAAGCTTTGGTTGCATATAAACAGTATATTGAAGAACAACTGAATATCAAAAATTATCTAAAAACCCTATTTATGGTGTTGATACTACTTTATTCAATTTATATGCACTGGATTCTGAAAAAGTAAGCTTTTATCCATCAAAAATATAATTGCCCGCCTGTTTGGGGAATCGAATTAAAACATGATGAGGGTAATCTTGTCCCTTTGGTTAAAGGGGAAACCGTTCAAGGGATACATATAACAAGAAATCATCGTAATGATAAGATGTTAGCTTATCCTTATGTATTTGAAAGTTATTATCATCAGGAAGGAAAGAAATTTAACCTGAGAGAAAAATAAGACGTTTAATATAATTAAATCTTCTTTTGACATGTTATCCACCAGCTAAAGAGAATCTCACATTAGAATTAACTCAAGCAAATGCAAATGGAGGACATTTTTCAAGTGTTATATCTCAATCTAGTGACGTTTATAAACCGGGTTGTTTAATGATTTCTGTGGCTGGAGATAGCTCATTTACACTAAAGAATACACACAATCATTCTGTAAGATTAGTATTTTTCTGTGAAAAATAATTGGTTTTGAGCATGTCTTTCAACATATTTTTATTCGTGAGAATGGAGATAAGTTTTCTCCTGAATTACAATCACTTTATTATGTTGATTTAGTATCAAATGAGGAAATCCAATTTTTGTACTAAAGAGCTAGATGTTGAAGGTAAGCGTATTCGTTGGGTTTTTGATAATTTAAGACTGGTTTAGTTATGCTTCCCTATGCAGCAATCATGGAGCCATTAGTTTTGAAATGAGATTTGCCATGATTAATTCAATAAATTAAATAAGCTGATAAATTACCGGGTAGACTAACCTGTTTTTACTTGCTTCAGAAATAGGGAAAAATTTGATAGTCAGAACCATATTGTAAAAATGGCTTAGTCTTTCCGTTTTTCAGAAACATAAATAACCTAACAGGTTAGTTTTTCCATCGTTTTGATTACCCTTTATTTTTAGCAGTAGTCGCTTTTAACGCGATATACCCCACAATCGCAGAAACAGTAGAACCTAATAAGATCCCTAAGCGAGAAAGGAGTTAATCGCTTTCACCAGCATCAGCGTTGAAGGCTAGGCTTGCTAAGAACATCGACATGGTGAAGCCGATACCGCATAAAATCGCCACGGCAAAAATTTGTTTGAAGTTGATGCCTTGTGGTAGTTTTGCAATGCCAAGTTTAACGGAAAGATAACTGAAACCAACACGCCGAGTGGTTTTCCGATAATTAAGCCAAGCGAAATCGCGAGCAATAATGGTGATGTCAGCATGCTGAGATCAATGCCATCAAAGCTTACCCCCGCATTGGCAAATGCAAATAATGGCAGGATAACAAAGGATGACCACGGCGCAAGAATGTGCTCAAAGTCGTGTAATGGTGTTTCGCCATTTTTGCCTTTCAATGGAATACAAAATCCGATGATAACGCCAGCAAGGGTAGCATGCACGCCTGATTTTAATACCGAAGCCCATAAGATTGTTCCCACCACTATATAGGCGCAAAGTGCGGTCACTTTAAAGCGATTTAATGCGATAAGTACAACAATAGCAACTGCAGCAAAAATGAGTGCTTGTACACTTAATCCGTGTGAGAAAAACAGTGCAATAACGACAATGGCGCCTAAGTCATCAATAATGGCTAAAGCAAGTAAGAAGATTTTTAGTGGGAGTGGCACTTGTTTACTTAATAACGCCATGATTCCAAGTGCAAAGGCAATGTCTGTTGCCATTGGAATAGCCCAGCCATCGGCTAAAGCGGGATCGTGTTGGGCGATAAATACATAAACTAATGCAGGAATAATCATTCCCCCCACCGCTGCAATAGCGGGGAAAATCGCTTGTTGATAGCTTGAAAGGGAGCCTTCAAATAATTCTTTTTGACTTCCATTCCCACTAAAACAAAGAATACCGCCATAAAAACCATCGTTAATCCAATGGATTAAGGTTTTATCAATGGAAAAAGATCCTACTTGAATGCTGACTGGTAAATTTAAAAAGTCATTATAGGTTTGATTAAGCGGTGAGTTGGCTAATAGCATTGCGACTACCGCTGAGAAAAGTAATAAAATTCCGCCAGCTGATTCTAATTTGAAAAAACGCTGAATTTGTTGAATCAAACTCAGTTTATTCATTCATCCTCTCCTAAAAATATAATAAAAATAACAAAGCTTGGATACTATCATAAAATTTCTAATTTTTGGAGAATACCGTCAGTAAATATGAATTTAGTGGGGCAATTTATTTGATTAAAATTATGATTTCTCCATATTTTTCAATTTCTACGTTTGGAGTTAAGGGGTATTTAGAGTAAAATTCGGCAATTTATTTTATTTGTCGAGACTACCTATGTTTTCAAAAAAGATATCATCGTATTAGGTATGATGGTTTTTGCCTCTGTTTTTGAGCGCAGGAAATATTATTTTTCCTCCGATGGAAGGTTACACCGCAGGTAACCATTGGGCAACAGCCTCTATGGGATTTGTGGTAACGGGCGTATTAATGCCGTTTATTACCTTAGTCGTTGTGTCTGTGTTAGGACGCGGTGAAGAGCTAACCAAGGATTTACCTAATTGGGCTGGCGTAGCCTTTTTAACGATTCTTTATTTAGTGATCGGTTCAACCTTTGCCATGCCCTCGAATTACCAACGTGGCTTATGAAATGGCATGGTTACCATTGGGGCTTTTTGAAGATAGCGAGACGGCACGTCTTATTTTTTCTGTGCTTTTTAATATTATCGCGATGGGATTCATGATTCGTCCAAGCACAATTATTTCAACGGTGGGTGAAGTAATGACCCCTGCATTGTTGGTGTTATTGGTGGTTGTCGGTATTACCGTTTTTGTTTCACCACTTTCTGATATTGTTGCGCCTTCCCAGGCTTATGCAGAGAATTCAGCATTAACCACAGGCTTAATTAGTGGTTATCAAACCATGGATTTACTGGCAGCGATTGCATTTGGTGGCATTGTTGCACGTGCATTGGCTGCAAAAAATGTAACGAATCCACAAAAGATTGTTAAATATACGATTTCAGCCGGTTTGGTATCAGTTGTCTTATTAGGTTGCTTATATTTTTCTTTATTCTACTTAGGGGCGACTTCTGATGCGGTGGCGCAAGGTGCAACAAATGGTGGACAAATCTTCTCTCGTTATGTGAACAGTTTATTTGGTTCTGCGGGAACGTGGATTATGGCAGGGATTATTACTTTAGCAAGTTTAACCACATTAGTCGGCGTAACCAGTGCTTGTGGTGATTATTTCTCTAAGTTTTCGACACGTTTTTCTTATCCATTCTGGATTGTTTTCTTCACTGCAATGACGACAATCATTTCACAGTATGGACTAACAAAATTACTCCGTGTCACGATTCCTGCATTATTCTTGATTTATCCGATGGCGATTATGTTGGTGGTTTTACAGCTTATGCGTAATAAACTGCCTTCTATTCGATTGAGCTATTACACTACTATTTTTGTGACGGTTTGTTTTAGTTTAATTGATAGTTTGAAAAACTTGGATATGTTGCCAGAAGGCTTACATCAAATCATGACTCATTTCCCGCTCTATTCACAAGGGCTTGCCTGGCTTGTACCCGCATTATGTACTTTAGTGCTTTCCATGATATTCGGGAAAACGATTTCAAAATAATAAAAATGCCGATGATGATTTATCGGCATTTTTTATATCAAGTGCGGTTGTTTTTTCACGTATTTTTAGGCTGCAAGACGTTGTCTCACAATTTCAAATAAACATACGCCAGTCGCAACGGAAACATTCAGGGATGAAACAGAGCCCGCCATTGGAATACTAATGAGTTGATCACAATGTTCACGCGTGAGACGACGCATCCCTTCACCTTCGGCTCCCATCACCAAGGCTAGAGAACCTGTGAGTTTACTTTGGTAAATGGTTTCTGTTGCTTCGCCAGCTGTACCCACCACCCAAATATTATGGTTTTTGTTGTAGATCTCGTAAAAGTACGAGCTAAATTGGTTACGCGAATTAATGGCACAGTCTCTGCAGCACTGCAAAGCCACTTTACGTGCGATAGAAGTGAGTTGAGCGGATTTATCTTTTGGCACGATAACAGCACTCACACCGGCAGCATCTGCAGTACGTAAGCAGAGCGCCCAGGTTATGAGGATCCGTCACACCATCAAGCACCAATAAAGTGGATTTTGTTTACGAGTAAGAAGTTCATCCAGATCATGTTCATTTCAGCTCTTTCGCTTCTTGCACACGAGCAATCACACCTTGATGCACTTCACCATTGGATTTTTTATCTAATGTTTGACGATTTACAAATTGCACCGCAATGCCTAAAGCATAGAGCTCATTAAGTAAGGGTTGTAGGCGTTTATCTTCACGTCCTTTCAGCACAAAAACTTCAATTAAACGCTCAGGGCTATTTGCTAAAATGCTGTTTACAGCATGGATACCATAGATATTTTCTGACATAGGGTTCTCTTATTTATTATTTTTTGTCATTATCCTCCCTCTTTAGCAAAGAGGGGGGAAGGGGAGATTGGGTAAAAATATTATTTCTTCCGTTTTCTAGTTGGTTTCTTAGAAACATCTTTATTTTTGACCGCACTTTTACGTTTTTTTGACGCTTTAGGTGGCAGTTCCTTAAAGACTTTTTTTGCTTTTTGTTTTGCCGTTTTGCCAACACGACGTGGTTTTCTGGCACTTTTCGACTAAACTAAAAATCTACCATTTTTGTTCTAAATGAACGGCGACCACGCGAATTTTTACTTTATCGCCAAGGCGGTGAGATCATACCACTATTTTCACCGATTAAACGTTGTTTGGCCGCATCAAATTGATAGTAGTCGTTATCTAAAGTAGAAATATGGACTAAGCCGTCAATGAATAAATCATCTAAACGCACGAATAAGCCGAAGCCCGTTACAGATGAGATCACTCCGCTAAATTCAGCGCCCACGTGATCTTGCATATATTCACATTTCAGCCAATCTGCTACTTCGCGAGTGGCATCATCAGCACGGCGTTCGGTCATTGAGCAGTGATCACCTAATAAATCCATTTCATCAGCGAATAGTGATAGCCGCCAGTATCCGTCGTTTTACGTTTAGCACCTTTTTCTTTTGCTAATAAATACTTAATCCCACGATGAAGGGTTAAATCCGGATAGCGACGAATCGGGGAAGTAAAGTGTGCATATTCCTCTAAAGCCAAACCAAAGTGACCGATATTATCCGCATGATAAACCGCTTGGCTTAAGGAACGGAGCAACATGGTTTGAATGAGTTCGTGATCCGGACGATCTTTCACTTGCTCTAACAATTTCGCATAATCTTTTGTGGTCGGTTTCATGCCTCCTTCAAGGCTTAAGCCACATTCACCCTAAAACGCACGGAAAGACGTCAGTTTTTCTTCATTCGGTGTGGCATGAATGCGATAGAGTGCTGGCTCTTTATGTTTTTCCATAAAGTTTGCCGCTGCAATATTTGCGAGAATCATGCATTCTTCAATGATTTTATGGGCATCATTTCGCACAACAGGTTCAATGCGATCAATTCGTCCCATGGCATTGAAAATAAATTTGGTTTCAATGGTTTCAAAATCGATGGCACCACGTTGTTTGCGTGCATTGAGTAATGCTTGATAGAGATGATGCAGTTCTTCTAAATGTGGTACTAGCCCTTGATAACGGGTACGGAGCTCATCATCGCCGTCTAAAAATCGCCGCGACTTTCGTATAGGTTAAACGTGCATGAGAATTCATTACCGCTTCATAAAAACGATAATCGGTGAGTTTACCTTTGGCGGAAATGTGCATTTCACACACCATACACAAACGATCCACTTGTGGATTCAGTGAACATAATCCGTTCGATAAAATCTCCGGCAACATTGGCACAACACGATTTGGGAAGTAAACGGAGTTACCACGGTTATAAGCTTCAGTATCTAATGCCGAACGTAAACGCACATAATAGCTGACATCGGCAATCGCCACCCAAAGTTTCCAGCCTTTACCACTTTTTCGCAATATACGGCATCATCAAAATCACGCGCATCTTCGCCATCAATGGTCACCAGTGGTAGATTGCGTAAATCCACACGGCCTTTTTTGGCTTCTTCAGGCACTTCTTCCGTGAATTTTTTAACGTATTTTTCGACCGCACTTGGGGAATGGTGAGGAATGTCATGATTACGAAGGGCGATCTCCACTTCCATTCCTTTTGCCATATTGTCACCCAGAATTTCGGTGATGATGCCAACTGGTTGAGTAAAGGAGGCAGAGCGTTCCTGCAATTCAACCACGACAACTTGCCCCATTCTGCGCACCATTGCGGTGTTCATTAGGGACTAAAGATATCTCGTCCAATGCGGCTGTCATCAGGCACCACATAGCTAAAACCATTTTCTAAGAAGAAACGGCCGACAATTTGTTTTTTACGACTTTCAAGCACGCGAACAATACGGACTTCACGGCGGCCACGGCTGATCTAAGCCTGCTGGTTGGTTAATACAAAATCACCATGCATTACACGTTGCATTTGGTGATTGGAATAAAGATCCTCTTTACCTTCGACTTGTAAAAAGCCATAGCCTTCGCGATGGCCGATGACCATGCCTTTGAATAAATCTAATTTTTCAGGCAGGGCATAGCGTTTACGTTTAGTAAAAACTAACTGTCCATCATTTTCCATGGCGCGTAGCGGCGGCGTAACTTCGTTGTTCATCACTTTTTAATTGAAAGTGCAGTCAGAATTTCTTCCCGACTCATCGGGGCGATTATTTTCACGAATAATTTGCAGAATGTAGTCTCTGCTTGGGATCGGATTACCATATTTTGCTAATTCTTTTTGATAATTCGGATCCGATTTTTAAAAAGATGGTCATTTATTGTTTATTTTATGATTAATAAGTTGTGGGGTAGTTTACAGGTTAAAGGGGGAATGCAAGCTCGTTATGGGGCATTTATGGCAGGACGGTTTACGGTAACAAAAACCGCACCAAAGTGCGGTTTTATTTTTAAGCTGTTTTAGTGCTTTAATTACGCTAATTTTTTGATTTGAGCAGCTAATTTAGCTTTGTGGTTTGCTGCTTTTGTTAGCGTGGATTAAGCCTTTAGAAGCCATACGGTCAACAACTTTTTGCATTTCAACGAATGCTGCTTCAGCTGCTGCTTTTTCACCTGCTGCTACTTGAGCATATACTTTTTGATGTACGTACGCATCATAGAGCGTTGGCTTGCGTTGTGTTGGCGGCGTTTTCAGATTGAACCGCACGTTTTTGCTGACTTGATATTAGCCAAGGTCAAAACTCCCTAAAATTTCTGTTAGATGATTATGACAAAATAAGGGCGTAGAATATGCCGATTTTTATACTTTGTCAATGAATAATTTGTGTTGATTTCGGTGAGACACAACCGAAAGTAAGCATCGTTATTTAAAAAGCGCTTTCTATTGGCTCACACAAACGATGTGGGCAGGATTTTATCAGTCGTTGGAATATAGCGTAAAAACAAAAATTCTATACAATTAAAGACAAATTTTTGAAGAGACCTATTTTGAGTAAACGACTTTTAAAAATCCGGCATTATCGTGAGTGGGATGACATTAGTGTCCCGTGTTAGGTTTAGTCCGCGATGTGGTGATTGCCCATTTAATCGGTGCAGGTGCGGCAGCAGACGTGTTTTCTATTCGCTAACCGTATCCCAAACTTTTTACGTCGTTTATTTGCGGAAGGGCATTTTCTCAGGCTTTCGTCCCTGTGTTGGCTGAATATCAAAAATCGGGCGATCTTTCTAAAACCCGAGAATTTATCGGGAAAGTATCGGGTACGCTAGGCGGTTTAGTCAGTATTGTCACCTTGCTTGCTATGGTGGGATCACCTGTTGTGGCGGCGATCTTTGGGATGGGCTGGTTTACCGATTGGCTAAATGACGGACCGGATGCATGCAAATTTGAACAAAGCCTCCTTACTCTTAAAATCACTTTCCCTTATTTATGGTTTGTCACCTTTGTGGCACTTTTCAGGCGCGAGTTTTAAATACGATAGGCAAATTTGGCGTGATGTCATTTTCGCCTGTTTTTACTCAATATCGCCATGATTGCGACCGCACTTTGCCTTGCACCAAGATTTCATTAATCCCGATCTTGCCCCTTGCTATCGGGATCTTCTTAGCGGTTTGCTTCAATTTTATTCCAAATCCCTTTCTTGAAAAAGCAGGCTTGCTCGTCAAACCAAAATGGGCATGGCATGATGAAGGGGTAGCCAAAATCCGTCGATTGATGATCCCTGCCTTGTTCGGGGTTTCTGTGAGTCAAATCAACTTGCTGCTTGATACGGTCATTGCCAGTTTCTTAATGACGGGCTCTATTAGCTGGCTTTATTATTCTGATCGTTTATTAGAGTTTCCACTTGGTTTATTTGGTATTGCGATTTCCACTGTGATTTTACCGACGCATGCTCGCCATCATGTGAATCGAGAAGATAATTCTTCCCAAAGTGCGGTTGATTTTCGCAACACAATGGACTGGGGCGTACGAATGATTTTATTACTCGGCGTGCCTGCCGCGATTGGTATTGCCGTGTTAGCCCAACCAATGTTACTGGTATTGTTTATGCGTGGCAGTTTTACCTTAATAGATGTGCATGCGGCCTCTTATTCTTTATGCGGCATTCAATGCCGGTTTGCTTAACTTTATGCTGATTAAGATTTTGGCTAATAGCTATTACGCACGCCAAGACACTAAAACGCCTGTAAAAATCGGGATTATCGCCATGGTGAGTAATATGGCTTTAATGTATTGGCGATTCCATTTAGTTATGTGGGTTTAGCGATTGCTTCTGCCATGTCAGCAACCTTAAATGCTTATTTGCTTTATCGTGGTTTAGCTAAAGAGGATGTATATCATTTTTCACGTAAAAGTGCGGTCTTTTTTCTGAAAGTTTTAGGCGCAGCCTTAGCCATGGGCGGTTTGGTTTGGTATAACTGCCCGTCGATTCAAGAAATGGGCAGCCATGACATTTTTAATGCGTATCTATTGGTTGGTTTGGTTAGTGGACTGGCTGCGGTCGTTTATTTAGGCGTATTGGCGCTCTTGGGTGTTCGTAAACACCATTTACTGACAAAACATTAAGTTACCGCTATAATGCACCGATTATTTTTCGTTTTTTGGAATAAGATGTAATGCAATTAATTCGTGGGCTTCATAATTCACTGCCATATTTTGTCAGGGTGCGCATTAACCATTGGCAATTTTGATGGGGTGCATTTGGGGCATCAGGCGATTTTGCGTCATCTTCGTCAGAAAGCGAATGCGCTGAATTTACCCATGGCGGTGATGCTTTTCGAACCACAACCGCGTGAATATTTTATGGGTGACAAAGCCCCTGCGCGCTTAATGCGATTAAGAGATAAGTTACATTATTTAGCTCAGGCGGGTGTGGATGTGGTCATCGTCGCGAAATTTGACCGCACTTTCGCTGATCTTCCAGCAGAACAATTTATTGAAGATTGGCTTGTACGCAAATTAAATGTGAAGTTTCTCAGTATTGGCGATGATTTCAAATTTGGCGCGAAACGTTTAGGCAATTTTGCGATGTTGCAACAAGCCGGAAAACAGTTTGGTTTTGAAGTAGAAGACAGCCGCACCTTCTGTTTAGATGAGTTACGTATTAGTAGCACCGCTATCCGTGAAGCATTGGCTAAAGATGATTTACAGCATGCGGAAAATTTACTCGGTAAGCCTTATCGTATTTTTGGTCGTGTGATACACGGCAATAAATTAGGGCGAACCATTGGTTTTCCTACCGCGAATGTTCGCTTACATCGCCAAGTGAACCCAGTAAAAGGGGTTTATGCGGTGAAAGTGCGGTTAAAATCGGGCGAGATTTTTAACGGCGTGGCAAACATGGGAAAACGCCCAACTATTAACGGTACGATACAATTATTAGAAGTCCATTTATTTGATTTTTCTCAGAATATTTATGGACAAATGGTCGAAGTGGAATTCTGCCATAAGATTCGCGATGAGATAAAGTTTCCGTCTTTTGAGGCGTTGAAAGCTCAAATTGAACAAGACGTAAAAACAGCGAAAGCATTTTTGCAAAATAGAATTATATTGAAATATAAAATTGGAAAATAACATGACAGTTGAGTTACAAAAACACGTTAAATTTACCTGAAACAGGTTTCCCAATGCGATGGCGATCTCAGCCAAACGCGAACCTGTAATGTTAAAAATTGGTATGACAAACAGTTGTATCAAAAATCCGCCAAGCGACTAAAGGTAAAAACTTTATTTTTGCACGATGGCCTCCGTATGCGAACGGCAATATTCATATCGGTCACGTGTTAATAAAATTCTGAAAGATATTATTGTTAAATCTAAAAACTGCATTAGGTTTTGACTCGCCTTATATCCCAGGTTGGGACTGTCATGGCTTGCCAATTGAATTAAAAGTAGAAGGTTTAGTAGGCAAACCAAACGAGAAAATTACAGCAGCTGAATTCCGTCAAAAATGTCGTGAATATGCAGCGGAACAAGTAGAAGGGCAGAAAAAAGATTTTATCCGTTTAGGTGTATTAGGCGATTGGGATAATCCTTATTTAACGATGAACTTTAACACCGAAGCAAACATCATCCGTACACTCGGTAAAGTGATTGCGAATGGCCATTTATACAAAGGTTCAAAACCAGTGCACTGGTGTTTGGATTGTGGTTCTTCTTTAGCAGAAGCTGAAGTGGAATACGAGGACAAAGTTTCTCCGTCTATCTATGTGCGTTTCCCAGCAGTAAGTGCGGTTGAAATTGAAGAGAAATTTAACGCAGTAGGTAAAGGCCATGGCAAATTATCTGCGGTGATTTGGACAACCACACCTTGGACAATGCCATCTAACCGTGCGATTGCGGTAAATGCAGACTTAGAATACAACTTAGTACAACTTGGCGATGAGCGTGTGATCTTAGCCGCTGAATTAGTTGAATCCGTAGCGAAAGCCGTGGGTGTAGAACAAGTTGAAGTTTTAGGTTCAGTAAAAGGTCAGGCGCTCGAGTTAGTTCGCTTTAACCATCCGTTCTATGATTTCACTGTACCAGTAATTTTAGGTGATCATGTGACCACTGATGGCGGTACGGGGTTAGTACATACTGCACCAGATCATGGTTTAGACGACTTTGTCGTGGGTAAACAATATGATTTTGCCGATGGCGGGTCTTGTATCGAATGACGGTAAATTTATTTCAACCACTGAATTCTTTGCAGGCAAAGGCGTATTTGAAGCCAATCCATTGGTTGTTGAAAAATTACAAGAAGTGGGCAACTTATTGAAAGTTGAGAAAATCAAACACAGCTACCCACACTGCTGGCGTCACAAAAACCCGATTATTTTCCGTGCGACTCCGCAATGGTTTATCGGCATGGAAACATGAGGTTTACGCCAACAAGCGATGAGGCGAAATCAAACAAGTTCGCTGGATTCCAGATTGGGGTCAAGCACGTATCGAGAAAAATGGTTGAAAAACCGCCCTGACTGGTGTATTTCTCGTCAGCGTACTTGGGGCGTGCCGATGACCCTATTCGTGCACTAAAAGAAACCGGAAGAACTTCATCCGCGTACTTTAGAGTTACTTGAAGAAGTAGCGAAACGTAGAGAAAGCCGGTATTCAAGCATGGTGGATTTAGACGAAAAGAATTAGTAGGTGCGGACGCGAGAAACCCATCGCAAAGGTGCCTGATACTCTTGACGGGCTGGTTTGACTCAGGATCAACTCTATTCTTCTGTTGTGGCGAATCGTCCCGGGAATGTAACGTGTCAAGATATCGATATGTATTTGGAAGGTTCTGACCAACACCGTGGTTGGTTTATGCTTCTTCTAATGCTTTCTACAGCAACAGACAGCAGCACCACACAAACAAGTATTAACCCATGGTTTCACTGTGGATGGTCAAGGCCGTAAGATGTCAAAATCTATCGGTAACATCGTGACTCCACAAGAAGTCATGGATAAATTCGGTGGCGACATTTTACGTTTATGAGTGGCTTCTACACCGACTATACCGGTGAAATGACCGTTTCTGATGAAATTTTAAAACGTGCCGCGGACGGCTATCGTCGTATTCGTAACACTGCGCGTATTAGCTAACTTGAATGGTTTCGATCCGCAACGTGATGCCGTTAAACCAGAAGAAATGATTAGCTTTAGATCGTTGGGCGGTAGCTTGTGCGTTAGATGCACAAAAAGAAATTAAAGATGCGTACGATAATTATCAATTCCACAGTAGTACAACGTTTAGTGCGTTTTCCTGTTCTGTGGAAATGGGCTCCTTTACCTTTGATATTATCAAAAGACCGTCAATATACCACCAAAGCAGACAGCCTTGCGCGTCGTAGCCGCCAAACAGCGTTATGGCACATCGCAGAAGCATTGGTTCGTTGGATGGCACCAATCTTGTCATTTACGGCTGATGAAATTTGGGGCTACTTGCCACAAGCAGCAACTGCACGTGCAGAATTCGTCTTCACTGAAGAAATTCTACGAAGGCTTATTTGGCTTAGGCGAGAATGAAAATTAGATGATGCTTACTGGCAACAACTCATTGAAGTTCGTTCAGAAGTAAACCGTGTATTAGAAATCGCCCCGTAACGACAAAGTGATCGGTGGTGGTTTAGAAGCAAGTAACGGTTTATGCTAACGATGAACATCGTGCATTGTTAGAGCAATTAGGCAATGAATTACGTTTTGTGTTAGTACCTCAAAAGCAGAAGTGAGCTAGCAGCAGACAAAACCTGCGGATGTGGCTGCGGGTGAGTTAGAGGAATTGCGTAAGCGTAGCACGTTCTAACGGTGAAAAATGTCCACGTTGTTGGCATTATTCTGACAAAATCGGCGTGAATCCTGAACATCCCACACTTTGTCCACGTTGTGTGGAAAACGTAGCAGGTAACGGCGAAGTACGTCAGTTCGCGTAATCTTAAAATCATGAAGAAAAGAGCGGTCAAAATTGACCGCTCTTTTTGCTTTAAATGAACAGAAATAAAAAGGCTGATAACCAGCCTTAAAGATCTTATTGGTTAGCGCGTATTGCATACAGAAGGGTTGGCACTTTGTGATCTTTTCTGAACCATATCTAGACGCTGTGCAGATGTACCGTGAGTGAAACTATCCGCTACCACATAACCTTGGCTGCGTTTTGTAAACGGTCATCACCCACAGCTTCTGCTGCATTAAACGCTTTTCTTCATCACCGCGTTCAAATAAACCACTTTTTCACCGCTTGGCCTGCCCAAACACCGGCGAAACAGTCAGCTTTGAAGTTCTAATTTGAACAGAAAGTTGATTTGCCGTTTTCACGATCGCTGCTGTTGTGCGCGATCACTTGCGGCAGAATACAATGCATATTTTGCACATGAGTGACCAACTTCGTGCGCAATCACATAAGCAAAGGCTGAATCACCCGCTGCACCCAGTTTATTTTTCATTTCATTATAGAATGATAAATCAAGGTAAACTTTGCGATCGCTCGGACGAGTGAGAATGGGCCCATGCAGATTGACCAGTACCACAAGCAGTTGGCGTTACACCATTGTAAAGCACCATGGTTGGCTCTGCCATAGGGTTTTACCTATTTGTCTAAAATATTGTCTCAAACGGTTTCAGTATCCGCTAATACAACTTTAGAAAGACTCGCAAGCTGCTGTTCTTCTTGGGTTTCTAATCGTTGAGAGCTTTGCCCTGAAAAATCCGGCGTGCCCACTAAGCCTGAAAGATCCACGCCATAATAAGCACCAACTAATAAGATAATAATACCGAAAATACCAGTCGCTCTTCCGCCACCGAAGTTACCGCCGCCAGAGCCACGTCTATCTTCAATATTTGAGCTTTCTTTACGACCTTGCCAACGCATAATTTGTCCTTTCTGAGTGAGTAAATTAAAAATCGGCGTATTCTATCAAAGTGCGGTCAATTTTAGATCAGTTTTCTTGAAATATTTACTAGCTTTACACTCTGGTTTATAGACTTCTTAAGGGAATTTCAGTATCGTAATAATCCCTTAAACAAACATACAAAAGGAACTTTAAAATGGGTTTATTTGATTTTGTCAGTGACATTGGTAAGAAAGTTTTCTCTAAAGAAGAAGAGGCGTCTAAAGCAGTGACTCAACACATCGCAGAAGACAATCCTGGCGTGGAAAACTTATCTGTTACCGTTGAAAATGGTGTAGCAAATATCCAAGGTGTGGCATCAACTGCAGCAGCATTAGAAAAAGCAGTATTAATGGCGGGTAACATTCAAGGTATCCACTCAGTAACAAGCGATGCAAGCATCAATAACAGTGAAACCTAGGCAGTGATGAAACATTCTATGTAATCCAAAAGGTGACACCTGTGGAAAATCGCTGAGAAAGCTTGCGGAAATGGCGCGAAATACACCGCTATCGTTGAAGCTAACAAAGAAGTGATTAAAGACGCGGATAAGATTTTTCCAGGTCATTCGTTTACCGAAAGGTTTATAATTCGATAAAAAGTGCGGTTATTTTTGCAGCCGCACTTTTTCTTTATTCAAAATTGTTGATAAATTGTGCAATTTTAGTGGGTTTTCTATTGAATTTTTCCGGTTTCTATCGACTGTCTGATTTTTCTTCGCTATAATTTGGCGGTTTTTATTTTTACAAACAATAACGTGTTCGGTGTGGTTTTTACCGAGTGCAACATTAATTGAGGTTACAAAATGTCATTAAATATTGAAACAACTCAAGGTTTAGAGCGTCGTCGACGATCACCGTTCCAGCTGAAGCTGTAGAAAAGCAACTCGTGAAGAATTCAAACGTGCAGCAAAAATGTACGTGTTGATGGTTTCCGTAAGGTCATGTGCCAGCTCACATCATTGAGCAAACGTTTTGCGCATCAATCCGTCAAGATGTATTAAACGATTTATTACTACGTCATTTCTTTGATGCAGTAATCGCTGAGAAAAATCAACATCGCAGGTCGTCCAACTTTCGCTATCGAAACGTTCGAACCTGGTAAAGATTTATCATCTCACTGCAACTTTCGAAGTGTACCCAGGATGTTGAATTAAAAAGGCTTTAGAAAACATCAAAGTTGAGAAAGCCAACTGTTGAAAACTCACTGAAGCCGATATCGATAAAATGATCGATGTGTTACGTAAACAACAAGCAACTGGGTTTGAAAGCAAAGCAGCAGCTAAAGCAGATTCTCGCGTGACCATCGACTTCGTTGGTTCAGTAGATGGCGAAGAATTCGAAGGCGGTAAAGCAACTGATTTCGTTCTATTCATGGGCCAAGGCCGCATGATTCCCTGGTTTTGAAGAGGGCATCGTAGGCCACAAAGCAGGCGAACAATTCGATATCAATGTGACTTTTCCCAGCGGAATACCATTCTGAAAAACTTAAAAGGTAAAGACGCGAAAATTTGCGATCACCTTGAAAAAGTAGAAGAAATGGAATTACCTGAATTAACAGATGAGTTCGTTGCTAAATTTGGTCCTAACACCAAAACTGTGGCAGATTTACGTGCGAGAACCCGTAAAAACATGGAACGTGAATTGAAAAACGCATTGAGTTTCTCGCGTTAAACAACAAGTCATCAACGGTTTAATCTGAACAAAACCCAATTGATGTTCCAGCTTCTGCAGTAGAAGAAGAAATCATCGTGTTACGTAACCAAGCAGCACATCGTTTCGGTGGCAATGCACAACAAGCTGCACAATTACCACGTGAATTATTTGAGCGGATGCAAAACGTCGTGTTCAAATCGGTTTATTATTCTCTGCAGTGATTAAATCAAACGAATTGAAAGCGGATGAAGAACGTGCGAAAGCAATGATCGCGGATATCGCTAGCTGACGAACAACCAGCTGAAGTGGTTGAATATTACAGCAAAAATGAAGAGTTAATGAACAACATTCGCAACGTAGTATTAGAAGAACAAGCAGTTGATGCCGTTCTTGCTAAAAGCTCAAGTGACTGAAAAAGCGTCTTCATTTGATGAGATCATGAATCCACAAGCATAATAATTGATAGAACGTGAATTAAATTCACAGGTATATCATCGAAAAGTGCGGTCGTTTTTAAATGAAAAAGCGACCGCATTTTGTTTTTACTGATTTTCGGGTAGAATATTGCCCGATTTAGCTTACATATTTAGGGCAAAAATGAGTGTAATTCCTATGGTTGTCGAACAAACCTCTCGTGGTGAACGTTCGTACGACATTTATTCCCGCCTATTAAAAAGAGCGCGTGATCTTCTTGAATGGTGAAGTAGAAGATCGTACGGCAAACTTTGATCGTGGTCAGCTACTTTTCTTAGAATCAGAAGATCCGAAAAAGATATCAATATTTATATTAACTCACCGGGCGGTTCAGTGACTGCGGCGTGGCAGTTTACGATACCATGCAATTTATTAAACCGGATGTGCGTACTCTTTGCATTGGTCAAGCTTGCTCAATGGGCGCATTTTTACTTGCAGGAGGTGCAGCAGGAAAACGAGCTGCATTACCGAATGCACGAGTGATGATTCACCAACCGTTAGGTGGTTTCCGTGGACAAGCATCAGATATTCAGATCCACGCGCAAGAAATTTTAAAATTAAACAAACCTTAAACGAGCGTCTTGCTTTCCATACAGGTCAAAGCATCGAGCGTATCGAAAAAGACACCGATCGTGACAACTTTATGTCGGCAGAAGAAGCAAAAGCTTACGGCTTAGTGGACGATGTGTTGATTAAACGTTAAGGATTTAACATGACAACAAATGATAACGATCTTCACTGTTCTTTCTGCGGAAGAGAAAAAAGTGAAGTAGGTAAATTAATTGCGGGTACAGATGGTTATATTTGTAACGAGTGTATCGAGCTTTGCCACAGTATGTTGGAAGACAGTGGAGAAATCGAAAACACCCTAGCGAACTGGCCGTTGAAGAAAAATTACCGACACCGCACGAAATTCGTGCGCACTTAGATGATTATGTGATTGGGCAAGATTATGCGAAAAAAGTCTTGTCAGTGGCGGTTTACAATCACTATAAACGCTTACGCACGAACCACCAAAGCAATGATGTGGAATTAGGTAAAAGTAACATCTTGTTAATCGGTCCAACAGGTAGCGGTAAAACCTTATTAGCTCAAACCTTAGCGTCGTTTAAATGTACCTTTTGCTATAGCCGATGCGACGACGTTAACTGAAGCGGGTTATGTGGGCGAAGACGTGGAAAATGTTCTGCAAAAATTATTGCAAAACTGCGATTACGATACGGAAAAAGCAGAGCAGGGCATTATCTATATTGATGAAATTGATAAAATCAGCCGTAAATCAGAAGGCGCGTCTATTACTCGCGATGTGTCTGGTGAAGGTGTGCAACAAGCCTTATTAAAATTAATTGAAGGCACTATCGCATCTGTACCGCCACAAGGTGGACGTAAACATCCCTCAACAAGAAATGTTGAAAGTGGATACCTCAAAAATCCTCTTTATTTGTGGTGGGGCATTTGCTGGCTTAGATAAAATTATCGGTAGCGTACACAAACTGATACCGGAATTGGTTTTGATGCAAAAAGTAGAGAAAGAAGAAGACAAAGAAAATCTTTCTGAATTATTCCGTCAAGTTGAGCCGGATGATTTAATGAAATTCGGTTTAATTCCAGAATTTATTGGTCGTCTTCCGATGATTGCACCATTAAGCGAATTAGATGAAGAAGCGTTAATTCAGATCCTTACTCAACCGAAAAATGCACTGACCAAACAATATCAAGCATTATTTGGCTTAGAAGATGTGGAACTTGAATTCACGCCAGAAGCATTAAAAGCGATGGCGAAAAAAGCCCTTGAACGTAAAACCGGTGCGCGTGGTTTACGCTCAATCGTTGAGGCTGTATTGTTAGATACGATGTATGATTTACCTTCAATCGAAAACTTGCAAAAAGTGATTGTGGATGAAGAAACCATCGTTGATAACAAACCACCAAAGCTCGAATATAAAAACTAACAGAAAGTGCGGTTGTTTTTTCTAACATTTTTCATAGGCAATCCCGAAAGAAAATGCTACAATCGCACGTTCTGAAATTAATCTAAAAATTATTTATCCCTTATTTTATACGGATTCACTTATGGCAACTGAAATTGTTGAGAAAAAGAAACACGACCAAGAACAAGTCGTAGAAGGAAAATCAAAAGGCTTAAACACTCTTCTTTGGATTCTTTCTGTGGCATTTTTTACTGCTGCAGCGATTGGTAACGTTTATTTTAAAGACGCCTTCTCTTTACCTGTACGTGTAGTTGGCGTAGTTGTCGCTTTATTAATTGCTTTTGGTTTAGCTGCAATTACCAACCAAGGTACAAAAAGCTCGCACATTCTTTAGCTGAAGCAAAAGTTGAAGGTCGTAAAGTGGTATGGCCAACTCGTGCAGAAACACGTCAAACAACTTTAATCGTAATTGGGGTAACCGTGCTTACCTCTTTATTCTTCTGGGCAATTGATTCAATTATCATTGCATTGATTAACTTCTTAACTGATTTGAGATTCTAAAATGAGCGAAACTGAAAAACGTATCCAAAAACGTTGGTATGTATTGCAAGCATTCTCAGGCTTTGAGAGTCGTGTTGCAATCACATTGCGTGAATATATCAAACAACAACAAATGGAAGATCAGTTTGGTGAAGTGTTAGTGCCGACTGAAGAAGTCGTTGAAAACGTAGCAGGGTAAACGTCGTAAAAGCGAACGTAAATTCTTTCCTGGCTATGTATTAGTTGAAATGGCAATGAATGATGACACATGGCACTTAGTAAAAAGCGTACCACGTGTAATGGGCTTTATCGGTGGTACACCAGATAAGCCAGCGCCAATTTCTAAACGTGAAGCAGATTTAATTTTAAATCGTTTAGAGCAAAGTGCTGAAAAACCACGTCATCGTAAAGAATATCAACCAGGTGAAGAAGTACGTGTGACAGAAGGTCCATTTGCTGACTTTAATGGTACGGTTGAAGAAGTGGATTACGAAAAAGGTCGCTTAAAAGTGTCTGTATCTATCTTCGGTCGTGCAACACCAGTTGAGCTGAATTTGGTCAAGTGGAAAAAACACGTTAATTTCCCTTTTCCAAAATAAGAAATTTAATGGCCGCACTTAAAAAATAAAGTGCGGTTGTTTTTCGAGTAGTTTTTCTGCTTGAAATTTCGAGGCTGATTAATTAAAATACAGCCTTTCATTAACAGGGGAGCCGATTTCGGCGTTATTACCCATTTAGAGAAACTAAAAATGGCAAAAAAAGTCCAAGCATACGTTAAGTTGCAAGTTGCAGCTGGTATGGCAAACCCATCACCACCAGTTGGTCCTGCATTAGGTCAACAAGGTGTGAACATCATGGAATTCTGTAAAGCATTCAACGCTCGTACTGAGAGCTTAGAAAAAGGTTTACCAATTCCCAGTTGTTATCACTGATATGCAGACCGTTCATTCACTTTCATTACTAAAACTCCACCAGCAGCAGTATTATTGAAAAAAAGCTGCAGGGTATCAAATCTGGTTCAGGTAAACCGAACAAAAGATAAAGTGGGTAAAGTAACTTTAGATCAAGTTCGTCAAATTGCTGAAACTAAAAGCAGCAGATATGACTGGTGCGACTATCGAAACTAAAATGAAAATCAATTGCTGGTACTGCTCGCTCAATGGGCTTTAGTGGTGGAGGAATAATACGATGGCTAAAATTGACTAAAAATGAAAGCAATCAAAGCTGGCGTAGATTCTACTAAAGCATACGAAATCAACGAAGCAATCGCGTTATTAAAACAATTCGCAACAGCCAAATTCGTTGAAAGTGTTGACGTTGCAGTAAACTTAGGGTATCGATCCTCGTAAATCAGACCAAAACGTTCGTGGTGCAACTGTATTACCACACGGTACTGGTCGTAAGTACGCGTAGCTGTGTTCACCAAGGTGCTAACGCAGATGCAGCTAGAAAGCTGGCGCTGATTTAGTAGGTATGGAAGATTTAGCAGAGCAAATCAAAAAGGCGAAATGAACTTTGACGTTGTTATCGCTTCTCCTGATGCAATGCGTGTTGTTGGTCAATTAGGGTCAAGTATTAGGTCCACGTGGTTTAATGCCAAACCCCTAAAGTTGGTACCGTAACTCAAACGTTGCTGAAGCAGTTAAAAAATGCTAAATCTGGTCAGATCCGTTATCGTAACGATAAAAACGGTATCATCCACACAACACATTGGTAAAAGCAAACTTCTCTGAAGTTCAATTAAAAGAAAACCTTCAAGCATTATTGGCAGCTTTAAACAAAGCAAAACCAACTACTGCAAAAAGGTATCTTTATCAAGAAAGTAAGCATCTCTACAACTATGGGTGCTGGTGTGGCTGTTGATCAAGCTTCACTATAATTAAGCGTTAAAACCATTCAAAATTAACCGCACTTTTGGGTAACTGAAGTGCGGTTATTTTGTGTTCTTTTTCAATAAAGTGAAATATTGAGAATATAAAAAGAGCGGTCAAATTCCATTGTTTTGTGAATTTGACCGCTCTTTTTATGAGAGATTACTGCTAAAGCAAAAATTGCTTCAATAGCTTCTTTGGTATAGTTTTTTCCACTTTCGCTCTGATAGCGGTTTGAACCGCATTTTCAACAATTTCAGCTAAGGTTTTATCATCAATGCTGAGTTGCTCAAGGCGGGTTGGTGTGCCGATTTTATCAAACCAAGCTTTTTAAGGCTTGAATACCATCTTCAGCCTTATCTAAGCCAAATATTTCTTTAGCAAAGCGTTTGAATTGGAGCAGGTCTTTGAGGTTGATACCATTGCATCCACGCAGGCATAATCACAGAGAGCCCTGCACCATGTGGTACATCTGAAATCGCACTCATGGAATGTTCAATCATATGATTTGGGAAACCGTAAGGTGAGATACCTAAATGAGTTAAACCATTCAACGCCAGTGTAGCTGCCCAGGCAAATTCACCACGAGCATTGGAGATCTTGTGGATCATTGAGCAAGATTTCAGTCGTACGGATAACGGTTTTAATATTGCTTTCTACTAAGAAATCAATAATTTCAGGACGATATTCTGCCGTGAAATAGGCTTCAATAGAATGAGCAATAATATCTGCGGCAGAATACACTAAATAATCACGACTGACGGTCGCTTGCAATTTCGGATTAATGACTGATACTTTTTGGGAATAAATGATTGCTGTGAATCGAATATTTTTGCTGGGTTTCTTCATTGGTAATGACGGCTCCCCAGTTCATTTCACTGCCTGTTGCCGCAAGGGTGATTACATCGAAAATCATTAATGCTTTTTGCACCGGTGTGCCTTTAAAAAAGTCCCAGGTATCACCCTCATAGCACGCACCTGTCGCGATCGCTTTCGCACTATCAAGGCAAGAGCCGCCACCGATACTCAACACACTGTCCGCACCAAAGGCTTTCGCCATTGCAACGGCTTCACGGACTTTACTGATTGTCGGGTTACTTTTTACCCCACCACATTCAATGTATTCAATGCCATGCTCACGCAAGCTTTTTGCCACATCTTCAAATAAACCGGATTGTTTGACACGCTCACTGCCATAGATAATTAAGGCCTTTTTTGCACCGTATTCGTGCATATATTTACCCATCTCTTTTTCTTTATCGAGACCAAATTCAATGCGAGTAGGGTTTTGAAAACTAAATGGATACATATTTATCTCCCTTGTTATCTGTTAAGTGCGGTCAGTTTTTGCGTTGTTTTTATTCCACAAAGTAATGCGGAATGAAGTGGCTATCATTGCCGGTAACTGGGGTAAAATCTTCTCTCAATCCAATGCCGCATGCCACATCACCTACTACCCAAGAACCAATCATTGGATACATGCCATCAAAATTTGGCAGTTCAAATTTTTGTTGATAGATGTAGCCTGCCTGATCATAAAAGGCAGAATGTTCGCTGCCTTTGGCGGCAAATTCTAGACCATTACGTTTTTCATAGTAAGAAACATTGGCGCCCTCACGGCCTAGCGTCGGTTTTTCACCCATATTGATTGACGATCGGTAATATCATGTTTACTAAAGTAAGCTGGCAGTAATAAAGGATGATTTGGGTGTTTTTGCCATAATTTCGCTAATAGCACTTTATTGCTTAATAGTAATTTCCACGCAGGTTCAATAAAGGTGGTGGATGAATTAAGCATGTGTGGTGCATATTCTGTCGTGGTCATCCATTCAAGGGGATAGAGCTTAAATAAACAATTAATAGGTTGATTATTCAGGTCGAGGAATTGCTGACTGTCTTTATCATAGCCCACGTCTTCAATAGCGAGCTGATGAATATGCCAACCTGCGTTGTAAGCCACATCCGCCAAGTAATCGATATTGCCCCAATCTTCACGGCCTGCTTCTTGCATAGCACTAAAATGGAAATCATTTAGCCCTGTTTGCTGTTGAATAAACTGAAAGCGATTGAGCAATTCTTCGTGAATCCAATTAAATTGGTCACGATGCGCTAAGCCTTCAATTTGCTCTAACCATTGCCATTGCACCACAGCAGCTTCAAGCAGGGAAGTCGGGGTGTCGGCATTGTACTCAAACATTTTGAGGTTTTCGCCATCATAACCAAAATCAAAACGGCCATATAAGTGCGGTACGTTGTTAGCCCATGTTTGTTCAATCAGATTTTTCTGTAAATCGGTGAAGCGATAATGGGCATAATCACCTTGTTTCACTTCATCGGCAACAAAATCCATACACATTGCATGCAATTCGTTGGTGGCATCTTCAATGCGATCGATTTCAGCTAGGGTAAATTCATAAGCCACATTATCTGACCAATAATGCGAGCCATCAGAGGAAGGTAGATTATAGTAATCAAAGCCCACATCTAATAATTGTTGCACCATATTGGGGCGAGTAGGAAAACCTGTGATTCGTTTCATATTTAACCGCCTGAACTACGGCTGCTGCTTGAGCTAGAGCTTTTAAAGCCACCGCGTGAAACTGGTTTGCTGTAAGTACTACCTGCATTACCTTTAACTAATACTGGCTTACCGACAGAACGATTAGTTTGTGGTTGGATAACTTGACCCGTTGGTGTTGAAACGGCGCGATTACTTGGATTGTAGCTAGGGCCTAAAAATGAACCCATCGTACGCGCAATCATATAGCCCATTGCAGCACCCAGCAATCGCACTACCCATGCTACCGTGTCCTTCTCCTGTTGCAGAGCTCGTATGGCTTGTTCCTTCTGAACCGTTTGAATTGCTAGAGTGAGTTGCACCATCAGGATTTAAGGTTTGTTTGACGGTTTGATTGTCTTCTGACCATTCGCTATTACTGCTTGGACGTGTATTTAAATTGCCCGAGAGAGAGAGCCAGATCCTGCATGTGCAGTCGTGCTGCTGTTATTTTTCAGTAGATTGGTCAACTTCGCATAATTCAATTTTTGCCAATCGGCTAAACAATCCTCAAGGCTGTTATAAACATCTCGTTGAACTTGCTCTTCTGAGCAGCCGCCCAGTAAAGCTACAATAGAAAGACTGACGAGAACTTGATTTTTCTTTTTCATCATAGGGTTAAAGTGTTAATAATTCAGTTAAATGATTGATTTCTAATGTAGGGCAAAAACACTTGCTTCAGTAAATGAATTGGGATCTTTGCCTGATAAATTAATCCATACAGCTATGGCAATCTGCTTGAATAGCGCCTTGAACATCCGTGGTTAGTTATCACCAATATGTAAAATTTCATTTGGTTTTACGCCAAAATAATGGGCGGTTTGGTGAACAAATCTTGATGAGGTTTCGCTCTGCCTTGCTCTCCACCACGTAAACTCAGCTGAAAGTGTTCAAACCCGATTCGTGTTGCAATCACATTCCCATTGGTAATCACGCTAAGCGGGTAGCGATCTTTAAGTTGGTTTAATACTTCAATGCTTTCAGTGGGGACATCAATTTTATGTCGCCATTCAATAAACTCTTCCATGGCAAGAGCTAAAGTGCGGTCAATTTCAACCGCACTTTTACCATGATGTACCAGTAAGTTGCGTAACGTTTCGACACGCCAGGCAATCACATCTTCAGCAATCAAGGGATCTTTCTCCGCCAGTTGCCATTTCCATTCTCGCCAATATTCAGAGGTAAGCTCGCTTAGTTGTGCGTGTTCTTGTACACATTGAAGAAAGCGTTCTTCGGCCAAACGAATGACATCACTGTTATCGTAAAGGGTGTCATCAAGATCAAAACTCATAACCTTGAAAGGCTGAAGACCGCGGTAAAATCGCATAGTTAATCCTATTTAATGGTATTCACACCAAGCCATGCGGTCGCACGTTCATTGGTGATTTCTTCGTGTGTCCACATGCTCATTAAGTCAGGCTGAGGATGTTTGTTGGTGTTATAGCCGATCAAATGGGCAAAATCAAATACGGCATGCGGATAGCCGTTAATAAGCAATAAGGCTAAATAACCACTTTCATCCCAGCAGATTTCTAATTTACGTGCTTCATGGTGATTGCGTGTGTTATCGACGTTATAAACATGTAAGCAATCGACAACAGGCTGCGCATTTTGACGCATATCTAACGCATAAAAATAGCCGGTTTCACCGTCATCTTCAAACATCACCGCTAGGTGCTCATGTACAGTCGAGTGTGTGCCGACTTGTTTTGGTTGACCGAGAAAGAGTTGATCTTCGAGGGTTAAATGTAACATTTTCTTTCCTTTAAATATTAGATGAAAAACACCGCACTTTTATGCAAAGTGCGGTGCTATTTCATTAAATTAAGCAAAAATTATGCTTGACCTTTAACCGCTTTTAAACCTAAGAACGGAGCTGGTGTACCAGCACGCTCTAATGCTTCTTCGATACGGATTAATTGGTTGTATTTCGCAATACGGTCAGAACGGCTCATAGAACCAGTTTTGATTTGACCAGCTGCTGTACCAACCGCTAAATCAGCGATAGTCGCATCTTCAGTTTCACCTGAACGGTGAGAGATTACCGCGGTGTAACCTGCATCTTTAGCCATTTTGATTGCTGCTAAAGTTTCAGTTAAAGAACCGATTTGGTTGAATTTGATTAAGATAGAGTTTGCGATACCTTTTTCGATACCTTCTTTTAAGATCTTGGTGTTGGTGACGAATAAGTCGTCGCCCACTAATTGAATGCGGTCGCCTAACACTTTAGTTTGGTATGCAAAACCTTCCCAGTCAGATTCATCTTGACCATCTTCGATAGACACGATTGGGTATTGTTTAGTTAATTCTTCAAGATAGTGTGTGAACTCTTGAGAAGTGAATGAACGACCTTCGCCTTTCATTTCATATTTGCCGGTTTCTTTGTTGTAGAACTCAGAAGATGCACAGTCCATTGCTAAAGTGACGTCTTTACCTAATACATAACCTGCTTTTTCAACTGCTTCTTTGATACATGCTAAAGCGTCAGCATTAGATGCTAGGTTAGGTGCGAAACCGCCTTCGTCACCAACAGCAGTGCTCATGCCTTTTAGATTTTAATACTTTTCGCAAGGTTGTGGAATACTTCAGCACCGATACGAAGCGCTTCACGTAACGTTTTCGCACCAACTGGTTGAATCATGAATTCTTGGATATCCACGTTGTTATCTGCGTGTTCACCACCGTTGATGATGTTCATCATTGGTAATGGCATAGAGTAAACGCCTGGCGTGCCGTTAAGTTCTGCAATGTAAGCGTAAAGTGGTAAACCTTTAGATGCTGCCGCGGCTTTTGCGTTTGCTAAAGATACCGCTAAGATTGCGTTTGCACCGAAGTTAGATTTGTTTTTCAGTACCGTCTAAATCGATCATGATTTTGGTCGATTTCAGCTTGGTTAGACGCTTCTTTACCCACTAATGCATCTGCGATAGGACCGTTTACCGCTGCAACTGCTTTTAATACACCTTTACCTAAGAAACGAGATTTGTCGCCGTCACGTAATTCTAATGCTTCACGAGAACCGGTAGATGCACCTGATGGAGCAGCTGCTAAACCAACGAAACCACCTTCAAGATGAACTTCAGCTTCTACAGTTGGGTTACCACGAGAGTCGATGATTTCACGACCAATGACTTTAACGATTTTTGCCATTTTTGTTTTCCTCTGTTTAAAGTTAATTAAAATTAGTTAGGCGAACCTAAAACGGGAATATAATAAAGCAAATTTAGAAATTTGTCTTGGAAAAATGACCGCACTTTGATCTGTATCTTATTTTTTTCAATCGAGTGCGGTGAGTTTTTATCTCTTTTTCGCCAATTATTTCTTTTTATTTCAGTGGAATTGCCTTCAAAAGTTGGTTAAAGTTGCACGAAATTTCGTATTATTTTACGACGAATTATTTATTCTTAATTGAGACTTTTGTTGCATTGGAAAAGGAATCATTATGTCTCTTTCGACTTTTTTTCAGCAAACCAAAACACGAATAAAATCAGCGATATCAACTCATCCGATTGAAATCTTCATGATTGCTACGTTTGCTCTTGGGATTTGGTTTGTGGATATGAATTCAGAAAAAAGATCATTTAGCTTATTGGCTATTTGAGCCGATGCTGTTTGCCTTTTATTTATTTATCTCGCCCTTATGCCTGGTATCGCTTTTCGTGGATTGTGCCGCTTATTGCTGTTTTCACCATTTGGCAAGTGAATGATAATGCTGATTTTTATGCTTATAGTCCTAAGTTTTGGGGTGCTCAATTTATTGTATTATTGATATTATGTGGCTTTCCATTTGTCAGAAACAATCAAGCCTTTTACTTATCGTAATTTTACGACGCTATATTACATCACGTCATCCATTGCTGGCTGGGGGCTCGTCTCTGGTTTGGTCGCTGCAATTTTGGCTTCAATCAGTGCATTATTTAACATTGATTTTAATGAATGGTTTCAAAAGCATCTTTATTCCTCAATTACCGCATTTTGCCTTCCTTTATTCTTTTTTTGGTCTTTCAACAGCGCCAAGAAAAATACAGAGATGACGCTAAATCGTAGTTTTGACATTTTTAGTGAATTTTATCTTAGCGCCTGCGTTGATGATATTTTACTGCACTACTTTATGCTTACGTTGGCAAAATTATCTTAGCAGGGGCTTTGCCAAAAGGTATGGTGTCGAATATTGCGTTGCCTTACTTAGTTGGAGGCTTAGGTGTTTACGCTTTACGTAGTATTAGTGTTAAAGCAAATTGGGATAGTTTCTTTAAGTTTTTCCCATATCTTTCCATTGTACCAATTGTATTGTTATGGTTGGCTATTGACCGTCGAATTAGTGCCTATGCTTGGACTGAACAACGAATTTATTTAGTGGCATTATCCTCGGCGATTACGATTGCTTATACCATTTTTAATCATCCCTAAAATTCGTCAATATCGTTTGATTTCTGTCGTTGTAATGATAGCTATTTTTCATGACTTGGGTGGTGAATCCGAAAAGAAATTGCTTTATCAAAGCCAAAACGGAACGTTTTGAGCATTTACTCACAAAGCTTAATTTATCTGATGGACAAGGAAAAATTCGTGATGATGTGGATTTTTAAGTCGTTTAGAAAATATGCCAGAAAACGAACGCAAAGATTGGAGTGAATTAGATGATGTATCTGATTATTTAGTAGTCCATCATTACTCTGGTTCTTACAACGGATTGAATTATGAAGAGAAACAAAAAGCGTTTGTACAAAAATATGGTGAAAAAGCGAATGCTCTGATTTCATTGGATGTTTATGAGCATTCTTTCCGTATTAATGATAGCGAAATTATGGCTCTGCAAAATAGCCCTGTTAGAGAAGCGGAGTTTGAATGGTCGTCAATTGATCTTACGCCGTATAAAAAATGGATCCATGTGCCTGTTTATCAATTCTATCGAGCGGATGATAACAGTTCGAAAAAGAAGAGAATGAGTCAAAAAGAACAAGCAGAAGTCTGCTTTATTGAAGAGCACGATAAATATTGTACTAATATGGATCAACATATTAAAAATGTGTTTCAACAGCATCACTTAGACCCAATGAAAAACTGGCAGAATCAGATCTTAAACTCATCAGTAAAGACTTACTAAAAATTGATGCACCAGGTTTTCGCGATTCATTTAGGTTCACTTGAAATGCAATTTAGTCAAGAGAAGGGATATCATTATAAAGGAATTAACTGTAGAGGCTATTTTTGATAAATAATAGTAGATATAAAACGCTGTGATGTTTCACAGCGTTTTTGTAAAAATTAGCTAAAAATGACCGCTTTAAATATTAAGGTATGTGTTTATAGAATACCTTTTTGTAAAGCTTGAGTATATGTATCTAAAATACTAAACATTATCTCTCGATCTTCTCCGAATCTCGAGATCATTATTGGAACGCACTTTGTCATAAGCTGAAAAAGCGATTTCAAACTCTTCAGTGCGTAATTTAATGGTTTTCCCGTGCAGTATAAGACTTAATAGGCTGACTTCTTTCGGTGTTAATTCTGAAATAAATGACTGATCCATAGCTCCATAGAGTATTGAACAGACTCGCTAATTTTGTCATGTATTTTACTCGCTTGGCCTTGATGTATCCGATAAAGCAACAAGGGTTCTGGTAAATTCGCAAATGTCTTTTGATGTAAGGCACATTGTACCCACATATGAAAATCGGGAGCTGTGGCTGTTTGGGCATAATTGATCTCGAGCGCTTGATACTAGAATGTCGCCACATTGAAGAGGGATTAATGATATTGTCTCGAGCTAAAGAAAAATGTGCTTTTATATCTTTATCTAAAAGAGGAAGTGTACTTACTTTAGACGCTTTATCAGTTTGCCCATCATTAAAGAGCAGAGCATTACTTCCTAAAATATCAATTTCGGGATGCTCGTCTAAATATTGAACTTGTTTTTCAAAACGGTGTGGTACACAAATATCATCAGCATCCATACGTGCCACATATTCAACATTCATATAGTTAAGCATATCCATGGCAAATTGCATTACAGCAGGTTCACCTTGGTTTTTGAGGTAAATGGTAAACACGTAAGCGAGCATCTTTTGCTGCATAATTCTCGAGAATCTTGCCAGTGTTATCGGTAGAAGCATCATTAACCGCAAGAATACAAAAATCACTAAAATGTCTGATTCAATAATGAATCTAAACATTCAGTGATAAAATTTTCTGCATTGTATGCCGGTAAAATTACTGCAAGTTTCATTTTTGGTTATCCATTATTAAATGAGTGAATAAGGCACAGATGATATTATTCCTTATTAATACAAAGTGCGGCCAAAAACACAAGAATTTTTGACCGCACTTGTTTATGGAATTATCAGTAAATTACTTTTCAGTTTTTAATTGATTTTCTCTAGCTGCTTTGACAAAGCCTTCAAATAATGGGTGGCCATCACGTGGTGTTGACGTAAATTCAGGGTGGAATTGACATGCTACAAACCATGGGTGGTTTGGTACTTCAATAATTTCCACTAATTTACGATCCGCAGATAAACCCGTCACTTTAAGACCCGCTTTTTTTCAATTTGTGGAAGCAGGTTATTATTTACTTCATAGCGATGACGGTGACGCTCTTCGATGGTTTCTTTGCCATATAATGCACGCGCTTTTGAGCCTTCAATTAAATGACATTGTTGTGCACCTAAACGCATCGTACCACCGAGATCTGAATTGTCGTCACGAGTTTCAATGTGCCCTTCCGCATCTTGCCATTCTGTAATCAAACCAACAACAGGTTGCTCACAGTTACGATCAAATTCAGATGAGTTGGCTTTCTCAAGACCTGCAACATTACGTGCATATTCGATTAACGCAATTTGCATCCCTAAACAAATACCGAGGTAAGGAATATTATTTTCACGTGCATATTTTGCCGTTAAGATTTTACCTTCAACGCCTCGATAACCAAAGCCGCCTGGTACTAAGAATACCGTCGACACCTTTTAATACGTCAGTACCTTTGGTTTCAACATCTTGAGAATCAATGTATTTGATGTGCACGCTTAAACGGTTTTTCAAACCTGCGTGTTTTAAGGCTTCATTCACTGATTTATACGCGTCTGGTAATTCAGTATATTTACCACCATACCGATGGTGACATCACCCACAGGGTTGGCTTCTTGATAAAGCACTTGTTCCCATTCAGAAAGATCCGCTTCAGGACAGTCTAAGTGGAAACGTTGGCAGATGAATTCATCTAAACCTTGTGATTTCAATAATGCCGGAATTTGGTAGATTGAATTCACATCTTTTTAATGAGATGACCGCACGTTCTGGCACGTTACAGAATAAAGCGATTTTTGCACGCTCGTTTGGTGGAATCATGCGATCTGAACGGCAGATAAGTACATCCGGCTGAATACCAATCGAAAGTAATTCTTTTACAGAATGTTGTGTTGGTTTGGTTTTCACTTCGCCCGCCGTTAGGGATATATGGCACTAACGTTAAGTGCATAAAGATAGTGTGCTCACGACCGACTTGTACGGCAAGTTGACGAAGTGCTTCTAAGAATGGAAGCGATTCAATATCACCCACTGTTCCGCCCACTTCACGATTACCACATCATGGCCTTGCGCACCGGCAATCACGCGATCTTTAATTTCATTGGTGATGTGGGGATAACGTGAATTGTCGCACCTCAAATAATCACCCACGACGCTCTTTGCGTAATACTTCAGAATAAATTTTACCTGTGGTGAAGTTGTTGCGTTTTTGGTCATTTTTTGGTACGAATAAAACGCCTCGTAGTGACCCTAAGTCTAAATCGGTTTCCGCCCCTGTCTTGTGTCACGAACACTTCGCCGTGTTGGGTTGGGCTCATTGTACGCGGATCTCACGTTGATGTAAGGGTCTAATTTCATAATAGTCACGTTTAAGCCACGTGCTTCTAAAATTGCTGCCAATGATGCTGCAGCAATACCTTTACCTAACGATGAAACTACACCGCCTGTGACGAAAATATAATTTGTAGCCATAGTGAGAGACCCTAATATGTTGGGATAAAATGATTATAGCCAATCATCTTTTATGCAAATTTGTGCAGAATGCTGAAAAGTGCAGTCAAAAAAATAAAAGAAAAAGATGATTAGCTATCAAGACAGGGAGGATAGTTTACAGGATTTGAGATTTTTATACAATCTTGTCTTGTCAGGGAATGTATGAAAATTAAATGGCTTATCATATTCTCCATTCTACATGATAGAATACGCAGACCTTTCAGCTATATATGATGCATAAATAGAGTTAAGGACATAGAATCCAAATATATTAATTATTCTAGGTAAAAAACAGATTACCTAATTTATAAAATAAGTTAAATTTAGCAAGATTTTCATTTCACTTGCTTGATATAAAAGGAATCAAGATGACTACATTACAACATGCATAGACCTAGGTACAACGAATAGCCTGATTGCAATTTATTGATGGTGAAACTAAACTTATTCCTAACCGTTTAGGGGCATTAACTCCATCTGTCGTTAGTATGACTGAGGATGGCACTATTCTTGTTGGTCTTGCAGCTGAGAACGTTTATCTACGGCTCCGGGTCATACTGCTGCTGCATTTAAACGTTTTATGGGTACAGATAAACGCTTTCATCTAGGTAATCAGCAGTTTAGAGCTGAAGAGCTTTTCGGCATTAATTTTAAAAAGTTTAAAGAAGATGCGGAAGCATATTTACAAAGAAGTTAGAGATGTAGTAATAACCGTACCCTGCTTATTTTTAATGCAATCCAGCGTCAGGCAACACAACAAGCAGCACAGATGGCTGGAAGCAATGTATTACGATTGCTTAATGAACCAACAGCTGCTGGACTTGCCTATAATTTACAGGAAAAACCAGATAATACTCGTTTTCCTTATTTACGATTTGGGTGGTGGTACTTTTGATGTATCAATTTTTAGATTATTTTGATGGTGTTGTTCAGGTTTCTGCCAGCGCAGGAGATAATCATCTCGGTGGAGAGGATTTTTGCAAGCTTTGAAACATTGTTTCTTGCAACGCTGCACTGAGCTTTCTAAGTCAGATATTGAAAAATTGAATTTACAGAAAGATATTTGGCAACCACTTGAAATAGCTAAACGTCAATTGAGCCAAGAGTCAGAGGTCGATATTTCGATTAACTTTGAAGGGAAAGAATATAAAACAAGAATTACTCGAGAAGATTTTCAACAAGCTTCTAGTGTACTTTTTTCTCGGTTACGCCAGCCATTAGAGCGAGCCTTACGTGATGCGCGATTAAATCCTGAACAAATTGATGGTATTATCCTCGTAGGGGGAGCAACCAGGATGCCAATGATTAGCCGTTCGATTGTTCAACTGTTTAAAAAAATTCCCCAGTTAGGAGTTAATCCTGATGAAGCTATTGCAAGAGGTGCGGCAATTCAGGCTGCATTAATTTTCCGAAATCAACATTTGGATGAAGTGATTTTAACAGATGTAATGCCTTTTTCTCTTGGTACTGACACGTCAATTAATCTTGGTAATGGGCGTATGTCTCATGGGCATTTTAGTCCAATTATTGAGCGTAATATGCCAGTTCCTGTTTCTCGTTCTAAAAATTTTGTTACTGCTCTGGATAATCAAACTGAAATCAAATTTGATATATTGCAAGGTGAATCACCTTTAGCTAGAGAAAAATCTGCTATTGGGTGAGATGATTATCAAAATCCCTCCTCTTCCAGCAGGTGAAATTAGTATTGATGCAAGATTTAGCTATGATATCAATGGGTTGCTGGAGGTTGATCTTATTAACCAAGAATTAAATATTAATGCAAACTAAAGTTTTTAAACAAAATGCGCTTACATTAACCGAGGATGATATTAAGCATTCTCGTGCGAGATTAAGAGCTTTTAAAAATTCATCCTAGAGATCAAGAAAAATATTTATCTTATTGAAAAAAGCCAAACGATATATGAAGAATATCTTGGAGATAATCGTCATATGATAAGCCAATATTTGGCTCATTTTGAAAGTGTATTAGATAGCCAAGATCAAGTAAGTATTTTACGCGAACAGAAAGATTTTTGAAGCCTTTTTAGCCAAGTTTGATGGTGGATGGATACTATAAATGAATTGCTGGGAAGTTTTAGAAATTGAGCCTACAACAGATGAGCGTGAAATTCGTCGTGCTTATGCTAAAAACTAAAAGTAACTCGTCCAGATGATGATCCAACTGGTTATCAAGTGCTTAGAGACGCTTTTTGATGAAGCGTTACGAATAGCACCTTATCTTGATAAATTGGAGGACGAAGCAGATCTTAAGGAAGATCTTTGTGAGATATCTAAATCTGAAAATACGATTGATTTTTCGGAGATTTGTCAAAAACGCATCACTAGAAATTCAGCCATATGAACCTGAAGATCATATGATGAATCTCAATATGAGTTTGAAATTCAAAGATATTAATCAGTCTGGTACTAATGAACCTAGTTATACTGAATCAGATGCATTACTCAATGAGGTTTATCGTATTATCAATACAGAAGGTGAGCAAGAATTAGAAAAACAATGGAATAGATTTTATCTTGCATTAAACCAACTTCCAATGGAGCAAACAGAATATATTTCTTAGCAGATGTGGAATTTGCTGCTGGATGTTCGGCTTGAAAATGTATTTGTTTGGAAACAATGGTCAGATTATTTTAACTGGCATAGAGATTATAAGTTTGCACAGAATTGCAATCCAGAGTATTTGATTTATATTCAAGATAAGGTTCAATTAGCACCTGATCTAATTAAGGATAAAGAGGATTACACGACAGAGCTAAAAGGCAAATACCAATTCAATATTAAGAGCTGTGTATCAAAAGAATATCTCAAAGAATGAGTTATATATTGACATTGTTTTATCTTATTCTGATTACTCCCTTTACAAAGGCGGAAGAGGCTAGATATCAGTGGAATATAACCAAATAACAAGTCAAATTCCTAGATTACAAGATGTTTTCCTTTATGCTGTTATCTGTAGAACAACATTACTAATAGGAATAATGATTTTTATATGCCTTATATTATGTTTGAAAGTACAGGATTTGAATATAATACAAAAATTAGATTGCTAAGGTTTTTAGTACAGTCATACGCATCTTTTTATTATATTAATTATAGGAGGGGATATTTGCTTCGTTGATTATTTATGCAAAATCTCTTATCTATAAGCCTTCTCTGCAAGTAACAGAAAAGAGTATGATTATAGAAGGAATAATTCCTCTTATAATTTTTGATTATCTCTATGTTCCTTTGTATCTGATATGGTTAATAATCAATTTATAATTTTCTTATTACTTCAATAATTGCTTTGGCTATATCAAAATCTTTTAGATGAAGACTATAACTTTTTGGGCTTCACATTTTTGCCAGGGGCTATTGTGGTCGTTATTTTATTAAGTTTTGGTATTATAACTATTCATAGTTTCTATATTGTTATCGCTAGTATTGTATTGTGGGTAAATATTAATATTTTTAGTCGTTAACTTTAAATTTAGCATTATTAAGCGGTTTATGGATGTAGATTATGGATTGTCTGATAAGTTATTTACTTTAACTAATATTCTGAGATTACCAATTAACTTTTTTTGGTTTGATTTTTCTATTGGATTTTTCTTTTTACCATTTCATTCGGCAAGGTTATATTTTTAATGTTCGGACAAGGGTAGTTTTCTTCGATATTACAGTGTTTGCGTTGATTTTAAGCCTTCCATTTTTATCCTTTGTTGGGGATTATTATGCTTTCCTTTATGTCTTAATGATATATTTCTCAGTCATTATCCAATTTCAAATTAAGAATTGGGTGTTTAGGCGATTAGGTAGTTAGGTATTGTCTTGTAGTTTATTAGGCGCATAATATTAATTTTTCATCTATCAGAATGTTATGTTAAAGATAAGTGCTTATCAGTTTGTTCTACGATAGAATGAGTAAAATTTTTAGTAGTAAGGGAATTTTATGACAAATAAAGCATTAAGCGTGGTGATTTTAGCCGCCGGTAAAGGCACTCGTATGTATTCTGATTTACCAAAAGTCTTGCATAAAGTGGCAGGAAAACCGATGGTAAAACATGTGATCGATACGGCGAATCAATTAGGTGCGGAAAACGTGCATTTGATTTATGGTCACGGTGGCGAGTTAATGCGTGAACGTTTGGCAAATGAAAGCGTGAACTGGGTGTTCCAAAGCTGAACAATTGGGTACAGGACATGCTATGCAACAAGCGATGCCTTTTTTCCGTGATGATGAAAATGTTTTAATGGTGTATGGCGATGGCCCAATGATTACACCGGAAACATTGCAAAAATTAATCGATGCGAAACCTGAAAATGGTATTGCAGTGTTAACGGTCGTATTAGATAACCCAACGGGTTATGGTCGAATCGTACGTGAAAATGGCAAAGTTGTAGGGATTGTTGAACAAAAAGATGCAACGCCTGAGCAGCTTAAAATTCAAGAGATTAATACAGGTGTGTTAGTTTCAGATGGTGCAAGTTTCAAAAAATGGTTAGCGCGTTTAGATAATAATAATGCACAAGGTGAGTTTTATATTACTGATGTAATTAGCTTAGCTCATCAAGATGGTTGTCCGATTGTAGCTGTTCAAGCAACTGATTTTATGGAAGTTGAAGGGTGAATAACCGCCTACAATTAGCCAAAATGGAACGCTATTATCAGCGTAAACAAGCAGAAAAACTTTTACTTGCAGGCGTGATGTTGATTGATCCTAAGCGTTTTGATTTACGCGGTACATTAGAGCACGGTAAAGATGTGGAAATTGATGTGAACGTGATTGTGGAAGGCAATGTTCGTTTAGGGTGATCGAGTAAAAATCGGTGCAGGTTGTGTATTGAAAAACGTGACTATTGGTGATGATGTTGAGATCAAAGCCTTACTCTGTTTTTAGAAGATGCCACAATTGGTGAAAAAGCAGCGATTGGTCCATTCTCTCGTTTACGTCCAGGCGCTGAATTAGCCGCTGAAACCCATGTGGGTAACTTCGTGGAAATTAAAAAAATCTACAGTAGGTAAAGGTTCTAAAGTAAACCACCTCACTTATGTGGGTGATACTGAAATCGGTGAAAACTGTAACATCGGTGCGGGGGTGATTACTTGTAACTATGATGGTGCGAATAAATTTAAAACAATCATTGGTAACAATGTATTTGTTGGATCGGATACGCAGTTAGTCGCGCCAGTTACTGTGGCAGATGGAGCAACCATTGGGGCTGGTTCAACGATCACTCAAAATATTGAGAAAGATGAGCTGGTGATTACTCGTGTGCCACAACGTCATATTCAAGGTTGGCAAAGACCGGTGAAGAAAAAGTAATTAACATTGCAAGGCGAACCAATGTGTTCGCCTTTTATGATTTGATGCCTTTTACTTTATAAAGGCTATTCAAGTTGTTAAAATCATCGTCCGTTTATAAAGACAGATAATTTCCTATGACAAAAAATAAAACAGGACTTTCATTCCTTTGGGTAAGTGCGGTCGCATTTATCCTTGATTTACTGACCAAATATATTGTAGTGCAACGCTTTGATCTCTATGAAAGCGTGAACATATTACCCGTTTTTAATTTAACCTATGTGCGTAACTATGGTGCAGCGTTTAGCTTCCTTGCTGAACATGATGGCTGGCAGAAATATTTCTTTATCGTGCTTGCGATTGGAATTTCTTTTAATGCTTGCTTACTTTATGAAAAAGAGATTCTGCAGAGCAAAAATTACAAAAATTCAGCTTATGCACTGATTATCGGTGGCGCATTAGCCAATATGATGGACCGTGCGTATAACGGTTTTGTGGTGGATTTCTTAGATTTTTATTGGGATATTTATCATTATCCGGTATTCAATGTGGCAGATATTGCGATTTGTATTGGTGCGGGTTTATTAGCATTAGATGCCTTTAAAGGTGATAAAAAGAGCGGTCAAAAATGAAGATAATTTTAGCTAACCCTCGCGGATTTTGCGCAGGTGTCGATCGAGCCATTAGCATTGTTGAATTAGCGCTGAAATTCATGGTGCGCCGATTTATGTACGTCATGAAGTGGTGCATAACCGTTTTGTGGTGAATGGTTTGCGTGAGCGTGGGGCAATTTTTGTAGAAGAATTAAGTGAAGTGCCAGACGGCGCCATTGTGATTTTTTCTGCTCATGGCGTGTCACAAGCCGTTCGTCAAGAAGCGAAAGATCGTCAGTTAAAAGTATTCGATGCAACTTGTCCGTTGGTAACCAAAGTACATATGCAAGTCGCACGTGCAAGCCGTAAAGGGACGAAAGCGATTTTGATTGGACACAAAGGCCATCCTGAAGTAGAAGGCACAATGGGGCAGTACAATAATGCCGAAGGTGGTATTTTCTTAATTGAAAGCGTGGAAGATATTGCTCGTTTGCCGGTTCAAGAAAAATGATGATTTAACCTTTATGACACAAACTACGCTTTCTCTTGATGATACAGCAGAAACTATCAGTGCATTGAAAGATAAATATCCTGCGATTCAAGGTCCACATAAAAACGATATTTGCTATGCCACAACTAATCGTCAAGAAGCGGTGCGTGAATTAGCGAAACAGTGTGACTTAGTGGTCGTTGTAGGTTCTAAAAACTCATCAAATTCTAACCGTTTAGCTGAGTTGGCATCGCGTATGGGCGTAAAATCAAAATTGATTGATGATCCAAATGATGTGGCGGCAGATTGGTTTGAAGGCGTTGAAACCATTGGCGTGACAGCGGGGGCTTCAGCACCTGAAGAATTGGTGCAATCCGTGATTGCTCGATTAAAAGAATTTGGTGCGGATAGTATCGAAGAGCTTCAAGGTTTAGAAGAAAATATGTTCTTTGAAGTGCCAAAAGAGCTACGAATAAAAGAAGTAAACTAATTCTATTAAAAAAAGTGCGGTTAATTTACCGCACTTTTTTTGTGTTATTTTATTTTTTATTGTGCACTTTAAGCCATTTTTGCAGTTGTTCAATTTCTGCTTGTTGAGCGTTAATAATATTCTCAGCAAGCTTACGCATCTCAGGATCTTTTCCGTATTTTAATTCAACTTCCGCCATTTTTACTGCGCCAATATGGTGTGGCAACATACCCTGCTGCAAAAAGCAACATCAGGATCTTTATATTGCGCAGCTGCCATCATGTCTTGATCCATTTGATTCATACCTTGCATTAATTCTTGTTGCATTGCAGAATCTGTCGACATTGGCATATTCATGTGTGCTTGATGCGGTTGTTCATTAGCTTGGGCATAAATTGAAACTGCAGCAGCGCTAAGTGTGATAAAAGTCATAAGTTTTTTTCATGTTTTTCTCCTATGTGATAACTGAATGAGCACCAATCATAAACTTTGACCCTAAGGTTAAGGTCAATATTTATTCGAAAAATTTTTGGTGAGATGCTAAAATAAGACAATGTTTGATATGAGGGACAGAATCATGAAACAAAAAATTGTGCTTGCCACAGGTAATAAAGGCAAAGTAAAAGAAATGGCAGATGTATTAGCTGATTTCGGTTTTGAAGTGATTGCTCAAACGGATTTAGGCATTGAAAGCCCAGAGGAAACTGGCTTAACGTTTGTCGAAAAATGCGATCCCTGAAAGCACGTTATGCATCTGAAAAATCAGGTTTACCGGCCATTGCAGATGATTCTGGTCTTGTAGTGGATGCGTTAAACGGTGCGCCTGGATTGTATTCGGCACGTTATGCGGGTGTGGATGGTGACGAAGCTGATGCAAAAATCGTGAAAAATTACTGGCAGAATTAGCTGATGTACCATCTGAACGTCGCCAAGCAAAATTTGTGAGTACGATTGTGTTATTACAACACCCAGTGATCCTTCTCCGATCATTGCTCAAGGTGAATGTGACGGACAAATTATTTATGAAGAAAAAGGTGAAAATGGCTTTGGCTATGACTCGCTCTTTTTTAGCCCAGAAAAAGGCTGTACTTTTGCCGAATTAGAAACCGTAGAGAAAAAGAAAATTTCTCATCGAGCGAAGGCATTAGCTGTTTTAAAATCAAAATTAACGGCCTAAAGTGCGGTTGATTTTTACCGAGAATTAAAGGATACAAAATGATTATTACCACTACACCCCAATATTGAAGGTAAACAAATCGTCGAATATAAACAAGTCGTCTTTGGAGAAGTGATTGCAGGGGCAAACTTCATACGTGATTTTTTGCGGCGATTACCGATGTGATTGGTGGACGTTCTAGTGTTTATGAGCGTCGTATTAGTCGTGCACGCCAAGATGCCTTGAAAGAGTTGGAGGAAAAAGCGATTGCTTTAGGGGCTAATGCCGTGGTTGGCGTAGAGATTAATTACGCAACAGTAAGCAATAAAAGTATGTTTATGGTGATTGCAAGTGGCACGGCAGTCGTGGTGCGCTAAGGTCGTTTTTCATTTACTTAAATGTAATCTTTGCGATCAAGATCGCAAAAGTGCGGTCAATTTCTTGCGTGTTTTTGGTGTTTCTTAAAAATGTCGCTGTTGATATGAATCAACGGTACTTTTTGTTAATAAAGGGCATTTTTATGAAATTGATGAAACATTTATTTAGTTCATTATTTGTTGCGACCACAATGTTGAGCTCGCAAGTGTTTGCAGAAGAAAAGGTGGCTGAACAGGCTCAACCTCAAGCGCAAGTTCAGCAACAAACCGCATCACAAACTACACAACAAGCAGTGAGTGATAAATTAAATATCAATACCGCCAGTGCATCAGACATTCAAAAAGCGCTGATTGGTATTGGGGCGAAAAAGGCGGAAGCCATTGTGCAATATCGTGAGAAACACGGTAATTTCACTGTGGCAGAACAATTGCTTGAAGTACAAGGCATTGGTAAAGCTACAGTAGAGAAAACCGAGATCGTATTGTGTTTTTAATGTTGTTATTTTTATATGAAAAGCGGAATAGTGATATTCCGCTTTTTATTTTCGAGCCGAAAATTTACCAAAACTTGCAAAATATCAAATTTTTGGAATAAGTCGGGGATTTCTTGCAATGGTTTTTATAAAGAGTAGAATACCAAACGGGTATAGGAATACCTATGTTGTAGTATAAGAAATAATAAACCAACTATTTGGAGTTAGATATGGCATCAGAAAATTTAAATCAATCTTCTGTTGCTCTCACACCAGTTGAAGCAACGGATTATGCTGAAAGCGTTGCTGCGTATAAAGCGCAAAAACGCCCATTTTTATCATTTCTGTCTGGTATTAGTGCTGGGGCTTGTATTGCTTTAGCCTTTGTATTCTATACGACGACACAAACAGCAAGCGCAGGAGCGCCTTGGGGATTAACCAAGTTAGTCGGTGGGTTAGTTTTCTCTTTAGGCGTAATTATGGTGGTAATTTTAGGATCTGAATTATTCACCTCTTCTACTTTAACCTTAGTTGCCCGCGTAGGCGGTAAGATAACCACAACGCAAATGATCCGAAATTGGATTGTGGTATATTTTGGCAACTTTGTGGGCGGTTTATTTATTGCTGCAGTGATTTGGTTTGGGGACAAACCATGGCAGCAAATAGCCAATAGGGGTTTAACCATTTTGACAACCGCCCAACATAAGATTCATCATACTTGGTTTGAAGCATTTAACCTTGGTATTTTATGTAACATTATGGTGTGTGTAGCGGTATGGATGTCTTATTCCGGTAAAACTGTTACAGACAAAGCATTTATTATGATTATGCCGATTGGTTTATTTGTCGCATCAGGTTTTGAACACTGTGTGGCGAATATGTTTATGATTCCACTAGGCATTATCACAGCTCATTCTAGTACGCCAGAATTTTGGCAACAAATTGGTGTGGATCCAATGAAATATGCAGATTTGAATCTCTATCATTTCATTGTGAAGAATTTGATTCAGTAACGTTAGGAAACATTGTGGGTGGTGCGGTTTGTATCGGCTTATTCCAACGTTATTTAACCAAAGCTCACTAATGTACTAACGAACTAAACAAGACTTATTTTTTTATCAATTAAAAAAAGGAAATGACTATGTCAGAACTTAATGAAGCACAAAAAGTTGCGTGGGCAGGATTCGTTGCCGGTGATTGGCAAGAAAACGTCAACGTGCGTGATTTTATTCAAAAGAACTACACCCCGTATGAAGGTGATGATTCTTTCTTAGCAGGTCCAACCGAAGCGACAACAAAACTTTGGGAAACCGTAATGGAAGGAATTAAAGTTGAAAACCGCACACATGCGCCATTAGACTTTGACGAACATACGCCTTCAACGATTACTTCTCACGCACCAGGTTATATCAATAAAGACTTAGAGAAAATCGTAGGTCTTCAAAACTGATGCTCCATTAAAACGTGCCATTATGCCATTTGGTGGGATTAAAATGGTGGAAGGATCATGCAAAATTTACGGTCGTGAATTAGATCCTGAAGTGAAAAAAATCTTCACTGAATATCGTAAAACCCACAACCAAGGTGTATTCGATGTTTATACGCCAGACATTTTACGTTGCCGTAAATCAGGTGTATTAACTGGTCTTCCAGATGCTTATGGTCGTGGCCGTATCATCGGTGACTACCGTCGTGTCGCACTTTATGGTGTTGACTTCTTAATGAAAGATAAATATGCACAATTCACTTCTTTACAAAAAGACTTAGAAGATGGCGTAAATCTAGAAGCAACGATCCGTTTACGTGAAGAAATCGCAGAACAACACCGTGCATTAGGCCAAATGAAACAAATGGCAGCAAGCTACGGTTATGATATTTCTAACCCAGCAACTAACGCTAAAGAAGCAATTCAATGGATGTACTTTGCTTACTTAGCAGCAATCAAATCACAAAACGGTGCAGCGATGTCATTCGGTCGTACTGCAACTTTTATCGATATCTATATCGAACGTGATTTAAAAGCAGGTAAACTTACTGAAACTGAAGCGCAAGAATTAGTTGACCACTTAGTCATGAAACTTCGTATGGTTCGTTTCTTACGTACACCTGAATACGATCAATTATTCTCTGGTGACCCAATGTGGGCAACTGAAACCATCGCAGGTATGGGTTTAGATGGCCGTACATTAGTAACCAAAAATACATTCCGTATTTTACACACCCTTTACAACATGGGTACTTCTCCAGAACCAAACTTAACAATTCTTTGGTCTGAACAATTACCTGAAAACTTTAAACGTTTCTGTGCGAAAGTATCGATTGATACCTCATCTGTTCAATATGAAAACGATGATTTAATGCGTCCAGACTTCAATAATGATGACTACGCAATCGCATGTTGTGTATCACCAATGGTTGTTGGTAAACAAATGCAATTCTTCGGTGCGCGTGCAAACTTAGCGAAAACATTGTTATACGCAATCAATGGCGGTATCGATGAAAAATTAGGTATGCAAGTAGGTCCGAAAACTGCACCAATCACTGATGAAGTGTTAGATTTCGACACAGTCATGACTCGTATGGACAGCTTTATGGATTGGTTGGCAAAACAATATGTGACAGCCTTAAATATCATCCACTACATGCACGATAAATATTCATACGAAGCCGCATTAATGGCATTACATGATCGTGATGTATACCGTACTATGGCTTGTGGTATCGCAGGGCTTTCTGTTGCAGCAGACTCACTTTCAGCAATTAAATATGCGAAAGTTAAACCAGTTCGTGGCGACATCAAAGATAAAGATGGCAATGTTGTAGCAAGCAACGTAGCAATCGACTTCGAAATCGAAGGTGAATATCCACAATATGGTAACAACGACAACCGTGTTGATGACATCGCTTGTGACTTAGTTGAACGTTTCATGAAGAAAATTCAAAAACTTAAAACTTACCGCAACGCTGTGCCTACACAATCTGTATTAACCATTACTTCTAACGTAGTTTATGGTAAGAAAACAGGTAACACCCCAGATGGTCGTCGCTCAGGTGCGCCATTCGGACCAGGTGCTAACCCAATGCACGGTCGTGACCAAAAAGGTGCGGTAGCGTCATTAACTTCTGTTGCTAAACTTCCATTTGCTTACGCGAAAGATGGTATTTCTTATACCTTCTCAATCGTACCAAATGCGTTAGGTAAAGATGCAGAAGCACAACGTCGTAACCTTGCTGGCTTAATGGATGGTTACTTCCATCATGAAGCAACAGTAGAAGGTGGCCAACACTTAAACGTGAACGTGTTAAACCGTGAAATGTTAGTAGATGCGATGGAAAATCCGGATAAATATCCGCAATTAACCATCCGTGTATCTGGTTACGCAGTACGTTTCAACTCTTTAACTAAAGAGCAACAACAAGACGTCGTAACTCGTACATTTACTGAGTCTTTCTAAATAAATAGAATTATGCTTTAATACAAACCACTCATAGACTAGTTTTGTGAGTGGTTTATTTATATAGGAGATAAAATTATGCTAACAGTTATTGCCCAATTTTTCAGTAAAAGTGGACAAAATCAATGATTTTTAGCTCAATGCCAAGAAGTTAATTAAGCATACTCCTAAGAAACAGGATGCGTATCTTACGAATTACAACAAAATAGCGAACAAGCTAATCATTATGTTTTTATTGAGCAATGGAAAAAGCAAAAGCCGATTTAGAACAACATTTTGCAACACCACACTTTACCTCAATTGTACCAGTGTTAGTCGAGTATTGTGAACAAGCCCCAGTGGTGCAAAGCTTTTCAAAAGATTAGCTAATAATGACCGCACTTTGACAAATATATTTTAATTATGAGTCTGATTTTAAGTCAGGCTCATTTTTTTATAGACGATATTTTTGGTAAAGAATTTAGCTATATTCATTTTTGGAAATTTATTTATGTCTGTTTTAGGAAGAATTCATTCTTTTGAATCCTGTGGCACCGTGGATGGCCCAGGTATTCGCTTTATTTTATTTATGCAAGGCTGTTTAATGCGTTGCAAATATTGCCACAACCGTGATACTTGGGATCTTGAAGGTGGTCGTGAAATTAGTGTTGAAGAACTCATGAAAGAAGTGGTGAGTTATCGCCATTTTATGAATGCGACTGGTGGTGGTGTGACGGCATCTGGTGGTGAGGCTGTTCTTCAAGCAGAATTTGTGCGCGATTGGTTCCGAGCTTGTAAAGCAGAAGGCATTAATACCTGTTTAGACACCAATGGTTTTGTGCGTCATTACGATCATATTATTGATGAATTGCTTGATGTAACGGATCTTGTATTTGCTTGATTTAAAAGAGCTGAACGATCAAGTACAAAATCTGATTGGTGTACCAAATAAACGGACACTGGAATTTGCGAAAATATCTGCAAAAACGAAATCAACGTACATGGATTCGTTATGTCGTGGTACCAGGTTATACCGATAACGATCATGATGTTCATCTGCTCGGACAGTTTATTGAAGGTATGACCAATATTGAAAAAGTCGAACTTCTCCCTTATCATCGATTAGGCGCTCATAAATGGAAAACCCTTGGGTTTGACTATGAACTCGAAGATGTATTGCCTCCGACAAAAGAGTCGCTTGAGCATATCAAAAATATCTTAGAGGGATACGGACATACCGTAAAATACTAGGCGATAGTGTCAAACGGTAAACAGCAAGCTTCAGTAAGCTTTAAGGAGAAAAATGAAAAAATTAGCATTAACGTTTTTAGGTGTAGCCCTTTTAGCAGGCTGTTCAGCTGTTCAACCGCCACTTCCTCAAGAAGAGGTGAAACTAAGCCCACCTTCTAAAGATAGAGTGGGTTATGTTCGATTGGTAAAAGATAAAATTACTACATTGATGCTGATTCTATTTGGGTCGATAACCAAGATTTAAACCAAGTGCATTTTGATGCGGTAGTGAATTTGGATAAAGGCTTATATGTGTATCCAAACGAAACTAGACGTTATGCACGTTCTGTTCGTCAATATAAAATCTTAAACTGTAAGAACTACCATTTAACCCAAGTTCGTACCGATTTTTTATGATGATTTCTGGGGTGAAGGTTTGCGTGCTGCACCGAAAAACAAGAGAAATACACAATCAGCTTGAAGCCTAATACAACGCTCTATGCTGCCGCACAAATCATTTGTGTGAATTCAGATAGAAAACCTTCTTTAGAATTAGAAGGCCCAAAAGCGAAATAATCAATTAAAGTGCGGTTAGAAATAGCCGCATTTTTATACTATCAAAAAAATCATCAACATAATAAAAACGGTCAATATTCATCAAATATTGACCGCTCTTTTATCTCGCGATGAAAGATTATTTCACACGAGAAACGTATTCGCCTGAACGGTATCCACTTTAATCACTTCGCCGATTTGAACGAAAAGAGGTACTTTCACCACAGCGCCAGTGCTTAATGTTGCTGGTTTACCGCCTGTACCTGCAGTATCGCCTTTAAGACCTGGGTCTGTATCGATGATTTTCTAATTCTACGAAGTTTGGTGGGAGTAATGCTGATTGGCGCACCATTCCATAAAGTCACGATACAATCTGCTTGGTCTAATAACCATTTTTCTGCATCACCCACTGCTTTTGCATCAGCAGAGTATTGTTCGAATGTTTCTGGGTGCATAAAGTACCAGAATGCATCATCTTTGTATGAATAAGTCAGGTTAAGATCCATAACATCAGCAGCTTCAACCGAAGTACCAGATTTGAAGTTTACGTCTAATACTTTTGCCTGAAATTAATTTACGAATACGAGTACGAGTAAAAAGCTTGACCTTTACCTGGTTTAACGAATTCGTTTTTCAACGATCACACAAGGCTCACCGTCTTGCATAAATTTTAGACCTGGTTTGAAATCACTGGTAGTATATGTAGCCATATTAAAAATATCCTAAAAATAGAGATTGTTTGAAAGTGCGTATTTTAACCCTGAAATATTGCGATTAGAGAAGAACAAAATTGGTTAGAAACCCTAAAAATGCGATTTCTGATCCGAAAATCTTATTAAAAACCTTAAATTTGCCTGTTGAAGATTTTTGCCGAGGACATCGCTGCTCGTAAACTTTTGCTATGCGAGTGCCTTTGCCTTTTGTTGAAAAATGGAAAAAAGAATCCTAAAGATCCGCTTTTTACAAGTGATGACGGCTCAACAGAATTTATTGAAACGGAGGGTTTTTAGCCAAGATCCTTTTAGATGAGCAGCACGCCGTGCCTAATATTCTGCATAAATACCAAAATCGCTTGCTATTCATGGCAAAAAGGGGGCTGTGCAGTCAATTGTCGTTATTGCTTTCGTCGTCATTTCCCCTATGATCAAAACCCAGGCAATAAAAACGAGTTGGCAACAAGCAATAGATTATATTGTCGCACATCCTGAAATCGAAGAAGTGATTTTTTTCGGGCGGCGATCCGATGATGGCGAAGGATGAGTGAATGGGCATCGGCTATTAGAACGCCTTGAAAAATACCGCACTTACAGCGTTTACGTATTCACTCTCGTTTGCCAGTCGTGATTCCAGAGCGCATTACGGATGAATTTTTGTGATTTATTGCTAAAAAGCCGATTACAAGCGGTGTTTGTAACACATATCAATCATCCAAATGAAATTGATGAAGAACTCGCTTTTGCTATGCAAAAACTGGCAGGCGCTAAAGTCACGTTACTCAATCAATCAGTCCTTTTTAAAGGATGTGAATGATAACCCACATACATTAAAAAGCATTAAGCGATAAGTTATTTCAAGCGGGAATTTTGCCTTATTACTTGCATTTGTTGGATAAAGTGCAGGGCAGCCATTTCTATATTTCAGATGAGAAAGCGTTACAAATTTATAAAGAATTACAGGCGCTCACTTCTGGCTGTTAGTACCCAAATTAGCTCGAGAAATTGGTGGAGAGCCAAATAAAACTTTATACACAGCTTAAGATCCGATAAAATACGATCAATTTTTCACCGCACTTTTTGTGCGATCTTTAGTTTAGCAAATCGAGGTAATCCCGTGGATAATAAAAATCAACCTAATGACAATTCATCTCAAAATGAATTAGATTTAGGATTTAATCACTCTGACTCTGAGACACCCAAGAAAACCGGTTCAACGAAGTGGCTCAATTTTTGATAAAGCCAAAGGTTTTATTTGGTAAAAAGAGCAACCAGATACGCAATTCCATGTTCGTCGCGAGCCAACTTTTTGGTGCGGCAGCAAAGCCAACCTTTTTCACCTTCTCAAGCATTTCAAAAGTGAAAATACTGAACAATCAGTGCCATCAAAGTGCTTTCGAAACTCAAGAGTCCGTTGAAAATGTTCAAGTAGAAAACGTAGCGGAAGAAAAAGTGATTTTTGAAAATTCTCCAACAGAAGAGATTGTAGAGAAGTGACAACTCAAGCCAGAAACAGTTGCACCCGGCAGCCACTGCAGCAGCAAGCTTGAAATCACCTGAAAAATGGAAGGTTCTACAAATGTTACCAGAAAAACATCGTCGTTTATTTATTGCGATTTTGGGTTTAGTGGTATTACTGATCATTTTCTTCACCTTAAAACCAAATTCAGATACGGTAGAGTCTTTTGTTCAACAAAACAGTAATGAAATTCCAGTTCAATTCCAATCATTGGATCAGTCTCAACCAGTTGAAACGACAGTATTAGATAACAATAATACTACGGCTCCTGCAACAACAGAACAGACAGCAAATGATGCTAAATTAGATACACCTCCAGCAATGGAATATGTAGGTGATAAAGCAGATGCGGCTAAATCACAACCAGCAGAGCCTGCACAACAAACTGTTGCTCAACAACCTGCAACACAAGCTCCAGCTCAACCAACTACTGTTGCTCCGACAGCAGCTAAAGATCCAGTGAAAACTGCACAACCAGCTGTAGAAAAATATACTGCAACGGTTGAGCATAAAGCAGAACCTCGTCATGAACATACACCAGTGGTTCAAGAGAAAAAACAACCTAAACCAGCAACTGAAAAAGCGACAGCTCAGCCGACTCAAACCGTGAAAAAAGAGCAAAGTAAAATTCAAGAAGCTAAACCTGTTGCGACTAAAGAAACTAAAGTTCAAATTGTGGAGCGAAATCCGCAACCAACAAGACTGTGAAAGCTGCAGAACCAGTAGTTCAAACAGCTTCAACAGGTGCAACAAAAACATTAACTGTGCCGCAAGGTGTTTCACTGATGCAAGTATTCCGTGATAATAAATTGAATATTGCCGATGTGAATGCGATGACCAAAGCAAATGGTGCAGGTAATGCATTAAGCAGCTTCAAACCTGGTGACAAAGTACAGGTTTTAGTGAACGGTCAAGGCCGAGTGAGTGAGCTTCGTTTATCAAATGGCGGTAAGTTCATTCGTCAAGCCGATGGTTCATATCAGTATAAAAAATAATTTTTAGTGGGCGAGTAATCGCCCATTTTTCTAGATAAGATTGTTTATCCTTGCTCATTTTGCTAAAGTGAGCAATCATAAACAACCCTTGATGGAAATAGAATTCATGTTAAAAAAATTAAGCGTAATTTTGACCGCACTTTGTCTTTCTGCTTGTTCACAAAATGTTGAATTAAGCAAACCAGCACCACAGAAAATGAAAGTGCAAACCGTGGATAAAAATCTCAAAAGGGTTCAGCGACGGTTTTATTTGTGTAAAAGGCAATAAAGAAGTGAGTGTGGTTCATACCAAGCAAAAACAGAAAAGTAAAAACACTTAGTCAGGTGACCGTTACTTTTTAATGATGTAACCGAAAAATTGACACGAGTGATTTCTGAGCGTGGGAGAAATTATGCGAATATTCGTTGGTATTGGCAGGAGCGTGATGACTTCAGTCGCTTACAAACCAGTGTAGGGGAAGTGCTCGCGGAACGCTGTGTGTGACGAATAAGTTAAAAAGCAGGCAAATAATTCTTTTATGGATCTCCAACGAGGCTTCGTGCTACATCGTCGTCCTTATAGTGAAAACCAGTCTTTTGGTGGATTTATTCACTGAAGAAACAGGTCGTTTAACGGTTATTGCAAAAGGCGCACGCGCGAAGCGTTCTGCGTGGAAATCTGTCCCTACAGCCTTTTACCCCATTACTTCTGCGTTGGTCAGAAAAAGGCGCATTAAAAACACTCACCAAAGCTGAGCCGGCTGCGATTACATTACCTTTACAACAGACTGCTTTATACAGCGGGTTTTATGTGAATGAATTGATTACGCGAGTAATCGAGCCAGAAACTGCCAATCCACAGCTTTTTTTCAGCATTATCTACAATGCTTAACAGGCTTAGCAACTCAGCCGCAGGTTGAGCCTACATTACGCTTATTTGAATTTTCATTTTACTTAAAATCTTAGGTTATGGTATTGATTTTCTGCATTGTGCTGGATCAGGTTTGCTCGTAGACGAATCGATGACTTACCAATACCGTGCGGAAAAAGGGTTTTATTGCTTCGTTGGTAAAAAGATAACTTGACCTTTTTATGGTCGAGATTTACTTGCTTTTGACCGTTTGGAATTCACCGATGACTCAGTCTTGCAAGCAGCAAAGCGATTTACTCGAATTGCACTTAAACCTTATTTGAGGCGATAAACCGCTGAAAAGCCGAGAGTTATTTACGCAAAACGTACTTTATTTAAAATAGCCCTTTTCTTTAATACAAACAGATTAATACACCATCATGGCTTTACTTTACGCTCCACAAAAAAAACAGAAAACCACGCAAAAAATCGCCGCTGAAATTCAGGATTTAGATTATCAAGGATTAGGTGTCGCCAAAATTCAAGGTAAAACCTGGTTCATTGAAAATGCTTTGCCAACGGAGAAAGTGGAAGCGGTGGTGACCGATGAAAAACGTCAATATGGATTAGCGACTGCACAAAAATGGCTACAAGAGAGTAATCAGCGTGTTGAGCCTCAATGTCGTTATTATGGACGTTGCGGTGGATGCCAAGGCCAGCATATTCCGGTGGAAATGCAACGTAAAGCGAAAGAGAACGCCCTTTTTTTCTCGTTTAAGTAAACTGCAAGCAGAGCCTATTCAATTAATGCCCATGATTTGTGGCGAACAATGGGCTTATCGTCGTCGAGTGCGATTAAGTTTACTGTGGAATGCGAAAAACAAAACCATTGAAATAGGGATTTCGTCAGAAAAATTCCAATCAGTTAGTAAGCATTCAGCAATGCTTAGTGGCAGAGCAAGCAATCAATGATTTGATCCCCAAATTGACCGCACTTTTGGCGCAATATTCAGCCCCGAAACAATTAGGGCATATTGAATTAGTTTCAGCAGAGAATGGCGTAGCCATGTTGTTACGCTATAAGGGAAATTTAGCCGAAACTGACCGTACTTTATTGCTCGAGTTTGCACGCGTCAATACCGTGAATTTGTTTCTGCAAGATGATCAAAACATCCAACTTGTGCATGGTGAAATGCCTTATTATACGTTAGACGATATTCGTTTATCTTTTGATATCCGCGATTTTATTCAAGTGAATACCCACTTAAATCAGCAAATGGTTGAGACGGCTTTAGATTGGCTTGATTTGAATCAGGATGATCATGTCTTAGATTTATTCTGTGGGATGGGTAATTTCACATTGCCTTTAGCCAAACGAGTGAAAAGTGTGGTTGGAATTGAAGGTGTTTTTGACATGGTTCAAAAAGCCCAAACGAATACACAGTTTAACCACATTGAGAATGTTGAATTTTATCAAGCCGATTTAGACCAAGCTTTTTCAGAACAACCTTGGGCAAAACAACATTTCAATAAAATTCTTCTCGACCCGCCTCGCAGTGGTGCCGCTTTTGCGCTGAATGCGTTATGTGAGCTGGGTGCAGAAAGCATTCTTTATGTATCTTGCAACCCTGCAACCTTAGTACGAGATGCAGAAATACTTCGCTCTTTCGGGTATCGTATTATCAAAACTGCCATGATTGATATGTTCCCGCATACCAGTCATTTGGAGTCGGTGACATTATTTATCAAATAAAGTGTAAATTCTGATAGAATAGTCAGACTTTTTTGTTGTCTTAAAAAGACAACTCGGTTGATAGGATGTCACCGAGCCATATTCATCAACAAGGGGGTATTATGGTTGCAGTTCGTGGTTCTCACTTATTAAATCCGCAAGATTTTGTGATCGAGCAATGGTGTTCGAGCCTTAAACTTCCTGCCGCCACTGAAAAGTCCCTGATTGATGCCTGGTATTACGCTCAAGCTAAAATAGCTGAACATGCCGATAAAATGGAAAATGCAGTGCTCACATTGCAATCCGGTGTGGAAATGGTGGAAATACTGCATGAAATGAATATGGACAGTGAGAGTTTGCTCACTGCGATGCTATTCCCATTAGTGGCCAATCAACTCGTAGATTGGGAACAAATTCAAGAAGATTTTGGTCCTAAAATCACCAAATTACTCAAAGGCGTGGAAGAGATGGATAACATCCGCCAGCTCAACGCCAGTCATTCTGCCAATGCCTCTCAAGTGAGATAATATGCGCCGTATGCTCCTTTGCTGATGGTAGACGATTTCCGCTGTGTGATCATCAAACTTGCTGAACGTATTACCTTTCTTCGCGATGCGGAAAATCATTTTTGCGAAGAAGAAAAAGTACTGGCTGCCAAAGAGTGTTCCAATATTTATGCCCCGTTGGCGAACCGTTTAGGTATCGGTCAATTGAAATGGGAGCTTGAAGATTACTGCTTCCGTTATTTGCATCCAGAACAATATCGAAATATCGCCAAATTATTACATGAGCGTCGTTTAGATCGTGAGCAGTATATTACTGATTTTTGTGACAGAATTAACCGGTTATTTAAAAGAAAATATTGATCAGGTTGAGGTTTACGGTCGTCCAAAAACATATCTATAGCATTTGGCGAAAAATGCAAAAGAAACATCTGGAATTCAGTGGTTTTATATGATGTGAGAGCGGTTAGAATTATCGTGCAAAAATTGCAAGATTGTTATACCGCGCTTGGTATCATACATACCCATTTCAAACACTTACCAAAAAGAATTTGATGACTATGTCGCTAATCCAAAACCGAATGGCTATCAATCCATTCATACGGTGGTATTGGGTAAAGGTGGTAAGCCAATTGAAGTACAAATTCGTACTCAACAAATGCATGATGATGCGGAGCTTGGCGTTGCAGCGCACTGGAAATACAAAGAAGGGACGACAGGTAGCCTTTCTGCTTACGAAGAAAAAATCACTTGGTTGCGTAAATTACTTGCATGGCAAGATGATATTACGGATTCTGGCGAAGTGATGGCAGAATTGCGTAGCCAAGTATTTGATGACCGAGTCTATGTGTTTACACCGAAAGGTGAAGTGGTTGATTTACCCGCGGGTTCTACACCACTTGATTTTGCTTATGCGATCCACAGTGAAATTGGTCACCGTTGTATTGGGGCGAAAGTCGGGGGACGTATCGTGCCATTCACTTATCACCTACAAATGGGTGAGCAAGTAGATATCATCACGCAGAAAAATCCGAACCCAAGCCGAGATTGGGTAAACCCAAATTTAGGGTTTACGCATACGTCAAAAGCGCGTGCGAAAATCCAAGCATGGTTCAAAAAACAAGATCGTGATAAAAACGTTCCTGCGGGTAAAGAGCTGTTAGATAATGAGCTTGCGCGTTTAAATATCAGTTTAAAACAAGTAGAGCAGCTTGCATTACCTCGTTATAACTTAAAAAATCTTGAAGATTTATATGCGGGTATTGGTAGCGGGGATATTCGTTTAAATCAGTTGGTGAATTTCTTACAAAGCCGATTGATTAAAGTGACGGCTGAAGAGGCGGATCAAGAAATTCTCCGTCATGTGGCGAGCAAAAGTGCGAATACCGCGCAACAGAAGGCACAACAAAAAGCAGACCAGCAGCAGAAAAAAGGCTATGTGATTGTTGAAGGTGTTGGTAATTTACTGCATCATATGGCGCGTTGTTGTCAGCCTATTCCAGGCGATGCAATCGCAGGCTACATTACTATGGGACGTGGCATCTCAATTCATCGCTGCGATTGTGAGCAATTTATTGAATTACAAGCCGCACACCCTGAACGCGTGGTAGAAGCCCTTTGGGGGGATGATTATGCGGCTGGTTTCCATATTAATATTCGTATTGTGGCAAGTGATCGTAATGGTTTATTACGCGATATTACGACTGTGCTGGCGAATGAAAAAGTCAGTGTACTAGGTGTTTCAAGTCGTGCGGACACCAAAAAACAAGTGGCAACGATGGATATGGAAATTGAACTGAAAAATGTTGAAAGTTTAAGTAAAATACTGGCCAGATTAGCAAAGTTAGACGACGTTATCGAAGCAAAACGTTTATAGATTACAACATAGGAACTTTTATGTATAAAACCACGGGATTAACCCATTTAATTAACTCCACAAAATATTCCTTACAAGGTTTAAAGAGTGCATTCAAAAATGAAACTGCATTCCGCCACGAATGTTTTCTTGCGTGCATTCTGATTCCGCTCGCATTTTGGCTCGGTGACACTAAAATTGAGATCGCACTGATGATTTCATCAGTTTTGCTCGTGATGGCAGTAGAGCTATTAAATAGTGCAGTTGAAGCAGTGGTGGACCGTATCGGTACAGAACGCCACGAGCTTTCAGGGCGAGCTAAAGACCAAGGCTCAGCAGCGGTATTCATTGCGCTTTGCATCGTTGCCGTTGTTTGGGGAAGTATTTTATTTTTCTAAAGTGCGGTCAATTTTAAGTAAAAATGTCGGCTTATGTGTTTTACATAAGCCGTTTTTGTATAATGTACACAAACATTTATATATCTCAGCGGTATTGGATATAAGTAGGTATTTATGACAACAGTTTCGTCTTTCGGTGCATTAGTTGCGCTTATTGTGGCCATTTTTTCTCATTTTGAAAAAGTCTCGCCAGTCTATGGCATGTTGACGGGGGCCTTGATAGGCGGGCTAGTTGGTGGCGCTGATTTATCCGAAACGGTGAACTTAATGATCGGTGGAGCCCAGGGTATTACGACAGCCGTCATGCGAATTTTAGCAGCAGGTGTACTAGCAGGTGTGCTCATTGAATCGGGGGCAGCTAGCACGATTGCCGAAACTATTACACATAAACTTGGTGAAGCAAGAGCGTTATTGGCTTTAGCTTTAGCAACACTGATTTTAACCGCAGTGGGCGTGTTTATTGATGTGGCTGTTATTACCGTTTCTCCCGATTGCGCTCGCGTTAGCTCGTCGCACCAATTTATCAAAATCAGCCGTTTTATTAGCAATGATTGGTGGGGGTAAAGCAGGAAACTTGATGTCGCCAAATCCCAATGCGATTGCTGCCGCAGATACCTTTCATCTGCCTTTAACGTCGGTAATGGTAGCGGGGATTATCCCCGGGATCTTTGGGCTAGCCTTAACCTATTTCTTAGCGAAACGTTTAAAAAATAAAGGCTCTTTTGTATCCGAACAGGAGAGCGTTGCCGTTGATACTCAAAATTTACCCTCATTTCTGACCGCACTTGCTGCACCATTAGTGGCCATCTTATTACTGGCGCTACGTCCATTGGCGGACATTAAAGTCGATCCTCTTATTGCATTGCCACTAGGTGGTTTAATTGGTGCGTTATGCATGGGAAAACTTCGCTATGCGAATAGCTATGCGATTAGTGGTTTAGGCAAAATGGCACCGGTGGCGATTATGTTGCTCGGTACAGGGGCTTTAGCGGGCATTATTGGCAACTCGGGCATGAAAGATGTGTTAATTGAAGGCTTAAAACATTCTGGGTTGCCTCCCTATATTCTTGCGCCAATTTCTGGTGTATTGATGTCTCTTGCGACGGCATCAACGACGGCAGGCACGGCAGTCGCATCCAATGTATTTAGCTCAACATTATTAGAACTAGGTGTAAGCAGTCTTGCGGCGGCTGCCATGATCCATGCGGGAGCGATCGTATTCGATAATATGCCACACGGTTCTTTCTTCCATGCGACTGGCGGCAGTGTGAACATGAATATGAAAGAACGCTTAAAACTGATTCCTTATGAAAGTGCGATTGGTTTGATTATGACAGTCGTTTCTACGCTCATTTTCGGTGTGTTTTATTGATGTCAGGAGAGTGTATGAAAATTTTTGATTGCGCCTGATTCATTTAAAGAAAGTTTAACCGCGCTAGAAGTGGCAAATGCAATTGAAACAGGCTTTTAAACGAATTTTCCCGAATGCCGAATATGTGAAATTACCGATGGCAGATGGTGGCGAGGGAACCGTGCAATCCTTAGTAGATGCCACTCAAGGTCGCCTGATTGAAACGGAAGTCACTGCACCGTTAGGCAATCAAGTAAAAAGCTTTTTCGGCTTATCGGGTGATGGTAAAACGGCGATTATCGAAATGGCAGCCGCATCTGGATTACATCTTGTTCCAATGGATAAACGCGATCCTTGTCAAACCACCAGTTTTGGTACGGGTGAGCTGATTAAGCAAGCTCTTGATCTTGGCGTACAACATATCATTTTAGGAATTGGTGGGAGTGCTACAAATGATGGTGGCGCGGGTATGCTACTAAGCGATTAGGGCTTACGTTTATTGGATAAAAATGGTCAATTCATTGGCTTTGGTGGTACAGCGTTATCCAATCTTGCTGAAATTCAAATGGCTGATTTAGATCCTCGATTGCAACACGTACAAATCGAAGTGGCTTGTGACGTGAATAATCCACTTTGTGGTGAACGAGGTGCCTCTGCGATTTTTGGTCCACAAAAAGGTGCAACGCCTGAGATGGTGAAAAAACTGGATGAGGCATTAGCTCATTTTGCTAAAATTGCCGAGCGGGATTGTGGTAAACAAATTCAAGAACAACCAGGTGCGGGGGCGGCAGGTGGTATGGGCGGAGGTTTATTGCTCTTGCAATGTGCAGCTCAAAGCCGGAGTGCAGATTGTCTTGGATAATTTGAAACTTGCTGATCAAGTTAAAGACGCTGATTTAGTCATTACTGGTGAAGGCCGTATGGATGCGCAAAAGTATTTTTAGGCAAGACTCCAATCGGTGTAGCACGTACGGCAGAAACAATTTAATAGGCCAGTCATCGCAATCGTAGGTTGTTTACGTGAGGATTATGAAGTGGTGTATGAACATGGCATTGATGCGGTGTTCCCAATTATCCGTAATCTGGGTGATTTACCGACAATTCTCAAGCAAGGCGAGCAGAATTTGATTTCGACAGCTCAAAAATATGGCGAGATTGCTGTCATTGAAATAAGCTTTTCATACTAAAGTGCGATCAAAAAAATAACGATAAATTTGACCGCACTTTTTTATTTCTATCCCTTGGATGAAATCGTTCATGAAGGTGTTTCAAGCGTTCTTTAGCCACATGAGTATAGATTTGCGTGGTGGAGAGATCGCTGTGTCCGAGAAGCATTTGCACAACACGGAGATCCGCACCGTGGTTCACTAAATGCGTCGCAAAGGCATGACGGAGAACATGTGGTGAAAGGGCATCCGTATCGATTCCCGCTAACACCGCATAATGCTTTATACGATGCCAAAAGGTTTGGCGAGTCATTTGCTGAGCTCGTTGACTCGGAAAGACTACATCTGAACTTTGTCCATTAAGCAAAATAGGGCGACCGTAAAGTACGAATTGTCGCACCCAAAACGCGGCTTCTTCTCCCATTGGCACAATGCGTTCCTTGTTGCCTTTACCAATCACACGCACGACACCTTGTTGCATGTTCATATTCTCAATAGTGAGCGTGACCAATTCCGTAACACGTAATCCTGTGGCGTAAAGTAATTCCAACATGGCTTTATCGCGTAACTCAAGCGGAATTTCTACATCAGGCGTATTTAATAAATCCGTGACTTGTTGCTCGGTTAAATATTTTGGCAAGCGGCTTGGCAATTTAGGGTGAGCTCAGTACAGCACTTGGGTCATCCGTACGATATTTCTCACGATATAAATATTGGAATAATTTCCGCATCGCACTCAACATTCGTGCAGTGCTGGTAGCTTTGTAACCTTGCTCTAAAACGACTGCCTAAAAATTGTTGCAGATCTAAGGGTTCGAGGGTTTCGAGGGATAAATTTTGTTTATCTAACCAATCACAAAGTGCGGTCAAATCGAGACGATAAGACTGCACGGTGTTTTTCAGACAATCCTTTTTCAATCCAATATTCATTCAAGAACAAATCGACTAGCGTGAGGTTATTCATGTTTACACTCTATGAGGTAAAAAAGGCTTTCACACCACGGGGTGATAAACAAAGCCAATGAAGGCAAAGGCGGCCATTAAGCTGAAAGCATAAACTGGCGAAATTGGATAAAGTACGCCAGAAAGTGCGGTGAAAATGGCAATGGCTGCACATCCAGCTAAGGCATTGTATAAACCTTGTAATTTCGCAATATGGTTTTGTGGTTGCGTGGTGATGTAACGCACGGTCGCGTAATGTCCCCGCAACATAAGTAAAGGCTGTGAAAACATTGCAATAGAACGATTTCAACAAAGGTATCGGCATAACCAAAAGCAAGCCAACGTACTATAGCAGCGATGCCTGTGAGATAGAAAAGGGCAGTAATACTCCAATTTTTGAATAATCGGGTGGAGAAGAAAAAGACGACAATTTCTACTAATACGCTGATTCCCCAAAATAAGCCTGCATCGGAAACAGAGTGACCATGACTTGTCCAGAAGATAGTGCTATATGAGTAATAAGCCGCATGCGATCCTTGAATCAGTGCAATAGCAATAAATAAACGAAGGGTGGTTTTATTTTTTTGAGTAAGCCTAAAAATCCAACGGAATTTTCAACCGCACTTTGTGGCTCATCTTGTGGCATTGGATTAGGATGAAGTAATTGCACAATGCTATAGAAAATAAGGATGCCCGTAATCATCCATGTGATGTATTGCTCACCAACCATCCCGGCTAAAATACCCAAACACCATCACGCCGACAACAAATGCAAAGGAGCCAATCAAGCGTACTTTGCCGTAATCTAAATGAATTTGTTGTTGCCACGTACTAGCGAGGCTATCACCAATCGGCATCCCCGCCGCATTCACCATGGAATACAAGGCAAGTCCAATAAATAATAACCAGAAATTATGTGACATAAGCCCGATTAACGCCATAGTGACAACACTGGCAACAGCTAAAGTAACGTAAGCCATTCACTAAAAAGGGAAACGCGTTTTATCAAGCCAGAAAATAAAATACTGCCGCTAAAACGGAAAAATATAACCACAGGCCAGCAATAAACCGATGCTTTCTTCACTATAAGATTGCGTTTTCAACCACGCAGGGAAAAGGGAAGAAACACACCGTAGGCACAATAGTAACCAAAAAGCTCAGGGTGAGCCAGGTAAAAGGACGAACTTGCATTAGAATAATTTTTCCATTTCTTGTGAGCGAGCCACACAGGCCTGCATCGCTTGTTTAATGATGTCGTTAAATTGATGTTGATTAAATATATTTAACGCAGCTGCCGTGGTACTCGCCTTTGAGGTGACATTTTCTCGTAAAGTGGAAAGCGCCGTTTGTGGATTTTTCACTCACGAGTTTTGCAGAGCCTAACATAGCTTGTTGTACCAACTCACGAGATTGCTTTTTCATCTAAGCCTATTTCTATTAAGCCTTGTTGCATAGCCTCTAAAAATTGGAAGAAGTAAGCAGGGCTACTGCCTGATGCAGCGGTGACAGCATGCATTTGATCTTCATCCGTCACCCAAGTGGTTTTTCCTACAGATGAAAGTAAATCTTCCGCAAAAGTGCGGTCAATTTCAGGTGTGTTTTTGTCAGCAAATAAGCCAGCCATACCTTCACCCACTAATGCAGGCGTGTTTGGCATCACGCGAACAATGGATTTTGCTGTTGGAATGAGTTCGGCTAATCGAGCAGTCGAAATACCCGCCGCAATAGAAATGATTAATTTATCAGAAAAATCAACCGCACTTAATGGTTTCGCAAACTGAAGCAAGCACTTGCAGCTAACGGCGAATAACACGACTTGAGCTTGTGTGATGGATTGCTCGTTATCCGTAGAAACGGCTACACCATATTGAGCAAAAAGTACGTTTCTCTTCATTAGGATCATTAACGATAATTTTATCAGCTGGATAACCTTGTTTTAATAGGCCTAACACAATGGCTTGTGCCATATTGCCACCGCCGATGAAGGCAATTAATTTCTGTTGCATCATTTTTTCCCGTGAGTTTATGGGCTACAATGTCGCGTATTTTTACCCTATTATGAAGGAAGTGTTACGATGTGGTTTAAAAATTTAATGTCATATAGGCTGACTAAGCCCTTAGATTGGGATCTTAATGAATTACAACGCCAGTTGTCAGATTGTGAATTTCATCCTTGTGGCTCACAAGATCAAAGTAAATTCGGTTGGGCGAGTCCCTTGAAAGGCAGCGAGTTATTGTCATTTTTTTCAGTCGGTAAACACATTTTGTTGGTCGCGAAAAAGAAGAAAAATATTGCCGGCGAATGTGGTGAAACGTGAATTAGATGAACGCATTGAAAGCCTTGAGCAAAAAGAAAAACCGCAAATTGAAAAAAACGGAAAAACAAACATTAAAAGATGATGTGGTGATGAATTTATTGCCGCGTGCATTCACTAAAAACCAGCAAACTGCTGTGTGGATTGATACGGAGAATAATCTTGTTCATGTCGATGCGGCATCCAGTAAACGTGCGGAAGATGCCTTAGCATTATTGCGTAAATCCCTCGGTTCGTTACCCGGTTGTACCGTTGGCTTTTTGCGAATGAACCTTCGACCATTTTAACGGATTGGATAGTGCAGGAAAAATCCCGCATTGGTTGGTGGCGTTAGAAGAGGCTGAAGTGCGTGGAAGCCAAGAAGACAGTGTAATCCGTTGTAAGAAACAGCCTTTAGAAAATGAAGAGATTCTCGCGCTTCTACAAGATGGTAAAAAAAGTGGTGAGCAAGCTCGCATTAGAATGGGAAGATACGCTGACTTTTTGTGTTTAATGAAGATTGCACGCTCAAACGCTTTAAAATTTGCCGATGCGAGTGCGTGAGAAAAAAATGCGGATATTTTTAAAAGAAGATTATGCACAGCGTTTTGATGCTGATTTTGTATTAATGACGAGGGAATTTTATCTAAACTGACAGAAAACTTACTCGATGAATTCGGTGGCGAGAAAGTCAGATTAGGCTAGTTTTAATCATGAAAATAAAAAGGCGAACATCATGTTCGCCTTTTGTTTGTTTAAAAGTGCGGTCAAATTTCCGCACGTTTTTTTAATTAGTGAGTACTCGTACTGGTTGTCGTACGGTTTGCACGTTTACGATCGTTTTTCCGTTAAGAGTTTTTACGGATACGGATCGATTCAGGTGTCACTTCCACTAACTCGTCATCATCGATAAACTCGATGAGCTTTGTTCAAGGGAGAATTTCACCGGTGTGGTTAATACGATGGCATCATCTTTACCCGATGCACGCATATTGGTGAGTTTTTTACCTTGTAAACAGTTTACGGTTAAGTCATTTGTGCGACTGTGAATACCGATGATTTGGCCTTCGTAAACTTCTACGTTAGCTTCAATCATTAATTTGCCACGCTCTTGTAAACCAAATAACGCATAGCTAATGCTTTACCGGTTGCGTTAGAAATTAATACACCGTTTTTACGTTGACCGATTTCACCTGGTTTGATGTCATCGTAATGATCGAAACTGGAGTAAAAAGTAAACCGGTACCTGACGTCATGGTCATGAATTCACCACGGAAACCGATTAAGCCACGGCTTGGGATGATGTATTCTAAACGTACACGGCCTTTGCCATCCGGCATCATATCGCGAACTTCACCTTTACGGATGCCTAATGCTTCCATGACAGAACCTTGGTGTTGTTCCTCTACGTCGATGGTCACTTGCTCATAAGGCTCTTGTTTTTTACCGTTGATTTCACGGTAAATTACTTTAGGACGAGAAACCGCAAGCTCATAACCTTCACGACGCATATTTTCAATTAATACAGAAAGGTGTAATTCACCACGACCAGAAACACGGAATTCATCTGGGTTTGGTGTTTCTTCTACACGTAATGCCACGTTGTGAACCAATTCTTTGTTTAAACGTTCAAGAATTTGACGAGAAGTCACATATTTACCTTCTTGACCCGCAAACGGAGAAGTATTTACACAGAAGAACATGGTTACAGTTGGTTCATCAACGGTTAATGAAGGTAGTGCTTCAACCGCGTTGATATCACAAAGCGTGTCAGAAATATTTAATTCACCTAAACCGGTAATCGCAATGATGTCGCCTGCATAAGCGATATCTTCTTCATAACGTTGTAAACCAAGGTGACCTAATACTTGACCCGACACGGCCTTGGCGAGTTTTACCTTCGCCATCAATAATCGTTACAGGTTGGTTTGGTTTGATTGCACCACGTTTGATACGACCGATACCGATAACACCCACATAGCTGTTATAGTCTAATTGTGAGATTTGCATTTGGAATGGGGCATCAAGTTCCACTTTTGGTGGTTCAACGTGTTGAACGATCGCTTCAAATAACGGCGTCATATCTTCCGCTAAATCTTCGTGTTCAAGACCTGCAACACCATTTAATGCTGAAGCATAGATAATTGGGAAGTCTAATTGCTCATCGGTTGCGCCAAGGTTAACGAATAAATCGAATACTTGATCCACAACCCAATCAGGACGTGCGCCTGGACGGTCAACTTTGTTGATAACTACGATTGGTTTTTAAACCATGAGCGAAAGGCTTTTTGGGTTACGAAACGCGTTTGTGGCATTGGGCCGTCAAAAGGCATCTACCACTAAAAAGTACAGAGTCTACCATAGAAAGTACACGTTCTACTTCACCACCGAAGTCGGCGTGTCCTGGAGTATCTACGATGTTAATGCGATAGCCATTCCAGTTAATTGCGGTATTTTTTGCAAGAATGGTAATACCACGTTCTTTTTCAAGATCGTTTGAGTCCATTACGCGCTCATCAACATCACCACGAGTTGATTCAAATGTACCGGATTGTTGAAGAGTTTGTCAACGAGGGTGGTTTTACCATGGTCAACGTGAGCGATAATTGCGATATTGCGCAATTTATTAATATCAATGTCGTTTTTCATTTATTACGTTCTTAAAGTTTAAGTTTTGTAGGGTGGAATTTTTATGCCACCAAATAGTCCAAGTAGTTTTAAATTGGTGAGTCAAACTCACCCTACGAGAATCTCGAAAAGGGCAAAAATTATACACGATATTTCGTTACTCTGCTATGCTGGTGTTTAAAATAAATCCCATGAAAAAAGTAAGCGGTTGCGTTATAATGTTCTTTTAATTTTTATAAAGATTATATACATAGCAAAATAGAGGACTCCTTATGCCAAATGCAAATGCAATTGCCAACGTATTCAAACTGATCGAAGAGAACGATATTAAGTTCGCGCTACTTCGTTTCACCGACATCAAAGGTAAAGAACACGGTGTTTCTATCCCAGTTAGCCTTGTCGATGAAGATATGTTTGAAGATGGCAAAATGTTCGATGGCTCTTCTGTTGAAGGTTGGAAAACCATTAACAAAGCCGATATGCTTTTAATGCCAATCGCTGAAACTGCGGTAGTCGATCCATTTGCGCAGATCCCAACTCTCTCTATTCGTTGTAGTATTTATGAACCAACGACTATGCAAAGCTATGATCGTGACCCGCGTTCAATTGCTATTCGTGCCGAAAACTATATGCGTTCAATCGGTATTGCGGATCAAGCATTCTTTGGTCCTGAACCAGAGTTCTTCTTATTTGATGATGTACGTTTTGATGTATCAATGAACCGCGCTTCTTTTGCCGTTGATGACATTGAAGCAGCTTGGAACACCAACAAAAAATACGAAGGTGGTAACAACGCTTATCGTCCATTGAAAAAAGGCGGTTACTGTGCGGTTGCTCCAATTGATACAGCACACGATATTCGCTCTGAAATGTGTTTGATTTTTAGAAGAAATGGGCTTAGTAGTAGAAGCTCACCACCATGAAGTGGCGACTGCGGGTCAAAATGAAATTGCAACGAAATTCAATAGCTTAACCTTGAAAGCGGATGAAACTCAAATCTATAAATATGTTGTACAAAACGTTGCATTAGAACATGGTAAAACCGCTTGCTTTATGCAAAAACCAATCACAGGTGATAATGGTTCTGGTATGCACTGTAATATGTCATTAAGCAAAGACGGTAAAAATATTTTCCAAGGTGATAAATATGCAGGTCTTTTCTGAAACCGCACTTTATTACATCGGCGGTATCATTAAGCATGCTAAAGCATTAAATGCGTTTGCTAACCCAAGTACGAACTCATATAAACGTTTAGTACCAGGTTTTGAAGCGCCAGTATTGTTGGCTTACTCTGCAAGCAACCGTTCTGCTTCAATCCGTATCCCTGCAGTAACCAATCCGAAGGCAATTCGTATTGAAGCACGTTTCCCAGATCCATTGGCAAACCCATATCTTGCATTCGCTGCGTTATTGATGGCAGGCCTTGATGGCGTAGTAAACAAAATCCATCCAGGCGATGCAATGGATAAAAATCTTTACGATCTTCCTCCAGAAGAATTAAAAGATATTCCAGCGGTAGCAAGCTCATTAGAAGAAGCCTTGAATTCATTAGAAAAAGACTATGAGTTCTTAACTCAAGGCGGTGTATTTGCTAAAGACTTTATCGAAGCATTTATTAGTGTTAAACGTAAAGATGTGGAGCGTTTAAATATGACACCACATCCAGTTGAGTTTGAGATGTATTATGCATAATGATAAATGACAGAATTCAAGTTGTTGAATAAGAAAAAGTGCGGTCATTTTTGACCGCACTTTTTATATGTATATATGTTTTTAATTCGTGTATAATCGAAATCTGATTATAGATAGGACTAGATTATGCTAAAGTAAATTTGTAGGAAAGTTTCGTCGATTTTTGCTTTTGATGAGCTTTTTAAAACAGCTAATTATAAGAGACGTAAAACTAAAAATATCGTCGTAGTTATTTAGGGGTATCTGTGGAGTATTTTGAACCCCATAATGTTAATGATGGTTCTTGTTGTTATTTTTTCTAATCTTTTCCGCTTTGATATTCCTAATTTTCCACTTTATATGATCTCAGGACAATTTCTTTTTTTAGCTTTATGACTGAAGCAACTAATATGTCTGTTGGTTCCATTACTGAAATTCAGCATTAATAAAAGAAAACATATGTACCAAAGTATATTTTTACAGTTTCTAAGGTAGGAAGTTCTCTAGTTAACTTACTCTTTTCTCTTGGTGCATTGCTGTTAGTAATGATTTTTACAGATGCGGAGTTTTCTTGGAATCTCTTATTTTTTCCCTGTCATTATTCTGGAAGTATTTATTTTTAGTTTTAGGACTTGGTTTATGGCTTTCTGCAATTACAGTTTTTTTCCGTGATATTCAATATTTATGGGGCGTATTTATTTCAATGTGGATGTACCTCACTCCATTATTCTACCCCGTATCGATCATTCCGGAGGAATACCAAGACTTATACAAAATGCAAATCAATGTATGGCTATATTGAGCAATTCAGAGATATTGTCTTACATGCAAAAATTTCCACAGACTGATTCGATTCTAATCGGTTTTAGTACGGCTATTTTTGGTTCTTGTCCTTGAGGGCTTGGTATTTTAATAAAAACAAGACGAGTTTATTTTATATATCTAATGAATAAAGAAACAGTAATTAAAGTCACTAATGCTACGGTGCGTTTTAATAAAGCAACCGAACAATATAATGGCTTAAAAAGAATATGTGATTAAAAATGCTAAAGGGGAACTTATGTTCCAAGAATTTTTTAGCATTAAAAGACGTCAATCTTGAAGTGAAGAAAGGTGAGTCTTGAGGGTTAATTGGTACCAATGGTTCTGGTAAGTCGACTCTTTTTAAAAGTTAATTTGTGGTATTTTAAAAACCCTATAAAAGGTACTGTAGAGGTGCACGGTAATATTGCGCCATTAATTGAGTTAGGGGCTGGTTTTGATGGTGAGCTGACTGCAAGAGAGAATATCTATCTCAATGGTGCTTTACTTGGGCACAAGAAAGCCTTTTATGGAGCAGCATTTTGATGAAATTATTGAGTTTGCGGAACTTCAAGATTTTTGTGGATGTGCCGCTTAAAAACTTTTCATCTGGTATGGCGGCTCGATTAGGGTTTACTGTAGCCACAATTGTTAAAGCCTGATATCTTAATTGTAGATGAGGTGCTTGCAGTTGGAGACATAGCATTTCAAAGAAAAATAGAAAGCGTATGGAGTCATTGCTTAAAGATGGTACAACGTTACTTTTTGTATCTCATTCTAGTAAGCAAGTGAAAGAGCTTTGTCAAAAATGCAATTTGGTTGGATAAAAGGACATGTCGTAGCACAAGGGAGGGCAGAAGATATTATCCAAGAATACGAGAGTAAATAAGTATGATTAAAGATAAAGTATATTTATTTAGGGTTGCAATTTATATAAGTTTGTAAATCCTCATAAGCTTGATTTATCTGAAGCCGTTTCTTTGATGAATATGATGACAGGAGAGTTTGCACGACATCAAGACGCTATTATTATAGACTCTTCATATGAGGAGGATGAATTATTTTTATACGATTCAAGTTTCAAGTCATTGATAATTTTGTTACTTTTATCCTGTACAAATCCAGAGATGCAAATGCATTATATTGCTGAGTGTGATGGTGTTTTAAGAATTGTTCAAGGTGAGCAATTTAGTAATTGTTTATCATTATTTTCAATATTAGATAAAAGTAACTTTTGTTAAGGATAGCTACCTATTCAGAATGAGAATGAGAATGAGAGAAAAGTTGTTGCTTTTTGGCTCATCTTCAACAGAAATTTTTGATTATATCTTTGGCGATAATGAGAATTGTTGCCATTTTGGGCTTCAGGATGGTCTGCTAGAGGATTAAGAAAAATTAATGAGCAAATGAAACCATATTTGAATACATTAATTAAAATTCCCAAAGATAGTGTTATTTTACTCCATTTTGGTTCTGTTGATACTGATTTTTAATTTACCGTATAAAATGGCTAATTCTGGTTTTTATGATATTCCGCTATTTATTAAGGAGATGATTGATGGAATCTTGGCTCTCAAAAGTATTTGAATAATTTTGGGGTTTTTGTCATATTTATGCTGCATTTACATCTCCTCCTCCTGAATTACCAAAAATCATTCTGGAAAGATATTTTTGGCTTGGATCAAATTTCAGAGTTAGTTAGAGGAAGATATTATTTGATTTTTGCTGTTAAATTGTCAGAATTACTACCAGTAATCAATTGTTTACCAGACTTTGTTTATTCTATGGATAAACTGGTTTGTAATAAACAATTTTCTAGAGATGAATATGATCACCACATTGATTTTTATATCAGTTCAGGATATTGTTTATGATAAACTTAAATATATAGAAGGTATTCTTCCTAGAAGATTAGAAAAACATACTAATTTATATAGGCATTTAGGGTGTGATGTTAGTTTTATTAGAAAAAAATAATAAACCTCGATTAAGAACTTGTCATTAAATCAATATATTAATTTTATAGGTATTTTATGTATATAATTTCATTACTTGTGCATGAAAAAGGATATTATTTTTGGAGCAGCTTTTTGAATATTCAAAAGTATTTCCCTTCAACAAAAAGTAGTTGTCCATGTTTCTAAGTCAACAAATTTTGCTTTATCTGAACTAGAAGAGCATTTAAAAGGTAAAAGTAGATAACTATTGTAAACCCTAATCAAGCTCAAACTACTTGGGGAGGGATTATTTTCAGTCCCATTTTTAAATATTAAATATATTTATAATAATATCAGTTCTGATGCTCATGTTTTGTTTCACTCATCTAATGATATGTTTTGTTAAATTAGGAATAGAAGAATATTTGAAGGGTAAAGATTATCTATTTAATTTCAGAAGGGTAAATTCATTTTTACTTATTGAGTGGGTTGGTGCTGTAGCAAAAACAAGACAAAACTTCTTAATTTATTAAAATTGCATAATTCATCAATGATTATAGGTTCTCAAATTGAAGGGAGTATGTATAAGATTGATTTACTTATGAGAATAATAGAGTTATGTGAAAAGCATGATTTATTAGATAGCCAGCTTCACTATCCTAGAGAAGAAATTGTATTTTCATCGTTGGCAAAATGCTTTTGAGTATAAAGTCAGATGGATTACCTTACGTATTATCAGAAGTACACCGATTCGATAGCAAATTGTGGAAGTTCTTTATGAAGTACAAAAGAATTCATCGCAATGACCTATTAAGAAAGATTGTAAATGCAATTTTTCTTTAGGAGTAAATTTTATGAGATTAAACCTAAGGATATTGAGGCAATTAGAAATAATGATATTAAATACTTAGAAGATTTGAGTATTTATACGATGGTGATAATAAATGGAAAATATTTGATTCAAATAATCTTTTTGCAGTAAAAGAGTTGAGAGAGATATTAATAATCCATTAAGAATTTACATTAGAGGTCTGAATTAAAAATGTCTATTGTTTTTACAAAAATGTTATATTTTATCCACATTCTCTAGAGCTTTCTCATTTTATATGTACGAGAAATAACTATGCTTTATTGAATAATGAAACGATTAAAATTAAAGCATATAATAGTATTGCATTTGATACTTATTTTAACTTTTTCTATTGAAAAAAATGGTTAAGATATTATTCTCTAGATAATCTGTATCTAGAGTTTTTCCTTTAAAGAAATATTCAGATTAACTTGATAGGGTTAGATTATCGCAATACATTCTATCAATATGAGCAGGATTTACATCAAGAAAATTTTTATCTTCTGATAAAGAAAACATCATAAGATTAGAATTGATCAATTCAATATGCACAAAGTGCTCTATGTGAAGTGTTAGAGCAAATGATGTGGATAGTATTATTAGTAATGTTTGCTTTTACTACAGAGTCGGAGGTTGTTAATAAAGAATATAAACTTTCTTGCTGTATTTGTACTTATAATAGACAAAGCTATATTCAAAAATCAGCTGATGTTCTTGAAACAGGTATTGATAAAAATAGATTGAATATGGATGTAATAATTACAAAATAATGGTGATCCAATTCAACTGAATAAAGAGTACAAAAATATTCATATCTATAAAAGCAAGAATATGGGAGGCTGAGGTGGTTTTACATTCATGTTGTAAAGCAATGGAGTCAAATAGTTCCCATGTGTTATTAATGGATGATGATATTAACTTTCATTTTGAATCTCTATTAAGAACCTATCGTTTCTTTCAATTTATTAGACCTGAGTATTTTGATGTTATGTTGTGCAGGCTCAATGTTTTCATCAGATGAACGTTGGTTGCAATATGAGCGAAAATACAATTTTAGATAATAATGGCTTTCATCACCAAGGACATTTCCAAGATATGCGAGATCATTGGAGTTGCATTAGATAATACATTTTCGGAAAGTATCTATGGTCTATCTGGTTGGTGGTTTTTCCGCATTTTCAACTAAATTAATTAAAGAAAATGGATTGCCTTTTACCAATCTTTGTTAGAGGTGATGATATTGAATTCTCAATGAGAAATAATAAAGAAATTGTTTCTTTAAATGGTATTAATGTTTTGGCATGATCCATTTTATCTTCAAAAATATCAATGAAATTATGGAAGATTATTATCTTCCACGTAATATGATTATGAACGCCTTCTTTCTTACCAAAGATATTATAATTTGATTAAATTATTTTTCATTGGAAAAAAATTTATAAAGAATTTAATTACATTTAATTATGTGGCTGCTGAATTTAATGTGTTGGCATTAGAGCATGTGATAAATGAGGGGTATAAAAAGATCTGCCGATTTGCATCAATGGGCTATGAAAACACTTAAAGAGCTTAAGAAAAATACAGTCACTGTTTCTGATGTTGATTATTATTATACTGAGCCGCGTTTTTCATAAGAAATCACACAAAATTACTAGAGCATAATTTTATCTTATCTTGGATTAGGCACTGAAGGTTCATCTAAGTATGGTTTTGAAAGGCAGCCTATTTTTCTATGGTCGTAAAAAGTAAGATTATTCAATACATTGAATCGAACAATGGAAGAAAGCAACTTTAGCAAAGAGGTAAAAGTATTCAGTTGGCCATTAGATTTGTTAAAATTATATTCATTTGATACGTAATATTGAATCTTATCGTTCTAAATTATTGAAATTTAGAGACCAATCAAAGAAAAATTCCTATTGGGATAGTTTATTTAATAAATAGGTTGATGAATTGGGTTTATATCATAATGCGAAATATTCCATTAGACTGTTTTAGAGGTATTTTTGCTCTAATTGTTGCATTTGGACACTTTTATGCTTGGAGTGGTTATGGAAGTGTATATCCAGTTTCATTTGTTTACGCTGTAGATTTTTCTTTGTTTTAAGTGGATACGTGTTGGTTAATTCTATTGTGAAAGAAGATTGTTTTTAATCTAGAGAAACAATACATTACTTTCTTTCTGAAAAGGATATTTAGAATATTTCCCATTATATTACTTTACAACTATTTTAGGTTTTTAATAACATCTTGGGTCCAATGGAACTGATTTGCAATTAAATTATATGAGACTATTTCAGTTGTTTTCCTAGGGCAAATGACAGGATTTTCTGATGGTGGTAACTTTCTAAATAATTCACCCTGCAGGAATAGCGTGGAGTATTTCTGCATCGAGATCTAGGTTGGTTTTTATTTTTACAATTGTTTTGTTAAAAATAAATTACATCTAATATTCATCGTTCATTATTTTTAGCATGGATTTGTCTTGTTACTATGAACAGATTTGCTCCGAATGGAATGGAGGAAACCTATAGGCAATTATCACCTTTTTCTAACTTTTGGAAGTATTAGATGTTTACTAGGGTTTTCTGCTGGTTTATGACTTGGTATGTGGCTCATAAGATAACGATAGATCTTGCAAAAGTGCTAGTGTATTTCAGATATTAATTGTTAGTATTATATTTTATCTCTATTATTATCATTATGATGATAGGGATTGGGTATATTGAGCCCAGTTTTTTCATCTATGTTAATATATATTTTACTTTTAATGGTGCTGTGTAGTAAGTGTTTGAATAACAAAATTGGTGAATGGTTTGGTAAATTATCTTTTCTATATATTTAGTTCACCCATTATTGCTATTGCCATAAAATTGGAAAGCATTCCCATCTTTTTATATGAATTTGTTGTATGTTTTCGTTCTAGCGATAATGTCATTAATTACTTATAGTTGTATTGAAAAGTCGTTTTTGCTAAATTATACATGAGGATTAATTTGTAATGTTCATTATCCCTATGTCGGGACTAAGTTCCCGTTTCTTTTAAAGCAGGTTATACAAAACCAAAATATCAATTAGATTTAAACGATGAAACTGTTTTTCTTGGTCTGTTCGCTCATTTGAACGATATTTTAAAACTGATAAGTTTGTTTTTTTATTTATCGAGATGTTTATGATGCCAAGCAATTTCTTAGAAAAGGAAGTGGTTGAGCTAGGCATCTTTGATTATGAATTAGTTTGTTTACCAGAAGAAACACTCAGACAAGCAGATACAGTATATCAAGGAATTAACAAGATCGATCGTGATGAAGAAATGTTATATTTTTAATATTGATTCACGTATAATTGATTTTTGTTAAACCTGAGTGGGTGAATGACTGTGATGGTTATTTAGAGGTTTTTAAAGGTGAAGGCGAGCATTGGTCTTTTGCTTTAGCAGAAGAAAAATTCTAAAAAGGTAATTCGTACGACTGAAAAAGAACGGATTTCTGATTTATGCAGTGATGATCTTTACTATTTTAAGAAAAAGTCAGTATTTTGAGAAAGTATTTCTTTCTGCAAAGGAAAATCGAAAAACAGCAAAAATGAGTATTATATTGCGCCACTTTATAATGATTTAATCGAAGTTGGTTCGATAGTCTTCTATGATTTAATTCGAAAATGAGCGTATCTTATTCTGTGGAACTCCAGATGAATACCAACAATTATTAAAAGAGGATGCTTAATATGAAACGACTTATCATGGATTAGATAATACCATCACCTTAACTGAAGATGGTGATTATAAGAATGCTAAAGCCCATTGCTTCGGTTATTGAAAAATTAAAAAGAATATAAAGCTCAAGGCTTTGAGATAATTATTAGTTCTAGTCGTAATATGAGAACCTATGAAGGTAATGTTGGAAAAATTAATGTTAATACATTACCTATAATTATTGATTGGTTAGAGCGTCATAATGTACCTTATGATGAAATTTATGTTGGTAAGCCGTGGTGTGGACATGATGGTTTTATGTCGATGATCGTGCAATTCGTCCAGATGAATTTAGTTCTATGAGTTATGATGAAATCCGTAAATTAACAAAAATGGATGGTGAATATGATTCTAATTAATTCTGCGGCCTATGTTAATGCTGAATTTCGTAATGAATTTGGTGCAATCCCCCGGTTTTTTTACCTATAGGTAATAAGAAATTATTAACTCTTCAGATTAGTTCACTTCGTGAGCAGTTTTCAGAAGATATTAAAATAGTGGTTTCTTTACCGAGTACTTATGCATTAAGTATAGAAGAATCATTACTGCTAGATGAGCTAAATATAGAGCCTATTTTTGTTCAAGATGGAATTTCGTTAGGGAATGGCTCTTCTTTATGTCTTGAATACTATCGGGGATAATAATGAACTTTTACGTTTACTTCATGGAGACACACTGTTAGGCTCATTTCCTCAAAATGAAAGATTGCGTTGCTTTAGCAAAAAGCGGAAGATGATTATATCTGGCAATTTAATGAAAAGTATAATGCGGTGTGGTGTGGTTTTTTCCTTTAGCAATCCTAAGGCATTTGTAAGGGCTTTAGCCTTATCTCAAGGTGATTTTGCTCAAGCCAGTAAATATTTATGAAGAAGAAAAATGGTATTGAATACGAAGATGTATCATCGTGGTACGACTTTGGACATATTAATACCTACTTTAAATCGCGTTCACTTATAACAACCCAACGAGCATTTAATTCATTAAAAATAGAGGACGGTGTTGTGTGGAAATCGGGCTCACCGCCACGAAAAATTGAAGCTGAAGCAAATTGGTTTAGAGCCTTACCTGCTGGATTAAAAAGATTTACTCCACAGCTTATTCAAGTTGGTAAAACAGAACAAGATAATCCGTTTTATGAAACAGAGTATTTACCTAATACTTCCATTGAATGAAATTTTTGTGCATGGAAGAAATCCGGTAACTTTTTGGGAGAAAGTTTTAGGATTGATCTCATTTTTATATGAGTGAATCAGAAAAATATTTTTCCTAGAGAGATGAGGAGCTCCTTGAAAAATCAATCAGGATTCTACGCACTTTATGCAGATAAAACATACGAGCGCTTGATGGCATATGCAGAAACAGTAGGTCTAGACTTATATAAGCCGACTCGTTATGATGGTATTGACTTTGCCTTCTTTGTGGCAGATTGCTGAAGACTGTGTAAATAAAAGCATTAGCGCTTCCTATAATACCGTCTGTAGTTCATGGTGATTTATGTTTTAGTAATATAATGTATGATTCTCGTAGTAATTCAATAAAAGTCATGAGATCCTAGAGGTTAAATATTCATCACGAATTAACAATTTATGGAAATCAAAGTTATGATTTTGGCCAAACTTTGTCATTCTTTTATTGGGTTATATGATTTTATTAGTGCTGGACTCATTTAATTTAGAAAAAATAATGATATTGGTGTTAAATTAACGTTTAACTCAGATGCTCGTTTAGAAAAAAATACAAGCTGTTTTTCATGAAACAATTAGTAATACCAAATATTCAACATGAAGATATTATAGCTCAACAATTTTATTATTTCTTTATCAATGATTCCATTACATTATGATAAACCACATAGACAAGATGCTATGCTTGCAAATGCTCTGCGTTTATATCGTACTTTTATGATTAAATCTTAAATAAGGTGAATATACTGAAAAAAATTCTTATTAGTCGGCGCAGGTTTCTCCAATGCCGTTATCGCTCATGAATTAGCAGAGAAAGGTTATAAAACAGTTGTTATCGATTCTCGTAGCCATGTCGCAGGTAACTGTCCTCTGAACGTGATGCTGAAACAAATGTAATGGTGCATGTTTATGGTCCACATATTTTCCATACTGATAATGAGCGAGTATGGAATTATGTGAACAACTTTTGGTGAGTTTATGCCATTTGTTAATCGCGTAAAAACGATTAGCCAAAGGTGCGGTTTATTCTTTACCAATTAATTTACATACGATCAACCAATTCTTTGGTAAAACTTGCTCACCAAAAGAGGCAAAAGCGTTAATTGAAGCACAAGCAGATTTGTCATGCTGATCCTCAAACCTTTGAAGAGCAAAGCGATGCGCTTTGTGGGTAAGTTTGTATAAGCCTTTTTCTATGGTTACACCAGAAACAATGGGGTGTGAGAGCCAAAAGAGTTGCCAGCAAGCATTTTTAAAACGTTTACCTGTGCGTTTTAACTATGACGATAACTACTTCGCACATAAATTCCAAGGTATGCCGAAAGATGGTTATACGCAAATTGTTGAAGCGATTTTAGATCATGAAAATATTGAAGTGCGTTTAAATACACCGTTTGCGGAGTCTATGAAAGCAGAATTTGAACACATTTTTCTGGTCTGGTCCGTTAGATGCATACTTTGGATTTGAATTAGGTCGCTTAGGGTTATCGTACCTTAGATTTCGAGGCATTCCGTGATGAAGGTGATTTCCAGGCAATGCAGTAATTAACTATGGTGATGAAGAAAGTACCCTATACTCGTATTTCAGAACATAAACACTTTGCGCCATAGGAACAACACGAGAAAACAATTTGTTATCGTGAATTTAGCCGTCTATGTGGTGAAAATGATATTCCGTATTACCCGATTCGTTTAGTGAAAGATAAAGCTCTTTTACAACAATATGTTGAAAAAGCGAACAAGGAAACGCAAGTGACTTTCGTAGGACGTTTTAGGGTACTTATCGTTATTTTAGATATGGATGTGACGATTAAAGAGCCTTAGAAACAGCTGATGTTGTAAAAGAATCATTAGAAAAACAGACCGCACTTAAACCTTTTTATGTAAATATGGACTAAAGTATAGCGAGTCTAGAAATAAAAAGCCATATACGATTTCGTGTATGGCTTTTTGTTTACATAAAATTGAGTTGATTATGCACGCTGAAAAATCCATTTGTGCGGTGGTTGTAACGTTTAACCGAAAAATTATTACTAAATTGTTTAGGTGCTCTGAAAGCCCAAACACGCCAATTGTCTCATATTGTCGTGATTGATAATGCTAGTACAGACGGTACTGCAGATTTTTAGTACAGCATAATTGGACAAATAGTGATTTTTACTTTGATTACTTTGCCTGAAAATATGGGAGGGGCAGAGTGGATTCATGAAGGAATCAAGTATGCTTTTGAGCATGGCTTTGATTATATTTGGTTGATGGATGATGATGGATTTCCAGCTGAAACATGTTTGGAAAAAAACTCTTACCTTACACTACTGAGAATTGTTATATAGGTCCAGTAGTGATTGATTGTGAAGGCAAAGAAACTAAGTTTTAGTTTACGTTTACCAAATAGTTTGCAAGTACTCGATCATTACTCTGATATTCCTCAGTCTTTAAAAATAGATAATCAAATTAAGGATACAGTATTGCCTTTTTAATGGTACATTAATCGGAAGAGATCTTGTCCAACAAATGGGATTTCCTATGAAGGGTACTTTATTTGGGGAGATGAGCGAGAATATACTATGCGTGCAGAGGCATACAGCGCCAACATTTTTGACAGTGATCGATGCATTATTTTTATCATCCTATAGCAAAGCTCAATATCAGAGCCAATGTTTTTGGTAAATTACGGTTTAATAATGCACATTCAGATTTAAAAACAATATTGTTTTTGTCGTAATACAATAGCTACTTTTGCCAAGCATAAAGGGTTTATTTATGACTAGCTTTGTTAAAAACGACCTGGTTTTATGCATTTACTCAACCAAGCCTTTTCTCGTTTGCTATTTGCTTTAGCGTGCAATGGGCATGGGCTTAACGGTGATTTCTCTCATCATAAGGATTGCTTGAAAATAATATGCAGAAAAGCTTACTGTATTAGTGATTACGCATAAAGACTATGAGTTTCAAATGCTGCATACTATCGTCCTATATTTGTAGGGAAGAAGTAGTGCAAAGTACTCTAAAAATGAAAGCTACCAAGATAATTCAGGTATGAATATAGCTGAGAAAAATAGTAGTTTTTGTGAGTTAACAGGACTTTATTGGGCTTGGCAAAATGGTATCTTTAAAAATAATCAATATGTTGGGTTAGTACACTATCGCCGTTATTTTGCAGGTAAAAGAGTTATGTTTGAAGAAACGGCATATTGCATCAGAAAAGCGAGTTGCTATCTCTTCTAGAAAAATATGAAGCAATTTTACCGACGAAATTATTTTATTGAATCAATTTATTCTCACTACCAACATGCCCATTATGTTAAGGATCTGAATTGTACAAGGGAAATTATTTCTGAGATTGCATCCTGAGTATATAACGAGCTTTGATGCAATTATGCAAGGCCGAAAGATTCATATTTATAATATGTTTGTCATGTCATCAGAGAACGCATCAGAATACTGTCAATGGCTTTTTCCCTATTTTTGTTTGAATTAGAAAAGCGAATAGATATAACCCAGTATGAGTAACTATCAAAAAGAGTGTTTGGTTTTATTGCCGACGCCTATTCAATGTTTGGTTGGTTCATCATCAGTTAAAGTTTTGTGAAATTCCGGTGGTTAATTTGGAAGGCGAAATTTGTTAGCGATTAATTTATTAAAAACGGAAATTTCTAAGATAAGGATTTCACTATGCATAAAATTACGTGGTGTAAATTTATTTTTGTTAGCTACTGATTTTTTTAACACTTTTTAGTTCATTATTTGTTGCTTATGAAGTGTTAGATATCGCCCGTGCGGCCGTTTTTATTTTTCCTTTGGAAGAATTTAATACCTATGTATTGATTCACGCCTGTGTATCTTTCGTTGGTGTGTTGTGGTTTTGGATACGATTACGGCACTATACTTACCGCAAACCGTTTTGGTTTGAATTAAAAAGAAATTATCCGTACCTTATTGATTCTTTTTCATTATTGAATTGGCGATTGTTGCCTTTTTCTCGTCCTATATGTTTCCCGTTATTTCTGGTCTGTAACTTGGATTTGTATCTTTGTTGGACTTCCTTTCTCCCAATTTTTGTAAAAATCTTTTTAATAAAAAAAGCGGAATGTATCTAAAAAGAAACCATCATTATTGGCAATGGGAAAAATGCTAAAGAGGTATTTAACGCTTTAAATAACGAATCGTATTTAGGATTTGACATAAAAATTATTTGTGACAACGGAAGATTATCATTCAGAATTTCTTGAGGTATTCCCTGTCATGCGTCATAACCCTGAGCTGCTAATGAAATTGGTTTCACCTGAATTTACTCAGTTTATTTCTAGCGATTGATGAAGAAAATAAAGATTAAGCAAGATTTTTGGTTACGTTATTTAATTCGTAAAGGATGCCGTTCTATTTCAGTAATTCCTGATTTTCGAGTATTCCACTTTATGGCACGGATATGTCTTTTTATTTAGCCAGGAAATGGTGCTTTTTAGAGTAAATAATAATTTAGCAAAACGTTCATCTAAGATTGTTAAAAAGAACCTTTTGATATCTTAGGCTCATCTTTTCTCTTGCTTTTTATTGTTACCATTTTGTATTCCTCTCTATTTTATAATTACAAGAGATGGCGGTAATTTCATATACGAGCATCTAGAATTGGTCAGTACAAAAGAAATTCAAATGTTTGAAGTTTCGAACAATGGTGAATAATTCAGATGAAGTGTTAGCAAAAGATTTTGCAACGGATGAAAGAGCTAGATTAGAATGGGAAAAAGACTTCAAACTTAAAAGATGATCCACGCATTACACCAATAGGTAGATGGTTAAGAGCAAGAAGCTTTAGATGAACTACCTCAGCTTTGGAATGTACTTAAAGGTGAAATGAGTTTAGTTGGACCTCGTCCAATAGTGAAAAAGAATTGTCTTATTATCAAGAGGATGTTGATTATTACCTTATGGCAAAACCTGGAATGACGAGGCTTTATGGCAGGTCAGTGGGCGAAATAATGTGAGCTATGATACGCGAGTTTATTTCGATACCTGGTATGCTAAAAACTGGTCTTTATGGAATGATATTGTGATCTTACCTAAAACAGCTGAAAGTGGTTTGTGAAAAACAGGGGCCTATTAATGAAGCAAATTCTCATCACCGGCGGTTCCGGCTTCATCGGTTCCGCTCTTATTCGATATATCATTAATCAGACTCAAGATTCTGTTATCAATATTGATAAAGCTGACCTATGCGGCAAATCAATCAGCTTTGAAAGAGGTGAAAATAATCCTCGCTATGCTTTTTGAGCAAATTGATATTTGTGATCTTAAGGCAATGAAAGCGTTTTCGAAAAATATCAGCCAGATGCGGTGATGCATTTGGCGGCAGAAAAGTCATGTTGATCGTTCTATTACGGGGCAGCTGATTTTATTCAAAACCAATATTGTGGGGACTTTACTGCCTTGTTAGAGGTTGCCAGAATTATTGGCATACCTTTAGACGAAGCTAAAAACGATCTTTCGATTCCACCATATTTCTACAGATGAAGTGTATGGGGATTTATCCTCTTCTGATCCCGCCTTTACCGAACAGTCCCCTTATCATCCGAGTAGTCCTTATTCCGCCTCAAAAGCAGCAAGTGACCATTTGGTGCACGCTTGGCATCGCACTTATGGTTTTGCCGGTGATTATCACAAACAGTTCCAATAACTATGGGGCTTTATCAGCATGCTGAAAAACTCATCCCTTTAATGATTTCAAATGCTGTGATGGGAAAGCCTTTGCCAATTTATGGTGATGGACAGCAAATTCGTGATTGGTTGTTGTGGAAGATCATGTTCAAGCTTTATATTTAGTTTTAACAAAAGGTCGAGTCGGAGAAAACTATAATATCGGTGGAAATTGTGAAAAAACAAACATGAAGTGGTTAAAACAATTTGCCAATTACTCGAAGAACTTGCGCCAAAATAAGCTAATCACATTAAGTATTACGAAGATTTAATTACTTTTTGTAAAGAGACCGACCTGGTCACGATGTGAGATATTCATTGGATTGTTCTAAAAATTCATGCAGAATTAGGGTTGGCAACCACAAATAACCTTTGAACAAGGACTTCGTCAGACGGTAAAATGGTACCCTAGAGAATAATAGATAAATAAAGGAGAAAAACCACATGCAAATTACATTATCAACGGCTCCCGCTTCCGAGAGTTGGGGCAAAAAATGCCATTTTAAGTTTTTAATCGAGATCAAGCCGTGATTCATCTTAAAGATGATGAAAAAAATCAAATCTTGTTTTTAGTTCAAAAAGCCGCACGTAAGTTACGTGGACAAGGCATTAAAGACGTTGAACTTGTGGGGATGCATGGGAGTTAGAAAATTGCTGGGCATTTTATCAAGGTTTTTACTCGGCGAAGCAAGATTATTCGATTGAATTTCTCATTTAGATGATGAGCCACAAGATGAATTATTAGCTCGTATTGAATGTGGTGATTTTGTGCGTGAAATTATTAATGAACCGCACAAACCCTTACTCCGGTTAAAATTAGCAGAACGTGCAGCTGAGGTTTATTTTCTAAACAAGCCGAAAATTATGCCGATAAAAGTGCGGTCCAGTTTTCAGATTATTTCTGGTGAAGCTTTAAAAGAGCAAGGTTACCACGGGATCTTTTACTGTGGGTCGTGGTTCTATTAATCCGCCCACTATGTTGCAATTAGATTTTAACCCGACTAATGATCCAAATGCGCCCTGTATTAGCCTGTTTAGTAGGGTAAAGGTATTACTTTTGACAGTGGTGGTTATAGCATCAAACCAAGTGATGGCATGAGCACGATGCGTACTGATATGGGCGGTGCAGCGTTATTAACGGGCGCGTTAGGATTTGCGATTGCGACGGTTTAAATCAACGAGTAAAAACTCTATCTATGCTGTGCAGAAAACTTGGTGAGCGGTAATGCGTTTAAATTGGGTGATATCATCACGTATAAAAATGGTGTAACCACTGAAATTTTAAATACTGATGCGGAAGGCCGTTTAGTATTGGCGGATGGCTTAATTGAAGCCGATAGTCAAAATCCACAATTTATTGTCGATTGTGCAACCTTAACCGGTGCAGCGAAAGTGGCAGTCGGTAATGATTACCACAGTGTGCTTTCTATGGATGATGCGTTGGTAAATAGCTTATTCCAAGCTGCCAAAGAAGAAAATGAACCGTTCTGGCGTTTGCCTTTTGAAGAATTCCATCGTAGCCAAATCACGTCTTCTTTTGCGGATATTGCAAATACAGGTACAGCGCCGGTTGTCGCGGGCGCAAGTACTGCAACAGCATTTTTATCGTATTTTGTGAAAAACTATCAACAACGTTGGTTACATATTGATTGTTCGGCCACTTATCGTAAAATCGGGTAGTGATTTATGGGCGGTTAGCGCAACCGGAATCGGTGTGAAAACTTTAGCAAATTTATTAGTAACGAAAGCAAGTTAAAGTAGGATTTTTATGACAGAACGTACTTTTTCAATTATCAAACCCGATGCAGTAAAGCGTCATTTAATTGGTGCTATTTTAGGGCGTTTTGAATCTCAGGGATTCCGTGTCGTTGCGCTTAAAAATGGTGCAAATTAACTAAAAGAACAAGCAGAAGGTTTCTATGCGGAACACCAAGGTAAACCATTTTGAACCGTTGGTGGAGTATATGATGTCTGGACCGATGGTGGTTTCTGTATTGGAAAAAGAAAAAATGCCGTGAAAGATTACCCGCACTTTTAATCGGGTGCAACGAATCCGGCTGAGGCGGCAGAAGGCACTATCCGCAAAGACTTTGCATTAAGTCAGCGTGAAAACTCTGTCCATGGTTCTGATAGCGTTGAAAGCGCAAAACGAGAAATTGCTTATTTCTTTCGTGGATTCAGAAATCAACCATAATTCATTTCTATAAAAAGCACGTAGTGAATCGCTAAGTGCTTTTATTTTATTAACTTTTTCAATTTTTGAGATAGTCTTTTCATTGGATCAATTTCAGCCCGAATATGAAAGGCTTTTGCCAAATTCTCCGCATTTAACACGGCTTGCGTTTCACCTACAACTAACAATTTTCCTTTATCTAATAGAACAATTTCATCCACAAAATTGATAAGCCAACGACAGGTGATGAATGGCGACTTAAACACACGTATGTTGTGGTGTGAGTGATTGAAGCTGTTCCATCATATCAATTTGATAATAAAGGGTACGAGTGGTGCAATCGGCTCATCGACCAATAAAACAGGAGATTCCTTAATGCAGCAGCGAGCGAGTTGCACACGTGCTTTTTCGCCGCCTGAAAGTTGTTGAAATGGCTTATCGGTAAATGAGTTACCGCAAATTTTACTCTGAAAACGCGTGAATTTTTGACCGCTCTTTTCTTTTGGTAATGCGCTAGCTAAGCCTAACGCAATCACATCATAAACGGATAAATCCCAATGAATTTGCGTATTTTGTAGCAGAGGTAAGCAATGTGTTGGCTTTTTTCAGTTGCGTTCATTTTTGCTTAATGGCTGATTATCGAAACCAAACCTCCCCTTGTTTGAGGGCAAGATACCTCGCAATGGTTTTTCAATAAGGTGAGATTTTCCCGCACCATTGGCGCCCATAATGCCAATCAATTTACCTGATGGAAGCGTACAGTTGATGTCATTTTAAGCAATAGGATTGGGTGAGTTTTTCAATTCTAATCATAGAATTTTTCTCTGTTGCGTTAATAACATCCAAATCAAACAAGGAGCGCCGATAAGCGCCGTCAATGTGCCGATGTAAATATGTGAGAACAGCGGGATGTATAAAATCGCTAAATCCGCCAGTAACAGCAATAAGGCCCGATTAACGCGCTAGTAAGGTAAAAGCTGTGATGGGCGAGCTTTCAGTAAAAATACGGGCGAAGTGTGGCGCGATTAAGCCGATAAAAGCCAATGGTACCGGTTTGTGGAATGGTCGCTCCCAACTAATAAAGCCACACCAAAGGTGCTGATGAAAAAGCTACGTTTCGGATCTACTCCCATAGTGCTCGCTGTTTCCACACCAAAGGTGAGTAAATCTAAGTATCGGCGAGTGTGGTATAAACAGAAAATTCCCGCCAGAACAATGGGGAGTGAAATAAGCAGGGTATCTAATTTAGCCCACATCAATGAGCCTTGTAGCCAACGATAAAGTTCAGCTAATGCCCATGGGCTTTCCGCGTTGGAAAGCAGTAATGCAATCGCTGAACCCAAGCAACATATTGACCGCTAAACCACTTAGAATCATCATCGTGGTGCCGTAGTTTTTGGCGATCAAATACACGATGAAAAACTTAAAAAGCGCGCTAATTACGCCACCTGCTAAAAGCAGTGAAAAGTGGCACGGCAAAATAATAGAGAATAAATACGCTAGCGGCTGTTGCGCCCAGCTACTACCGAGTAAACCTGGACTCGCTAATGGGTTTTGGAAAATGCCTTGCATCGCATTGCCGGCAATCGCGAGAGCTGGCACCCGTCAATAAAGCTAAGCCAATGCGTGAAAACGAGATATCCCATAGCACAATCGAGCGCATATCGGTGAGCACGCCATCCGCATTTTTGAGATGGGCAAAATCGCCCGAGCTGATGATAAATCGCAAACCCGCTAATCAACAGCAACGCGAAGAAAAAGTGCGGTATTTAATTTTAGTGTTTTGGTCAATGATCAGTTCTATGTAATTCAAATATCATTTGTTAATTTGATTTTGTCAAATCTCCCCTAACTTCTCTTTGCTAAGAGGGGATTATAGTCGGTTTATAATTCTGATGTTTTATTCTAATCATTTATACATAAGACATATAAATATGCATCTAGGTAATTTAATAATGCACTCTTTAGCAAAAGAGGTTAGGGAATTGTCACATTATTTTAACTGCTGATAAATCTTCTCTGCCCTTGCCACACGCCATGATCAAAGCAATAGGTATATTTCATCGGGATGCTGACAAGCGGTTGATTTTTGAAAAAAATCTTGCAACATAGGGTGGTGCAGTAATTCAGCTTGCATTGTAACCTTGTTTGTCGGTCAGTGAAATGAGCACATTCGGTTGGGTTAAAATCACTTTTTTTCTAATGAGAAATTTTGTGCGGTAAGTGGTGTTTTTAGTGGCGTTAATCGAGTAAATTTAACAGTACAGGATATTGTGGTAATAACTCTCTACCACACCTGTTTCCGACAAAATCAGTGTATCAGTAAGCGGTCGATTTAAGTTAAACGTTTTGCGATTTTGAGTTTTTGTTACTAAATCTGCCGCCTTTTTGCTCGTACCCAGTTGTTTGCCTAAATCTAAAATCAGTGCAAACAATTCATCAAGCGTTTGTGGGACTGTCGTTAATCAGGAATAATCTTCACCTGTTTTTCAGCTCAGCGACTAATTGTGGATAAAAGGTTTCGTTAATCAGAATTGTTTTATCCAAAATAGAGCAATAACTCCGTTAATTGTGGTTCCAGAACAGGTTTGTCGATATTGATTTTGTCTAACATCATCAACGGATCGAATAAGGTGACTGCGCAGCAATTTGAGAAAGGCTCTGCCAGTTCAATAAGCAGTCTGTCACTGCAAAGCGTAAGCGAGACAAATTGTTCAAGCCTGAGCGGTAAACGGAAGGAAAAGTGCGGTTAAAAATTAAGCGAGTTTTTGCATATAGATAATGATACGCTACGCCATTAAGAATGTCAAAAAGGCGTGCTAAGCACGCCCTTATTAGTGGGTAATAGTGAGAACGATCCTTTTAACCCAACGTAAACATTACGTCCTTCTTGACCATAGCCAAGTACGTTTTCATATTTTTATTGAATACGTTGTTAAGGTTCGCATAAATCGTCAAGCTATCCGCTACTTTATAGTTCACGCCTAAGTTTGCCAAAGGTGTGAGATGGCAATTTCACTTTATGCGTGCTGTGAGGTTGGTGAATAGTAGGTATCCATGCGTTTGCCTGTGTAAGATACATTTACATCTGCGCCCAATTTTTTCAGTGATTTGGTATGCTAAGCCGGCGTTAGCCAAATGTTTTTGGACGACGTGCTAATTCAGCGCCTTTGCTGTCTCGGGTTTGCGTGTAGGTGTAGTTCGCATAAGCGGTTAATGCATCGGTGACTTTTACCGTTGTAGCTACTTCAACACCTTTCACTTTGCTCTTACCTTCAAGGTTTACGGCACGGCTTGCATAAGTGGTAAAGTTGATTACTTCGCTGCTAATCGCGTTTTTCACGTTGCGAGCGAAATAAGTGACATCAAAGCTGTGACGGTTGTCATTGGTTTCAAATAAGAAACCAACATCGCCGCCTAAACTTTTCTCTGGTTGTAAATTTGGGTTGCCGATATAGCGCGCGTTGTAACCGTAATATTCAGTGATCGTCGGGTTTTGAATCGCTGAACCGAAACTTGCGTGTGCTTTCACGTTATTGTGTAAACGGTAAGCGCCCGCGATACGGCCCGTCCATGAAGTTTTCGTATTCAGAGCTGTCAGTGTAACGACCACTAATATTTAAACTATGATCTGCATCGTGCAATAAGCGATATTCTGCCGCTAAGCTTTTCTCAACAAGTTTTTTATTGCCTGCATTGTTGAAATAAGACGAGTTGAAATCTGTTTTTTGATAGTCAGTCAAGCTTAAACCTTGCGTGAGAGTGCCTTCACGATCGAAAATTGACGTCTAATTGATAGTTTGCGTTGAGTTTTTTCGCATCGTAAGCCGATGTGTAGCCAACAGTATCGCTATCAGTTTTGAGATGGCTTACTCCAACTTTGTGTTTAAGCAATTGATCGTCATTACCTAAGAAACCACTTAGTTTGAATAAGGTGTCACGTGTGCGAGTGTAGTGACCTTTTTCATCCGTTGCACTGTTATCCAAAGTGAGCCGTTTGGCTGCTGTGAGAGGTTAAGAAGTCGAAACCTTTTTGGTTATCGTCATAGCCGAAACGAAGAGAAGCGTTATCACGATGGAATTTATCGCGTTCGCTTGAGCCGCCTGTGCTGACTGCTGTGCCATCTTGGGCCGTGTAGTTAAAGCGGTTTTTGCTGAGTGCTGAAATACCTTTGGTGTGGTGACTGTCGCCATGTAAAGCATAATAGAAACTGGTTGTTTGTGCCTGAAAGGGTTAATGAACCATCTACCGTACGATTAGAGCCTGTGCCAAAAATCGTAATCGACGTTGAAGGTTTTGCCTTTTTCTAAGCCTTTCTGTGGTGATATAAATCACACCACCCATGGCGTCACTTCCCCAAAGGGCAGATTGCTCGCCGTAATACTTCGATGCGGTCAATGTTTGCTAATGCTAAAGCCACCGAAATCAAAGCCATAACCAGAAACAGGGTTCACTTTCACGCCATCAATAATTACAGCAGTGTGGTTTGCATCGCACCACGTAAGAATACATTGGTTAATGTGCCCGACCGCCGACGTGCTAACGGCTAAACTCGGTACAGTTTTTCAACACATCGCTGACATAAGTTTTCACCACGTTGTGCAAAATCTTTTTCGGTTAAAACGGTAACAGATGAGGCCGTTTGATGAAGGCTAGTTAGTGTGGCTGAGGCAGAATAGACGTTAATCACATCCAATTTCGCCACGTCTTCAGCGCCGCTAATGCTGGAATCGCTAATAAAATCGCTGAAGTAATCACATTTTTCATTGTAAAATCCTAGGATAAAAGTCCGTATAAACGCTAGCAGTTTACACTTGAGAGCAGCAAGCAAACTTCTGGCGATGAAAATAACTCATCATCAAAATGAATGAAATTTAGAGAAATAAAAATTTAGAGTTTTTCATGACCGCACTTTTTCGCCTTTATCACCTTATAGTTTCAAGTATAATGCCTGTATTTTTCATCACATTGTTATTAAAAATTATGGTACAAAATTCAGCGTAAAAACATTCCAAGGCATGATTTTAGCCTTGCAAGAATATGGGCAAATCAAGGCTGTACCGTTGTGCAACCCTTTGATATGGAAGTAGGGCGCAGGTACTTCTCACCCAATGACTGCATTACGCGCATTAGGCCCAGAGCCGATGGCATTTGCTTATGTGCAACCTTCACGTCGTCCGACCGATGGTCGCTATGGCGAAAGCAAACCGTTTACAACATTACTATCAATTCAAGTGGTGATTAAACCGTCTCCAGATAACATTCAAGAACTCTATTTAGGTTCCTTTGAAATGCTCGGTTTCGATCCAACACAAAACGACATCCGTTTCGTGGAAGATAACTGGGAAAACCCAACCTTAGGTGCTTGGGGTTTAGGGTTGGGAAAGTATGGTTAAATGAGTATGGAAGTCACCCAATTTACCTATTTCCAACAAGTGGTGGCTTAGAATGTAAACCCGGTAACAGGTGAAAGTGACCTACGGTTTAGAGCGTTTAGCCATGTACATTCAAGGCGTAGATTCTGTGTATGACTTAGTTTGGTCTGATGGCCCACTTGGCAAAACCACTTACGGCGATGTATTCCATCAAAACGAAGTGGAGCAATCAACTTACAACTTTGAATATGCGGATACCGATTTCTTATTCTACTGCTTTGATCAATACGAAAAAGAAGCAAAAAGCATTAGATTAGAGCGCCGTTACCATTACCAGCTTACGAACGCATTTTAAAGCAGCACTAGCTTTAACTGTTAGATGCACGTAAAGCGATTTCAGTCCGAGCGTCAACGCTATATTTTACGCATTCGTGCATTAACCAAAGGTGTGGCTGAAGCGTACTATGCGAGCCGTGAAGCCTTAGGTTTCCCTGGTTGTAAAAAATAAGGCGAAAAACGACCGCACTTTAAGCATCAACCCAACGATATAAGGAGAAAATGATGAAAGATTTTCAATACCCAGACGATATCTACACGGAAGCAGAAACTGATCCTAATACACTCGCGGGATTTGGGCCCATTGGCTGGGATTAGCGGGTGTTTGGGAAGACAGCGTGGTGTGGATATCAACCCAACGGAAGGACCTGAAAAAGATCCTTATATCGAGCGTTACGAAGCTCATCCAACGGATGGTCAAACCAATGGTCCGCAACTCTATTATGGATTACGTTATCACACCCATATTGTTGAGCCAGGCGAAGTGGAAACCTTCCACGACCAAGTGGGTTATTGGTTATGGGAGCCTGGAAACGGGTAATATTTTTATTAACGAGCAGCATTCCACGTGGCCAAACGTTTATTGCGGTCGGTATGCACCAGCGGATGCGAAAGAGTTTACGGTAAAAAGCGGTACGCGGTTCATTAACAAACGGCATCATTTTCGAATCGTTTTAGAACGTTCATTTACCACAGAAAAGTTTTGAGATGACGGTGAGAAATTCCATGATGATGGCACTTGGTCATACGATCAAATCACAACCATGATTATCCGAATATGATGCACCATTGAACATCGCGATCGTAACCGCTTAACTAAAATTGGTGAACCGATTGAATCCAACTGCGGCAGCAGAAAAAGAGGATGAATAATGAAAACCTATTCTTTTATTATGCGGCAGATTGCCCAGATACAGAGCCATTTGTTGCAGAGTTAAAACGCTTAGGCGTGGATTATGAAGACTGTGGAAGTATTATCTTCGTTCCAAACTTGAAACAATGGTTGCGTTTGCGTGATCGTCACGCCGCATTTGATGATGCCAAAGCGCAAGGTTGCATGCGGGCTTTCCGGCATTGATTGTTAGATGATGATCGTGTTATTTTAGCCGTGGAAGGCGTTACTATCCGACCGGCATTGACGTTGAATTACGTTGATGCATCCGATTCCCAGGTGGCAGTGCAAGTTAATCAATCACAGTTAACACAACGTTTTGATCGTTACTGGCAACAGGAAATTGGGGTCATACGGATTTTAAGAGTTGGCAGATTACGACTTATGCAGGAAAAGTCGTGGTAAACAACTAGATAAACAATATCATATTGGTTTGAAAGTGGGCTATCGTTGGTAACACGTTATAAATGAGGTAAATATAGGTATTCATTTCAAAATATGAATATTTTGAACTTATTTTTTGTGATAGAAACTACAAACATCCATTCTGGTCTGAGTATACAGGGTAGTCAGTTGGAAAAGGAGAAAAGTTATAAAGAAAGTATCCCAAACTTTAACCGCACTTTTACTCAGCTCAATCATTGTAAGCAGTGTATTTGCAACAGAAAATCATCAAATGCAGCAAGTGCAGATTATGAACCTCGAGAAAGTATTAATTTTTAGTCGTCATGATTGCGCTCGCCGGTGGAAAAGATCCACAGTGAAATAAATACCTCCCTATACGTGGGCGAAATGGGATGTACCATCAGGTTATCTACGGCAAAAGGCACTGTGCTAGAAACCTATTTCGGGCAATATTTAGGGCAATGGCTGGCAGACAAAGGATTATTAACGACAGAGGTTGTGCATCGGGTGAAGGTATTTTCGCTATGCCAATGGGGTACAACGGAACGTACGTTAAAATTTCATCTTTGTACGTGAATTACTACTATTAATACAATCCACGTTGATACAGTATAGTTAATTTTTTATAAATTCATGGTTAATAAAAGGAGATTATATGAAAGATAAAATATTAGAAGGATTTCTTTCGACTTTAGTCAAAAATATTCATTAGAGACATTAGGTGAAGATGATCAATTTGAACAATTTGTAAATTTTAATCTAGTTTCTAAATTATACCCTAAAGATATTAATATCGATGATTTATCTGGGAGGAGCTAATGATACTGCCATTGATGGAGTTGCGATTATAGTGAATGGAAGTATTATCAATGATGAGAAAATATAGAGTTTTATTAAAATAATGGATTCTTAGATGTATCATTTGTTTTATTCAAAGTAAAACTTCCCAGATTTAAAGGTGATGCTGTAGGTAATTTATTTTCGGTGTTAAATCTTTTTGAAGATGAGCCAATTATACCTGAAATGATAAAATAAAATCACTTAGAAAATAAAAGAGAAGATATATACACCTATAGATTTTGAACATAACCCTGAAATTAAGCTATATTTTGTTAGCACTGGCGTATGGACAAATCCAGAAACTATTGTTAGCAGGGCAAATTATGAGTTTGAAGTATGAAGAAGAACTTATTCTAAATTCTAAACCTGAAGAATTTATTGAATTCATTGATGAGCGCCTAAAAATATATATAGAAATTAGTAGAAGAAGTGTGAAAGAAGTTTTGTTTAATAATCATGTTGCACTTCCTATCACGACAGAAAAGGTAAATCAATCTTTTATAGGTAGTATTAAGAAATTTTATTGAATTAATCAAAGATAGTGATGGAAATATCAAAAGGACTATTTTTGACAATGTAAGAGATTATCAGGAAAAAACAAAGTTAATAAAGAAATTGAAATTACTATACGGAATGACAAGCAAAATTTATTGCCATTATTAATAATGGAATTACCATTATATCAAAAAAGTTGAAAGAACTGGTCAGAAATTAAAACTTACGGATTTTCAGATTGTTAATGGCTGTCAATCAAGTCATACTATTTGAAAATAGAAAATACATAAATGAAACATCAAATATAATTGTTAAAATCATTGAAACACAGATCAGATACAATTAATGACATTATTATCGCAACGAATAAGCAAACAGAAGTCAAAGATGAAGCATTTGAATCATTAAACCATTTCATAAAGATTTATCTGAATATTACAGCAATGGGTAAATCAACAAAATATCCTATTTTTTATGAAAGAAGATCGAAGGAATATGTTAATGATCCAAATGTGAAACCCTATCAAATCATAACCTTATCATCATTAATAAGATCTTATGTTTCGATGATTCTTGAACAGCCGCAGAGTACCCATAGATATTATGGTGAGATTTTGATAGTAATAGATTCTATATTTAATGCAACCCATAAAAATATGATTCCAAATTATTATTTATCATCCTTAATCTTAAATAGATTGGAGACTATGCTAAGAAATCAGACTATTTATTCAAGATATAAGATATATAAATATCATATTGTTTAAGCTTACAAACTTCTCTCTCTAGAGAAGGATAATAATGGTAGATATTTAAATATTGATGACATAATCAATAAAGTAGAAGATTCAAAATACCTAAAAGTATTTTTATAAAAAGCATGTAGCTAATAACTGATACAATTACAGATATGAATTTAAAAATGATTACTTCATTTCTAGAAATAAAGAATTTACATTAAATTAAGAGATAACATATCAAAGTATCACCAATAATGACAATCCAAAACTTCCTAGAAATCGGCACAGAAGAGCTGCCACCAAAAGCTCTCAAACATTAGCGACC